>OKWK01000028.1_pt1 | contig 253353 bp, 218 predicted proteins | sample 1607181 | NCBI WGS metagenome assembly OKWK01 (sample SAMN07501053, study PRJEB24779) | human gut metagenome | isolation source: stool | host: human infant | place: USA: Pittsburgh, PA | reverse complement strand
GGATATCGAACGGGATCTCGTCGTCGATGCAGACGGGCTCGCCCTTGCTGCGCTTCTCATAGCGGGACCCATCGGAAGTGCTTCGGCAAGAATAACGAAACTAACAGGTCAAATGCCCCTATGGGTACCAACGAGCTTAGCTGGGTACTAAATGGGTGCCAAACAAAATGCGACCTTGGCTAAATCAAGACCCTATATCGAAACTGGCTACGCGATAATTGCAGCATATAGAGAACGCACCTTGATAAAGAAATATCCTGATATTCGGTGTAATCCCAGTTCATGACGACCATAAACTCAAACGGCTTGCTGCAGAAAACCGATATGGTACAAAAAGAAAAGTGTCTCTTGATGCCACGAGGCACTACTGATAAGTAATACTCTTTTGAACGGAATCACTCGCACTCGATGAATGCATTTGCACGTTGCATATCAGTATGTGTCATCAAGTATCACCTCGTGCTACTACGTCCGAATCAATCGCGAATCAAACGTTGATTCATTTCTGTCGGGATGATGATACCGCATTTCCCGCCAAGGAGAAGCCCGTACAATCACTCCCTGTCTCTCCTGCGGGAGTAGTTGCGGGTGGCTTTGCGAACGTTCCTCTTTTCCGAATCGGTGCACGATGGAGCAGGGCGGTGCAGATTGCGCCGATATTACATAGAAACCAAGATAATCAGCTATTAACTAGTCTTGAATTTCCGTCTTATTCAGGCGATCGATGAAAGCTCTAATTTTCTCCTCGCGTTCTTTTGCAGTAGATAATTTGCCCGCTTCGTCTTGCTGCTTCTCCCGACGTTGAACGAAATCGATTAAGAACTCAGCGTATCTGCGTGCTTTCGCGCTCTTATCGTCATCCAATCCCTCTTCGATCGTAAAGCAATCTTCATTAAGATTTACATCGCTCGAGGGAGAAGTGACTTTTAGTAAGAAGTCTGAGTAATCCTTAGACACGTTCAGGTCGTAGGACAGATCATCAAGGGAAATGATTACATGCCCGTCCTTGTTAATCGTTACCATTCTGTTCTCCGATCTTGAAATTGTATTTGTTAAGCCTCATCTTCAGATAGCGCTCACCGCCATCAAGCACATCGGCGATTGACTGCTTGGTGTGCTTATCGTTTAACACTCCGCATCTATACGAAATATTGTCGTCATCGTTGTTGCATACAACTACAGTCCTTGCGTCACCGTTGACGATAATCGGAGCAGAATGGCTCACGACGAAAAACTGAACATCCAGCTTGAGCTTCTTCAGTCTATCGATAAGGAACTCTTTTATGGTTGCGACATCAAGATTGTCCTCAGGTTGATCCAAAACTATGTATACCCATTTTCCTGCTGACACTTGATCGTTGAGGAATAGCTTTAGTAACGCCTGCGCTTTCATGCCGGGGGACATGTCGTCAATCTTCTTACCAGCAATAACCACGCAGCTTTTTAGTTCAATCGAATCGCTTGCCAACTTTTCAAGTAAGTCGAAGTAATGGTTGTAGTAGGAAAGCAAGCCTTGGTTTTTTACACTCCGAAATTTTGTTCCATTAAACAATTTATGCATATCGGTCTTGTTTGATCGTTCAAGAAAAGCGTGAGCAAGAGCGTTTATTCCTGTGGGAACAAGCGCTCTAACGAGATCATTGAACGCTGCGCAATCATCGTGGACTAAGCTAACGACAATCTGCTCACCGTCATTTGTCAGTTCTACCGGCTGAATTGGATCGAGCATCTGCTCATATGCTTTTTGAGCTTCGTTGTTCAGGTGTTCGAGAGACTCCCGCAGTTCGAAAAGTTCATCGTAGAACGTATTTGCGGCCTTCGTTTTCTCGTCGTATTGATGGCGTTTGGTTGACCCGCTGGAGTTGTTGCATTCATGGAGCATTTCAAAAAACAGAGTCACGTTTTGCTCACGTTGGCTAAACCACGCCTCGTCTATTTCGCCAAGAAGCGATATGAATCCACTGACTCTTGTCGAGAGAACTTTGATGTCGCTCTCAATAGCGCGCGATTCCCTCTCCAACTCATCAAAAAGAGATCTATCTTCTGGATAATCGTCACTGAATTTGATGAGCTTGCTCTTGTCTTCCAGAGCTTCTGTCGCTTCAGATATCTCCCTAAGATGCTTGATGGCGTTTTCCACTTGCGGAAAAGCCTTGACTGGAGTTGTCGGCGCAGTAAGAGTTATGCCGGACGGCATCTCCTCCTCAAGATGGTCGATATGAACTGGGCCGGAATCATACTTTTTCTCAAACGCTGCAAGTAGGTCCTTCTCAAGTCTGAGGACGTCTTTATACCGCTGCTTTGCCGCATCGATTGACTTTGCTGCGTTCTCCTTTAATGGCGAAATTATTTCACCGAGAAAAGGAATCTCTTCGTATCTGCCATCCGCATATATATTTTCGAGCTCGCCTTGGCTAAGGTACAAGCATGGTGGACGGTCTTTTGTGGGAATGCCGCCATGGGTTAAAAATCGGACGGAATCAGAATCGACGAATGCCGCATATGTATCCAGTCCCTTGTCTGCCAATAAGCTTGCCAATAGGGTCTTTCCGCTTCCTCTTGACCCAACTATGCCGTTGTACCCAGGGCTGAAAGGCAGTGTGATTGTTTCGCTATTTTGCCTACCACCGTCTGTCCATACATTAAAGCTGACTGATTCTAAGAATTTTGTAGTGTTTGATTGTGGAAGGATGGAGCATGCGTCAGAAGTTCGAATGCGACTTTCTGGATCGCTGATTGCCAACAGGAGAGAATCGAGATCGCAATCAAAATCTATCCAGGTGTACTTTTTCCCGATATCGCCGATTTTCCCCGCATCGCTGAAAAGGAAGGCTGCCACGGTGGTATTCAGTTCTGAAGCTAGGCCGTCCGATATATATTTCCGACTCTTTTCACCGCCTTCAACCGCCATTGCATGGCTGTAATAAAACAGCCTGTCTTTATAATCCAGGTTCTTTTTCGACCTATTTGGTAGGTACTCTGACAGACTCTTGTCTTTATTCTCATGTGGAACAAAGAAATGCGGTATCGCCGCTGCCCTTTCTTGAAATTCTTCGAGATAGATCGCAGTTGCTTCCGCTGCTTTGGAGAACGATTTACAATCAAGCAATTCCAGATTTTGTATTTTTTCAGCTTTGCCGTCATCGTCGCTGTCAATGAGTTCGTTCTTGATAATCGCCGAGATGAAAAGTTCTCTTACGATAGCTGCCATCTCTTCGGCATGATTCATCGAAAACCATACGATGGCATGGAAGCGACCTTTCCCACCGGTTTCTAAGCCGTAGGCTTTGATCGTTTCGTCCTTTAGCATGACGTCTATCTCGACGCCTCCAAAGAGGACTTTCCCTTTACCCTTCATTTGGCTCTGTAGATCGGTCAGCAGTTCAACATCTATGCTGTTGTGATCCGTTATTGCAAGGACATCTAATTCGCTCTTGAGTACAGCCCGAAAAAAAGTAGCTTTGTCATATCTCCTGCTAAAGCACGAGCTTGAATGCACATGCATATCACATTTTTTGAAAGTATTGATAGTAAGGCCAGCATCACGCATTTATGCTCCTCCTACTCTTCGCTGGCATCCAGCGGCATCTCGAAGGAGAGCTCGCTGGCATCGATCTCGCAGATATCGAAGACGCATTTCAGCAAGTCGATTTTTGCCGCAGTGCTGGATGCGGTGCGAGCGTAGACTCCGTTCGCGATCTTCGAATGCCCTGCGGATTCTGTGCTGCAAAATGCCGTTCCAGGATAGTTCGATCCGTCGACGAGCGAGTGTATCTTCGCCGGCTCCAGTTCATATACCAGTTGCAGGACTTTCGCCATCATGTCGTTCCACTGCGTCGCAATATATCGAACCCCTATGAAGCTGAAAGCGGCGATCCTCCTGCCGGTGAATTCGGTGTCGGAATCGAGCTCGGCAACCTCGGGAAGAGCCTTCGAGGGCTCGTACGAGGACTCAGGCAGTGGCCAGGTCTCGAGGAACTGCTCTTCCAGCATCCTCTCGCGCACTCTGAGCTGCTCTTCGCCCCAGGTTTCCTGCTGGCCGATCCAGTGGTTCATCCTGAATCCGCTGGACCTGAAGCCGTCCCTCATATCTCGCTTCTGCTCAAAAGGCCTGTTGCTGTAGTCTGAGTTGTACGCGGTGACGGTGAGGTTGGCCATCTTGTGGCACCACTCCTCGTGGATGCGCTCCCAGTCATCGCCCAGGGTCTCCTTCCATTGGGCGTTCAGCGTCTGGGGCATGACGTGCTCGACGGAGAAGCTGCCCTCCTCGAGACCTTTGACGACAGAGACGCGCTCCTCGCTCGAACCGTTCTCGAGCCTGTCGTAGAGGTAGAGCTTGCGGTTCTGGATGCGGTAGAAGTCGCGCGTGTCGAGTGCGTAGAGGAACTCCTCGTTGTCGGGGAAGCGCCCAGTGCCGCTCTTATGGGTCAGGACGTATTTGACCACCTCGGCGTAATCGGCTCCATCGGAAACGCCCTTCAGCACGTCTCCGTGCAGCGTCTCGAACACCTTGTTCAAGGCGTTGGCAGGCACGCCGCACACCCATCTCCTGAACAGGTACGAGTCAATCATCCACAGCACCGCGGAGACCGAATCGTCGTCGATGTCGCCTTGGGCTCGGTACTCGAGCAGGTTGAGAAGGTAGGGTCTGGTGACCGACGCGTCGAAGACCCTGATGGCCTCGAGGGCGGAATCGATGCTCTTCACGCCTGTATTTGGGTGAATGCAGGTTTTGTAATGCTTCGAATAGTTCAGAAGCTCTTCGAACAGGGCCTTCGTGTCGAGGCTGAGCACTCCGCCGTCGGGATCGTGGAACTTCTTAGTTGTATACGTCCTAAACGCCGGATACACCTTCTTGATAGCGGGGGTCTTCGCCTCCATAGCAGAAAGGTAGAAGCGGATGTAGTCGCTCACCTTGTAGTCGGTGTTGCGTTCGACCGGATTCCAATAATCGTCGTAGTAAATCTCCTGAAGTTCTGGGTCGAGATTCATGAGGACGAAGTTTCTGATCTTGTCGGCCTCGGAAAGGTCGAGTCCCGTCGAGTTCAGGCTCTCGAAGATCAGCTGGGCATCGTCTTTGGGGTCGAGGGTGATGTCGATAACGCAAAGGGACTTGATAGCTTCGTAGAGCTCGTTGACGGAGATGTCCATCTTTTCGATGCGGTCGAGAAAGTACAAGTAGTTCTGGGTCACGTTCGAGCCCTGGATATATGCGTCGTCCTTGCCATCGAGAATGGCCCCGAACGCCTCGCTGTCGTTCTTCACTAGCTTCAGGCGTAGCTTGCGCTCTTTCTTGTGCCTCGCGTCGATGAGGTAATACTCGGCGATGTCTTCGGCGAGATCCTCTTCCTGCGATTTGACGACGCCTTTCTCGACCTGGGTCCTGATGGCGGCAAAGAGTAGGAATACCGTGGTGATACGCTGCTGGCCGTCGATGACGACGCGCTCTCCGCGCGGCGTCTGGGATACGATGCTGCCGAAGAAATGCTCCTCGCGTCCGGTCTTGGAGACCTCCACCAGATCGTCGAACAGCCTTCCGCATTGCTCCGGCTTCCAGTCGTAGTTTCGCTGGTAAACGGGTATGACGAAACGCGTTTTCTTGCCCTCGATGATGTCGCTCAGATATTCCTTATGGCCGTCCATTCATGACCCTTTCTTCGGTCCCGTTCTTCTGTGGTGCATCATTTTGCATTCCCTATGCGAACGATGAGATCGTTGACCCAATCGATTGCAGAATCGACGTCATCGAGAACGGGAAGGTCGGATGCCTGCTCTGCGTAGAGCTCGTCCCAGCCAGCTTTCTTCGACACGATCGGAGGCCATTCCTGAGCCTTTCTGTAAGAGAAGAGCCGCTCGCAGATCCTTCGCGTCGCGACAAGGTCGACTTCCGACCTGTGCATGATGAGTTGCAAGTCGACGAGGTCGCGGGCTCGGTCGCCCGCGCCTGATACCGCATGCAGCTTTTGGGTAACTTGGTGGTCTAGTGGCATGAGCGGCGCCTTTCCGGGAGGCGGGAATCCAATTCCCTCGAACAACTCCGCGACATCTGGCATGTCCGACCACTCGATGGTGTCAGCATCGCCGATCTCGTTGAATCCGACTTCGAGCGGAACCGTGCACCACGGTTTGCCGAGGTACGAGAGCTTCACCTCGCAGGGCTGCATGACATATTCCTCGGGAACGTCCTTCGGCGAGGCCGGATCCTTGCGGACGACGCGTCCCGTGAAGCCCTCCCAGCCTTGGCGGAGGCGGTCGTTGAGCCTTTCCATGTTGAGGTCGGCGTCCATGGCCGTCGCCATGTCCAGGTCTGTAGTGAACCTCGTCGCCGCGTCGCCGTAGCGCATCTTGATCGAGCTTCCGCCCTTCACCACGCCGTCGGGGAGCATCTGAGCGACGATGGCGTTGGCCATGCGCGTGCGCAATCTCATGTAATCCTGCGCAGCGCCTCCGCACGAGCGCCTGATCGCGTCGTCCAGGTGGCGCATGCCGTTCGGCTTCTTCGTCATCTTTCGATCTTTTCCTCGATTTCCTTCTTCTCGCCTGCGTTCAGATATCCCATGCGCAGCGCCTCGGAAGCAGCCTCGAGTGCCCTGTCGGCGCCCATGGTCTGCGCGGCGCAGGCTATCGCGGCAGCAAGCGGCTGGCAGGGAACGCCGTCGATCCAAGTCGGCTCGGCATCTGATCTGACGATCCTGACGCCTTTCCCTAGGTCCCGCCGGACGCGGTTCGGCGTGGCGACCCACATCTTGGATGGGTCCGTGGGTGCCAGCTGGAGTAGGGCGACGACGGACTCTCCGTAGAGGAAGGCCCCGACGCCTGCCGCCTTCACTGCGATCGCGAAGGGGGCTTGGGGCTGGGATGGCCAGACGGGCATACGGTACACCCCGCGCGCAACGCGGACGAGCTTTCCCGCTTTCGCCTGCTGGACGAGCTCGGCGTTGGACATCCCGAGCTTCGCCGCCTCGGATGAGGTGATGAGCCCGAAATCGTCGACTCCCTCGTATATGTCATCGATTTTTGCCATGTCAGAAGTATAGCGTATTTACTATACTTTTGACATTTGAAAATCGACTAGCATGGTTGCAAGTGCCAATGCGACCACATGGGTCAAATCAGTACCAGATTTGGGGGTATTTTGACAACATGCGAGCCTCGCCGCACGAGCCGTGCCAATCTCGGCACTCAAGGAGCCGGGAAGGAAGCATTTGATTCCCAGACGCGAAACGCGGTCATTTTGCGTCTAGTAATCAAACCGGTGACATTTGTCTCCATGGCGTCACCGCTTCCTGCATGAACCATCTGAGTACGGCTCAAAAAGCAAGGGAAAGAACACGAGAGGTGCTGATCATGCGCTGCATCCAGGCCGAAGCTCGGCACGCGGAAATGGAGTTCGACCTGGTCTAAGGTACCATCTCGCACGTCTATCCGAACTATTGCCCCGCAGCGGTCGTGGGTTTCTTCCTGAGCCTGCACAGCTGCGAAGCCATCGTCGAAGACATCGGGTGCGGCAGGGTGGGCATCCTGGTCGACGGCAACCACATCACGCGGGTCTTCGTCAAGGACGACCGCCGGGGAGAGGGTCTCGGGTGTATCGCCATGGGCATTCTCGAGAAACGGGTCTTCGAGGGGCACCCCTGCGCGAAGGTAGACTCCTCACTGCCGGAGACGCGCTTCTAAGAAAGGCGCGGGTACGTTACTGCTGGCCGCGAATCCTACAGTCTCCCCGAAGGCGCGGTCCTCGTATGGGAACTCATGGAGAAGAAGCGATAAGCTTCTCAATCGCCTAAAAATACGGGTAGTGCCAGCATGCAAACGAACTTGAATTTGATTCGAATCAAGGTGGAGACGATTGGAGCGGCAAAAGGGAGTGAACGCCGGCGGCTTTGCCGAATGCCAACGACCGCCATCGTGGCGCAAGTGTGTCCAACGACATGCAGCTTTGGGAAACCCGAAGAATGATTCGCAATCAAAATCGCAGGCGATATGCATAAAAATCACCCCCGAAACATCAACATTTCGGGGGTGATTCGCAACTGTCATTCATCAGTTTTGCAGGTGGCTTGGAGCGCATTGAACCACCTTGCGCCTCAATGCGTCGCCATGAATGATTGCAGGTGGCTTTACGCTTTTGACCTCGGATTATTCCCACTCAATCGTCGCGGGCGGTTTGCTGGTGATGTCGTACGCTACCCGGTTCACGCCCGGGACTTCGGCTACGATGCGGCCCGACACTCGGGCCAGCACCTCGTAGGGCAGCTTCGCCCAGTCGGCCGTCATCGCGTCGCTCGACTCCACGGCGCGCAAGATGATGGGGTAGGCGTACGTCCGCTCGTCGCCCATGACGCCGACGCTCTTCACGTCGGGCAGCACGGCGAAGTACTGCCACACGCTGCGTTCGCTGTTGCGCTCGCCGGTCTCTTCGAACACGCGGACGTTGTAAGCGTCCAGCTCCTCGCGCACGATGGCGTCGGCGTTCTTCAAAATCTCCAGCTTCTCGCGCGTCACCGTGCCGATGATGCGGATGGCCAGACCCGGTCCGGGGAAGGGCTGGCGATGCACGATGTGATCAGGCAGCCCGAGCGCCGTGCCCAGTGCGCGCACCTCGTCCTTGAAGAAGTGGTCAAGCGGCTCGATCAAATCGAAATGTACGCCGTCGGGGAAGGGAATCAGGTTGTGATGGCTCTTGATGGTCGAGGCCTTGCCGCCGGTCTTGCGCGCGCCGCTCTCGATGATGTCGGGGTAGATGGTGCCCTGCGCCAGGTACTTCACCGGCCGCCCGTTCTCGGCCAGCTCCTCCGCCACAGCGAAGAATTCCTTCCAGAACTGCGAGCCGATGATGCGGCGCTTCTGCTCCGGCTCCACGACGTCGGCCAGCAGCGCGGCGTAGCGGTCCTCGGCGTGCACGTGCACGAAGTCCACGTCGAACTGCTTCGTGAACACGTCCTCAACTTCTTCGGGCTCGTTCTTGCGCAGCAGCCCGTGGTTGATGAACACGCAGGTCAGCTGCTTACCGATAGCCTTCGCGCACAGCGCGGCCACCACGGAGGAGTCCACGCCGCCCGAAAGGCCCAGGATCACGCGATCGCTTCCCACCTGCTGACGGATGGCCGCCACGGCATCGTCGATGATGGAGTCCATCGTCCAACTGGCCTCAAGGCCGCAGATGCCGAACAGGAAGTTCCTCAGCAGCTGGTCGCCGTGCGGCGTGTGGCGCACCTCGGGGTGGAACTGCGTCGCGTACAGACGGCGCTCGGCGCATTCCATCGAGGCCACGGGGCACACGTCGGTCGAGGCCGTTACCGCGAACCCTGCGGGAACCTCGGACACGGCGTCGCGGTGGCTCATCCACACCGTCTGCTCGACGGGCGTCTCGCCGTACAGCGAAGACGCTCCCTCGTCGCGCCGCGTCAAAGGCGCGGCCCCGTACTCGCCCTTCTCGGTGTGGCCCACGGTGCCGCCCAGCGTGACGGCCATAATCTGCTGGCCGTAGCAGAAGCCCAGCACGGGGATGTCCAGCTCGAAGATGCCCGGGTCGATGGACGGCGCGTCCTCGGCGTACACGCTGGCCGGGCCGCCCGACAGGATGATGGCCGCGGGCGCAAGCTCGCGCACCTCGTCGGCGGTGATGTCGCATGGGACGATTTCCGAGTACACGCGCAAGTCGCGCACGCGCCGCGCGATCAGCTGCCCGTACTGGGCTCCGAAATCGACGACGATGACCAACTGGCTGGACGGGGTGGCAGTCATGTTTGCTCCTTTGCGTACGGGCGGTGGCATGTTGGAAGCGCCCGTTGAAATTATCTCGCTGCCATCTTACATGAAAACGAAACCCGCACGGCGTTTGTCGGCCCACCTGCACGTGTTTTGCATGACGGGAAGGGATGGCGGAATCGGTCGCGCCGTTCCGCGTTTCGTCCGGAGCTTGCGCAGGGCAAAGCAACTCATGGCTCAATGCAGCCATCTTGAAGATGGCTGCATCGGCGCACAGCTATTCTTCTTGGAGGCTCCTCTGCTCTAACGCAGCGTAACGCCTTCGGGCAGCTCGATATTTCTGAGGTCGAAGTCGTCTTCCTCGTCTTCGTGGGCGGCAACCGGAGCGATCTCCTCGACCTTCGGCTCGCCGAATGCGGCGTCGAACGCGGCGGCATGCGTGCGGGGCACGGCGAACACGATGCGGCCGATGACGCCCGGATGCTTCCGGATCCAATCCTCGAACAGGCCGATCACCTGCTGCGCGTCGAACCCTCCGCGCCCGCAGCCGAACGCGCCGCACACGAGCGTCTCGCATCCGTTGGAGGCGGCGATGCGCAGCAAGGTTTCGATGCGCTCCGCCAGAACCTGGTCGCATTCGCGCTCCGAGCGATGGTTCTCCAGCGCGCGGGCGCGGTTCGGCTCGGGCAGCGCGACGACGTCCGCCTTGCGGATGACGCCCGCATGCGAAAACGCCACGTTCGGCAGGTAGAGGGCGCGATCCGTGAACAGCTGCCCGCGCTGGCAGCCGCGGTTGCCGTCATGGTACGCGCTTTTCAGCCCGTAAAGAATAGGGTAGAGGTTGCTTTCCGAGCACAGGATCTGTTCCGGCCCAAACGAGCCGTCCTCGTAGCCGCCGCCGGGCCGCGTGAACGACGCCGGATCCACCACGACGGTCTTGCCTCGCGCGTCGCGCAGGGCGGCGGGGGCGAAGGCGGTGGTGACAGAGGTCTCGGTGGTCTCGAACACGGCTTCCGGGATGGGCAGCTCGCGTCCTTCGCCGTCCTCGTACACGCGTGCGGCGGCGACAGTCGCTTCGGTTTCGGTCGAGAACGCCCCCTTCATCAGGGCAAGGTGCTTCGCCGCTTGGGCTCGTCGCTCTTCTCTCTCGGGCATGGCTTCCTCCTCCGATCGTTTCCCCGTATTGTAGCGGAAACGACGCTTCGACGGGCTCTTCGCAGCGCGCGCGGTAAGATGTATGCCGTATACTCAACCGACGGTCGAAGGGGGGACGATGGCTCGGAATCTAGCGAAGCTTCTGCTTGTCGGCGTGCTGCTGGCAAGCGGCGTCCTGCTGCCAGGGTGCGCCGGCGAAACGCAGGCGCCGCTCGAGCCCCCGAGGCAAGCCGTCTCCCTTGACGCGTTGCCCGAATTCTCGGGCGACCCGTTCGTTGAAGTGAACGGCAACGTGCCCTCCTTCTCCGAAGCGGAGCGCGATCTCGCCGCGCTCGAAGCCTATGCTCCCCTCGACGGGCTCGGCCGTTGCGGCACGGCGTTCGCGCTGATCGGCCCCGAGACCATGCCGACGGAGGAACGCGGCTCCATCGGCAGCGTGAAGCCGTCGGGTTGGCATCTGGTCAAGTACGACATCGTCGACGGGGCGTACCTCTACAATCGCTGCCACCTCATCGCGTATCGGCTTGCGGGGGAGAATGCCAACGAGCGCAACCTCGTCACGGGCACGCGTTTCATGAACGTTCGAGGCATGGTTCCGTTCGAGGACCGGGTCGCTTCGTACGTCGATCGAACGGGGAACCACGTTCTGTACCGGGCGACGCCGGTGTTCGAGGGGGACGATCTGGTGGCGCGTGGCGTTCACATCGAAGCCGAGTCGGTGGAAGACGGCGGTGCAGGCGTCTCGTTCAACGTGTTCGCCTACAACGCGCAGCCGGGGGTGGAGATCGATTACGCCACCGGCGAGAGCCGGCTGGACGGCTCGCTGGAATCGCAGGGCGCCTTCGATGCGTCCCAGTACGCCTACGTCCTCAACGTCAAGACGAAACGCTTCCACAAGCCCGATTGCCCCTCGGTCGAAGACATGAAGGCGGCCAACCGGGAAGGTTTCGACGGCTCGCGCGAGGAGGCGGAGGCGCGCGGCTACGTCCCCTGCGGCAGGTGCAACCCGTAGGCGCATGCCCCCTCGATGTGCCCCCTGTGGTTTCTCGACGCTCCAAGCTCATCCTCGTGTACAATTCCCGGCATGGAGAACGCGCGAAACGACATAGAGGCGCTTGACGACCTGGAGCTGGACGCGCCCGCGTCCGTTCCTGCCGCGTCAGACGACGTCGCCGCGCCTGCGCGCCCGGCGAAACGTCCTCGTCGCGAGGCTCCCACCGACGAGGAGCGCCGTCAGATGCACGCCTCGTTCAACGACCGCATCTCCTACCTTTGCAAGATGGCGGCGCTCGTAGTGGCGCTCGTCTCCCTTGCCACCATCGCGCTGGGCCAAGAGCTTCCCCAGTTCGTCCTCATGGGGCTGTGCCTGTCGGTGGCGCTTTTGGCCATCGCCATGCTGCAAGACCATCATCAGCGCAAACGATAACCGCATCGACCCAACCAAGGATACGCACGCATGATCATCGAAGCATTGAAGGCCTTCCTCATCGGCATCGTGGAAGGCATCACCGAATGGCTGCCCATCTCCTCGACCGGCCACATGATCCTCGTGGACGAGTTCGTGAAGCTGCAGGTGTCCGACGAGTTTCTGGCCCTGTTCCTCGTGGTCATCCAGCTGGGCGCCATCATGGCCGTGCTCATCCTGTACTTCCACAAGCTGAACCCGTTCTCGCCGAAGAAGGACGCCGTCGAGAAGAAGAGCACGTGGCGTCTGTGGGGCATGGTGGCCATCGGCTGCATCCCGGCTGCCGTCATCGGCCTCTTGTTCGACGATCTGGTGAACGAGTACTTCTACAACAAGGTGACCGTGGCGGCCATGCTCATCCTGTACGGCGTGGTGTTCATCGTGCTCGAGCGTCGCAACCGCCGTCGTCTGCGCGAAGCGGAAGCCGCCCTCGAGGCGCCGCGCGGCCGCCATGCGCGCGTGTCGTACGGCGATGCGGCCGACGAGGCCGAGGCGTCGCTGTTCAAGATCACCGATGTCGACGAGATCGATTGGAAGACCGCGCTCAAGATCGGCTGCTTCCAGGTGCTGGCCATCATCCCCGGCACCAGCCGCTCCGGCGCCACCATCATCGGCGGCATGCTGTCCGGCTGCTCGCGCACGGCCGCGGCCGAGTTCACGTTCTTCCTGGCCATCCCCATCATGCTCGGCTGGGGCCTGGTGAAGTGCATCAAGTTCTTCGCGGCCGGCATCGCCATGACCTCCACCGAGATCCTCGTGCTGGCGGTGGGCATCGTCACGGCGTTCGCCATGTCGGTGGTGGCCATCAAGTTCCTCATGGGCTACATCAAGAAGAACGACTTCACGGCGTTCGGCTGGTACCGCATCGTCGTGGGCGTGTTGGTGCTGGGCTACTTCGTCTTCGAAAGCATGGGCATGCTGCCGTAAAGGTCGTGCATACAGATATCGCACGGTTCGCGGCGCGCCTTCGGGCGCGTCGCTTCGCGTTGTCGCCCGAAAGCCGCGTTTTCGCGGCCGAAACCGAGGCTTTGGGGCGACAACGCGTCCCGACGTCCCTGCCCTGCCGTCTCGCGCGCGATAGGCGGCGGGGCAGGGACTTCATACCGCCTATCGCTGCGCCCCGCTACGCCATGAACAGCACGGCGAGCAGCGGGATGGTGAACACGGCGCCCAGCGTGGTGACGAACGTGCCCTGCGCCATAGTCTTGCTGTCGCCGCCGTACTGGTAGCACAGCATGGTGCCGTTCGTGGCCACCGGCATGGCCGACAGCAGCACGATCACGCCCAGCAGCACGGGGTCGCTCACGAGGAAATGCAGCGGCAGCCATACGAGCGCTGGCGCGACCAACAGGCGCACGAGCGCGGCCGCCATGAGGCGCGGCCCGCCCACCAGCTGGCGCGCCGGCACGTTGGCCAGCGACGAGCCGATGATGAGCATCGCTGCCGGGGTGGTGAGCGAGCCCAGGGTGTCCAGCGCCTCGCCGAGCACCGGCACGCCGTGGATGCCGGCGAACGCCAGCGCGATTGACGCGACGCTGGCCACGATGCACGGCGAGAGGAACGACTTCGGGCTCATCTTGATCTTCACGCCGTATTTGTTGTCCGTGGCGAGCATCCACACGCCTAGCGTGAAGACGAGCGCATTGAACGCGAGATTGAACACCGTCGTGTAGATGAGCGCCTCCGCGCCGAAAACAGCCGCCGTCACGGGGAAGCCGATGAAGCCCGTGTTGCCGAACACCATCATGAACCGGAAGACTCCTTTGCGTCCGTCGGGCACGCGCAGCGCGGCCGTGATGGAGAATCCGATTGCGACGAGCACCACGTAGCTGGCGCACGAAACGCCCGCGGTCCAGAGGATCTTCGTCGCCGAGGGCAGCGTTTCGGCGGTCAGCACGGAGGCCAGTATAAGCGCCGGCAGCGCCGTATTCAGGATGAGCTTCGAGAACTTCTTGTCGAAGTCCTCGTCCATGAGGTTCAGCCGCTTGGCGGCGTAACCTGTCGCGCCCACGGCGAACAGGACGACCATCTGCACGAATATGTCGGCGAACTGCGAGATCAACGAGGCTTCCCTCTCAATAGGTTCGGATTCGGCGCAGCAGCGAGGCGCGCGTTCCCAGTGTACACCGTCAACGGGAGCCGGGGCGCCGAGCGGCTTGCAGCTTCGCCCTTCCATCGGTTTTCGGCATGCGCCGACCGCGATATCCCATGTACTTCCTCGCTAATTCGGCCGGCATGGCAATCGGGCGCGCCGCTTTTGCTATCATGTCAGCACACGTGTCGCCCGAGAACATCGCCGCTTTCGCGCGAGGCAGCGGGTCGAACCGCACGTTAAAGCATGAGAGTCATGAGAGGAAAAGCCGATGTCTGAGAGAGACAGCTCCCTGGCGGAGATCCAAGAACATCGTGCCAAGATCGACGAGATCGACCAGCAGATCGTCGCGCTGCTCAACAAGCGCGCCGGCCACTCGCTGGTCATCCGCGGTCTCAAGCCCGGAGCCCATCTAGGGCTGTACGACGCCAAGCGCGAAGAGGAGATCTTCGCGAAGGTGAGCAGCTACAACGAGGGTCCCCTGTACAACGAGAATCTGCGCGAGATCTACTCGGCCATTCTCAAGATCATGAAGGAGACCCCGTCCGTATGAGCGAAGCGAAGATTGCCCCCATCCCCGACTTGGGAACCCGCACCGACGAGATCACCATCTTCGCCGGCCCCTGTTCCGTCGAGTCGGTCGAGCAGTTCGACGAAGTGGCGGAATGCGTCGCGGGCCTCGGGTTGCAGTGGATTCGCGGCGGCGCGTTCAAGCCCCGCACGAATCCGCACTCGTTCCAGGGCCTGGGCGAGGAAGCCCTCAAGATCATGCGCGACGCGGGTCAGAAGTACGGCCTCAAGACGCTCACCGAAGTCATGGACTCGGCGCACTGCGAGCTGGTCCACTCCTACGTGGACGGCCTGCAGGTAGGCGCGCGCAACTTCCAGAACTTCAGCCTGCTGAAGAAGATCGGCCAGGTCACCGCCGAGTCGCATAAGATGGTGCTGTACAAGCGCGGCTTCGCGGGCACCATCGCCGAGTGGCTGGCCGCCACCGACTACCTCACCGCCGAGGGCAACGACAACGTGGTGCTGTGCGAGCGCGGCATCCGCACGTTCGAGACGGCCACGCGCTTCACGCTGGATATCGCCGCCATCCCGGTGATCCACAAGCAGTCGCTGTGCCCCGTGTGCATCGACGTGTCGCACCCCGCCGGCCAGCGCGACCTCGTGCCGGCGCTCGCCTACGCCGCCGTGGCGGCCGGCGCCGACTCCATCATGATCGAGGTGCACCCCAACCCGCCCGTGGCCCTGTCCGACGGCCCACAGCAGTTGACGCCCGCCCAGTTCGAGGTGCTCGTCGCCAAGCTGCGCGAGATCGCCGCCGTCTTCGGCAAGAAGATCGTGTAAAGAATCGGGCGCGTCCGACGGCCTGAAAACCGTCGGATGCGTCCCTTTTGTAAAAACTTTACCCGAACTTTACCTTCCCTTGACCAGGGTCTTACCGACTCCCCGGTATCCTTTCGGTTCACGTGCTTGAGCGCTTGCAACCGACGATGCGAAGGGGAGTCCCGCGTGAACGCTCCGATGGAAACCGTGTTCGGCCTGGCTGGCGGACTGGCCGTGTTCCTGTTCGGCATGAACATGATGTCCGAGGGCCTGCAGAAGGCCGCCGGCGCCAAGATGAAGTCCATCCTGTCCCTGCTCACCTCGAATCCCGTGCTGGGCGTGCTGGCCGGCGCGGTGGCCACCGCCGTGCTGCAAAGCTCGAGCGCCACCACGGTCATGGCCATCGGCTTCGTCAGCGCGCGCCTCATGACGCTGCGTCAGGCCATCGCCGTCATCTTCGGCGCGAACATCGGCACCACGATGACCGCGCAGCTCATGGCGTTCAAGATCAGCGACTACATCTGGCTCATCGTGTTCGTCGGCTTCATCGTGTGGTTCGTGGCGAAGGACGAGCGCATCAAGAACATCGGCCAGACCGTGTTCGCGTTCGGCCTGCTGTTCGTGGGGATCGATACGATGGGCGCGGTCATGAAGCCGCTCGCGCAAAGCGACGTGTTCCTGGGGCTCATCGACCAGGTGAAGGGCATCCCCGCGCTCGGCGTGGTGGTGGGCACCGTGATGACGCTCGTCGTGCAAAGCTCGAGCGCCACCATCGCGGTGCTGCAGAGCTTCGCCTCGCAGCCCGGCCCCGACGGCGTGACCAGCGTGCTGGGCCTCCAGGGCGCCATCCCCATCCTGCTGGGCGACAACATCGGCACCACCATCACGGCGCTGTTGGCCTGCATCGGGCAATCGCGCGATGCGAAGCGCACGGCCGTGGCGCACAGCGTGTTCAACATCACGGGCGCGTTCGTGTTCATCTGGTTCGTGCCCCTCATCGCGCAGTTCGTGCAGTTCCTCACGCCCGGCCCCGACCTCGACGTCATCGCGCGCCAGATCGCGAACGCGCACACCACGTTCAACGTCGTGTGCACCCTGCTGTGGCTGCCGCTCATCGGGGTGATGGTGAAGATCGTGACGTTCCTCGTGCCGGGCAAGGCCGACGGGGAGGCGCACGCCGCCCTCGTCACCCTCGACGACAAGATCCTCGGCCAGCCGGTGTTCGCCATCAGGATGTTCGGCGAGGAGCTGCAGGCGTACTGCGACAAGGTGCGCGCCATGCTGGGCGCCCTGCCCGGGGCGATCGCGAACCGGGACGCCGCCGCGCTCAAGGCGCTCCGGGCCGATTGCGCGCAGGTGGAGGCCGCTGAGGGGGAGCTGGCGAACTACGCGGTGGAGCTGCTGAGCGCGGGCGCGACGTCCGAGCGGCAGGCCGCGGAGATATCCGACCTCATGTTCATCGTGGACGCGGTGGGGCGCATCGGCTCGCGCTGCGGCGAGACGGCCGCGCTGTACGGTGAGCGCCTCTCGTCCAAGAAGCCGTTCTCGGACGAGGCGCGCGAGGAGCTGGCCGAGAGCGCCGCGATGGTGTCGGACATGTACGACGCGGTGCTGCGGTTCCTGAGCGACCAGGACGCCGCGTCCGAACGGGTGCTCGACGAGCGCCGCCGCCAGATCATCAAGCGGCAGAGCCGGGCGCGCAAGGCCCACTTCCGCCGCGTGGGCAGCCAGCTGTGTGCGCCCGAGAACAAGGCGGTGTACAACCAGCTGCTGCTGTGCCTGGAGCGCGCCGGCAACGAGTGCTCGAACCTCGTGGAGCACGGCGCGGAGCTGTCCATGTGGGGCGATGCGCTGGGTGCCGACCGGCGTCCGGACGCGCCCGCCGGCGAGCTGGCCGAGGCGCTCGCGTAGCGGTCCGCGCGCTTGCGCAGATTGCGCGCGTTTGCCCGTCGCCGGTCGAGAAACGCGGTAGAATACGGAAGCTTGTTTTCACCTCCATCCGTAGGAGACTGCTCATATGTCAATCGATATCGACAGCTTGAACGGGCCGCAGCGCGAGGCGGTCGTCACCATCGACGGGCCGCTGCTCGTGCTCGCGGGCGCCGGCTCGGGCAAGACGCGCGTGCTCACGTACCGCATCGCGAACCTCATCGAGAACCACGACGTGGCCCCGTGGGAGATCCTCGCCATCACGTTCACGAACAAGGCGGCCGCCGAGATGCGCGAGCGCTTGAACGGCCTGGTAGGCCCCCGTTGCCGCGGCATGTGGGTGTCGACGTTCCACAGCATGTGCGTGCGCATGCTGCGCTCCGACGCCGAGAAGCTGGGCTTCACCCGCAACTTCACCATCTACGACACCGACGACCAGAAGCGCCTGTACAAGGAGATCATGGCCGAGTTCGACATCGATCCGAAGCGCTTCCCCGTGAACGCCCTCATGAACCGCATCTCCGCCGCGAAGAACGAGCTCATCGTGCCGAGCGCCTTCGAGAAGGAGGCCAACGACCCGGTGGGGAAGGTGGCCGCGCGCGTGTACGCGCGCCTGCAGGAGCGCCTCAAGGCCGCGAACGCCTTCGACTTCGACGACCTCTTGCTGTACGCCTTCCTGCTGCTCAAGAACCACGAGGACGTGCGGTCGGCCTACCAGAGCCGCTTCCGCTACATCATGGTGGACGAGTACCAAGACACGAACCACGCCCAGTACTCCATCACGGGCCTGCTGGCCGAGGGGCATAAGAACATCATGGTGGTGGGCGACGACGACCAGTCCATCTACTCGTGGCGCGGCGCCGACCTGCGCAACATCCTCGAGTTCGAGCAGGACTACCCGAGCGCCCACACGGTGAAGCTCGAGCAGAACTACCGCAGCGTGGGCAACGTGCTGGCGGCCGCGAACGCCGTCATCGCGAACAACCAGCACCGCAAGGCGAAGAAGCTGTTCACGAGCGCCGAGGACGGCGACAAGATCCAGGTGTACATGGCCGCCGACGAGCGCGACGAGGGTCGCTGGATCGCCGGCGAGATCGAGAAGCAGCGCGCGGCGGGGCTGTCGTACAACCAGGTGGCCGTGTTCTACCGCACGAACGCGCAGAGCCGCATGCTCGAAGACATGCTGCTGCGCGCCGGCGTGCCGTACCGCATCGTCGGCGGCACGCGCTTCTTCGACCGCGCCGAGATCCGCGACGTGATGGCCTACCTCACGCTCGTGGTGAACCCGGCCGACGACATCGCGGCGAAGCGCGTCATCAACGTGCCGCGCCGCGGCATCGGCAAGACCACCATCGAGCGCATCGAGCAGTTCGCCCGCGAGATGGGCATGACGTTCATGGAAGGCGCCGAGCTGGCCATCGTCGACCCCGAGCTGCGCGCGTCCGCGCGCCAGGCCATCGGCGAGTTCGTGGGCCTCATCAACGAGGCGCGCACCTACGGCGGCGACCTGCGCAAGGTCATCGAGATGATCATCGACAAGAGCGGCCTCATCGGCGCGTTGCAGGCCGAGAACACCGACGAGGCGCGCGGCCGCATCGAGAACATCCAGGAGTTCCTCGGCGTCGTCGACGAGTTCACCGAAACCCACGAGGACGAGGACGCGATGTACGAAGCGCCCACGGCGGGCGGGGCGGAGCTCGCGGACGAGGAGGCCGCCCCGGCGTTCTCTGCGCCGGCGGACGCGCCGGCCGGGTCGTTCTACGCCTTCGCGGGCGCGAACGAGCTCGCGAAGGCGTCCGAGGACTCGCCCGTGCGCGTCCTGCGCGGCGACTCGCTGGCCGACTTCATCGAGTGGGTGCGCCTGCGCACCGACCTCGACACGGTGGCCGAGGACGGCCATGCCGTCACCATGATGACCGTGCACTCGTCGAAAGGCCTCGAGTTCGACTGCGTGTTCGTGGCCGGCATGGAGGAGACGCTGTTCCCCCACATGAACAGCGTGGGCGACGCGGCCGGCATCGAGGAGGAGCGGCGCCTCGCGTACGTGGCCATCACGCGCGCCCGCAAGAAGCTGTTCCTCACCTGCGCCTACGCCCGCCAGATCTTCGGCCAGACGTCGTCGAACCCCATCTCCCGGTTCGTCCAGGAGATCCCCTCCGAGCTGCGCCAGACCACCGGCCTCGGCTCGGCCGGCTTCAGCGGCACCGGCTGGGAGAAGCGCGGCAGCCGCAAGGGCATCGCCGGCAGCGGCACCGAGGCGGGCGGCGGCCGCGTGTTCGGGCGCTCGAGCGCGTCGGGCCCGACGAACCGCACCGACGACCGCGCCGCGCGCGTGAGCGGCTCCTACGTGCGCCCCGGCGCCGAGAAGAAGGCGGCCGCGAAGATGACGTTCGCCGCCGGCGACACCGTGGACCACAAGACGTTCGGCCGCGGCAAGGTGACGAAGGTGGACGGCGACACGCTGTTCGTGAAGTTCTCCAAGACCGGCCAGACCAAGAAGCTCCTCAAGGACTACGCGCCCATCGTCAAGATCGGCTAGCGCGAAGCCCGCATCGGACACGGTGCGGGCTTCGTCGTTTCTTCGCGGTTTCGGTTCCACTTTCGTTCGACCTCTTGCAACGCGCTGCGCTATCCCGCATGATGAACGCATCGACGACGTGCGGTCACCACCGATCCACAACCCCGCGCTCTTCGTCCCGCTGGCGAGAGAAAGAGGTTCCCATGAAGATCGTCACTGATTCTTCCGTCATGTTCTCCGTGGAAGATGGTGCGCGGCGCGGCATGACCGTGCTGCCGCTCGTCGTGGCCATCGACGGCCAAACCTGGCTCGAATACGAGGACATCTCGGCCGAGGAGTTCCTGGCGAAGGTGCGCGCGGGCGCGTTGCCGCAAAGCGCGTCGCCGCCGCCGGCGCTCACGCTCGCGGCCTACGATACCGACGACGAGGTGATCCACCTCGCCATGGCCGACGGCCTGTCGGGCGCCTACGAGGTGGCGTGCGGCCTGGTCAAGCAGGCGCGTCATCCCGAGCGCGTGCAGGTGGTGAACACGCGCACGCTGTGCGTGCCCCATCGGGTGCTGGCCTGCACGGCGGTGCAGCTGGCCGGGCAGGGGCTCGACGCGGCGGCCGTCCTCGAGGCGCTGGACGCCCAGATCGCCACCGCGCACTCCTACCTCATCCCCGAGGATTTCGACTACCTGCGCCGCGGCGGGCGCCTCACGCCGCTCGCGGCCACGTTCGCCCACCTCGTGAAGGCGTTCCCCGTCATGAAGCAGACCGACGACGGCACGCGTCTCGAGAAGATGAAGGTGGCGCGCTCGTTCGCGAAGGCAGTCAACGCCATCGCCGACGATCTGGAAGCGCGCGGCGTGGGCGAGGGCTTTTTCCTCAGCGTCAGCCATGCCGACAACCCCTCGCAGGCCGAGGAGGCGTCGCGGATGCTGGCCGAGCGCTTCCCGGGATGCCGTCGCGGCATCTTCGAGCTGGGACCCGCGTTCATCACGCAGGGCGGCCCGGGCTGCCTCGCCATCCAGGCCATCGACCTGGGAGCGTTCCCCGACCTCGTGCTGGAATAACCCGAAGCGTGCGCCGCGCCCGTTGCAAGCGGGCGCAGCGCGGAACGAGGGGTGCGAGGGGCTTCCCATTGGCCAGCTGGCGGATTCTGGCACGAATTCACGGTTTGGGCGGAGGTTTGCCGGGATGAGAAATATGACCTGGCGTTATGTCGACGCGTTCGCTTGCAGGGACGGTTTCGGGCGAGAAATCGCTCCTAAGCGGGGGCGCGGCAGGTTTCGACGAAGATTCCCCACGATTCGGGAATTCGCTGGCACGCGTAGGCGTCCGGTCGCCCGGTCACGGTCGCTCGAATCCGGGAAAGCCGGTGCGTCTCGGATTGCGCGTCAAATGCGGGAGTCAGAACGAATGTCCTGACTCCCTATTCGGCGCATGATGCCCGACGGGCCGCCCTCCTCGATGGGGCGTCCTTTCCTCGGTGGGCCGCCGCGCAGGGCCGCTTTCGCTCCGGCCGCGCTCCGGCCGCGCCGCTTCGGGCTCCCTTACGTGCGGAAAAATCGGGGTTTTGGCAACCCGGCCCCCCGGTTCCCTGCTGCGGAAAGCTCCCGACCTGGGGCTTCGCCGCCCGAGACCGCGACGGCGGCGTCCCGCGACGGCGAAACGGGGGGGGGGGATTGCCAAAACCCCGATTTTCCCGCACATGGGGAGGCGGGAACGCGACGGCGCGGACGCTCCCGGCCGACGCCCCGACCGGAGGCGGGGCCGCGGAGCTCGGCCTGGCGTTACGCGCCGAACGGAGGATCGGAACGAGTGTCTCACGTGAAGCATTCCGGCTTTTCGACTGCCCCATGCGGTGAAGGGCGCTCAGGGCGATTTCCGGAGCGGATTGCGGCGTCGCCCGCGGCGCGCTAGGCGCAGTCCGGGCAGTAGGCGCAGGCCGTCGGCGCGGCGGCGATGCCGCCGAGCGCGCTTTCGCGCAGCTCGAAGGGCAGCGAGCGTCCCACCTTGCGCATGGCCTCCACCGTCTGGTCGAAATCGACGAGGTTGCCGATGCCCGCGAGCGCGATCTGCGCGCTGACCAGCGCGACGGCGGCTCCGGCGGCGTTGCGCTTCTGACAGGGCTCCTCCACGAGGCCGGCGATGGGGTCGCACACGAGGCCCATCATGTTCGTCAGCGCGTTGCTGGCCGCGGCGAAGCACTGCGCGGGCGTGCCGCCCATGAGCTCGACGGACGCGGCGGCGGCCATCGCGGCCGCCGAGCCCACCTCGGCCTGGCAGCCCCCCTCGGCCCCCGACACCGTGGCGTTGCGCGTGATGAGGTAGCCGATGGCGGCTGCGGCGGCCAGGCCGTGCGCGAGGTCGTCGTCGCCGTAGCCGCGCGTGCGCTGCAGGGCCAGCAGCACGCCGGGCAGTACGCCCGCCGAGCCGGCCGTGGGCGCGGCCACGATGCGGCCCATCGACGCGTTCGTCTCGAGCACCGCCATCGCGTAGGCGATGGCGCACGACAGCTGGTCGTCGCACAGCTCGCCGCCGCGCTCGTGCAGGTCGGCCAGCTTGCGCGCCTCGCCGCCGATGAGGCCGCCCATCGAGGGCAGCGCCTCGTCGATGGGGCGCCGGGCGGCGCACCTCATCACGGCCAGCGCCTCGCGCAGGTACGCCGCCGCGCCGTCGGCGTAGCCGAGGCTCGCGGCCAGCGCCGCCTCGCGCGCGAGGAACGCCTCCGACAGCGTCGCGCCGTGCTCCTCGCAGTACGCCAGCAGCGCTGCGCCGTTGCCGAAGTCCAGTTCGGCGAACCGTTGGAGCGCGGCGGCCACGTCGGGCACGGCGACGCGCTCGACGTCGGCGCGCGCGTCGCCGGGGATGATGCGCACGTCGTAGATGGCGGGATGGTCCTCGATGGCCGCCTTCGCCTCCGCGCCCACCGCCTGATCGGTCTCCAGCACGGTGTAGGCGGTGTCGCCCTTGCGCTCGCGGTACATGCGCGTGGTGGCGATGTTCACGCCCTCGTCGCTGATGCTCTGCGCGATATGGGCCAGCACGCCCTTCTCGTCGCGCTGCCGCACGACGATGCTCGCGCTCTCGCCGGTGATGCGCACGTCGATGTCGTCGATCTTGCGGATGACGGCCGCGCCGCCGCCGATGCTCTCGCCGCGCACATCCATCGCGTTGCCCGCGGCGTCCACGATGCGGACGTCGATGGTGTTGGGATGGTCGTACTCCGCGTCGGGCAGCGTGACGAACGAGAACGCGAGCCCCGCCTCGCGCGCAAGGTCGAAGGAGTCGCGGATGCGCAGGTCGTCGGTGGCCAGCCCCAGCATGCCGGCCACGAGGGCCTTGTCGGTGCCGTGGCCGGTGAGCGTGTGCGCGAACGACCCCAGCAGCCTGAACTCCACCGTCTTCGGCTCGGCCAGGCACAGCCGGCGCGCCATGTAGGCGATGCGCAGCGCGCCCGCCGTGTGCGAGCTCGAAGGGCCCACCATGATGGGGCCGATGACGTCGGTGAGGCCGAGTGTTTTCATGGACGCTCCTCGCTTTGCCGGTTCCGCTGGTCCTGCGCACGGTCGGGGTTGGATCGTGCGCGCCTATGGTATCACGGACGGGTGCGGCCGTCGCGCGCGGGCGCTTTTTGGCTCTTTCGTGACATTTGCGCCCGAAACGGCTGATCGGGCGACACCCGTTTCGCCCGTCCCGCTATACTGGGGGTTCTCGGCAGCCGCGCGGCCCCGCATCGGGGGCGCAGCGAGCATCCGCATGACTGCAACGTGAGCGGGGCGCCGCGCGTGAGCGCCCTCGGATAAGGAGTACAGCAATGTCGGCACCGATCATCGTCGTGGGCCATAAGAACCCGGACAACGATGCGATCAGCGCAGCGGTGGGCTACGCGTATCTGAAGAACGAGCTTGCCCGCCGGTCGCAGGATCCCGAAGAGGCGTCCCGCGTCTACCGTCCCGTCCGCCTCGGCCCCCTGCCGCCGGAGACCGCCTGGATCCTCGAGAGGAACGGCATCCCCGCCCCCGACATCATCGCCAACGTGTACGCGCGCGTGTCCGATGTCATGACGCCCGATCCCATCTCCATCGGCCACGACGCCACCTTGCTCGAGGCGGGGCGCCTGCTGCGCCAGCACAACGTGCGCGCGCTCGTCGTGACGAACGACGACGGCACGTACCGCGGCCTCATCACCACGCGCATGATCGCCGAGCGCTACATCACCGCCACCGACGCGCTCGAGGAAGGCGGCTCGAACGAGATGGCCGTCGCGAGCGACCTCATCGCCTCGCTGGGGCAGAGGGTGGAGGACATCACGGAAACCGACGTGCTCGTGCTCAGCAAGGACGGCCTGTTGAAAGAGGCCGTCGAGGACCTCATGGCTAGCGCGTTGCGCGAGGCCGTCGTGCTCGACGACGAGGGGCGCGCCATCGGCATCGTCACGCGCTCGGACGTGACCGTGCGCCCGAAGCGCAAGGTGGTGCTCGTCGACCACAACGAGATACGCCAGGCGGTCAACGGCATCGAGGAGGCCGAAGTCGTCGAGATCGTCGACCATCATCGCATCGCCGACGTGATGACGGCGAACCCCATCAAGTTCCTCAACCTGCCGGTGGGCTCAACCGCCACCATCGTGGCGATGGAGTTCCGCCGTCACGACGTGGAGCTTCCGCCCGCCATCGCGAGCGTGCTGCTGTCCGCCATCATGACCGACACCGTCATCCTCAAGTCGCCCACCGCCACCTACGTCGATCGCGAGCAGGTCGAGTACCTGGCCAAAATCGCGGGCGTCGATCCCATCGAGTTCGGCCTGTCCGTGTTCAAGTGCCGCGGCGGCGAGGACGACATGCCCGTGTCCAAGCTCGTGGGGGCCGACTCCAAGGAGTTCCAGATCGGCGACTCCACCGTGCTCATCGCGCAGCACGAGACGGTGGACCTGCCCGCCGTCATGAAGCGCGAGGACGAGATCCGCGCGCACATGCGTCGCCTTCGGGAGGATCACGGCTACGAGTTCGTGCTGCTGCTCGTCACCGACATCGTGGCCGAGGGCAGCCAGTTCTTGTGCGAGGGCAACCGCCGCATTGTCAACCGCGTGTTCGGCATCGAGTGCACGGGCGAGGGCGGCACGTGGATGCCCGGCGTCCTCAGCCGCAAGAAGCAGGTGGCGGCGCGCATCCTAGGCGCGTAGGGGCGAGGGCTCGCGCCAGCGCGCTTCGAACCGAGAGACGAGGAAGCCGTGGAACGCCGCGGCTTCTTTGCTGAGGGGGCCGTGTGCCGGCTCGATCTCGATGGTGCGCGCGAACGGGGCGTCGACGATGGCCGTCAGCGTGGCGCTGCTGTCCTCGAGGCTGCCCCAGCTGCGCTCGGGCCAGAACCCCACGCCCAGCCCCAGCCCGATCATGCTCTTCACCACGGCGGGGCTGTCGCTCTCGAACGCCACGCGCGGCGCGAACCCCGCCTGCGCACATGCCTCGTCGCATACCGCGCGGAACGTGCGGCTGCCCGCGAGGCAGATGAAGGGCTCGCCCTCGAGATCGGTCAGCGCGAGCGGCCCGCCCGCGGCGCGCTCGGCGGGCACGGCGATGCCGATGCGCTCGGTGAAGCGGCGGGCGCCCGTGGCCGCGCCGTCCGCGCGCACGGTGCGGATGCGCAGGTCCCAGCGGCGCGCGGCGGTTTCCTGCGCCACCACGAAGCGCGCGTCGGGGTGGGAGGCGCGGTACGCCGCGATGGCGTCCACCGCCAGGGCCGAGGCCGACTCGATGGCGAGGTGCACGGCGGCCTGCTCGCGGCCGGCCACCACCGCCAGCTCCTCCGGCAGCTCGTCGAGGGCGGCCAGCAGCGGCGCGATGCGCTTCTGGAGCGCCGCGCCGCACGCGGTCAGCCGCACGTTGCGCCCGACGCGCTCGAACAGCGTCACGCCCAGCTCGCGCTCGAGCCGGCGGATGGACTGGGTGAGCGCGGGCTGGGCCACGTTGAGCTTCTTCGCGCTGTTCGTCACGTGCTGGGTGCGCGCCACCTCGTCGAAGTACCTGAGCTGCTGCAGTTCCATCGCGGTCCTCCCGATCGTCGTCCGTCCGGACCCTTATCCATAAGGTTCATCATATCATTTAAACATGAATTCATATTGGACAACGCAGGGACGAGCGCGTAGGGTGGTGGACGTTGCGGTACGGCGAGGCCGGCGGTCGAGGTGCGACCCGGCACGATGAAGGAGATGATGGGCTCGTGGCAGAGCTCTTGGAAGCGGCGATGCTCGTGTGTTTCGGATTGTCGTGGCCGCTCAACGCGTACAAGAATTACAAGGCGGGCACGGCGGCCGGATCCAGCTGGCAGTTCATCGCGCTCATCACGGCGGGCTACGTGGCCGGCATCGCGGCGAAGTTCGTGTCCGGCTCGGTGAACTGGGTGCTGGCCGTGTACCTGCTCAACATCGCGTGCATCGGCGTCAACTGGTTCGTGTACTTCCGCAACCGCCGTCTCGACGCGCAGCGCCGCATGGAGTTCGAGCGCGTCGAGGCTTGAGGCCCGCGACGCCGAAGCGCCGCGGGCCGCGTGCGCGCTACAGCAGCACGTCGGAGAGGGCGCGCTTCGACACGTAGTGCACGCCCGCCTCGTCGCGCCAGTACTCGGTGGCGCCGCCGGCCGGAAGATCGACGATGCGCACGTCTTCGACGGGCTTGCCCAGCGCCAGCACGAGATCGGGCTGGAAGCGCTCCGCGTCGATCCCCAGCGCCTCGGTCAGGCTGCGCTTCTTGAACGATGCGACGATGCAGCCGCCGAAGCCGGCCTCGACGGCCTGCAGCATGACGGTCTGCGCGGCGATGCCCTCGTCCCAGGCGGTGAAGGTGTCGGCCAGCGTGCGCTCGTTGTCGCGGCACACCACGATGTAGGCGCTCGGCCGCTCGCCCGGCTCGGGCCCTGGCCAGTCGGGCAGGGCCTTCGCCCACGCGCAGCACGAGAACACGCGCTCGCAGGCGCGCTCGTCGCTGACGATGGCGTAGCGCAGCGGTTGCGCGTTGCCGCTTGAGGCCACCAGCCGCGCGGCGTCCACCCACGCGGCGAGCAGCTTGCGATCGATGCGGTCGCTTTCGTCGAAACGGCGATAGCTTCGACAGGATTTGATGATGTCCTGCACTCGGAACCTCCCTCGATTTCGCGGTACGGATCGCGTGGCCCCGTTGCCGGGGTTCTCGCGAGTATGGTGCTGCTGCTGATTATAATGGCTTTCGGTAACCGAACGCATCGTCGTTGCCAAGCGTTTTGCTTGGCGGCTGAAGGAAGGACCATCCATGCAAGCGAATCGTCTGCTCGACCTGTTCTGCGAACTCGTCCGTATCGAAAGCCCGTCGTTCCACGAGGCCGCGATGGCCGCCCGCTGCGCCGACGAGCTGCGCTCCCTCGGCTTCGAGGTGCGCTTCGACGACTCGGCCGCCCGCGTGGGCTCCGACACCGGCAACCTCGTCGCGCATCTTCCGGGCACGCGGGCGGGGCACGTGGTGTTCTCGGCGCATATGGACACCGTGCAGCCGTGCGCGGGCATCGAGCCCGTGGTCGTCGACGGCATCGTGCGCTCGGCGGGCGACACCATCCTGTCGGCCGACGACAAGGCCGGCGTGGCGGCCATCCTCGAAGGCGTGCGCTCGGTGCTGGAGGCCGACGCCCCGCGCCCCGACGTCACCGTGCTGTTCACCACCTGCGAGGAGCAGCACCTGCTGGGCTCGAGCGCGCTGGCCGACGGCCTGCTGCCCGCGGGCGCGCCCTGCTACGTGCTCGACGCCGACGGCGCGCCCGGCACCGTCATCACGGGCGCGCCGTGCCACTGGACGCTCAGCGCCGCGTTCGCGGGCCGCGCCGCGCATGCGGGCGTGTGCCCCGAGGACGGCGTCTCGGCCATCGCGATGGCGGCCGCGGCCGTCGCCGCCATGCCGCTCGGCCGCCTCGACGAGGCCACCACGGCCAACGTCGGGTTCATCGAGGGCGGCGGCGCGACGAACGTCGTGCCGGACGCCTGCACGCTGGCGGGGGAGTGCCGCTCGCTGTACGCCGAGCGCGCCGAGGCCCAGAAGGCGGCCATGACCGAGGCGCTCGAAGCCGCGGCGGCGCGCTTCGGCGGCACGGTGGACGTCGCGTGGACGAAGAGCTACGACGCCGTGCTGTTCGACGAGGAGGACGAGCTCGTGCAGGCCATCGCCCGCGCCGCCCGCGCGGCCGGCCTCGAGCCGCGATTCCACCGCTCCGGCGGCGGCTCGGACGCGAACGTCCTGGCCGCCCGCGGCGTGCGCCCCATCACCCTGGGCGTGGGCATGGCCAGCTTCCACTCCGCCGACGAGCACATCGCCGTCGCCGACCTCGAGGGCACCGCCCGCCTCGTCGAGGCCCTCATAGCCGAAGGCGTCGAGTAGGGGGGTGCGGGCGGCGCGCGTTCCCGGGTCTAAGCCTGCGGAAGCGCGCCCGCCCGCGCCGCCTCGAACGATTTGAACGGGATCGGTCCGGAAAGCCCGTTCTCCGATCGTTTCGCCCGCGTGCAGCGCGCCATGGCCCGACGGTAGTCGAGCACCTCGACGCGCCCCGGTTCCTCGCCATCGACGACTGCCCGCACGAAGCGCTTCGCCTCCTCGTATTCGCGCGCGTCTTCGACGTCCACCTCCAGGATGACGGGCGTCCCGTCGGGCTCGTCAGCCCAATACTCCACGAATGCGCGGGCGAAGCGTCCTGCGGGGCCGTCGGTTGCCGTGCGGGCGCGCCGCGCCTCGACGGACGCGCGGCTGACGAGGACGCGTCCGTCATGGCGCGTGCCGGCCAGCACCCCGTTGGCCACCATGGCGTTGACGCGGAAGCGGCTCAAGCCCAGCAGCTCGCCCGCCTCGTCGGGGGATATGAGATCGTTCTCGTCGGCATCGTCGAGCAGTTTGCCCACCGCCATGCCGGGCCTCGTGATGGGCGGGGCCAACTCGATGCGCCGCTTCGCCTCCTCGAGCGTCGGGACGGTGCGGGTCGCCAGACGGGGGTAGCGCACCTCGAACGCCCCGTCGTCCGTTTGCACGATGCATCCTCCGGGAACGGGTGCGCCGTTGATGCGCACGTCCCAGCATCGCGGCTCTCCCTCGGCCCCTTCACGCTCGTGCCAGGTTCTGATCTGCCGTGTCATGGTTCCTCCTTGTCTCGGTCGGTGTCTCGGTCGGCCGTTCGGCGAACGCGGGGCAGCGGGGATAGCGCCCGCCGAACCGCGCCTCGATGGCCGCGATGGTTCCGTAGCGCCCCAGGTCTTCCAGGTTCTCGCGGGTAACCCAGCCGTATCCCAGCAGATCGCGGGCCAGATCGTCGCAGTACGTGCACGTGTGGCAACGCCGATTGCACGTCGAGGTCCGCTTGAAGTGGGAGGTTCGGTCGAGCGCCTTGTTGTCCACGTGCGCGCTGTGCTCGATGCCGTAGAAGCCGATGCTGCTGCACAGGATGTCGAACAGGTTGCCCTCGTAAGACTCGTCGAGATAGGCTTGCGTGCAGCGCAGGACCTTGCTCGGCAGCATATCGCGCCCGACGATCTTGAAGAAGCGGGTGATCTTCTCATAGCGTACCAGGTCTTCCGGGCGCACCCAGTTCGATTTGAACACCTGGCCCGGATCGCGCAGGATGATGTCTCCGCAGGCGAACGAGAAAGCCGTGCCTTCCGAGGCCGTCTCCCTCGATTTGTGCGAGATATAGTTCATGTGGAACTTCCGGTACGGGCACTTGTCCAGGCACCCTTCGTTCACCATGAGCTTGATCTCCACGCCCAGTCGATCGGTCATCTGGCGCAGCAGCTTGAGGTCCTTGTTCGCGCTCGTGTCCACCGTCACGGTGCTCGCGCCGGCGCGCGCATACGCTTCCGCACGGGAAAAGCAGTCGATGTCGGCCAGCACCGAGGCGCTGATCTCGATGGCGGGGCACGCGTCCCGCACGCGCTCGATCAAAAACGGGTTCGCGAGCGTCACCGCCTCCACGCCGCGCTCCTCGTGCATGCGCCGGACGAAGCCCACCTGCCGGCTCACGGTTTCCCGGTCGTACCATTCCGCGCCTTCGCACGTCGAGTTCATCGTGATGTCCGCTCGCACGCCGCCGTCGTGGATGCGCTCGACGGTCTCGACGAACGCGCGTTCCGTCGTTTCGGCCCCCACGCGTCCCGATCCGGTCACCGATTGCGGCGCGTTCAGGTACACCTCGCGGATCGCGTTGCCATCGCGACCTCGGAGTTTCAGAAGCGCATCGAGCGTCCCGGGGTCCCCGTTGAAGGGGACGGAGAATTCGTATGCGGTCATGAGCTGCCTTTCCTCGGATGCCCGGCAGCATCGCTGCCGCCTGCGCGGCGCGAAGCTGCCGGGCCGTTCGACCGTGCCTACTTGCCCTCGGCGGCGTCCCATGCCGAAAGCGCGGCGGCGCTGCGTCCTGCGATGCGCCCGACGCACCAGTTCTCCGAACCGTTGCCGCCGGTGATCGCGTACGTGTGGCCGTTCATGTTGCCGAACGAGCCCGCCGAGTACAGGCGCGGGATAGGCTCGCCGTCCGGGTCCACGACGTTGGCGTGCTCGTTGCGGCGCGCGCCGCCGATGGTGTTGCAGATGCCGGGGTAGAGGGGGATGGCGTAGAAGGGGCCGGTCTCGATCTTGCCCATCTCCTCGCGCCCGAAGTCCTCGTCGACTCCCTTGTCCACCAGCTCGTTCCAGCGCTCGACGGAGGCCTTCAGCTTATCCGCGTCCATCTTGTCGTCCCACTTGCTCTTGGCGAGGTTCGCGGCCAGCTCGTCGAGCGTTGCTCCCTGCGTGATCCATCCGCGCTCGAGCTCCCATACGTTGTCGGCCGACCAGCCTTCCCATCCGCCCAGCTCGGGATCGAGGCCCTCGGTCATGTAGCCGATCCCCATGCCGCCGTTCTCCTTCGCGGCGCCGCCGACCATGCCGCCCCAGCTGCCGCCCTCGAACGACGTCTGGTCGAAGACGTACCAGGAGGGGATGCGGTCGAAGTCGCAGATCTCCTCGTTGAAGTTGGCGTAGGGTTTCCACCCGCCGTGCGGGCTCGACGTGTCCTTCTCGCCCCAGCGCTCACCCAGCCGGTTCACCTTGATGTAGTTCGGCGTGGGGCTGGACACCGAAACGCCGCCGGGGACGATTTCCGGATCGTCGAACCAGGCATCGTCGCCGCCGCACACCTGCTGCATGTGCCAGAGGTCGGCGCCCACCTTCTGGGCGATCTTGATGCCGTCGCCCTCGTTGTACTTCCAGCCGTAGAATCCGCGCATCGGGTAGCATTTCAGATACTTGGCCTGCAGCTCTTCGTTGAACTCGAACCCTCCGGTGCACAGGATGACGCCCTTGGAGGCCTTCACGGCCTTCTTCTCGGCGTCGTCGCCGATCAGCGTGTAGCATCCGACGATCTCGTTTGTCTCGGGGTTCTGGATGAGCTCCTCGTCGTGGCAGTCGAACACCACGTCGATGCCGCGGTCCTGACGATGCTGGTCCATGGCTTCGAAGAACGCCTTGCCGTAGCCCGTTCCCGCACCGACGTACATCTCCTCGTATCCGGTGAAGATGTCGTACTCGGCACGCGGCGTCTCGCCCAGCGTGTATTCGAGGCCGTACTCGTCGGCGTAATCGGGATTCTGCACGGCTTCGTCGGCCCATGCCTGGCAGACCTCCAGCGGCGTCTGGCCGTGGAACGCCTCGAACGCGAACTGCGCTGCCGCGTCGGCATCGTGGGGAGCGGTCCACTGCCCCATGTTGATGGACGACGAGCCGCCTCCGCGGAACGGGGCCTTCTCGAGGAACAGCACCTGCGATCCTTCGTCGTAGGCCGTGATGCCGGCCCAGAGCCCGGCTCCGCCGTACCCGATCACCAGGACGTCCGTCTCGTAGTCCCAGGTCGCGGGCATCCAGCTGGGCGTCGCCTCCTCAGCCTGCGCCGTGCAGCCCGAAAGTGCCGCAGCTCCCGCGGCGCCTGCTGCGGCGAGCGCCGATCCCTTGAGAAAGCTGCGCCTTGAGATTCCTTCTTGCATGATGCCTCCTTGTTGTAGCGGTTCGCTTGCATCCGCCTTCGTGCTCGGCGGACGGTACCGAAAGAAAGCGGCCGCGCCCGATCGCCGCTCCGAATGAGGGGGGTCGAAGGGTGATCGGGCGGCGCCCTCGGTTAGTCGTGGCAGGTGTTGCATTCGTAGATGCCCATGTGGTGGCAGCTGATGCAGGCTTTCTGGGCCGTTTCGGCGATGTCGTCGGAAGCGTGCATGTCGTGGCAGCTGCCGCAGGTGACGGTCTCGTGGTCTGCGTTCTCGGGCAGGTCGTGCGGATTCACGACGGTGCCGTTGCTGTCGGTGAGCAGCGTGCTCGACGAGGTCTGCTCGGCCAGCGTCTCGTAGCTGCCGTGGCAGGCTTCGGCTTGGCAGGTGGATTCTGCGACGTCGGTCGTCTTGAGGCGTTTTGCCCCCTTGTCTCCGTAGGCGACGCCGTCGTGCGCGGAGGCCAGGCCGTCGACATCGCTGTGGCACGTGGTGCACGTGAGCGCCGCATGGTTGGATGCCGCGCATGCGCTGTCGCTGAAGGAGTCGCCTTCCACGGTGTGGCAGACGGCGCAGTCGGCCTCGGCCGAGAAGGCGAAGTCGCCCGTTGCGATGGTGGTTGCGGCTTCGGCTTCGCCTGAGGATTCCGATGATTCCGTCGAAGCCTGCGGTGCGCAGCCCGCGAGGCACACCGAAACAAGGATGACGATCGACGCGACGGTCGCGACGCCCCGCTTCAGCGTGTTTTGTTGTTGCATGTTTGCCCCCTTGCATGATGACTGCCACTTCTTCCGCAGTGGCCGCGGTGCTTGAATGCGATGGCGAGAGTTTCGACCGGCAGCCGGGCCTTCGCATCATCCGAAAGCGATGCTCCGCGTTGCTGCTTGGGATGATTTTCCGGAGCGGCTATCATCTATTTCGGATGAATCGCCTGATGAGGGGTGTCTCGTCGCGAAGCCGGCAACCATGATCTGCCCAGGTCGCCCAAGCGAATGTTGCTATACTGGAGAGGGATGGATGCGAGTGGTTGCCTCTTGCGGCGGCTCGAAAGGGGAGATCATGGGGAATGCGAAACGCGCGGGCACGGCCCGCGTCGCCAAGGGATCCGCCGTTGGCTCGGGGAGCGAGGGCGGTGCCCGGCGCGCGACGGCGTGGATGCCGGTGTGGTGCGTTGTCGGCCTGGTCGGCGCGCAGGCGTGGATGCCGGCCGTCGGGCTCGTCGCCGACAAGTACCGCTCGTCCGCGTTCTCCATCGACGAGCTTGCCCCGCTGCTGCTGTCGTATCTCGCGTCCCTTGCCGTCGTCTCGGCCCTGTTCGCGGTTCTGCGCATGCGAAGCCAGCCCTCGAAGGGAACGTACGGCGTGCTGGCGGGCGCGGCTTTCTCCTGCATCGGCGCCCTGCTGCTGCATTTGCTCGACGGCATGGCCCCCGATCGCGTGGCGTTCCTGTTCTCCCTGTCCGGAGCGTTGCTGGGGGCGGGCAACGGCCTTATGGCGCTCGTGTGGAGCTCGGCGATCGCCCGCCTTCCCGGTCCCGCGCAGGCAGGCAGCAGCGTCGCGGTCGTCCTGGGGTGCTGTTCCTTGGCCGCTTTCGCGCAGGCGGTGGGGGCGAACGCGCTTCTGCTGGGGGCGACGATGGCGCTGGCCGTCTCGTCTGCGCTCTGCTTCGTGCTTGCGGCCAGCCGGGGCGACGTCGTCGAATTGCCGGCCCCTCAGAAGGGGATCGGTTCCGCGTATGTGCGCGTCGGGGCGGCGATGGGCTGTTTCGGATTCCTGTTCGCGATGATGATCATGCAGTTCGTCATCGCCCCGCACGGCCGCGCGAGTGCGTTCACGTGGGCGTACGGGTACGCGGGCGTGCTTGCCGCGGTGGTGTTCCTCGTCCTCGTCCGCGTCGTGCGCTCGTCGTGGGACTTCCTGTTCGCCTTGCGCTTCGTGGCCGTTCCGCTGATCGTCGCGTTTTACCCGTTCGACACGGGAACCGATTTCTCCGTCAAGTTCGCGCTCTGCTTCTCGACGTTGGCGCTGTGGTGCTTTTGCACCATCGTGCCGGGCGTCTTGCGCGAAGCGGCCGACGTGCTGCACGCGCCGGTATACGTCATGGCATCCGTCGGGGTCGGGGGGCTGTGCGGCGGCGCGGCGGTCGGCTATTGCCTCGCCGGCGTGATCGAGGCGGTCGGCCCCACGACGAACTACTTCATCAAGATCACGGCGATCCTCGCCATGGTGCTCGGGCTTCTCGGGACGAACATCGTGGTGACGAAGGGCGGGCTCGTCCGGATATTCAGGAAAGCCGCGGTGGCGACGGGGTCGACGACGGAGAGCGATTCCTTTCTGGAGGAGAAGGCGGCGCTCGTTTCACGGTGCTACGGGCTTACCAGCCGGGAGTCCGACGTGCTGCGCATCTTGGCGAAGGGCCACGGATTGGGGAGAGTGCAGGAAGAGCTATTCATCTCCGAGGGCACGGCTATCACCCATCGGCGCCACATCTACCAGAAGCTCGACGTCCACGCCAAGTCCGAGTTGATCGACCTCGTTGCCCGCGCCGACGAGGCATGCGAGGAAGACTGATCGCAGCGCTCCTGCACCGAGGCAGAAAATGAAACATTTGTCCCGATCCCCGTTCGGCGATCCCCGGTGCGGCCCCGTCCGCAACGGGTGCGCCGCTCTGCGGTCGCCTCCCGTGCATCCTCCTGCCGTCGAAGTGGCGAGAAATCGCCGGATACGGGTGTTTTCGGCCCGCATCGGGCGCTCAGAACGTTCGGGGCAGGGGCGGCCCGTCAGGCATCATGCACCGAACGAGAAATCAGGACATACGTTCGTTTGACTTCTGCTTTTGCACATATCGTGCTATACTATATAGCTGTAACGGATGCGAAGGAGGTTGTCATGGCTGCGGTGCAGATGAACGTGCGTATTGACGAAGACGTGAAGGCCCGCGGCGACGAGGTGTTCGCACGTGCCGGCTTTACGCCGTCCCAGGTGGTGCGAGCCGTGTGGGAGTATGCCGAGCAAACGGGCGAGGTTCCTGCATTCATGCGCGCGTCCGGGGCCGATGCCGACGAAGCGGAACGACGACGCAGGATCGCCCTTGCCGAATACGGGGCGCATATATGGGAGAACTTCTTCCTCGACCACGGGCTTCCCGTGCCCAAGCGAAAAGAGCGTTTGGATTACAAGACTCTGCGCGACGAGCTATACGACGATATGCTGGAGGAGATGGGGCTCTGATGGCCGAACCTTTGAAGATACTCGTCGATGCCAACGTTTGGCTGGATTACGGTATCGCCACGAGCGAGAATCACGAATCGGCTGTCCGGTTCATGGTCGAGTCCGCCGTGAACGACGTCGTTCTGTACGTGTCGTCTATATCGCTCAAAGATGTGTTCCAGCTGATCGTCAGACGTACGAAAAAGGAGCTTCGCAACGAGGGGACCGAGATCGACGCTGCTTGGTCAGCCGCCATTTCGGAATCGGCATGGTCGTTTGTGCGCAGCATGCGCGAGGCGGCTCTCGTTGTTCCCGTAGGTTCCTCGGAGGTTCTGCACGCTGAGACGTGGCGCACGGCGCACGGCGACCTCGAAGACGATCTGGTCCTGGCTGCCGCGAAGCGCGTGCGGGCGGATTGCGTCGTCACGTCCGACAGAGAACTGCTCAAGCGTGCTCAAGGAATATGCCTGTCGATCGATCAAGCGCGCTCGCTGCTCGGCAAAAAAACTTCTTGATTCTTTGAGAAACGGTGAACTTTTCGTCGACGGTTCGCCATGTATCCGCATTCCACCTGCGGATACGGATGTCAAGAGGTATAGATACTCCCGGATGCGTGGCGTTTGACAACCCTGAGGGGCGATGGTAGAGTTCACCTTCGCGTCTCCGAGGAGGCGAGCGTTTTCGTGTGCGCATCAGCTGAACGCACTTGGAAACGGTGTTCAAGCGAGCGTCTATAGAGTATGTAGACGTCTCGGACAAGCAAGAGGTAAAAGGAGAGAAGCTTTGCCTACCATCAACCAGCTGGTCCGCAAGGGCCGCAAGAAGGCAGTCGACAAGAGCAAGACGCCTGCCCTGAAGGGCAACCCGCAGAAGCGCGGCGTGTGCACCCGCGTGTTCACGACCACGCCGAAGAAGCCGAACTCGGCTCTGCGCAAGGTTTGCCGCGTGCGCCTCGTCAACGGCATGGAAGTGACCGCCTACATCCCGGGCGTCGGCCATAACCTCCAGGAGCACTCCATGGTGCTGCTGCGCGGCGGCCGCGTGAGGGACCTCCCCGGTGTGCGCTACAAGGTCATCCGCGCCGCGCTCGACTGCGCCGCCGTGGACAACCGCAAGCAGGCTCGCAGCCGCTACGGTGCCAAGCGCCCGAAGTAACACCCGCTAAGACGCGCGGGCCGCAGCAACCGACCGAGCCCAAAGGGGGCAGGCGGGCGGCCTAATGAACGGAGAGAAAGCCGTTCCGAAGCGCGCAGGACCTAGAAGGAGAACACATGCCGCGTCGTGCAGCAGCAGTCCGCCGCGAAGTACAGCCGGACGCCCAGTACAACAACCGTCTCGTCACGCAGCTGATCAACAAGATCCTGCTTGACGGCAAGAAGGCCACCGCCGAGAACATCGTCTACGGTGCGTTCGCCATCGTCGAGGAGAAGACCGGCGGCGATCCGCTGGCCGTCTTCAAGAAGGCAATGGACAACGTCCGCCCCACGCTCGAAGTCAAGCCGAAGCGTGTCGGCGGCGCCACCTACCAGGTGCCGATGGAGGTCAACTCCCGTCGTGCTACCACGCTCGCCATTCGCTGGATCGTCGACTTCTCGCGCAAGCGCAAGGAGCACACGATGAAGGAGCGCCTCGCCGCCGAGATCATGGATGCCGCCGAGAACACCGGCGCGTCAGTGAAGAAGCGTGAAGACCTGTACAAGATGGCCGAGTCGAACCGTGCGTTCTCGCACTACCGCTTCTAAGGGAGGATTCGACTCATGGCGAAAATCGAACTGAAGGATACGCGCAACATCGGCATCATGGCCCACATCGACGCGGGCAAGACGACGACCACCGAGCGCATCCTCTACTACACGGGCAAGACCCACAAGATCGGCGAGGTGCACGACGGCGCCGCGACGATGGACTGGATGGTGCAGGAGCAGGAACGCGGCGTGACCATCACCGCCGCTGCCACCACGTGCTTCTGGAAGTACCCCGGCGGAGCTGACAACGGCAAAGAGTACCGTTTCCAGATTATCGACACTCCCGGCCACGTGGACTTCACGGCCGAGGTCGAGCGTTCGCTTCGCGTGCTCGACGGCGCTGTCGCGGTGTTCGACGCCGTCGCCGGCGTGCAGCCGCAGTCCGAGACGGTGTGGCGCCAGGCAAGCCGCTACGGCGTGCCCCGCATCGCCTACATCAACAAGTACGACCGCGTGGGCGCCGACTTCTTCCATGCGATCGAGACCATGAAGGATCGCCTGGGCGCGCCGGCTGTCGCCGCGCAGATGCCCATGGGCGCCGAGGACAACTTCTGGGGCGTCATCGACCTGGTCACCATGACCGCGTGGGACTTCAAGGCCGACGACAAGGGCATGACCTACCCCGAGGCCATGGACGCCATCCCGGCCGAGTTCGCCGAAGAGGCCGAGCTGCGCCACCAGGAGCTGGTGGAAGCCGCCGCCGACTGCGACGACGCTCTCATGGAGAAGGTCCTCATGGAGGAAGAGGTGACGGTTGACGAGCTGAAGGCCGCCATCCGCAAGGGCACCATCGCCTGCCAGATCCACCCCGTGTTCGTGGGCTCGTCCTACAAGAACAAGGGCGTGCAGGAGCTCCTCGACGCCGTGGTCGACTACATGCCGTCCCCGATCGACGTGCCGGCCATCAAGGGCACGAACCCGGACACGGGCGAGGAAGACGAGCGTCCCTCCGACGTGAAGGCGCCGTTCTCCGCTCTGGCCTTCAAGATCATGACGGATCCGTTCGTGGGCAAGCTCACCTACCTCCGCGTGTACTCGGGCCAGCTCGATTCCGGCTCCTACGTGTCCAACGCCTCGAAGGGCAAGAAGGAGCGCATCGGCCGTTTGCTGCAGATGCACTCGAACCAGCGCGTCGATATCGACGGCTGCGCCGCGGGCGACATCGTCGCCGTCGTGGGCTTGAAGGACACGTCGACCGGCGACACGCTGTGCGACGCTGATCATCCGATCATCCTCGAGTCCATGGAGTTCGCCGAGCCGGTCATCGACATCGCCGTCGAGCCGAAGACGAAGGCCGAGCAGGACAAGATGGGCATCGCGCTGCAGAAGCTGGCCGAGGAGGACCCGACGTTCCGCGTGTCCACCAACCAGGAGACCGGCCAGACCATCATCGCCGGCATGGGCGAGCTGCACCTCGAGATCATCGTCGACCGCCTGCTGCGCGAGTTCAAGGTCGAGGCGAACGTGGGCAAGCCTCAGGTCGCCTACCGCGAGACGGCCACGCAGGAAGCTCGCAACGTCGAGGGCAAGTTCGTGCGCCAGTCCGGCGGTCGCGGCCAGTACGGCCATGCGGTCATCAACCTGATCCCGCAGGAAGCCGGCAAGGGCTACGAGTTCGAGAACAAGATCGTGGGCGGCGTGATCCCCAAGGAGTACATCACCCCGATCGACAAGGGCATCCAGGAAGCCATCAACTCGGGCGTGCTTGCGGGCTACCCGGTCGTGGACATCAAGATCGAGCTTATCGACGGTTCGTACCACGACGTCGACTCCTCCGAGGCGGCGTTCAAGGTCGCCGGTTCGATGGCGGTCAAGGCTGCGCTCAAGAAGGCCGCTCCGGTCATTCTCGAGCCGATGATGGCCGTCGAGGTCGAGACGCCCGAGGAGTACATGGGCGACGTCATGGGCAACCTGTCCAGCCGTCGCGGCCAGATCCAGGGCATGGGCGATCGCGGCAACGCCAAGACCATCAAGGCGAAGGTTCCGCTGTCCGAGATGTTCGGTTACGCCACCGACCTGCGTTCGACGACGCAGGGCCGCGCTTCGTACACGATGCAGTTCGATTCGTACGAGGCAGTGCCGAAGAACGTGGCGGAGGAAATTATCAGCAAGGCCGGCGGCAACGCCTAGGGCGTGCGCGCGAGCATAACGGAGGTAAAGTAAGTGGCTAATCAAAAGATTCGCATCCGCTTGAAGGGGTACGATCATGAGATCGTGGACCAGTCCACGAAGCTCATCGTCGATACCGCGCAGAAGACGGGTGCCAAGGTGTCCGGTCCTATCCCGCTGCCGACGGAGCGCAACCTGTACTGCGTCGTCAAGGGCCCGCACGTCGACAAGGATTCGCGCGAGCAGTTCGAGATGCGCACGCACAAGCGCCTCATCGACATCCTGGAACCGACCCCGAACACGGTCGATTCCCTGATGCGCCTCGATCTCCCTGCCGGCGTCGACATCGAGATCAAGCTGTAAAGGGGGATGTGCGATATGATCAACGCCATCTATGGTAAGAAAATCGGCATGACCCAGATCTTCAACGAGGACGACCGTGTCGTGCCCGTGACGGTGATCCAGGCCGAGCCGAACACGATCTGCCAGGTCAAGACGAAGGACAGCGACGGCTACGAGGCCGTGCAGCTGGGCTTCGGCGCCATCAAGGAGAAGAAGGTCAACAAGCCCATGGCGGGTCACTTCGCCAAGCAGGGCACGGCTCCTACGCGCTACCTGCGCGAGGTGCGCGTCGAGAACGCCGGCGAGTACAAGGTGGGCGACCAGCAGACGGTGGCCGCCTTCGCTGAGACGAAGAAGGTCGACGTGACCGGCACGTCCAAGGGCAAGGGCTTCGCCGGCGTCATGAAGCGCTACGGCTTCCGCGGCGGCCCGGGCGGCCACGGCGCGCACTTCCATCGCGCTCCCGGTTCGGTGGGCCAGTGCGCCACGCCGTCCCGCGTGTTCAAGGGGCTCAAGCTCCCGGGCCACATGGGCGTCGACACCGTGACCGTGAAGAACCTGGAAGTCGTCCGCATCGACGAGGAGCAGAACCTCATCCTCGTCAAGGGCGCCATCCCCGGCGGCAAGAACGGCGTCGTTCGCGTCCGCATGGCGTAGTTGAAGTAACCTATAAGGAGCTTGTATATCATGACGACTATCGAGATCAAAGACGCGAGCGGGAAGAAGGCCGGCACCGCCGACCTCGCCGCTTCCGTGTTCGGCATCGAGCCGAACGTGCCCGTCATGCACCAGGTCGTGCGCGCGCAGCGCGCGTCTTGGCGCCAGGGCACGCATGACACGAAGACGCGCGGCCAGGTGCGCGGCGGCGGCAAGAAGCCGTGGCGCCAGAAGGGCACCGGCCGTGCCCGTCAGGGCACCATCCGCGCCCCTCAGTGGGCCGGCGGCGGTACCGTGTTCGGCCCGCATCCGCGTTCCTACGCGTTCCGCGTGAACAACAAGGAGGTCAAGCTGGCCATGCGCTCCGCGCTGTCCGCCAAGCTGGCCGACGGCGAGCTGTTCGTGGTCGACGCGTTCAACTTCGAGAAGCCCTCGACGAAGGCGGCTGTGGCCGCGCTCAAGGCCCTCGGCTTGGAGCGTCGCACCACCCTCGTCATCGACGACGAGGACGTGAACACCTATCTGTCGTTCCGCAACATCCCCACGGTGAACATCCTGCCCGTGTCCGCGGCGAACACCTACGAGCTGATCGACAACAAGGCTCTCGTGTTCACGGCCGACGCCCTGAAGCGCATCGAGGAGGTGCTTGCATAATGAAGGATCCCCGCGAGGTCATCATCCGCCCCGTCATCACGGAGCACAGCTACGACCAGATGGAGGGCAACACCTTTACCTTCGAGGTGGCCAAGGACGCCAACAAGGTTGAGATCCGCCAGGCCATCGAAGCCATCTTCGATGTGACGGTGGTCAAGGTGAACACGCTCAACGTGAAGCCGAAGCCGAAGCGCGTTCGCTACCAGCTGGGCAAGACCCGCACCTGGAAGAAGGCCATGGTCACGCTCAAGGAAGGCGACACCATCGAGCTGTTCGCGTAAGCGACGTTTCCACGTGCTGCCTCGGCGCCCCTGCAATCGCGGGGGCGCCTTTTTTGTTGGAGGAGGGTGCGAAAAGCGAACCGCGACGCCTTCTTTGACGTGCCGTATCGCCTTGGAGTCGTTACTTCACCACGCGGACGCGGCGGACGCCCTCGATGGCGCTCAGGCGCTCGATGGCGTCATCGGGATGCCCCGGAGTGCCGGCGTCCAGGTCGAGCATCGTGTAGGCGTTCTCGCCGCGGGCCTTGTTCATCATGTTCTCGATGTTCACGCCGGCATCGCCGAACACGTTCGTGATGCGAGCGATGGCGTTCGGGACGTTCGCGTGCAGCACGGCCACGCGGCGCAGGCCGTCGGGCACGGGACCCATGTCGCAGGCGGGGTAGTTCACGGAGTTCGCGATATTGCCGTTCTCCAGGTAGTCCATGAGCTCCCGCACGGCCATCATCGCGCAGTTGTCCTCGGCCTCGGCGGTAGAGGCGCCCAGGTGGGGCAGCACGATGGCGCGCTCCATCTTCATGACCTCGGGCGTGGCGAAGTCGGTGATGTAGGCATGCACCTTGCCGGAGTCCAGCGCGGCGGCCATGGCAGCGTTGTCCACGAGCGTGTCGCGCGAGAAGTTCAGGAACACGGCGCCGTCTTTCATGAGCGAGCAGGCGCGTTCGTCGATCATGCCGATAGTGCCCTCCATGGCCGGCACGTGGATGGTCATGTAGTCGCAGGTGCGGAAAATGTCGTCGAGGTTCGTCACGTGATGGACGGCGCTCGAGATGCGCCATGCTGCGCCCACCGACACGTACGGATCGTACCCGTACACGTCCATGCCCAGATCGATGGCGATGTTTGCGACTTCCGCCCCGATGGCGCCCAGGCCTATGACACCCAGCTTCTTTCCCTTCACCTCGCGTCCGGCGAACGCCTTCTTCGCCTTCTCGGCGGCTTTCGCGATGTTCTCGTCGGCGGCGTTGTGGCGGCACCAGGCGATGCCGCCGGCGATGTCGCGGCTGCCCAACATGAGGCCGCACACCACGATCTCCTTCACGGCGTTCGCGTTCGCGCCGGGGGTGTTGAACACCACGATGCCCTCTTCGGCGCAACGGTCGAGCGGGATGTTGTTCACGCCGGCGCCCGCGCGGGCAATGGCCTGGAGGCTTTCGGGGAACGCGGTGTCGTGCAGGGCGGCACTGCGGACGAGCACGCCTTCCGCCTGGGTGAGGTCGTCGACGAGCTGGTAGTCGTCGGTGAGCAGGTCGGTGCCGTACGCCGAGATGTTGTTGAGGCAGTGGATGTTGCGCATGAGGTCTCCTTCGAGGATGGCAGACGTCACCGATGACGCGCGGCTCGTCGCCGTTTCTTGCTGCATCCTCCTATAGTGCGCAGGTCGCAACCCGTTGTCAACCACCGTTCAGCGGGTTCGCGCTTTATCTCGGTAAAGTGCGAACCCGCTTCGTCCTCGCGTCGCCGTTCGGTGCTAGTTCTGCGTGGAAAGGAAGGTGGGCAGCGTCATCTGCTCGATCTGATCCTGCAGCTCTTCCAGCTCGTCGAGGTGCGTGTCCTCGTCGCGAAGGATGGCTTCGAGGATGTCGCGCGTGGCATAGTCCAGCACCTGGCCGGCCAGCACGATGGCCTCGTTGTACTGCCTGATCGCATCGAGCTCCAAGGCGTGGTCGTTGTTCACCTGCTGGGGGATCTCCGCGCCGATGTGCATGTCGTTGAGGTGGGATACGATAGGCGTGCCCTCCAGGAACAGGATGCGCTCGATGAGGCGCTCGGCATGCTTCATCTCGGTGATCGAGCGCTTCTTGAAATTCTCGCTCAGGCGGGTGTAGCCCCAGTCCTCGGCCATCTCGGCATGCACCATGTACTGGTTGATGGAGGTCAGCTCGCTGGCAAGCAGACCGTTCAGCGCGTCGACAAGTTCTTGGTTTCCCTTCATGGCAGTGCTCCTTCCATACGCACGATGATAGGGAGGATCCGCCCTTTGTAAGATCCTCGACCTCAGCATTGTACGGACAAGGGACCGGCTTGTTCGCTTGCTTACCGACTCGCATCCGTCCCGTGTTCTTCTCGAAACCTGTCGTTCTGGTTTTTGAAGACCGTGCGAAGGGTTATCGGGGATTTGACAGGTGTGCTAGAATAATCGGCTGGTATTGCTATGTTGGAAGGGACGTATATGTCTGGGCATTCAAAGTGGGCTACAACGAAACATCGCAAGGCAGCGCAGGATGCGAAGCGCTCGGCCTTGTTCTCCAAGCTGTCGCGCAACATCACGGTGGCTGCGAAAGAGGGCGGCGACCCGAATCCCGACAACAACGCATCGCTTGCGGCCGCCATCGAAAAGGCCAAGGGCTACTCCCTGCCGAAAGATAAGATCAAAGTCGCCATCGACAAGGCGTTCGGCTCCGGCAAGGACTCCGCTAACTACGAGACCGTCGTGTACGAGGGCTACGGTCCGGCCGGCGTCGCCGTGCTGTGCGAGGCTCTGACCGACAACCGCAACCGCACCGCCGCCGACGTGCGCGCGGCCTTCAGCCATGCGGGCGGCAACCTGGGCACGTCCGGCTCCGTTGCGTTCCAGTTCGAGCGCAAAGGCCAGATCATGGTTCCCAAAGAGGTCGAGACCGGCGACAAGAAGAACCCCGTGAAGCCGAACGGCGCCGCTGCCGACGAGGAAGAGTTCATGCTCGCTGTGGCCGAGGCCGGCGGCGACGATTACGAGGACGCCGAGGACGAGTGGATCGTCTACACGTCGCCCACCGATCTCATGGCCGTGAAGAAGGCGCTCGAGGAAGCCGACGTCGTCACGAAGGGCGCCGAAATGACCATGGTGCCCACTACGCCCGCGACGGTGAGCGTGTCCGATGCGAAGAAGGTCATGCGCCTTGTCGACCGCCTCGAAGAGCTGGAAGACCTCCAGAACGTCTACCACGTCATGGATATCACTGACGAGATTGCAGAAGCTCTGGACGAATAGGCTCTCTCGAAACCAAGCGAACGCGAAGCCGCCGCAAGCACGAAGCTTGCGGCGGCTTTCTCATGCGGGGTTGGACGAAGGGCGTAAGCGCCGGAGCGTCCGGTATCGCCGACGCCTTGTCGCTCGAAAGCCGCGTTTTCGGCCTCGATTCCGCGGCTTTCGAGCGACAACGGCGCGGCATGCGACCGTGGGCTCCGAGTCTCGCCTGCCCAGCCTGCGGTCTCCCGTTCTTCGCTGCCGCCGTTGTGTATAATAGCTGGTTGCTTGCTTGATTATCAATTGCCGCGCTTTTCGCGCGAAGGGGATTCAGGATTACGGATATGCTAGAAGCACTCGCTCGTCTTTTCTCGTACATCGTTCAGCCTTGCTACGATCTGACAGGAAGCTGGTGGATGGCTATTTTGCTGTTCACCGTGATCATCAAGATCGTTCTCATGCCGCTGTCGCTTTGGTGCCAGTGGAACAGCATCGTCATGGTCAAGATCATGCCGGAGCTCAACCGCATCAAAGTGAAGTACTTCGGCGACGCCGAAGCCATCGGCGAGAAGCAGACCTTGCTGAACAAGAAGCACCACTATCATCCTCTGCTGTCGCTCATTCCGTTGGCGGCGCAGATTCTCGTGCTGTTCGGGCTGGTGGAAGTGATTCACGGCATCACCGACCACGGCGCTCCGGGAACCGAGTTCTTGGGCATGGTGCCGATTGAAGACGGAGGGCTTTCTTGGATCATGCCGCTTCTGGCCGGTTTGTCCGCGGTGGTGATGGGCTTCGCGCAGAACAGGATCAACCCGCTGCAGCGCGAGCAGTCGAAGATGGAGAAGAACACCACCAACGGGCTGTCCATCGTGTTGTCCCTCGTCCTGGGCGTGTACGTGGCCGCCGGCATGGCCTTCTACTGGATATGCTCGAACCTGATGGCCATCGTGGTGCAGGCCCTGTGCAACCTGATCATGCGGCCAGCGAAGTATATCGACTATGCCGAACTCGCTGCAAGTCGTGTGGAGCTGGACGAGCTCAACGCTTTCACGGCGCGTAAAACGCCTTGGTACAAGCGCGATCCGCTGGCGAAGCGCGAGAAGGAGGACTACAAGCGCTTCATGAGCGTGGTCGGCAAGCATATCGTGTTCTACTCCGAGCGCAGCGGCTTCTACAAGTACTTCCAGGGCGCCGTCGAATGGCTGCTGGCGAACTCCGATGCGTGCGTTCACTACGTTACCAGCGATCCCAACGACCAGGTGTTCAAGCTGCATGAGGCAAATCCCCGCCTCATGCCGTACTACATCGGCGACAAGCGCCTGATCACGCTCATGATGAAGCTCGATTGCGACGTTGCCGTGATGACGCTGGACGATCTGGAGAATTTCTACATCAAGCGTTCGTATATTCGCAAAGACATCGAGTACGTGTACGCGTTCCATCATATGACGTCCACGCACTTGGTGTGCACGAAGGAGGCTTTCGACCACTACGACACCGTTCTGTGCGTGGGCCCGCATCAGAAGGCGGAGCTCGAACGCGCCGGGGAGATGCGGGATATCCCTCGTCGCAATCTCGTGGAATGCGGCTACGACCTGCTCGATCGGCAGATCGCGGCCTACGAGTCGCGCAAGGCCGCGAAAGCTGCCGAGGGCGCCGGGTCGCGTCGTCCCGTCGTGCTCGTCGCTCCGTCGTGGCAGGAGGACTGCCTGCTCGACCTGTGCGCCGACGAGGTGCTCGAGCCCTTGCTGGGACGCGGGTTCAGCGTGATCGTGCGTCCGCATCCCGAGTACACCAAGCGCTATCACGCCCGGTGGGAGTCGCTGCAGCAGCGCTACGCGTCGTGGTCGCGCGACGACATCTACTTCGAGCAGGACTTCAGCACGTCCGATTCGGTCTACGATGCCGACGTGCTGGTCACCGACTGGTCCTCCATCGCCTGCGAGTTCTCCTTCACCACGATGAAGCCGTGCGTGTTCGTGGACACGCCCATGAAGGTGACCAACCCCGATTGGGAAGAGCTGGGCATCGAGCCCGCCGATCTGGCCATCCGCAATCAAATCGGCGCGTCGCTGGCCATGGAGGAGCTGCCGCGGTTGGGCGATGTCGTGGAGGACATGGTTGCCCGCCCCGAAGCCTGGCGGAACCGTATCGAGGAGGTGCGTTCGCGCATGATCTACCATAAGGGTCGCGGGGGCGAGATCGCCGGCGCATATCTGCTTGACCGCATGCTGGCGAAGCAGGGCGACCGGGCCGTCGAGGCGTCCGGAGCATCCCGGCTGGATAGGGCTGGCGTAGCCGGCTGGATCGACGAGGAGGTGCGTCATGCGGGATAGCAGCCTGCCGCGCTTCGCTGCGCGCATCGGCCTTGCGGCGTCCGACGTCGCGTTCCCCCTTGTCATCGCTCTGGTTTTGACGCTGGGTTTCGCCTCGCCGGCCTACGCCTACGTCGACCCTTCGGTCATGACCTACACCATACAGGCGCTGGCGGGCGTCGCGGTGGCGCTTTCGGCTGTGCTCGGCGTCGTTTGGCGCCGCATGCGCAGACATCTTCTGCATATTCTGCGCATCGACGAGAACGAGGGAAAACAGGTTGAAGGCGCGGTGCACGCGCTCGATCCGCTTGCGTCCGATTACCGAGACCGCCTCGATAGGGCGGAATCGGAAGCGCGCAGAATGAAGGCCGAGCAATCGTCGAGCAAGCCTGAGACGCTGTGCTGGCGTGCGCGCTTCCTGTTCTCGCTGGCGGCTTCGCTGATGCTGGTCTACACGTTCGCGGTGGTGGCTCCGCTGGAAATCGTCGCCAGCAGCGTGAACAGCCTGCTCTTCACGGTGACGGACGTCTGGGTTCCCTTCGCCGTCTTCGGGCTCGCGGGCACTGTCGTGCTGGCCTTGGCGTTGTCGCTGTTGCGGGGAAGGGCGTTCAACGTGTGCTTCGCGGTCGTGGCGGCCGTGGGCGTAGCCGGCTTCGTGCAGGCCCTGTTCCTGAACGGATCTCTTCCCGCAGCCGACGGCACGCAGGTGGTTTGGGACGACTACACCACGGCCACCGTGGTGAGCGCCGCCGTGTGGATCGTCCTCATCGGGTCGGCGGTGTTCCTGTCGCTGAGGAAGTCGCTGGCGTTCAAGGGCGCGGCCGCCGCGCTGTGCCTGGTGGGCGTCGTCGCGCAATCGGTGAGCCTGGGAGCCTGCTCACCGCGCCGGCGCCCGACGGCTTGCCCCCTGTCGCCGCGAGGCATTCCGTCACTACCGACGGAGTCTCGGAGGTTTCGTCGAACGGCAACATCATCATGTTCGTGCTGGATACGTACGACACGCTGTATTTGGAGGAGGGTCTGGAGGAGGGGCCCGGCTGCCTCGACGAGTTCACCGGGTTCACCTGGTTCGACAACTCCACCGGCTCGATGATCCCCACGCGCTACGCCATGGCCTCGATGCTGACGGGGCAGTCCCTCGACGAAGGCGATGAGGGCTTCTCCACGTCGTTGATCATCGACTGGTACGAGCAGCACGGCCTGATCGACGACATCAACGCGCAGGGGTACGAGACGCGCCTGTACGCCACCGACATCAACGATGCCATCGGCTCCCTGTCCGAGCGGGTGGAGAACATCAAGCTTCGCGAGAACCAGCTGGACTACCCGTCGGCGGTTGCGATGCTGGTGAAGTGTTCGCTGTACCGCGGTCTGCCCTGGGCGCTGAAGCCGCCGTTCTGGTTCTACACCGACGAGGTGAACAGCGCTGCGTTGGGCAGCGGTGCCGAGAGCGCCGTGAACGCGCTGTGGACCATGAACGACGCGCGATACTACGCAACCCTCAAAGAGCAGGGGCTGAGCGCTGCCGACCTGGGCGAGAAGGGGAGCTTCCGCGTCATTCACCTGGCGGGCCCCCATCCGCCGTACACGCTGAACCGCAACGCCGAGACGGTGGAGGACGGAACCGGCGCCATCGAGCAAGGCCTCGGATCTCTCCACATCGTGAGCGCGTACCTGGAGGAGCTCAAGCGGTTGGGCTTGTACGACGAGGCCACCATCGTGGTGACCGCCGACCATGGCGAGTGGTACATCGCCGAAGACATAGTGCGTGCGACCAGCCCTATCATGCTGGTGAAGCCCTCGACGCAGCCGGGCGGCTCGGACGAGCCCGTGAAGCGCTCTTCGGTGCCGACGGGACACGTCGATCTCGCGGCGACGCTGCTCGAGGCCGCCGGGGGCGATGCCTCCGCGTACGGCGGGATGAGCGTGTTCGACGTGCCCGACGCCCCGCGCCCCCGCTACTACAACGCCTCGTCGGTGGTGGGTCCCGAGCACGTGTACACGTCTATCATCCAGTGGGAGATCGACGGCGATGCGATGAACTGGGACGATTGGCGCGAAACGGGAGTGAGATGGCCCATCGGCTGATCGGCGACGATGGCTGCGAGGTGCAGGGATGATTGTCGCTTTCGCAGATCTTTCGAGCTGGTGAACGCGAAGCCGCCGCAAGCACGAAGCTTGCGGCGGCTTTCTCATGCGGGAGACTGGTTACCCCTCGTACACGATATCGCCGTTCGAGACGGTGCAGACCACCTTCGCCTCCGAGATCTGCTTGGGGTCGACGTCGAGGATGTTGCGATCGATCACGACGAGGTCTGCCTTCTTGCCTGTTTCGATTGTGCCCACGATGTCGTCCATGAAGTTCTCGTACGCCACGTTCTTCGTGTACATCTCGAGCATCTGGTAGGCGGTCAGTCCTTGCTCCTTCCACCGGTAGTGGTCTTCGTCCTCTTCGACGGGGAAGGGGCTGTTGCGCGTGATGCCCACTTCGATTTCAAGCAGGGGATCGTAGGCGGTCACGGCTCCGTCGCTGCCGCCGCTGATGAGGCAGCCTGCTTCCAGCATGTCCTTAGCCGGGTACATGGCGAACGCGCGCTCCTTGCCGATAAATGCGGCTTCCAGTTGACACAGAGGGTCGTTGTACATCCACAGGAACTGCAGGTTGCTGATCGCTTTGAGATCCGCGCAGCGTTTGATGTCCTCGGGAGTGATGGCGCATACGTGCACCATCGTGTGACGCGCGTCACGCTTGCCGTTCGCCGCTTCGGCGCGCTCGTAGGCGTCGAGCGAGGCGCGCACGGCTCCGTCGCCGATGGCGTGAATATGCGCCTGGTACCCGTTCTTGTCGAGATCGGCTACCACCTGGTCGAGCTCTTCTGTGGACCAGTCGCTTGTGGCGGTCCAGCCTTCTCCCTTGCCGGCTGCGGGCAGGTACGGCTCCAGCATAACGGCCGTTGCGCCTTCGGTCACGCCGTCGTAGACGATCTTCACCGTGCCGGTTTGGAACATGTCGGAATCGTAGGCGGCTACGGCATCGAGCTTCTTCTTGATGCCTTCGTAGCCCATGCCCGGCTGTCCCCACACGAGGAAGCGCTGGCGCAGATGCAGATCGCCCCGTGCGTCCATGTTGTGGAGCGCCTCGGCGTGGATGAGCTCGATGCCCGACAGGTTGATGTTCGTGAGGCCGGTGATGCCCAGCGAATGACAGTACTCCTGGAACGCTTCGTAGGCTTTCGCCATGTTCTCGGTCGAGTAGGGAACTTCGATCTTGGACGTGACAAGGCCTTTCGCTGCGTCGGTCAGCAGACCGCTTGGCTGGCCAGCGGCGTTGTGCACGATGGAGCCTCCGTCGGGGTCGGGCGTGTCGGCCGTGATTCCGGCGATTTCCAGCGCCTTGCTGTTCACCCAATAGGAATGGTGCGATACGTCGCGGATCATGATGGGCTTGTCGGAGCAGATGGCGTCGAGGTCCTCTTTCTGCGGGCCCGGGTTCGATCCGTCGGGTTGCAGATAGGCGTTCTGCATGAACGGTCCGCCGTAGTACACTTCGTCGTCGGGATGCGCTTCCACGAACTCGCGGATGATGCGCAGATACTCCTCGTTGTCCATGGTGCCTTCGGGGATGGCGATTTGGAACAGTTCTTCGTAATAAGGCTGTGGGCCGTGCAGGTGGCCGTCCATGAAGCCCGGGCACAAGAACTTGCCGCCGAGGTCGATGACCTTGGTCGCGTCGCCTACGAACGCCTCGATGCCGGCATCGTCTCCTACGTACACGATGTCGCCGCCGCGCACGGCGACGGCCTGCGCTACGTCTCCTTCGTTTACGAGCGTCTGCACGTGGCCGTTCTTGAATACGAGGTCGGCCGCCTTGCCGGTTGCCTGCGCTTCGGCTTCGATGCTCGTGTCCGCCGCCCCTTCTTCTGCGGGCGCGCTGCATCCGAACGGTCCTCCCAGCAGCATCCCTGCTGCAAGCACCGATGCTCCCGCTACGAACGAACGGCGCGTGAGCGCGCTTTGCCGTCCCAGTCCCTGGTTCGTGCTATGCGTCATGACGATCCCTTCCTTCCCTTGTTCGACGATACGCTTGCCGGATCCCTTGTGCCGACGGCACCTTGCCCGACGTTATGGCCGAAGGGGGCCTGCGACAATCAACGCGAAGATGGATGCCTGCTCGAAAGAGGGTTTATTTTTCTCTACCTTGTAGCAAACATGCTGGTGGAGGGCGAGGGTGCTTGTTTTGCGGAAGGGCGCGCTCCCGAGCGGGAATTCGCGCGTGCTATAATCCGCCGCAGGGGAAAGGGGTGCGATGGTTTACTTGCTGTTCTTCTACGATATGGGTATGACCATGGCGAACGCGGCGCTCTGTATCGTGTTCGCTGCGTTGTTCGTGCGGAACAGAAGCCCTCTCCATCTTTGGCTCGCTATCTTGTTCGGATTGTGCACGGCTGACATCGTGCTCATGTACCTGTTCGATTTCGTGCCCGATTTCCAGCTGCTGTTCAGCGCTTTTCCCGGATCGTCGCCGTTTTTGTACGGTTACCTGCATCTCGGTATTCTGCTGACGTTCAGGTTCATTGCGGGCTTTATCTTCGACCAGCCGCCGGCGGCGCGGGAAAGTGCGTTGTGGATTTTATGTTGCACGTATCTCGCGGTTGCCGGGTCGTTGTCGGAAGCCGTGGTAGAGGAATTCGCCGAGAACTTGTGCATCGGCGTGCTGCAGCTTTATATCATGGGCATCGGTATTCGAGGGTTGCGCAAGGGCGATGTAGGGGGTCGCGTGCTGGACTCGAAGGCCGTCGTTGCGCTCGTGGCGTCGTTCGCGTTTTGCTCGGTTGGTTATTTGGCGTGGTCGATAGGCTCGTTCGCGGCTGGATGGGAGAGCCCGCGCAACGTGTTCGTCGAATTGTCTGGTGGAATTAATTTCGTGTTCGCCTGTCTTTACCTGGTTGCGTACGCCCGCAAACTCCGCGAGGCATCGGTTCCAGCCGTGGTGCCTTTTGTTGCCAAGCGCTACGATCTCACCAAGCGCGAGGAGGAGATGCTTGAAATGCTGGTGGAGGGGTTGAGCAACCAGCAGATCAGCTCGCAGGCGTACATCTCGGTCGGAACGGTGAAAACGCACGCGCACAACATCTACGCGAAATTGGGCATTAAGGGGCGTGCGGATCTGCCCGCGTTTCTCGAATGCGAGCTCGCCGCCTCCCTTGATCATCGGAGTTGATCGCGCCGCGCCGCTTCCGTCGTCGGCCTCTGACGAGGGTGTGAAAAAAGCGCGTCTTCCGCGGGTTGTTCCCGAGCTTTGTGCTAGGATGGTAACGAACAAACGTTTGCAACTGAGGCAAACCCTCGGCATGACGACGAAAAGGAACCGATGACGCGCATCGAACGAACCATCTTGGGGATCGATCCCGGCCTGGCCAACACCGGCTGGGGCATCGTGGAGCAGCGCGGGCCGCGCCTGGCGTGCACGGCGTACGGGTGCGTGTCCACGCCGAAGGAGCTGCCGCTGGCTCAGCGTCTGCGGAAGATCCACGAGCAGATGGCTGCGGTCATCGCGCGGTTCCGGCCGACGTGCGCGGGAATCGAGACCGTGTGGTTCGGCGTGAACGTGCAAAGCGCGTTCGCCACGGGGCAGGCGCGGGGCGCTGCGCTCGTGGCATGCGCCGAATGCGACCTCGAGGTGCTGGAATTCTCGCCCAGCCAGATCAAGCTGGCGGTGGTGGGAACCGGCTCGGCCGAGAAGGACCAGGTGCAGTACATGGTGCGCCAGCTGCTTGCCCTCGAGGACGTCCCGCGACCCGACCATGCCGCCGACGCGTTGGCCGCCGCCATCTGCTATACCACTCATGAGGGTTTCGCGCGCCGCACGGGCGCGGCATGCATGGCGTACGACGCGCCCGTTTGCAACGTACCCGTCGGAAAGGACAGGCTATGATCGCGTTTCTCAAGGGGACGCTGGCGGGGAAGACCGCCACGACCGCCTACATCGAAGTGAACGGCGTGGGCTATGCCGTGGGCATGTCCCAGGCCAGCCTGTCGAAGCTGCCCGAAGCGGGGGCACCGGTTGAGGTGCACACGTTCTTGCAGGTGCGCGACGATGCGCTGGCGCTGTACGGATTTCTCGCGCTGGAGGAGAAGGCTCTGTTCGAGCGGCTCATCGGCGTGGGCGGCGTGGGGCCGAAGGTGGCGCTTGCCGCGCTGTCGGCGTTCTCGCCCGCGGGTCTTGTGGCCGCCGTGCAGGCGCAGGACGTGGCGGCGGTGCAGCGCATTCCCGGCGTGGGGAAGAAGACGGCCTCGCGCATCATCCTGGAGCTGAAGGGCTCGTTCGACGAGGGGCTGGCAAGCCTGTTCGACGGGGCGGCGCCCGCAGCGGCGTCGGCTGCGAATCTTGCCGGCACGCGCGAGGCGCTGCTGTCGATGGGCTTCACGTCCGAAGAGGCCGACGTCGCCCTCAAGGGCGCCCCCGAAGGCGCGTCCGAGGGCGTGCTGCTACAATATGCGCTGAAGCGATTAGGTTCCGCCGGTCTGCCGACCGGCGGAACGGCTTGACGCTGCGGCTTTCCGCAGCACCCGATCTTGGCGCTCCAAGCCCTCCTCGCGTACGAAGTACGCTTCGTCGGGCTTTCACGTCAATCTCGGGCACCGCGAAAAGCCTCGCTGACATTGTCGGACCGGCGAGGGGGACAATGTTAGACTGGCGAGAAAGATGAAAAGGCGGCTATGGCTGACAACGGCATTCAAATAGAAGGGCTCGTGTTCGAGGCGGGCGCCGGAGCGGGGCGGGATGGCGGCTCGTCGCCCGTCGACGCACGCTCGCGCGCGGTGGCGCCGACGCTCACCGAGGACGATCTCGCGCTCGATCGCAGTCTGCGCCCTAAGCGCCTGGGCGACTACCTGGGGCAGACGAAGATCAAGGAGTCGCTCGCCATCCTCATCGAGGCGGCTCAGGCGCGCGGCGACGTGGTGGATCATATCTTGTTCTCAGGACCTCCGGGCCTCGGCAAGACCACGCTTGCGACGGTCGTCGCCAACGAGCTGGGCGCGAACATCAAGACGACGAGCGGCCCCGCCATCGAGCGCACGGGCGATCTGGCGGCCATCCTCACGAACCTCGAGGAGGGCGATGTCCTGTTCATCGACGAGATCCATCGCCTGAACCGCATGGTCGAAGAGGTGCTGTACCCTGCGCTCGAGGACTTCGCCCTCGACATCGTGGTGGGGAAGGGCCCGGCGGCACGCTCCATTCGCCTCGACCTGCCGCGCTTCACCCTGGTCGGCGCCACCACGCGAACGGGCCTGCTCACCGGTCCTTTGCGCGACCGCTTCGGCATCGTGTTCCGCCTGCAGTACTACTCGCCCGAGGAGCTGGCCTCCATCGTGCGCCGTTCCGCCTCCATCCTGGACGTCGCAATCGAGGAGGACGGGGCGCTGGAGATCGCGCGCCGTAGCCGCGGCACCCCGCGTCTGGCGAACCGCCTGCTCAAGCGCGTGCGCGATTGGGCGCAGGTGCGCGGGGACGGCATCATCGACGAGGACGTGGCCGCCCAAGCGCTCAGCTTCTTCGAAGTCGACGCGTTGGGCTTGGACATGATGGACAACCGCATCCTCGAGCTTCTGGCCGTGCAGTTCGGCGGCCGCCCCGTGGGGCTGACCACGCTGGCGTCCGCCCTGTCGGAGGACACCGACACGCTGGAAGACGTCTACGAGCCTTACCTCATGCAGCAGGGCCTGCTGGTGCGCACGCCGAAGGGCCGCATCTGCACCGAGCGGGCCTACGACCATCTGGGGATTCCGGTTCCGCCGTTCTCGTGATCACGACCGTCCGGGGCGTCCCGGGCTTACGAAGGGAGCTTCCATGCTCGAACAGGATTACCTGATGCGCATCCTCCTGCAATTCGCGGAGGCCATCCGCCGCAGCTGGGCGCGATCGGTGGAGGATCGCGATCCGCGCGATGCCGCCAACATGCTGGAGCGCGCCATAGGCGACGCCACCGACATCGACGGCGCCACGCTGCTGTCGCTGTCGCCCGAGTCGATAGCCAGCGTCATGCAGGTGTCGGGCGTCGACCCGCGCGTGTCCGAGTACATCGCCCGGAGCCTGCTTCTGGCCTCGGGTTATCTGGCAGAGGCGGGCGAGGGCGATCTGTCCGCCCTGCGCGCCGAGCAGGCTCGCGCCTTGGCCGAGGCGTACGATCTCGATCTGCCCGACACGCCCGAAGAGCTAGCCACCCTTTTGGATGAGGCCGATGCCGCGCTGGCGAAAGACGCCGAGTCCACCATGGACGTGCTAGGCTACGGCACCGAGCCCGTCATCCCGGCGAACACGATCGAGGCGCCCCTCGATTCCGACCGGTAGGAGCCCGCTCGATCAACGGATCGGTAAAATACGGGCGAAAAAGAGAATCCCGAGCTTTTTTGTTGCCGCATAGCGTATAGTAAGCATGTGCCCTCGAGGTGAGGGCGAGTGTTGCGGCCATGCAGCACACAGTGTTACCTCCTCGGGGACGAGGAGAGGAAAGAGGATTTAAAATGGCGGAAGGTACTGTTAAGTGGTTCAACCCGGAAAAGGGCTACGGCTTCATCTCTCAGAAGGATGGCGAAGACCTCTTCGTGCATTTCTCTGAGATCAAGATGGACGGCTTCAAGACGCTTGACGAAGGTGCTGCGGTGCAGTTCGACGTCACGACCGGTCAGAACGGCAAGCTTCAGGCAAGCAACGTGACGAAGGCATAAGCAGACTAACATATAGAATGCTGAAATGACCCCGCAAAGTGCGGGGTCATTTTTTTAATGCGTATCGGTTCGGCAGTGTCTCTTTGCGGGGCTTGGGTCGCGGGCCGATGAGCCGAAAACCCTCTTTTAGGCGTAAAAATGCGTAAACTCCGTCCCGAGGGTTGCCAGCCTTGCGGCGTTCGCGACGCTGTTGATTTTGCGATGCCTCAGTGCTGCGATGATAATGCGGTTCTCTTTGGTGAGATGTTCGACGTTCGGATGGTGTGCCATGCGGTGTAGCAGTTAAAAGCAGCGCGCTACGCCGGCCGACTCCGTCTTCTAAGACGAAGGAGGCGAGGCCGGCTTACTGCTATCGACGCGAACCCGGACGTGTCGAAAGTATACTGATTATGGTGCGAACTCGGTTGGGGCCTTTGATCCTCGGGCTCTCACGCCGGCACGCTGCCCGATTCACTCTTATCCAGGCTGACTGACTTTTGGGTATTGGATTTTGCGTCTTCGTTGCGTCGCAAGTTGTTTGGCATGCTGTGGGCGGGGGGCGGAGGGTCTGAATGTTTCACGTGAAAACATTCGTACGTGTCGAATCGAAGTCATGATGGGGCTGATCCGTTCCCGTTGAGTAGGCGGGAGCAGCAAAGGAGTCGAGCGCTTTACGAGACGGGCTTGCGGGTTCGTGTGAAACCCCAGAGACCATAGAGTTTCTTGCTATTTGATAGTTAATATGTATCATTTAAGAAATAATTACCAAAAAGGTATTAACAAAACGCGTGCATGGTGCTTAAATAAAAGAAAAGAGGGTATCGGGAAAACGGTCGACGGTCGGAAATAGCGAGGGAGTGCGCTTTTCACGCATCGTTCGGTCGACAATCGACAAGCAACACATATGCACAGCACGCTCACACGCCATATAGGGCGCTGCGTCTGCATAACGGGGGAGCACATGACTACGATTTCGCATCGCAAACTTTGTCGCGGGGGGGGGGGCTCACTAGTCTGCTAATTGCAGCAGCGGCGGTGCTTCTGGTTGCGTTTGCGGGCGTGCGCCTCGTAGGACTGACCCCGTACGCCGTTCTCTCGGGCAGCATGGAGCCCGAATATCCCGTTGGCTCGCTGGTGTACGTCAAAGCGGTCGATCCGCTTGACGTCGAAGTGGGCGACGCCATCACGTTCAGCCTGCCCTCGGGCACGCTGGTGACCCATCAGGTGTATCAGATCGATGCCGAATCCCGTGCGTTCCGCACGCAGGGCATCGCCAACATCGCCAGCGACGGGTCCATTTCCCCCGACGCCGCGCCGGTGCCGTACGAGAACCTCGTGGGCAAACCCGTGGCGTGCATCCCGTATCTGGGCTACATCAACAAATTCCTCACTTCTCCGCTGGGTCTTGTGATTGCAGGGACGGCTATCGCCGTTTTCATCATAGCATCGATTGCTGCCGGGAAGCTTGCCGCCCTCGATAGCGGCCAAGCGGCATCGCACCGAGGGGGTGGTGGCAAGCACAGCCGATGCGCCTGAGCATTGAGCGACAGCGTGCGCCCCTGCAAGCGGACGCAAGAAACGAACGAGAGAGAGGAGCGCTTCATGGAAGCGGAAGTAAAACGTAGAAAGCGCCGTGTGGTGTTGGTTGCCCTGGCGGCCTGTTTGGTGGTGGCCGGCATCGGCGGAACCCTAGCCTGGTTCAGCGCGCAAAGCAGTCTGACGAACACGTTCAAGGTGGGCAACATCACCGATCCGACGACGAAGCCGGATAAGCCCTCTGAAAACCTTCCCAGTGACACAACGAAGGTGAGCGGGAATATCTATGAGCCCAGCTGGGTTGACCAGTCTGCGATCGCTCCGGGTGCGAGCGTGGCTAAGGATCCGTACGTGGGCATCGGCAAGGACAGCGAGTCTGCCTATGTGTACGTGTACGTGAAGAACAATCTGCCGGAAGGTGCATACTTCACGATCGAGCAGGGTTGGGAAGCGGTTGAAGCAACTTTGGTTTCGGGATCGCAAGACCAGTACACGGGCGGTCTGTTCGCCTATGCCTCCAACTACCAGAATGGAGCTGGTCTCACCGAGCTTAAACCGACTGGTACCCCTGCTGCCGATGCTTGGACGAAAAACCCCCTGTTCAAAAGCATTATGACGAGCGATACGTTTGTGGCGAACGACACCAACAAAACGGTTGAGGTGTATGCATATGTTGCAGCCAAATCGAACAACAGCGAGTCTACGACCGATCTCGACGCTGCTGCCGATGCTTGGGCGGCTGAGATCAAAATGAAGCAGTAGCTTCCAGCGTCGCAACTTGCGCATGCTCAGCCTTTGAGCTGCCCTTTGCCCATCCCGGCGCTCCCTCGGGCGCCGGGATGGGCGCATCCGCACCCGTTTACCCAAGGACCTGGATCCCTATGACTGAACACGCACATCACAACATCGCCAGCGCCGCATCGCCCGACGATGCCGCGCGCGAGGCTGCGCCGCCCGACGAGCTCCGCTCGAGCTCGACCGGCCAGCCCTCTGCACCGGAGGCCCGTGCGAAGGCCTCCCGCGCGCAGCGCTTCGCCGCGGTCGCTGCGGCGCTGACGCTGTTGTTCGCTGCCGCGGTTTTGGCGACCCAGGCGTTCAACGTCGAGCTGTTCGACGCGCATCACCCCTTCTCGTTCGGCGCGCCCGACATCGAGGTGGTCGAAACCATGTTGGACGCCTCGGGAAACGAGGTTCCGGCGCTTGTGGACGACCGTATCAACCCCGGCTCCGGCGCCGTGAGCCGCATCGTGCGTGTGCAGAACCTCGGCACGCATCCGATGTTCGTGCGCGTGATGCTGAGCGTGGAAGGCGTGCGGCCCAACGGCGACGCGCTGTCGCTCGACCACGCCGTGACGTACGACTTCGGCGACGCGTCCGCGTGGCAGCGGGGGCAGGACGGCCGGTACTACCTGGCCGTCGCGCTGGAACCCGACCAAACCACGCCCGTGCTGATCGACTCGTTCGAGGTGGAGGCGGGCGCGCTGGCCGGCATCGATCAGCTGAAGCTGGTGATCAAGGCCGACGGCGTGCAAAGCGAGCACAACGCAACCAGTTCCCTGACTGCTGAAGGATGGCCGGCATGATGAATACTCGGGTTTCGATATGGCGGAATGCGCTGCGCATGCTGCTGGCGCTTGCTTTGGCCGCGACGGCGGTGCCCTTCGTCGCACCCGACAAGGCGCATGCCGAACAGGCCGCCGATGGGGCGTATCATATTTCCACCGCAGCCGATTTGCTGTACACGGTCAGCTTGACGCGTGCGGCCATCGGTCAGAGTGTCGATATCGTTCTGGACAACGATCTGACTTTGACCGAAGCCGACCTTACGGTTGCGAAGCAGTACGGCGGCTTGATCTTCGGCACCATCGACTTGCCGTTCAAGGGCACGTTCGACGGTCAGGGTCACACCATCAAGGGCTTGAAGTACGACCGCGAATTGTTCACCCCGAAGGCGAACACCGGCCTGTTCGCCAGCACCGACGGCGCCATCATCAAGAACCTCACGTTGGAGGACGCCTATATCGGCGCAGACTTCCGCGGCGGCGTGTTGGTGGGCCGCGCGGACAACACGCGCATCGAGAACGTCACCCTCATCAACTGCACATCCAGCATCACGCCCGCCAACAACGCCGTCAGCCTGATCACCAACGCCGGCGTGCTGGGCGGCATCCTCGCCGGCGAGACGAACGGAGGCGTCATCTACAACTGCGAGGTGCGCGGCGGCAGGTGCGTGTCGAACTCGACGTCCGCCGTCGCCGCGCTGGGCGGCGAAGGGCTGTACATGGGCGCGTTGGTAGGTGCAGCAAGCGGAACCGTCATCGAGTATTCGCGTGTGACGCCGATTCGCGAGGTTGCGGCCGATGGCACCGTGACCTACCAGCATGCAAGCGTCAAGAACAGCTACGACAAGGCGGTGGGCGCCCTGGGCGGCTTCACCGTGTACGCGGGCGGCGTGACGGGGCAGCTTTCGAACGGCGCCCAGATGATCGACTGCTTCTCTACGGCGGACTGCTACGCCTACTGCGGCACGTACGTGAGCGTCGGCGCGGGCGCCACGGTGAGCGTCGGCGGCCTGACGGCGTCGGCGTACGACAACAACTGCAGCATCGAGCGCTCCCATTACGCCGGCAACCTGAGCTCGAAGCAGTACAACGCGCTGATCGTCATTCCCATCATCGAGTACAACGTGTATTTGGCCGGCCTCGCAAGGCGGGCCGATGGCCTGTCGGTAAGCGAGTCGTACTTCAAGCCTTCTGCAAGCGCAGAGGAGGGTACGAACAAGAAGATCCCCGCGTTGAATGACGCCGCGACGGGGCCGTCGTTCGGGCCGTTGGACGATAACGTGTACGTCGACCGCGACTTCTGGGAGGGGTGCGGCTACGACTTCGCAGGCGGCATCGAGCGCAGCAGCGTGTATTCTGCCAGTCATATCAACAAGTGGGTCATGGACTACGACCTGGGCATTCCCGTGCATGGGTCGTCCATCAAGGCGACGTTCGACTTCCCGGGCGCGGCCAGCGTGAGCATCGGGACGACCGGGCTTTCGCCGACGCAGGCGCAGACGACCGACAACGCTTGGAAGTTCGCCGTGCAGGGCGTTCTTGCCGCGGACAATGCGGTGGAGCTGAGCGCGACGACGACCGATGCACCTATGGCGAACGGGACGAATGGCTACCGCTTCGTGGGATGGTGTCGCGAGCCCAGCGTCACGGTGAACGAGGTGGCCGAAGACCCCGCGTACTTCGAGCCGATGGTGACGGGCGATTGGGTGTCGGACAGTCCGGTGTACGAGGCTTCGAACGCCGATCCTGCTAACAGGCAATTCGAGGACAACGACCTGTTCATCGCGCATTACCAAGCGCAGGTGCTGTTCCACGACGTGGACGGCAACGTGATCAACAAAGGTACCGGCGCGGCGGATCCGAATACCGATGACGACTGGTACGACTACTTCGACCCGCTGCCGTCGCCGAGTCCGGCGAAGCCCTCCGAAAGCTCGACCTTCGTCGGCTGGACGACGACAAAGAACTCGGCAGGCGGCGGTGGCTACAATGGCATAACATCCACAGAGCTCGTTGCGATCGTCAACAACGGGGCGTTGTACAAAGCGAGTGATCCGGTAACTAAGCCTATGGATCTGTATCCCATCTACATAGATTATTCGGTGAACATCCTCACCGAAATCGAGGGTTATAGCGCCGATGCAGATAAGACGGTGCGCAGCAGCGTGGGCTCGACGCATGTGGAGAAGGTGACGAACACTGACGGAATCACGTCGTATCGTGTGTTTGTGAAAGATGCCACCGGCAATGATCTGAGTGTCGACGGGGCGCTTCCCGACGGCTATCGGTTCCTGGGGTGGTACAAGAACGTGGACGGCGTTGAGGTGCGCGTGAGCTCCGACCCCAGCTACACCATCCCCGCCGACACCGACCTCACCCAACAGCAAACCTACATAGCCCGCTTCGAGTACCGGGTTGATTACTACGTTGCATCAGATGCGCAAGATGCTAACGAATTCAAGAATCCCACGCTTCATGCTGAGAGATGGCAGCGGTACGAAAGCGCTTTCGTGGAATTGCCTCCACCCGCTTATTACAATGAAATGTTCGAGTACTGGGCATCGTACGACCCCGGTGCCAACCCAGCAATAGGAGCTAAATTTACCGGCGTGATATGTAATCCTGAAAAGGTTGCTTCGAAGATGACGTTCGGCGGTGTATCGACTGACTATGCAATTGGGGTTGGTATCGACTTTCCTGGGGCAGGCTCCGTTGAGCTGCGTGGGGAGCCCTCGTTGACAGGGACCACGAGTGGAAGTGTCGAAGTCGAAACGAAGCCCGATTTAAGTGGGGACTACGTGTTTAGATTCTGGACAGGAGAGGGGACGAAGCTTAATCTCCAGTGGAGCGACTGGAAAGAGACGAATCGAGAAAAGACGTTTCATCCAAAGGGATCCGCTTATTCCGGTTCTCGCGCCTATTACTTTCAGGCTCACTACGCTGCAAACGTGAAGTTCGAGGGCGTGCTGAGGACCGATGGGGGTGAGTGGGCTGTTGAGCGCCGTTACGAAGAGCGGGTTCTGCTAAATCAAGACACCTCTAATGCGTACGGCTATCCGAAAGCGGGTTCGTCAACTGGGGTGTCGTTCACCTCTGCCGCTTCTCCCACGGATGCTGACATGCAGCGTGACGGGTATCGGTTCTTGGGATGGATTGACAAGTCTGCCATTGCTGCGGGCGAGATGACCCCGCAGGAATGGGGCTACGTTTTCGACGTGGCGGGCGACCAGTACTGCACCTCGCAGGCTTCCAGGGCGGTTCCCTATCTGCTGGCTGCCGATGCGGTTTGCACGCGGCCTATGGATCTGTATCCGGTGTACGTGAAGTACGACGTGACCGTCACTACGAACATCGCGCAGGCGGGCGTGCCCTCCGGCGCTGGCGTGAACATCCCGGCCGCGCCGACAGTAGCCGATGGGGGTGCGACGCCCAGCTTCAATCTGCCGTACAACACGTATACGCGCGATTCTGCCGATCCGGGCACTATCACCTTTGGACAGAACAACGCAAACGTGACTGTGAAGGACGACCAGACAATCGACCTCTCCCTGACGGCCGAAAACAACGCAACTCCTGTGGTAACGGACGGACAGGCGACGTATCTGCTGAAGTCGTGGACGATCGAGAAGACGTTCCAGGGGCAGACGCATACCGAGACGGTTCCCGTCAGCGATCCTGCCGTCGCTGGCGAAAACCCTCTGAGCTACACCATCGAGTCGGGCTCCTCGTACAAGTTCATAGCGAACTACGAGCCGCTGGTGGTGGTGTACCACGTGAACGACGGAGCTACCGAAACCGTGGTGCGCAACAACGGCCAGCAGCTGGGGAAGGGTCCCGATCCGACGTTCGACATCGCCGCCATTGATTTGACGAATGGTGGGATCCATGTGTTCGTGGGCTGGACGGCGACGCGTCCGGCGGCGGGGCAGTACGCAATCTGGAGCGAGGGCACCGCGATGGTGTCTTCGAGCACGATCGTGCATCGGTCGATGGAGCTGTGGCCGGTGTATCGCGCGGCTACGGTGAGCGTGAACTCGAACATCGACAAGGAGATTGAGGCCGCGGGCAAAAAACCCGAGAGCTACCGTTCGCTGAGCCGTTTGGACTCGATTGCTTCGGTCACCCTCGTTGCGGAGGCGAAGGACTTCCCCGGCTATCAGTTCGACCACTGGGCGACGGAGTACGACAGCACGACCGGCCAGGGTACGCCTGTGACTGACAACAACAACTTCGTGCTGAGGGGCAACAGGCCGTTCGAGAAGGACACGACGTACACGGCGGTGTACGTGAAGGTGCATGAGGTTCGCTACCACGACGCGCAGGGCAACGTGATATACACCGCCAACGTGAAGGGCAACGAGCGCACGTTCGTGCATGACGTCCTCGTTGGGACGGAGACGGCTCCCGATTCCGGCGGGGGAACGACTGCCGGCTCCGGAGGGACGACTCCGACGCAGCAGGTGCCGATCGACGTGGAGGCGTATCACAATATCGCCGTGGCCCTTGATGCTGCTGCGAACGCGGACGGGCGCGAGGCGTTCAGCAACTGGCGGTGGGACAACAACGGCACCATGGTTCCCTGGGAGCAATTCTTTGACAAGCCGATCACGACGGACATGGACTTGTACCCCGAGACTTGGCAGGTGAAGGCCACCGATGCGCAAGATGTCGCCATGACCGACCAGCTGACTTGGGCGATAGACGTGAGCGCTTTGGAAACTTCGAGCGCGCCTGCGGCGGAGGGGTCGGCCGCGACGCCGAACGCCGAGAAGCAGACCTATCCCATCCAAGCGTACTTCGGGCAGGGCAACTACTACGACCAGAAGCACCTGACGGTTCACGTGGAGAAGCGCTCCTACAAGCCTTCGAGCGAGCCGACATATCAACCGGGCAACCCGCTTCCGGCCGACCGCGATGCGTCTGCGGCGTTGGGCAAGCAGGTCGCTCTGTACGACGACAGAGCCACGGGCAACGTGTTGGCATCGCATGTCGACGCGGACGGCGGCTTCCGGGACTACCAGGAAGTGAGCACCAAGGGCACTTCGGTGTGCACGGTGGACGGCACTTCGTACACCACCCAAAACGACGGCGATGCCTTGTTCGTGTTCGGCGACATCAAGCCGCTCACCATCGTGAAGAAGACCACGGCCAAGGAGGCGGCGGGGGAGACGTTCCTGTTCACGGTGACCAACCTCAAGGACGGGTCCCTGCAGACCCGCTCGGTTTCGGTCAAGTGCCCCGACAAGCCGGACAAGGACGGGATCTACGCGGCCAGCGTGCGGTTGCAGTTGGGCCAGGGCGAATACTTCGTGAGGGAGGACAAGTCCTGGGCGTGGCGCTATGGGCAATCGTACCAGGTGAACGGCGTGACCGTCCCTTCCGGTGCCGACGGCGCGCGCGTGGTGGTCTCGCGTTCTCAGGACGGCTCGACCGTGGTGTGCGAGAACAAGCTGGAAAACGACGCGTGGCTGGATGACTCGGCTCGTGCGATCAACGAATTCGGACAGGGGGCGATCTTGTAATGGGCAGGGGAATGCATGCGAAGCCGGCTGATCGTCGGGCTGCGGCGTTCGATCTGCCGCACAAGCGCCCGGGACGCAAGCGCGCGGCGGTGGTTGCCGCGTGCCTTGCGGCCATGCTGTGCTGCGGGGGCGCGCTGGCGTGGTTCCATGCGGAGTCGGGCCTTTTCAACATGTTCAAGGCGGCGAATGTCACGCCGGGCGTGAACGAAACGTTCGACTCGCCGCACACGGTGAAGGAGAACGTGTACGCGACCAACAAGGGGAACGTGAAGGCGTACCTGCGAGCCTCGGTGTCGGTTCGCTGGGAGACCGGGAGCCAGGCTGGCGGTTCCGCCGTCGTGCTGGGCGACGTTCCGGAGCTTGGTAAGGACTACGCGATGCAGCGGGGCGCCGTCGCTTCGCCTGATGCAACCGCTCAACCTGCGGATTCCTGGATTCAGGGGACAGACGGCCTGTACTACTGGCCGAAGCCCCTTGCTCCCGAAAGCGATGCTACCGGAGGGGTTGCTCCTGAGCGAACGGCGAATTTGATCGCCAAGTGCGAAGCTTTTCCCAACACCTCGCATACGGATGGCCGCCATCTGGTCGTCGAGATCGACGTGCAGGCCGTGCAGGCCGATCCTGTTGACGCGGTTTCGGAAGCGTGGGGACCCGACCGTGGCGGCGCGGTTACGGGCGTTGCGACCGATGGCACGCTGACGGTTTCGAGCAAGGGAGGTGCTGCATGATGACGTGCAGACGTTCGAGGTGCGGCGTTCTGGCGTTCGCTGCAGCCGCGCTTGCGGTTGCAGCCGCGCTCGCCATGCCGATGTTCGCTCGGTCGGCTGCGGCCTATGCCGCGCCCGCGGGGCCGCCCACCGTGGTGTACGACAGCGCCGCACGCGAGTTCTTTGTGCGCAACGCCGATGGAGGCAGCCTGTTCGACACGCTGGAGAACCTGGTGCCGGGCGATTCGTCGTCGCACACCGTGGCGGTGCGGGTGGAGAACGCGCGCACGCCTGTTGCGCTGTACCTGCGCCCCTCGTGCGACCGTGCTGTCGCCGACGTGATAGGGCCGGTGCGCGTGGTCATGAGCGCGGACGGCCGGACGCTCTACGACGGCGAGATAGGGGAGCTGCTTCGCGAAGGGGCGCTTCCCGTCAAGATGGCCGAGCTTTCGGGCGGCCGGTCGGCGGACTTCACGCTGGACGTGCTGGTGCCCGTGACCTTGGGCAACGAGGCGGCGGGTTTGGAGAACCATGTACACTGGACGCTCATCGCCCAGGACGAGGGCGGCTCTGCGGGCGCGGGCGGTTCCGAGGGCTCGGAGGGCGAGGGCGGCTCCGGTGGTTCGAGTGGCACGTGCGGCGCGGGAACCGTGGAGGCCGACGTTTCGACGCTCACCAAAACCGGCGACTCCCCCTACGCTCTTGCGGCGTTGGCGGCGGCCGTCGGCGCGGCCGCCGTGCTGGCAGCGGTGTTCGTCCGCTCTCGCCGCGGTTCCCGGTAGCGCCGCGCCTTCGCTTTCCCGAGCGCCCTTCTTCTGCGGCTTCGGCTTGCCGCCTTCCGCCTGGCGGCGCGTCTAGCAGATGAACATGGCGTCGCCGAACGAAAGCAGGCGGTAGCGCTCTTCGATGGCGTGCTCGTAAGCGGCCATGATGTGCTCGCGCGAGGAGAACGCGGACACCAGCATCATGAGCGTGGAGCGCGGCACGTGGAAGTTCGTGACCAGGGCGTCCACCACGTGGAACTGCGAGCCGGGCAGCAGGTACAGCGACGTCGTCTCGCGATCGCGCGCGGTGACGGCGCCCGTCTCGGGGTTCCAGGCGCTTTCCAGGCTGCGCACGCTGGTGGTGCCCACGGCCACCACGCGCCCGCTGCGCTCGCGCGTCTCGGCGATGGCGTCGACGGTGCGCTGCGGCACGGTGTAGTACTCGGTGTGGATGACGTGCTTCTGGGGGTCGTCCTCATCCACGATGCGGAAGGTGTCCAAGCCCACTTCCAGCTCCACGGTTTCCCAGCGTACGCCCTGGTCGCGCAGGCGCTCGATGAGGGCGGGCGTGAAGTGCAGGCCGGCCGTGGGCGCGGCGGCCGAGCTTTCGCGGCGTGAGTACACGGTCTGGTACAGCTCCTCGTCGCCGGCGTAGTTCTTGATGTAGGGCGGAAGCGGCGTGTGGCCCACCGCGTGCAGCGCTTCGTCGAGGGAGGGCAGCGTCGTGGTCAGGCGCGCGAGGCGCTCGCCCTTCTGCGCGCCGTCGGCCCAGTCGACGATTTCCGCGGACAGCGCCACGTCGCCCTGCGCGTCGGCGAAGTCCACCACGGCGCCCGTGCCCGGCTTCAGGCGCTTGCCCGGGCGCACCAGCACCTCCCACAGCGCGCTTCGGTTCGTGCGCGGCTCGCGGTCGTGCACCTCGCGCAGCAGAAACACCTCGGCCGCACCTCCCGTGCCGCGCTTGGCGCCCAGCAGGCGGGCGGGCATGACGCGCGTCTCGTTGGCCACGAGCAGGTCGTTCGGACGCAGGTAGTCGACGATGTCGCGGAAGATGCGGTCTTCCAGCTTGCCGGTGCTGCGGTCCATGACCAGCAGGCGGCAGCCGTCGCGATCGGCGGCGGGCTCCTGCGCGATCAGCTCGGGGGGCAGTTCGTAATCGAAATCAGAGGTCTTCATGCGTGCGTCCTTCGTGCGTTGCGGTATAGGCGGTGCGAACCACTTATTATAGACCTTGATACAAGCCGACGGACGCTTATCCGTCCCACTCCATCTCGTACCAGCATTCCAAGGACAGCCCCGGCACGCGCTTGAATTCGTCCACGTTGTTGGTGACCAGCACGGCGTTGTTCGCCAGCGCCGTGGCGGCGATGAGCAGGTCGTTCGGCCCGATCTTCTTACCCGTCATCTCGAGTTCGCCGCGTATGCGCGCATAGGCATGCGCGCATTTCGAATCGAACGGCACCACTTCGAACGGCAGCGTGAATTCGTCGACGAGCCACCGGGCTTTTTCCGGCTGCTTGCTTTTTTCGATGCCGAGCCTCAGTTCGCCTTCCACGATGGCGGGAATCTTGAAGAGCTTCGGGCTGCTGTTGCGCATCATGTCGTAGGCGTAGGGAAGTTCTCCGCGCATGAAGTCGATGCAGATATTGGAGTCGAGAAGATACACGGCGTTCACCTACAGCGTTTTTCGAGGCGCGTCGAATTCCCAGGGAATCTCCGGCGGTTCGACGAACGTGTCGTCATCGCAGGCGCCGTACAGGTCGAAGAACCCATGCGGCCACAGGCCGTTCGTATCGCGGTCGCGCAGCACGCCCGCCACGAACTTCGAGAGCGTCTTCCCCTCGCGTGCGGCATCCCGGCGCAAGCCTTCCATCGTGGGCTCGTCCATGTACAGGGAAAGTTGAGGCATGGCGCGCTCCCTTCTTGACGTGCGCGGCAAATATACTTGTAAGTATACTTGCTAGATGCGCTGCACGCAAGGCGCTACGGGCGCGTGTTGTGACGCTGAGCCGACCTTGCGGCGCCATCTGCGCCGGCGTGCGAAGCCTACTTCCCGTCGCGCTCTTGCTCGCGCAGCGCCTTCAGCACGGCGCGCTTGCGGGCCTGCCTGGCGTCGTAGGCGGCGCGCTCGGCCTTCTTCGCGGCGCGTGCGGCTTCGGCGGCGGCGCGCTCCTCGGCATGCGCCGCCCGCTCGGCTTCGCGCTGGGCGGCCCGCTGTGCCTTGCGTTCGGAGCGCTCGGCGGCGGCTTCGTCATCCGAGAAGCGGCAGCCGCAGTAGTTCTGCCGGTACATGCCCATCTCGCGGCTGCGATGCGTGGCTTCGTCGTAGAAGGGGCGGTAGTCTTCGAACAGCGGCTGCACGCCCGCGGCCGAGGCGGCGCGTTCCAGCTCCTCGCGGATGACGTCGGTATATTGGTAGGGGCTCACCGACAGCGTGGTGCCCAGCGCGTCGAACCCCTGCTCGGCTGCCAGCGCGGCGGCCTCTTCGAAGCGCAGGCGGTAGCACGCCCGGCAGCGCGCCTTGCGGCGGGCGGGATCGCCCTCGGCGGCGCCCACGCGTCCGGCGCAGGTTTCCCAGGCGGCGGGGTCGTAGGCACCTTCCAGCACGTCCAGCTGCTCGCCGGCGGCCCAGGCGCGCAGTGTGGACAGGCGGTGCGCGTACTCGTCGGCGGGCGCGATGTTCGAGTTCATATAGGCTATGGTCAGGTCGTGCCCGGCGGCGCGCAACAGGCGCACCGGTTCCAACGAGCACGGTCCGCAGCAGGCATGAAGCAGTATTTTCATCGGGTTTGCACGCTCCTTCGCAACGTGACGTATACTACCATGCCTGAGCAACCAATTCACCCGACCAAAGGATCGACGCATGGCATCTCGCACGTATCGCGCAATCTTCTTCGACTTGGACGGCACGCTGCTGCCCATGGAGCTGGACGAGTTCCTGGGCGCCTATTTCGAGGCCATCGCCGGCTTCGTCGCCCGGCAGGGACTGGACGCGAAGGCGTTCTCGGCCGGGCTCAAGGCGGGCATCGGCGCCATGGCGTCGCACGACGACGGCCGCACGAACCACGAGGCGTACTGGGAGGCGTTCTTCCGGCATGCCGATGCCGACGCGGTCGCGTGGGAGGAGCTGCTGACCGAGTTCTATGAGCACGAGTTCGGCGCTATCGGTGAGGGCTTCCAGCCCAACCCCGCGGCCGCGCGCGCCATCGAGACGCTGGCGGCGAAAGGCTACCCGCTGGTGCTGGCCACCATGCCCATGTTCCCGCGCCGCGCCGTGGAGTGGCGCCTGGCCTGGGCCGGGGTGGATGCGTCGAAGTTCGCGCGCATCACGTCGTTCGAGAACTCCACCAGCGTGAAGCCGAAGCTGGCCTACTACGCCGAGAACGTGGCGGCGTGCAGCCTTTCCGGCGACGACGTGCTCATGGTGGGCAACAACACAGTGGAGGACCTGGCCATCCAAGGGCTGGGCGCCGACGCATTCCTCGTGACCGACCATCTGCTCGATCCGACCGAGGGCTTCGATCTGGGCTCCGTGAAGCGCGGCACCATGGAGGAGTTCGCGGCCTGGGCCGAGTCGCTGCCCCCGTGCGCCGACCCCGCGCAGGGCGTCGAAGCCGGCATCGTGGCGGCCGCTGCGCGCGAGGCGGCGCTGTCCTTCGCGAAGGAGGGCTAGCCATGGCGCTGTTCGACTGCAAGATCCAAGCGACCAGCGGCCATGCCCGCGCGCTGTCCTACGAGACCGCGCACGGAACGTTTCAAACGCCCATGTTCATGCCGGTGGGTACCAGCGCCACGGTGAAGGGCGTCACCGCGGGCCAGCTGCGCGACCTGGACAGCCAGGTGGTGCTGGCCAACACGTACCATCTGTCGCTTCGCCCCGGCGCCGACGTGGTGGCCGAGGCCGGCGGCGTGCACCGCTTCATGAACTACGACGGCCCCATGCTCACCGACTCGGGCGGCTTCCAGGTGTTCAGCCTGGCCGACACGCTCAAGCTGGACGACGAGGGCCTCACGTTCCGCTCCATCTACGACGGCACGAAGGTGCGTTGGACGCCCGAGAGCAACATGGCCATCCAGGAGCAGCTGGGCGCCGACATCGCCATGCAGCTGGACCAGTGCACGCCGTACCCGTCCGAGAAGGCGTTCGTGGCGAAGGCCGTGGACCTGTCGGCCAACTGGGCGCGCCGCTGCCTGGCCGCGCACAAGCGTCCCGACCAGACGCTGTTCGGCATCGTGCAGGGCGGCATGGAGCTGGATCTGAGGCTTGAGTCCATCCGCCGCCTGCGCGAGATCGAGGACGAGAGCGCAGCCGCAGGCGGGCGCCGTTTCGGCGGCTTCGGCATCGGCGGCTACTCGGTGGGCGAGGACCACGAGGTGATGTTCCAGACGCTGGGCGAGGTTGCCCGCGCGTGCCCCGAGGATCGCCCGCGCTACCTGATGGGCGTGGGCAACCCCACCACGCTGGTGCGCGCGGTGCGCGAGGGCGTGGACATGTTCGACTGCGTGCTGCCCACCCGCACGGCCCGCATGGGCACGGCGTTCTCGTCGACCGGTCGCATGAACATGCGCAACGCGAGGTTCACGCGCGACTTCGGCCCGCTGGACCCCGCATGCACCTGCCCGACGTGCCAGAACCATAGCCGCGCCTACATCCGCCACCTCGTGAAGCAGAACGAGATGCTGGGCGGCATCCTGTTGTCCATCCACAACCTGCACTACCTCATCGACCTCATGCGCCGCGCCCGCGAGGCCGTGCTGGCCGACGCGTACGAGGAGTTCTACGAGCAGTGGATGGCAAGCTCCGCGGCGAAGGACTACTAAGGGACGAGATCGGGGAAGGGCACCGGGCTTTTCCCTGATCTTTTCAACACCCTTCCTTTCCCGTTCTCCTCGGTTGTGGCACAATAGGACAGTTAATGCGCAGAAGCCCTCGGCTTCGCGCGTCCAAGCATGCACGACAAGCGTACATAAGCGTACAAGGGAGAACGTCACATGGCGGCAACGCAGAAGACGACGAAGAAGAAACCCGCGCGGTCCACCGACCGGCGCAACATCTGGCTGCTCATCATCACGACCCTGCTGGTGTTGGGATCGGTCTTCATGTTCATGCCGCCGCAAGAGAAGATCAACCAGGGCCTCGACATCCAGGGCGGCCTGTCGGTGGTGCTCACGGCGAAGTCGACGGACGGCGCCGACGTGACCAACGACGACATGGAGAAGTCGCGCGCCATCATCGAGAGCCGCGTCAACGCGCTGGGCGCCTCGGAGGCCGTGGTGCAGGTGCAGGGCACCGACCAGATCCTCGTGCAGATCCCCGGCCTCACGAACACCGAGGACGCGCTGAACACCATCGGCAAAACCGGCAAGCTCGAGTTCGCGCGCCTCGACTCGTTCACCGACGAGGACGCGAAGACCAAGATCGAGAACGGCCAGTACGGCAACGAGGGCACGGTTTCCGACGACCTGGGCGTGCTGACGCTGCCCACGGGCGAGACGCAGCACCTCAAGGTGGAGGACGGCATGTACACGCCCATCGTTACCGGCGCGGACATCACGAAGGTGGACATCGGCAAGCCCTCCGAGACGTCCACCGACTACGCCGTGAACATCACGCTCGACGCGGAAGGCGCCAAGGCGTTCGCGGACGCCACGAAGGAGCTTGCGCCCACGAAGGGCAAGATCGTCATCATCCTGGACAACGAGGTGCAGTCTGCTCCCGCCGTCCAGTCCGAGATCCCCGACGGCAACGTGCAGATCACGGGCGGGTACTCGCTCGACGAGGCCAAGGCGATGCAGACCGTGCTGGAAAGCGGTTCGCTGCCCGTCAGCTTCGAATACGCCCAGAGCCAGACCGTGGGCCCGACGCTCGGCCAAGATGCGCTGGCGTCCGGCGTGCTGGTGGCGCTCATCGGCCTTGCGGTGGTCATGCTGTACCTGCTGTTCTTCTACCGCGGCCTGGGCCTCATCACCGCGGCGGCGATGATCGTGTTCGCGGTGCTGTACCTGGGCATCCTGGCCACGTTGTCGTCGTTCGGCCTGTTCAGCCTTTCGCTCGCGGGCATCGCGGGCATCGTGCTGACCATCGGCATGGCGGCCGACTCGTCCATTCTCACTATGGAACGCTTCCGCGAGGAGATCCGCATGGGCCGCAGCGTGCGCGCCGCGTCCGTGACTGGCGTGAGGCACGCCATCGTGACCTCCATCGATGCCGACCTCGTCACGCTCGTGTCGGCGCTGTCGCTGTTCTTCCTGGCCAGCGCGTCGGTCAAGGGCTTCGGCCTGACGCTGGCGTTGGGCATCGCGTGCGACATCGCCATGATGCTGCTGTTCAAGGCGCCGCTCATCCGTCTGCTGGCGCCGAAGGTCATTGCTCGCCATCCGGGCTTCTGGGGCATCAAGGACAGCCTGGCCGCATCGGAGGACTACGCGGCGCTCGCCGCCGCCGAGGGAACGAGCACGGCTGCGGCCGAAGCGGGCGAGGCCATCAACGCCGCCGAATCCGAAGAGGCCGCCCAGCGCGCCGAGGGCGCCGCGGGCGAGGCCGCTGCGCGTGCCGCGCGCAAGCCGCAGGGCAAGTTCATCAAGCACGACATCAACTTCTTGGGCCACCGCCGCGTGTTCTTGGGCGTGGCCGCGGTGCTGGTGTGCGTGTCGCTGGCCATCGTGGGCGTGAAGGGGCTGAACTTCGGCATCGAGTTCGTAGGCGGCACGTCGGTGTCGTTCCATAACACGGGCGACGTGAGCACCGAGCAGATGCGCACCGCGTTCGACGACGCCGGCGAGCCCGACGCCGTGGTGCAGACGACCACCGCAGACGGCGACCAGGGCTTCCTCGTGCGCACCACCACCACGAGCGCCGAAGAGGCCACGCAGCGCGCGAACCAGGTGGCGGACAAGCTGGGGCTGTCCACCGACAGCTTCGAGGTGACCACCATCGGACCCGACTGGGGCGCCAGCGTCATCCAGTCGTCGCTCATCGCGTTCCTCGTGTCCATCGTGCTCATCATCATCTACATCGCCATCCGCTTCGAGTACAAGATGGGCGTCACCGCCATCGTGGCGCTGCTGCACGACCTGGTGCTGGTCATGGGCGTGTACGCGCTGGTGGGCCGCGAGGTGAACCCGAACACCATCGCCGCGCTGCTCACCATCCTGGGGTACTCGCTGTACGACACGGTGGTCGTGTTCCACCGCATCAACGACAACATGCAGTCCGACGACATCAAGTGCACGTTCATGACGATGGCGAACCACTCCATCAACCAGGTGCTGGTGCGCACCGTCAACACGACGCTCACCTCGCTGATCCCCGTGCTGGCCATGCTGCTGTTCGGCGGCGAGACGCTGAAGGACTTCGCGTTCGCCATGGTGATCGGCCTGGTGTGCGGTTCGTACTCGTCCATCGCGGTGGCATCGCCCCTGTACGCGATGTGGAAGACGCGCGAGCCCCGCTACCAGAAGCTGGTGAAGAAGTTCGGGCCCGAGGTCGGCCGCTTCGAGTTCGGCAACCCGAACGCGATGGCGGCGGCGCTTTCCGGCAAGAAGGCCGTGAAGGCCACGGCCGCGGCTGCGTCCGCCGCGCCGGCGCCCGAGAAGCCCCAGGCCGAAGAGCCGCACGGCGCCACCGCCGCGAAGGCCGCGCCGAAGCCCCCGAAGGCCAAGCGCAAGAAGCGCCCCGAAAAGAAGTAGCGCCGAGCGGTCCCGGATATCCGGGACCGTTTTTTTGCCCGATCGGTCTAGTTCGAAACGGAGATGCGGCGTGCTTTCGTCCAGCTTGCTTTCAGGTCGTGCTCGGTGACGAGCGAGCGGAGGAGCTGTTCCCGTTCGCGAGGATTCCATCCTCGTTCGTCCCTGATGCGCACGTTCAGCATGGCTCCAACCTGATGAGCGATGCGGCTGAGCTTCCCGGCATCCATGACCTGCTCGCGCGTGGCGGTGATCGTCGTGATGCCCAAGGCGGTCAGATCGTTGCGCCGTTGGGCGTCTTCGGCGATGCGGGCGGATCCGGTGTGCTCCAAATCGCTGTCGTACTCGATGGCCACATTCGCCTCGGGCCAGAACAAGTCGCACAGGTAGTAGCGCTTGTCCGATGTGCCCCGACTGCCGCGTCGAGCTTCGATGCGGTAGTTCATGCGCGGAAGCGGAAGCCCGTAGCCTCCGAGGCGAAGGGGGAGGCAAAGAACGATGGCGAGGGCCGTTTCCATGGGCGAGCCGGAAGCGACCGCGATGTACCGAAGCGCTTTGCTGGCGACCGAGCAGCCGGCCATTCCCTCGCATCGGCGCAGGTAGGCTTCGAGCGCTCGGACGGTGGTGGGCGGCAGGACGCGCTCGTAGCCTGCTCGACCGTCGGGTTGCAGCGTGTAGAGCGCGCACAGCTCGTGACCCAGTTTCACCAGCTGGAGAAACGAAACGCGGCTCGCCATTTGGAGAAAGCACAGCTCCGGCGAGCAGAGGAGCAAGCCGTCGCTCACGCGAACGAAGGAGCCGCCGGGCAGCGCGTCGGAGCGCACATGGCACGAGGCGGATCGGATGGTGGCTGCGGCGCGCTTACCGGGTACTAGCAGATGCGTCGGATCGGACGTAAAGACGATAGCGCCTGTTCGCAGCTCCCGGACTTCGCGTGCGCTCGGCTTGCACGCGAGCGCTTCGCCTTCTCGGACGCTGCCGAACGCGAGCGCCTCGCGGTACGTGACGTCCAGGCGATCCATCGCCAGGATCGATGCGGTGTCCTCAACCTGGATCGACCCTGCCGGTCGATGCCGTTTGGAAATCGAAGGCCCGCCGAGCAGCGCGTCGAATCGTCCCGATCGCCAGCATTCCGTCGCGGTGGTATGTGAAAGGAAGATCGGCATGGTCGCATCCTAGTGTACGCGGAGGCTCGGATTGATGCCGCTTATTATACAAGCAAAAAGGTCATGGACAAAACTAGGGGCTTTTCCGTAGTTTTTCGTCCGATAACCGAATACGGGGAAATCGGAGATCGGATAATGCCTGATGAGGGGATCGAGCGTGAGGTTATACCTGATAAAGTATAAAGAATAGTCCCCATTTTTGTCCATGATGAAAACACTCATATAAATAAGGGCGGCTTCGAGGAGGCGCGGGGCGCATGAAGACGCGGTCGATGCCGGAATGCGAGTCGTCGCGAAGGGGGAGTGCGGCTGCTCGACGGCGGCCGCCGGGTCGTGGGCGGCCACGTCGATCCTCGTCATGGCCTCGGTTGAGAGGACCAGCCCGTCGCATCTGCCAAAAGCCGGGCGTGCATACGCAGCAGGAACTCATCGATCTGGTGGGGAACGGGCGCGGCTTCGTCTAACGCTTCTCTGTCGTCGGAGCCTTTGGATACGCGCGGCGTGGCGCTTGTGGTACCCTAACGCCAACGACCATGCGAGAGGTAAGGAGCACACGATGCGCGAAGGAAGCGCCCCCAATTTCTGCCCGCCGACCGAGGAGGGCATCACCCTCGTGTTCGAGGATGAGAGCGGTGATCGGACGGAGCTCGAGTTTCTCGGCCTCATCTTGCATAACGATCGCAGCTACGGCTTCTTCTTCCCGGTAACAGAGGACGAGCCCGTGGGCTCGTCCGGAGAAGTGGTGTTGCTTGAAGTGACCGAGCTCGACGAAGACGGTCAGCCTTCGGCCTTCGAGATCGTCGAGGATGAAGCCGTGGCGGCCGAAGTCTACGAGGACTTCCGCACCGCCACGAAGGATCTCTACGATTTCTCGGCGTAGGCTGCGCGCATCGCTATCGGCCGAGCGGGTCCCAGCCGCTGGGGGGCTTGACCCGCTCGGATTGGGCGATGGCTGCCACGTACATGATCTCGTGGTTGATCGCCTGCTCCAGGCGGCATACTTCCTCTTCTGTCTCGGCGTATTCGAAAATGCGCGCCGCCGTTCGTCTGATCGTGTCCATCAGTTCTTCATACTCGGTTCCGCTCATGTGCGACCTCCGGCGATCTTGCTCTCAAGCAATGACCCTCTCGATAAACTCATAGCACAAACCTCTTGTTTTATTGACGGTCTGTAAACTATAGTTTACGACTTTTCCTCCCGCCGGGACTAGCCTTTAACCGGCATGGAGAACACTTCACTAAAAACTCAGCTCGGAACCAATATCGCGAGGCTCCGCTCGGAAGCTAACGTGTCGCAAACTTCCTTTGCCCTCATGGTGGGCGTTAGCCGCAAGTACCTCATCGATATCGAAAGCGGGAAGGCGAACCCCACGGTCGACATGCTCGAACGCATCGCGGGAGGCCTCGACACTACCGTCGGTCGGCTCTTCGACGGGCTGTGAACCCCTAGCGTTCGAGATCGACGGGGTTCCAGCTACCGTCGATGTCGCACAGCCATGCCTCGGGTTCGCTCACGGTGAAGAACGTGAGCGTTTCGTCGCCCGGTCCCTCGTAGCTTTCGCCGAGCCCCGTCATATGCTCGTATCCTGCGCGACGCACGTCCTCGTTCGCCTCGTCCTTGAGGACGGCCTTGCCTCGCATGATAACCCAGCCGCTGCCCGGCTTCCAGGCGGTCAGCTCGAACTTTGGGTTGGCTTCCAGCTCGCGGTACACGTCTTTCGTGGTGGCGGTGCAGAACCAGATGTGCCCGTCCTGCACGGCGGCGAAGCTGAAGGGGCGCACGTGCGGCTGGTCGCCCTCGCACGTTGCCAGGTACCAGGCCGGGACGCTGGTCAGGTAGTCGACGATGGTGTTCGTTCCGTTCATGGGAGTTCCTTTCGGTTGGGAGATGGGGCGGTTTCGGGTCGATCTTACCAAGGGATGAAATTGGTTGCGATCACGCAGGCCAGCATCGCGACGATGACGAGGGTGCCGTTGCGATCGAGGCGCGTGAACGTTAGCGGATGCAGGCGCGTGCGGCCGATGCCGCCGTGATAGCAGCGCGCGTCCATGGCCGACGACAGCGTTTCCGCATGGCGGAACGCGCTGGTGAACAGCGGCACCATGAGCGATGCCAGCATGCGCAGGCGTCCCTTCGAGAAAGTGGCGCCGCGGCTGATCTGCGCGCGGTACACGGTTTGCAGCTCGAAGGTGAACTGGGGAAGGAAGCGCAACGCGATTCCCATCATCATGGACAGCTCGTGCGCCGGCACGCCGATGCGGCGAAAGGGGCGCAGCAGGTACTCGAACGCGTCGGTTATGTCGAGCGTTGCGGTGGTCAAGGTGAGCAGGCTCATGCCCAGCAAGAGCAGCAGCAAACGGCAGGCGATGAAGGCGGCCTGCCACAGGCCCGCCTCGCTGATGCGGATGATCCACCACTCGAACAACACGGCGCCGCCCTGCACGAAGAACACGTTGAGCAGCGCGGTGACCACCACGATGAACGCGAGCGGCGCGATGGACTTGAACGCCGAGCGCAACGGAATGCCCGCCAGCTTGAAGAATCCGAACACGAAAGCTGCGCATACCGCCAGCCCCCAAAACGACTGCGCGACGAACACCACGGCCATCAGCGCGAGCGCCAGCAGCAGCTTCGCGCGCGCGTCCATGCGGTGCAGCGGGCTCGTGCCCGGCCAGTAGCGTCCGATGACGGCGATGTCAGGCATGATGACGCTCCGAACGCCCACCTGCGGGGCGGGCGGTTCCGTCCGGAGCGGCTTCGCTCAGAAGCTGCGCAGCCTTCGCTTCGCCGCTCCGAACGGAACCGCCCTTGCCGGCGTCCGTCTCCGCTTGGGGATTGAAGGCGGCTGCGAGGTCGGTTGCGAGGGCTTGCGTGTTGTACAGCTTTTGGGGCAGGTTCACGCCTGCCTCGCGCAGTTCGCAGGCCAGCTTTTGGGGGGCGGGGACGTCCAGGCCGATGGCGCGCAGCTCGTCGCCGTGCGCGAACACCTCGGTCGGCGAGCCGAACGCGAACTGCCGGCCCTCGTTCAGCACGAGCACGCGGTCGGACAGGCGGGCGAGGTCGTCCATGCTGTGCGACACCATGACCACGGTCAGCCCGCCCGCATGCAGCTGGGCGATGAGGTCGAGGAACTCCTCGCGCGCCACGGGGTCGAGCCCGGCCACTGGCTCGTCCAGCACGAGGATGCGCGGCTCCATGGCCAGCACGCCCGCGAACGCCACGCGGCGCTGCTGGCCGCCCGACAGCTCGAAGGGGCTCTTGTCGCCCAGCTCGACGATGTCGAGGCGCACGCTTTCCAGAGCGGCTTCCACGCGGCGATCAACTTCGTCGGCGGGAAGCCCCAGGTTGCGGGGACCGAACGCCACGTCCTCGCGCACGGTGGCGGCGAACAGCTGGTACTCGGGATACTGGAACACGAGCCCCACCTTGCCGCGGCAGGCCTGCGCCGCGCGCTTGTCGGCCAGATCCTGCCCGTCCAGCAGCACGCGCCCGCGCGTGGGATGCACGAGGCCGTTCATGTGCTGGATGAGGGTGCTCTTGCCGCTTCCCGTATGCCCGGCGATGCCGAGGAACTCGCCGTCGTCCAGCGCGAACGTGATGTCGCGCAGCGCCCAGACGGCGTCGGGGTCGGCGCCCCAGGCGGGTTTTCCGTGTTCAAGAGAAGGGGGATTTTCGATCACGCCCGCCTCGCGGCGGCGCTTCACGCGCGACTTCCGCTTCTCCTGGCGGGCGGGGTCGGCGTACGAGTAGCTTACGCCTTCGAAAGCAATCGGCACAGCTCCTCCTTCAACGTGGTCGTCTCGATGTGCATGCCCACGGGCACGCCGCGCCGCTGCAGCTCCAGCGACAGCTCGGCGGCTAACGGCAGGTCGAGGTTCAGCCGTTCCAGCAGCTCGGCCTGTACGAGCACGTCCTGAGGCGCGCCGTCGCAGGCTACGTGGCCGTCTTCCAGCACGATGACGCGGTCGGCCTGCGCGGCCTCCTCCATGAAGTGCGTGATCATGACCACGGTCATGCCGCGGTCATGCAGCTCGCGGCACACGCGCATGAGACCCTTGCGCCCGCGCGGGTCCAGCATGGCCGTGGCCTCGTCCAGGATGAGGATGGCGGGCTCCATGGCCAGCACGCCGGCGATGGCCACGCGTTGCTTCTGCCCGCCCGACAGCGCCGCGGTCTCGCGCTTGTCGAAGCCCTGCAGCCCCACGTCGGCCAGCGCGTCGGCCACGCGCTGGCGCAGCTGGTCGGTGGGCACGCCCAGGTTCTCGGGGCCGAAGGCCACGTCGTTTTCGATGAGGCTTGCCACCAGCTGGTCGTCGGGGTTCTGGAACACCATGCCGGCGTTGCTGCGGATGAAGTAGGTGGAGCGCTCGTCGCGCGTGTCGCGGTCGAGCACGGTGACGCTGCCCTCGTCCGGCACGAGCAGCGCGTTGACGTGCTTGGCCAGCGTCGACTTGCCCGATCCGTTGCCGCCCAGGACGCACACGAACTCGCCCCGCTCGATGCGTGCGTCCACGCCGTCCAGCACGAAGCGCTCGCCGTCGTACGTGAAGCCTGTTCCCTTGAACTCGATCATGCGGCTAGCGTCCCTTCACCTGCTTCTTCTTGGGCGTGATCAGATTGGAGATGCTCTTGTACACGATGAGCGTGAGCACCGCGTTGATGCCCGCCTTCGCGAGGTTGAACGGGGTGAGGATGGGCAGGATCATGGCCACCACCGCGTCCAGCGGCACGCCCAGCCACATCGGCGTGATCACGAGGTTGCCCAGGATGGCCATGACGGTGGCGGCGACGGCGCTCAGCACGAGGCCGATGACGCCGCTTTTGAACGTGCGCGAGCGGCGGTACACCAGCGCGGCGGGCAGGATGAAGCCGGTGACCACGAGGATGTTCATGATGGCGCCCGAGAAATCCGCCATGAGGATGCCGTGGATGATGGCGCCCACGTAGCCCACCGCGAGGCCGGCGGCCGGCCCGAAGGCGAAGCCGCACACCATGGCGGGCATGGCCGAGGCGTCGTATTTGAGCCATGTGACGCCTGGTAGCAGCGGGAATTCCACGAACGACAGCAGCACGCCGATCGCGCACATGAGCGCCATGGTGACGAGCTGGCGGGTGTCCCACTTGTTGGTGTTGGTGAATTCGTACGTGTCCTGGGCGTTCGTGCCCGGTGCGTTGCCGGTCATGGCAACCCCTTTCTCTTTGCAGGCCATGACGTTCGGGTCAGGTTTTCCGGCCTAAAGAGAAAACGAGCCCGTATGAATTCCTTCCATACAGGCTTCTTGGGGTCCGCGCCGATGCGCGCGAGGCGCGGGCGACGCGGATCTCTGCCTCTTCCATCCGGACTATACCGTTGGTTCCGGGATCCAACCGGAATCAGCCTGCAAACGCGATCCCTATCGGGGGCGCTTGCAGGGTCGCGGACTCCCGGCTCGCTCGGCGTTTCGCCGACGGCCGGATTACCGCCAGTGAGGAATCGCACCTCGCCCTGAAACAGAATCCATGCGCTGCATTGTAGCCGCCTTGTTGCCGTATGGCAACCGTGCAGCGCAAAGCAGGGGGACAATGCGCAGGTTTTGTGGGTTGGGCGGCCGAAAGTGCCGAGGCGGAGCTTCGCGCCCGCGCGCCTCGTGCGAACTCCTCGCATGCCGTATAATCGTTGCGACGAAGAGGGAAGCGCCGGAAAGGGGAGACGTCATGGCAAGCAAAGTGGTCAACGAGCCGCGCATCAAGAATCCGCTCATCAAAGCCATTCGCGAGCTGTTGGAGCATCGAGCGCTGTGGCTGTACCTGCTCACCGACGAGGCGGCGAAGGCGGGCGCCGACCCGGCCGCGTTCGCTCCGGCGGCGGTGAAACGCTGCGGGCTGTTCCAGGGCGCCGAGCTGGTGGCGAAAGGCGGCGGCACGAACAGTCTGAAAAGCCTCAAGAAAGGCCTGTTCGGCAAGCCGGCGCAGATGGTGTTCGAGATGGATGTCAAAGACGTGCAGGACGACCGCTTCGAGTTGGAGTTCCACTACTGTCCGCTCGTAAAGGCGTGGCAGAAGCAGGGCTGCACCGACGAGGAGATTTCCAACCTTTGCGACTGGGCCATGTGCGGCGACCGCGGCATCGGCGAGGCCTACGGCTGCGAGCTCGACCTCCCCAAGACCATCGCCCGCGGCGACGACGTCTGCCACCTCATCTACCATCGCTGAAGCGAGCCGTCAAAAGCGTCGTTGCGCGCGAGCGGGTAACCGTTTGTGGACGGCAGGCGTTGTTTTTCCTGATCGGGCGAACTCCGGGGTAGAATAGCGGAATTATGTTCGAACTACTCAACACCATCGACGCATTCGTATGGGGCCCCGCGATGATCGCGCTTCTGCTGGGGTCGCATCTGTTCTTCACCTTCAAGACGGGGTTCATCCAGCGCAAGCTGCCGATGGCCATCAAGCTGTCGCTATCGAGCGACCCGGAGGGCAAAGGCGACATCAGCCACTTCGGCGCGCTGGCCACGGCGCTGGCGGCCACCATCGGCACCGGCTCCATCGTGGGCGTGGCCACGGCCATTCTCGCGGGCGGGCCGGGCGCGGTGTTCTGGATGTGGATCACCGGCGTGTTCGGCATCGCGACGAAGTACGCCGAGGTGTACGCGGCCGTGAAGTACCGCGTGCGCGACCACAACGGCGCCATGCTGGGCGGTGCCATGTATATTTGGGAGCGCGCGTTCAGGCGCAACGCCGAGGGCAAGCGCGATCCCAGCCCCGGCGGGCATACCCCCTGGTGGGCGAAGCTCGGCGCTGTGGCGTTCGCCGCGTTCGCGGCCATCGCGGCCATTGGAACTGGTTCGGCCGTGCAGGCGTCGGCCATGTCCGGCATCATCACCTCGAACGTGGACGTGCCCGCGTGGATCGTCGGCGTGATCATCGTGGTGCTGGTGTCGGTGGTCATCTTCGGCGGCGTGCAGTCCATCTCGAAGGTGTGCGAGCGCCTCGTCCCCATCATGGCCGTGGCCTATGCGGGCGGCTGCCTCGTCATCCTCGCGTTCAATTGGGCGCTGGTCGGCGACGCGCTGGGCCTTATCCTGGAATGCGCGTTCACTTCGAAGGCCGCGTTCGGTGGCGCCGTGGGCTCCGGCATCATGATGGCGCTGCAGTTCGGCTGCGCGCGCGGCCTGTTCTCCAACGAGTCGGGCCTGGGCTCGGCGCCCATCGTGGCGTCCGCGGCTTCCACGCGCAACCCGGCGCAGCAGGCGCTTGTGGCGATGACCGGCACCTTCTGGTCCACCGTGGTCATCTGCGCGCTCACGGGCATCGTGCTGGTGTCCACGATGCTGGCGAACCCCGATATCGCCTCCGACATCCTGGCGAATCCCACCGTCTACTCCGGCGCGATGCTGGCCAGCGAGGCGTTCTCGAAGATCCCCTACATCGGCACGCCCATCCTGGTGCTGGGCATGGTGGCGTTCAGCTATACCACCATCCTGGGTTGGTCGTACTATGGAAACCGGTGCATCACGTATCTGTTCGGCCGTTACGCCATCCGCCCCTACCAGGTGGTTTACGTGGCCGTGGCTTTCCTCGGCGCCATCGGCGTGGGCGACATAGTGTGGACGATCTCGGACATCGGCAATGCGCTGATGGCCATTCCCAACATCGTGGTCGTGCTGCTGCTCAGCGGCATGATCGCGCGCGAGACGCGCCACTATGTCTACGACGGCAACCTTGACGAGCCCGATGACGCGCCCATCCCGCAGCTGGAAGGGAAGTAGCTCAGCCGAGGCTCGGTGGCGCATCCCCCCTCCTTTTTTTGGGCGCGAATCGGCATCTATGGCAATGTGCGCCGATACGTTTCGCGATACGTCGCCTGAAGAAATCTCGCCATCTGGGGTTTTGAACCCTATCGTTGCCTGATGCCGTGCGAAGCGGATGCAGAAATTGCCATGAGTGCCGATTCGCGCCCAGGTTGGCAGCGCGGCCCTCCTGCATGGATGTGCGAGAGCCGTCCTTTCGCGCCCGGCTTCGAGCGCGCTCGAAGCCGGGCGTTCGAAGTGTTACGACGTTGAGGGTCGCGTTCGCTTCGCACGCAGGTGCGTTGCCGTGCGCAGCACAACGTAGACCAGCATGACCGCCGTGTACGCGGCGATGCTGAACGCGGCTTTCTGCCCGCTCGAGGAAACGGTAGGCGCCAGCACCAGCACGAGGTGCACGTACGTCAGCCCGAAGAACGCGTAGGCGGTTTTCTGCAAGCGCTTCCACGCATCCGAGTTCATACGGGTTTTCACCGTGTTGAACGACGTGACGGTGAGCGCCGCCAACAACACGATGAGCAGGCTGGACACGATGAACGACGCGATCATGCCCGCCGACATCCCCGCGAACCCCGACAGGATGTCGGCCAGGTACGTGCCCAGGTAGTTCGCCACATGCCCGATGGTGAAAATGGCGGCGATGATGGACAGTTCGCCTCGGATGGGCATGAGCATTTGGCGCGCCTTCGATCCCTCGGGCAGCGCTCCGACGTACATGACGAGCGCGAACAGGGAGAACCCGAGCAGGCAGCGCGTGAGGTACGGGTACACCGCGGCGGCGAACTCTCTCGACACGCCGAACAGCACTCCCGACAGGAACAGCACGTCGGCGGCTGCGGCTACGATGTAGAACGACACGGCGTAGCGCTTGATCTGCTTGCGCAGCGCGAAAGCGAACAGCACGCTGATGACGATCGCCAGCAACACCTCCATGAGAACCTCCTTTCCAGCCTTGCGGCCGCTATCGAACGACCCAGCCGGCAGGGACGTCGGCGTCGCTGTGGCACTGCGCGCACTGCATGACCGATGCGGTGTGCGACTTGTGGCACGTGCCGCACGCCAGTTCCTCGTGGTAGTTGCTATGCGGGTTGTACTCCCGTTGCGCGGTGATCTGCGCGAGGCTGCCCTGTCCGATAGCGTGGCATGAACCGTTCATGCAGAATTCGTCGTCGAACTGCCGCTGTTCGAGCGGCAGTTCGTAGCCTCCTGCCACCCATGCAGCGCCTTCGGCCAGCTGTTCGCCGAGCGTGGGCACATGGCAGTCGAGGCAGCTGACGTCTGCAACGCGATGCGAGGTCGCCAGCAGCGTCGCATCGTCGGCGTAGTAGGCTTCCACGTACGAGTCCATCGGCGTGTGGCAGACGGCGTTGCAGAAGCTGGGCTGCTCGTGCCATATCCAGAATCCCGTGCCGGCCGCAACGATGACCACCGCCGCGACGCCGAGCGCAACGAGCCCCTTGCGGCTCTTTTTCCGTTCTTCCATGGTTCCTCCTTGGAGCCCCGCCCGCACGGAACGCGGTACAGGCGGGGCCGTTTCCGTTGGCTGGCTATTGGCTGACGAGGCGTCCCTTGCCGGTGGCCTCGACTTCGCACAACCCGCACCTGAACGGCGGAAAGCCGGTGATGGGATCGAAGTCCCGCGTGGTCAGGAGGTTCACGTTCGCCTGGTGCCATCCGTGAAAGATGTCCACCATCCCGGCGTGCACGAGGTTCGTCACCTCGGCCTTCATCTCTATCTCGTTCTGATGGTTGAACACGCGTACCATGTCGCCGTCGCTGATGGAGCGATCGCGCGCGTCTTGAGGGTGCAGGCGTACGACGGGTTCAGGCATGAATTGGTTGAGCCAAGGGATCTCGCGCAGCTTGGAATGCGTGTAATAGGGCAGGCGCGAGCCTGCGTTCAGAACGAGCGGGTAGCGCTTGTCCTCCTCGGTGGGCGCGTAGGGGGTGTGCACCGGCTCCTCGTACACGGGAAGCCCCTCGTAGCCGAAACCCTTGAGGATCTCTGAGTCGAACTCCAGCTTGCCGGACGGCGTGTTGAAGCCGGGCTGCCCGTCCTTGCGCAGCTTGCCGCTGGCGTGCTTGCCTTCTTCGTTCTTGTTGCCGGGAATCTCCAGGCCCTCGGGGTTGGCGCGTAGGTCATCCACCGTGACGTCGAGGCCCGCCGTCTGCAGGATGTTGTCGAGGGCCGCTTCCACGTCGCCGCCGAAGCACTGCTCCTCGTAACCCAGCTTGCATCCCAGATCGAGCATGATCTTCCAGTCTTCGCGCGCCTGCCCGGCAGGCTCGACGCACGGTTCGCGGAAGAACAGCTTGCGGCCGTAGGCGGCGAAGGGGGCCATGCGCTCGTGGCACATGGCGGCGGGCAGCAGGATGTCCACGTAGTCGTGGGTCCAGGGGCGCTCGTAGTAGTCCACGGCGGCCACGAACTCCAGCTTGCCGAGGGCTTCCTGGTAGCGGTCCGATTCGGGCCAGATCATCACGTTGCTGGCCACGAGGATGGCGGCCTTGATCTTCCCCTCGTCTATGTACTCGGGCAGGCGAGCCGTCTGGAAGTGCTTGGTGAACGATACCCAGGCGGGGAAGTCGTCCTTATCGACTCGCTTGTCGGCGAATCCCTGTTCGGCGTAGATGTCTTCGGCGCGGAACTTCGCGGTTGACGCGCTCACGTCGAGCGGCAAGCCGCCCGAGGCGAACATGACCCCGCCCTTCTTCTCGATCATGCCCATGAGGGCGGGGATCATGAACACGGCGCGCAGCGCGTGCCCCACGTTCGAGGAATGGGCGAGCCCTGCCGAGCTAGTGACCAGCGTGCTGGGCGCGTTTTCGGCCAGCAGGTGCACGGCCTCTTCCAGCTTGGTCGCGGGCACCCAGGTGATCTCCTCGACTTTCTCGGGCGGATACTGGGCTGCCAAGTCGGCGAGGCCTTCGTAGCCGTGCGTCCATTCCTCGACGAACTGCTTGTCCACGAGCCCGTCGCGGATGAGGATGTTGATGAACCCGAGGGCGAGCGCGCCGTCGGATCCGGGCCGCAGCTGCAGATGGATGTCGGCGAGGCCCATGACCGTGGGCGTGATGCGCGGGTCGACGATGACGAACTTGCAGCCGCGCTCTTTCTGATCCATGAACTTCGCGTGGCGGTTCGGCTGCGACCAGGCCGCGTTGAGGCTCCAAATCATGCAGCTGCCGGTGTCGTCGGTGGGGTCGGATCCCGACGAATTCTGACCGCGTCCGTACACGAGCTGGGACGTGATGTTCGTGGCAGTCGAGCACAGCGAGCTTTCAAGTCCGTATGTGGAGCTGCCGAACAGCGTTGCGACGCGCTGGATAGGCGGGCGTGGCTCCTTGGGGTCGCCGCAGTAGAACATCACGGCATCCGGGCCGTCGGCGTCCTTGACGCGGTTGAACTCGCTTACGATGGTGTCGTAAGCCTCGTCCCAGGTGATGGGCTCCCATTGGGACTGCCCGGTGCCCTTGGGATTCGTGCGGCGCAGCGGCGTCTGCAGGCGCTTGGGGTCGTAAAGCTCCTGGATGCTTGCCAGGCCCTTGGCGCAAAGGGGCGTGGTGGGATGGGGCGTTCTCGATTCGACGCGCACGATCTTGCCGTCCTGGACGTACGCGGTCATGCCGCACTTGGGAACCTGATTGCACATGTCGCAGTACGTGTAGCGTTTCTCGACAGGGGCATCGGGGTCAACTGTGCCCTCGGCGTGCGCGATGTCGAAGCTGAACGCGCTGGCCAGCGCGCCTCCGGCGGCCAGGGCGGACGCGCCCTTCACGAACGAGCGGCGGCTGATGGTGTGTTGCATCGCTGTTTCGTCAATCGTAGTCATGAGTGCGCCCTCCTTATTCGCTCTTCGCTTCGGTTTTGGCTTGCGCTTTCGCCTTGTCCTTCGACTTCTTCACTCCGACGCCCACGCCCACGCCGACCGCGGCTACCGCGACGACGCCCACCGTCGCTGCGACAGGGTCGATGCCGGGCGCCGCTTTCGAACTTTCTGCGAAAGCGCCTCCTGCGGCCGTGGGCAGCAGGTCTTCGTCCATGCCGTTCATGGGCACGTAATAGAACGATGTCTCGTCGACGCGCACGGCATCGCCTAGGGCGATGCGTTTGCTCACGTCGCTTTCAGGGTCGTCGAGATCGCCGAAGAAGCGTGCGTGCGCAGGGCAGTTGAGCACGCAGGCAACCGGAAGCCCCTCCTCTGCGCGCTCATGGCAGAAGATGCATTTCTCGACGACGCGCGAGCGCTGGACGCCGTAAGCCTCGTAGGGCGCTTGAGCGTACTCGTCGAAATAATTGCCCTTTCCTTCGTTGAGCACGCGGGCGCCGTAAGGGCACGCGGACATGCAGTAGCCGCAGGTGATGCACGCGTCGTAATCAACGATGACCACGCCGTCGTCGAGCTTCTGGCTGGCGCCGGTCGGGCAGACCGATACGCATTCAGGATTTTCGCAGTGCATGCAGGCGTGCGGAAGGTAAGCGCGTCCCGCCTCGCCTGCGGCCTCGCCCCATTCAACCGTGTCGAGCTTCACCCAGGATACGCCCGGGCTCTGGTTGTTCTGCAGCTGGCATGCCACGACGCACGCCCCGCACCCTGCGCAGCGCTTGAGGTCGATGAGCATTCCCCATTTCGTCATACGTGACTCCTCTCCTCGATGTCCCCGTGCCCTGCGCCTCGGTGCGGCGCAGGACGTTACGAATACTCTGGCAAATCGCTGGGGAAAGAGGTATCGGAAGCGGTGGATGAGCGTGCGAAACCGCATCGGTTCCGTTATATGATCTTTCGTTTTCCCAGGTGGCGACACGTTGTTCGGACGCATGCTATTGGGGTAGAATGGGAAGCGGAAGATCGTAGGGGATACGGGGGTCTTCCATGGGGAATCGCACTGCTCTGAAAGACGCGTGGTCGAAGGCGGTCACGCGGGCCAATGTGACGCTTGCCGTGGGATTCGGCTGCGCGGTGTCGATCTCGCCAACGTTGCTCACGGCGGCCACGCCGGACAACATGATGAGCGCGCTCGTGAACAAGCCTCCCCATGGTGCCTGCATGCCTTCGCTCGTGGCGGCTGCTCTGGCATGCCTCGTGATATTCCTAGGCGGACGACGCCTGTTCGCGGTGCTCGAGCGCACGGTGAAGCCGCTCGCGCTCGGCGTGGCCATGGCGCTCATGGGCGCCGTGCTGGTTCTGCCGCTCGTTACGAGGAACTCCGTGTCGGTAACGGGCGACGTGGTCATCGCGGTTGCAGGGTCGCTGTCGGTTTTGCTCTACCTGTTCTGGATGCAGTTGTTCGGCAGGCTATCGGCGCAGAGCATGTTCCTCACGCTGTTCCTGTCGCAAGTGCTGACCTGCGCCATCAACGCCATCATCTCGATCGCGAATATCTACACGGTCGTCGCGACATCCATCGCGTTGCCCCTGGTGTCGACGATCTGCCTGCGAGTTGGGCAACGCGAACACGCAGATGAACGCCCGTCGAGCGAGGTTCCCGCCTCGCAAGAGGGGCACGGAGCGTCGACGCTGATGCTCGTGAAGCTGGCGGCCATCGTGTTCGCATGGGGCGTGATCGACCATCTGTTCCGCAGCGAGTTCGATGCGTTCATGCGCACGCAGGTGACGACTTCGCCCTTCGCGGTGGCGTACCATGCTGCGGCGTTCGTCGTGGTAGTGGCGGCTGTCGCTTTCGCCTACGCGCTGCTGGCGTATCGCGAGCGCTTCCAGTTCGGGCATCTGTACCGCATGATATTCCTTCTGGGCCTTGCCAGCATCCTGTTGCTGCCCATCGTGCTGGCAGGGCAGGCGACTATCGTGGGCTACACGTGCAGCGTCATCATGTACCAGCTCGTGTTCCTGCTCGTCTGGGTCATCGCAGCGTCGGTGTTCCGCGATTCCCCGACTCATGCGCCTGGGTTCTTCGGGCTCGTGTACGGATTCTGGTCGCTGGGGTCGCTAGGCGGTGCGCTGTTCAGCTCGGTGTTCGTGCAGCACCTCACCATGGACAACGTGCATCTGATCGTGTTCGCGGCCGTGCTTGCGGTGGCGGTGGGTTACGCGGTCATGTTCACCGAGGCCGATGCGAACGCGCTCGTGCAAATCGTCCCGTACAAGCGTAAAGCGCCGTTCAAAGCGAAATGCCAAGCGGTTGCGCAGGAGTACCAGCTCTCGCCGCGGGAAACGGAGATCGCCATGCTCATCGCGCAAGGACGCGACTCGGCGCATATCGAGAAGAAGCTGTTCCTGTCGCGCAGCACCGTGCAGACGCACCGCATGCACCTCTACCAGAAGCTCGACATCCACAACCGCCAGGAGCTGCTCGACATCATCGAAGCCGCCGATGCGAGCTAGGGCGGATCTGCCCTCTCCCTCCCGACGCGCACGACTTCAGCGAGCGGCCCTGCATCTGCGGGGCCGTTTTGCCTGTTCGGCGGCATCCTCCGGTTCGGACGATGCCGCCGAATCCCAAAGATGGTTCGCTTCGACGATGGCGCGCGCCGCCCCTGTTTCCTTACGATGCCTTCCGCGCGGAGGGGTCGGCTGAGCGTTCGGCCGCCGCGCAGGACGAGGAAACGGAAGGAAGGAGACCGATGCACGCACAACGCAGGATCGCGCTGGTCACGGTGTGCGCCTTGCTGGGGACGGTCGGCATCGCCGGCTGCGCTCCCCAAGCGAACGAGGCGCTTGCAACGGACGATCGGCAAGCCGCGCAAGCGGAGGAGCGGAACTACACCGACGAACAGAAATCGATCATCGCCGGAGAGGAGGGCACCACCTACGACGGCATCTCGCTCGACGCCTACCCGGGCAAGGGCTACCTCGACGACATGCACGACATGTGGGACGCGAACGTCGATCAATGGGCGCCCGAGCTGCGCACGCTGCCGAGCGGCCAGATCGTGCAGCGCACCCCCAGCGAGCTGACCGAGCGCGCCCGTCAAGGCAAGACGCCGTACAACATCTACCGGCTGAACAACGACAACCGCGGCTGCAACAGCTGCCACGCCGACCTCGACGCGACGCTGCAACACCTCGCGCAGACCATGCATCCCTCGCCGAACAGCCCGGCGCTCGATGCCGAGATGACGGTGGACCAGTGCCTGTTCTGCCATACATACTCGCCGGGCTACATCCCCACGCAGTACGAGTTCGGCACGCTCATCCACAACGTCCACTACGGCTTGGTGTCCGACGGTCGGTTCGAGGACGAGTACAAAGGCAACTGCTACTCTTGCCACGATGCAACCAACGACGGCGAGGGCATGGCGCTGTGGGATCAGACCAAGTTCGAGCGCCTGCGCGGCGTGACGAAGGTCGAGAACGTGGAGGGCGACTTCTCCATCGACCAGGAAACCACGATGGCGCAGGAGGACATGTTCAACATGGACGCCTGGAACCGCCTGTACGACCGTATGCGCTCCGGCGCCGAGTACGCCGACACGCCCATGCCCCAGAGCCTGTTCGACAGCTGGCCCATCACGGTGGACGGCGAGGTGAACAGCCCCTACACCGCGCTTCTTCCCGACCTCGTGAAGGAAGCGGAGGAGGCCGGCGTCGTGGTGACGAAGGTTTCGAAGGAAGTGTGCAACTGGAACGGCACCGGCGCCGGCTCGGTGAGCAACGTGGAGATCACTGGCATCCCCGTGAGCTGGCTCATCGAGCGTGCGGGCGGCTACACCGACAACGCCGACATCAACGGCGTGCGCGTCATGCGCGCCGACGGCTCGTCCAAGCGCGCCATGCCGCTGGACAAGGTGGACGGCGGCGAGGCCTTCCTCGTGTACAAGATCAACGGCGAGCAGCTGACCGCGGCCAACGGCTTCCCCTGCACGAACTGGTGCGAAGGCGTCGACCCTGAAGTGAACTCCAAGCAGATGAGCGAGTACAAGGTGGCCACCGACGCGCCCGACTTCGACGACCACGTGTACGAGTTCGAGCATCACGACGGCAACCCGAACGGCTGGATCGACGCCGAGGGGAACTGGACGAACAAGCCCAACGCCACCATCCTGGGCGTGCCCGAGGGCCTCGTCATCCAGAACGGCCAGCCCTATACGTTCCACGGCTATCTGGACGCCTACGACGAGAAGATAGCGAGCGTCGAGTTCTCGATGGACTTCGGCAAAACCTGGACGAAATACGAATTGGGCGACACCGACGTCAACAAGCTCGTCTGGTTCGACTTCACCTGGACGCCCCAGGAGGAGAGCGCCTACTGCCTGCAGCTGCGCGCCACCACGGAAAGCGGTCTCGTGAGCCCGCAGATCCAGACGGTCATGGTGAACGCGAAGGACACGATGCCGACCGCCGATCAGACCGTCGTCATCGACACCCCGTCGCTCGTCGCGCCGAAGGCGGCCGTCGACGCGACGGAAGGAAAGGAGTAAAAGCGCTCATGAACAAGCCAGCTCAGAAGATCATGGCCGGCGTTGCGGGCGCGGTGCTGCTCGCATCGGGAACCGGCGCGGCCCTCGCGGCCCAGCAGCCCGCAACCGCCGAAGAAGGCTCCCGGCCCGCCGGCGCAACCCACACGGTGGCCGATTTGGACATCCGCGCCCAGTGGCTGGGCGAGGAATCCGACTACGTGCGCGTTGCGGACGTGCAGGGGTCGTTCACGTTCAACCAAGAGGGCGTCACCCCCAACGACGAGCTGTTCAACGTGTTCGGCACGGCGATCCTCTCGATGTGCTCCAAGCCCGCGCCCGAGCTCGCCGCCGAGCAGGACGGCGTCGCCAACTACTATGTGAACGTGGGCGGCCAGGTGAAGGAGAACTTCACGGTGAACCTGTCCGAGCTCGACGACGAGGAGCAGGAAGCGCTCATGGGCTGCTCGTGCGCCACGGGCTCGCCCTTCGGCCAGGCTGCCGTCATCGGCGTGCCGTTGGCATCGGTGGTGGGCATGGCCGAACTCGAAGACGGCGTGAACACCGTGACGGCCTACGGCGCCGACGGCTACGGCGAGCCGCTGCCGTTGCAGTACGCGCTCGACAAGAACGCGCTTTTGGTGTACCGGGTGAACGGCGAGGAGCTGAAGGCGTCGGAGGGATCGAGCGTGCAGCTGTGGATGCCCGAAACCGTGGCGCGCTACTTCACGCGAAACATCGCAAGCATCGAGCTCACCCGCGAGGACGCCGTGCCCGAGGTGGCCTCGGTCGACCCCATGTACCGCAACAAGATCGAGATCAAGAACACCTCCGACGGCTGCGTGTTCGAGGCGGGCGACGAGATCACGTTCGAGGGCGTGGCCGACGACTGCGGAAGCCCCGTCGCGGCCATCGAGTTCTCCTTCGACGGCGGGCGTACCTGGACGGCGTGCGAGACGGACGGCGCCACCGCCGACAAGTGGGTGAACTGGCGGTTCACCACTTCGTTCGACGAGGCGGGCGACTACGAGATGACCGTGCGCGCCCGCACGGCCGACGACGTGGTGTCGCCGCTGTCCGCCAGCCTTTCCTTTGCGGTGCGCTAGCCTCCGCGATACGCTGCATCTTTCCATGAGCGGAGCCGGCATCTTCCGGCTCCGCTCAGCGTGCGCTCCCGCCGATGCGCTATACTGCGTGCAGAAACGCAAGGGGAACGCGAAAGGGGAGCGCTGCGGCATGGAGCATCGGCGGGGAATCGTGAACGTATGCGGGGCGGCGTCGGCCGCCGGGCTCTCGCTCATCTTGCTGTGGTGCACGCTCATGGGGCACACGCCCGGCTTCCTGCTGTCCTCGCTCGGTCTGGCGGAGTGGGCGAACGCCCGCACGTTCTGGCTGACGGGCATCCTCGTGCTGGCCGCGGTGCTGGCGGCGGCTCCGCGCTGGGTGGCCGCGCACGATCGCAGCCTCGCGTTCGTGATGCCGGTGATGGCCGCTGTGGGCACGGGATGCTTCGCGCTGTCGTTCCATCAGGACTTCTTCAGCCCTGCCGTCCTGGCCACGTTCGGGCTCGTGCTGGCAGGGCTCGGCTACTTCTGGTTCGCGTCGCGCTTCGTCATCCTGTTGGCGAAGACGCAGGGGTTCGCATGCGCGGTGTGGTGCATCGTGGCGGCGTTCCCGTTGCGCCAGCTGATGAGCTTGGCGCTCGACGGCTTCATCGATCCTGCCCAGCAGGTGGTCGTGGCCATCGCCCTGCCTTGCTTGGCGGCGGCGTGCTTCGAGGCGGCCCGCGCGGCCGACGGCCGACGCGGCGCGACCGACGCGTCGGGGGCGAAGGACGCCGTGCCGTCTCCGGCCGTCGGCGCGCCCGCCGCCGAGCCGAGCGTGCGGCAGCGCCAGGCGGCGGGCGACATGGTGGCCGTGCTGGTCATGGCGGGCGTGCTGCTGGCCATGGTGCGCATCTTCGGCCCCTCGGGCGCATGGGGGGATTCGAACACCACGTACTTCGACGCGCTCGGGCGCATCCCGGCCATCACGGTGCTCACCTTGTGCCTGGCGGCGTTCGCGTGGCTCGCCCTGCTGCTCATGGCGAAGCAGCCCGCGTCGGTGCGGTTCCAACCGCCCATCCTCGTGGTCATCGCCGGGCTGTTCGTCGTGGTGGTGCGCGCCCAGCTGGGCGATGCGCCGAACGCGCTGCTCGACAGCATCGTGCAGTTGAACGACCCGTTCGCCCACCTGCTGTTCTGGTCGGCGATCGCGGCCGCCTGCACGTTGTTGCCGCTGTCCGAGAACCGCATCGTCGGCATCGCGGGGCTTGCGTACGCCGCAGCCTCGGTGGTGTGGGTGGTGTTCCTGCGCGGCAGCGCCGTCGTGGAGACGACTGTCATCCTCGTGGTGGTGGCGCTCGTGATGAACCGCTCGTGGCTGTCGTCGCTCGCGCGCGGACGCGGCAGGGGCCGGCAGGTTGCGGAGGGCGCCCTCGACGACGAGGCGGCGGGCGACACGGCCAGCCTCTGACCCAGTCCATCGTCGAGCGCTGCCAGGAGGTGGCCGCGGCTTACGCGCTGTCGCCGCGCGAGACCGAGGTGTTCACGCTGTTGGCGCAAGGGCGCACCTGCTCGTTCGTGCAGGACGAGCTCGTGCTGGCCGAGAGCACGGTCAAAACCCACATGTCCCATATCTACGGCAAGCTGGGCGTGGGCGGCCGTCAGGAGATGATGGATCTCCTGCTCGACGAGACCAAGGGGAAAGACGACGCCTAGGGCGCCTATCGATGCCGCTCGCGGACGATTTTCCCTTTGTTGACGAACCGTAAAGCGCCGCGTCGCTATAATCCGACTACTTTAGCGTGCGAAAGTACCTCTGCCGAAACGGCTTCGTCGTGTGCCGGAGGCGTCCGGAATCTGCTTCGGCGCAGGCTCTTTCTCTCGCAAGGGGATTCGTTGTACAAGAGAAGAGAGGGGATGTGCATGGATATCATCCAGTTCATCAGCGACATCGACGCCTTCGTGTGGGGTCCTCCGATGATCGTGCTTTTGCTGGGATCGCACCTGTTCCTGACGTTTCGCACCGGGTTCATCCAGCGCAAGCTGCCCACGGCTATCAAGCTGTCGGTGACGAAGGATCCGGATGCGCCGGGTGACATCAGCCAGTTCGGCGCGCTGACCACGGCGCTGTCGGCCACCATCGGCACCGGCAACATCGTGGGCGTGGGCACCGCCATTCTGGCCGGCGGCCCGGGCGCGGTGCTGTGGATGTGGCTGACCGGCGTGTTCGGCATGGCCACGAAGTACTCCGAAACGTTCGCCGCCGTGAAGTACCGCGTAAAGGACCACAACGGCAACATGCTGGGCGGCGCAATGTACGCGTGGCGCCGCGCGTTCGAGAAGGACGGCAAGGCGCCGTGGTGGGGCCTCTTGGGAGCGGGCGCGTTCGCGCTGTTCGCGGCCGTCGCCTCGTTCGGCATCGGCTCGGCGGTGCAGTCCAGTGCCATGACCGGCATCATCACGTCGAACGCACCCGGCGTGCCCACCTGGGGTATCGGCCTGGCCATCGTTATCATGGTGTCCCTGGTCATCTTCGGCGGCATCAAGATCATCTCGAAGGTGTGCGAGAAGCTCGTGCCGTTCATGGCCATCGCCTACGCGTGGGGCTGCATCGTGATCATCGGCATGAACTGGGAGTTCGTGTGGCCCGCCATCTGCCTGATCTTCGAGTGCGCCTTCACGCCGAAGGCCGCGTTCGGCGGCGCCGTGGGCTCCGGCCTCATGATGGCGCTGCAGTTCGGCTGCGCGCGCGGCCTGTTCTCCAACGAGTCGGGCCTGGGCTCGGCGCCCATCGTGGCGTCCGCCGCCTCCACGCGCAACCCGGCGCGCCAGGCGCTCGTGTCCATGACGGGCACGTTCTGGGACACCGTGGTCATCTGCGCGCTCACGGGCATCGTGCTGGTGTCCACGATGATCGCGAACCCCGGCATCATGGAGAGCGGCCAGATCTCGGCCGGCGCCGACCTCACCAGCGCGGCGTTCGCCTCCATTCCCTACATCGGCACGCCCATTCTGGTCATCGGCATGATCCTGTTCGCCTACACCACCATCTTGGGCTGGTCGTACTACGGTAACCGCTGCGTCACGTACCTGTTCGGCAAGCGCGCCATCCGTCCCTACCAGGTGCTGTACGTCGTCGTGGCGTTCTTGGGCGCCATCGGCATCGGCGATTTGGTGTGGACCATCTCGGACATCACGAACGCCCTGATGGCCGTTCCGAACATCATCGTGGTGCTGCTGCTGTCGGGCTTGATCGCGCGCGAGACGAAGCACTACGTGTGGGACAAGAACCTCGAGGAGACGGACGAGACGCCCATTCCGGTGTTGGAATCGAAGTAGCGCCGCGCGCGGATAGCGCGACGGCGAGGGCCCCGGTGTCGAAAGATGCCGGGGCCCTTTCGCGTTCGGGGCGCGCTGCCGGCGTGTGGTCCGGCCGCGTTCGGGGCGATACCAGCGTGTGGCCTGTCCGGCGTTCGGGGCTCTTCCAGCGTGTGGTCTGGCCGGTCTGTTGTTGGCACAGAATGAACGCTATGCGCGATTCTGCACTGGCCTGAGAAATTGCGACCTGGGGTTTCTTTCGCCGGTAATCAGAAAAGTGCCGAGAAATCGTGCATAGCGTTCATTCTGTGCCATGCGCGTGCGCGCGAGATCGCAGAATCGGCCTTCGCCCGTGCCCAACGCGCATGCGATGCGGTATCATGGCGGGCATGAAGAAACTGATGATCATAGGCGGCGGCGCGGCGGGTCTCGCGGCAGCGGTGGCTGCGACCGACGCGCTGCGTGCGCACGGCGTGCGCGTGGGCGCGGACGGCGGCGCGGACGCCGTCGAGGTGACGGTGTGCGAGGCCGACGAGCGCGTGGGCCGCTCCATCTTGGCCACGGGAAACGGGCGGTGCAACTTCTCGAACGTCCGTGTCGATGCGGGGCTCTACCGAAACGCCGAATTCGTCGGCGCGGCGCTGGCCCAGCTGCGCGCTCAGGGCGGGCATGCGGACGGATGCGAAGAGCCCGGACGCAAGAAAGCCGTCCGCTCGACGGACGCGGCCCTTCCCGCCGATGCCGTCTGCCCCGATCCGGTGCACGCGTTCTTCGCAGGCTTGGGGCTCGTGTGGCGCGAAGAGGGCGAAGGCCGTCTGTACCCGCTGGCGAACAAGGCTGCCAGCGTGCTGGACGTGCTGCGCGCGGGCGCGCGGGACGCGGGCGCTCGCGAGCTGTGCGGCTGCGAGGCGGTGCGCATCGATCCGCCGTCCCATGCGGGCGATCGCTTTCATGTTCGTTTCGCCGGCGGAGCGGTGCGCCATGCGGAGGCGGTCATCGTGGCCACGGGAGGTCGCACGGCGCGCGGCTTGCTGCCCGAGGGCTTCGAGGCGACGGAGCCGCGCCCGGTGCTGGGGCCGCTGCGCACCGACTCCCGCCTGGTGAAGGCGCTCAACAACATCCGCGTGCGCTGCGCGATCTCGCTCATGTCGCCCGACGGCGATGCCAAGGCGCGCGAGGAGGGCGAGGTGCTGTTCCGCGACTACGGCGTGTCGGGCATCGCGGTGTTCAACCTGTCGAGGTTCGCCGAGGCGGGCGACATGCTGCGCATCGACCTGCTGCCGCGGATGGACGCGCCGATGCTCGAGCAGCTGCTGCTAGAGCGCCGATCGCGCCTGTTCGCGCGCGCTGGATCGTGCACGGGCGACGACGTGCTGCGCGGCATGGTGCTGCCGGCGGTGGGTCGCGGCGTGCTGAAGGCGGCCGGGCTGCGCGCCGAAGGGCCGTTCGGGAAGCGCGATGCCGCGCCGCTCGCGGCAGCGCTCAAAGGACTCGCGCTCGAGGTCCGAGGCGTCGGCGAGCCGCGGCAGTGCCAGGTGCGGCGCGGCGGATTCGCGGTGGAGGCGTTCGATCCGCGCTCGTGCGCGTCGCGCACGATGCCGGGCCTGCACGTGGTGGGCGAGGCGCTGGACGTGGACGCGCCCTGCGGCGGCTACAACCTGCATTGGGCGTGGGCTAGCGGCATGCTGGCGGGTCGCGCTGCCGCCGAGCGCCTGATGAAGGAGGCGGTCGATCATGCTTGAGGTTTCGAACGTGAAGTTGCCGCTTGACGCGGGGCTGCCCGAGGGCGGGGGGCTCGTGCGCGCGGCGGCGGCCGCGGCGCTGGGGGTGGCGGAAGGCGACGTGCGCACGGTGCGCACGGTGAAGCGCAGCGTGGACGTGCGCAAGAAGCGCGACGTCCATTTCGTGGCGACGCTCGGCGTGGAGCTGGTCGACGAGGCGGCCGAAGAGCGAGCGCTTGCGGTCGCCATCGCGCGCGGCGGCGCTGGGGCGATCGTGGGAACGCACGTGAAGCGCCACGAGCCGTACGAGCCGCTGGACGTGCCATTGCGCGCTGCGGCGGCCGCGAATGCCGGCGAGCCGCGCCCGATCGTGGTGGGCGCGGGCCCGGCCGGGCTGTTCTGCGCGCTCTATCTGGCGCGGGCCGGGCTGCGGCCGCTCGTGCTCGAGCGCGGCGGCGACGTGGACGAGCGCCTGGCCGCGGTGGACGCGTTCGCGGCGGGCGGCGATCTCGACCCGCAGACGAACATCCAGTTCGGCGAGGGCGGCGCGGGCACGTTCTCGGACGGAAAGCTGACCACGAACATCAAGAACCCGATGGCGCGCCACGTGCTGCGCTGGTTCGTGGACGCCGGCGCGCCCGAGGAGATCCTTTGGCAGGCGAAGCCGCACATCGGCACCGATCTGCTGGTGGACGTGGTGCGCACGATGCGCCGCCAGATCGAGGACGCGGGCGGCGAGGTGCGCTTCCATGCGCAGCTTGCAGGCGTGCGTTTCGCGGGCGGCGCGGTGACGGGCGTCGACGTGCTCGACGGGCGCACGGGCGCGGCGGAGCGGATGGCTGCGCGGCGCGTGGTGCTGGCCTGCGGGCATTCGGCGCGCGATACGTTCGAGGCCGTGCACGCGGCGGGCGTGACGATGGAGCAGAAGCCGTTCTCGGTGGGCGTGCGCATCGAGCATTCCCAGGAGGCGGTGAACCGGGCGCAGTGCGGCGACGCCGCCGCGCATCCGGCGCTGGGGGCCGCCGACTACAAGCTGTCCGCGCACCTGCCGAGCGGGCGCGGCGTCTACACGTTCTGCATGTGCCCCGGCGGCGAGGTGGTGTGCGCCGCCAGCGAGGAGGGCGGCGTCGTTGTGAACGGCATGAGCCGTTTCGCGCGCGACGGATCGAACGCGAACGCGGCGCTGCTCGTGGGCGTGGGTCCCGAGGACTTCGGGAGCGACCATCCTCTGGCGGGCGTCGAGCTGCAGCGCCGCATGGAGCAGGCGGCGTATCGCGCGGCCATTGCCGCAGGCGGCGCCGCGTACCAGGCTCCGGCGCAGACGGTGGGAGATTTCCTGGCCGGACGCGCCGGCGGCGCGAGCGCGAAGGTGCGGCCGACGTACGCGCGCGGCGTGGCCTGGTGCGACCTGCGGGAGTGTCTGCCGGGATTCGCGGCCGACGCCATCGCCGAGGCCCTGCCCCTGCTCGATCGTCGGCTGCGCGGGTTCGCGGACGAGGATGCGGTGATGACCGGCGTGGAGACGCGCAGCTCGAGCCCCGTGCGCATCGTGCGCGACGACGCGCTGCAAGCGCGGGTGGAAGGCGCGCCCGACGACGCGCCCGAAAGCGGCCTCTACCCCTGCGGCGAGGGCGCGGGCTATGCCGGCGGCATCATGAGCGCCGCCTGCGACGGCCTGCGCGTGGCCCGCGTCCTCGCGGACGCGTTCGAATCGCGCTAGATCCGCGTTGGAATCCTGTCGAATCCGCGTTGGAAACGAAGGCTGCTTTCGTGGAAACCGCGTTGGATTCGCGTCGGATCCGCATAAGGTTCCGTGGTGCTTTTCGCTAGATCTGCGCCATCGAAACGTGAGACGGGCCCTCTATACTAAGAACGTGGAGCAGGTGCGCTGAGGATGCTATAGTGAGGGAGGCCGTCATGGGATCGAGTGTTCTTTTGGATCGAGAGGGGCAAGCGATGGATGTGAAAGAGGCTGCGAAGAAGGCAGCGGCTTACACGGCGGATATGGAAACGCTCACGAAGCCGGATGAGAAAGCCTTGTTTCTCAGCGGATCGGGATTCGCCATCGAATCGACGCGTTTCGACGATTCGCATAATTGCTGGGAGATCGGCGTCGGATTCGTCCGCGAGATCGACCGCCGGAGCAATGCGAACGGCATGGTGTTCGGCAACCAAGAGCCTCTTCGTGACTTGCGCACGTACAAGACGGTGACGATCTCGGACGATAGCGGCGAAGTCGTCTCGTACGAGTAACGGGCGTCATGAAAGGGATCATCGACGCAAACCTGCTGCTCGTACTCGTGGTGGGTTTGAACGATCCTCGGTTGCTGGGACGAAAGAAGCATGTCGCTGAATACTGCAAGGAGGACTTCGACGTTCTTTGCGGTGTTCTGAACGATTTCGATCGCTTGCTGGTCACACCCAACATCATAACCGAGTGTTCGAATCTGATTTGCGGAAAAGACGGGCATGGGGCAAATTCCAGTGAAGCGACCATCCTCGCCGAGCTGCTTGATGAAGGAGCCGTCTACCGCCTCGACGAGCGATATGTCGAGAGCGTCGTAGCGGCGAATCGAAACGAGTATCGCTATTTGGGCGTCGGGGACTGCTCGCTTCTGCACCTCGTTGATGCGCAGCATGCCGTCGTGACGGCGGACGGTGCCTTGGCTCGTGCAGCGCAGTCCATAAACCACGCTTCGGTCAACTTCAACCATGTTCGAACAGGCGCACTGTTGTACTGATCGCTAGAACTCGATGCCGCGGCGGGCGAGGACGCCCTCCTCGTAGTAGTGCTTCACTTCGCGCATCTCGGTGACGAGGTCGGCGACGGCTGTGAGCGTGTCGCTTGCTCCGCGGCCCGTGACGACGAGCTCAACGTTCTCGGGCCGTTCGAGCACGAGGTCCACCAGCGCGTCGGGCCCGAAATAGCCCAGGCTGTCGGCGACGTTCGCCTCGTCGAGCACCACCACGTCGTACGCGCCGCTCAGCATCATGTCGCGCGCGACGGCCAGGCCCCGCTTCGCCGCCTGCGCGTCCGCCGTCGCATCGGGTGCGCTCAACTCGTCGCCCGTTCCGAACTGTTCGCACGCAATGAGATCGCCGAACAGGCGAAACGCGTCGAGCTCGCCGGTGGGGCCGCACTTCATGAACTGGCAGAAGCACACGCGCAGGTTTGCGGCAGCGGCCCGCATCGCCAATCCGACGGCAGCCGTGGTCTTGCCCTTGCCGTCGCCGGTGTACACCTGCACGTATCCCTGCTCCATCGTCATGCTCCCAGCTCCCGTTCCCAATCGAAGTCCTCGGGCGGCGCCATGGGCAGCGTCGGGTCGTCGGCGTCGTCCATGCGGCCGTCCCACAGGCAGGCGCCCATGTCCACGTGCGCATCGTCGGCGAACGCGACCCCTTCCGCTTCCAGCATCTCGCGCTGAACCTCGGGGCCTCCGAAGGCGAACCCCTTGCACAGGCCCCCGTCCTTGAACACCACGCGGTGGCAGGGGATGCTGTTGACCTCGGCTCCCGGCTCGGGGTTCGCGCGCAGCGCATATCCCACGTAGCGCGCCGACCGCGGCGCTCCGATGAGCCGCCCCACTTGCCCGTACGTGGCCACCTTCCCGCGCGGTATGCGCCGCACCACCTCGAACACCCTGTCGGAGAAATCCCCCATGCCTTCTTCGCTCCTCGCTTCCGCCCGTCGTTTCGCTTCAGTATACGGCAACCTTGTACGGCGCGTGAGCCTTGCGCGCCGCCGTTGACGCTTGTCTGGCGCGAGCACGAAACGAACAGACGATTGCGGGTTCCCTTTTCCTACGATCCCCCTTATGATTGAGGCACGGCTGTTCCTCGAGAACCGCCCCCGCTTCTTTCGCACGGGAGGTAGTAGATGGATCCGATCAGCAACCGTCGTCCGGGGGGCTCGGATGGCGCCGAGCCTTTGAGCGCTCAGTCGAGCGCCTTCGATGCAATTGGGAGCTTTCCAAGGCCAACCGATCTCGTCGACGCCGAGGCGCTCGCCGACATGCGGGCGTTCAACGATCTCAAGGCGAAGCGCAAGAAGCAGCGCAAACGCAAGATCGTCGTGGGCATCGTGTCCGCGGTGGCGGTGCTCGCCGTGGCGGGCGGCGCGTTCGCCTGGTATTCCGCCGATCAGGCGGCCAAGGCGCTGGAGAATATGGCGCCGCAGACGGCCTTCGTCGAGCAGGGCACGTTCGTCGAAACGGTGTCGGCTTCCGGCAACCTGCAGCCCGTCGCCTCGGTGAGCGCCACGTCCGAGGTTGACGGTATCGTGGGGGAGGTGCTGGTAGCCGAAGGCGATGCGGTGGCCGAGGGCCAGACGCTGTTTACGGTGGTCAACGACGATCTGGACAAGGCCGTGAAGCAGGCTGCCCAGGGCATCGAAGAGGCCAAAAACGGCGTCGCCCAGGCTCAGAACGCTGTGAACGACGCCTACCATGCCAAGTCCGCCGGCCAACAGGCGGCGGCTCGGGCTCAGGAGCAGGCGCAGGCCGCCGCCGCAGCCGCCAAGGAAGCGGGCGCGGCAACACCGGCTTCCGACGCGTCGGGCGCCTCCTTCGACGAGGCCGGCGCCGATTCCGCCATCCGCAACGCCGAGCTGGCGCTCAGCAGCGCGAACCTGGCGCTGCAGAACGCCCAGAGCGCCTATGACGAGGCCGTCGCGCGCGCCGCCAAGCGCACCGTCACGGCGTCCATCGCGGGAAGCGTCGTCGCGGTCAACATCGAGCCCGGCAAGGCGCTGGGCGCGACGGCGAACGCGGCCGCCTCGCCGGTGCAGATCGCCGATCTGTCGCAGATGACCGTCTCCATCAACGTGAACGAGATCGACATCCTCAAGATCACCGCCGACCAAACCGCCGAGGTCGCGTTCACCGCGGCCCCCGACCTCACGCTGCCCGCCACTGTGGTCAGCATCGCCACCACATCGGCCGGCTCCGGCGACGCGGCGGGCGGTGCCATGTACGGCGGCATGGGCGGCGCGGTCACGTACGCGGTGAAGCTGCTCATCGCCGAACCCGACCCGCGCCTCAAGCCCGGCATGACCGCCAAGGCCACCATCACCACGACCACCATCGAGAACGCGCTCAAGGTGCCCATCTCGGCCGTGCAGTCCGACGGTGCGGGCGGCAGTTTCGTCATGGTGCTCACCGATCCTGAGACGCAGGGAACGGAGATGCGCGAAGTCGAGGTGGTCGCGTCCGACGGTCTTACGTCCGTCGTGAAGGGCCGGGTGAAAGCCGGCGACGAAGTGGTCGTGAGCGGCGGCATGGGCGGCGCGCCGGACGGCATGGGCATGGCGGTCGATGGCGCTGCCTCGGCCGATTCCGCCGCCGTTGCGGTGGGATAGCGCTATGGGATACGTCGTGGAAGCCGTCGACCTGCATCGCATCTACGAGAGCGCTTCGGGCTACACCCATGCCCTGCGCGGCGTGACGCTGTCGGTGGCGCAAGGCGAGTTCCTAGCCATCATGGGACCCTCGGGATCGGGCAAGTCGACGCTCATGAACCTGCTTGGCTGCCTCGACACGCCCACGCGCGGCCGTTACCTGCTGGAGGGTATCGACGTTGCCGACTATCGCGAGGACGAGCTGGCCGAGATCCGCGCCACGCGCCTGGGTTTCGTGTTCCAGTCGTTCAACCTTCTTCCTCGCGCCACCGTGCTGCGCAACGTGGTGCTGCCGCTCATCTACACGGCCTGCCCGCGCAAGGAGCGCGAGCTGCGAGCGCACGCGGCGCTACGCAGCGTGTCGCTGGACGAGCGGCTGTACGACCATCGCAGCAACGAGCTGTCGGGCGGCCAGATGCAGCGCGTCGCTATCGCCCGCGCCCTCGTGAACGATCCGGCGCTCATCCTGGCCGACGAGCCCACCGGCAACCTCGACACGGCCACGGGCGACATGGTGCTGAACACGTTCAAGCGCCTGCGCGACGCGGGCAAGACCATCGTGCTCATCACGCACGAGCCCGACGTGGCCGCCCACGCCGACCGCGTGGTGCACATCCGCGACGGGCGGCTGTACGAGGGCCCGCAGCCGAGCGCCGCCGGTCGGGAAGGGGCGCGCCCATGAAGATAGGCGATCTGTTCTACGAGACCTGGCACGCGCTGTCCGCGAACAAGGGCCGTTCGTTCCTCACCATACTCGGTATCGTCATCGGCATCGCGGCCGTCATCGCCATGACCTCGCTCATCGCGGGCGTGCAGAACATGCTCATGGGCGAGATGGGGCTGTCCCAAGCGCGCCAGGTGTCCATCAGCGCCTACTCGCCGCAGGGCATCACGTTCGACGACCTGGACAAGCTGGAGCAGGGGATGCCGGAATACGAGGTCATCACAGGTGCCTCGTACGCATCGGCCGAGATCACGATGGCCGACGGCCAGAAAAACCACGCCACGGTCATCGGCGCGCGTCCCGATTACTTCACAGCGAACGGGACGAAGCTTAAGGAGGGCCGCTTCTTCACCGAGAGCGAGGAGCAGAACGCCGCGCGCCTCGTGGTGATGGGCGGCGGTGAGATGACCGTGCAGATGCTCGGCGTCCCCGACACCGAGGCGGTGGGGAAGACGGTGCGCCTGGGCAACGACGACTACACGGTGATCGGCGTGTTGGAAACCTCGTCCTTCATGGGCGGCGGAGGGACGTTCTACGCGCCTTACACCACGGTGGAGACGCGCATCGGCAATGCGAGCGGCATCCAACAGATCGTCGGCTTCGCGCGCGAGGGCACCGACATGGATCGGCTCGTCGAGACGACGCAGACCTTTGTGGCGCAGTACTTCAATCTGGAGCCCGAGAACGTGTACGTGTCGTCGCTCGACGCCGTCATCAAGCAGATGGAAACGATGATGACGTCGTTCTCGCTGCTCATGGGCTCGGTCGCGTCCATCTCGCTGTTCGTGGGCGGCATCGGCATCATGAACATGATGCTGACCAACGTCACCGAGCGCATCCGCGAGATCGGCCTGCGCAAGTCGCTCGGGGCGCGTCGTCGCGACATCACGAAGCAGTTCTTGCTCGAGGCTATCATGCTGTGCGTGGCGGGCGGCGCGTTCGGCATCCTATTCGGCTTCCTGGCGGCGTTCGGGCTGGGCCAGGTGATCGGGGCGGTGCAGGCGGGCATGACCGTCACGCCGGTGCTCGCGCCGGGCGTGGTGTTCGGCGCCGTGGCCGTGTGCGTGCTTATCGGCGTCGTGTTCGGCTACTACCCGGCTCGCCGCGCCGCCAAGCTCGACCCGGTGGAGTCCCTGCGCTACCAGTAGAAGCGATGTCTGCCCCGCCGCCTTGGCGCAGGCGAGGGCCCTAGTCTGTCATCCTGAGCGAGCGAAGCGAGTCGAAGGATCCCGAGCGGCGTCAGCGGGAAAGGCCGTGGCCGGCTCCTCGCGGGATCCCTCGACTTCGGCCTCCGTTCAGGATGACGAGGGCATGCCGGCGGTCGGCGGAAACGTTCCTGTTCGCGTCGTTCGCCGACCCAAGAGATGGTAGAATGCTTTGAGCATGAAGAAGACGTCTCGGATCGTGGGAAGCCGGGTGAGAATCCCGCACGGTACCGCCACTGTGTTTCGGTCTTGCCGATCAGCCAGAATACCGACCGAGAAGCGTGTGTGCGCAAGCGGCGAGTTACCGCGAGCGCTACCCGTCGGGCCCGAGCGCCCTCGGCTTGTCTGCGTAGCGAATACGGGCTGCGCGATCTCCCTGCTCGGGAGGTCGCGCAGCCTTTGTTTTGCTGTCTTTCTTCTGCGAAGCGAACGTACGAAAGGAGAAGGAAGACAGTGAAAGAACATGCAAGCACGCGTGCGGGGATAGCGCAGCGGGCCTGGGCCCTCTTGCTGGCCGTCGCGCTCTGCCTGGGCCTCGTGCCCGGTGCAGCCTGGGCTGCCGAAGGTCAGACTGCTGCAGCGGGGGCGGAAAACGCTCAAGCGTCCGCCGGTACGGTCACGCTGACCGTCACCGCCGGCAGCAAGAACGACTACGGCACGGGCGAGGTCACGTACCCCACATGGGTCAACAAGCAGTACGCCCTCGGCGAGGTGCTGAAGACGGCCCAGGCCGCGGGCGGCACCGGACACGGCAAGGGCGATCTCACGATGGAGGACCTGCTGGACACCGCCGTGGCGAAGGGCGACCTCAAGGCTTACGACGCCTCGGAGTCCTCGTACGGCAAGTACCTCAACTCCGTGACCTCGAAGGACGGCGCGAAGCTGGCCGGCTGGAGCAGCGACGACTCTTCAGCCGGCCTATATTGGTCCCTGTTCGACAACGGCGGCTTTGCGAACTCTTCGTTCGACCAGGTCAAGCTTGTCGGCGGGAATTCCTACCAATTCTGCTGGGCTTCGTATTCTTCGGCGACCGCTCCGTCCGACTGGAAAGCGTATTACGAGAAGAATCCTGCCGACCAGGCGAAGGGCGACGATGGCTTGCCGATTTCCGAGGTTGCGACCCTGACGGTCACCTCAGGGAGCAAGACCGACTACGATGCGGGGGAGACGACGTACCCGGCGTGGGTCAACAAGCAGTATGCACTCGACGAGGTGCTCAAGGCGGCCCAAGCCGACGGCGGCACCGGGCATGCGAAGGAGGATCTCACGATGGAGGACCTCCTGAACGCAGCCGTGGCGAAGGGCGATCTGAAAGGCTATGATGCCTCTTCGTCTTCATACGGCGGGAAGTACCTCAACTCGATCACCTCGAAGGACGGCGCTGTGCTTGCGGGCTGGAACAGCGACGATTACTCGCTCGGCCAGTTCTGGGCCGTGTTCGCCGCCGGCGTCTCGTCGAGCACCCCGTTCGACCAGGTGAAGCTTGAGGAGGGTGCGTCCTATCAGCTTTGCTGGGACACCTTCTCCTCCGCGGTGGCTCCTTCGGACTGGACGGCCTACTACGCTGAGAATCCTCCTGCGAAAGCAGACGCGGGCGACGGTTCGACCGATCCTGGCGATGCGATCGATCCGCCCACCGACAACAATATCGCACATGGTATCGATCTGTCCGCTATGGCTTCTTTGATGAACGGCATTGCGGCCTCGTACGAGGGAACGACCGAGGCCTGGAAGGTCATGGACATGGCGGCGATGGGACGCCTGGCGGCGGCTCAGGCGAGCGCGTTCATTCCGGTTGGACTTGAGGGCATGAAGAACCCCGCTCCCGATTCGGCTGCGACCGCGTTTCAGCGCAATATCATCGCGTTGAGCGCCGTTGGCGTCGATGCTACTTCTGTGCCCGACGGCGGTGGCGTGTACGATGCGCTGGATGCGATGGCTCAGAAGGTGACGGCGGCATCGCCCGTGAACGTCCAGGCGTTCACTCTGCTGGCGTACGCGAGCAATGCCTATGAAGTGCCAGTCGATGCAAAGCTGTCCGAGGATGCTCTGATCAGCGTATTGTGCGGAAGCCAGCTTTCCGATGGCGGCTTCTCCTACAGTGGATCGAAGGCCGATGCGGATATGACTGCAATGGTGATCACCGCGCTTTCGCCCTATGCTTCAAACGATGCAGCCGTTCGCAATGTCGTGAACAGGGCGTTGAACGCTCTCAAGGGTTTGCAGCATGATGATGGGGGTTTTGGAGCGACCGGGATCGGCGTTGATTCCGGCACCAATACCAATTCCACCGCGATGGCCGTTGTCGCTCTGTGCGCCGCCGGTATCGACCCTTCCACGTCGTGGGCTACCGAAAGCGGTGCCACGCCGTTGAGCGCACTGCTATCCCAGGCCGCCTCCGATCGTTCGGGTTTCATCTACCAGGGTTCGGTAAACGATTTCGCCACCGAGCAGGGCTTCCGGGCGCTGGTGGCTTACCAGGGTCTCAAGAACACCGGTGCCGCGTACAACATCTACACGCAGGCTAAGCTCGGCCAGGCGGGGCTGCCCGCCGAGAAGCAGGAAGAGGAGAGTGCTCCCGCTCCTGCTGACAAGCCTGTGGCCGACAAGAAGGCGCTTGCCAAAACCGGAGACGGCTCTGCGCCGTTCGCGGCCGGTACCGCGGTGCTCGCGCTCGGCGCGCTTGCGGCGGGTATCGCCGCCACGCGGCGCATGCGCGTTTCCGACGAGCTCTCGTTGCGTCGATAGGATCACGGCGGTATGAGCGAAGATTCGAACGAGAAGACCGGCGGCTCGGGTGTCGAAACGCTCGAGCCGCGTGAGCGGGCCGAAGCGCCCGACAACCGCATCGCCCCCTCCGCGCCTCGCGGCGAGGAGGGGGCCTCGGTGGGCGGGGCATCCGCAACGGCGGCGTCCGCGCCCTCGTCTCGCCGACCTCGCAAGGCGCTGCTCGCCACCGGCGTCGTTGCCGCTGCGGTGGCCCTGTGCGCCGTCGTGGCGAGCATGGGCTTCGCCACCGGATGGCTCGGCAACCCTGCGCCGTCCGATCCGGTGCCGATGCCCAGCGTCGTCACGGATGCGCCCTCTGACGGAGACGACGCGTCGAAGGACGACGAGACCGATCGCAAGGATGCCGCCGAAGAGGCTTCGGAGGGCGCGGACGGGGAAACGGGCGCCGTCGTCGAGGGCGAAGGCGCGGCGGGTGCCGACGGCTCGGCCGCTTCGACGGCCGGCGAGGCGCCATCGGGCACCGACCTTTCCGCGTCGGAGGGCGCTGCTGCACCGGCTCCGGAGCCTGCTCCCGAACCGGCCCCGGCTCCCTCGGCTCCCAGCACCGTCACGGTGACGGTATACATCGACAGCTCCCGCGCCGCGTCCAATGGCTACCCCTCATCCTTGGGCGGCGGCACGGTCACCCTCAACCAGGGCGCATCCGTCTACGATGCCCTCTGCGCTACCGGAGCGTCGGTGGGCGGGTCGAGCGGCTACGTCAGCTCCATCGGCGGCCTTGCGGAATTCGCTTGCGGTCCCGGCAGCGGCTGGCTGTATTTCGTCAACGGATCGTCGCCCGGATACGGGTGCGGTTCGTATATCCTAAGCGGTGGAGAAAACATTACGTGGATATACACCTGCGATTTGGGCAACGACCTGTAGATGTGCGGCTAGAGGAAAGTGGGGTACCGTGTTCAGCAATCCGAAAGTGGCCAAGATCATGGCTGCATTGGCGATCTTCTTCGCCGTGCTCGTGGTGATCTCGATCTTCCAAACGGTGCACGCCTAGGGGCGCGCCTCGTATGAAGCGCACGGCGTTCGACCTGTTCCATCCCGTCGTGGCGTTCGGCTACTTCGCCGTCATGTTCGCGCTCAGCATGACGGCGATGCAGCCGGTCTACTTGGCCATCTCGCTTGCAAGCGTGCTCTCCTACAGCGCGGTGCTGTGCGGTTGGCGGGCGACGGGTCGCTCGCTTCTCTGGCAGCTGCCCCTCGTCGCCGTCGTCGCGCTGGCGAACCCGCTGTTCTCGGCGTCCGGCTCCACCGAGTTGTTCCGCCTCGGGCTGCGCGCGTTCTACCTGGAGAGCTTCGTGTACGGCGCATGCATGGGCATCATGCTGATCAGCGTGATCGTGTTGTTCTCGAACGCCTCCCAGGTGCTCACGTCCGACAAGGTCATGACGCTGTTCGGCGGCGTCGCGCCCACGATAGGCCTCATGCTGTCGATGACGGCGCGCCTCGTGCCGCAGTTCGTGCGGCGCGGCAACGGCATCGCCGACGTGGAGCGCGCGTGCACGGCGGCGCGCCCTGCCGAGGAGCCCGCAGGGAAGCTCGCTGTCATGCGCGGCTACCTGCGGAGGACTTCGGTGCTCATGGGCTGGGGCATGGAAGACTCGCTCGAGACGGCCGGCGCCATGAAGGCGCGCGGCTGGGGGGCCGCCGCGCGGCGCACCACGTACGCGCGCTACCGGTTCCGTCGCTTCGACGCCGCGGCGCTCGTCTTCGGCGGCGCGCTCGCGTTGCTGGCCGCAGCCGCCGCCTGGGCGGCATGCGCGCAATTCCGTTTCTATCCGACGATCGGCGGGCTCGCGCCTTGGTGGAACTATCTGCCGTACGCGCTGTTCGCGTGCCTGCCGCTTGCGATCACCGCGAAGGAGCATCTGAGATGGCGAGCGTGAAGGCGATCGAGGCGCGCGGTTTCTCGTTTCGCTACCCTGAGTCGACGGCCGGCATCGGCCCGCTCGATTGGGCGGTGGAGGAGGGCGCGTTCCAGCTTCTGGTGGGCGCCACGGGCAGCGGCAAGACCACGCTGCTCGGTAGCTGCAAGCCGGCCATCGCGCCGGTTGGAGCGCGCGCGGGCTCGCTGCAGGTGTTCGGACGATCCGTGGAAAAGCTGGATGCGCGCGAGGCCGCCGCGACGGTGGGTTACGTGGCGCAGAGTCCCGAGAACCAGATCGTGTGCGACAGCGTGTGGCACGAGCTGGCGTTCGGGCTGGAGAACCTCGGCGTGGAACAGGACGAGATGCGCCGCCGCGTGGCCGAGGTCGCTCACTTCTTCGGCATAGAGCCGTGGTTCCGCCGCTCCGTCGCCGAGCTGTCGGGCGGCCAGAAGCAGATGACCACGTTGGCCGGCACGCTGGCGATGCAGCCGCGCCTGCTGCTGCTTGACGAGCCCACCGCCCAGCTCGATCCCGTGGCCGAGAAGAACTTCCTGCACGCTCTGTTTCGCGTGAACCGCGAGCTGGGCATCACCGTCGTCGTGGCCACCCACGCCCCCGAGGCGATGGCCGAGTACGCGACGGACATGGTGGAGCTGCGAGAGGGCACGCTGATCCGCCGCTTCGAACCGCGCGCCGGGGTGTCGGCCCTCCGTCGTTCCGAATCCGTCCCGGTGGCGCCCGCCTCCGCTCAGGATGATGAAGCCGCATACGCCGTCTCGTTGCACGACATCCATCTGCGCTACGCACGCGATGCCGACTGGGTTCTGCGCGGCTGCGATCTGCGCGTCACCGCCGGCAGCATCCACGCCGTCGTAGGCGGCAACGGCTGCGGCAAGTCCACGCTGCTGCGTGCCATCGCCGGGGTCGTCAAGCCGGAGCGCGGCCGCGTTGAGAACTGCCTGGCCGCGCGCCAGGCGCTGCTCCCGCAGGATCCGAAAACCCTCTTCGTGTGCGATACGGTGGCCGAGGAGCTGCGCGAGTGGCAGGCGAACTGCGGCTACGACAACGCTGCGATCGATGGCGTTCTCGCGCGCTTCGGTCTGGACGCGCGCGTCTCCAACCATCCTTATGATCTGTCGGGCGGCCAGCAGCAGTTGCTCGCGTTCGCGAAGCTGCTGCTGGCCGATCCCGACCTGCTGCTGCTCGACGAGCCGACGAAGGGGCTCGACGCGCCGTCGAAGCTGCTGGTCGCCCGCACCCTGCGCGATCTCGCGCAGGCCGGGGCGACCGTCGTCCTCGCCACGCACGACCTGACGTTCGCCGCGCTCGTCGCCGATGCCGCCACCATGCTGTTCGACGGGGAGGCCGTGTGCACCGAGCCGGCCGCCGCGTTCTTCGCGGGCAACCTGTTCTACCGCCCGACCGAGGATGCGTTCTCCCGGCTGTGGCGCGAGGAACGCTCGTGACGCGCCCGCCTTCCCGCGCGGCGGCGCGCCTCCTCGCGCTGCTCGAGGTGCCGGCGCTCGCCGCCGTGCCTCTCGTGCTGGGCGTGTGCGCGTACTTCCAGGTGGAGCAGGGCGCGCTGCTCACCGTGGTCGTGGCCTTCGCGGCGGTGGGCGTGTTCTTCGCCAGCTTCGAGGCCTCGCGCCCGGCGTTGCGCCAGATCATGCCGACCGTGGTGTTGGCGGCTCTTGCGGCGGCAGGTCGCATGCTGTTCGCTCCCGTTCCCGACTTCAAGCCGGTGTCGGCCATCTGCATCCTCGCGGGAGCCGTGTTCGGCCGCCGCAGCGGCTTTCTGGTGGGCGCGCTCGCGGCGCTCGTGTCCAACTTCTTCTTCGGCCAAGGGCCGTGGACGCCGTGGCAGATGTACGCTTGGGGCCTCGTAGGCTACCTGGCCGGCGTCCTGGCCGACCGTGGCTGGCTCGACCGGCTGCCCGTGCTGTACGCTTACGGGTTCCTGTCGGCCCTGCTGTACGGCCTGCTGCTGAACGGGTGGTACGTCATCGGCTTCGTGCAGCCGTTCTCCTGGCCGGCCGCGCTCGTCGCGTTCGGCGCCGCGCTGCCGTTCGACGCGACGCATGGCGTGGCCACCGTCGTGTTCCTCGCGGCGCTCTACGTTCCCTGGCGGAAAAAGCTCGAGCGCATCAAGAGGAAGTACGCGCTGATCTGACGGATGCCGCCGATTGCGGCGCGGCGGCCGTGCGCGTGCTACAATGCCTCCCGATCATCGAAGAAGGGAGCTCCCATGCCGCCACTGTCCAGCTCGAAGCGCGAAGCCGTCGCCGCCCTCAAGCGCGGCGAGGCGGTCATCTTTCCCACCGAGACGGTGTACGGCCTGGGCGTGTCCGTCGAGGCGGCGGCGAGCCCCGAGGCGCTCTACGATCTGAAGGAGCGCGACCGCGGCAAGCCCGTCTCCTGGCTCGTGGGCGGCGTCGACGACCTCGATCGCTACGGAGCGCACGTGCCCGACCTGGCCCGACGTCTGGCACGAGCGTACTGGCCGGGCCCCCTCACGCTTATCGTGGAAGCCGGCGACGCCGTGCCTGCGGCCTTCCGCTCGGCGGCGGGCTCCATCGGCCTGCGCATGCCCGACAACGATACGGCCCTCGAGCTCATCGAGGCGGTCGGCTGCCCGCTGGCCACCACGTCCGCGAACATCTCGGGTCTGCAAGCGCCGGGGGCCTTCGACGCGCTCGACCCCCGCCTCGCCGCTCGCGTCGGCGTGGTGGTGCCCGACGACACCGACGACGATAAGAGCGGCGTGGCGTCCACCGTCCTCGACTGCACCGTAAACCCCCCGCGCATTCTCCGCGAAGGCGCCGTCGCTGAAGCCGATATCCGCGCGGTGAGGTAGTCTCTCGGCCGCCGCCGCGGCGGTCGGCGCGCTCTCCGCATCCGCCCTCCCTGCCCACACGCCCCTCTTTTTTGGCACAGATTCACCGCACGATTTTCGGCGCATGATTTCAGTGCGTGCGCATAAAACCCCAGGTCAGATTTTTCGCATCAGGAAAAAATCGTGCATAACGGTGAATCTGTGCCAGCAAGGCGACGGCTCCCAAGCTCCACCCTCGTTTCCCTCGCCTCCTCAAGCCTCCTTGAGCCTTCCGCCTTGCCGAACGCGCCCGGCTCGGCGTCGACGTTCGCGTAACGCTTCCCTCCGAGCGAGCCGCGCTTGGGTATAATGGTTGAAAACTCCTGGGGAGGGGATTTGTATGGATACAACGGTCGCAGTCGCGCCGATCGGCTTTTTGTCTCATGACGGAACGTCCACCATCAAAGGCCTCGTGTGGGAGCCCGAGCGCACGAGGGGCAGCCGCCGTGTCGCGCCGCGCGGCGTCATTCAGATCGTCCACGGCATGGTGGAGCATGTGGGCCGCTACGACGAGTTCGCGCGCTTCCTCGTGGAACAGGGCTTCGTGGTGTGCGCCGCCGATCACATCGGCCACGGCAAGAGCGTGGCCAGCGCAGACGAGCTTGGCTGCCTGCCCGTCGACGGCAAGGAGACGCTCATCGAGGACGTCCACGAACTGCGCAAGACCGTCACCGCCCGCTACTCCCGCCAAACCCCTTACATCATGTTCGGCCATTCCATGGGAAGCTTCGTCACGCGCGCCTACCTGGCGCGCCACGGCGAGGACGTGGCGGCGGCCGTCATCTGCGGCACGGGCCAACAGCCCCTCGTCCTGTCGAAGGCGGGCAACGCGCTGGCGCGCTTCCTCGCGAAGACGAAGGGCGCCGACTACCGCAGCAAGCTTCTGGACGGCATGGGCGTGGGCGCGTTCGCCAAGCAGATCGAGAACCCGCGCACGCCGCACGACTGGGTCTGCACCGATCCGGCCGTCGTGGACGCCTACATCGCCGACGAGCTGTGCGGCGCCATGTTCTCCGTCGGCGGCTACGCCACGCTCACCGACCTCACGGGCGAGGTGGTGTCGCCGTCGTGCGCGGCGAAGGTGCCGAAGGGATTGCCCGTGCTGTTCGTCGCCGGCGCCGAGGACCCGGTGGGCGCGTGCGGCAAGGGCGTGCGTGCGGCGGCCGACCTGTTGCGCCGCGCCGGTGTGCGGGATGTGGAGGTGAAGCTGTACGAGGGCATGCGCCACGAAATCCTCAACGAACCGGGGCGGGCTCAGGTTTATACTGAGGTGGTCGGTTGGATTGAGGAGCATGCATGCCAAAGTACGTCGTAGCGCTCGACCAGGGTACCACCTCGTCGCGCGCCATGCTCGTCGACGCGAACGGATGCGTCGTCGATGCGGTGCAGAACCCGTTCCCGCAAGTCTACCCCCAGCCCGGCTGGGTGGAGCACGACCCGCGCGACATCCTGTCGTCGCAGCTGGGCGCGCTCACCGAGCTTCTGGTGGCGCACAACCTGGGCGCAAAGGACATCGACAGCATCGGCATCACGAACCAGCGCGAGACCACCGTGGTGTGGAACCGCGAAACGGGGGAGCCCGTGATGAACGCCATCGTGTGGCAGTGCCGCCGCACGGCCCCCATCATCGACGAGCTGACGGCCGACCCGCAGACGGCGCGCATCATCGCCGACAAGACGGGCCTCGTGCCCGACGCCTACTTCTCCGCCAGCAAGATCAAGTGGATCCTCGACCACGTGGAAGGCGCGCGCGAAGACGCCGAAGCCGGCAAGCTGGCCTTCGGCACCGTCGACACGTGGCTCATCTGGACGCTCACCCAGGGCAAGGTACACGCCACCGACGTGACGAACGCCAGCCGCACCATGCTGTACAACATCCACGAGCTGCGCTGGGATCCGTGGCTGCTCGACCTGTTCGGCATCCCGGAGTCCCTGCTTCCCGAGGTGCTCCCTTCGTCGGGGGAGTTCGGCCGCACGGCTTCCGCGGGCATCGTGCCGAACGTGCCCATCTGCGGCGTGGCGGGCGACCAGCAGGCGGCTCTGTTCGGACAGTGCTGCTTCCAGCCGGGCCAGGCGAAGAACACGTACGGCACCGGCTGCTTCCTGCTCATGCACACCGGCGGCGAAGCGTGCCGCTCCACGAACAACCTCATCACCACCATCGCCGCCTCGGGTCCGGGTGCCGGCCCCGAGTACGCGCTCGAGGGCAGCGTGTTCATGGCCGGCGCGCTCATGCAGTGGCTGCGCGACGACATGGGCGTCATCGACGACGTGGCCGAGACCTCGGCCATCGCCCGTAGCGTGAGCAGCACCGACGGCGTGTACGTGGTGCCCGCGTTCACCGGCTTGGGCGCACCCTATTGGGACGCCGATGCGCGCGGCGCCATCTACGGGCTCACGCGCGGAACCGGCCGGGCGCACATCGTGCGCGCCGCGCTGGAGTCGCTGGCCTACCAAGTGCACGACCTCGCGGTGGCTATGGAGGCCGACGCGGGGGTGCGCTTGAGCGTGCTCAACGTGGACGGCGGCGCGTCCGCGAACGATTTTCTCATGCAGTTCCAAAGCGATATCTTGCGCACGCCGCTGCGCCGCCCGCAGAATGCCGAGACGACCGCGCTCGGCGCCGCGTTCCTCGCAGGGCTCGCCACCGGGTTCTGGAAGGACGCGGAAGCCCTGTGCGCCCTACGCTCTTCGGACGACGTGTACGAGCCGGGCATGGAGGACGAGCGCCACGCGAAGCTGCTGGAAGGCTGGGCTCGCGCCGTGAAGCGCACGATGTCGGACGCCCTGTCATCCTGAGCGGAGCGCCGAAGGAGCGAAGTTCCGACGCAAAGCCAGTCCTTTAGGGAAAGATCCCGTGCGGCGCCAGCCGTCACGTGACGAAAGAGAAGAGGAAGGGAACCTCACATGAAGATCAGCATTGCAAGCGACCATGCGGGCTTCGAGCAGAAGCAGGCGCTGGTCGGCTACCTGGCCTCCAAGGGCCACGACGTGATCGACCGCGGCCCCGACTGCGACGACCGCGTCGACTATCCCGACTATGCGGCGCGCGTGGCGCACGATGTGGTCGACGGCATGGCCGAGCGCGGCGTGCTCGTGTGCGGCACGGGCATCGGCATGGCCGTGGCCGCCAACAAGATCGACGGGATCCGCGCCGCCAACGTCACCAGTCCGCTGTTCGCCGCCCTCGCGCGCGAGCACAACGACGCGAACGTCGTAGCCGTCTCGGGTCGCTTCATCGACGAGTCCGTGAACCGCGAGATCCTCGACGCTTTCGTCTCCACCTCCTTCGGCGGCGGTCGTCATGCAGGTCGCGTCGAGAAGATCGCCGCTCTCGAAAACGAATAGCCCGCACGCGCGCAGCGCGGATCGCGCTGTGCTAGCATGATCGCTTCGCCTCGCCCTCATCGAAAGGAACACCATGGCCCTCCAGTACGTATCCCAGACCGATCCCGCCGTCGCCGATGCCATGCGCCAGGAGCTTACGCGCGAGCGCGACTCCGTCGAGCTCATCGCTTCGGAGAACTTCACGTCGCCCGCCGTCATGGAAGCCGTGGGCAGCGTGCTCACGAACAAGTACGCCGAGGGCTATCCCCGCAAGCGCTACTACGGCGGCTGCGAGAAGGTCGACCTCGTGGAGGACCTCGCGCGCGAGCGCGCCTGCCAGCTGTTCGGCTCGAACTTCGCCAACGTGCAGCCCCATTGCGGCGCGAACGCGAACCTGGGCGCGTACGAGGCGCTCATCGAGCTGGGCGACACGGTGCTGGGCATGAGCCTGGCCGAGGGCGGCCATCTCACGCACGGCTCGCCGGTGAACTTCAGCGGCCGCCACTACGACTTCGCCAGCTACGGCGTGGACGCCCAGACCGAGACCATCGACTACGACGAGGTGGAGCGTATCGCCAAGGAAGTGCGCCCCAAGCTCATCGTGGGCGGCGCCAGCGCCTATCCGCGCGTCATCGACTTCGAGCGCATGGCCGCCATCGCGCGCGAGGTGGATGCGTACTTCATGGTGGACATGGCTCACATCGCCGGCCTCGTGGCCGCAGGCGCGCATCCCAGCCCCGTTCCGCATGCCGACGTGGTGACGTCCACCAGCCACAAGACCCTGCGCGGCCCGCGCGGCGGCTTCATCCTGTCCAACGACGAGGACATCGCCAAGCGCATCGACAAGGCCGTGTTCCCCGGCTCGCAGGGCGGCCCGCTCATGCACGTCATCGCCGGCAAGGCCGTGGCGTTCGGAGAGGCCATGCAGCCCGCCTACAAGGAGTACATCGACCACGTGGTGGAGAACGCGCGCACGCTGGGGCAGGGCATGATGGACGGCGGTTTGCGCCTCGTGTCCGGCGGCACCGACAACCACCTGTGCCTCGTGGACCTCACGCCGGCCGACGTCACCGGCAAGGATGCCGAAAAGCTGTTGGAGAGCGTGGGCCTCACGGTGAACAAGAACTCCATCCCCAACGAGCCGCGCAGCCCGTTCGTCACGAGCGGCATCCGCGTGGGCAGCGCTGCGGCCACCACGCGCGGCTTCACGGCCGACGACTTCTACGAGGTGGGCCAGCTCATCGCCGCCACGGTGTTCAACGCCGAGAGCGAGGCGAAGCTCGCCGATGTGCGTGCGAAGGTGGACGCCCTCCTTGCCGCGCACCCTTTGTATCCCGAGCTCGATTACTAGTTCCCGAACCGGATCGCAAGAAAGAAGGCTTATCCCATGCACTACGACCGCGTCACCGTCGTCGACCACCCGATGGTCCAGCACAAGCTGTCCAAGCTGCGCAACAAGAACACGTCGTCGAAGGACTTCCGCGCCCTCGTGCGCGAGCTTGCCATGTTCGAGGGCTACGAGGCCACGCGCGATCTGGCGCTTGAGGACGTCGAGGTTGAAACGCCCATCTGCAAGGCTGCGTGCAAGCAGGTGGCCGGCAAGAAGATGGTCATCGTCCCCATCCTGCGCGCGGGCCTCGGCATGGTTGAGGGGCTGCAGGAGCTCATGCCCTCCACGTTCGTCGGACACCTCGGCATGTACCGCGACCCCGAAACCCATGAGCCGCACGAGTACTACGCGAAGCTCCCCGACAGCATCTCCCAGCGCGACGTGCTGGTGGTGGACCCGATGCTGGCCACGGGCGGTTCGGCCACGGCGGCCATCCACTATCTGCGAAAGCTCGGCGTGAAGAACATCAAGCTCGTCGTGCTCGTGGCGGCGCCCGTCGGCATCGAGGCCGTGCTGTCCGCCGACCCGGACGTGCAGATCTACACCTGCGCCATCGACGAATGCCTGAACGAACATGCCTACATAGTCCCCGGCCTCGGCGACGCCGGCGACAGGATTTTCGGCACCAAGTAACAGAAAAGCCGCAGGTAGGATCTCCCTTTCTGAAGATCGCCCGCAGAATGGCTGTTGGCTTGGGAGCGGGGCCGGTGTTTTCGGCTTGGCGGTTTCGATAACCTTGAAGGGTGAGCGGCGGCGCGGCGCCCACCAAGCGAGTTCCGCAGCGAAGCGAGGACTGTCCGAGCGACTGGGCGTTGCGCCGCCGCCCACCCGGTCGCGCAGGTTGAAAGAGGTAAGCAATGGAACCACTCGACCATCGCCCCAGCTGGGACGAGTACTTCATGACGCTGGCGAACGAGGTCGCCACGCGCACCACGTGCATGCGCCGCGCCGTAGGGGCCGTCATCGTGAAGGACCGCCGCATACTGGCCACCGGCTACAACGGCGTGCCTACCGGCATGCGCCATTGCGCCGAGACCGGCTGCCTGCGTCAGCAGCTCGGCGTGCCCAGCGGCCAGCGCCACGAGATCTGCCGCGGCCTGCATGCCGAGCAGAACGCCATCATCCAGGCGGCGCGCTACGGCATCAACATCACGGGGGCGTCCATCTACGTCAACACGCAGCCGTGCATCGTGTGCGCCAAGATGCTCATCAACGCCGGCATCGACGAGATCGTCTACCAGAACCCGTACCCGGACGAGCTGGCCATGTCCATGCTCGAGGAAGCCGGCATGAAGCTGCGCGTGTTCGACCTGTAAACGAGATAGGGGAATGGGATAGGGGACGGGCGTGTCAGGGGGACGGGTGATTTGACACGCCCTCCTGACGTAAAATGAGCCACTAGCCCCGTCCCCCTGTCTCATTCCTGTCCTTTTCCGCTTGGAGAATATACGGTTTCGCTTACCGTTCCCCCGCGCTTTATGCAGTTTTTTGGCCGGTTTATTCTTCCACTCACCCAAATTTTGTAAGTTTTTGTAACCCTGCCGTCAGCCGAACGTGAAGTTCCGTTATCATACGAGTCGGCTTGGTAGGATGCGTACTTGTGCGCTCGACGGTCAAGAAGAAAGTGGGACATGGCAGTAGCAATCGTTCTGGGGGCGCTCGCGGGCGCTGCGGGGTTCGCTCCGCTGTTCGCCGGCTTGCGTATGACGAGACGAGTGACCGACACCAGCAACCTGGGGCACGCCGGTGCCCTTCTTCTAGGTGTGCTGCTCTCGGTCGCTGTGCTCTTCGTAACCGCCATCGCCTGCGCGCTCCTCGCGCGCGAGTTCGTCCTGCCCTTCGTTCTTGCCGAGGTCGTGGCTCTTTCCGTCGCGGCTATCGGGTTCGGCGTCAGCAATCTAGTGCGGAAGTAAGATGGAAAGGTAAAGACACGTGAATCCTCTTGAATCCCTAGCGGAACAGGTACCTCACCTGCAGCATTCTTTCGATTCCGCCTTCGTGTTCGGGTCGGGATCGTTCGGCATGACGCAGTACGTGCTGTGGATGCTCATCTGCTTCCTCATCACGCTCGTCGTCGTGCTTGCGGCCAGCAAGCGCCTCACGATCATCCCCACGAACAAGTTCACCAACATGGTGGAGTACGGCTACGAGTTCGTGAAGAAGGACATGGGCGAAAGCGCCATCGGCCACGGCTACAAGAAGCACCTGCCGTTCTTGGCCACGCTGTTCTTCTTCATCCTGATCAGCAACTTCGTGGGCCTCATCCCCGGCTGCAAGACCCCCACGGGGTCCATCAGCATCACCTGGGCGCTCGCGGCCATCTCGTTCATCTACTTCATCTTCTGGGGCATCAAGGCCAAGGGCCTCGGCGGCTACCTCAAGTCGTTCGCGCCGTCGGGCCTGCCGCTGGTCATGGTTCCCATCGTGTGGTTCCTCGAGCTGTTCTCCACCGTGCTGCGCGTGCTCACGCTGGCCGTTCGACTCTACGGAAACATGTTCGCCGGCCATATGGTTCTCGGCATTTTCGCGCTGCTCACCAGCGTGTTCATCGGCTCCGCCATCCAGGGCGCGGGCGTCGGCTTGGGAAGCATCTCCATCGCGTGGATGCTGTTCCTGTTCGCCATGTACGCGCTCGAGGTGCTGGTTGCGTTCCTGCAGGCCTACGTGTTCACCATCCTCAGCGCGGTGTACATCGGCCTGGCCACGTCCGACCACTAGGTCGACCCCGCGCCCTTTCCGAAAGGGGAGGGCGCACGCGCCTGCGCGCGGCAACGTTTGGTGTTTGACCGGCTATTCCACGGCTGGTTGACATAGAAGGTGTCCATGGTTCTCGGGAGAAGCCCGAGAACGGTAAAAGGAGGAAACTGTGGAAATTACACTCGCTCTTGCGGCTCTGAAGCTCGTGGGCTACGGCCTGTCGACCATCGGCCCCGGCCTGGGCATCGGCATCGCCTGCTACGGCTGCTGCGTCGCCACCGCTCGCCAGCCCGAACTGCAGGGTCGTCTGTTCACGAACTTCATCATCGGTGCTGCTCTCGCCGAGGCTCTGGGCCTCATCGGCTTCGTGCTTACCTTCATCGTGTAACTAAGCCTCATTCGGATACCGTGCCGTATAAGGCTTACATAGGAGGTAACGTACGTGAAAGCTAAAGCGAAAGAAACATCGGCCCGCATCGGGCTTGCCGCGCTTGCCGGCGCCGGCATGACGTTTGCTTTCCCTGCGCTCGCGTTCGCGGCTGAAGGAGAGTCATCGGGCGGCCTGAGCGCCATCTTGCCCGACATGGCGGAGTTCATCCCCATGCTCGTGATCTTCATCCTGCTCTGGATCGTTCTGGCCAAGTTCGGTTGGCCGAAGTTCGAGGCCATGCTGGAGAAGCGCGAGATGACCATCAAGGATTCCCTTGAGAAGTCCGAGCAGGCTCGCGTCGAAAGCGAGCGCGTGCTTGAGGAATACAAACGCCAGCTGGAGGATGCCAAAGCCCAGGCCGCCCAGATCGTCGCAGACGCGAAGAAGACGGGCGAGGCCGTGAAGGCCGACATCACCGATAAGGCGCAGTCCGAGGCCACCGCGATGATCGAGAAGGCGCACAACGCCATCGAAGCGGAGAAGAAGGCCGCCATCTCCGAGCTGCAGGGCTCGGTTGCCGACCTGTCCATCTCCGTTGCGTCTCGCCTGATCGGCGAGGATCTCAACGATGCCGAGCACCGCAAGATCATCGAGCGCTACGTGAACGAGGCGGGCAGTTTCAATGCCAACTAACCGCCAAATTCTCAAAGAGAAGGTCGCGACGTATGCGTCCGTGCTTCTGGACGGCGCATACGAAGCAGGCGGTCAAGACGCCGTGCTCGAGGTCCGCGACCAGGCCGAGCGCATCCTGCGCATCGCACGTTCGAACATGGATCTCTCCGACGCCTTGGAGGACAGCTCCTATACGCCCGAGCAGAGGGGTCAGCTGGTGCGCAACCTGTTCGCATCCAGCAATCCCGTCCTCGTCGACGTTCTGGCCGTCATGGCCGAGCGCGAGGACTTCGCGTTGCTGTCGCGCGTATGGGCCAGCTATGGAGAACAGCTCGAACGCAAGCTGAACGTCACTGTCGTCGACGTCACGACCGTCGTCGAACTGGACGATCATCTGCGCGAGGTCATTACGAAGAAAGCTGAGGCCGACCTGGGAACGAACGTCGTGTTGCGCGAGCATATCGACAAGTCCCTGCTCGGCGGCATATTGATGAGTGCCAACGGCAAGCGAATCGACGCCAGCGTCCTGTCGCAGTTGGAAAGCGCTCGCAACGTGCTCAAACTATCAACAGATGGAGGTGAATGCTAGTGACTGAAATCACCGCACAGTCTATTGACGAGGCACTGCGCAAGCAGCTCGATGCGCTCAATACGAGCGTCGAATCTCGCGAAGTCGGAACCGTCATCCAGATCGGCGACGGTATCGCGCGCGTCGACGGCCTCAAGGACGCCATGGCGGGCGAGCTCCTCGAGTTCGTGGGTTCCAACGGCCAGACCGTCTACGGTATGGCCCAGAACCTCGAAGAGGACGAAGTCGGCGCCGTGCTGCTTGGTGACGTCACCGCAATCAAGGAAAACGACCAGGTGAAGACCACCGGTCGTATCGTGGAGATCCCCTCGGGCAAAGAGATGCTCGGCCGCGTGGTGAACCCGCTCGGCATGCCGATCGACGGCAAGGGCCCCATCAAGGCCGAAGGCATGCGCCCGGTGGAGTTCAAGGCTCCCGGCGTCATCCAGCGCCAGCCCGTCGAGGAGCCGATGCAGACCGGCATCCTGGCCATCGACTCGATGATCCCCATCGGCCGCGGCCAGCGCGAGCTGATCATCGGCGACCGCCAGACCGGCAAGACGTCCATTGCGGTTGATGCCATCATCAACCAAAAGGGCAAGGACATGATCTGCATCTACGTCGCCATCGGCCAGAAGGCGTCCACGGTCGCCGGCCTGGTGGAGACGCTGGAGAAGCACGGCGCGATGGAGTACACGATCATCGTGAACGCCTCCGCGTCCGACTCCGCTCCGCTGCAGTACATCGCCCCCATGGCGGGCGCCGCCATCGGCGAGTACTTCATGTACAACGGCGAGAACGGCCAGCCGGCCACGGCCGACAACCCGGGCCGCCACGTGCTGTGCATCTACGACGACCTGTCCAAGCAGGCCGTGGCGTACCGCCAGATGTCGCTGACGCTGCGCCGCCCGCCGGGACGCGAAGCGTACCCGGGCGACATCTTCTACCTGCACTCCCGCTTGCTGGAGCGCGCGGTCAAGATGTCCGACGAGTACGGCGCGGGCTCGCTCACGGCGCTGCCCATGATCGAGACGCAGGCCGGCGACGTGTCCGCCTACATCCCGACCAACGTCATCTCCATCACGGACGGCCAGATCTTCCTGTCCACCGACCTGTTCTTCCAGGGCCAGCGCCCTGCGGTCAACGTCGGCATCTCGGTGTCGCGCGTCGGCGGCTCCGCGCAGGTCAAGGCCATGAAGCAGGTTGCCGGCACGCTGCGCCTCGATCTCGCGTCCTATCGCGAGCTGCAGGCGTTCACGCAGTTCGGCAGCGACTTGGACAAGTCGACCCAGGATCAGCTGAACCGCGGCGCCCACATGACCGAGCTGCTGAAGCAGGGTCGTTACGTGCCGATGCCCGTCATGGATCAGGCTATGTCCATCTACGCAGGTGCTCATGGCTACCTCGACGACATCCCGGTGTCCGACGTCGTCCGCTTCCGCGGCGAGTTCCTCGACTTCATCCACGCTTCCAAGCCGGAGATCGTCGAGGCCCTCGAGAAGGCGCAGAAGTTTACCGATGAAATCGAAACCGACCTGAACGCCGCTATTGAAGCTTTCAAGCTGCAGTTCTCGCCCTCGGCTTCCTAAGGCAGGTAGACTATGCCCAACCTTCACGACATAGAAAGGCGTATCGGCTCCGTCTCTTCGACGAAGCAGATCACGCGCACCATGGAGATGGTGGCGGCTGCGAAGATCCGTCGCGCTGGAGAGCGCGTGGCGGCTGCGACGCCGTACTCCGAATCCATGGTCGAAATGTTGGCCAACGTTGCCAAGCGTGTAGGTGGCTCCGATAACGCGCTGTTGCGCAAGCACGACGAAGTGAAGAACGTGCTGTTCGTCGTGGTTGTGTCGGACCGCGGCCTTGCCGGCGGTTTCAACAGCAACGTGCTGCGGCACGTCGAGCGTCTCATGAAGGAAAAGCAGGCCGCAGGCGCGTCCGTCCAGGTCGTCGCCTGCGGTAAGAAGGCCGTCGGGTACTTCACCTACCGCAAGGTGGAGCCGGTGCTCGGGTTCACGGACCTTTCTGCCGATCCGACGGTGGAGGAGGCCGCGTCCGTCGCGGCGTACGCCATCGACGGATACGAGAACGGCACGATCGACGAGGTGTTTGTCGTGTACAACCACTCGAAGAACGCTGCCGAGCAGGTGCTGCGCACGGAGCTCGTGCTGCCCGTGGACACGGCTGCGCTCGATGCCGAGCTAGCCGCCGAAGGCGTGCAGCAGGAAGCGGGCGAGGCGAAGCTCGAGGGCGATGTGATCTTCGAGCCCAGCGCCGAGGCCGTCCTCGACCGCTTGCTGCCGGCGTATGTGCGCACGACGCTGTACCATGCGCTCATCGACTCGGCCGCTGCCGAGCAGGGCGCGCGCCGCAACGCCATGATGTCGGCTACGGACAACGCTACCGAAGTGCTCGAAACGTTGACTAGATTGTATAACCGCGTACGCCAGGGCGCTATCACGACGGAGATTTCCGAGATCGTCGGTGGCGCAGCGGCTTTGGAGGATTAAATGGCTGAACAAATGCTTACGAAGGAGGAGCTCGAGGCCAGCAAGGGCGCTACCGGTCGCATCGTGCGTATCGTCGGCCCTGTCGTTGACGTCGAATTTCCCCCTGATCAGCTGCCGGCGATTTACAACGCGCTGACGGTTGATGCCAAGACCCTGGCGGGCGACTTGCACCTCGTGCTCGAGGTCGAGACGCACCTGCCGGGCAACCTTGTCCGCTCGGTGGCCATGAGCTCGACGGACGGTCTCGTCCGCGGCCTCGAGGTCGTCGACACGGGCAACCCGATCATGATGCCCGTGGGTCCCGAGACCCTGGGCCGCATCTGGAACGTCATGGGCGAGCCCGTCGACGAGAAGCCGATGCCCGAGGTGAAGGGCTACATGCCCATCCACCGTCCGGCTCCGGACTACGACGAGCTGTCCACCACCACCGAGATCTTCGAGACCGGCATCAAGGCCATCGACCTTGTCGAGCCCTTCGTCAAGGGCGGCAAGACTGGTCTGTTCGGCGGCGCCGGCGTGGGCAAGACGGTTATCATCCAGGAGCTCATCAACAACCTGGCCCAGGAGCACGGCGGCACGTCGGTGTTCACGGGCGTGGGCGAGCGTACCCGCGAGGGTACCGACCTCTACCTGGAGATGAGCGACTCTGGCGTCATCAACAAGACCTGCCTCGTGTACGGTCAGATGAACGAGCCTCCGGGAGCGCGTCTGCGCGTGGGTCTCGCGGGCCTCACCGAGGCGGAGTACTTCCGCGATCAGGGCCAGGACGTGCTTCTGTTCGTGGACAACATCTTCCGCTTCACGCAGGCCGGCTCCGAGGTGTCCGCTCTGCTGGGCCGCATGCCCTCTGCCGTGGGTTACCAGCCGACGCTGGCAACCGAGATGGGCGACCTGCAGGAGCGCATCACGTCGACGTCCACCGGCTCCATCACGTCCGTGCAGGCCGTGTACGTGCCCGCCGACGACCTGACCGACCCTGCGCCGGCCACGACGTTCACGCACCTCGACGCGAAGACGGTTCTGTCCCGTTCGATCTCCGAGCTGGGCATCTACCCGGCCGTCGACCCGCTGGAGTCCACCTCCCGCGCGCTCGACCCGCAGATCGTCGGCGAGGAGCACTATCGCGTGGCCGTGGGCATCCAGGAGCTTCTGCAGAACTACAAGGACCTGCAGGACATCATCGCCATCCTCGGCATGGACGAGCTGTCCGAGGATCAGAAGAAGATCGTGAACCGCGCCCGCAAGGCGCAGCAGTTCTTCGGCCAGTGCTTCCACGTGGCCGAGCAGTTCACGGGCTTGCCGGGCAAGTACGTGAAGCTTGAGGACACCATCCGTTCCTTCGCCGCCATCCTCGACGGCGAGTGCGACGAGATCCCCGAGCAGTGCTTCCGCATGAAGGGCTCCATCGAAGACGTGTACGCTGCGTACGAAGAGATGAAGAAGGCCTCGTAATGGCTGGGTTCATGTGCGACATCGTGACGCCGGTGGCGAAGCTGGTCTCTGATGAGGTCGAGCTCGTCGTCGTGCCCGGCGTCGAAGGCGAGATGGGCTTTCTGAAAGGCCATGCTCCGCTCGTGTCGGTGCTTGCCGACGGCGAGGCGCGCGTGAAGGCGGTCGGCGCCTCCGAGACCGTGCATTACGCTTTGCAGGGCGGTTACGTCGAGGTGACGGACGACAAGGTCATCATCTTGGCCGATCGTGCGCTGCCTGCGGCCGACATCGATGTCGAGCAGGTGCGCGAGCAGCTGGCCGGCATCGAGGAGCAGCTGTCCGGACTCTCCGAAGAGGAGGCTCGCAAGACGACGCTCGCGGCCGACAAGGCGTGGTGCGACGTTCAGCTGAGGGTCGCCAAAGCGGCTTAAGGCGGACGCGTTCGAAGACGCGCGGCTTCGGTCGCTTGGCAACGCAACGGCCGATGCGCTGCGGTTGACGAGCAAGATGAGGAAGAGCCCCCGCACGGGGCTCTTCCTTTTTTCCGGCTATGTTTTCGAGGCGTTGGCGTCCCGAAGAGGGATGGTCTCGGACAATGCGAGAGGTTCGGATTCGAGAGTGGTATGATAAGGGGGAAATCGTTGTGCGCCGACGGGCTGCGGGCGCAAAGATGAAGGAGAGCGCTCGTGAGTCGTCGGAAGTCCTTTGAATCCTCCGGATGCGTGCAGATCGAGGGCGAGGAAGACGGCTATGACGCGCTGACGGGGCTGCCGGATCGTACGAGCTTGGAACGTCGTATCGAGCAGCGCCTCGCGCAGAAGGGCCGTCCGTTCAGCCTCATCGCCGTCGATATCGACAATTTCAGGTCGTACAACGATGCGTACGGCTATGCGGTGGGCGACGCGATCATAGCCCGGTTCGGACGCTATCTGCAGACGAGCCTCTCGACCGGCGTCGAGATGGTGGGACGCGTGGGCAGCGAGGAGTACCTCGCCATCGTCGACGGCGCCGACCGGGACGTCCTGGACGGCCTCACGAGCGATCTGCTCACGGTGCGCTTGACCATCGACGGGGAAGGGCCTTCCGTGGAATCCACGTCCGTCAGCCTGACCGCCGGCGCGGGCGTCGTGTCGTGGGACGGAGACTCCGTATTGACGCCGGCGGCCCTCATCCATCAAGCCGAGGTGGCGCTGAGGAAAGCGAAGCAGCTTGGCAGGAGCCGCCGCTACGCGTTCGAGACCGACGATGCCGAATTCGCGCGCCTGCGAGAGGACATGCGCCTTTCGATGGAACTCTCTGTGGAGATCGGCGATGCGCTCGAACGCGGTGAGTTCGAGGCGTTCTTCCAGCCCCTGTACAGTCCCTCGAGCGGCTTGATCGTAGGTGCCGAAGCGCTTGCACGTTGGAGGCATCCGTCGCGCGGGCTGGTCAGCCCCGCCGTGTTCATCCCGCCGCTCGAGCGCAGCGGCGCCATCGTCGATCTCGACCTGTCCATCTTCGAGCAGTGCTGCCGCTTCCTGCGCGATCGGCTTGACAAAGGCGCGGTCATCGTGCCGCTGAACTGCAACTTCTCGCGCTTGCATTTCCTGGACGACTCGTTCGCCGACGCGTTGAAAGGCATCGTCGACCGCTACGCCGTCCCTCCGTCGTATCTGTGCGCGGAAATCACGGAAAGCGCGTTCGTCGAGGATTTCGACACCGTGATCGGCCAAGTGAAGCGGCTGCACGAGCACGGTTTCAGCGTGGCCATGGATGATTTCGGCAGCGGGTACTCGTCGCTGGGCATGCTGCAGAACCTGCCCATCGACGAAGTGAAGATCGACCAGCTGTTCTTCCAGCGCGACCTTTCCGACTTCCGCAACGCGACCGTGGTGTACTCGATGGCGAACATCGCCAAGGTGCTGGGCCTGGTCGTGGTTTGCGAGGGCATCGAAACCGCCGAGCAGGTCGAGTTCGTGAAAGGCATCGGGTGCGACATTGCCCAAGGCTTCTTCTTCAGCCGCCCGGTCGACGAGGCTTCGTTCGGCGGCTTGCTGGAACGCGCCCTGGCGCACGAGCCCCAGAAGCGATCGCCGCTGCGCAAAGAGGACGCGCGGTCGTTCATCGTGCGCTTGTTCGATCATGCCTTCGTAAGGCAGGATCTCGATGCGTTCGCAGACTGTTGCTTCGACGACGTGCAGTGGCAGGATCGGTTCGAGGAGAGCTGCTTCTCGGGCATCGACGCGGTGCGCGCGCATCTCGAGCGCGCGATGAGCGGCCGGGAGCTCTCCATCGCGTACAAGGCCATTACGGTGAACGAGCTGTCCGGCGACCTCGTCGCGGTGAGCGGCGAAGCGGTGTTCACCGGAGACGTGGACTACCAGGGCGTCTTCTACTTCGGTGCGTCGTGTTTGGCAACCGATGCCGGCGTCCTTCTGACCAAGATGAAGATCGACCGAGTCAACCGTTCGGGTCATTCGCATAGATCCTTGCAGATGGCGGCAATGGATATGGAGCGGTTGGATGAAGGCCCCGCGCTTGATCAGTTCTACGGGGTCGTGCCCGTGGGTATCATTCGCTACGATTTGTCGGGCGACATGCTGATAACTTATATGAATCAAGCTATGTTCGACATCCTCGGCTACACGAAGGAGCAGTTTTACGGAGAGGTTGGAGCCAACCTTCGAATGATCGTGTATCCCGACGATCTCGACTATCTGTACAAGAAGAGCGTCGAGATGATAGAGACCGGCGAGTCGGAGCCGTTCTCCTATCGTTTCATCAGGCGCGACGGCTCCGTCGCACGCGTGCTGTATCGGCAATGCAATCTTCCGGGCATCGACGGGCGGCCCGTCACCCAAGGCATGTACATCGATCTGGACGAAGCCGAGCGCTATCTGACGGAGGGCGAAGGGGAATAGGGGAGCCCTGCGGAGCCGCGATGCGAGGGCGGCCGCGTCGATCTTCGCGCAATCGGGGATTTCTGTCGTCTGCTCGAGGCTAAGGGCTCGAACGACCCCAGCACCCGCTGACACCGGCTTGACGGCGAAATGCACGCGTCGAGGTAAAAATCGAACGGTTTGGTAATCCTGGCGGAGCCCGGCCGCGGCGCTTCGAGTCCGCCGAGTGCGATTGGGAGCATTTCCCCAGGTCGGATACTCGAACCGTAGAACAAAGCGAATCAGTGGGATTGCCAAACCGTTCGATTCTTACCGCTCGACGCTGTTTTCGCCGTCAAGCCTCTACCGGCGCCCTGCGGGAGTCTGACGGGCTCCCGCAGTCTTTCGGTTTGGGCGCGAATCGATGCCTATGGCAATTCCTTTGAGGCCTACCGCCGCGAAGGCATGCAAAACCCCTGGTGGCGAAATCCCCCTGCGCCTTCCGGGGGTCCGATCCCGCCGGATATTGTCATGGGAGTCGATTTGCGCCCAAGGTGGGGAAGGATGCGCGAGCGCTCGGCGAGCCGTGCGAAATCGGGCAGGTTATGCGCGATTTTGGCACGACTCGGTGCGCGCGAGCGAAGCGGTGCGTCCTACAATGGATCGAATCCTAAACGAAAGGGGTTCGTATGAACGCAAGAACGCGGAAGAAGCTGGGCGCGTGCCTGTGCGCCGGAGCGCTTGTCGCCGCGCTGTGCGCGGGCTGCGCTTCGAAGGCGTCCGACGATGCTGCGCAGCCGCTCGTCAACGGTGTGACCGATCGACAGGAAGTGGCGTACTGCCTGTACTTCGGCCTCACCGACAAAGACACCGGCAAGCAGGAGCTCGCCATGGACGAGGCGAAGGATATCGCCATCCCGCTGTTCATCGAGGCGGGGTCGGGCTATACCGTGTACGAGGCCGAAGGAGGCTTCGCCAAAGAGGACGGGACCGTCGTGCAGAACGACACGCTCGTGTTCGACAGCACCCACGGCGACGAGCAGGCCATCCTCGACCTTATCGAGAAGGTCAGGCGGGCGCTCAACGTCGAGAGCGTGTACTGCGAGTCCAAGCTCGTCGGCTGCCAGATACGCGGCGGCGTCATATCGGGCGTCTCGTAAGCGGCGGATCGAGCGCTGCGAACGCCGCCTGCTGCTGCGGGCGGCGTTCGCGCAAAAACCATCGTTTGTTCGCTGTTTGAAGACGGCGCTTTCCGACGAATGCTGTTAGAATGTCATCGATACCACGACGCGCATCCATGACTGACAAGAGGCACAAGATATGGCATTCGTCCACCTGCACAACCATACCGAATATTCTCTGCTCGACGGCCACACTCATATCTACGACATGGTGAAGAGAGCCGCCGACCTCGACATGCCCGCGGTGGCCATCTCGGACCACGGCGTGATGTCGGGCGTGCCGCAGCTGTGTGAGATGTGTGACAAGGTGGAAGCCGAGACGGGCAAGCGCGTGAAGCCCATCTACGGCTGCGAGGTGTACTTCACCACCGACGAAGAGCTGCGCAAGGACACGAAGCCGAAGCTGTACCACCTGCTGTTGCTGGCCAAGACGAACGAGGGCTACCACAACCTGGTGAAGCTGGTCAGCGAGTCGCACGTGGACAACTTCTACTATAAGCCGCGCACCACCTTCAGCATGCTGCAGAAGTACGGCAAGGGCATCATCGGCTCGTCGGCTTGCATCGCCGGCATCATTCCGAAGCTGCTCGACAACCGCCAGGTAGACGAGGCGGTCGAATGGGCCAAGAAGTTCGCCAGCTGCTTCGAACCGGGCGATTTCTACATCGAGCTGCAGAACCAGGGCATCCGCACCGATGCCGGGTTCACGCAGACCGAGCTCAACCACATGCTGACCGACGTGGCCAAGGCCGCCGGCCTCAAGACCATCGCCACGAACGACTTCCACTATCTCACGCGCGAGGACGCGCGCGCCCAGGACTACATGCTGTGCATCGGCACGGGCGCGGCGTTCAACGACGCCAACCGCATGCGCTTCGAGAACGACCAGTTCTACATGAAGACCGAGGAGGAGATGCGCGAGGCCCTCAAGGACTTCCCCGAGGCCTGCGACACCACGGTGGAAGTGGCCGAGAAGGTGAACGTGGTGCTGGAGCGCGACTCTATCCTTCCGCGTTTCCCGTTGCCCGAGGGCGAGACCGAGGAAAGCTACTTCCGCAAGCGCGTGCAGGAGGGCTTGGTCAAGCACTACGGCAATCCTGTTCCTCAGGAGGCGCAGGAGCGCGCCGACTACGAGATGGGCATCATCATCCAGCAGGGCTTCCCGGCGTACTTCCTCATCGTGCAGGAGTACATCGAATGGGCGCGCAGCCAGGGCATCGGCGTGGGTCCGGGCCGCGGTTCGGCCGCAGGCGCCATCGTGGCGTACGCCATGGACATCACCGCGCTTGACCCGCTGTCCAACGGCCTGCTGTTCGAGCGATTCCTGTCGCCCGAGCGCGTGGAGATGCCCGATATTGACGTCGACTTCGAGCAGGGCCGTCGCGAAGAAGTGATTAACCACATCAAGGACGTGTACGGCGAGGATCACGTGTCGCAGGTCATCACGTTCGGCACCCTGCAGGCCAAGAACGCCGTGCGCGACGCCGCGCGCGTGCTGGACTACCCGTACAGCACCGGCGACAAGATCACGAAGATGATCGGCGACGAGCTGGGCATTACCATCGGCAAGGCGCTGGCCACGAACCCCGACCTCAAGAAGGCCTACGAGACCGAAGAGGACGTGAAGGCCGTCATCGACGCCGCGCTGTCCATCGAAGGCCACGTGCGCGGCGAGGGTGTGCACGCGTGCGCCACCATCATCTGCCGCGACCCCATGGCCGATCACGTGCCCATGAAGCGCGACACCAAGGGCGGCGGCATCATCACCCAGTACGACGGCCATTACACGCCCGAGCTGGGTCTGCTGAAAATGGACTTCCTCGGCCTGCGCACGCTCGACGTGCTCACCATCGCGTGCCGCAACATCGAGCAGCGCTTCGGCACGAAGGTGATTCCCGAGGACATCCCCATCGACGACGAGGGCGCCTTCAAGCTCATGCAGTCCGGCAATATGGACGGCCTGTTCCAGGTGGAGGGCGCGTTGTACGTCAGCCTGTTCGCGCGCCTGCCTCCCACGCGCTTCTCCGACATCGTCGCCTCGATCGCGCTCAACCGTCCGGGCCCGCTGGAATCCGGCATGGTCGAGGACTACATCAAGGTGGCCAGCGGCAAGACCTCCATCCACTACTACGACGAGCGCCTCCGCCCCATCCTGGAGGAGACGTACGGCACCATGGTCTACCAAGAGCAGATCATGCAGATATCCATGGCTATGAGCGGCTTCTCGGCGGGCAAGGCCGACAAGCTGCGCAAGGCTATGGGCAAGAAGAAGCTCGACGTCATGCGCGCGTTGCAGGAAGACTGGAACACCGGCGCGGTGGAGAACGGCTATCCGCTGGAAATTGCGAAGCAGATCTGGGAAGACGCGGAGAAATTCGCTAAGTACGCGTTCAACAAATCGCACTCGGCCGCCTATGCCATCCTGGTCATGCGCACGGCGTACCTGAAGGCGCACTACCCGAACGACTTCATGGCGGCCGTGCTGTCGTCCTACATGGGCAACACCGACCGTTTGATCCGCTACATCGCAAGCTGCAACCACTCGGGCATTCCCGTGTTGCCGCCGGACATCAACTCGTCCAACGCCGAGTTCACGCCCACCGACGAGGGCGTGCGCTTCGGCCTGGTGGGCGTGCGCGGCGTGGGCGCGAACGTGGCCGAGGCCATCATCGAGGAGCGCGAGGCGAACGGGCCGTTCACGTCGCTGCACGACTTCGTGAACCGCCTGGACGCGAAATGCTACAACCGCAAGACGCTGGAAGCGCTCATCAAGGGCGGGGCGTTCGACTCGACGGGCTACACGCGCAAGCAGCTCATGTACTTCGTTGACGAGACGCCGCTGCTGGAAAGCGCCTCGAAGCGCCAGAAGGATCGTGAGAGCGGCCAGGTGTCGATGTTCGACCTGTTCGGCGACGATCCCGATTCGGGCTTCGAGGAGGAGGTTCCGGAACCGGACGGCGTGGAGTGGCCGAAGCGCCAGCTGTTGACGTTCGAGAAGGAGATCATGAAGATCTACGTCTCGGACCACCCGCTGCGCCCGTACGAGGGCACCATCGCGCGTATGACCAAGTTCTCGCTGGGAGACTTGGCCGAGCGCACGAAGGAGATCAAGTCCGCGGTGTTCGTGGGCATGATCTCGAACGTGGTGACGAAGCTGACGAAGCGCGGCACGAAGATGGCCACGTTCACCTTGGAGGACACGACGGGCCATGTGGAGTGCATCTGCTTCAAGTACGACGACAACGCCGAGGCCATCCAGGAAGACGCCATCGTGAAGGTGAAGGGCAAGTTCGAGGCGAACGACCGCGGCAATCAGATCATGGCGTTCGAGGTGGAGGTCATCGAGCTGAACGAGGCCGATGCGCGTCCGTCGCACCTCGAGCTGAAAGTTGCGTCCTCGGACTTCGACCAGTCGAAGTCGCTGCGGCTCAACCGCATCTTGAAGTCGTATCCGGGGCGCGACGGCGTGGTTCTGCTCGTGCAGCAGAGCGATGGCCGCAAGTTCCGCGCCGAACTGCCCGTGTCAGTGGATTCCCGCAGCCCCGTCATGCGTTCCGAGATCCAGGATCTGTTCGGCTCGCAGGTGTGGAGGGCTTCGTAGCGTCGTATCGCGCATTGCCCAGTCGCTCAAACAGTCCTGCTCGCTCGAAGGCCCCGCTGGGGCCTTCGGCTCGTGCGGAACTCGCTTGGTGGGCAACGCGCGATACGACGTAGCTTCGCGGCGCTTTTAAACAATTTGGCAAGCGGATAGCGCCCCCTCTTCGCAGAGGGGGCGTGTTCGTTTATGATGTCGGCTATGAATACGCAAACCATCACCCCAAACACCGCGCGTAAGCGCGAAGCAGCGGCCGCTGCGGCAGCTGATAAACCCGTGCGCGACCATACTCTGGCGTTGACCTTGTCGTACAACGGCGCGCCGTTCAGCGGCTTCGCTCGTCAGCCGGGTCAGACCACCGTGCAGGGCGACCTCGAGGATGCCCTGCGCATGCTGTTCCGCCGCGACGTGGAAACCACGTGCGCGGGACGGACCGATGCGGGCGTGCATGCGCTCGGCCAGGTGGTCAGCTTCGACGTGGACGACCGCGACATCGCAGGACGCTCGCTGCCCAGCTTGCGCCGTTCTCTCAACGCGCTCACGCATGACGCCATCACCGTGCGCGAGGTCGAACCGAAGAAGCTGGGCTTCTCGGCGCGCTTCGACGCGCAGGCGCGCGAGTATCACTACCACCTGTGCGTGGACAGCACGTGCCCCATCTTCATGAAGGACTTCTCGTGGTTCGTCCCCGGCGGCCTCGATATCACGGCCATGGAAGCAGGTGCGCAGTATCTGCTGGGCGAGCACGATTTCAAGAGCTTCTGCATGGCCGCCTCGGCGGAAGGCAAGCCCACGCACCGCAACGTGCGCGAGATTTCCTTCCATCCCGAGACGGTGATGGGCGAGAACCTCATGTCCATCAAGGTGGTGGGTAACGCGTTTCTGCACTCCATGGTGCGCACCATCGTGGGCACGCTGGTGATGGTGGGGAAGGGCCAGCGCGACGCCGATTGGGTGGGCGAGGTGCTGGAGGCGTGCGATCGTCGGGTTGCGGGGGAGAACGCCCCAGCTCAAGGGCTTGTATTCTGGCGAGTCATCTACTGACGTGCTACAATAGGCCTCCGATAAACCGAAGGCGGCGTATCATGTTCAGCACATCAACGGCAAAGCGCGTGGCGCGCGAGGCGGAAAAGATCGTATCGCTCAAAGAGGATATGGACACCGTCTCGTGGACGCGCGTGCTCGAAATAGGCAATCAGCTCCAAGAGGGCGTCGACGAGGCCGAGCGCGTCTCGCTGGCGCGCGAGCTCGTGTCCATCGCCCAATCCAACCGCTCGCTGTACACGCGCTTGGGTCTCGATCCGGAACCCTCGTCCTCGCGCGTGATGGCGTCGGGTATCGAAGTGATGGAGGGCGGGCTTGCCGAAGCCGCTATCGAAAAGCGGGGAGATCGAGGGGGACGGCGTCCTCCGATCATCGAGGCTCCGTCGATCGAGCCGGAGGTTTTCGTGGAAGAGCCCAGCGAAACCGATTTCCAGGCGGCCGGCGTGCAGGCGGAGCGCGATCTCGTGGCGAAGAACGATCCCGACGAAAGCGACTTCATCGAGGCGGCCGAGGCCGTAGCGCGCGTCGATTCGCCGGCCGCTCCTTTGCCCGTCGATCCCGAGCCCGTCGATCCTGCGCCCGTTGCCGAGCCTGCCGCGCAGGTCGAGGCGACGAAGCCGGAAGAACCCTCCTCGACGCAGCCGCAGCAGGAGCCGCGACCAGAGCCGAAGCCGGAGCCGGAGCCGAAGCCGGAGTCCGTGGCTGCGCCCAAAGAGAAGCCGCCTCGGCAGCGCCGTTTCGCGCGCTTCCGCAACCTGTACGAGAGCCGCGACGGCGGTCTGTGCGTCTTCGAAGACGAGCACGGCCACCTCGTGGCCGTCGACTCGTCGAAGCTCGCCTAGCGAACGCGAAGGGCCCCGCAGGGCCCTTCGTTCGTTTACGCCGCCGGTTTCTTGGGGACGGTCTTGTCCACGAAGTAGATCTTGTACCATATGAGGAACATGTAGACGATCCAGATCTTGCGCGAGCGGTCGATCTTGTACCTGTGCTCGTCGAGCAGGCGCACCAGCTCGTCGGTGTTGAAGAACTGCTGTGCGATGTCGCCGGTGAACCATTCCTTGACCTGGTTGTAGTAGCGGTCCTGGCGCAGCCAGTCCACCATGGGCACGGGAAAGCCCAGCTTCTCCTTCTGCGCCCAGTCTTTCGGGATGGCGCGCTCGGCCGCCTCGCGCAGGGCGATCTTCGTCTGCTCGCCGTTTGCTTTGAACGGGGTGGGGATGGTGCGCGAGACGTTGAACACCTCCTTGTCGAGGAACGGCACGCGGCTTTCCAGCGAGTGGGCCATCGACATCTTGTCGGTTTTCAGCAGGATGTCGCCCACCAGCCAGAAGAAGAGGTCGACGTACTGCATGCGCGTCGTCTCATCGAGGTCGGACACCTCCGCGTACGCAGGCGCGATCAGCTCTTGCGGCGAGCACGCCTGCACGGGGCGCTTCAGCAGGCGGGCGCGCTCCTCGGGGCTGAACGCCACGCCGTTGGCGTTGGTGTAGTACCAGTCCTCGGGGGTCTCGCTGGCGCGCTCCAGGTAGTTCGCGCCGCGCACGCCCAGCGCGTGAGCCGCCTTCGACGCGCCGCGCAGCAGACCCTTCGGCACCCAGGACAGCTTCGCGTTGGCGAACGGCGTCTGGTAAATGCGGTAGCCGCCGAAGAACTCGTCGGCACCCTCGCCGGACAGCACGGCCTTCACCTTCTTCGCGGCCTCCTGGTCGACGAAGTACAGCGCCACGGCGCTCGGGTCGGCGGACGGCTCGTCCATGTGCCACTGCACGCGGGGCAGGCTTTCCCAGTACTCCTCTTCGCCGATGTGCTTGGAGTTGTTCTCGATATGCAGTTCGTCGGCCAGCTCGCGCGCCCAGGAGATCTCGTCGCGCTCGCCCTCGTACTCGGCGAAGCCCACGGTGAACGTCTTGATGTCGGGATTCTCCTTCGCCAGGCATGCGGCCATGTAGCTGGAATCGATGCCGGACGACAAGAACGAGCCCACCTCCACGTCGGCCACGTTGTGGTAGCGCACGCTTTCGCGCATGGCGGCGTCGATGGCCTTCACGGTGTCCTCGCGGCTGCGGTTCTGGTCGAAGTCGTACGTGGGGCGCCAGTAGCGCTCGGTTTCCGTCGTGCCGTCGGCGCGCACGGTCATGCAGTGCGCGGGCTCGAGCTTGTAGATGCCCTTGAAGAACGTCTCGGGCAGCGCCGAGAACTGGAAGCACAGGTACTGCTCCAGCGCCTCCTCGTTGAGCTCGCGCTCGTAGGCGGGGTGCTCCAGGATGCATTTGATCTCGGAGGCGAAGATGAACTGCGAGCCGGCCTCGCCGTTCTGCACGGTGTAGTAAAACGGTTTGATGCCGAAGAAGTCGCGCGCGCAGAACAGCTCGCCACGCTGCTTGTCCCAGATGGCGAACGCGAACATGCCGCGCACCTTATCCAACAGCAGCTTGCCCCAGGCCAGGTACGACACCAGCAGCGTCTCGGTGTCGGACTCGGTCTTGAACGTCCAGCCGTCCGCGGCCAGCTCGTCGCGCAGGTCGCGGTAGTTGTAGATCTCGCCGTTGAACACGATGGCGTAGTCGCCGATGGTGAACGATCCGGGAGCGGAGCCTTCCGTAGCCGGCGACGTCACGATGGAGTCATGCGCGCCCGTGGCGCGCACCATGGGCTGGCTGCCGTTCTCGAGGTCGATGAGCGACAGGCGCCGATGCCCCAGCGCCACGCCGTCGGCAAGGTACTGGCCCTCGCCGTCGGGGCCGCGGTGCGCCATGATGTCGCACATGGCCTTCAACGTGGGCGCGTCGGCTTCGGTCGCGCCGGTGAATCCGCAGATACCGCACATGAATGATTCTCCTTCTCGTTTGGTCTGCGCACCATGATAGCCCAAGCGCCCCGCAACCCCCAAGCGCCCTGCCCGCCCCCTCGCCAAAACCGCAGATTTGGAGGGAGCTGGCAGCGAGTAGTCACCGTAGGAACGCATCTTCGCCCGTAAAACACGCCTCGCGCGCTGTGGCGTGTTTTACGGGCGAAGATGCAGCGCCGCGCACGTTCGCAGACCCGGGACGTTCTTTCGGTGCGGCAGCGGCGAGACCGGCGTCCGAATGCGAAGCAGTTCCCGCTCGGCGGTGCGCGCGTCGGAGGACGCTTCCGTAGCACCTCTTCGGGCGTCGGTTGCTGGCAAAACGGATCTTTCGGCAAAACGTTGTTGGCGACCAGGGTTTTCCCGGTATAATGATGCATCTGGATCGCGGCGCAGGTGCACGACGTGGATGGGCGCCCGTATCCGATCCCTTGCGGGCGCGTTCCGCGAGCGGATTTTCCGGGGAATACCAACTGAACGTTAACGGAGGTTTTCGATGGCTTCAACGCATGCGCACGCGCGCTCGGCCTGGTCGGGCAAGTGGGCGTTCATTCTGGCTGCGGCGGCATCCGCCGTGGGCTTGGGGAACATGTGGCGCTTCCCCTATCTGGCGGCCAAGTACGGCGGCGGCACGTTCCTGCTCACCTACCTGGTGCTGGTGTTCACGTTCGGCGTGTCGCTGCTGTTGCTAGAGACGGCGCTCGGCCGCAAGACGGGCCAGTCGGCCATCGGCGCGTTCAAGCAGTTCGGCAAGAAGTACGCCTTCATCGGCGTCCTGGCGTCCACCGTGCCCTTCATCATCACGCCGTACTACTGCATCATCGGCGGCTGGGTGACGAAGTACGCGGCGGCCTACCTGATCAACGGCCCGGAGGCGCTGGCCGACGGCGGAGACTTCTTCACAGGCTTTATTTCCAGCAACACCGAGAGCTTCCTGTGGATGCTCCTGTTCATGGCCATCGTGTTCATCGTGGTGTCGCTGGGCGTGAAGGGCGGCATCGAGAAGGCGAACCTCGTCATGATGCCGGCGCTCATCATCATGGCCGTAGGCATCGCGCTGTACACGCTGACCATGCCCGGCGCCGTCGACGGTGCCCTGTACTACCTCACGCCCGACTTCAGCAAGTTCTCACCGGAGCTGGTCATCGGCGCGCTCGGGCAGATGTTCTACAGCCTGTCGCTGGCCATGGGCATCATGATCACGTACGGCTCCTACCTGGACAAGAAGTCCAGCCTCACGCAGAGCGTCGCCCGCATCGGCGGCTTCGACATCGGCGTGTCGTTCCTCGCCGGCCTCATGATCGTGCCGGCCGCGTTCGTGGCCATGGGTTCGGGCGAGGCCGTGGCGGCCAACTCCGGTCCGTCGCTCATGTTCGTCATCCTGCCCACCGTGTTCGCCGATATGGGCGGCGCGGCCACCGTCGTGGGCTTCCTGTTCTTCCTGCTGGTACTGTTCGCAGCTTTGACCAGCGCCATTTCGCTGACCGAAACCTGCACCTCCATCGTGCAGGACGGTGCGGGCTGGTCGCGCAAAAAGGCGCTGTGCGCCGTCATCGGCGTGGTCACGGTGGCCGGCATCTTCGTGAACCTGGGCTACAACGGCTTGTCGTTCATCGAGCCGATGGGCGAGGGCACCACGCTGCTGGACTTCTTCGACTTCATCTCCAACTCGGTGATCATGCCTATCGTCGCGCTGCTCACCTGCATCTTCGTCGGTTGGATCATCAAGCCGAAGGCCATTGTCGACGAAGTGAAGATCTCCAGCGAGTTCAAGGTGGAGAAAGCCTGGACCGTCATCATCAAGTACGTGGCGCCGGTGCTCGTGGTGGTCATCCTCGTTGCGTTCGTCGCGCAGACGTTCGGGCTCATCAGCTTCTAGCGTTCAGGCGCATACGAGGCATTCGCGCGGAGCGCCCTTCGGGGCGCTCCGTTTCGTTTCGGGCGCGAGCGGCGCGGATGGGGCTCGTGCTTCGTGTGCGTTCCGGTTGCGTCCCGGTCGTGCCCCGGCCGCCGGCCCGGTCGCCTGGCCGCGTCCGCGCCCGGCTTCGCTGCCTGGTCCGCTGCCCCGGTCGCGTCGCCCCGCTCAGCCGCGTCCCTCGCCTGGTCGCGCCTGGTCGTCCCGCCCGTGCCATCATCGCCCGCCTGTGTCGTCCTGCCCAGCCGTGCCCTGGCCGCGCCGCTTCGGCCGGATGCGTGTTTTCGCAAGGCCATGTGCAGCAAAAACGTCGTTTTGGCACGGCCGGCTCGCTCAGGCGCGGCATTCCGAGGCGATGGCGGAACGCGACCTGGGGTTTCGCTTCGGCATCCTTCGGGAAGATGCGTCGAGGGATGCCGAGTAGTGCCAAACCGTTGATTTTGCCGCATACCGGATCCGGTTTTCGTTCGGGCGCGATCCCGCTGCAAGCGGCGTTACGGCGGCAGCGATCGGTTTTCGCAGGGATGTTGCGTTCGGTTCGGACCGTCCGGCTCCCAACCTCGCGCGACCTGGCGTAACGTCGCGGGTTGCGCGTCTTGGGGCGCGGAGGCATCCAAGTGCGCTCGAAGTGCAACATCGCGGGCAAAACCGTGCAACGGACGCGCTGAACGGTTTTGCGCCGATAGATGGTATGACGGCGGAAGCGAAGTCGAACGGCGGAAATCGAACGGTTTGGTAATCTCGACGAGGGCTCGGTCGCGGCATCTCGGACCCGCAGAGCGCGATCGAAGGGGTTTTCCCAGGTCGGATGTTCGAAGCGTAAATAAAAGCGAATCGATAGGATTACCAAACCGCCCGATTGCTGCCACGGAGCGGGGATTTCGCCGTCAAATCGGCATCGACGGGTGTTGACGCATGCCGCCGTGCACGTAGGGCGGCATGCTGTCGGTCAAGACGGGGCACCTCGAGTGCTCCGCATGAAAAAGATACCGAAGCGTCGGAGAATGCGAGGGGAGGCCGCGCAGGGCGCGGGTAGTTTGCTATCATGGGACGACACATCTGCATCGTATGAGAAGGAAGTTCCATGTCGCTATCCATCGGTATCGTCGGTCTGCCGAACGTCGGCAAGTCCACGCTGTTCACGGCCCTCACGAACAAGGGCGGCCTCGCGGCCAACTACCCGTTCGCCACCATCGAGCCCAACGTGGGCGTGGTGCCCGTGCCCGACGCGCGCCTGGACGCGCTGGCGAACATCGACCATCCCACGCGCATCGTGCCCGCCACCATCGAGTTCGTGGACATCGCGGGCCTCGTGGCCGGCGCCAGCCAGGGCGAGGGCCTGGGCAACCAGTTCCTCGCGAACATCCGCGAGACGGACGCCATCTGCGAAGTCGTGCGTTTCTTCGGTGACCCCGACGTGGTGCACGTGGCGGGCCGGGTGGACCCGAGCAGCGACGTGGACACCATCAAGACCGAGCTCATGCTGGCCGACATGGCCACCATCGAGAAGGCCCTGCCGCGCTTGGAAAAAGAGGCGAAGCGCGACAAGGACGGCGCCAAGAAGGTCGAGGTGGCGAAGAAGGTGCTCGCGGGCCTGGACGAGGGGCACCGCGCCCGCACGTTGGGGCTGGACGAGGACGAGCAGGCTGCCATTTACGATCTGCACCTGCTGACGATGAAGCCCATGCTGTACATCGCCAACGTGGACGAGGACCAACTGGACGCCGATCTGCCCGAGATCGACGGCTGCCGCCCCGTGCCCATCAGCGCGAAGGTGGAGGCCGACCTGGCCGAGCTCGATCCTGCCGAGGCGAAGGAGTACCTGGAGGCCATGGGTCTCGAAGAGAGCGGCCTGGCGCGCCTGGTGCGCGAGGCGTATAAACTTCTGGGGCTGCAGTCGTACTTCACCACCGGCGAACAGGAAACGCGCGCTTGGACCATCCCCGTCGGTGCGAAGGCTCCGCAGGCGGCGGGCGTCATCCATACCGATTTCGAGCGCGGCTTCATCAAGGCGGAGACGGCCTCGTACGAAGACTACGTGGGGCTGGGCGGCGAGAAGGGCTGCCGCGATGCCGGCAAGCTTCGTCAGGAAGGCAAGGAGTACGTCGTCCAGGACGGCGACGTCATGCACTTCAAGTTCAACGTGTAAGGAATTCGTCCCGAACCCCCTTTGAACAGGGGGTTCGGTTTTTAACGGAAACGTCTAATGCATGCCGGGGTATACGGCTCCGGTGGCGGGCGCGGGCGCGTCGCCGCGATCGGGCGGAATCACGCCGAACTCGACCAGCAGACCGTAGAGGTCGGTCCCCTTGATCTTCTCGATTCCCTCGTGCAGGGCGAGCTTTTCGAGGGGATTCATCTCCATGTCGGTGATGGGCTTGCCGTCCCTGATCAACGTGGTGGCGTTCAGCAAATCGCGGATGTCGAACGCGCTGCCCCATACTTCGGGCACGCCGCGGTCGACGTTGCACAGCGTGTAGACGGCTTCCATGCCGGTGCGCATGGAATACTCGGTGGTGAAAATGGTGTCGCGCGGCGTTTCCGCGAATTGGCCGATGAACGCGAAGTTCACCGCGCCTTCGGGCACGACGTCGGGTCGGTCGCCTGCGGCGCGCGGCATGAAGAATGCCGTGATGTAGGGCATCATGCACGGAACCGTGTTGGCGCTGTTCTCGGCGAGCTCCTCGATCTGCGATTCGGGAACGCCCAGGTGGTACAGCCACTCCATGCATATTTCCTTGCCGGTGCATTCGCGCAGGGTTTTCTTCACGTAGTTGCCGGGCACATCGGTGAACAGGCCGTATATCCAGCCGCACAGCTGATCGTCGGGCTGGGCTCTGAACTGGGGTTGCCTGTTGAACGTCCAGCTTAAAAGCCAGTTCGAATCTTTTACGGTAACGATGCCGCCGGTTACGACGCCGCCCGAGAACGGATCGCGACGGCAAATGCTCTCGATATAGGGAACGATCTTCTCATCGAGCGTCGTGACGGTGGCGCTCATCCAGTTGGACTTCTCCGGATCGCCGATGAATTTTTCCGGATTCCCGAATGCGGAATCCTGCCGTGCGATACGTCGCCACAGGTCGAACCCGGTTCCTTTTTCCAGCACGGCGTTGAACTGGGCCGGCTCGTCTTGCGATCCGAAGGACGAATTGGCGACGCAGCTGCCGTTGGTGATGAACAGCAGGTCGTCGTCGGTGAGGTGAAACGTCTTGTCGGCCCCTTCGCATATCGTCTGCACCTCGGTGGCTACTTTGCGCTCCGGGGTGCTGGAGAACGTGATGTCGACGACCTCGGTGTTCAGATGGATCTGCACGCCCTGGCCTTTCAGGTAGTTCACCATGGGCAGGATGAGGGATTCGAACTGGTTGTACCGGGTGAAGCGCAGTGCGCTGAAGTCGGGGAGCCCGCCGACGTGGTGGACGAAACGCTGGATGTAGCGCTTCATCTCGAGCGCGCTGTGCCAGTTCTCGAAGGCGAACATGGTGCGCCAGTACAGCCAGAAGTTGGAATCGAGCACATCGTCGGAAAAATAGTCGGTTATGGGCTTGTCGTCGAGTTGCTCTTCGGGGGTGAAGAACAGGTTCATGATCTCCATGCACGCCTTGTCGGACAGGTTGAATGTATTGTCGAGGCCGGCGTCTTCACCCCGGTTGACCGTTGCGCGGCACAGGGAATAATTGGGATCGCGCTTGTTCAACTGATAGTAGTAATCGAGGATGCTCATGTTCTCGTCCTCGATGGAGGGGATGGATCGGAACAGGTCCCACATCACTTCGAAGTGGTTGTCCATCTCGCGACCGCCGCGCATAGTGAAGCCGAGCTGGGGATACTCCCACCCGTCGCAGGCGCCGCCCGGTTCGGCGTCGCGTTCGAACAGGTGCACGCGCGAGCCGTCCATCTGAGCATCCCTGATCAGGTAGCACGCGGCCGACAAGCCCGCCAGCCCGGTGCCGACGATGTAGGCCGATTTGTCCTCGATGCCCTCCGGCTTTGCCGGGCGGGCGAATGCTTCGTAGTTTCCGCTGGAATAGTACACAGGCTCTCCAATCTCTCGACGTGGGGGTACGGCCCCCATTGTGATGCGGGGCGTCCGAGGGCGAAGAGGGCGTACCGACCTGATGCGGTTTCGTTTGGAAGGGGTAACGTGGGGGTTCAGGTTGGCGCATGCCGCGGTGTCGAAGAACCCTGAACGGCTTGCATTGCGTTCGGCGTCGGCTTCGTAGCTTTGTTGCCGCTCGAACGATTGCGGCCGGCTTGTTTTCCATTTGTGTATACTGATCACGAACAATGCGCTGAAGCGTGTCGGATGGTTCGAGCGGCCGCGCGTGTCGAGCGCGATCGGGTGAGCATGGTCGGGGAGCGAGGATTATCTATGGACGAGATCGGGAAGCTGGGCTTCGGGTTCATGAGGCTGCCCGTCGTCGAGGGCGACGGCGGCAAGGAGATCGACATCGAGCAGGTCAAGCATATGGTAGACCTGTTCATGGACGCGGGCTTCACCTATTTCGACACGGCGCGCGGCTACCATAACGGCCGGTCGGAGGCGGCGCTGCGCGAGGCCGTCGTCGAGCGCTATCCGCGCGAATCGTTCCAGGTTGCCACGAAGCTGCCGGCGTGGCTGGCGAAAAACGCCGACCATGCGCGCGCTATGTTCGACAAGTCGCTGCGCGAGACGGGGGCGGGTTATTTTGACTTCTTCTTGCTGCATAACCTGGGCGAGGAGCGCACGCGCCTGTTCGACGACTTCGGCCTGTGGGACTTCCTGCACGAGAAGAAGGAGGCGGGTCTGATCCGCAACCTGGGCTTCTCCATCCACGACAAGGCTGCCGTGTTGGAAGAGGTGCTGGAGGCGCATCCCGAGGTGGACTTCGTGCAGCTGCAGATCAATTACGCCGACTGGGAGAGCGAAACCGTCGAATCGCGCAAGTGCTACGAGGCTGCGCGCGCCCACGGGCTGCCTGTCGTGGTGATGGAGCCCGTTAAGGGCGGCTCGCTCGTGCATCTGCCCGAGGAGGCGGCGGACGTGCTGCGCGCCGTGAACCAGGACGAGTCGCTGCCCTCGTGGGCGCTGCGGTTCGCCGCGTCGCTGCCGGGCGTGCTCACCGTGCTGTCCGGCATGTCCACGCCCGATCAGGTGAGCGAGAACACGCAGATCATGCGCTCGTTCCATCCGCTGACGCACGAGGAGGACGAGGCGCTGGCGCGCGTGCGGGCCATCCTCGACGGCGTGCCCACCGTGCCGTGCACCGACTGCCGCTACTGTTTGAAGAACTGCCCGAAGGGCGTGCGCATCCCGGCGGCCCTCGCGTCGCTCAACATCCTAGAGCTGTTCCACGACATGCATCGGGCGCAGGAGAACTACGATTGGAACGCGTCGAGCGGCCCCGCGTCCACGTGCGTCGGGTGCGGCGCGTGCGAAAGCGTGTGCCCGCAGCATATCGAGATCGTGAAGGAGCTGGGTCGCGCCGCCGAGCTGTTCGAGGAGAAGCCGGCATGACGGCGACGGGCCCCGGCCAGGACGTGGGCGTCGAGGCGCTCGACGCGTTTTTCGCGCGCACGCCGCGCTTGGCCGTGGCGTTCTCGGGCGGGTGCGACTCTTCGTTCCTGCTGGCCGCCGCGTTGCGCGCCGGATGCGACGTGAAAGCGTACGGCGTGCGTACGGCGTTCCAGCCCGCTTTCGAGATCGACGACGCGAAGCGCCTCGCCGCCGAGCTGGGGGCGGACTTCGAGCTGGTCGACGCCGACGTGCTGGCGCAGGGCGAGATCTGCGCGAACGGGCCCGATAGGTGCTACCGCTGCAAGACGTTCATCTTCTCCACCATCCTCGCGCGCATGGCCGAGGACGGCTTCGAGGTGCTGGCCGACGGCACGAACGTCACGGACGATCCGGCGAACCGCCCCGGCTTCCAGGCGCTCGCCGAGCTGGGCGTGGTGTCGCCGCTGCGCCGCGCGGGCATGACGAAAGACGACGTGCGCGCCGCGTCGCGCGAGCTGGGCCTGTTCACGGCCGACAAGCCCAGCTTCTCGTGCATCGCCGTGCACGTGGGCGCGGGACGCCCCGTCACCGCCCAGGCGCTTGCCGAGACGGCCGAACGCCTGGGCGTGACGGGTGGGAAGCGCCCGTAAGCGCGACGCGCCGGTTGACGATTCGTCGTAGGCTGCAGCCGCGCTGGTCGAGCGTGCTACGATGATTCGACATCAATCGTCGGCGAAGGAGAGCCTGCAGAATGAAGATCGTGGATTTGCGAGATTGTCCCGCCAGCGGCCTTTTCTACGGTGGGCGCGCCGGACAGAAAGAGGGCATTCTCGTGGACGGCGTCCCGTGGATAGCGAAGTATCCGCGTACGACGCGCGACCTCCAGGGCAAAAATCTTCCGCCGTACACGTCGAGCCCTGTATCCGAGCATCTCGGCGCGCGAATCTACGCGTCGCTCGGCATTCCCGTTCATGAGACGATGCTAGGCTACCGAAACGGCAAGATCGTCTGCGCGTGCAAGGACTTCACGTTTCCCGGAAAGCGCCTATTCGAGTTCAAGGATATCAAGAACGCCCTTTCCGACGATGACGGGGGATTCGATTCGGCTCCCTCGGACGGCGAGAGCGTCTTCCTTGGCGACGTGCTCGCCACGATAGAGACATCCGACCTCCTGCGCAGCGTGCCCGGGGTGCTCGAGCGTTTCTGGGATATGTTCGTGGTGGACGCGTTCATCAAGAACCCCGGCCGGAGCAACGGTAACTGGGGCGTGTTGATGGACGCGTCGTTCTCCTACGAGCTCGCGCCGGTGTACGATCTGGGCAGTTCGCTGTTCGGCAAGCGCGGCGATTCGCTTGCACGGCGGAGGATGCTCGACGAGTCGGATATAGATCAGGATGCGTTCGGGACGAACGTGTCATGCTATCGCCTGCCTTCGGGCGATGGGAGGGGAGCGTCCATTCACCCCTTCTCCTACATGGCGCAAACAGTCAATCCCGATCTCGATGCGGCGATCAAGCGGTTCATGGGCTCCGTCGACATGGACCGGATAGACGCGCTCATCGACTCCGTTCCGGCGGAGGCATACGGACGGCCTATCATGTCCGAGGCCGTTCGAGCCTCCCACAAGCTTCTGCTTCGTCGAAGGATCGACGAAGGCTTCGCCCCTTTGCTCGCGCGCATCGTGGAGCGCGAGGGCTAGCCGTCGCTCGTTCCGGGGCACGCGGCGGGTGCGTGCCGGGCTTCGCGCGCGGCTTGCGACGGCGTATACTGACGCTAAGCGCGACGCGCCGCTTCGGCGAGCGCGGCGGCGCCTTTGCCTCAACCGAAAGGATCGCCATGACCTCCTACGTGTTCACCCATGCAACCGTGCTCGACGGCACCGAGGGCATGGAGCCGCAGCCCAACATGACCGTCGTGGTGAACGAGGGCATCATCGAGAAGGTGGGTCCGGCGGCCACCACCGTGGGGCCGTTCGACGCTCGCGAGATCGACCTTGCCGGAGCGTATCTGGCTCCCGGCCTGGTGAACCTGCACGTGCACCTGTGCGGCTCGGGCAAGCCCACGAGCGCCGGCGCCGCAGGCGACCTCATCGACAAGGTGGTGGGCAACCCGCTGGGCAGGTGGTACCTGCGCCGCACGCTCAAGGCGCATGTGCAGCAGCAGCTGGCCAGCGGCGTGACCACCGTGCGCTCGGTGGGCGATCCTGGGTTCGCCGACGTGGACGTGCGCGATGCCATCAACGCGGGGAAGCATCCGGGTCCGCGGCTGGTCACGTCCGGCGTGGGGGTCACGGTGCCCGGCGGCCACGGCGCGGGCCTGTTCGCGCACGTCGCGTCCACGCCGGAAGAGGCGCGCGCCATCGTGCGCGACTGCTTCTCGCACAAGTGCGACTTGGTGAAGCTGTTCGTCACGGGAGGCGTGTTCGACGCCGAGGTGGAGGGCGAGCCGGGTGTGCTGCGCATGTCGCCCGAGGTTGCGCAGGCGGCTTGCGACGAGGCACGCAAGCTGGGCCTGCGCACCGCCGCGCACATCGAGAGCGCCGAGGGCGTGCGCGTGGGCCTCGAGGCCGGCGTGGACACCATCGAGCACGGCGCCCCGCTGGACGACGAGCTGATCGCGCTGTTCAAGCGCAACGGAGCCGGGCGCGCCTCGTCGCTGACCTGCACCGTCTCGCCTGCGCTTCCGTTCGTGGAGCTCGATCCCGCCAAAACGCATTCCACCGAGGTGCAGAAGGTGAACGGCCGCATCGTGTTCGAGGGCATCGTGCAGGCGGCGAAGCAGGCGCTGGCGGCGGGGATCCCCGTAGGTTTGGGAACCGATTCGTCGTGCCCCTACATCACCCAGTACGACATGTGGCGTGAGGTGGTGTACTTCGAGCGCATCGTGGGCGCGTCGCGTCAGATGGCGCTGCATACGGCCACGCTGGGCAACGCGCGCATCCTGGGGCTGGGCGACGAGACGGGCTCCGTCGAGGCGGGCAAGGCGGCCGACCTCATCGTGCTCGACCGCAACCCCCTGGAGAACCTGGAGGCGCTTCGCGACGTGCGCATGGTTATGGCTCGCGGCGTGCTGGACGAGCATCCTCGCGTGAAGCGCCTTGCCGAACTGGACGTCGAGCTCGACGGCTTCCTGCCGAAGCCCGTCTAGCGGCGCTGCCGGAGGGCGAGGTCGGCGAGGAGGGTTTCGAAGCCTTGCTGCTGGTCGGTGAGCTCGCAGCTTGCCAGCAGGTCGCGGGCGCTTTCGAGGGTGGCGGTACCGGCATGGGGCGAGCGGTGCAGCGCCATGCCGCACTCGATGACAGCGGCGGCGAACGTCCAATCTCCGTTCGGGCAGTCGGTGCAGCTTTCGTCGTCGACGACCAGCGCCTGCTCGACCGCTTCGACGGTTCCCGCAGGGCGGTAGCGCATCGTGCACGTCAGCCATTCCCCGTCGTTCGCTTCGGAGCGGCGACCGTCCTGCCGGTCGTCGGCATCGCTTCCGTATTTCAATGCGGACGCGCCCACCTCGAACGCCGATCCTGCGGGGACGATCTCGTACGCCACGGTGAACGCATGGCCCGCGCCCACCTCGCCCGCGTCGGCCGCATCGTCGCGGAACTCCTCGTCGGCGAGCGCGCGGTTCTCGTAGCCGATCAGCCGATAGCCCTTCACCCGGTCAGGATTGAATTCCACCTGGATCTTCACATCGTCGGCAAACGGCACGAGGTTCGCACGGAGGTTCCGTCCGAGCACCCGCCGGGCTTCTTCGGCGCAGTCGATGTAGTGGTAGGCGCCGTTGCCGTGGTCGGCCAGCGTCTCCATCTTATTGTCCTTGTAGTTGCCCGAGCCGAATCCCAGCACCGAGAGGTACACGCCGGTCTCGCGCTTCCGCTCGACGAAGTCGTGCAGCTCGCTCTCGGACGAGATGCCCACGTTGAGGTCGCCGTCCGACGCCATGACGACGCGGTTCACACCGCCTTCGATGAACGACGATTCCGCCAGGCGGTACGCCTGCTCCAAACCGGCTTCCCCGTTCGTCGACCCTTCGGCGACGAGGCCGTCGACGGCGCGCATGATACGCCGCTTGTCGTCGCCCGGCACGCCTTCGAGCAGCACGCGCTCGCCGCTGGCGTAGGTTACGACGGACACGCGGTCGCGCTCCGTCAGCCCTTCGACGAGCGTGGCGAACGAGTCTTTGACCAGGGGGAGCTTGTCAGGGTCGTCCATCGACCCCGAGACGTCGATGAGGAATACGAGGTTGGCGCCCGCGGGCGAAGCGTCGCCGTCCTTCTTGGTGGCGAATCCCATGACCAGCAGCTTCGTCTGGTCGTTCCAAGGACAGTCGCTCATCTGGGTCGATACGCCGAACAAGTCGGAGCCAACGGGCGCCGGGTAGGCGTAGTCGAAGTAGTTGAGCAGCTCTTCGGTGCGCACGGCACCGGCGGGCACGACGGCTGGCGCGTATCCCTGCGCCACCATGCGGCGCAGGTTGCAGTACGAGGCCGTGTCGACGTCGGCCGACAGCGTGGACAGCGGGCTGGTCGCAGGGGAGAGGAACCCCGGCTCGTCGAGTGCACGGTATTCCTCGGTGCCGCCGGGAGAGGGCGAGGGAACGTACGGATAGGGAGGAGGGCATGTGGAGGCCGTCTCGGACAGCGCGGAACCGATGGCCATGATCTCCGATTCGCTTGCAGCCGATCCTAGCTGGTCGCCCGCCTGACCGTCGGGGCTGCATCCGGCAAGCGATGCGCCGGCGATCAGGACGGCGAAGGCGATGGAGCCCGCGGCGAGCCTGCCGCGGCTGCGGTTGGAAGCGTGCATGATGTTCTCCGTTCGTCGGGCTTACGCGAGGTCGGCCAGGTACGTGACGCCGGTTTCGTCGTATCGTATGGCGTAGGGATGGGCTGCATCGTTCGTCGCGAAGACCGTGCACGGCGAGGACGTCGTTTCGTCGGGGCCGGTGGCGACGGCGCGCTCCAGCTCCTCTCGGATCGTTTCGGGGCTGGCTGGCAAGGGGCCGTCGTCGCCGAGGGCGACGCGCAGACGCTCGCCCGAGGAGAGCGTGACGAACGGGTGGCGTGCGTCTCCGTCGGACGGAGCCGCGCCCGATTCGCTTTGCGCTTCGTCGGCCGAGGAGGGGGCGGCTGATTTCAATTCGTCGTTGATGCTGGCGATCGTCGCCGCACCGCCGGAACTCGGGGGCTGCGTGAGGGAGGAGGCGTAGGTGAGCGCGCCGATGCCCGCAGCAAGCACGAGGCAGGCGGCGAGGGGGATCAGCGCGCGCCGCGCCGACCGGCGCTTCGGCGCGCGCCGCTCGCTTGCGGCTAGCAGCTCCGCCAGCATGCGCCGCCGGGCCTCTTCGTCAAGACCCATGCTCTCGTAGGCGTGCGCCAGACGCTTCTCAAGCGTTCCGCTGGTCTCGAAACGGCTATCGTCCATGTCTCTCACCTCCCAACATCGTCTTCAGAAGCGCCCGCGCCTCGCTCAGATGGCTGCGCACGGTCGAGGATGGCACGCCGGTCAGGGCCGCTATCTCTGCCGTGCGATACCCCTCGTAATAGAACAGGTACACGCAGGTCTTGTACTTCTCCGGCAGGGCCAGCACCGCATCCAGCGTCTCGTCCTGCCGCGCGCGCCTCTCGTCCGCGATGTCTTCGGGAAGGGCGGTCTGCCGCGTTCGGTGCGCGCTCTTCAGCACGTCGCGGCAGTGGTTCTGGGCGCATACTATGAGCCATGCCTTCTCGTGCTCGGGGTCGTTGAATCGGCGAGGGCGGTCGATCAGCTTCATGAACACGCTCTGCGTCGCGTCCTCCGCGTCGGCCGCGCTGCCCAGAAACGAGTAGCACAGCCTGTACACCGTCGCGGCGTGGCGGTTGAACAGTGCGGCTATGTCGACGTTGTTCTGCAGCGGTTTTCCCTTTCTGACTGCAACACGATCGAGCGGCGGGTTTTGTCGGAGGAATTTGGAGGATATTGTAGCGGAAGGCGATGCTTCGCTCCGCAAGCCTGCGAAACCTTGCGCGCAGCCCATGCGGATCTTGCACGCAGCCCGCGCGGTTCTTGCGCGCAGCCCATGCGGATCTTGCGCGATTCTAGCGCGGATCGTACGCGGATACCACGCGCAGCACGCGTCGATCCAGTGCGGATCCAACGCGGATCACATGCGGATCCAACGCGGATCTAACGTCAAAAATATTGTTTGATCTGGGAAAACTTTTACTTCACAGACAGCGTGCGAGGCACTAGAATCATGGCTGTCAGCAGTGTCCGTTTCCGGCGGGTGGCGCCTTCGAGAGGAGGTGATTACCCGATGGATAGTTTCAATCTGATCGCAGGACTATGTTCCATCTTGTCATTCTTCATGGCAGCCTACGACTGGGCGCGACGAAAGCGGAAGGCATCGAGGAAACAGAAAGGACGGCGGGAGTCCTAGTCCCTAACCGTCCCCGAAACGTACCGGCGTCACCCGTCCGGAGCTTCAATCCCACGGGCACCGCTGACACCCTGCATTATACATGCTTCCCGCCGTCGCGCAAGACGTGTTCGAGGAACAATGCAGTATCATGGGAATACGAGAGCAAGCCGGAAACGGGCGGGGAGGAAGCAGCAGTGACGGATCTATCGCAGGCGCACCAGGCGCTCAAGCAGTACTTCGGCTACGAGGCCTTTCGACCGGGGCAGGAGGGTGTCGTCGAGGCGATCCTCGGCCGCCGCGACGCGCTCGCGGTCATGCCCACGGGCGCGGGCAAGTCGGTGTGCTACCAGGTGCCCGGCGTGGTGATGGACGGCTTGGCGCTGGTGGTGAGCCCGCTCGTGTCGCTGATGGGCGACCAGGTTCGCACGCTTCTGGACGCCGGCATCCGCGGCGCCTACCTCAACTCCACGCTCACGCCCGGGCAGCAGTCCACCGTCCTGCGCCGCGCGCTGGACGGCGCCTACCAGATCATGTACGTGGCGCCGGAGCGACTTGCCGATCCGAGGTTCCTCGAATTCGCGCAGAGGGCGGCCATCCCGCTCGTTGCCGTGGACGAGGCGCACTGCGTGTCCCAGTGGGGCCAGGATTTCCGCCCGTCGTACCTGACCATCGGCGATTTCATCGCACAGCTGCCGAACCGTCCCGTCGTGGCGGCGTTCACGGCCACGGCCACCGCGCGCGTGCGCGCCGACATCGTGCGCCTGCTCGACCTGCGCGACCCCTACGAGGTGGTCACGGGCTTCGACCGCCCGAACCTGTACTTCGGCGTTGAGCGGCTCGATCCGAAGCGCAAGATCGCGCGCATCGCCGGCTACGCGCTGGAGCATGCGGGCGACAGCGGCATCGTGTACTGCTCCACCCGCAAGGACACCGACAAGGTGCACGCCGCGCTGCTGGAGGCGGGCATCCGCGCCGCGCGTTACCATGCGGGCATGTCGGCGGCCGACCGCGCTGAGAGCCAGAGCGCGTTCATCGCCGACGACGCGCCGGTGATGGTGGCCACCAACGCGTTCGGCATGGGCATCGACAAGTCGAACGTGCGTTACGTGATCCACCACAACATGCCCGGCAGCATCGAGGCGTACTACCAGGAGGCCGGTCGTGCCGGCCGCGACGGCGAGCCTTCCACGTGCCTTCTGTACTGGAGCGACGGCGACGTGTCCACCTGCCGCTTCTTCATAGAGCAGGAATCGGGCAACGAGGAGCTTTCGCCCGAAGAGGCCGAAGCCGTGCGCGCCTCGCGCCGCCGTCTGCTGGCGGCGATGACCGGCTACTGCCACACCACCGGCTGCCTGCGCCGTTACATCCTCGATTACTTCGGGGAGCAGAAGGTTCCGTCGGCTTGCCGGCCGACGGAACGAGCCGACGCTGCGGAGGCTTCTGGCGCCGAACCTTGCGGCTCCAAGTCCTCCTCACGGCCCGAAGGCCGCCACGTCGGACTTTCACCGCAATCTTCGGCGCCAGAAGCCTCCTCGCTGACGTTACGAACGATCGGCGACAGAGGTTTTTCCTGCGGCAACTGCTCGAACTGCGCGGGGGAGTTCGAGTCGATGGACGTCACCGACACCGCGCTCGCCGTCATGCGCTGCGTGCAGGAGCTGCGGGGTCGCTTCGGCAAGGGCATGGTGGTGGATGTGCTGCGCGGCTCGCAGAACGCGAAGCTGCTGGACATGCATCTGGACGAGGCCGCGTGCTACGATACGGTGAACGCTCCGGCTGCGCAGGTGAAAGAAGTGATCGAGCTGCTGGCTGCAAGCGGCTACCTGCTGATTACCGAGGGGACGTATCCGGTGGTGGGTCTGGGGCCGCGTGCCCGCGAGGCTGCCGAAGAGGGTTTCAGCTTGTCGATGAAGCGCGTTCTGCGAAAGCCCGAGCGCACGCGTTCGGCTGCAGGCGGTTCGCACGTGTTCGGCTCGTCGGGAGCGCCCGCGAACGATGCCGACCCCGAGCTGTTCGAGCGTCTGCGCACGCTGCGCAAGCGCCTGGCCGACGAAGCGGGCAAGCCTCCCTACATCGTGTTCTCCGATGCGGCTCTGCGCGATATGTGCGCGAAAAGGCCTGCAACCGACGAGGAGTTCCTTGAGGTCAGCGGCGTGGGCGCTACGAAGCTCGCCCGTTACGGCGAAGCCTTCCTGTCCGAGATAGCCGCGTTCGAGCAGGGGCTTGCAAACGGGCGATGATCCGCCTCGCCGCTTCCGACCCGTGCGAAAAATCCGCCCCGCTCTCGCTTGCCCTCTAAGCTTGCTCCTCATCATCTCGTTACGCGAGCGACATGCAACCGCCACGCGTGGCGCGCAGGGGCACGCTATCATCGCTTCATCAAACAACAAGAAGGAGCGATGGGCCATGATCAAGGTCATCAAGCACGAGAACATGGGCAGAAGCGACCGAGGATGGCTGCACAGCCTGTTCCATTTCTCGTTCGCCGAGTACTACAAACCCGATAACATCAAGTTCGGCGCGCTGCGCGTGGTCAACGACGACCGGTTCGACCCGCACGGCGGGTTCGGCATGCATCCCCACGACAACATGGAGATCATCAGCTACGTCGTGGACGGCCAGCTCACGCACCGCGACAGCCTGGGCAACGGGAGCCGCCTCGAGCGGGGCGACGTGCAGTACATGAGCGCAGGAAGCGGCATCATGCACAGCGAGTACAACGATACGAACGAGCCGCTGCGTTTCCTGCAGATATGGATCTTGCCTGACGAGAAGAACGCGGAGCCGAACTATGGCGACCACCGCTTCGACTGGGAGGACCGCGTGGGGAAGTGGATGCCCGTCGCCTCGGGCGAGGAGGGTTTCGCGCCTATCCGGATCCACCAGGATATGAAGGTGCTCGTAGGCGTCATCGGCTCGGACGAGACGCTGTACTACGACCTCGACCCGGCGCGGCAAGCCTACCTCATCCAGATCGAGGGCGAAGGCATGGTGAACGGCAACGAGCTGGACGCGGGCGACGCGGCCGAGATCACCGCCACGCGCGAGGTGTCTGTTCGCGCGAAGACGCCGTCGCACTACATTATGTTCGACATGGCTGCTGACGAGGCGTAACGGCTTTGGCATGCAGAAGGCCCGCGGCAACGCCGCGGGCCTTCGTTGCGCGTTTGCGCAGGAGGAACGCGATTTAGAGCTTCGGGGCCTCGGGCGCTTCGGGGGCTTCCGGTGCGGTCGGCGCGCCGGAGTCGCTGCGGATGCCGTTGCCGTTGCTGACGCTCGCGCCGCCGCCGGAAAACGTGAGCGTCACGTCTCCGCTCATGGTGCGAGCGCTCACATGCCTCGACGCTGTGGCGCTACCGGCCGGCGAGTGCACGTCTCCGCTGACCGAAGAGGCCTCGATGGCGTATTCGCTGTCCGAACCGGAGAACGAGGCGTTCACGCTGCCGCTCACGGCATCGAACTTCGCGTCGGTGGCTGCCACGCCCGCCGCCAGGATGTCGCCGCTACCCATGCGGGCGTCGAGGGTCGCCGTGCTCACGCCTCGAAGCAGCTGTCCGCCGCTCGTCGTGTCCAGCTTCACGATCTCGGTCGCCTCGACGTCAGAGAATTCGATGTTGCCGCTCATCGTGGTTGCGCTCAGGTATGCGCACTGGACGCGCTGCACCTGCACGTTGCCGCTGGCGGCGTTCGTCACGATATCGTCCGCGGCGAGGCGGGAGAGCGAGATGTTGCCGCTCGCGGTTTTCGCCGTCACTGAGCCCAACCTGTCCAGATCTGCGGCATCCACATTGCCGCCCATGAGGTCGATGTCGAGCGTGCCCGTGTAGCTGCGCGGCACCTTCAGAACGGTAGAGTGGTCCTCGAACGATCCGATCATCATGATGCCGATGGCCGGCTCGCGCGAGCCTTCGACGGTGACGGTGCCGCCGTTGTCGCCCACGTCGAAGCTCTTGCGCTCGTTCGTCCAGTACGTCACCTCGATGGCGTCGCCGTCGGTCGGCTCGATGCGCACGTCCTCGCCCATGTCGCGCAGGACGATGGCGGTGTGGGGGTTTTCCGTCTCGGGTGCGAACGTCTTCGTGGAGGACGTCCAATTGCGGGATTCGGTCGAGAGGTTCTCGAAGTTGAACCCGGCCGCCGCGAACGCGCCGAACGATATGGCGCCTCCGCCGATGACGAGGATGGTTGCTATGACGAGCAACGTCTTTTTGCCGCTAGACATGAGCTGCTCCTTCCGGCGCGATCGGGCTGGCATCGTTGCGCTTCAGCTTGATGAACAGCCCCTTCACCCAGCGGGCGAACGAATGCGTGAGGTTGACGAGCCCCTTGCTGGCGGCCAGCACGCCGAACCAAGAGAACAATCCCAGGCCTGCACCGGCCAGGCCGCAGCCGAAGACCCAGATGCCCGAGAGCGGAAACCCCGTGGCCGCGCACCAGGCCAGGCCGAACACGCCGATGGGCGCGCATAGGAGCAGCGTGAGCACGACGGCCCACAGCGCCACGACGACCGACCAAATGGCCAGGTAGATGGCCAACACCATGCAGGCGAACGCCAGCGCCAGCGTCACCCAGATGGGGGAGAGGATGGCAAGCAGCACGATGTTGAGCGTGCGGCTGCCGGTGTTCGCCTTCGCGATGGCCTTGGGAATGGGCGGCGTTTCGGCGACGATCTGAGCTGCGATGGCGTGCACCGATCCCAGCGCGGCCACGGCTTCCTGCTCGCTCATCCCGTCTTCGATGCGGTCGTCGATCATCTCGGCGTAGAACGCGATCGATTGTTCCACCTCGTAGGAGGGCAGCTTGCCGAGCGCATGCCTGAGCGCATCCAGAAACTCGGTCTTGTTCATCGGTTGGCACCTCGTTTCACATATTCGTAGACGTCCAATACGTCGTCCCAATCCTTCAAGAACTCGTCGAGGTACGTGACCCCGGCCGGCGTGATGCGATAGTACTTGCGCAGGCGCCCGTTGTGCTCGATGGCGTAAACCGTCAGCAGCCCCGCCGATTCCAAGCGTTTGAGCAGGGGGTACAGCGTCGATTCGGTCAAATGCAAACTCGACGGCACGTCTTTGACGATCTGGTACCCGTACGAGTCCTGGCGGTTGATCGATGCGAGCACGCAAACATCGAGGAAACCTCGTTTCAATTGTGCATCCATCGCATACCTCCTTTCGCCTTATACTATATGACACATAGTATAAGGCGTCAACGGGTATTTGGAGATTCCGCGGGAAGGATGGCGGGGAAGGGGCTGCGCGGCTGCGACGGCTGCCGATGAGCTGCCGGGGCTGTGCGGTTGCGACGGCTGCCGATGAGCTGCCGGGGCTGTGCGGTTGCGACGGCTGCGACGGCTGCCGATGAGCTGCTGGGGCTGCGGGGACGCTCCGAGATGGGGAAGGGCCTGGTCGCGGAGCCTTCCCGCTCAGCCGAAGTGCGCGAGTGTCTCACGTGAAACATTTGTGCGGTTCTCCATCGAAGCGAGGCGCGACGGTATCGGTCGCGAGAACCCGGGCGGGAGACGCCGATCGCGCGCTCGGCGCCGTTACGGTAGTGCGCGGCACGTCGACCGGCGCGGCATGTTTCCGTGGTTCCATGTGCAGCAAAAACGAGCTTTTGGCACCCCTCGGTGCTCTTCGGCATTTTGCTCGTTGAAACTTTGCAGCAAAACCCCAGGTCGCGTTTCATCGAGCCTTGGGAATGCGGCATTCGGCCTCGGTTCGGCGGTTTCCGGACGGGTCCGGCGTGCCAAAACCTCGTTTTTGCTGCACATCGCCTTGAGGAGACGCGCGAACCCGCCCGACGGCACGAAGCGACGACCCGGCGCGGCGCGATCCGAGCCGCGTTCCTCAAGGCGCGCGGGCGTTGAGAAAAATCATGCGGGGCGGGAGCGCGGTGGGTTGGCAACGCCGAGGTTTGCTATTATAGACGGGTTATGTTTTCACCGGTGCCACCTTCGGTTTTCGAGCGATACGCGCGGAGCCGATGCGTGAAAACGAGAGAAGGAAAGCAGGCTCTATGACCCAACACCTCACCGAGCGCGACGTCCGCAGCATCGCGGAGTACGCGCGCATCGGGCTGGACGCCGACGAAGTCGTGCAGATGACGGTCGATCTCAACGCCATCATCGACAGCCTGAAGCCCATCACCGAATACGACCTCGACGGCGTGGAGCCTACGTTCCACCCCATCGGCGGCCTTTCAAACGTCATGCGCGAGGACGAAGAATCCCCCTCCTTCACGCAGGGGGAGGCGCTGGAGAACGCGCCGAAGCAGCAGGACGGCTGCTTTTTGATCCCCTCGATTCTGGGCGAAGGGGGCGATCGCTGATGGCTGCAACCGCACCCGTGTTCGCCGCAATGGGCGTGCGCGAGATCCGCGCGGGCCTCGCCTCCAAGGACTTCTCGGCGCGCGAGATCGCCGAGAGCTCGCTTGCCCGCGTGCGCGCGCTCGACGGCGCGACGCATGCGTTCCTCGAAACCACCGAGCAGCTGGCGCTTCGGCAGGCGGCTGCGCTCGACGCCGCCGTCGCGGCCGGTACGCTGGACGCGTGCGGCCCGCTGGCCGGCGTGCCCGTGGCGTTCAAAGACAACATGAACCTGGAGGGTACGCACACCACGTGCTCGTCCGCGATGCTGGCGAACTACGTGTCGCCCTTCACGGCCACGTGCGTTCAGCGCACCATCGAAGCCGGCGGTATTCCGCTGGGCAAACTCAACATGGACGAGTTCGCGTTCGGCTCTTCCACGGAGACGAGCGCGTTCGGCTCCACTAGGAATCCGTGGGATCTCTCGCGCGTGCCCGGCGGCTCGTCGGGCGGCAGCGCCGCTGCCGTGGGCGCGGGGTTGGCCGCCATCACGCTGGGCAGCGACACGGGCGGCTCCATCCGCCAGCCGGGCAGCTTCTGCGGCGCTGTGGCCGTCAAGCCCACGTACGGCGTGGTCAGCCGCTACGGCGTGGTGGCCTTCGGCAGCTCGCTGGACCAGGTGGGCCCGTTCACGCGCTCGGTGGAGGATGCGGCTTTCGCGCTCAACGCCATCGCCGGCCGCGACGTGCTGGACTGCACGAGCCAGGACTTGGACGTCGACTTCACGGCGAACCTCGCCGAGGGGGTCAAGGGCATGCGCATCGGCGTGGTGCCCGCGTTCATGGAAGCCCAGGGTCTCACCGACGAGGTGAAGGCCAAGGTGGAGGAGGCCGTGGAGCATCTGCGCGCGCTCGGCGCCGACATCGTGGAGGTGGAGCTGCCCAACGCCCAGGCCGCTATGAGCGCCTACTACGTGCTGGGCCCCTGCGAGGCGTTCAGCAACCTCGCACGCTTCGACTCGGTGCGCTACGGCTACTGCGACTTGGGCCACAAGGACCTCGGCGGCCAGTACGAGGCCAGCCGCGCGAAGGGCTTCGGCCCCGAGGCGCGCCGCCGCATCATGCTGGGCAGCTACCTTCTGTCCGCAGGTGTGTACGACACCTACTACTACCCGGCGCAGCAGGTGCGCACGCTCATCACGCAGGACTATGCGCGCGCCTACGAGCAGGTGGATTGCATCGTCGCGCCCGTGTCGCCGCGCACGGCGTTCACGTTCGGCGAAGTGAGCGACCCCACCGACATGTACCTGTCGGACATGTTCACCATCTCCATCAATATCGCCGGCAACGGCGGCATGAGCCTGCCGGTGGGCCTCGGCGCCCAGACGCAGCTGCCCGTGGGCGTACAGCTCATCTCGCCCCAGTTCAAGGACCAGAACATGCTGCGCGTGGCCGCCGCGCTGGAAACGGTGTACGGCCCCGCCCCCGTGGCCCCGGCCTTCGCAGGCGAGGCCCCGGCTATCGAGGTCGCCCCCGCGGACATCCCCGACGCCGCCGACGCGGTGCCGGGCGTCGACCTGCCGGGCCTCCTCGCCCAGGGCGGTTCCGTCGCGAACGATGATCCAGAGAGCAGGGGCGTTGTCGGCGGCGCTCACCAAGCGAGTTTCCCCTCCGGGGACTTGCTGCGCGGCGCCGCAGCGAAGCGAGGACTGTCTGAGCGACTGGATGCCCCCGGAGGGCTCCCGTCCCAGGTTGAAAAGGCAGGTGAGTAGCCATGCGGAAGCTCGAAGAGGTGCTGCAGGATTGGGAGGCCGTCATCGGCCTGGAAATCCATGCCGAGCTCACCACGCTCGACACCAAGATGTTCTGCGGCTGCAAGCTGGAGTTCGGCGCCGAGCCGAACACGCACACGTGCCCCGTGTGCCTGGGGATGCCGGGCGCGCTGCCCGTGCCGAACCGCGCGGCCATCGAGTCCATCGTGCTTGCGGGCCTTGCCACGAACTGCGACATAGAGAAGCACTCGATGTTCTACCGTAAAACGTACATGTACCCCGACATGTCGAAGAACTACCAGACCACGCAGGGCCCCGTGGCGTTCTGCATGCGCGGCCACCTCGACCTCGACGTAGACGGCGCCGCCGCCAAGGAGCGCATCGACCTGGACGGCCTCGACGTGGGCGAGAGCCGCGGCAACGTGACGCGCACCGAGACCGGTTACACTGCGCACGTGGGCATCACGCGCATACATATGGAGGAGGACGCGGGCAAGATGGTGCACATCGGCGGCGGCGAAGGCCGCATCGCCGGCGCCACGCACTCGCTGGTGGACTACAACCGCGCAGGTACCCCGCTCACCGAGCTGGTCACCGAGCCCGACCTGCGCACGCCCGAGGAGGCGCGCCTGTTCATGCAGAAGCTGCGCCAGATCTACCTGGCGCTGGGCATCTCCGACTGCTCGATGGAAGAGGGCTCCATGCGCTGCGACGGCAACGTGAGCCTGCGCCGCCGCGGGGCAAAGGAGTTCGGCGTGAAGACCGAGCTCAAGAACATGAACAGCTTCAAGAACCTCCATGACGGCCTGGCCTACGAGATCTGCCGCCAGGCGGAAGTGCTCGAGGAGGGCGGCCAGATCTTCCAGGAAACGCGGCATTGGGACCCGTCGGCCAAGCGCACCATCGTGATGCGCGTGAAAGAGACGGCCGACGACTACCGCCTGTTCCCCGATCCGGATCTCGCGCCCTACGACCTTACGGACGAGTGGATCGATTCCGTGCGCGCGAAGCTGCCCGAGCTGCCCGACCAGAAGGCGGCCCGCTTCGAGGACGCGTTCGGCCTGAGCGCCTACGATGCGCGCCACTTGGTGGAGCATCGCGCCACGGCCGACTTCTTCGAGGCGTGCATGGAGCTGGCCGGCGCCGATGCGGCCAAGCTGGCGAAGCCGGTGGCGAACCTCGTCATCAACGACGTGACCGCCTACCTGAACGCGCACGAAGGCGTTCAGCTGGCCGACACGCCGCTTACCCCGGCGCGCGCGCTTGCGCTTGTGCGCCTCACCGCCGAGGACGTCATCTCGTCCAAGCAGGCCAAAGAGGTGTTCGCGGCCGTGCTCGACGAGGACAAGGACCCGGCCGCCGTCGTGGAAGAGCGCGGCATGAAGCAGGTGTCCGACACGGGCGCCATCGAGGCCGTCGTCGACGCGGTGCTGGCCGCCAACCCCGACAAGGTGGCGCAGTACCAGGGAGGCAAGACCGGCCTCATCGGGTTCTTCGTGGGCCAGTGCATGAAGGAGATGCGCGGCCAGGGCAACCCGAAGCTCATCAACGAGCTTCTGGCGAAGAAGCTCGGGTAAGCATGCGCGCCGCCGCCTCGGGATAGGCGGCGGCGCGCTTCGTTCTCGTAAAGGGGAAGACCAATGGATTTCAATGAGATGCTCGTCGGCATCACCGGCGAGGTGAGCGGGTTTCTGTACACGTACATCCTGCTCGTCCTGCTCGTGTTCGTGGGCGTGTACTTCACGATCCGCACGAAAGGCGTGCAGATCCGCTTCATCAAGGACATGTTCACGCAGTTGACGGAGAAGAAGCACGTCAAGGGCGAGCGCTCCATCTCGTCGTTCCAGGCGCTCATGGTGTCTACGGCCTCGCGCGTGGGCACGGGCAACATCGCGGGCGTGGCCACGGCCATCGCCACGGGCGGCCCGGGCGCGGTGTTCTGGATGTGGCTCATGGCCATCGTGGGCGCGGCGTCGGCGTTCGTCGAGTCCACCCTCGCGCAGATCTGGAAGGTGCGCGGCAAGGAGGGCGAGTTCCGCGGCGGCCCGGCCTACTACATCGAGAAGGCGCTCGGCAAGCGTTGGCTGGGCATCCTGTTCGCCGTGCTGCTCATCCTGTGCTTCGCGTTCGGCTTCAACGGCCTGCAGGCCTTCAACGCCACCTCGGCGCTGGAATACTACATTCCCGACTACGCCACGAACGGCACGGCCATCGCCTGCGGCATCGTGCTGGCGGTGATGACCGCGTTCGTCATTTTCGGCGGCGCGAAGCGCATCAGCGTCATCACGTCCATCATCGTGCCCATCATGGCCATCGGCTACATCGCCATCGCGGTGTGGACCACCCTCTCCAACATCACGGAGCTGCCGGGCGTGTTCGCGATGGTGTTCGCCTCGGCCTTCGACGTGCAGGCCATCTTCGGCGGATTCGCGGGTTCGGTGGTCATGCTGGGCATCAAGCGCGGCCTGTACTCTAACGAGGCCGGCATGGGCTCGGCGCCGAATGCTGCGGCCACGGCGTCGGTGTCGCATCCCTGCAAGCAGGGTCTCGTGCAGAGCCTGTCCGTGTACATCGACACGCTGCTCATCTGCACGTGCTCGGCTATGATGGTGCTCGTGTTCTACGTGCAGGATCCGCAGGCGGCTTCCGCCCTTAACGGCATGCCGCTCGTGCAGATGGCCGTGAACAACTCGGTGGGCGAGTTCGGCATCCACTTCATCACGTTCGCCATCTTCGCCTTCGCGTTCTCCAGCCTCATCGGCAACTATTTCTACGCCGAGAACAACCTGCGCTTCATCAAGGGCGACAGCAAGGCGCTGCTGTTCGTGTTCCGCGTGGTGTGCCTGTGCGTGGTGTTCTACGGCGCCGTGAACAGCTTCGACTTGGCGTGGAACCTCGCGGACATCTTCATGGGCTTCATGGCGCTCGTGAACCTCATCGCCCTGCTCTTCCTTGGAAAATGGGCGCTTGCGGCGCTCGACGACTACACGCGCCAGCGTAAGGAGGGCATCGATCCGGTGTTCGTGGCCGATCGCATTCCCGGTATGCCGAAGACCGAATGCTGGCACGTGTCCGAGGTGCACGACTACGGCAAGCCGCCGGTCAAGGAGTATCTGGACGACGCGCTCGACCCCGAGTACGTCGGGCTGAACTGACGCGCGCCGCTGGACGGGCGTGGTAGGATAGAGGGAAACGCGCGCGGGCGGGCGGCGCGCCTTGGGAAAGGAAGCGGCATGGCTGACGACGACCGTCGCGCGGGCGACTGGCAGAAGCGCGACCTGCGCAAGAACGCGAACGACCTGATCGAAGAGCCGAACCAGAAGGCTTGGTACAAGCAGACGTTTTGGATCGTGTTCTTCCTCATCGTGTTCTGGCCGGTGGGTATCGTGCTGTGCTGGAGGAGCAGCTGGCATATCGTGGCGAAGGTCCTCGCTTCGGTGGCGGTGGCGTTCATGGTGTACTTCTCGGTGACCATGTACCAGGCTACGCAAGCGCTCATGGCGGCGGGCATGGCGTAGGTCGTCCGCGCCGCTCGGTTCGCGACTCTCTGCGGAAGAAGGGTCGTCCCGCTCGCAACCGAGCGGGACGACCCTTGCTTTTTCGGAAGGCGAACGACTCCTGTGCGATTTTTCGCCTTTCGCCGCAAGAGCGTATCGCGAATGTTCCTTGTGCGCTATCATTTCCAACGAAAACAGTGATCCATTCGGTACGAGTTGCACAAGGATAACGATATGACGAACTTCGCGAACGGTCGCACGACCGTCCTGGCAGGCCACGGTTTCGCCGAGTCCGGCCCCTACCTCTTGATCAACGACGTAGAGCAAGGCGAGCAGCACCGTTTTCCCGTGTTGGGCAAGACGTTCTCGTTGCGCCGCCTTCCCACGCGCCGCTGCGTGGGACGCTTCGATCTGGCGTCCTACACGAAGGAGGTGTGCCCGCTCAACGTGGAGCTGCTTCCCGATGCGAAGGACACGATGTGTCCGGCATGCCAGGAGGCCACGGGCTTCAACCCCTCGTTCTACTACGCCGACTTCATCTCCGCCCAGCAGCGCGCCTACAACCTGACGCCGCATTTCACGTACCTGGCGTACTTCTCGCCGAAGCACGTGAAAGCCGGCATCTCGTCGGAGACGCGCGGCATCGAGCGCCTGCTGGAGCAGGGCGCCCGCGCGGCCCGCATCGTCGGCCGCTTCGGATGCGCCGACGACGCGCGCGAGCTGGAGGCGGCGCTGTGCGCGCAGCCCGGCATCCTGGAGACGATGCGCGCGTCGAAGAAAGTGGACTTGCTGGTGAACGAGCGCTTCGATTTCGTCGAGGCGAAGGCGGTGCTCGACGACGTGGTGGAACGTCTGGGTCTCGAGGGCGCTGAGCCGGCTCAGGACCTGTCGCCCCACTACTTCGGCGGCCCGTCGCCCGACTGCCACGACTTGCAGGTGCCCGAAGGCCACGACGGCGAATGCGGCGGACGCTGCATCGGCATGGTGGGCGGCGCGCTGGTGTTCCAGCAGGAGGGCACGAACTACGTCGTGTCAGTCAAAGAGTGGGAGTCGCACGAGGTCGAGCTGCTGCTGGACGAAGTGGTGTGCACGTACGACTTCGCGCCCCAACAGTTCTCCTTGTTCTAAGGCGGGGTGGGCGAGGGCGTGCGCCTTCGCCCCGACGGCGGCATCGCGTGTGCGGTATCGACCGAAATGCCGCAGATCCGGCTTCCCTCGACTTCCTTGCCTTTTCTACGGGCAGGCTTCATTGCGGCTTCGGAATCGCTGCTTTTCAGGAACGGCACGGATGGTCGGTTCGATCTGCTGCAAAAACGGGTTTTTGGCGGCAAGGGGAACGAACGCTCCCGGCGGAAATCTTGCGACCAGGTGTTTTTCCGGCTTCCCCGTGCTCGAGGGCTTTCGGTGGCGCTGAAGCCGCGAAATTGCTGCCAAAAACCCGTTTTTGCAGCAGATAGCTCAGTCCAAAGCGTACATCCGTCGCTTGATGCGGACGGCGTTTTTCCGCGTGCGGGGAATCGATAGGATGCGGCGTCCTTTTCTTCGGCTAAACATTCTTTCCTCGAGGTGCGGCGAGCCGTGATCGCGCTCCTTCTATGACGTAAAATAAAGCGGTTGTCCGAAACGTTCTGCAAACGGCTTGCTTTACTACTCTACTGTGATAAAGTACTACCAGCAAACGAACGGCGTGCGCGGCCGCGTGCGATCCGGCGAAACGATGCAGCGAAGGAAGAGAACCATGGATTACGTGACACCGGCAGGGTTCAGAGACGTGCTATCCGACGAGGCGTGCATGCGCGAGCGCATCGCTCGCGACGTGCAGGCATGCTTCGCGGCGCGCGGCTACCTGCCCATCGAGACGCCGACGCTGGAGGTCATGGACGTCATGCGCGCGGGCGGCCGTATGCCCGGCTCTCCCTTCAAGTTCTTCGACGCGAGCGGCGACCTGCTGGCCATGCGCCCCGACGTGACGCTGCAGGTGGCGCGCATGTGCGCGACGCGCCTCGCTGGTCAGCCGGGTCCGTTCCGCTTCCGCTACATGCAGCGCGTGTTCCGCGAGGCCGAAGGACGCATGCAGGCCCAGGCGCGCGAGATGACGCAGATCGGTGTAGAGTGCATCGGCGAAGCCGGGCCGCAAGCCGACGCGGAGGTGGTGGAGCTCATGGCGGAGGCGCTGGAGCTCGCGGGCGCGCGCGGCTGCAAGCTGGCCTTGGCCACGGTGGGCGTGCTGCGCGCGCTGCTGGCGGCCAGCGGTGCGTCCGCGCAGTGGACCGAGCAGGTGCTGGCCGCGTTTCACGCCTCGAACTTCGTGGAGGTCGACCGGCTCACGGGTGAGGCGGCCGCCGTGCCGCCCGTGTTCGCCGCGGCCATCCGCGCGCTGCCGCGCATCCGCGGCGGGCGCGAGGCGGTGGAGGAGGTGCGCGCGCTCGTCGCGCCCCTGGGGTGCGAGGACGGCCTCGACGACTTCGCCCGCACCTGCGACCTGCTGGCCGAGGCGGGCTTGGCCGACCGCATCCTCGTGGACTTCTCGGTGATGAGCTCGTTCGATTACTACACCGGCATCGTGTTCGAGGCCTACGCGCCCGAGCTGGGCACGCCGCTGGGCAGCGGCGGGCGCTACGACAACATGATCGGCTCGTACGGCGAGAGCCGCCCGGCCGCCGGCTTCGCGTTCTCGTTGGAGCAGGCCATGGCTGCGGCCGCCGCCGCCGACCGCTCGGTCGACGACGAAGCCGCGCGCCCGCTGCGCATCGCGGTGCCGAAGGGCTCGCTCAACGCCGACACGGTTGCCGCGCTCGAGGCCGCGGGCCTCGATACGACCGGGCTCGACGACCCCGGCCGTCAGCTCATCATCCGCAACCCCGGCGTCGAGTACGTCATCGTGCGGCCCACCGACGCGCCCGCGTTCGTGTCGCTGGGCGCGGCCGACTGCGGCATCTGCGGGAAGGACTCGCTGTTGGAAGCGCAGTCCGACGTCGTGGAGCTGGTCGACCTCGCCTACGGCGCATGCCGCTTCGTGGTGGCCGAGCCCGCCGGCGCGGCCGAGGCCACAGGCGAGCACTACCGCCGTCTGGGATCGCTGCGCATCGCCACGAAGTACCCCAACATCACGCGCGCCCACTACGCGAAGACGGGCACGCAGGTGGAAATCGTGAAGCTGCACGGCAACATCGAGCTGGCGCCCCTCACGGGCATGGCCGAGCGCATCGTCGACATCACGGCCACCGGCACCACGCTCAAGGAGAACGACCTCGTGGTGGTGGACGAAGTCCTTTCGTCGACCGCGCGCTTCTTCTCGAACACCTGCGCGTTCCGCACGGACGCGCGTATCGTACAATTGGCGAATACGCTGCAGCGGAACGCGGAAGCCTCCGCGAGCCCAGCCGGCGAGGAAAAGGAGTAGCCCATGCGCCGCATCATCATGCAACCTGGCGAGCAGTTCACCAACGCCCACCTCAAGCGCACCGGCGCGTTCAACGCCCAGGCCCTGACGGCGGCCACCTCCATCATCGAGGGCGTGCGCGAGCGCGGCGACGAGGCCCTGCGCGCCTACACCGAGCAGTTCGACGGCGTGCGCGTGGAGGAGTTCCGCGTGTCGCAGGCGGCCATCGCAGAAGCCATCGTGAACGTCGACGACAAGACGGCGCGCGCGCTGCGCCAGGCCGCCGCGCAGATCCGCGACTTCCACGAGCGCCAGAAGCAGCAGAGCTGGTTCACCGTGCGCGAGGACGGCGCGCTCGTGGGCTCGAAGGTGGAGCCGCTGGAATCCGTGGGCATCTACGTGCCGGGCGGGCGCGCGCTGTACCCGTCGTCGGTGCTGATGAACGCGCTGCCGGCCGCCGTGGCCGGCGTGAAGCGCATCGTGTGCGTGACCCCTCCCACGGCCGACGGCTCGCTCGATCCGGCCATCCTGGAGGCGTGCCGCATCTCGGGCGTCGCCGAGATCTACGCGGTGGGCGGGGCGCAGGCCATCGCCGCGCTGGCGTACGGCACCGAGTCCATCGCGCCCGTGGCCAAGATCACCGGACCCGGCAACGCCTACGTGGCGGCGGCGAAGAAGGTGGTGTCGGGCGATGTGGGCATCGACATGATCGCCGGCCCGTCCGAGGTGTGCGTCGTGGCCGACTCCACGGCCGATCCGGCGCTCGTGGCCATCGACCTCATGGCGCAGGCCGAGCACGACCCGCTGGCCGCCTGCTACCTGGTTACGTTCGATGCGGCCTACGCCGACGAGGTGGAGCGCATGGTTGAGCGCCACCTCAAGTCGTCCACACGCGCCGAGATCACGGCGGCATCGCTGGCCGACCAGGGCCTCATCGTCGTGTGCGACAGCATGGAACAGGCGATGGACACGGTGAACGTCATCGCTCCCGAGCACCTGGAGCTGCACGTCGACCACGCCTTCGACCTTCTGGGCGCCGTCCGCAACGCGGGCGCCATCTTCCTGGGCGCCTGGACGCCCGAGGCCGTGGGCGACTACGCGGCCGGTCCCAACCACACGCTGCCCACGGGCGGCACGGCGCGCTACGCCTCGCCCCTGTCGGTGGACGAGTTCGTGAAGAAGTCGAGCGTCATCCAGTACTCCGCGCCGGCGCTGGCGCGCGACGCCGACATGGTGACCACCATCGCGCGGCACGAAGGCCTGTGGGCGCACGCCATGAGCGTGGAGATGCGCAAGAACCTGCTCGACACGGGCAACGTGTATGGGATCGAGGGCGGCGACGGAGCGGGTCGCGCGGCCGGAGACGGGGACGCCGATGCGTAGCGTGTGCGCGGCCGCGCCCCAGCTGGCGGGCGTGGTGCCCTACGATCCGAAGTACCTGCCCGCTACCGCCGTCCTCTCGGCGAACGAGAACCCGCACGACGTCGACGACGAGATCCGCCGCGACATCATGCGCGAGGTGAAGCGCTTGCCCCTCAACCGCTACCCGGACCCGCTGGCCAACGACCTGCGCGACATGATCGCCGAAGCGAACGGGCTCGACCGCGACCAGGTGCTGGTGGGCAACGGCGGCGACGAGCTCTTGTTCAACCTGGCGCTTGCGTGGGGCGGGCCGGGGCGCACGTTCCTCAACCTGCCGCCCACGTTCTCGGTGTACGACGCGAACGCCCGTCTCACGAACACGTCGGTGGTGGACGTGCCGCGTTGCGCCGACTTCTCCATCGACGAGGAGGCCGTGCTGGCGCGCGTTGCCGAGGGCGGCATCGACTACCTGGTGGTGACCAGCCCGAACAACCCCACGGGGCAGCTTGCCAGCGAGACGTTCATCCTCCGGCTGCTCGATGCCACCGATGCGCTCGTGATGGTGGACGAGGCTTACTTCGAGTTCTCGCGCCAGACGATGCGCCCGTATCTGGCGCAGCATAAGAACCTCGTCATCCTGCGCACGTTCTCGAAGGCGTTCAGCCTGGCCGGGGCGCGTATGGGCTACATTCTGGGAGACGCCGAGGTCGTGCGCGAGTTCGTCAAGGTGCGCCAGCCGTATTCGGTGGACGCCGTCTCGCAGGCCGTTGCGCGCGTGGTGTACGCGAACCGCGCGAAGTTCGAGCGCGGCATCCTGGCCGTCATCGAGGAGCGCGCCCGCCTGATCGAGGGACTGAAGAGGATTCCCGGCGTGAAGCCCTTCCCGTCGGATGCGAACTACGTGCTGTTCCGCGTGGAGAACGCGCCCGTTATCTGGGAGGCGCTGTACGAGCGCGGTGTGCTTGTGCGCGATTTCTCGCGTGCGGCGCATCTGGAGAACTGCCTGCGCGTGACCGTGGGCGCCTCCGAGGAGAACGACGCGTTTTTGCGCGCGCTGCGCGATGCGGTGATGGGCAAGTGCGATTTGAAGGTTCCGTCGACCTGACGGCCGACGGAACGAGCCGACGGCTGCGACGCGAAGCTAGTCCCCGTAGGGGGCGGCTTCCCGTGGTACCCGATCTCGTGGCGAGGTCGAGGACTCGCGTACCGAAGTATCCCCTACGGGGACTTCCTTCGAGGCGCGCTTCGTCCTCGCCCTCCCCACGATCTCGGGCACCACGGAAACCCTCGCTGACGTTGCTGGACCAGCGATAAAGAAAGGCCAACCATGAACCAGAGAACCGCCGAAATCGTCCGCACGACGAACGAGACGGACATCCGCGTCGCGGTGAACCTCGACGGCGCGGGCGCGACCGACATCGAGACGGGCGTGCCGTTCTTCGACCATATGCTGACGGCCTTCGGAAGGCATAGCCTGATCGACCTCGACGTGCGCGCAAAAGGCGATATCGAGGTGGACGCGCACCACACCGTGGAGGACGCGGGCATCGTGCTGGGCCAAGCCGTTGCGCGTGCGCTCGGCGACAAGCGCGGCATCGCGCGGTTCGGGTCGCTTTCGCTTCCCATGGATGAGACGCTCGTGCTGGCGGCCGTGGACATATCGGGGCGCGGCCAGCTGCACTGGGCCGTGGACGTGCCCTGCGTCATGCTGGGCACGTTCGACGCGTCGCTGGCCAAGGAATTCTTCATCGCCTTCGCCGCGAACGCGGGACTTACGCTGCACGTGCGCAGCCTGGCTGGCGAGAACGCGCACCATATCGTGGAGGCGTCGTTCAAGGCCGCAGCGCGCGCCTTGCGCCAGGCTGTCGAGCTCGACCCCCGCATCGGCGATGCGCTGCCTTCGACGAAGGGCGCGCTATGATCGCCGTCGTCGACTACCATAAGGGCAATCTCAAAAGCGTCGAGCGCGGTCTGGTCGCGGCGGGCGCCGAGGTGCTCGTCACGAGCGATCCCGCCGCCATCGCCAAAGCCGATGCCATCGTGCTGCCCGGCGTGGGCGCGTTCGCCGACGCGGCCGCCACCATGCGCGAGCTCGGCCAGATGGACGCCATCCGCGAGCGCATAGCCGCCGGCGTGCCGTTCCTCGGCATCTGCCTGGGAATGCACCTCCTGTTCGAAGAAGGCGTCGAAGGCGCCCCCGAAGAAGACGACGAAGCCTCCACCAACAACGCCCCCGGCCTGGCAGTGCTGCCGGGCGTGGTAACCAAGATGCCGAAACAGGATGAACACTCCCTCTCCTACAAGGTGCCACATGTAGGTTGGAACACCGTGCATTTCGGAGACGGCAGCGAGGGGTTCGGCGGCGCCCACCAAGCGAGTTCCGCACGAGCCGGACAGTCCTGTGGACTGTCCGAGCGAGCAGGACTGTCTGAGCGACTGGGCGTTGCCGAGCTCCTCGCGGACAGGTTTCAGGAATGCCCCCTGTTCGAAGGCATACCGTCGGGCACTTACTTCTACTTCACGCATGGCTACATCGCGCCGTCGGGTCCCTTCGTCGTCGGCGAGACGACGCACAGCGTGACGTTCCCGAGCGCCGTCCAGTACGGCGAGGCGGCGTACGGCGTGCAGTTCCATCCCGAGAAAAGCTCGGATGCGGGCGCGCGTCTGTTGCAGAACTTCGTGTCCATCGTGAAAGGGGCGTGAGCGCCATGTACCTGCTTCCAGCCATCGACATTCTGGGCGGCAAGGCCGTCCGCCTCGCCAAAGGCGACTACGACCGCGTGACCGTGTACCACGACGACCCCGCCGCGCAGGCGCAGCTGTTCGAAGAGCAGGGCGCGACGTGGCTGCACGTGGTGGACCTCGATGGCGCGCGTTCGGGCACGCCTGAGAATATCGCCATCGTCGAGCGCATCATGCGCAAGACCCTGCTCAAGGTGGAGGTGGGCGGCGGCGTGCGCTCGCTCGACACCATCGCGCGCCTGGCCGACGCGGGCGTGTCGCGCGTGGTGCTGGGCACGTCGCTCGTGGCCGACCCCGATTTCGCCGAGGCCGCCATCGCGCAGTACGGCAAGCTGCTGTGCGCGGGTATCGACGCGAAGGGCGGCGAGGTGGCCGTGGCCGGGTGGCGCGAGGGCGCCGGCGTGGCCGCCGAGGAGCTGGCGCGCGACATGGCGGCGCTCGGGTTCCGGCATCTCGTGTACACCGATATCGCGCGCGACGGCATGCAGACCGGCATCGAGGCCGCGGCGTACGTGCGCATGGCCGAGGCGTTCGGGCATCCGGTGATCGCATCGGGCGGCGTGGCCGGCGTGGACGACATCGTGCGTTTGGGCGAGGTGGCCGGCAGCATCGAGGGCGTCATCGCGGGACGCGCCGTGTACGAGGGCGCGCTGTCGGTGCAGGAGGGCGTGCGCGCATGCGACGAGGCCACGCGCCGAGCCGAGGCCGCCGCCGTCCAGGCGAACCCTTGTGGAATGTGAGTCCAACATGTTTGGTAAGGTCAGCGAGCGGGTTCTTCGCGAGTGTGATTGCCGCGAAGGCTCGACGAAGCGTGCCTTGGGCACGTGAGGAGAACCTGGAGCGGCAAGCGTGCCGCGAAGTACCCGCGCAGCGTCGGCACGTCCGTCGTTGCGTTAGCAACGACGGAAGGAGCGAGATGCTAGCGAAACGCGTGATACCTTGCATGGATGTGAAGGGCGGTCGCGTGGTCAAGGGCGTGAACTTCGTGAACCTGCGCGACGCGGGCGATCCCATCGAGCTCGCGCAGCGCTACGACGAGGAGCGCGCCGACGAGGTGATCTTCCTCGACATCACGGCCACGAGCGACGACCGCGCCACCACGGTCGACCTTGCCAGCCGCGCCAGCGAGCAACTGCATCTGCCGTACTGCGTGGGCGGCGGTTTCCGCAGCGTGGCCGACATTCGCACGATGATCGCGGCCGGCGCCGACAAGGTGTCGGTGAACTCGGCCGCCGTGGCCGATCCGTCGCTCATCACGAGCGCCGCCGCGGCGTTCGGCTCGCAGGCCATCCTCTGCGCCATCGACGCGAAGCAGGTGGCGGGCAACCCGAACAAATGGGAGGTCTACGTTGCGGGCGGGCGCAAGGCCACGGGCATCGACGCGGTCGCCTGGGCGCAGGAGGCGGCCCGGCGCGGGGCGGGGGAGATCCTGCTCACCAGCATGGATCGCGACGGCAGCCGCGACGGCTTCGACTGCGCGCTCACCCGCGCCGTCGCGCGTGCGGTGGACATCCCGGTCATCGCCTCGGGCGGGGTGGGCAAGCTCGAGCACTTCGCCCAAGGCGTCATCGAGGGCGAGGCCGATGCCGTGCTGGCTGCAAGCGTCTTCCACTTCGGCGAGCTTTCCGTCCGTCAAGTGAAGGAGCACATGCGCGCCCAGGGCATCCCCGTGCGGCTGTAGGGGTGGGGCGGCCCTCGTTTCCGGAGCGAACGCGACGACGGGTCGCTCGACCGCGATCCTCCATCGCGTCAAGGGGTCGCACGGCCGAGCCTTCCGTGCAGCCGAAAGCGCTGCGACTGGCGAAAAAGCATCGAATTCGGAAGTTTCTAGCTGGGTCGCAAGCTCGTCGGAGGCTCTTTTCGCGCATAGAGCCTGGTTGCGGGCTTGCTCCTTTCCGTTCCCGGGCGCCGCATGCGCTTGAAACGGGCGATGTCTTCCGAATTCGATGGCTTTTCGCCATTCAGAACGCCGTAGGCCGCACGGGTGGAGGAGCGATCCGGTTTTCGGACGATCCGACGGCATGGTTTGGAATCGTCCCGAGGACGTTCACGCGCCGGCCTTCCGCCTTCGCAGGAGAGAAGCGAGGGGCGGATGCAGGCTGCGGTTGCGCAAGCAGCCGCAGTACATCGATCGAGTGAGGATTATAGGTATGAACATTCCTGGCATCGCTTACAACGCCGACGGGCTCGTTCCCTGCATCGTGCAGGATGCAGACACGCTCGAGGTGCTCATGATGGCGTGGATGAGCGAGGAGTCGCTTGCGCTCACGCTCGAGCGCGGCGAGACGGTGTTCTGGAGCCGCAGCCGTCGGGAACTATGGCACAAGGGCGCCACCTCGGGCAACGTGCAGAAGCTTGTGGAGCTTCGCTACGATTGCGATGCCGACACGCTGCTCGCGCTCGTTCATCCGGCGGGTCCGGCCTGCCATACCGGCGAGCGCACCTGCTTCTACCGCGCGTTCCCCCGCTAGCCGCCTCTCGCTCGGAACGCTCAGTGCAGCGAGGCCCGAGGATTCCGCTTATGTTGAGCCGTTGCATCATAGGGGTTGTGAGGATGCCGATCGTGCCTCATAATATTGCGTTCGATTACGGGATGGTTTAGAAGGGGACGCGAGTGACTGACAAGTCGACGGCAGGCCGTGACGGGGAAGCGGGCTCGACCGGCTTCGCTCGGGCTTCCCTTGAAGCCCCGCGCATCGATGCCGCTACCGGGCTGCTTAGCAAAGAAGCCTTCTTCGACGAGGCCGCTGCGTATCTTAGGCATTCGGGCGCACGCGATGTCAGCATCGTCTGCTTCGATGTCGACCATTTCAAACTGTTCAACGATCTGCACGGACTTGATTGCGGCGACGAGCTTCTAAGGTACCTGGGTCGCGCCCTCGCCCTCCGCTTCTCGCCCGACGGGGCGCAACCGCTCGCGCGCCTTGCGGCCGACACGTTCGCCTTGTGCGCGACCGGCATCCGCCCCGAGCGCGTCGAGCGCATCCTCGTCGACATCTCCTCCGAATGTCCGAACGGCATCGACGCCATCGTGCGCGCGGGCGTGTACCGCATCGAGGATCCTGCTTCGCCGGTCAGCATCATGTGCGACCGCGCGGTCATCGCGCTTCGCACGGTGAAGGGCAGCTACTTCGACCGCGTGGCTTTGTACGACCCCGGCATGCGCGAGGCGCTCGTCCTCGAACGCGAGGTCGTCGCCGGCATAGAATCGGCGTTGCGCGAGGATCGCATCGAGCTGTTCCTCCAGCCGAAATGCAATATACGCACCGGCAAGATCGTGGGTGCCGAGGCGCTGGCCCGTTGGCGCCATCCCGAGCGCGGCATCGTCGCCCCGGGCGAGTTCATCCCGCTGATCGAGCGCAACGGCCTTGTGCGCTCACTCGACCTGCGCGTGTGGGAGAAGACCGCCGCGTGGATCAGGGGCCTCATCGACGAAGGAGTGCAGCCCGTTCCCGTGTCGGTGAACGTGTCGCGCGCCGACATCTACCTCGTGGACGTGGCCGCCGAACTGCATGCGCTCGTGGAGCGCTACGGCATCGATCCGTCGCTCATCGAGGTGGAGATCACCGAGAGCGCCTATTCGGAACGCCCCGATCGCATCGTGGCCGCGTTCGACGCGCTGGCCGAGCGCGGCTTCACCGTGCTCATGGACGACTTCGGCAGCGGCTACTCGTCGCTCAACATGCTGAAGGACATCAACGTCGACGTGCTGAAGATCGACATGCGCTTCCTCGACCGCGACGACCGGCGCAGCAAGGACATCATGGAATCGGTCATCCGCATGGCACGCTGGCTGGACCTGCCCGTCATCGCCGAAGGCGTGGAGACGCGCGAGCAGGTGAACTTCCTTTTGGACGTGGGGTGCTCGTACGCGCAAGGCTACTACTACGCGCGCCCCATGGAGGCGGCGGCGTTCGAGGCGCTGCTGACCGACGGTTCGAAAGTTCAGCACGAGCAATGCGCTCTGCAGGATGCGCGCCGCCCCATCCTCGATTTCAGGGATCTGCTGCATGAGAACACCATCAGCGACCGCATGCTTTCCAGCATCATCGGCTCGGTGGCGCTGTACTCGTATGCCGACGGCGATCTGCGCCTGATTCGGGGCAACGAAGCGTACCGGCGCTTGATAGCGACGCTCGGGGAAGGCGTGAACGGCGCCGAGGAGGGCGGCAGCCTGTTTCCTTTCGTGCATGACGAAGATCGAGACGCCCTCGTGGCCGCGGCGGAGGAGACGGTGCGCTCCTGCCCCGACGACGGGGTGGAGGTGGTCGTGCGCCGCATGGGAACGAACGGCTGCCATTGGCATAAGATGCGCCTGTTCCATTTGAACACGACGAACGGCTCGGCCACGGTGTACGGCTCCGTGACCGACGTCACGGAGCGCATGGAGTACATGGAGGCGCTGCGCAAGAGCGAGCAGCGCTTCGAGATGACCTTGGAAGCCAGCGGCACGGTGGTGTTCGAGCTGGACATCCCCACGCGCACCGCTCGCTATTCGGAGTTCTTGCAGCAGGCGTTCGGCTTGGCCGAGACCGTGGCGAACGCCCCTGAGGGGTTCATCGAGCAGGGGACGGTTGCCGAGGAGTCCATCGAGGATTTTCGCGCCATCTACCGAGACCTCTACGCCGGCGCGCCTCGCACGTCGGCGGTTGTGCGCGCCATCATGGGAGACGGGTCGCGCGCGTGGAACCGCGTGACGCTTCTGGCCATGCCGAACGAGACGGGCGCGCCCGTCAAGGCCGTCGGCCTCGTGGAAAACGTCACGCGCGAGACGGAGATGGATCTTTTGCTGAAGCGTCTCGGTCGTTTCGAGCAAGATTGAGGATCACGCCGTCCGCAAGGCGCGCCCGCACCGTTTCGTAGACCTTCCTCCATCGCTTTTACACGATACCTGCCGCTTTGCGCTTGAACGAAGGAAACACATGCGGTACCATGATGATCAGTTCTTTTATCTCACAGCACACATCCAACACACCCGCATCTCATCACGGAATCCATGCGCGCCGTCGCGCGCGTTTCACCTGTAATAGCCATTGTATAAGGAGGACCTGGGTGAAGTTTTTTCTGGACACCGCCGATCTCGACGAAATAGAAGAGGCGGCCAGCTGGGGCGTGCTCGCCGGCGTCACTACGAACCCGACGCTGTACGCGCGCACCGGAGGCAAGCTCGACGATTTCCACAACCACATCAAGCGCATCTGCGAAATCGTGGACGGGCCCGTCTCCGCTGAAAGCGTCGCCATGACGCGCGACGAGATCATCCGCGACGGCCGCGAGCTGGCCGCGCTTGCCGACAACGTGGTCGTGAAGATCCCCACCATGGTGGAGGGTCTCGCCGCCACCAAGGCGCTCTCCGAAGAGGGCATCCCCGTCAACATGACGCTGTGCTTCAGCGTGCCGCAGGCCATCATGGCCGCCCGCGCCGGCGCCCGCTACATCAGCCCCTTCGTCGGCCGGTTCGACGACATCGCCGAGGACGGCATCTCGCAGTTGGCCGACGTGGTGGCCGCGGTGAACAACTACGACTTCGGCCACGACGTGGAGATCATCGCCGCGTCGGTGCGCAGCGCGAACCACGTGACGCAGGCCGCCCTCATGGGCGCCGACATCGCCACGGTGCCGTTCGCTGCGCTCAAGAAGTGCGTGCAACATCCGCTGACCGACCGCGGCCTGGATGCGTTCATGAAGGACTGGGAGAAAGTTCAGCAAGCATGAGCGAAACCGAAGCAACCACGGAGGCTCCTGCGGCCGCTCCCGTCAAGCGACGTTCCACCAGCGTGAAGGCGAAGACGCAGGGCAAGGCCGAGGGCGCAGCCACTCCGGGCCGCAACTCGTCGGCCACGCGCACGCCGCGCAAATCGGTGAAGGCGGGCGGCGCGCAGCAGCAACAGCCGCAGGGCGGTTCGAACAACCGCCGCCAGAACGCCTCGAACGCCGGCAAGCAGAACAACGGCGGCAGCAATCGCCAGAAGCAGGGCGGCGGCCAGAACCGGCAGAACAACAGCCAGAACCAGCGTCGTCAGCGTCGCCAGCACGACAACAACCGCGGCAACCGCGAAGTGCAGCCCAGCGTGTCGCGCGAGGAGCTGGCGAAGCTCAAGGTGGCCGAGCTGCGCGAGAAGGCCGCCGAGCTCAACCTCGACGTGACGGGCCTCAAGAAGGCCGAGCTGGTGGAGGCCGTGTTCGAAGCCAGTGTCAAGGCCGAGGGCTTCATCGAGGTGTCGGGCATCCTCGACATCCTGGCCGACGGCTACGGCTTCCTCCGCACGCAGGGCTACCTGCCCAGCGAGACGGATTGCTACGTGGGTCTTTCCACCATCCGCCGCAACGGCCTGCGCAAGGGCGATCTCGTGTCCGGTCAGACGCGCCCGGCGCGCGAGAACGAGAAGTACGCCGCCATCCAGAAGGTCACGGCCGTCAACGGCACGCCCGTCGAGGAGCTGGGCAGCCGCGTGCGCTTCGGCGACCTCACGCCGGTCTACCCGGACGAATGCCTCGTCATGGAGCACGGCAAGAACACCGTCACCGCCCGCGTCATCGACCTCGTGTCGCCCATCGGCAAGGGCCAGCGCGGACTGATCGTCAGCCCCCCGAAGGCGGGCAAGACCACCATCCTCAAGGACATCGCCGCCGCCATCAGCGCGAACAACCCCGAAGTGCACCTCATGTGCCTGCTCGTGGACGAGCGTCCCGAGGAAGTCACCGACATGGAGCGCTCCATCAAGGGCGAGGTCATCTCCTCCACGTTCGATATGCCCACCGAGAACCACATCGCCGTGTCCGAGCTGGTCATCGAGCGCGCGAAGCGCCTCGTGGAATGCGGCAAGGACGTTGTCGTGCTGCTGGACTCGCTCACGCGCCTCGCGCGCGCCTACAACCTGGCGCAGCCGGCATCGGGCCGCATCCTGTCGGGCGGCGTGGACTCCACGGCGCTCTACCCGCCGAAGCGATTCCTGGGCGCTGCGCGCAACATCGAGCACGGCGGTAGCCTGACCATTCTGGCCTCAGCCCTGGTGGACACGGGCTCGAAGATGGACGAGGTCATCTTCGAGGAGTTCAAGGGCACCGGCAACATGGAGCTCAAGCTGGATCGCAACCTGGCCGACCGCCGCATCTTCCCGGCCATCGACCCGGTGGCGTCGGGCACCCGCAAGGAGGATCTGCTGCTGGAGCCGCAGGAGGCGCCGCTCATCTGGGCCGTGCGCCGCATCCTCGCGAACACGAACAGCACCGAACGCGCCATGGACATGCTGATCAAGTCGCTCAAGCAGACCGAGACGAACCAGGAGTTCCTCGTGCGCACGGCGAAGAAGGCCCAGCACACAAAGGCCGACGGCTCGCTGGAGTTCTAGGCGCGCCCATCCGTCATCCGGCCGACACCGTGCGCGCCGGTCGCGGTCTTATAATGGAAACCACCAGGGAACCGCATCCGTTGGGTGCGGTTCCCTGTCGCATACGGTAGTATGGTCAGACGCATGAACCAAGGAGGGACCATGTCTCAAGACAACAACTGGCAGCAGCAGGTGTGGCAGCAGCCTGCCGCGCCGCAGCAGCCTGTCGCGCCGGCCGCGCCGTACGGCTACGCCGTGCAGCCCCCGAAGAAAAGCCGCGGCTGGATCGTCGCCCTCGTGGCCGTCGTGCTCGTGTTCGCGCTGCTGGCGCTGGGCATGTGGTCGTGCACGTCGGTCATGTCCTCGTCGTTCGGGTCCTTCGGCACGGGCTCCACGGTCGACGACGTGGACTACCTCACGGGCGACGCGGTCGGCGTCATCGACATCGACGGCACCATCCAGTACGACAACACCACCTCCAGCCCCGAAGGCCTGAAGGCCCAGCTCGATCGCGCCGAGAAGAACAGCCATATCAAGGCCGTCGTACTGCGTGTGAACTCCGGCGGCGGCACGGCTACGGCGGGCGAGGAGATGGCCGACTACGTGCGCGGGTTCTCCGAGCGCACCGGCAAGCCTGTCGTGGTGTCCAGCGCGTCCGTCAATGCGAGCGCCGCCTATGAGATATCCTCGCAGGCCGACTATATCTACACGGCCAAGACCACGGCCATCGGCGCCATCGGCACGGTCATGCAGGTTACCGACCTGTCCGGCCTCATGGAGAAGCTGGGCATCTCGGTGGACAACGTCACCAGCGCCGACAGCAAGGATTCCAGCTACGGCACGCGCCCGCTCACCGAGGAGGAGCGCGCCTACTACCAGGATCAGGTCGACCAGATCAACGAGACATTCATCCAGACCGTGGCCGAGGGTCGCGACATGCCCGTCGAAGACGTGCGCGCGCTGGCCACGGGTCTCACGTTCACCGGCATGACGGCAGTCGAGAACGGCCTTGCCGACGAGATCGGCACCAAGGACGACGCCGTGGCGAAGGCAGCCGAGCTGGCGAACATCGCGCACTACACCACCGTCACGCTCAAGAATCCCACGAGCAGCCTGTCGAGCCTGCTCGACCTCATGTCAAAGAGCAACGTTTCCACCGACGATATCGCCCGAGCGCTGAAGGAGCTGGACACCGATGGCAGCATCGCCCAATAGCAACGAACGAATCTCGTGGCCCAAGCGCGCCGTCGTCACGGCGGGCATGCCCTACGGCAACAAGCCGCTGCACTTCGGCCACATCGCCGGGGTGTTCGTGCCGGCCGACGCCTTCGCGCGCTTCCTGCGCGACCGCATCGGCGCGGCCAACGTGCGCTTCATCAGCGGCACCGACTGCTTCGGCTCGCCCATCAACGAGGGCTACCGCAAGCTGGTGGAGGCCGGCGAGTTCGACGGCACCATCGCCGAGTACGTCGAGCGCAACCACGAGGCGCAGAAGAACACGCTGGACGCCTACGGCATCAGCCTGTCCATCTACGAAGGCTCCGGCATGGGGCATTCGGGCGACGTGCATCAGCTGATCACCGAGAAGTTCATCGAGAAGCTGCACGAGAACGGGCACTTGCAGCGCCGAAGCACGCTGCAGTTCTACGATGCGGAAGCGGGCACGTTCCTCAACGGCCGCCAGGTGGTCGGGCGCTGCCCCGTGCAGGGCTGCAAGTCCGAGCACGCCTACGCCGACGAGTGCGACCTGGGGCACAGCTACGCCCCCGAGGACCTCATCGCGCCGAAGTCGTCGCTGACGGGCACGACTCCCGAGATGCGCCCGGTGGAGAACTGGTACTTCGATTTGCCCGCGTTCGCCGACTTCCTGCGCGGCCACGTGGCGGCGCTCGAGGCCGACCCCGAGGTGCGCGCCATCGTGCCGCAGACCGTCAAGGAGTTCCTCAGCGCCCCCGTCGTCTACATCAAGAACGACGCCCGCGAGGCCTACGACGCCGTGGCGGGCGAGCTGCCGGCCCATCAGCTGCGCGAGGCCGAGAAGGGCAAGCAGAGCTTCGAGATCGAGTTCGCCTCCATCGACGACCGCGACGCGGCGCGCGAGGTGCTGGGGCGGGCGGGCATCCGCTTCCGCACGGGCAAGGCGCTCGTGCCGTTCCGCATCACGGGCAACATCGAGTGGGGCGTGAAGGCGCCGGTCATCGACGGGCTGGAAGGCCTCACGGTGTGGTGCTGGCCCGAGAGCCTGTGGGCGCCCATGTCGTTCACCATGGCCGTCAACGACAAGATGGGCCTGCCGCGCGGCAGCTGGCGCGATTTCTGGTGCTCGGAGGACGCCGAGGTGTACCAGTTCATCGGCCAGGACAACCTGTACTTCTACGGGGTTGCGCAGCCCGCGCTCATCGAGGCGCTGCGCCCTGACGACATCCTGACGCCCGGCGTGACCGAGCATCCCATCCGCCAGACCACCCTCGTGGCGAACCATCACATCCTGTTCGGCGACAAGAAGGCCTCGTCGTCGGGCTCGGTGAAGCCGCCCACGGCCGACGAGCTGCTGGACTACTACACCGTCGAGCAGCTGCGCGCGCACTTCCTGGCGCTCGGCCTCGACCAGAAGTCGGTGGGCTTCAAGCCCAAGCCGTTTTTGGCCACCCCCGAGGAGCTTGCGGACACGCGCGTGGCCGACCCGGTGCTGAAAGAGGGCGCGCTGCTGACGAACGTGTTCAACCGCTTGGCCCGCAGCTGCTTCTACGAGGCGCAGAAGAACTTCGAGGGCTATATGCCGCTGGGCGATGCGTCCGAGGACGTGGTAGCGAAGGTGCACGAGGTGCTGCGCGCCTACGACGAGACGATGCACCGCGTGGAACTGCACACCATCATGTCCATCATGGACGAGTTCATCCGCTGGGCGAACAAGCGCTGGTCGGACGGCATCCGCGAGGTCGAGAACACGGGCGACGACGAGCTGCGCCGCCAGGTGCTCGTGGACTCGTTCTTCCTGCTGCGCATGGCGACGCTGCTCATGCACCCCGTGGTGCCGGCGGGCGCCGAGAAGATCTGCGACTACCTCAGCTTCGAGTTCGACGACTTCTTCAGCTGGAACTACGACTTCGAGAACATGGACGAGCTGTGCAGCGCCGGCGAGATCACTGAAGCCCGCCACCGCATCCGCGAGCTGCCCCCGCGCTTCGACTTCTTCGCGAAGCACCCGAGCCAGTACAAGTAACGTCCCGACAGGGGGCGGGCCTTCAACGGGGATGTTTTCGGGATGAAGAGCGCCCGTCCGCGGAATGCGGGCGGGCGCTTTCGGTTGACGTGCGTTAGGGAGGGACGGGTGGTTCGACGCGTGCGCAGCTATGGGTGGATTGCGTGCAGCAAAAACGCCGGTTTGGCAGCACCGGCCCGTTCGGACGCCTTCTTCTCGGGTTCGGGAGCGTTGTTTTGCGGAATGCGACCGAGCGCCATCTGGAGTTTTGTCGCTGCTCTTCACCAGTCGCGGAGTCGAGGCTGCCAAACCGGCGTTTTTGCTGCACGCGAGCCGGCGAAAACGTGCGCGGCCGTTGCGTGGTCCGACAGCCGAGGGGCGGAGCAGGTTGCCGGGCTGGGCGCAAAGAGGGTTCCATGACAATCTCGAAGCAGTTTCGACGTGCCGGTAGGCTTCGCCAAACCGTATAATCCCAGGTGGTGAAAATCTTGCGTCGCCGCCGACGTCCGATCCGGCCGCCGAATTTGTCATGGGACCCGTTTTGCGCCCAGCTCCGCCTCGCTCTATGTCGGATTTGACACGTCAGGGTTCCAACGTGTCAAAGCACCCGTCCTCTTGACGCACTGGGTGCTGCCGTTCGCCCGCATGGACGCTCGCGACGGTGTGGGACGCAACATGAAAACGCCCGCCCGCATTTCGCGGACGGGCGTTTTCGGTTGGCTCGAGGTTGCGTGCTGCGAAGGGTTTAGGCCACTTCGAACAGCAGCGTCGCCGCAAGCGGGGACACCATGCCGTCGGCGGTTTTCGCGCGCACGGTCATGCGGTAGTCGCCCTTTTCCTCGAACGACGTGGTGAACTGCCAGTTCACCCACTTGTCGGCCGTGGCGCCGTCGGTGTCGCACGACGTCCATGTGCGGCCGTTGTCGAATGAGAACTCGATGGCGGCGATGGGGCTTCCCAGATCGTCGGCCACGCCTTCGAACGTGATCTCGTCGCCTGCCTTGAACACGCAGTCGTCGGAGTAGTTCATGATGTTGATCTTGTTGCGGTAGCACGGGTCCACCTGCTGCACGTCGGGCTCCGCATCCTCCTGCGTCAGCTCGATGTTCACGATGTCGCGCGTGAAGTAGCGCGCCACGGTCTCGGGCATCCACAGCTGCAGGCTCGACCCGGTGGCCGCCTCCAGCTCCTGGCCGTTCACCTGGTACACCAGAAGCGCGTTCTTCTCCAGCGCGTAGCGCAAGGGCAGCGGCTGGCCGAAGCCGTCGGCGCCGTAGGCGGTGATGGTGTTCACGCCGTCTTCCAGGTCGGCCATCTCCACCACGGCCGACAGCGGCACGCCCATGACGGCCGCCTGGCCGAAGGGCGATCCGGTGGCGCACGAGCACGCCATCATCGTCTCCTGGTTGGCATCTTCGGCCAGGTCGCGCACGTCGATGGTGAAGTTCTTCTTGATGTTGCCGCCCACGTTCACGTAGAAGTTGGCCACGCCGCCCTCCACGTCGACGAGCTCGGTGGCAGGCTTCGAGCACATGCTGGTCAGCGCTGTTCCGAACACGTTGAACAGCTCGTCGTTGGGGGTGACGCCTTCCTGGTTGAAGGTGAACGCTCCCTGGGCGTTGGCCACGGAGACGTAGGACACGTCGTCCTCGTTGAACCATTGTGCGGTCACGACGTTGTCTCCCACGGCATGCGTCGTGGCGATCGGGTCCGCGTCGGCGGTCTGCGGCAGTCCGGCCGTAGCGCCGATACCGCCCACTGCTCCGAACATCAGCAGCGCGCCGCCGGCCACGCCGCCCGCGATCTTCTTGGGGTTGTAAGCCATGGCGTCCTCCTACTCGCTCTTCTCGTCAGATGCCGCCGCGACCTTCGGAGGGATCAGCGATGCGCTTTCCAGCACGGTCGTGTCCTCGGGGTTGGGCATCTTGTCCTTCGCGTTGAACATGACGGTCTGGGTCTCGAAGCTCGTCATGCCGCTTTCGGTGGTGGCGCGAACGGTCAGGCAGTACGCGCCTTCCAGTTCGGGCTTGTAGGTGAAGCTCCACCACACCATCTTGTTGCGATCCATGTCGCCGATATCGTACTTCGTCCACGTTTCTCCGCGGTCAAGGGAGAACTCGACGCTTGCGATCTTCTCGTCGTAGCCGTCCACGTAGCCGGTGAATTCGTAGGGCTGGCCGTTCTGCACGAGCAGGCCGTCGGGTACGCCGAGGATGGTGGCGTTGGGCTTGTTCATGGGAACGTCGTCCTCGTTCTGCCATCCGTTCGGGTTGCCGGCCCACTTGTCGGTGTAGTCGATGTCCTCGTCGGTGACGTGGTAGGTGTCGATCTGCTTCGAGTTGATCTGCGCGTCCACGCCTTCCACCCAGTTCGTGCACGGATAGCCGCGCGTCGCGTCGAGGTACTCGCCGCCGATCTTGTACACCAGCAGCGCCTCGTCGGAGTCGACCTTGTCCACGGGGAAGGCGCGTTTGGAGCTGCCGTCGGCGCGCAGCGCCTTCACGCCCGTCGTGCCGTTCTTGTAGCCGCCCGCCTTTTCGATGAGCCAGCTCACGGGAATGCCGGTTATCTCGGTGTTCGTGACTCCGCCGCCTCCCACCGGGTTCCAGTTGCACACCATCTTCGAGGTCTTCGTGATCACGGCACCGTCGGCCTCGGCTTCTTTGATGAGCTCGGGCAGCGTGGCCGTGTACTCGGCGTTCACGTTGCCGTCAACGGTGATGGTCCATTCGTCGAACAGGCTTTGCGGCATCTCCAGGTCGAGGCCGTTCACGCCCGCGCCGTGGCGCATGTTGTCGTAGTAGGCGTGCATCCAGTCGTACGAGAACACGCCGCTCTGGCCCTGCGTCCTCTCTTGATCGATCTTGAAATCGCCCTGCACGTTCTCGACGTCGTTGATTCCCCACAGGCGATCGTATTTCGTGAGATCCCACAGCTCCAGACCCGCACCGTTCTCGGTGGCGTTGTGGCAGGACATGCAGTCGCCCTGATACTGGTTGACGAAGTCGCTCTTCGTGCGCGATCCGTAGTGAACGGCGTGCATGAGCGTGCCGAACTCGTACTGCTTCGCGATGTAGCCCGGAGCGTAGGAGTGGCAGAACAGGCACTGCTGCAGCGTGGTCTTGTTGTCCAACTCGTCGTTCCAGGCAACCGGGTGCTCGTAGGGCAGGTGCTTCAGCAGCGAGTTCATGTCGGCATGGCACGATTCGCAGCCGCGGTTGTCGGCGTCCAGCCAGTAGGTGTTGTACGAGTTGGAACCGGCTTGGATCTGCCAAGCGTCGGGGTTCACCTCGTACTCGGTGGGCGTGCGCTGCACCATCTGCCCGTTCGGCAGGGTGCGCACTTCGGGAGCGTATTCGGTCGCAACCTGGTCCCAGCGGTCCCATAGGTTGTCGAGGTATTCCTTGCCGGGATAGTAGTTCTCGTCGATGTCCTCGTTCGTGGTGCCTTCGGCGCCGTCGATGACGGCCTGCTGCTCGGGCGTGAGCTTCTGCTCCTGCGGGACGGCGCCTCCGTCCCCGGACGGAGCGGCGGCGCCTGCGTTCTCCGACTGCTGCGGCGCGCATCCTGCCGCCAGGCCGAGCGTGCAGGCCGCGCAGGTTGCCACGATGATGGCCTTCTTGTTGAGCCTCATGCATCCCCCTTTCCTTGTCTTGGTTCCCGTCGTCCGCCATGCGCGCTCGCGCTTCGCCGTTTGAGTCCCTCCTTTCTTCCTCCTGCGTCGTCGATGCGCGCGGACCGTCCCATCGTAGGATGCGGGCTGCCGTGCGCGCCATCGCCCAAGTATCCGATTCGCGGGTCGTCCGATGATTTCCGCATCGGACACTTTGGCCGATGCCCGTGCAGAGCGGGGTGATTCTGCCGGTTCGGGCCGAACGCGCCGTTTTTGAGGGTGCGGGCGTGCGAAGGGCGTGCGATAATGAGAGGCGGTCGCCGTGCGGCGGCCTGATGTTGGGGAGGCTTGGGGAATCACCGATCATGGGCAACCGCGGTCTGCAAATCAATCCGGTGGGCGTGCTCGCTTCGTGCGGGCTGGGGCTCAATCTGGTCTGGTGCACGTTGATGGGCCACACGCTGGGCTTCATGTCGTCAACAGCCGGCATGGATGCGTGGGCGAATCCGCGCCTGTTCTTCCTTGCCGGTATCCTTCTATGCACGGCGGCGTTCGCGACGGCTCCGCGTGCGCTCAAGCGCGCCGACGGCATGCTGCGCTTCGTGCTGCCGCTGTTGTCGGCCTTCGGCACGGCGTGCTTCGGCATGTCGTTCCACCAGACCTTCTTCGATCCCGGGGCGCTGGCCGTGGGCGGCCTGTTCGTGGCCGGCGTGGGCTACTTCTGGCTGGCGGCGCGCTATATGCTGCTGCTCGCGCGCACGCAGGGCTACGTGTGCGCCGTCGCCAGCATAGCGGGCAGTCTGGTGCTCAAGCTTCCCGTCTTGCTCGTGCTCAGCGCGTTCGCAAGCCCCGCAGTGCAGGTGATCGTCGCCATCGCCATGCCTGTGGCCACGGCGCTTCTGTTCGAAACGGCATGCGCTCTTGCGCGCGATCGTGCCGATCTCGCGGCAGGGGAGGGCGTTTCGGATGCCGTTGCGCCTTCGAGGGCGGCTTCCGCCTCGGAGGGCTCTCGCGCTCGTACGGTGTTCGGCGTGCCGGCCGTCCCGCGCACGCGCGAGCGCACGTCGGCTGCCGAACGCCGCACCATGCTCGTGCTGTTGGCTATTGCGGCGGTGGTGCTGGCTGTTATCCGCTCGGTGAGCTACCTGGGGATGTGGGGCGATACGAACGCGAACATCTCCACGGCGCTGCCGTGGCTCACCGCCATGATCGTTCCGGCCGTCTGCGTCGTGGTGTTCGCCTACGCCGCGCTCGCGCGCCTGGCCGATGCCGCGTTGCCGATCCGATTCCAGCCTGCGCTGCTGCTCATCTTGGTGGGTTTGTTCGTGGTAGCCATCCAGGCGAACCCCACGGGAGCGTCGCTCGGGTTCCTCACCGTGGTCATACAGATCGACGAGCTGTTCGCGCACCTCTTGTTCTGGACCGTCGTGGTAACGGCGCTCGACGTGCTCGACGTGCCGTCGTACCGCGTCATGGGGGTGGCCGGCGTGGTCTATGCGGGAGCGTCCATCGCCTGGGTGCTGTTGTTGGGACGCGCGGCCATCGTGGACACGTTGCTCGTGATGCTGGCAACCTACGCTTTCGTGGTCGTTGCGCTGTGCGCCGTTTGGTTCGTGCCGAGTCGAAAGGATGCCGCTTCGGGCGAGGTCGCTGCTCCGCTCGTGCAGACGGTGTCGGACACGTGTCTCGAGCTGGCGGGACGTTATGCGCTGTCGCCGCGCGAGACCGAGGTGTTCGTGCTTCTGGCCCAGGGCCGCACGCGCGCCTTCATCCAGGACGAGCTGGTGCTGTCAGGCAGCACCGTGAAGACCCACGTCTCCCATATCTACGCCAAGATGGGCGTCCACGACCGCCAGGAGATGATGGACCTCATCTGGGGCTGACGCGTAGAATTAGATGGCGACCGCTCTCTCGTGGTATGATACCCATCCGGTTTTGCCCCTCCGACGTGAAAGGCCCTCCACATGCATGTAGACATATACACCGACGGTGCGGCGCGGGGGAATCCGGGGCCGGGGGGCTACGGCACGGTGCTGCGCTTCGTCGATTCGAAGGGCGCCGTCCACGAGAAGGAGCTGTCGCAGGGCTACGAGCGCACCACGAACAACCGCATGGAGCTCATGGCCGTGGTGGCGGGTCTCGAAGTGCTCAAGCGCCCGTGCTCCATCACGTTGTACTCCGACTCGCAGTACGTGGTGAACGCCTTCAACCAGCATTGGGTGGACGGCTGGCTCAAGCGCGGCTGGAAGAACGCGCAGAAGCAGCCCGTGAAGAACGACGATCTATGGAAGCGCCTGCTGGCCGCCAAGAAGCCCCACGACGTCGAGTTCGTATGGGTGAAGGGGCATGCGGGCCATCCCGAGAACGAGCGCTGCGACGAGCTGGCCACGACGGCCGCCGACGGGGCGGGGCTCATTCGCGACGAGGGCTTCAGCGGATAAGCGAGGATTCCGAAGCTGCACCCGGCTCACCCGAGGTTCGTATGATGTTCCTGTTCGATTTCCAAGCTGTTTCGTAGGCGAGCCATGCGATCTGATACACTAGCTCGCAATGTATACGAGCATCTGAGCGCAGGTGGAGGTTCCCACATGCAACAGCAAGCAATGCGCGCCCGCAAGGGCGTGTTCGCGGGAGCAGTGGCTGCGGCCCTCGCGGCGACTCTCATGATCCCTTCGTTGGCGTACGCCGATCCGACTGCCAGCGAAAAGCAGGCTGAAGCTCAGGCCGCGCTCGCATCGCTCAACAGCATGCAGAGTACGCTCAACCGAACCTCCGTCGTCTACGATGAGGCCTTGGCCGCGCAGAGAGAAGCCGAGGCCAAGCGCGACGAGGCGCAGGCGCGCATCGACGAGGCGAACGGCCAGATCGCCGACCTTCAAACCCGATTGGGATCTCGTGCGCGCAGCATGTACCGCACGGGCGGAAGCTCGTTCCTCGACCTGCTGCTGGGCGCCACCACCTTCCAGGAGTTCTCGACGGGTTGGGATATGCTCAACACCTTGAACGAGAACGATGCCGATCTCGTTCAGCAGACGAAAGATCTGCGTGCCGAAGTGCAGGAGCAGCAGGCCGCCTATGCAGAGCAGCAGCGCGTAGCCGCCGAGAAGGCCGATGAGGCGCTGCGCTCCAAGCAGGAGGCGGCGTCCACGATGTCCGCCATGCAGGCTACCTACGACAGCCTGAGCGCCGAAGCGGCCGAGCTGCTGGAGCAGGAGCGCGCTGCGCAGGCAGCCGCCGATGCAGCTCAGGCCCAAGCCGTGGTGGAAGCGTCTGCGCGTCAGGCCCAAGAGAACGCGAACGCTTCGGGCAATGTTGCTCCGGGCAACGATCCCTCGCCTTCTCCGTCGCCCGCTCCGAGCGAGCCTTCCGGACCCTCCTACAATCCTGTGACGGGCAATGCTATCGTCGACCGGGCGTACGGTTGCATAGGATTGCCATATTCGTGGGGTGGGGTAGGACCGAGCTCGTTCGATTGCTCCGGCCTGGTAAGCTATGCCGTGACTGGAAGCTTCTCCCGATGGGGAACCACGAACACGTTCATGGGCATGTCGCAGGTAGGCGATCCTCAACCTGGCGATATCGCCACCAGCTGGGGCCACTGCGGTATCTACATCGGCAACGGCCAGATGATCCATGCTCCAACCTTCGGCCAGACGGTGTGCATCAGCCCGGTGCAGGGTGACATGATCATCGTTCGCCCGTAGCCCCGGATTCCTCAAGCGAAAGAAAACGGCCCTTCGGGGCCGTTTTCTTTCGGGTGCATGCTGTGGCAGCGCCTACCGCACGCTGTTCTTGATGAGCGAGCGCAGTTCGTCGATGCCGGTGCCCTTCTCCGACGAGCACACCACGAGCGGCACGTCGGCCCCCAGCTTCAGCTGCTTCTTCAGGGCGGCCTTCTGCTTCATCTGCTGCTGACGGCTGAGCTTGTCGGCCTTCGTCAGCACCACGGCGAACGGCAGCTCGGCCTCCTGCAAAAAGCCGATCATGTTCACGTCGAGGTCGGACGCCTCGTGGCGGATGTCCACGAGCGAAACCACGAGCGCGAGGTCGCGATCCTGGTTGAAGTAGCCCTCGATGAGCTCCGACCAGCGGCTCTTGTCCGACTTCGACACCTTCGCGTAGCCGTAGCCCGGCAGGTCGACGAAGCGCACGCCGTCGCAGGAGAAGAAGTTGATGGTGGCCGTCTTGCCCGGCGTCTGCGACACCTTCGCCAGCCCTTTGCGGTTGAACAGCTTGTTCAGCAGCGACGACTTGCCCACGTTCGAGCGTCCCGCAAACGCGATCTCGGGCATGGTCGAAGGCGTGAGCTGAGACGATACGCCGAATGATCGCTCGAATACCACGTTGTTGATGTTCATGGGACGCTCCTTGCGGCCGTGCTGTTCGTCATGCTCCTCATGGTACCCGAACCGCGTCGGGGATGCGGGCGGAACCCGGCAACCCCCTCGCATTCCCCACGGGATGCGTCAGACGCGCTTGCGTCCCGTGTACAGCGCCAGCGCCATGCAGGCGAGGCTCGCCCATGCCCAGAATCGATGCTGCTTCATGTCCGACCTCCTTCGCTTCGATGTCGACGATACTAGTTAATCATGATTGACTTTATCCGACAACCGCATTATCCTTGATAAGTTAGATTCGTGCAACTTCAAATCGAAGCGCGCGGATGGGGAACCAACGAGAGAGAGGCGAAGCGATGGGATTCAAGAAGAAGAGCGGGCTGCTGGTGGGCGCGGGCTTTCTGCTGGGCACGGTGGGCGTGAAGGCGCTGACCAGCACCACCGCCAAGAAATGCTACGTGCAGGGCGTCGCGCAGGGGCTGCGCGCGAAGGCGACGTACGAGAACATCGTCGAACAGGCGAAGGCCGAGGTTGACGACATCGTGGCCGAGGCCACCTACATCAGCGTCGTCGGCAAGGACGGGGAGCGCCCTGCCGAGCCCGCCGTCGAGGCCGACGACCAGCCGGCGAAGTAGAACGCGATGGACTACGTCATCGCGAGCGAGGTTCCCGGCCGCTTGCGCGTGCGGCTGGTCGGTCCCGTGCCCGCCGACGATCTCGACGCGCTCTACCGCGTGCTGGGCGCGTGCCCGGCGGTGGAGCGCGCGAACGTCTACCCTCGCATCGGCAGCATCGCCGTGCGCTACCGTGCGGCGGACGGCGCGCGGCAGCGGGTGCTCGATCACCTGGACGCCATCGACGCCGAGGCCATCGCCGAAGCCCGTTCGAGCTGCGGGCTCGAACTGGCACCGCGCACCCAGTCGCTGCTCATGGACATCGCGGTGCTCGTGGGGTCGTACTTCGCGCGCCGGTGGTTCCTGCCGAAGCCCGTCGCGGCCCTCGTCACCGCCTGGCGCTACCGCGGCTTCCTGGCGGCGGCGGTCCGCTCGCTCGGGCGGGCGCGGCTCGACGTGCCCGTGCTGGACGCTGCCGCCATCGGCATGTCGTTCGTCAAGCGCGACCCGCGCACGGCGGGTGAGACGATGCTGCTGCTGAACCTGGGCGAGACGCTGGAGGAGTACACGCGCTCGCGGTCGGAGGGGGCGCTCGTGAACGCGTTGCTCGACCTCCCGGAAACCGCGCAGCTCGTCGAGGGCGACCAGGAGGTCCAGGTGGCTGCGTCGGACCTCAAGCCGGGCGACTGCATCGCCGTGCGCACCGGCATGCCCGTGTGCGTCGATGGCGAGGTGGTGCGCGGCACGGCCATGGTGAACCAGGCCGCCCTCACCGGCGAGCCGCTGGCGGTCGAGCGCGGCGTGGGCGACAACGTGTTCTCGGGCACCGCGGTCGAGGACGGCGAGATCATCGTGCGCGTGACGGCGGACGCGGGCGAGACGAAGCTGCGCTCCATCGTGGCGCTCGTGGAGCAGGCGGAATCCTTCAAATCGGAAACCCAGTCGCGCATGGAGCAGCTGGCCGACCGCATCGTGCCCTGGAACTTCCTGCTGGCAGGCGCCGTGGCGCTCACCACGCGCAGCCTCGTGAAGACGTCGGCGGCGCTCATGGTGGACTACTCCTGCGCCCTCAAGCTCACCGGCTCCATCGCCGTGCTGGCGGCCATGAGCCAAAGCGCGCAGGCGGGCTTCACCGTGAAGGGCTCGAAGCACTTCGAGGCCATGGCGGCGGCCGACACCATCGTGTTCGACAAGACCGGGACGTTGACCGAGGCCACGCCCAACGTGGCCTGCGTGCTGGCGCTCGACGGGTGGAACCGTCGCGAGGTGCTGCGGCTGGCCGCTTGCCTGGAGGAGCATTTCCCGCACCCGGTGGCCCGCGCCGTGGTGCGCGCGGCCGCGGAGAAGAACCTTCGGCACCGCGAGCGCCACGCCGACGTGGAGTACCTCGTGGCGCACGGCATCGCGTCGTCGCTCGACGGCAAGCGCGTGGTCATCGGCTCGGAGCATTTCGTCGTGGAGGACGAAGGCGTGTCCCTCACCGAGGAGCAGAAGCGCCGCGTGGCCGACGAAACGGAGGGGCTGTCGCCGCTGTACCTGGCGGTGGACGGCGAGCTGATCGGCGTCATCGGCATCGAGGACCCGCTGAAGGCCGGGGTGCGCGAGGCCATCGCCGACCTGAGGATGCTCGGGTTCAAGCGCGTCGTCATGCTCACGGGCGACGGCGAGCGCACGGCGGCGCGCATCGCGGACGCCGCCGGCGTGACGGAGTACCGCGCCAACCTGCTGCCCGAGGACAAGTACGCCTTCGTGGAGCGGCTGAAGGCGGAGGGGAGCAAGGTGGTCATGGTGGGCGACGGCGTGAACGACGCCCCGGCGCTCTCGCTGGCCGACGTGGGCATCGCCATGGGGCAGGGCACCGCCGTGGCGAAGGAGGTGGCCGACATCACGCTGACGGGAGGGCACCTGAGCGCGCTCGTGACGCTGCGGACGCTGAGCGCGGGGCTGACCGCGCGCCTGAACGCATCGTTCAAGGAGGTCATCGCCATCAACTCGGCGCTGCTGGCGGCGGGCATCGGCGGCCTCATCACGCCGCAGACCTCGTCGCTGCTGCACAACGCGTCCACGGTGGCGCTCAGCGTGAGGAACGGCGGGACGTACCGCGCCTAGCGTCAGGCCGTCGGCGGCGCTGCGAACGCCTCCTCGAAGGCATCGCCGATCGACGCGAAGCCGTGCAGTACGGGCTCGTCCGAGAACAGGTCGAGCAGCAGGGAGCGCTGGGCGGCCGGGAGGTCGAGGTCGTCGAACCAGGGGAGCTTCGCGTGCCGCCTGCTGCGCACTGCGGCGGGGCTCGCGTACAGCAGGAACAGCAGCACGTCGGCGAGCCCGGCGCGATCGGATGCGGTCGCGGCCGGGCTCGCCGCGTTCCGGTCGAAGAAGCCGGCCAGCCCGAAGTCGACGAGCGACACCGTTCCCTCGGCGTCGATCAGCAGGTTCGCCGGCCGCACGTCGCCGTGCGCCACGCCGCGGCCCTCCAGGTGCGCGAGCGCGTCGATGACCTGGCGGCCGATGGAGGCGATCGCCGCTTGGTCGAACGACCGCCGTTGCCGGAACAGCAGGCGGTCGAGGGAGGTGCCGGGCATGAGGCTTTGCGCCATGAAGCAGCGCCCGCGGTCGCGCGCGTCGTCGCGCTCGCGCACGATGCCGAGCCAGCGGGGGACGGCGGGGTGCGCGCACAGCGACAGCGCCTTCGCCTCTCTCCAGAGGGCGTCGCGGTCGAGGGACCCCTGCTCGGGTTTGATCAGCTTGAGGGCCGCGCTGCGGGGCTCGCCGCTTGCGCGCGAGGCGCGAAAGCACGTGCCGAACCGGCCTTGGCCCAGCACGGCGTCGAGCCGCCATGCGCCGAACGTGCGGCCGACGAGCCTGCGGTCGCCGGCCGCGGTGGCGAAGCGCGCTAGCCGCGCGGCGTGCCGCATTCGGGGCAGAACTTCGCGCTGGGAGGCAGCGTCGCGCCGCATTGCGCGCAGAACCCGCTGCCCAGCTTCTCGCCGCATTCGAGGCAGAACTTGGAGCCCGCCGGCACCTGCGCGCTGCACTTCGGGCAGGAAAGCGAGCCTGCGGAAGAGGAGGGATGCGGCGTCTGCGTCTGGGGCGCGGCCTGCACCTGGCCGGGGAAGGGCTGTGCGGCCTGCTGAGGATAGCCGTGGCCGTAGCGCTTGCGGTCCGAGCTGCTGAACGAGCCCATAAATCCGCCGAGCTTGCCCATGAACCCTTGCTGTTGATAATAGCCGCTGCCTTGGTTGGTGCGGCGCTTTTTGCGACCGCTCATGGAGAAGAGCCCCATCGGGTGGTCCTTTCGATCGGCTGGATAGCTGAGTCCCAGCATACCCGAAAGCATCGCGCACCCGCGCATCGCCGTTCGACTACCGGAAAAATCCAAGGGGCGAAGCAAGCGCAGCGCCGCGTCGGCCGTGCATCGGTTTCGCAACCGGAGCGTTGCGTGTTCGGAACGCGGGCGAGCCCGCTTCGACCGCGTCGCTACACTGGATGCTTCTGCCGCTTGCAAGAGCCGGAGGCGGGCGGGTTCGCGAACGAGGAAAGGCGGTCGGATGGGAAAGGCGGGCAAGTTCAGGGAAAGCACGGCCAGCATGCTGCCCGTGCTGTTGGCGTGCTCCTTCACGGCCTCGTTCGGGCAGAGCATGATGAACGTCGCCCTGCCCGAGCTGGCGGAGCGCTTCGGCATCACGCTCTCCATCGCGAACTGGGTGATCGTCGGGTACATGGTGGTTGCCGCGACGGCCATCATGCTGGCGGCGTTCATGCTGCGCCGTCTCGGGCTGCGCCGCGTGTTCTTCGTCGGGGCGGGGGCGCTTGCGCTCGGAAGCGCGTTCGCGCTGGTTTCGCAGAACTTCCCCATGTTGTTCGCCAGCCGCCTCGTGCAGGCGGTGGGCACGGGCTTGTTCTTCCCGTCGGTGACGAGCGTCATCATGGCGAACTCGCCGGCGGAGGTGCGCGGCACGCGCCTTGCACTGAACAGCGGCGTCATCGCCGTGGGGCTTGCCGTCAGCCCCACGGTCTCGGGCTTCGCGCTCACGCAGTTCGGGTGGCGCTCGATGTTCGTCGTCTCGCTCGCCATGTCCGCCGCGCTGCTTGCGGTCGGCTTCTTCCGCATCCGCGGCGGTCCTTCGTCGGTCCGCATCCCCATCGACGCGCTCAGCGTGGTGCTGGGCCCGCTCGGGCTGGCCGCGTTTCTGTACGGCCTGGGCGAGATCACCCACGACGCCGGCCCCTCCGTCATCGCGCTGGCGGCGGGCGCAGTGCTGTTGGCCTTGTTCGCCTGGCGCCAGTTCTCGTTGAAGGACCCGCTGCTCGACCTGCATCCTCTTGCCCGTCCTCGGTTCGCCGTGGGCATCTTGCTGGTCATGGTGGGCATGCTCACGTCGTTCTCCATGAGCATCCTGTTGCCGCTGTACTACGAGGGCGCGCTGGGCCGCACGGCGTTCTTTGCCGGCCTGCTGCTGTTGGGGCCCGTGCTGGTGAACGCGGCGTTCACGTTCCTCGGGGGTCGGCTGTTCGACAAGCACGGCGCGTGGCCGCTCATCCCCGCAGGCCTCGTGCTGGTGCTGGCGGGGCAGGCCGCGGCGTTCTTCTCGGCCGAGGGCATGGTCGCCGTCTTGATCATACTGTCGTCGGCGGCCGTGTACGCAGGCGCCGGGTTCGTGGTGGCGCCGTCCAAGACCGCGGCGCTCGGAACGCTGCCGTCCGCGATGTACTCCGCCGGCGCCTCTATCAACTCCACGGCCGTGCAGATCGCCTCGGCCCTCGGCTCGTCGCTGTTCGTCGGCGTGCTGTCGGCCGACGTGCTGCGCGACACGGCCGCGGGCGCGGCGAAGGCGGCGGCGTACGCGTCGGCGTTCGCGCACACGCTCTCGATCGCCGTCGCCATCGCCGTGGCGGGGCTGCTGGTCGCGTTCTTCTATGCGCGCGCCATGCGCGTTCGAAAGCCTTCAAGCGGGAGAAGCCCTCGCACGCGGCGTTGACGGCGCGGCGCGATGCCGCGTGCGCGTTTCCTATGACGCGGCATCCTGGCGGTTCGGTTCATTGTGCTCGTCGGCTGGGAGCTTCGGCGACTTCGCTTCTTCGAGGGCGTCGTACTGGCGTCTGATCTCGTCGCGCAGCTCGTCTTCTGACGGCAGGTTCGGAAGGCATTGCGACACGAAGATCTGCTGCTCGCCCTCGGGCAGGGTGTACCTTACCACGGCGTCTTTCTTGTCCGCGCACATCACGAGTCCCACCGGCGGGTTGTCGCCCTCGTTCATCAGCTCGCGCGTGTAGTAGTTCACGTACATCTGCATTTGGCCGAGATCCTGATGCGTGAGCGTGCCGGTTTTGAGATCGATGAGCACGAAGCAGCGGGTGACGTAGTTGTAGAACACAAGGTCGATGTAGAAGTGGTCGCCGTCGAGCGTGATGCGCTTCTGCCGACCGACGAAGGCGAATCCGCGTCCCAGCTCCAACATGAATTCTTCCAGATGGTCGATGAGCGCCTGCTCGATCTCGCTTTCATGCCAGGTTTTGTCCTGCTTGAGGCCGAGGAACTCCAGTACGTACGGGTCGCGGATGATGTTCTCGGGCTGTTTGGGAACGGGTTCGCCGTCGGGCAAGGAGGCGAACGTGGGCTTGCCGAGAAGACGCTCGTAGGCGCGGGAGTCGATCTGCCGTTCGAGTTCGCGCGTGCTCCAGTTTCCCTGGGCGCATTCTTCCAGGTAGAATTGACGTGCATCGTTGTTGGTGATACGCATGAGCATGCGATAGTGCGTCCAGCTCAATTCGCTACGCAGTGCGTAGCCTTTTGGGAACGTGAGGAAAAACTGCCGCATATTCTTCAGGTTGGCTACGGTGAACCCTTTGCCGAAATCGGCCGTCATGCGCTTCGACAGCTGCTGGATCAGCTTCGATCCATACTCGGCGCGCTCGAGCCCCTTCTGCTTCGCTACGATGCTTTCGCCGATATGCCAGTACGCTTGCACCATGGCGAAATTCGCCGCCGAATAGGCGCGCTTGCGAGCGTTCGACATGATCTCGTGGATGTGCGTGTAAAACGCGCCGTCCACCAGGTTTCCCAGGCTTTCGTTCTCGGACGGTTTGCAGGGGGTGTTGCGGTCTTTTGCGGTGTTCATGCGATTCCTTCCCTTGAGTGGCCTGTCGATGATGGCGGCTGGGGAGGGATATGCATGGATGCGAGGGGTATGCGGAGCGCCGCCTTCTGTTTGCGAGCCCGCGGCTTTTCCGGTGTGCTGGCTTTAGTATATCGTGCTGCCGCGCTTTCACCCTCTGAAAATGCACAATGCATGCAATGTACATCGTATGTTCTAAAAAGCTTGATTGGCTGATGAGATTTGGTTGGATCGCGCCTAGGGGCACGGCTTGGCAACCCTGCGCGATTTGTCCCATCCCGCTTGCAAACGCTGGGCGGCGTGGTATAATTCTGCGGTTTCTAATTACGCATGCTTGCGCGACCCGCTCCGCTAGTGGCCAACCGAAAAAGGCTGCGGGGCTCGGGGATGACCGCAGGCAGAGGACTAACGAATGGAGAGAGTCATGACGAAAGTCAGCATCACCTCGCTGCTCGATGCGGGCAGCCACTTCGGCCATCAGACGCGCCGTTGGAACCCCAAGATGAAGCCGTACATCTTCGGCAGCCGCGGGGACATCTACATCATCGACCTCAAGCAGACGCTCGTGGGCCTCGACCAGGCGTACACGTTCGTGTCCGAGCTGGCCAAGAAGGGCGGCACCGTGCTGTTCGTGGGCACGAAGAAGCAGGCCCAGGAGGCCGTCGCCGATGCTGCGAACCGCTGCGGCATGCCCTACGTGAACGCCCGTTGGCTCGGCGGCATGCTGACCAACTTCGTGACCATCCGCTCCCGCGTGAACCGCATGGAGGAGCTGGAGGCCATGGAGGCCGACGGCCGCATGGCCGTGCTGCCCAAGAAGGAGCAGATCCTGCTGCGCAAGGAGCTGTCCAAGCTGCAGACGAACCTCAACGGCATCCGCAACATGAAGCGCACGCCCGACGCCGTGTTTGTGATCGACACGAACCGCGAGGCCATCGCCATCCATGAGTCCCGCCGCCTCGACATCCCCGTGGTGGGCACGCTGGATACGAACTGCGATCCGGACGACGTCGATTACGGCATCCCCGCGAACGACGACGCCATCCGCTCGGTCCGCCTGCTGGCCGACTTCATCGCCCACGCCGTCATCGCCGGCGTGGGCGTGCCGGTGACCGCCGCTGACATGGGCGAGGTCGCCGTCGAGGCTGCCGCCGTGGAGGCCGTGGAGGCCCCTGCCGCCGAGGCCGCGCCCGCCGAGGCCGCTGCCCCTGCCGCCGAGGCCGCGCCCGCCGAGGCCGCTGCCCCTGCCGCCGAATAAGCTGATCTGCGCATCTATTGCACTGAACGCGCCGTCGCGCCCTTCCCGCGCGGCGGCGCTCGACACCCCGCCGCGTCCCAAGGCCGCGGCATCGTGAGAGAAAGGAACAACGTGGCTGCTGTTACCGCTTCCATGGTCAAGGAACTCCGTGAAATGACCGGCGCCGGCATGATGGAGTGCAAGAAGGCGCTCGTCGAGGCCGACGGCGACATGGACAAGGCCGTCGACGTGCTGCGCACGCGCGGTCTGGCCGCCGTGGCCAAGAAGGCCGGCCGTGCCACCAACGAAGGCACCGTCATGGCCATCGTCTCCGACGACGCCACGTCCGGCGCGGTCGTCGAGCTGAACTGCGAGACCGACTTCGTGGGCATGAACGACAAGTTCAAGGCCTACGCCGAGAAAATCGCCAAGGCCGCCCTGGCCGCCAAGCCCGCCGACCTCGACGCCCTCAAGGCCGCCGACGCCGAAGGTGAGACGGTGGAAGCCGTTGTCACCGATGCCATCCACACGCTGGGCGAGAACATCCAGCTCGCCCGCTTCGCGGTGGTGGAGGGCGGCGCCGTGTCGTCCTACATCCACGGCGGCGGCAAGATCGGCGTGCTCGTGCAGTTCGATGTCGAGGGCATCGACCCCGCGTCCGACGGCTTCAAGCAGTACGGCCGCGACGTGGCCATGCAGGTTGCCGCCGCCGCTCCGGTGGCCGCCACCCGCGAGGCCGTCGACCCGGCCGTCGTCGAGCACGAGAAGGCCATCTACATGGCTCAGGCCGCCGAGTCCGGCAAGCCCGAGGCCATCCAGGAGAAGATGGCCGTCGGCCGCCTGGAGAAGTTCTTCAAGGAGAGCACGCTGACCGAGCAGGCTTTCGTGAAGAACCCGGACCAGTCCGTGAACGACTACACGGCCGAGGTTGCGAAGAGCCTGGGCGGCGAGATCAAGATCGTCGACTTCAAGCGCTTCGTGCTTGGTGAATAGCTGCGTTCCGGCGGCCTGATGGCCGTCGGAATCGCTCGACGCTGCGAAGCCCCCTCGCACCGATCCTCAGCCCTTTTTCGCTTGCCTTCGCGTACCGAAGTACGCTCAGCCGCGAAACGAGGCGAGGATCGGCACGAGGGGGCTTCTCGCTGTCTTGCTGCGCCAACCTGCGTTTTTCGTTTCGGTACCAGCAGCTATCGGTCCTTCTGCTTTCGTTGTGATGATGGTGGGCGCGCAGCCTCCCTGTTCTTATAATGGTGGGTACCGCGAAGGGCGCCTCGGACGGCGTCCGCCACCCAATGAAACCAACGCCCGGACCCTCGTCGTCGCGGGCGCGGAGGATGCTTCCATGGCTGAAGAGATCATCATCGTACAGGGCAACAACACGCTGGCCGGCGACGTCGCCGTGTCGGGCGCGAAGAACTCGGCGCTCAAGCTGATCGCCGCCGCGCTGCTGGGCCGGGGCGAAACGACCATCCACAACGTCCCGCTCATCTCCGACATCAGCATCATGTCCGACGTGCTGCGCTGCCTGGGTGCGCGGGTGGAGCGCGACGGCCATACGCTGACGGTGGACACCTCCGCCGTCGACAAGCACGAGACCCCCTACGAGCTGGTGTCGAAGATGCGCGCGAGCATCTCGGTGCTCGGCCCGCTCGTCGGCCGCTTCGGATGCGCCCGCGTGGCCATGCCGGGCGGCTGTCAGATCGGCGCTCGCAAGATCGACATGCATCTTGTCGGTCTCGAGGCCATCGGCGTGGAGTTCTCCATCGACCACGGCTTCCTTGAGGCCAGCACGCCCAACGGGCTGCACGGCGCGCATGTCGTGCTCGACTTCCCCAGTGTGGGAGCAACCGAGAACCTGCTCATGGCCGCCGTGGCGGCCGAGGGCTCCACGGTCATAGAGAACGCCGCGCGCGAACCCGAGATCGTGGATCTTGCGAACATGCTCGTGTCCATGGGGGCGCGCGTCACAGGCGCGGGCTCGGACATCATCGAGGTCGAGGGCGTGCCGCTTTCTTCGCTGCATCCTTGCGAGCACACGACGGTGGGCGACCGCATCGAGGCCGGCACCTTCCTGGCCGGAGGCGCGCTGACGGGCGGTCCCGTCACCGTGCACGGCATCGATCCGTCGTATCTGCGCGTTGCGCTCATGAAGCTCCGCGCCATGGGCTGCGACGTGGAGACGGGCGACGACTGGATCACCGTGGGCCGCACGCGCCCGCTGGCTCCCATCGACTTGCAGACGCTGCCGCATCCCGGGTTTCCCACCGACCTTCAGGCGCAGTTCATGCTGCTGGCCGCGTTCGCCGACGGCATGTCCGTCATCACCGAGAACGTGTTCGAGAACCGTTTCATGTTCGCCAGCGAGCTCATGCGCATGGGCGCGGACATCGCCATTGAGGACCATCACGCCCTCGTGCGCGGCGTGGACGTGCTGCAGGGCGCCGACGTGTCGTCCACCGATCTGCGCGCCGGGGCGGCTCTCGTGCTGGCTGGCATTGCGGGGGAGGGCGAGACTCGCGTGCACAACATCGGCCATATCGATCGCGGTTACGAGGACTACGTGGGCAAGCTGCGCGCTCTCGGCGCCGATGTCGTGCGCGCTGAAACCGAGCAAGCCCAGACGTCCCGGTAGCGAGCGCCCATGGTCAACAAACGCAAGCAGGGCCTGACGCAGGCTCGTGCGAAACTTACGTCGCATCGCATGAGGTCGGCAACGGTCGGCACCCATGTGCCGCGACGCTCGTCGCGTCATATGAACGGCGAGGCGGTGGGATTCTCCAGCCCGCGCAAAAGGAAGCGCGCGGCTCGCGGCATCGTGGAAACCATTCTGCCCGTCACATCGTCGGGCGAGAGCTCGTCGCAATACGCCCGCCGCGTCAGCCGTCGCGAATTCGCCCAGGACATCCAACGTAAGGCGCGCATCCGCCGCATCGTCGCGATCGCGGTCTGCCTGCTCGTGGCGGTTGCCGTCGCCGCCGCCGTCGGCGTGGCGACGTTCTTCGGGTCGCTCGACGCGAAGCTCGGACTCAAGGATTCCGATGCAGCGTCGGCGCTCGTTGCTCCCAAGGCCGATGCGAAGGCGTTCTACACGGTGGTGTCGGCCGACCTCGATGCGCCGGGCTCGGCGAATGCGACGGACGGCCCCGACGCCATCGCGCTGGTGCGCGTCGACGAGGAGACCCGCGTCGTCACCGTCGTCTCGATTCCGCCTACGCTGCAGGTGTCGCTGAAGGACGGCAAGAAGCACCCGCTGCGCGAGGCTTCGACGCAGGAGGGCGATGCCGCGCTCGTGTCGGCCGTGGCCGACTTCGCAGGGGTGAACGTGGCTCATTACGTGAAGACCGACGCCGAATCCATCGTGCGCCTCGTGGACGCCCTCGGCGGCGTCGAGGTGAACGTGGCCGAGGAGGTGGACGACCCGAACGCGGGCGATGCTTACCTGCCGGCGGGCACCCAGACGCTCGACGGCGCGCAGGCGCTCACGTTTTTGCGCGCCAGCAACTTCTCGAACGGCCTCGAAGTCCAGGCGGCGAACCAGCGCGAGCTGCTCACGGCACTGTCGCTGCGCCTTCTGGGGGAAGGGCGGCTGAGCTTCCTCGCCACGCTCGACAACGTGGGAGGGTCGTTCCAGACCGACCTTTCGGCTGCGGCCGCGCTTTCCGTCGCCGATGCGCTTCGCGGTGTGGACTCTTCCTCGGTGTACGGGGCGCTTGTGCCCGGCTACGAGACCGCGCGCGATGGCGCGAGCTCGTATGCGGTGTCTTCCGATGCCTGGAAGAGCATGATGGAGCTCGTGGCGGCCGGTTCCGAGCCCGTGGTGGAGCAAACGGCGCCCCAGGTGGATCCGGGCAGCTTCACCATCACCGTACGCAACGGCTCGGGCGTGACGGGCGGGGCCGGCCAGATCGCCGACGCGCTGAAAGACCGCGGCTTCGACGTGACCGAGACGGGCAACACCGACACGTACGCTTACGACGAGACGCTCGTCGTGTACAACGACGACGCGTTCGAGGCGGCGGCGGAAACCGTGGTGGCGTCGCTCGGCCTGGGCCGTACGGTGCCCGGGGCGGGTTTCTACACGTTCGATACCGACGTGTTGGTGGTTCTCGGCAAGGATTGGAAGCCCACATCGTAGACTGTGGTAGAATCGGCACCTGAAAGCAAGATGTTCAAGTTCAACGAAGGAGCTTTGCCATGGTAGACAAGAACGATGTGGCGGCGGTGCTCGAGCTCATCCGCCCCAGCCTGCAGGCGGACGGCGGCGATGTGCGCCTCGTCGACGTGAACGAGGACGGCGTGGTGTCGGTGGAGCTGCAGGGTGCCTGCAAGGGCTGCCCCATGTCCCAGATGACGCTGGCCAACGGCGTGGAGCGCATCCTCAAGGAGCGCGTTCCCGGCGTGACGAAGGTCGTTCCGGCCGACCTGTAAACCGGATCGATCTCGAAGGCGAAGGAGGCGGATATGGCGCAGTGTTGGGAACGCCGCGGGTGCGACGAGGAGATGATGTCGCGCTGCCCGCACAACATCCCGGGCGAGCCGTGCCCTGCCGATTGCCGCTTCGCCGCATGCATGCGCTCGACGCACGAGGTGTGCCAGGATTTCAACAAGCTGCTGAATCCCGAGCGCGATTACGACGCGGCCGTCAAGGAGGTGTGTCGCTTCTGCGAGCACTTCCTGGAGCACGGCCCTGGCGTGGCCGAGCGCACTGGCGAAGTCACGAGGCAGGGCAATCCGAACCGGTTTCTGCTCTAGCAGGGCGAACCGGTTCGAAACGCGCGCATCCGCGAGGAGCGCGCGACAATCGCAGCGAGCAACCGCGGCCGTGCAGGACATCTGCGCGGCCGCGCGCTACCCCCATACCAGCAAAGAACCGACGAAAGGGAGACGATGGCAGAGCAGGCTCACGGCACGCTGAAGGTGAAGACCGGGTTCGCGGAGATGATGAAGGGCGGCGTCATCATGGACGTCGTGAACCCCGAGCAGGCGAAGATCGCCGAGGACGCGGGCGCGGTGGCCGTCATGGCCCTGGAGCGCGTTCCCGCCGACATCCGCGCGCACGGCGGCGTGGCCCGCATGAGCGACCCCACCATGATCGAGGGCATCGTGGAGGCCGTGTCCATCCCCGTCATGGCGAAGTGCCGCATCGGGCATTTCGTGGAGGCGCAGGTGCTGCAGAGCCTGGGCGTGGACTTCATCGACGAGAGCGAGGTGCTCACCCCGGCCGACGACGAGTACCATGTGAACAAATGGGACTTCGACGTGCCGTTCGTGTGCGGCGCGCGCAACCTGGGCGAGGCCCTGCGCCGCATCGCCGAGGGCGCGGCCATGATCCGCACGAAGGGCGAGCCGGGCACGGGCAACGTGGTGGAGGCCGTGCGCCACATGCGCACCGTGACCACCGACATCGCCCGCATCAAGGGCCTGCGCGACGAGCAGCTGTTCACGGCTGCGAAGGACCTGCAGGCGCCCTACGAGCTGGTGAAGTGGGTGGCCGAGCACGGGTGCCTCCCCGTGGTGAACTTCTCGGCCGGCGGCATCGCCACGCCCGCCGACGCGGCGCTGATGATGCAGCTGGGCTGCGACGGCGTGTTCGTGGGCAGCGGCATCTTCAAGTCGGGCGATCCGGCCAAGCGCGCCCGGGCCATCGTGGAGGCCACGACGAACTACGACGACCCCGACACCATCGCCCGCGTCTCGCGCGATCTGGGCGAGGCCATGGTGGGCATCGAGATCTCGGACATCCCCGAGAACGAGCTCATGGCCGGCCGCGGCTGGTAAGGCGGGTTCCGGCGGCTTGCCAGCCGCCGGAACTGCTCGACGCTGCGGCGTGCCGAGGTGCCCCGCCTTCGCGCGATGTCGAAGGCTTGCGTACCGAAGTACGCGGCGCCTCCGCCATCGCGCGAATTCGGGGCGCCTCGGCGCCCCTCGCTGACTTACTACGCCAACCAGGGAGGTGTCAATGGAACCTGTGAGAAAGACGATCGGCGTCCTGGCTCTGCAGGGCGCCTTCCGGGAGCATCGGCGGATGCTGGAAGGCCTGGGGGCCGACACGCGCCTCGTGCGCTGGCCATCCGAGCTGGAAAGGCTGGACGGCCTGGTGATCCCGGGCGGCGAGTCCACGGCCATCGCGAAGCTTCTGGCCATCCACGGCATGTACGGGCCGTTGCGCGCCGCGCATGCGGCCGGCATGGCCGTGTTCGGCACGTGCGCCGGTGCCATACTCATGGCGCGCGACATCGAGGGGGCCCGCCTCGACCAGGAGCCGTTGGCGCTGATGGACGTGCGTATCCGCCGCAACGCCTATGGGCGGCAGATCGACTCGTTCGAGACGACGGTGCCGTGGGCGGGCATCGAGGGCGACCCGGTGAAGGGCGTGTTCATCCGCGCCCCGCGCTTCGCCGATCTCGGCGAGGACGTGGAGGTGCTCAGCACGTCCGAGGACGGCGAGCCGCTGGCCGTCCTCGAAGGCCGCGCGCTGGCCGCGGCGTTCCATCCCGAGCTCACCGACGATTCCCGCGTGCATGCTTTCTTCCTGGAGCGCGTCGTCGGGTCGTGAGGAGCCTCTCCTGCGTTGCCGGGGCGTTTCCAATCGCGGGAGCGCGCTCGACGAGTTCTGCTACAATGAAGACGAAGGAAGGCGGGCGACGAAGCGAGAGGAGCGTGAACCCATGAGCAAAGGCGTGACCTGTCCTGCGTGCGGGGCGGTCGGTTTGGACGTGTGCCGTTACGAGTCCATGATGGTGGTGCGCGCCGATCTCGCGATGTTCACGCTGTGTTGCCCGCACTGCAAAGCCACCGTGTCCAGCATGCAGCCCATTCCGCCGCAGCTGTACGAGGAGGTGCGGTTCGCCGCCCTCGAAGTGGGCGCCGGCATGGGCCTTGAGTAGCGGTTCCGCCGGCATCGTGCCGGCGGAACTTTTTTCTATGCGGTTCGAACGACAACCGAATGCCCGTGCCGCGCGGGCTGCGAAGGAACGACATGCTCAACGACATCTACCAATCCATCGATCCCGTCCTGTTCGCGTTCGGCCCGTTCACCGTGCGCTGGTACGGCGTCGCCTACGTGCTGGGCTTCGTTTTCGCGGGCCTCGTCATCTGGCGCGTCGCGCGCCGCTGGCGCGTGCGCGTAGATGCGGATTCCCTGCTGACCATCATGTTCTGCGTCATCATAGGCGTCATCGTGGGCGGACGGCTGGGTTACGTGCTGTTCTACGGCGAGGGGTACTATTTCCAGCATCCCGAGCAGATCCTCGCGTTCAACAAAGGCGGTATGAGCTTCCACGGCGGGCTTATAGGCGCGCTTTTGGCGGGCATCGCGGCTGCGAAGCTCACTCGTATCCCGTACCTCACGTTGGCCGACCTCGGCTGCATCGGCGCGCCGCTGGGCCTGCTGTTCGGCCGCTGCGCGAACTTCATCAACGGCGAGCTGTGGGGCGCGCCCACCGACGCCGCCTGGGGCGTGGTGTTCGGAGGCGCCGCGGGCACGATGCCGCGCCATCCGTCGCAGCTTTACGAGGCCTTTCTCGAGGGCGTCGTCATCTTCGCCGTGCTGTATCTGCTGTCGCGACGCATGCCGCCGCGTCCGCGCGGCACGTTTCTGGGCACGTTCCTCGTCATGTACGGATGCTTCCGCTTCCTCGTCGAGTTTGTGCGCGAGCCCGACGCGCAGCTGGGCTATCTATGGGGTGGCTGGCTTACCATGGGGCAGCTGTTATCGGTGCCGCTGATCCTCGTGGGCGCCGGCGTGCTGGTTTATGCGCTTGTCGTGAAAAAGCCCCAAAAAGGGCTTCCTGAAATGAAACAATCTGAGTAACATATAAGGGAATCGAACGCACGGCTCCTCGAGGCTTCGACTCGCTAAGCCGTGCGATTGGTTACGGTTCGGCGGCAACCTTGCCTGCGGTAACGGTTTGCTTGCCGGGCGAAGCTAAACTGGCAACAGATCATATTGGCTGCAAGTTTTATCAGACGACGAAGGGGGACTTCCCATGGATCTCAAGTTCTACAAGTGCATGCACTGCGGCAACATCGCCATCAAGCCGTTCGACGCGGGCGTGCCGCTGGTGTGCTGTGGCGAGAAGATGACCGAGCTCACTGCCAATACCACCGATGCCGCGGTCGAGAAGCACGTGCCCGTGGTGCGCGTCGACGGCTCGAACGTGCACGTCGAGGTGGGCAGCACGCTGCATCCCATGACTCCGGAGCACTACATCACGTTCATCTGCCTGGTCACGAAGAACGGCTACCAGATCGTCGAGCTGACGCCGGAGGATGCTCCCGTCGCCGACTTCGCCATTGCCGAAGGCGATGAGGCTCTCAAGGTGTACGAGTACTGCAACCTGCACGGCCTTTGGGTCGCTGAGGTGTAGACGGCCCTGCGTTTCGCGCATGACGCGCCCGTCCCGCTTCGCGGGGCGGGCGTTTTCGTTTGCGTTGCGGTCGGCGCGCGTGTTACCGCTGCGGATGTTTCACGTGAAACATTTGTGCTGAATGGGCGTTTAGGCACTCGTTCGGTCGCGTTTGGCGTTTTGCCCGCGCGGCGCGGCTGCGCGGGGTTCGCACCATGCGTCGCGCTTGCCGCCCGAGCGGCCCATCCCCGCATCCGTCTCGCCCGCGCGCCATGGCCTCCGAGCTTCCGACGGCTCCTCGGATGGCGAAAAAGCATCGAATTCGGAAGTCCCCGACGGTGCTGCGGGTTCGTCGGGAGGCCTCCTCCTGTATCGCTCCTGTTCGCGGGCGTCTCTTCTTTCGCCGCCGCGCGCAGGGTCTCATCGGGGCGCTCGATTTCTTCCGAATTCGATGCTTTTTCGCCATCAGGGGAGCCTCCGTGCGTCTGCAAGCTGCTTGGGAGGTCGTCCGACGGGGCGTGCGATCCCTGGGGCGAGACGTTTCTCGGGAGGTCATGCGCCAGGCGTGCGGTCGGGACGTCTGCTCGGAAGGGAAGAGCATGCATGCCGCCATCCTGAGTTAGCGGATCTCCGTTCGCCATCCTGGGCGCGCGCAAGCGAGTCGAAGGATCTCGCGCAGCGCGCGAGGATCCGAAGGCGGCTTCGAAGCCCGTTGCCGCTCGGAGACGCCGCGCTTGTGTGCAGACTCGTCGGATTGGGGTGGCGCGACGGGGGCTCGCGGGGATTTCACGGTATGATGGATCCCATGGAACGGGCGCGATCGAGGAGGAGCATGGCAAGACGCACGAAGATCGTTTGCACGCTGGGACCTGCCGTCGACGACGAGACCGCCCTGCGCGGGCTGCTGTCCGCAGGCATGGACGTGGCGCGTTTCAACTTCTCGCACGGCTCGCACGACGAACACCGGGCGCGCATGGATCTGCTGAAACGCGTGCGTCGCGACCTCGGCTCGCCGTGCGCCATCCTGCTGGATACTCGCGGCCCCGAGATCCGCACGGGCTCGCTTGCGGGCGGACGTCCCGTGGAGCTGCGGGAGGGCGGTTCCCTCGTGCTCACCGAGCGCGTGGTGGACGGCACGGCGCAGCTGGTCTCGCAAACCTGCGCGGGGTTGGCGCGCGTCGTCGGGCCCGGCCAGCCCATCCTGCTGGACGACGGGCTCATCGAGCTTCGGGTGGAGGCGGTCGAAGGCTCGGACATCCGCTGCACGGTGCGCAACAGCGGGCTGTTGGGCGAGCGCAAGTCCGTCAACATCCCCGGCGCCAGCGTGCCGCTGCCCGTGATGACCGACCAGGATCGGGCCGACCTCGTCTTCGGCATCGATCAGGATGTCGACTTCGTAGCGGCCTCGTTCGTGCGCAACGCCGAGGGCGTGCGCGAGTTGCGGCGTTTCCTCGACGAGCACGGCGGCGAGGGCGTGTGCTTGATCGCGAAGATCGAATGCGCCGAGGCGGTGGAGAACTTCGAGGACATCATCGAAGCGGCCGACGGCGTGATGGTGGCGCGTGGCGACTTGGGCGTGGAGGTGCCGGCTCACAAGGTGCCGCACATCCAGAAGGAGATCATCCGCGCGTCGAACCGCGCGTCGAAGCCGGTGATCACGGCAACCCAGATGCTGGACTCTATGATACGCAACCCGCGTCCTACGCGCGCCGAGGTGGGCGACGTGGCGAACGCCATCTACGACGGCACCGATGCCGTGATGCTGTCGGGCGAGACGGCCGGCGGGCGCTACCCGGTGGAGGCCGTGCGCATGATGGCGCGCATCGCCGAGTCGAGCGAGCCCTACTTGTTCGACGAGCGCGCGCCCGACCGCAGCCGCGACAAGGCGCGCGTGGCGCTGGCCGTAGGGCTGGCCGCCGTGCAGACGGCCGAGAACGTGGGCGCCGCTTGCATCGTCGCGCCTACGATGTCCGGTCGCACGGCGCGACTCGTGTCGAACCTGCGCCCGCGCGTGCCCATCCTCGCGGTCACGCCGTTTCCGCGCGTCATGCGCCAGCAGCAGCTCAACTGGGGCGTGACGCCCATGCTCGGCGATGTGCAGGGCGACATGCGCCACGTCGTCGAGCAGGCGCACGACGCCGTGTTGGAGAACGGGCTCGTGCGACCGGGCGAGCTGGCGGTGTTCACGGCGGGCGATCCCTCCACGAGTCCCACCATCGGCGAGCCGGGCGACGGCGCGGCGGCCGCCACCAACGTGATGTACGTCGTGCAGATACGTCCCGGCGAAGGCGACGGCGGGCTATAGGCCGCGGCGGACGGTGCCGGCCGTATGCGGCGGATAACGGACGATAGGCTTCGGATAAGGAGTTGACCATGGGTTTCTTCGACAATGCGCAGGAAGTGCTCGACCGCGGCGTGTCGGCGGCGAAGGGCGCCGTCTCGGGCGTGGCGGTGGAGCAGCAGGCGTTCGTGAAAGGGTTCGCTCGTCTGTGCAGCGAGGGCTCGAGCCAGGGATGGCATGAGAGCAACGGCGGCAACGCGTCGTACCGGCTTGCGCCGGAGGACGTGGCATCCAGCCGCTCGTTCTTCTACGACAATCCCAGCTCGTGGGTGCCGCTAGGCGTGCAGGTCGCCAACCTGGGCGGTGAGTTCTTCCTGGTGACGGCCGCGGGAGCGCACATGCGCAACGTGGCGCTGGACCCCGACACGGGCGCGGGCATCGTGGAGGTCAACGCCGCGGGCGACGCGTGGCGCATCGTGTGGGGTTTCAAGAACGGCGGCGTGCCCACGAGCGAGTTCCCCAGCCACGCAGCCATCCAGTCGGTACGCAGGGAGGCGACCGGCGGCACGGGCCGGGTGCTGTACCACGCCCATCCCGCAAACGTGGTGGCGCTGACCAACGTGCTGCCGCTCGATGCGCGCACGTTCACCCGTGCGCTGTGGAAGATGCTGATGGAGGCCATGATCGCGTTTCCGAAGGGCATCGGAGTAGTGCCGTGGATGGTGCCGGGCGGCCCTGAGATCGCCAGCGCCACGGCCGACGCCATGCGCGTCTACGACGCATGCGTTTGGGCTCACCACGGTCTGTTCTGCGCTGGGAACGACTTCGACTCGACGTTCGGGTTGGCGCAGACCATCGACAAGGCCGCGACCGTCTACGCGCAGGCGCGCGCGATGAACGGCGGCAGCGACCGGTTCGCCAGCGCCATTCCCGACGAGGGCCTGCGCGGCATCGCCGAGGCGTACCATCTTCCGGTGAACGAGGCGTTCCTCGCTTAGGTTGGGAATTTCCGGAGAAAACGCGTGCGTTGCGGCGTCGACTGTGCTATAGTGCAAAGGCTTGTCTTCGCCTTGGTCGGAAACCAAGGCCCGTAAAGGAGAACCATAATGAAACAGGGTATTCATCCGGAGTACGTGGACTGCACGGTCAAGTGCAGCTGCGGCAACACGTTCCAGACCCGTTCGACGAAGCCTGAGCTGAAGATCGACATCTGCAACGTGTGCCATCCGTTCTACACCGGCCAGCAGCGCTTCGTCGACACCGGCGGACGCGTCCAGCGCTTCGCCGACAAGTTCGGTGCCGCGAAGGAGACCGTTGCTGAGCGCGAGGCCGCCAAGAAGGCCGCGCGTGCCGCCGCCATCGCCGAGGCCGAGGCCAAGAAGAAGGCCGAGCGCGAGGCGAAGGCCGCCGAGAAGGCCAAGCGCGCCGAGGAGTTCGCCAAGAAGTCCGAGGCCGAGGCTAAGAAGGCCGCCGAGGCTGAGGCTGCCGCCGAGACCGCTCCCGAGGCTACGGCCGAGGAAGCCGCCGCGGTGGACGCCCTCGTCGAAGAGGCTCCTGCCGCCGAATAGCGCTTCTGCAGCAAGCACAGCGAACGGCCCGGTCGATGACCGGGCCGTTCGTGCGTCCAGGGACGATCCGCGCGCGTTGTCGCCCGAAAGCCGTGGTTTTCGCCCTCGAAGCGCGGCTTTCGGGCGACAACGGCATCGGTGGGGCCGCTTCAGGCGCGCCCTAGCCTTGATCGACGAACTCCTCGCCGCGCAGCAACTCCACGTCCAAAAGGTCGCCTTCGGCCCATCCCGCTTCGCCGAGGGGCGAGACGCGCTGCGCGTTCGACGTCATGCACGCGGCCAGCTCCCCGGCTTTGAAATCGAGGAAGTGCGCCGCGTAGCCCTCGTCGTCGCGCGTCACGTGTACGCGGGCTATGTTCGCCATCTTGGGGATGCTCGTCTTCGCGGCATCCGCCCGCGCCTGCACGACGGGGCGGCGGCGCAGCGGAATTCCCAGGATGCGCGCCGTGATCGCTTGCAGGCACCATTCGGAGCCGAAGTAGGCGGCCATGGTGGGGCCGGGCAGATCGACGACCGGTTTGCCGTCGGCTACGGCCAGCATGAGCGGCCGTCCCGGCACGGCGGCGATGTAATGGTGCACCACCTGCCCGCGGCGTTCGACCAGCTTCACGTTGAAATCCTCCTCGCCGAGGGCCGATCCCCCGTTGACCACCACGACGTCGGCGGTGGCGAGCGCCGCCTCGAAGGCGCGTTCGAGCTCGACGGGATCGTCGTGCACGAGGGGGAACACCACGGGTTCGGCACCGTACTCGATGAGGAGGTGCTTGCACATGAGGCTGTTCGTGTCCACGTTTTGACCTCGTCGGGGCTTGATGCCTGCGGGTACGAGCTCGCTGCCCGTGGGAATGAACGCCACGCGCGGTTTGACGCGCACGGGCACCATCGTGGCGCCGCCCATGGCGAGAGCGGCCAGGTCGGTGGGTCGGATAATGCTGCCGGCGCTCATGAGCGGCTCGCCCGCGCGCAGCGTGGAGCCGGCGGGCCGCACGCCCGAACCGGGCTCGACAGTCACGTCGTCGTCGAACGTTACCGATCCGTCCTCCCGAACGACCGCCTTCTCGATCATCACCACGGCGTCGAACGCGTCGGGGAAGTCGTCTCCGGTGTCGGCGCGCACGTAATCCACGCCGGGCTTCCAGCTGCTCGTGTCGGGCATGCCGTTCGCGAACGCTGCCGACTTCACCGCGATACCGTCGAACGACGAGGCGCGCACCACCGGCAGCGTGTTCGTCGACGCCAGGTCGCAGGCGAGCACGCGTCCCACCGCGTCGTCGAGCGCCACGTACTCGACGCTCCTCGCCGGCTCCCATGCTGCGAAGAAGTCGGCCAGCGCCTCTTCGCGCGACGGGAAACCGTCCATGATCTTCTCTCCCATATGCATCTCCTCGTACCGTTTTTCGTTGATCATAGCAGGAAAGCCCGGCGCGCCGGGCTTTCCGTGGACGTGCGATCGATGCGATGCCCTATGCTTTGGGACGGGCGTTCGCGGCGATCTCGTTGAACTCGGACTCGCTCAGGTCGTAGCCGTAGAACGTCTTGAAGTAGCCTGCGACCGTCTTGTACAGGTCGTTGTCGTACTGCTCGGGGTACAGCAGGCGCGGCAGCCACTGCATGCCCAGCACCTGGTTCACCGTCGGCGGGCTGTTCAGCCAGTTCCACGGCGTGCCGGGCACCTTGTAGTAGGAGCCGTTCTTGATGGCGGACAGGTCGGCGAAGGCCGCATCGGAGCCCACCGTGTCGTAGATGCTGTCCGGGCCGAACAGGATGACCGCAGGATCCCAGATAGCCAGCTGTTCCATGCCGATCTCGACGCCGGCGCCGCTGCCGGACACCTTGCCCAGGTCGGCGACGTTGTCGGCCACGAGGTCGATCACCTGGCCCTGGTAGGAGTTCTTCGCGATGGTGTTCGTCCCCTTGTCGCCGAGCAGGTACGCCACCTTCGCGCGGTCGCCCTCGGGAATCTTGCTCATGACGGATACGGTCTCGTCGTAGGCGGCCTTGCAGTAGTCGGACAGCTCCTTGCCGCGATCCTCCATGCCCAACAGCTCGCCGAGCTTCTCGTAGGCTGCGCCGTAGTCCTCCATCTTCGTCTCGATGACCACCACGGGGATGCCCAGCTGCTGCTGCATCGTGTCGAGGTCCTCTTTCATGCCGTCTTTGATCTCGCCGGTGTCGATGAGGATCTGCGCACCGGATGCGGCGACGGCCTCCTTGTTGAGGTCGCCTTTCGCTCCGAACGCGGCTCCTGTCACGGGCAGGTTGGCGTAGTCGCCTCCCAGGTACTTCGCCTGGTCGGCCGTGAGCTCCGTCGAGATCGTCACCAGCTTGTCCGGTGCCATCGTAAGCAGGACCTGCGTGGCGGTGTGGCCCGCCGGCGCGATGCGGTCGATCTTCGCGGGCACTTCCACCGTGCGTCCGGCCGAGTCGGTGAACGTGCGCGTCTCGTTCTGCGCCGCCTGATCGGTTTGCGCGGCGCCGTCGGCGCTTTCGGGTGCGTTCTGCGACGGAGCCTGCGAGCATCCGTTCAGCGCGAACGCCAGTCCCAGACATAGCGCGCCTACGACCAGCAGGCGTTTCGCCCAGAGCATGCTCCTTGCGGTAATCCCTCCCATAGAATCTTCCTTTCTTCGACTTCGTTGCCTTGCGTTTATCGCTCTATCTCGCGTACGGGCACGCACACGCGCACCTTGTCGCCGTATAGGGAATTGACCTCCACGTCCACGTCGTAGATGGTGCTGACCAGCTCTTTGGTAATGACGTCTTTGGGGCTTCCGAAGGCGTGCACGCGTCCGTCGTTGATGACGAGCGTTTGGTCGGCGTAAAGAAACGCCTGATCGGGCTGGTGGGTCGATTGGACTATGCTCATGCCTTCGCGCGCGAGCTGGCGCACGGTGGACAGTACGCGCACGGTGTTGCCGTAATCGAGCGCGCTCGTAGGCTCGTCCATGATGATGGTGCGGGCGTTCTGCGCGATGGCGCGCGCGATGAGGACCAGCTGGCGCTCTCCGCCCGATATCTGCGTGTAGGGGCGATGACCCAGATGGGCGATGCCCACGCGCTCGAGCGCATCCCACGCCCGGTCGACGTGCATGCGCTTCGGCGTGGAGAACAAACCTATCCCGCCGCCCGCGCTCATCAGCACCACGTCGAGCACGTCGTAGGCGTAAGTGGACGAATGCGATTGAGGGATGTAGGCGACCTCGCTCGCGCGCTCGCGGATGGAGATCGAGCGCAGGTCCTTCCCGTTCACGCGGATGCTGCCCGTCCAGCCGTTGTTGAGGCACAGGATGCATCGGAACAGGGTCGATTTGCCTACGCCGTTGGGCCCCAGCACGTTCACCAGCGTGTTGTCGGGGATGCGGAAGCTCAGGTCGCGCAGCACATGGTGGCTGCCGTACGAGAAGCTGAGGTGCTCGACATCGATGCTCATAGCCCCTGCTTCCTCCTCGTGATGAGGTACAGGAAGAACGGCGCTCCCACGAACGCGGTCAGGATGCCGATGGGTATCTCGGAGCTGGCCACGAGGCGCGCCACGTCGTCGACGATGAGCAGGAAGCTGGCGCCCATGAGCATGCTGGCGGGCAGCAGCTTGCGGTAGTCGCAGCCGACGATCATGCGCGCGAAGTGGGGGATGACGAGGCCTACCCAGCCGATCATGCCCGAGATTGACACGCTGGCGGCGGTGACGAGGGTGGCGGCCAAGATGACGATGAGCCGCACGCGGCGGGCGTTCACGCCCATGGTGGAGGCTTCGTCGTCGCCCATGGTGAGCACGTTGATGCGCCAGCGCAAGGCGAACAGCGCCGCGAGACCGATTGCGATGGGAGGCAGCGCGAAAGCCATGTCGCTCCATTTGGCGCCGGTCAGACTGCCCATGAGCCAGTAGGTGATGGCGGCCAGCTGGTCGGTAGGGTCGGCGATGAGCTTGGTGAACGACACGCCCGCCTGGAACAGCGAGCTGACCATGACGCCGGCCAGCACCACGATGAGCAGATGGTTGCCCTTGGCGCGCGTGCCGACGGCCAGCACCAGCAGCACGGCGGCGATGGAGCAGGCGAACGCGAACAGCGAGATGCCGAGCGAGCCGAGTCCCAGCAGGATGGCCACTGCGGCGCCGAACGCCGCGCCCTGCGAAGCTCCGAGGATATCGGGGGAGACGAGCGGGTTCTGGAACGTGCCCTGGTAGGCGGCGCCGGCAGTAGCCAGGCTGCAGCCCACCATGAGCGCGAGCGCGATGCGCGGCAGACGCACCTGGAAGAACAGCGTCTCTTGCTGGGAGGTCCAGAACGAGTCGATGGGGAGCGCCAGGTTGGCCAGCATGCCGACAGCCTCGATCGGGGTGATGGGGTAGCGGCCCAGCATGAGCGAGGCCAGCGTGCTCGCCAGGACGAGCGCGCCGAGCGCGACTAGGATGAGCGTGCCATGCCGCGCGCTTCGGCGGGAAGCGCATTGAGCCGCCGCCTTGTCGTCGCGCGGCCGAGGGGCCGGCCCCTCGGTGCTTCCGGCGCTCATAGCGCCGGAAGCACCGTCCCCATCCTCCAGCATGTCTTCAACAGCTTCTATTGCCCTCGTCCTTTAACATTCGTAAATGAGAATAATATTTAAATCAATATATACTAAAACGCAATTATTATCAATTGAGCATAATATAAAGACGGTATGAGGCGGGAAGGGGCGCTTGGCGAGTCGCGGCGCGAGGCGGGAAGGGCGTTTGAAGCTTGCGAGGGGCGGGCGATAGCCTGGCGCGCGGGCGGGGCGCATGCCGGTTCCGGTGGGTCGCACGGCGGGTCGACCGGAGAATGCGGGCGCGCGTCGACGCGGGCGGTAACGCTCTCGTACAGATGTTTCACGTGAAACATCTGTACGGTTTGCGAGCGGGGGTAGGAGGGGCTAGGCTCGGTCGCGTTCGATCATGGTCATCTGCAAAGCCTCGCCGAAGAACTGGCCGGTACCGTTCTTGATTGCGAAACGGGCCTTCTCCGGATCGGCCACCACGCTGCCGGCGAGCGCGTCGGCTCCCTGCTCGAACAGGACCGACGACATGATCACGCTCGGGCCTACAAGCACGGTGGTCGCATTGCGCGCGAGTTCGAGCAGGCGCGGCGCGGTCTTGTTGATGATGGTGACGCCGGTTATGAAAGCGAAGTCGGTATCGGGCAGCACGTACTCGCACGCGGGGTCGGGCGTGTCGAGCTCCTGCGAGCAGTTGCGTTCGAGCACGGTGAGGTTCGCGTACTCGGCGATGCGGTCGACGTGCGGGAAGTGCCCGACCACCGTGACGTTCTTGCGCTCGGACGCTTCGATACGCGGGCGGTACAGCTCGAAAGCGTCCGTCTTGCGGACGGTGCCGTCGGGCAGTTCGATGGGTTCGTCGTAGGTTGCTCCCAACGGGTCGAGCAGCTCCTTGCGCGCGTAGTAGGCGTTGAGCGCCGCCACTCCCAGCGTGGCTTCCTCGAAGCACCACGACTTCGCCAGCTCCGCCATCTCGCGCAGCCCCGTGCCGCGCAGATCCTGCTTGCACGCGCGCCGGGCTCCGCCTTTGCAGGTGAAGCTCACGCCCATACCGCAATCGGCCTCGACGTAGGACCAGTGCGTTCCCAGACAATAATCGCGTACGGCGATATCTTCCGGAATGCCCTCGATCAGGCGGTTGTAGAGCTTCCACGGCGTTGCGTCGTCGCGCGTGTCGGGGCGGCGGACGGCTTCGTTCTCGGAGCGTTTCATGGCAGCCTTCTCTCCTCGAGGCGGCGTGTTCCGTCGCGCCGCCATTCTTCAATATGCGGTAGAGTATAATATACGTTCAAGAATAAACAACCGGGAAGGGGCTGGCGCTGCGATGCTGTTCTTGTTGACGGGCGACGTGCAAATCGGCAAGACGCGCTGGCTTGAGCGCCTTGCCGCCGAGCTGTCGGGTGACGGCGTGCAGGTTGCGGGCGTGCTGGCACCTGGCGTGTGGCGCGTGCGGGAGCCGCACGAGGTTCCGGGCGAACGGGGGCTGGCTGGCGAGGGTCGCTTCGAGAAGCTCGGCATCGACAACGTGCTGCTGCCCGGCGGCGAGCGCGTGCCGTTCGCGCGGCGGCGAGACCTGGCGCTGGCCGAGGGATCGTTCGATCCGACAAGCCAGAGCGCCTCCGCCCAGCTGGCCTGGGAGATCGCGGACGAGGCTATCGCGCGGGTGAACGCGCACTTCGATCGCATCGCGGCCGAGCTGGCTGCGGTTCCCGCGGGAGCGCCGGCTTTGCCGGGAGAAGCGGGCTCCCGGGGCTACGCGCCCCTCCCCGTCGATCCGGCGGCGGGAATGTTTCACGTGAAACATTCGTTCGCGCAAACATATGTTTCACGTGAAACATCTGGAGCGGAGGCGGGCGAGACCCCGGCCGATCCAAGTACGGGAGGTTCGCGCATCGTCGTTCCGGCGGACGAACCCGACGCGGAGGGCTCCGTTACCGTCGGTGCGGAGGGCGGTTTGCTCGTGGTCGACGAGCTGGGGCGGCTCGAACTCATGCGCGACGGCGGGCTCGTTTCTGCGGTGGCGCTTCTGGAGCGCGGGCCCTCGGCGCGGTTCCCCCATGCGCTCGTTGTGGTGCGTGATTGGCTGTGCCCGAGGGCGGAGGAGCGCTTCGCCGGCGCCTGGGATGGGTCGCGCATGCTTTCGCCGGGCGACGACGCGCGCGGTCTCGTGCGGGCTTCGTTCGGCCTTTCCGGCTGAGATCCGTGCTCGTTGTCGTTCGAAAAACACGCTTCGTCCTGCGATTCCGTGTTTTCGGGCGACAATGCGCCGCTCGCTTGTTGGCGTTCGGCTACTGTGCGTCCGGTGCGTTCGACCATGCGGCCAATTCGACCCTTGCTTTCCTTAATGAGAATGATTATCATTAAAATAGAAGAAAACGAGAAGAGGGAAAGGTGTCCGCATGATCGATCAGACCGCGTTCTTCAGCTTGAGCTACGGGCTCTACATCGTCGGCGCGACGGACGGCGAACGTCGCGCCGCCTGCGTCGCTAACACGTTCCAGCAGGTCACGTCGTCGCCGTTGCAAGTAAGCGTGGCGCTGAACAAGGAGAACGCCACCACGGACGTCATTCTCGACTCCGGCCGCTTCACCGTGTCGTGCCTGGCGCAGGACGCCACGATGGAGCTCATCGGCACGTTCGGCTTCCGTTGCAGCACCGACCTGGACAAGTTCGCCTCTTGCGAGACGGGCGTCGACGCGGCGGGCGTGCCGTTCGTGGCCGAGCAGTGCGTGGCGCGCTTCTCGGTGCGCGTTGTGCAGGCGGTGAACCTGGGCACGCACATCCTCTACATCGGCGAGGTGGAGGAAGCCGAGAAGCTGTGTGCGGGCGATCCGATGACGTACGCCTACTACCACCTGGTCAAGGGCGGCAAGACGCCGCCGAAGGCATCGAGCTACCTGCCCGACGCGCCCGATGCGGCGCCGGCAGCCGCGGCAGCGGCCGGCGAGGGCGACGCGGAGGCTCCGAAGCCCAAGTACGCCTGGCGCTGCAAGGTGTGCGGCCACATCGAATACGGCGACGAGCTGCCCGATGACTTCACCTGCCCCGTGTGCAGCGTGGGTCCCGACATGTTCGAGCGCATCGAGCTGCAAGGCGCGCGAACGGCATAAAAGGGCGGTATAAAGGGGACCGCCTCTTTCTATGCCACCTTTCTGTGTCGGAGCGCGTCCCGAACGGCGATCGGCCGTTCGGGACGCGCTCTACTTGTTCCAAGCGATGAACGCCCAGGTGACCGTTCGGGGCTCGCGCAGGCGCAGGGACTTCTCCGGAAGCCCCTTCTTGTCGGGCTGCCCGGCGCGCTCGTTCGGCACGAGGTTCTCTTCCAGCCAGCAGCGCAGGCGACCGAACGCCTCCGCGCGCTCTTCGGCTCCGACGGTCGCGCCCACGGCATCGTCCGCCATGCGCGCGAACGCGTCGTAGGCATCGTCGAGCGAGTCGAACGTGTCGGTGCGCTCGCTGTCGATGTAGGAAACCTCGGGGCGCAGTCCCTCGTTCGCCAGGATGTTGAACGCATAGAGGTAGTCGCGGCCGAGCACGCTGGAAAGGCCCATGGCGTTGAGGATGCGCTCGTCGGTGCGCGGCGACGAGCCGGTGGCCAGCGTGACGCATACGCGGCGGCGCGCCACGTCGGTGAGGCGCAGCAGCGAATCGCGCAGATCGGCGGTCGCGACGGAGCGCGAGGCGAGCGCCACATCTACCATGCCCGGGCGCACGCCGAGGCTGGGCCAATCGTCGGCCCAGCTCATCTGCTTGGGGAACACCGTGCGCACGCCCTCGCGGTCGAGCGCTTCCTGCAGCTGGCCGAGCATGCCCTGCGAGAAATCGGCGGCCACCACCTTGTGGCCCCGTTTGCCCAACGGCACCGACAGCGCGCCTGTGCCGCAGCCCATGTCGAACACCGTCTCGCCCTCGCGGATGCCGGCTAGCTCGAGGAACCGCTCGACGTAAGGGTTCGGCGCGTCCTTCGTGGTGAACGTGGCCGACCGCTTGTCCCAGTAGCTCGCGTCGTCGAAGCGGCGTCGTGCCTGCTGGAGCCGCTTCCACTCCTCGTTCCAATCGCGGGCGGTCAGCGGGTTGACAAAGGACTCGGACGTGTTGTTTTCGGGCATGGCGCGCCTCTCGCTTTGATGGTTGCGGGCTTTTAGGTACTATACTAGCGAAATGAAACGCCTCTGTGCGCGCGATCCGCCGAATTTATCCCGAAACGAGGAGCATTCATCTTATGCAAGTCGAACTGCTGTACCACACGCCCGACCCCGAGCGCGCGATCGCCACGGCGGCGCGCCTGTGCTACGCGCCCGTCGGCGCGGCCGAGCTGATGGAGGCCATGCCGGAGGAGCGCGTGAAAAGCGTGCTGTCCACCATCATGAGCGCGGGCCATACGTCCACGCTCGAGCACGCCAGCTACACGTTCGCGGTGGACGGCGTCTCGCGTGCCCTTACGCACCAGCTGGTGCGCCACCGCATCGCCAGCTTCAACCAGCAGAGCCAGCGCTACGTGAAGTTCACCGACGGCCTGGCCACTGTGAAGCCTGAAAGCGTTGCCGCGAACGAGGAGACGAACGCGGTGTTCGACGAGGCTATCGCGGCCGCCATCGAGGCGTACGAGAAGCTGCTGGCCGCGGGCGTTCCCGCCGAGGACGCGCGCTACCTGCTGCCGAACGCGGCTGAGACGAAGATCGTTATCACGATGAACGTGCGCGAGCTGCTGCATTTCTTCAGCTTGCGCTGCTGCAACCGCGCGCAGTGGGAGATCCGCGAGATGGCGCACCGCATGCTGGAGCTGGCGAAGCCCACGGCGCCGTTCGTCTTCATGGACGCGGGCGCGCCCTGCATCCGCGGCAACTGTCCCGAAGGCAAGATGACCTGCGGGAACCCGTACCCGCGCGTGAAAAGGGCCTAGCATGGCCGAGCAGAAGAGCGACCTGTCGCGGGCGTTCTCCGAGGACGGTGCGCTGAAGACGCACGTAGGCGGCCAGGCGCTCATCGAGGGCATCATGATGCGCGGCAAGTACAACTGGTCGGTGGCCGTGCGGGAGCCCGACGGCGGCATCTACGTGGAAGAGCATGACCTGGCCTCGGGGCGCAAGAAGAACGGTTGGATGTACTGGCCGCTCGTGCGCGGATGCCGAGCTATGCTGGAGTCGCTCGTGCTGGGCTACAAGGCGCTCGAGATCGCGGCGCTGCATGCGTTCGCGGAAGAGGGGGAAGACGAACCTGCGGCGGCCGAGGAGGCGGGAGGGGTCTGCAGCTCGGACAGTCCTGCTCGCACTAACAGTCCGCTGGACTGTTCGGCTCGTGCGGAACTCGCCTCAGACCCCTCCCGCCCCCTCGGCGATGGCATCGAATCTTCTGCCGACGCCGACGCTGACGGCGGCGACGATGCGCGCCTCGAACCCGTTCTCGCTGGAGAAGGGGAGGAGGAGAGGGCTTTCTCCTGGAAGGAGGATTTCGGGCGGCCGGATACGATGATCGATGCGTTGGGGGCGCAGCGTTCCCTCGAGGTGGTTTCCGAGCCGGAATCCTCTCCCGAGTCCCAGTCTCAGCCCGAACCCGCCAAGAAGTCCTTCATGGACGAGGAGGTGGAGTTCGGCAAGAAAGAGATGGCCGTGTCGATGGTGCTGGGCCTCGTGCTGGGCGTGGTGCTGTTCATCGTGGCGCCGGCGTTCATCACGAACCTCATCGTGGGCGAGTACGACCAGAACACCGTGCTGTGGAACATCGTGGACGGCCTGCTTCGCGTGGGCGTGTTCGTGTTCTACCTGTGGCTGATCGGGCGCATGCAGGAGATCAAGCGCATGTTCGGCTACCACGGCGCCGAGCACAAGACCATCCACTGCTACGAGCACGGCCTGCCGCTCACGCCCGAGAACGCGCGCAGCTTCCCGCGCCTGCACGTGCGCTGCGGCACGGCGTTCCTCATCATGGTCATGGTCATCGCCATCTTCGTGTACACGGTGACGCCCATCAACGGGCTCATCGAGCTGTGGGGCGTGCCGGACGGCGCGCCGAAGCTGGCGCTGGTCATCCTCGTGCGCATCCTGCTGATGCCCGTCATCGCCGGCATCTCCTATGAGATCACGGTGAAGTGGGCGGGCAGCAACCCCGACAACCCGCTGGTGAAGGTGGTGCTGTGGCCCGGCATGCAGATGCAGTACCTCACCACGAACGAGCCCGACGACGGCCAGATCGAGTGCGCCATCGCCGCCATGCAGAAGGTGCTCGAGCGCGAGGAGGCCGAAGAGGCTGGCGAGAAGGCAGCAGCCGGCGCGCCCGATAACGCCGACGAGCCGGCGACGGCGACCGCGTAGAGCGCTCGATCGGGGGTGCGGGCGGAAAACGCTTGCCCCCCCCCCCTCGCTGTTATACTCATGCAAAACCGTTCCCTATCCGACTCAAAGAGGTGAGCCGATGGAATATGCCATATCCGCACGAGGCCTGCGGAAGTCTTTCAAGCTCTCGGCCAAGCAGCGCAAGCTCGAACGCACCGATGCGCGCGTGAAGACCGCGGTGGACGGCTTGTCGTTCGACGTGGCGCCGGGCGAGATATACGGGCTGCTCGGCCCGAACGGCGCCGGCAAGACCACGACGCTGCGCATGTTGGCCGCGCTCGTGAAGCCTGACGAGGGCGACGCGCTGATCGAGGGCGTCTCCGTCGTGGACGATCCCGCGGGCGTGCGCAGCCTCATCGGCTTTCTCACGAGCGAGCTCAAGCTGGAAGACGTCTTCTCGCCCGACTACCTGTTCGACTTCTTCTCCGAGCTGCACCATGTCGACGCGCCCGTGCGCGACGAGCGCAAGCGCCAGCTGTTCGCGCGCTTCGGCATCGACCGTTTCGCGCAGACGAAGGTGGCCGACCTGTCCACCGGCATGAAGCAGAAGGCGTCGCTGGCCATCTCGCTCGTGCACGATCCGCGCGTCATCATCTTCGACGAGCCGACGAACGGCCTGGACGTGCTCACGGCCAAGACGGTGACCGACTTCTTGCTGGAACTGGCGGCCGACGGTAGGACGGTGCTCTTGTCCACCCACATCTTCAGCCTGGTGGAGAAGGTGTGCGACCGCGTGGGCGTCGTCATCGACGGGCGCATGGCGGCCTCGGGAACGCTGTCGGAGGTGGCGGGGGAGCGCTCGTTGGAAGACGCGTTCTTCGACCTGTACGCGGCGAGCGTGAAGGAGGCATCGTGAAAGGCAACGCGTGGGCCATCGCGCGCAAGGAACTGGCGCGCTTCTTCAGCAACAAGGCTTCGGCGCTCGCGTCCATCGTGCTGCCGGGCCTGCTCATCTTCCTCATGTGGACGTTCATGGGCGATGCGATGGGCGGCATGTTCAAGCCCGATATGAGCAAGCCTCCGGCGGTGGCTGTGGTGAACGCGCCCGAAAGCGTGAAAGCGCTTGCGGCGGATTCGATCGTCGACATGCGGGACGAGCCTTCGCTGCCCGGCGCCGATGAGATGCGCGAACGCATCGAGCAAGGCGACGTCAAAGCGTTCGCGGTGTTTCCGGAGGGCTTCGACGAAGCCGTGGCGGCGTACGACCCCGCGTCGGGCGTGCCGGCGCCGCAGGTGGAGATCTACTTCAACTCCACCGACCCCGATTCCAGCCAAGCGCGCTCGACGTTCGCAGGGATGCTGGACGCGTACGAGTCGTCGCTGTCGAACCGCTTCGACGTCAACGCGGGTGGAGCCGGCTACGACGTAGCCGAGGAGCGCGACGTCGCGGGCATGCTCGTGGTGTCCATCGTGCCGCTTCTGCTGCTCATCCTCGTGTTCAGCAGCGTCATGTCCATCGCGGCCGAGTCGGTGGCGGGCGAGAAGGAGCGCGGCACCATGGCCACGCTCCTGGCCACGCCCATCAAGAGGCGCGATATCGCGCTGGGCAAGGTGCTGGCCATCACCGTCATCGGCCTGCTCATCGCGGCGTCCAGCGCCATCGGCATCTTCTCGGGGCTGCCCGGCATCATGCAGGGCTCGGTCGACATCAACGTGTACGGCCCGGTCGAATACGTGTTGCTGGCGCTGGTCATCCTGTCGACGACGCTCGTCATCGTCGCGCTGATCACCGTGGTGTCCACGCTGGCGAAATCGGTCAAAGAGGCCACCATGTTCCTGACGCCGCTCATGATCGTGGTGATGCTCGTGGGCGTCCTCGGCATGTTCGGCGACGCGAAGGCCGAGGTTGCGTACTACCTCGTTCCGCTGTACAACTCGGTGCAGTGCATGATCGGCATCTTCTCGTTCGATTTCCAGCCCCTCAACGTGGCAGTCTGCGTGATCGCCAACCTCGCGTACGCCGGCGTCGGCGTGCTTGCGCTGCAGCGCATGTTCGACAGCGAGCGCCTCATGTTCGCGCGCTAGGCCGGCGCCGCTCGCGCGCTATCGAAGAAAGAAGGTTGGTCATGAAGATGATTTTCAAGAACAAGCATGGCATGGTGCGATCCGGATGGATCATCGCGCTGTGCATGGCCGCGTTCTACGCTCTCGGCTATGCGTTCTCCGCCCTGCTCATCGATGCTTTGCGCATGATTCTTGATGCCGCCAGCCTCGATGCTGCGTCATACGATGCGCTCGTCGATTGGATGAGCGCATCGGTGCTGCCCGTTGCCCTGCAGTTCTTGACGGAGGGCATCATGCTGGCCGTCCCCTTGGCTGCGTGGAGGATCATGAGGTATCGTTGGGAAGACCTCGGCCTCCGTGATTTTCGCGCCCGGTTCAAGAAAGACGGCGTTGTCGGGATGGCGCTGGGTTTCGCGGCGTGCAGCGCCATCTTCCTGCTGCTGCTCGCCGCCGGCAACGTGGTAGTCGAGGGGGTCAATTCGCCGTTTTCTCTCTCGCTTTTCGCCTGGGTGCTCGTGTTCGTTGCGGTGGGCATCGCCGAAGAGGTCATGAATCGCGGGTTCATCATGTCGGTTTTGCGGAGGACGAACAGCAGGTTCCTGGTGATCGTCGTGCCGTCGCTGATCTTCGGGTTGATCCATCTCACCAATCCGAACGTCACCTTGCTCTCGGTCGTCAACATCGTATTGCTTGGGATCGCCCTTTCCCTCATGTACTACAAGTCGGGCAATGTATGGATGTGCATAGGGTTCCATATCGCTTGGAACCTGTTCCAGTCGGTCGTGTACGGCATGCCGGTGAGCGGCTTGGATGTTCCCGCGTTCCTGGTGAGCGCCTACCCGGTTGGAAACCTGCTCAACGGGGGCGGTTTCGGCATCGAGGGCGGCGTGCTCACCACCGTTGCCGCCGTGTCCGTCATGGCGTTCACCCTTTTCTATTACCGCACGTCCGAGTATCGTTTCTTCGGCGACCACGCGAATGCGCCGCAGAGCCCGGCGGCGGTCGGGCAGGACGAGGAGGCTCCCGCGATTCGATAGGAGGCGCGGACCGGTTTCGTATGGAACGCGACCGATTCCGCTATCGTCAAGCTCCCGTAACCTTCCTGCCATCTGGGATGATGGGGCGCATGCTAGACTGAACGATGCATGTTGTCACTGTCAGTCGACCGCGGCGCCCCTCGAAGATCGCGGCCTGGAACCTTTACGGGAGGCGTCAAGCGTGGCTCAAGCGATCACGGTTACGGACATTCGCAAGAACTTCGGCGCGGTCGAGGCGCTTAAAGGCGTTTCGCTCGATGTGGCCGATGGAGAGAAAGTCGTCGTCATCGGGCCGTCCGGCTCGGGCAAAAGCGTGCTCATCCGTTGCATCAACGGTCTTGAGGTGCCCGATTCGGGCACGGTGGTGGTCGAAGGCATGAACCTGTCGGACCGCAAGGTGAACGCCCGTGCGCTGGCTCGCGACGTGGCCATGGTGTTCCAAAGCTACAACCTCTACCCGCACAAGACCGTGCTCGAGAACGTGACGCTGGCACCCATCAAGGTGCTGAAGGTGCCGCGCGAGCAGGCCGAGCGCGACGGGCGCGCCTATCTGGAGCGCGTGGGGCTTTCCGACAAGGTGGACAAGTACCCCGACCAGCTCTCCGGCGGGCAGCAGCAGCGCGTGGCCATCGCCCGCGCCCTCAACATGCATCCCAAGATCATGCTGCTGGACGAGCCCACGAGCGCGCTCGATCCCGAGATGGTGCAGGAGGTGCTCGACGTCATCAAGTCGCTGGCCGAGACGAACATGACCATCGTCATGGTCACTCACGAGATGGGTCTGGCGCGCGAGGCGGCCGACAAGGTCGTATTCATGGAGAACGGCCTGGTGGTAGACCAGGGCACGCCCCATTACTTGTTCGACGAGACCGACAACGCTCGCGTCAAGAGCTTCCTGTCGAAGATCCTGTAGGCGCGGCCATGATCACGAGAAGAACGTTCATACGCTCCTCGGCGCTGGTTGCGTCGACACTCGTGCTGGGCGGGGCGACGGGCGGCCTCGCCGGTTGCGCCGGCGGCGCAGACGTGCTGCGCGTGGGCACGAAGATCGACGTGCCCGGCTTCGGCTTCCAGAATCCCGAGACGGGCAACATCGAGGGCATGGAAGTGGACATCGCGCGCGAGCTGGCGAAGCGCATCAAGGGCAGCCCCGACGCGCTGCGGGTGACCGGCGTGAACGTCACCACGCGCGGCGCGATGCTGGACAACGGCACGCTCGATGCCACGCTGGCCACGTTCACCATCACCGAGGCGCGCAAGAAGAGCTACAACTTCTCGCGCCCGTACTACACCGATCACATCGGCGTGCTGGTGAAGAAGTCCTCGGGTATCGTCGATCTCAAAGACCTCGACGGAAAGACCGTGGGCGTGGCGCTGTCGGCCACGACGCGCGACAAGCTGACCGCCGCCGGCGACGAGATCGGCATCCACATGAGCTTCGCCGAGTACTCGACGTATCCGGAGATCAAGATCGCGCTGGTCACCGGCCGCGTGGACGCGTTCTCGGTGGACCGCTCCATCCTGAATGGCTACGTGGACGACTCCACCATGCTGCTGGACGCGCAGTTCGCGCCCCAGGAGTACGGCGTGGCCACGAAGAAGTCGAACACCGAGCTTGCCGACCAGGTGGACGCCGCCATCGGCGCTATGGCCGACGACGGCACGCTGACGGCGCTGCAAGAGCGGTGGGGGCTCTCGACCGAGACGCCTGCCGGCGAGGAAGAGGGAGGCGAGGCGCATGCTTGACATCTTCGCCCCCTACAAGTGGGAGGCGCTGTTCGAGCGCTGGCCCGACATCCTCATGGCGTTCGGCACCACCGTCGGCATCTCGGTGCTCGCGCTGGTCATCGCGCTGGCGCTGGGCATCGTGTTCGGCGTGCTGTCGGTGTCGCGCATCCCCGTGCTGCGCGGCATCACCCGCGTGTACGTGGAAGTGGTGCAGAACGTGCCGCTGCTTCTGCAGGTATTCGTGTTCTACGCCATCTTCCCGCTGCTGGGCCTGTCGCTGGCCGCGTTCTGGATCGGGGTCCTGGCCATCGGCATCTACCACGGCGGCTACATCTCCGAGGTGGTGCGCAGCGGCATCGGCTCCATCCACCGCGGGCAGTTCGAGGCGGCGAAGAGCCAGGGCTTCTCGTACTGGCAGTCGATGTTCGTGATCATCCTGCCCCAGGCCATCCGCATCATCATGCCGCCGCTTGCCGTGCAGGCGGCCAACCTGGTGAAGAACACGTCGGTGCTCGCGCTCATCGCGGGCGGCGAGCTCATGTACTTCTCGAACTCGTTCGCGGGCGCGACGAGCTACTACGGGCCGGTGTACGTGGTGGCGGCGCTGCTGTACTTCGCCATCTGCTTCCCGCTGTCGCGTCTGGCTCTGTACCTGGAGCATCGCACGCGCTCGCATAGGCATCTGGCCACCGGCGACGCCACCGAGGCGTTGGCCGAGGACACGATGGAGGTCACGCCGGGCACGCACGACATCACCGGGCGCGCGGCGGCCGACACGATGGCGGGCGGCGTGCAGACCATGTACGGCACCGTGGACATCGCCCCGGCGCGCGTGGCGCCCTCGCCGCGCCATCCGCTGCACGCGCTTGCCGAGGACGCGCTGGAGCCGGGCGTGGCGCCGGAGGACCCGTACGACCAGACGTTCACCGGCAACCAGGCGGCCGAGATCGCCGACGAGATCGGGCGCGAGATCGCCCAGGAGATCGCCGACGAGTACGGCGACGACGAGCGGGCGGCGCGCGCCATGCGCACGAAGTCCGGGCGTTTGAAGGCGCATCGGCGCCTCGAGCGCCGCGTGGCCGCGCGGCGCGGCGTGGAAGGCGCGCGCGAAACCGGCGCGGCGGTGCCCGTCGCGCCGAGCGCCGCCGCCGAAGGCGAGCGGGACGAGCGGGCGAGCCGTCGCAGCCCCGAGGCCGACGAGGCGCTGGCCTCGCGCGCCGAGACCGTGACGAGCGACCGTATCACGCGCGACGTGAAGCGTCGCGTCGACGAAAGCGCGCGGGCGCGATCCGCGCGCGACCGGGTCCGCGATGAGGCGGAGCTGGGAGAGGAGGCTTTCTTGGATAACGACTACCTGCCGGGCGAGCTGGAGCAGCCCGATGAGCGCATCGCGCAGGTGCGCAGCCCTCGCGACGAAGCCGATCTCGATGCCGAGGCCGAGAGCGCTACGGCGCGGGAAGACCGTCGCGAGCTTCGCGAGGAGCGCCGCGAACGCCGCGAACGCCGCGAGGCGCGCGAGCGGGCCGACCGGACCGGCGGTCCCCAGACCGTGCAGCCCGACGACGTGCGCCTCGACGAGGAGGCGGATCGGGCGCTCGAGGACGCCGAGGAGGCCGCCGAGACCGACGAGCGTTCCATGGACGTCGAGCGCGCCGAGCTGGCCGAGGGCGAAGAGGCGGCCACGACCGACGACGGGCGGAAGGATCGCTGATGAGCGATATCGCCGCGCTGTTCACCTGGGTCAACATGCGCTTCCTGTTGCAGGGGCTCGGCATGACGCTGCTCATATCCGCTTTGGCCATCCTCTGCTCGGTGGTGCTGGGCACGGTCATCTCGGTCATGCGCACGTCGAACGCCCGCGTGCTGCGGGGCATAGCCACCGTGTACATCGAGATATTCAAGAACACGCCGCTGTTGCTGTGGATCATGTTCACGTTCTTCGTGGCGCAGTTGCCGCCCATCGGCGCGGCCGTGCTGGCGTTCACCCTGTTCACAAGCGCGAGCGTGGCGGAGATCGTGCGCGGCGGCCTGGCCAGCGTGCCGCACGGCCAGTACGAGGCGGCGCGTTCGCAGGGCTTCTCCACCGTGCAGACGTACGTGCTGATCATCCTGCCGCAAGCGCTGCGCAACATGGTGCCCGCGCTGCTGTCGCAGTTCGTGACCACCATCAAGGACACGAGCTACCTGTGGGGCGCCATGGCGTTGCAGGAGCTCATGGGCCGCGGCATGATCCTCATGAACAGCTACAACTCCACCGCGCAGATCTTCGCCATCTTCGGCATCATGGCGCTTATCTACTTCATCGTGTGCTTCACGCTGTCGCAGATCGTCCGCGCCTACCAGCGCAGGCTGAAGGAAGCCCGCGCCGCGTAGGGAGGGTTGCACGAGCGCGTTTCCCAGCCATCCCGAGCGCAGCGCGAAGTCGAAGGATCCCCCTGCGCGTCATCCGAACGGCGTTCCGCCGACCGGGGCCGCCGCATGCGACAACAGCGGCGGGCCTATGTGCGGCAAAATCGGGCTTTTGGCAGCACGGAAACGAGCTTCTCGCGGAGGCGGTCGGGCGATCAGGCGTTTTCCCGACAGCTTGGCGATCGGGCGTCTTCTTGCGGCGTTCGAAACGTGAAAACGCTGCCAAAAGTTCGATTTTGCTGCAGATCGATCCCTGGAAACGTGCGCGAGACGGAATTTGCGCCATGCGGCGAGCCGTTCTATCCCGCACCGCTTGCCTCGGCTGCCGACGCTACTGCACGTAGGCGAGGTAGGGGAGGTAAGCCTGCGCGCTTTCGGGGACGGCGAGCGTGACCGTCTGGCCGTAGACCTCGACGGAGACGTAGCCGGGATCGTCGTAGGTGGTGACGGTGCCGTTGATGCCGAGGGCGTTACCGTCGATGGTGCCGGTGGCCGTGGCGGTGGAGGGCAGCGAGGCGGCTTGCCATCCGTCGATGTCGAGCTGCTCGATGGCTTGATCGACCTGGCTTTCGCTGAGGCCGGTCGCCGCGGCGATGCTCGCTTTGCTGCCCTCGAGGGCGCTCTTGGCCTTGTCCTTGAGGCCGGTCGCGTCGATGGCCGCGTTCGCGGCGGCTGCCTTCGCGTCGTTCGCCAGGTCGCTGGCGGGGCCCGATCCGGTGCCCGAGAAGGCGAACACGCCCACGATGCCTACGATGATGAGGGCGATCAGCCCGAGGAACACGCCCAGGACTCGTTTCATGCGTAACCTCCCGTATCTCGACCCAGAGGGCCGTTGCGTTCGGCGGGACGCCGCCGCTGCTGCGTTCGTGGTGCGTGCGGAGCGGGGCGGTGGGTCGTTTCGGCGGCTCATCCCTTGCGATCAAGGGTACCCGAGAACGGGGCGCTTCACAAAACGACCCCAGCATCTTCAACCCGCGGTAACGAAATAACCACTCGATTTCCGGAAGTGCGCATGCGACGCGTGCGCGAGGAGTGCGCCGCCGCTCTGCCGGTACAAACGGGATTGGGAAGAGAGGCGGCCTTTATGACCACGCTCAGCGAATACCATGCGGAGCAGATGAAAGACCCGGAATACGCCGCTGAATACGAGCGTTTGCGGCCGGAGTACGACATCATCGATGCGATTATCGCGGCGCGTGCCGAAGAGAATCTCACTCAGCGCGAGCTCGCGCAGCGGTGCGGCATGAAGCAGAGCGCGTTCGCCCGGCTGGAGTCCGGCAACGCCAACCCCACGCTCGAAACGCTCAAGCGCGTGGCCGAGGGTCTCGGCAAGCAGCTGCGCATCAGTTTCGTCTAGCGCGTCCGTTTTCGCCAGCTTGGCAATTTCTCTCGCGCGGCGCGGAAAATCGTGTATGCTAACACCTGCTGTGCCCGAACGGCGCGGCGCATGCGCGCTTGACGGCGCGCCCATCCCCGCACACGTTAATAAATAGGTGGGGCAACCGTGTGAACGAAACAAGGCTGCGGGAGGCGGCCGGAAAGAACAGGAGGGAACCGCGTGAAGCTGGTGGTAACCGAGAAGAACGACGCGGCTCAGAAGATCGCCGATTTGCTTGGCGTGAAGAAACCCAAGGCGGACAAGGTGTACTCGACGCCGGTGTACCGCTTCGACGTGGACGGCGAGGAATGGGTGACCATCGGCCTGCGCGGCCACATCCTGGAGCCCGACTTCGCGCCGACGATGGTGTACAAGAAGCGCGGGGGATGGCAGGGCGTCACCGAGGAGGGCGAAACGCTTCCGGCGGAGCTGCCCGCGTCGCTGCCGAAGCCCCCGTTCAAAAAGAAGAAGCCCTTCACCGAGGACGGCGTGGAGCTGAAATCCTGGAAGATGGACGCGCTGCCGTACCTCGTGTACGCGCCCATCAACAAGCTGCCCAAGGAGAAGGAGATCATCCGCTCCCTGAAGAACCTCGCGAAGAAGGCCGACTCGGTCATCATCGCCACCGACTTCGACCGCGAGGGCGAGCTCATCGGAAGCGACGCGCTCAGCTGCATCCAGGAAGTGAACCCCACGGCGCCCGTGTCGCGCGCCCGCTACTCGGCGTTCACGAAAGAGGAGATCACGCACGCCTTCGACAACCTCGTCGAGCTCGACGTGAACCTCGCCTCCGCCGGCGCCTCGCGCCAGGACATCGACCTCATCTGGGGCGCGGTGCTCACGCGCTACCTGACGCTCGTGAAGTTCGCCGGCTACGGCAACGTGCGCTCGTCGGGTCGCGTGCAAACTCCCACGCTCGCCCTCGTCGTGGCGCGCGAGCGCGAGCGCCTCGCGTTCGTCCCCGAGGACTACTGGGTGATTCGCGGCGCGTTCGGTGCCGATCCCGACTCGTTCGAGGCCCCGCATGCCACCGCGCGCTTCAAGGCGGAGGCCGAGGCGCAGGCCGTCATGGCCCATGTGGAGGGCGCCACGCGCGCCACGGTGGCGTCCGTCGAGAAGAAGAAGCGCACCGTGCAGCCGCCCGCGCCGTTCAACACCACCTCGCTCATGGCGGCGGCGTCGGCCGAGGGCCTGAGCCCCGCGCGCACCATGCGCATAGCCGAGAGCCTGTACATGGACGGCTACATCTCGTACCCCCGCGTGGACAACACGGTGTACCCGAGCTCGCTCGACCTCGCCGACACGGTGAAGGCCATCTCCGGCAACCCGGCCTACGCGCCGTACTGCAAGGAGCTACTGGCGAAGGGCAAGCTCACGGCCACGCGCGGCAAGAAGGAGACGACGGACCACCCGCCCATCTACCCGACCGCCAAGGCCACGCCCGACGATCTGGCTCCCGCCGACTACAAGTTGTACAACCTCATCGCGCGGCGCTTTTTGGCGACGCTGTCCGAGGCGGCCGTCATCGAGGGCACGAAGGTCACCCTCGACGTGAACGCCGAGCCGTTCGTGGCGAAGGGCGACGTTCTGGTGAAGCCGGGCTACCGCGCTATCTACCCCTACGGCCTCAAGAAAGACGAGCAGCTGCCCGCGCTTTCCGAGGGCGAGACCGTCGCGTTCAACGGCGCCGTCTGCACGAAGAAGCAGACCGAGCCGCCCGCGCGCTACAGCCAGGGCAAGCTCATCCAGGAGATGGAGAAGCTGGGCCTGGGCACGAAGTCCACGCGCCATGCCATCATCGAGCGCCTCTATGCGGTGAAGTACTGCATGAACGACCCCATCGAGCCCAGCCAGCTGGGCATGGCCGTGTGCGATGCGCTGGACAAGTTCGCCCCGCACATCACGCACCCCGAGATGACGGCCGAGCTGGAAGAGGAGATGGACAACATCGCCGAGGGCCGCACGACGAAGGCCCAGGTGGTGGACACGAGCCGCAACCTTTTGTCCGAGCAGCTGGCCAGCCTGCTGCCGCACTCCGAGGAGGTGAAGGAGGCCCTGGCCGACGCCGTGGCCGCCGACGCCTACGTGGGCCCGTGCCCGAAATGCGGCAAGGACCTGCAGCTGCGCGCCTCGCAGAAGACCCGCAGCATGTTCATCGGCTGCGCCGGCTGGCCCGACTGCGACGTCACGTACCCGCTGCCGAAGGGCAAGGTGGAGGCCGTCCCCGAGCCGTGTCCCACGTGCGGCATGCCCCAGGTGAAGGTGACCGCGTTCCGCAGCAAACCGCGCACCATCTGCATCGACCCGCATTGCTCCACGAACCAGGAGCCCGACGTGGTGGTGGGCGAGTGCCCGGCCTGCAAGGAGAAGGGCATCCAGGCGAAGCTGATCGCGCAGAAGAACCCGCGCACCCTGAAGCGCTTCATCCGCTGCGAGAACTACGATGACTGCGGCACGGGCTATCCGCTGCCCCAGTACGGCGCGCTCACGGCCACCGAGGAGGTGTGCGAGCACTGCGGCGCCCCGATGGTGATCGTCACCACCGCGCGCGGCCCGTGGAAGCTGTGCCCCAACTTCGACTGCCCCGGCAAGGAGCAGAAGGAAGACGAGAAGGGTGCCAAGGGCGCCAAGGGGACGGCGGCCAAGAAGCCGGCGGCGAAGGCTCCCGCGAAGAAGCCCGCGGCGAAGAAAGCCCCGGCCAAACGCGCGCCCGCCGCGAAGAAGGACTAGGCGAAAGCGCGGAAGGCGTGAAGAAACCGTCCGCTTGGCCCGCCGAGAAAACACAGCGACGGGCCAAGCGGTACAATCATGCGAAGTACGATCAACGAGCGAGGAGAGCTATCACATGCCCAAGGTAACCATCGTCGGCGCCGGCAACGTCGGTGCCACCGCAGCCCACATCATCGCGTCCAAGAACCTGGCCGACGTCGTGCTCATCGACGTGGCCGAGGGCCTGCCGCAGGGCAAGGCGCTCGACATGATGCACATGCGCAGCGTCGAGCAGTTCACGGTCAAGGTGATCGGCACGAACGATTACGCCGACACGCGCGATTCCGACGTGGTGGTCATCACTGCCGGCATCGCCCGCAAGCCCGGCATGACGCGCGAGGACCTGCTCGGCGTGAACGCCGGCATCATGAAGTCGGTGATCGGCCAGGCCATGGAGGCGTCCCCGAACGCCGTGTTCATCTGCGTGACGAACCCGCTCGACGTGATGACGACGCTGGCGTTCCGGGAGTCCGGCCTGCCCGCGAACCGTCTCATGGGCATGGGCGGCGTGCTGGACTCCTCGCGTCTGGCGTTCGCGGTGTGCGAGCAGCTGGGCTGCGCGCCGGCCGACGTGACCGCCTGGGCCGTGGGCGCGCACGGCGAGGGCATGGTGTGCTGGCCGCGCTTCACCACGGTGGACGGCACCCCCATCACTGAACTCATGGACGAGGCGGCCGTGGCCAGCGTGGTGCAGCGCTGCGTGAAGGGCGGCGCCGAAGTGGTGGCCTTCCTCAAGACCGGCAGCGCCTACTACGCGCCCGGCGCGTCCATCGCGAAGATGGTGGAGGCCATCCTCACGGATTCGCACGAGGTGATGAGCGTGTGCGCGCACATCGACGGCCAGTACGGCATCGAGGATCTCTACATGAACGTTCCGGTGCGCCTCGGCAAGAACGGCGTCGAAGAGGTCGTGGAGTTCGACCTGAACGATGACGAGCTGGCCGCGCTGCGCGCCAGCGCCGACAGCGTGCGCGCGGGATTGGCGAACCTGCCGGAGTAGCCGATCTGCGAGACGGGGGAGGGAGCCGCGCAGAACTTCCCGCACGCGCAGCGATTGCTGCCGTACGGACTCCTCCTGTCCCTGCCGGTTGAGAGGGTCGGCGTAGGTTGCGATAGTGCGGATCGGGGGAGCGTCGCTTGGGCGGCGCTCCCCGTCGTTAAGGGAGGGGTTGCGCTCCCCCTGGGAAGGAAGGGCTCAGCATGCTGGTCGAGATCGACGAGAGGTACTGTATCGGGTGCGGGCGCTGCGTGGACGATTGCGTGGGCGCGAACCTTGAGGTAGAGGGCGTCACGGCGCGCGTGAAAGGGCTCTGCATCCTGTGCGGGCACTGCGTGGCCGTGTGCCCCACCGGGGCGGTGTCCATTCCAAGCTACGATATGGCTGACGTGGAAACATGCGTGCCCGCCGGCGCGGCTGTCGATCCTCGCACAATGCTTCGGGTCGTCAAGTCGCGTCGCAGCGTACGCGACTACCTCCCGAATACGATCGAGCAGGACACGCTGCGCCTCGTGCTAGAGGCGGGACGCTACACCGCCACGGCGAAGAACGCCCAAGGCTGCCGCTTCATCGTGGTGCAGGACGAGCTCGACGAGTTCAAGCGCCTCGTGTGGGACGGCATCGAGGGCATGCTGGCGCCCCCTGCCGCCGACAAGCCGCGCTGGGTCAAGCTCTACAAGCCCTTCCTGGTCGACGCGCGGGCGGGGCGGCAGGACTTCCTGTTCCGCAATGCGCCCGCCGTCGCGTTCGTGGCGGCCGAGCGCGCCGACGACGCGGGGCTGGCCGCGCAGAACATGGAGCTCGTGGCGGCATCGCTCGGCTTGGGCGCCCTGTTCAACGGCTACCTGTGCCGCGCGGCCGAGGAGCTTCCCGCCGTGAAGGCGTTCCTCGAAGCGGAGGACAAGCCGCTGCAGATATGCATGCTGCTGGGCCATCCCGCCGTCTCCTACCGGCGAACCGCGCCGCGCCGCGCCGGCGACTTCGTGATGAAGTAGCGCATGAAGGTTGTAAGCGTCGAGCAGGCGCGACGGCATCGTTTGCGCGCGCATCATCTCGATCGCGCATACGGCATCGAAGACGCGGCGGAGCTTGCGGGCGCGTGCGGAATGCAGAACACGCCGCCGGGCGCATGGGAGACGGCCTTGTTCAACCGCGCGCCGGCCTGTCGCAGGGAAGATGCCGAGCGCCTGCTGTACGGGGAGAAGACGCTCGTGCAGGCGTGGAGCCTGCGCGGCGCGCCCGTGGTGTTCCCCGCGGCCGAAAGCGCGGCGTTCCTGTCGGCGCTCGTTCCGGCGAAGGGCGAGCCGTGGGCGTACACGAAGGGCATCGGCCTTGCGCTCGATGCGCTGGGCATGGAGTTCGACCGGCTGCTCGAACTGCTCGTGCGGGCGATGCCGCGCCTCGACGACGAGGCGATCGCGAGCAAGGTGGCGCTCGATCAAACGTTGGCGGATTGGGTCGAGCCGCTGCTTCCTGCGAACAAGCGCGCGGCGTGGCGACAGCCGTCGATGTACGGCAGCCCCGACAAGCAGACGGTGGGAGGAGCCGCGGTGTCGTTCTTGCTGCGCCCGTGCTCGTTCATGGGCCTCGTCGTGTTCGGCGAGCGCGCCGGCGCAACGCCCACGTTCACCTCGTACCGAAGGTGGACGGGCGGCGCGCTGCAGCCGGACGCTGACGCCGCCGCGCGTCTGGTGCGGAAGTTCGTCCATTGCTACGGGCCGACGAGGCCCGATGCGCTCGCGGCCTGGACGGGGTGCTCGGGCGCGCAGGCGCGCCGCATGTGGAAGGGCATTGCGGACGAGCTGGAGCCGGTGGAGTTCGGCGGCAAGAAGGCATGGGCGCTGGCGGCCGACCTCGATGCGCTCGCATCGGTAGCGCCGCCGGAGCGCGAGGTGCTGCTGCTTGCCGGCCACGATCCCTATCTCGATCAACGCGACCGCGCCACCTTGCAGGTCGACGTTTCGTTGCAGCGGCGTATCTGGAAGACCGTTGCGAACCCCGGCGTCGTCGTGCGCAACGGGGAGGCCGTGGGCACGTGGACGGCCAAGAAGAAGGGTGCGGGCCTGTCCGTCTCGCTGGCTACGTGGGTTGCCTGCTCCGAACAGAAGCTGCGCGACCTCGCCGAGGCCTACGCCGCCTTTCGGGGTTTGAAGCTGTTGGGCGTGAGCTTCGAGTAGCATCTCGGCTCGTCCCGAGAAACATCGCGAATGCACGGTTTCCGGACTCCATGTGCGGCAAAATCGTCGTTTTGGCACGTCGAGCTCGTTCGGAAGCCGTGTTCCGGAACACCGTCGGAACGCGAGCTGGGGTTTCGCCTGGCCGATTCCCAGAAAAAGGCGTCGAAGCCCGTCGAGACTGCCAAAACGACGATTTTGCCGCACATCGCCTTAAGGAAAGGTGCGGCGGGACGCCGGATGCGGGCGAGCGTATGCGTTCATGGGAAGATTTGCCGAAGCGATCGACGGGGGCGGGGAAGGAGTAACGTGCTTGCGGTATAATCTCTCCTTATGGAAACCATCATCACGAAATCACAGGTCGCGGACGCAGTCTACGCGGCCATCCCGAAGCTGGCCTGCGTGCTGCCGGCCGATATCGAAGCGGGGCTCGCCGTGGCGCGGGAGCTCGAGGGCAATCCGCGCGGGCGCGCGGTTCTCGACCAGCTAATTGAGAACGCGGCGATCGCCGCCGAGGATCGCGTGCCTATCTGCCAGGACACCGGCACCGTGTGGGTCAGCCTCGAGATCGGGCCTGACGTAGCTGTACGCGGCGACGTGTTCGCCGACGTGGACGACGCCGTCGCCCGCGCCTACGACGAGGCGCGCCTGCGCAAGTCGGTGGTGCGCGATGCCGTCCTCGACCGCGCGAACACGGGCGACAACACGCCTGCGTTCTGCGACGTCCATCCCGTGGACGAGCCGGGCGCGGCGCGGCTGCACGTTATGCTGAAGGGCGGCGGCTCGGACAACGCGAGCCGCGTGGTCATGCTGGTTCCGGGTGCCGGCAAGCAGGGCATCGTCGACGAGCTCGTACGCTGCGTGCGCGAGAAGGGCGCCAACGCCTGCCCGCCGCTCGTGGTGGGCGTCGGCATCGGCTCCACGTTCGACAAGGTGGCCGGCTTGGCGAAGCGGGCGCTCATGCGGCCTGTGGACGAGCCCGCGGCCGACGACCGCCTGCGCGCGCTCGAAGAGGAGCTGCTCGCGGCCGTGAACGCCACGGGCATCGGACCCGGCGGCCTGGGCGGCCGCACGACGGCGCTGGCCGTGCGCGTGGCCACGGCGCCGTGCCACATCGCGGCGCTGCCCCTGGCCATCAACATGGGCTGCTCGGCCATGCGCAGGATCACGGTTCCGCTGGCTTGCCAGCCAGCGGAACGGCTCGACGCTGCGGCTTCCCGCCGTACCCGATCTTCGCGCGATGCCGCAGGCTTGCGTACCGAAGTACGCGGCGCCTGCGCCATCCCCCGAATCTCAGGCACTGCGGAAACCCTCGCTGACTTCGCTGAACCTGCGTCTGATCGTTCGCGCTGTGCGCGAAGCGCCGCGGATGCGGGCGAGGAGGTGCGCCATGGCTAGCGCTGATCGCATCCGCCTCGCGTTGCCGTTCGACCGCGCCGCGCTGGCCCGGTTGGAGGCGGGCGACTCCTGTCTGCTCACCGGCCCTTTGTACACGCTGCGCGACGCGGGACACGTGCGCCTCTTGGCCGAGCTGGAAGCCGCCGGCGGCGCGCTGCCCTACGGTCTGGACGGTCAGGCCATCTTCTATGCGGGTCCCACGCCCGAAGCGGCCGGGCGCCCCTTCGGCGCGGTCGGGCCCACCACGGCCAGCCGCATGGATTTCGCCGCCCCCGCGCTGCACCGCGCAGGCGTCGCGGCGACGGTGGGCAAGGGCCGCCGCTCGTCCGAGGTGCGCGATGCCTGCCGCGCGACGGGTTCCGTTTATTTCGTGGCATGCGGCGGGGCCGCGGCCTATCTGGCGAAGTGCGTGGCATCATCGGAGACGGTGGCGTACGACGATCTGGGAACCGAGGCCCTGCGCCGCATCGACGTGGTCGATTTCCCCGTCTTCGTCGGCGTCGACGTACGGGGCCGCGACGTGTACGACCTCGTCTAGCCAGGGCACGCTTTCAAAGGGAGAGGGAACGACCATACCCGTGATACACGAATCCGCACAAGCAACCGATGCCCTGCGCGGCATCTTCATCACGTTCGAGGGCGGCGAGGGCGCCGGCAAGACGACGCATATCCGCTTTTTGTCCGAGACGCTGCGAGCGCACGGCCGCGAGGTGCTGTGCCTGCGCGAGCCCGGCGGCACCGAGGTGGGCGAGCAATTGCGCGCCGTGGTGTTGGACCCGGCGAACGGCGGCATGTCCGACGAGGCCGAGCTGCTCATCTACGAGGCCGCCCGCGCGCAGCTGATGGCGCAGGTCATCGCGCCCGCGCTGGCGCGAGGGGCCGTGGTGCTGTGCGACCGTTTCACCGATTCGACGGTGGCCTACCAGGCCTACGGGAGGGGCTTGCCGCGCATGTTCGTCGACCGCGTGAACGAGTTCGCCTGCCAGGGCGTGCATCCCGACCGCACCATCCTCATGGCCACGGGCGGCGAGGCGAACGTGGGCCTCGTGCGCGCGACGCATCGGGGGGCGGCCGACCGCCTCGAGCAGGCGGGCGAGGAGTTCCATGCCCGCGTGAACGAGGCGTTTCTGGAAATCGCCCGGCGCGACCCCGAGCGCGTGCGCGTGGTGGTCTCCGACGGCAACAAGTCGCAGACGGCTGCTGCGGTGTTCGCCGAGCTGGCCGACCTGTTCCCCTGGATGGCGCAGGTCGTCGACGACGACCCTGCCTTTTTCGACCGCCTCGACGTGAAGCGTTCGAAAGTGGAGGCGTAAAGCCGTGGCCGACGCGTTCGAGAACATCCTCGGCCAGCCGCAGGTGCGCGAATTCTTGCGCGCCACGGTGGCGCAGGGCAAGGTGAGCCACGCCTACCTGTTCACGGGCCCGGCCGGGTCGAACAAAACGATGGCCGCCTACGCGTTCGCGCAGGCCGTGCTGTGCCCGAAGGGGGCCTCCGGCCCGCGCGGAGGCAACTGCGGCGCATGCGACGCCTGCCGGCGCATCATGCGCAAGAAGCATCCCGACGTGCGCTACTTCGCGCCCGAAGGCGCGGGCGGCTATCTGGTCGAGCAGATCCGCGACATCGTGGCCGATACGTCGATGGCGCCCATCCAGGCGCACAAGAAGGTCTACATCCTCGATCGCGTCGACCTGCTGGGCGTGCAGGCCGCCAACGCGTTCCTCAAGACGCTGGAGGAACCGCCGTCGGACGTGGTGCTGATCCTGCTCGCGCGTACGCGCGAGAGCGTGCTGCCCACCATTCTGTCGCGTTGCCAGGTGGTGCCGTTCCGCACCATCCCGGCAAGCGAGGCGGCCGGCATCATCGTGCAGAACACGGGCGCGTCGCGCGAGCAGGCGCGCATGGCCGTCGAGGCCTGCGACGGCTCCATTACGCGTGCCGTGGAGTTCTTGAAGTCCAACGAGCGCCTGGCGTTCCGCACCCGCGTGCTGGAGGTGCTGGGCTGTCTGCGCAAGGCAGACGACTGGGACGCCGTCGGGTTCGCGAGCGAGCTCGTGGTGCTGGTGAAGGCGCCGCTGGACGTGGCGCGCGCCGAGCAGGAGCAGGAGCTCGCCGAGAATGCGGACTTCCTGGCGAAGTCGGCCATCCGCCAGATCGAGGCGCGCAACAAGCGCCAGCTGACGGCCAAGACCTTCGAATCGCTGCGCCAGCTGACGGCCATCGTGCGCTCGTGGCTGCGCGACGTGATGGCCGTGTGCGCCGAGACGCCCGAGCTCGTCATCAACGTGGATGCCCGCGCCTCCGTCATGGAGGCGGCCGAGGCCACCGATGAGGCGCGCGCCGCCGCCGCGCTAGCGGCCGTGCGCCGCTGCGACGAGGCGATCTCGTATAATGTATCACCGGAAACGTGCATCGACGCGATGCTGTTCGAGATAAGAGAGGTGCTCTATGGTTCGCATAGCGCCGATTAACCTGTATTACAACCCCAAGACGCTGTGGTTCGACGCCGGCGACCTGGACGTGCGCGCCGGGGACGGCGTGATCGTGTCCACGGCCCGCGGCACCGAGTTCGGCCGCGCGGCCCACGACGTGTTCGAGGCCGACGAGGCGCAGATCAAGAAGCTGAAAAGCCCGCTCAAGCCTGTCAAACGCATCGCGACGGACGAGGACGAGGCGCGCGCGGCCGAGCTGGAGGCGAAGAGCCGCGAGGCGCTGCCCGTGTTCAAGGAGATGGCTGCCGAGGGCAACGGCGACATGCACCCCGTGTCGGTGGAGTACCTGTTCGAGGGCGACAAGGCCATCTTCTACTTCGAGGCGGAGGAGCGCGTGGACTTCCGCGAGCTCGTGCGCAAGCTGGCCGCGCACTTCCGCGTGCGCATCGACATGCGACAGATCGGCGTGCGCGATGAGGCCCGCATGGTGGGCGGCCTGGGGCATTGCGGCCAGGAGCTGTGCTGCAAGCGCCTGGGCGGCGAGTTCTGCCCCGTGTCCATCCGCATGGCGAAGGAGCAGGACCTCTCGCTGAACCCGCAGAAGATATCGGGCGTGTGCGGACGGCTCATGTGCTGTCTGCGCTACGAGTTCGACGCGTACAAGGACTTCAAGAGCCGCGCCCCGAAACAGAACGCCACGGTGGAGACGCCCGACGGGCCGGCGAAGGTGGTGGATCTCGACGTGCCGCGCGAGATCGTGTCGCTGAAGATCATGGGCGAGAAGCCCGTGAAGGTGCCGCTGGCCGACTTCGACCCGCCCGAGGAAGGCTCGAACCGCCCGAACCGCGTAGGCGAGGAGGCGTGGCAGGACGCGACGACGGCCGACCCTATCGGATTTGCGGGCGAGTCGGCGCTGTTCGGCACCACGACGCAGCTGACCGGGCAGGACAAGCTGGCCGATCCGGGTTCCGTGCGCCGCACGGGCCGCGGCGGTCAGAAGCCGTCGAAGGGCGGCGGCTCGAACGGCGGCCGCGCGGGCGGCGGCCAGAAGGGCGGCGGCAACGGCGGCCAGAAGGGCGGCAAACAGGCCGACGCGCAGGCGCAGAGCGCGCGCAAGCCGCGCAGGAGGCGCTCGACGAAGGTCGGCGGCGAGGGCGCTGCCGCCCCCGAGGCGGCCGAGACGCAGAAGCGCAAGCAGAAGCAGCAAGGCGGCGGCTCGCCGAAGGGCGGGCAGGGCGGCCAGCAGCAGAAGCGCCGGTCGGGTCAGGGCGGTCAGAGCGGCAACGGCGGCTCCAAGAAGCAGCAGGGCCAGCGCCAGGGAGGCGAGGGCGCGAAGAAGCAGGGGCCGAAGGGCATGCAGCCCTCGAAGCCTCGTCCCGGCCAGAAGTCCTCAGGCCTGCGCCAGGGCCAGAAGCCGCAGCAGCCGCGCCAGGACAAGGCGCCCCGCCCCGAGCGCTCGGGGGCTCCGAGCGGCGAGGGCGGCCGCCCGACGGGAGACGGCGGGCATCGCCGCGCCCGTCGCCGCAGCCACAAGGCGGGCGGCTCGGACGGCGCGGGCGCGCCCGGAGCGGGCGGCGCGGCGCCGAGCGGCGAATAGCGGACGTACGGAGGAGGCTCATCGGGAATGAAGATCGACTACGCGCTGTTGACTGACCTGTACCAGCTCACCATGGCGCAGGGCTATTGGGAGACCGGCCAGGGCGACACGCAGGCCTGCTTCCACATGTACTTTCGCGACTACCCGTTCAAGGGCGGCTACGCCATCGCGTGCGGCATGGCGCAGCTGGCCGACCTCGTGGACGAGTTCTCGTTCTCGGACGAGGACGTGGCCTACCTGGGCTCGCTCGACGCGCCCGGCGGCGGCAAGCTGTTCAAGCCGGAGTTCCTCGACTACCTGCGTACCTTCGAGCTGCGTGTGGACATCGACGCGGTGCTCGAGGGCACCGTCGTGTTCCCGCACGAGCCGCTGGTGCGCGTGACCGGCCCCATCATGGATTGCCAGCTCATCGAGACGGCGCTTCTGAACTGCGTGAACTTCGAGACGTTGATCGCCACGAAGGCGGCGCGCGTGTGCCTGGCGGCGCAGGCTCCCGTGGCGGAGTTCGGCCTGCGGCGCGCGCAGGGCGCGGGCGGCGGCTTGTGGGCCAGCCGTGCGGCCGTCGTGGGCGGGTGCGCCTCCACGTCGAACGTGCTGGCGGGCAAGCTGTTCGACATCCCCGTGTCGGGCACGCACGCGCACTCGTGGGTCATGTCGTTTCCCGACGAGCTCACGGCGTTCCGCGCGTACGCCGAGGCGTTCCCGAAGAACTGCGTGCTGCTCGTGGACACCTACGACGTGGAGCAGGGCATCAAGAACGCCATCACGGTGGGACTGGAGATGCGCGAGCGCGGCGAGCGCCTGAGCGGCATCCGCATCGACTCGGGCGACTTGTCGTGGCTCGCGCGCATGGCGCGCGCCATGCTGGACGAGGCGGGCCTGACCGACTGCGGCATCGTGCTGTCGAACGATCTGGACGAGTTCACCATCCAGTCCATCCGCGACGAGGGGGCCCAGGTGACCTCGTGGGGCGTGGGCACGAAGCTGGCCTGCGCCTACGACCAGCCCACGCTGGGAGGCGTGTACAAGCTGTCGGCCACGCGCGCCTCGGGGGAGAGCGAGTGGACCGACCGCCTGAAGATCTCCGAGTCGGCCGCCAAGCTGACCACGCCCGGCGTGCTGGACGTGCGCCGCTACTTCTACTGCGGCAGCGGGCGCTTGGCCGGCGATATGGTGTTCGACGTGAACGCGCCCGGCGACAAGCTGCGCGAGGTCATCGTCGACCCGTCCGACGACCTGCGGCAGAAGAACCTCTCGGGGCTGTGCTCCGAGACGCTGCTCAAGCCGCTCGCGCGCGACGGCCGCACGGTGCTCGACGCGTCCGAACGCGACGCATGGGCGGCTCGCGAGCGTGCCCAGGCGGGCCTCGCCACGCTCGACGAGAGCCAGAAGCGCATGCTGAACGCCCACACCTATCCGGTAGGCCTCGAATATGGTCTTTTTGAGCGCCGTCGCGATCTGGTTGTGAAGCTGCGGGGCATCGCGTAGTGTACGAGGGTACGTCATCGACTGGTTCGGGCGCCTGTGCCCCATGTCAAGGAAGGATGTCATGATCAAGATACTCACCGATTCGGTCGCCTCCATTCCCGCCGACGTGGCGCGCGAAGCCGGCATCGACGTGGTCACCCTGTTCGTGAACCGCGAGGGATGCGAATACGCGGACTCTGAGATGGATTTGGACGCGTTCTACGCCGACATCTACGACATGGTGGACAACATCCCCACGTCCAGCCAGCCGTCCCAGCACACGCTGGAAGCCGTGTTCGAGGAGGCGGCGCGCGCGGGCGACGAGGTGCTGGGCATCTTCATCTCGTCGGAGCTGTCGGGGACCTACGAGGGCGCCGTGCGCGCAGCGCGCGCCGTGAAGGCGCGCAACATCGACTTCACCTACGTCATCGTGGACTCCACGTCGTGCGGCTACGACGAAGCGTGGCCGGTGTTCGACGCGGTGGCCGCGCGCGACGCGGGCGAGGACCTGGCGGGATGCGCAGCGGCGGCGCTGCGCGGCATCGAGTCCACCCGCTTCCTGTTCACGCCCGAAACGCTCACGTTCCTGCAACGGGGCGGGCGCATCGGCAACGCGGCGGCGCTGCTGGGCAACCTCATCCAGCTTTCGCCCGTGCTCACGGTGAGCGACGGCAAGGCCGACACGTTCGCGAAGGTGCGCACGCGCAAGAAGGCGCTCGACCGGATCGTGACCGAGTTCAAGAAGGATGTCGAGCAGCACGGCCTGAAGCACGTCGTGGTGCACTACATCGGCGACAAGGCGCCGGCCGTCGCATGGGCGCGCGAGGTCGTCGAGCCGCTCATCGGGCGCACGGTGAGCGTGTTGCCGGTGAGCCCCGTCATCGGCCTGCACGTGGGACCGGCCGTGGGGCTTGCCTATGAGTGCGCAAGCGCCCTGGCCGGCAAGATCAGCGGCCCGGTGCAGGCGCGCGCCTGCGCTTCGTAGAGTCGCGCGATCGTCCGATACCGTATGCAAACCGCTCAGAAAGCGAGAAACGCTCATGCAGCATAAGTGCAACCTCATCATCGATTCGTGCTGCGACCTGCCGTTCGAGGTCGTCGACCGGGAAGGCGTCGAGCTTATCAGGTTCCCCTACATCATGAGCGACGGCGAGCATGCCGACGATCTGTACCAGACCTCGTCGGCGCACGATTTCTACCAGGCGATGCGCAACGGCGAGGAGCCTACCACCGCGCAGGTGCCCGTGCCCGTGTTCCGCGACGCGTTCGAGCGCGCCATCGCAAGCGGGGTGCCCACCGTGTACTTGAGCTTCTCCAGCGGGCTGTCCGGCAGCTTCGATGCAGCGGCGCTCGTGCACGACCAGCTGATGGCCGAGCATCCGGACGCCGAGCTGTACATCGTGGACACGTGCTTGGCCTCGGTGGCCGAGGCGCTGCTGGTGTACGAGGCGCTGCGTCAGCGCGACAACGGCATGACGGCGCAGGAGCTTGCGCGCTGGGCCGAGGAGGCGCGCTACTTCGTGGACGCCGAGTTCATGGTGGACGACCTGGAGGCCCTGCGCCGCGGCGGCCGCATCCCCAGCTCGGTGGCGTACGCGGGCTCGAAGCTGGACGTGAAGCCGCTGCTCACCATCACCGTCGACGGCAAGCTGTCGCTGGCGGGCGTGGCGCGCGGGCGCAAGAAGGGCATCAAGCAGCTGGCCGAGTACTACAACAAGCGCAAGGCCGACTCGCGGCCGGGTCGCTGCGTGGTCATCGGCAACGCCGACTGCCCGAAGGACGCCGCTCGCCTGCAGGAGGCGCTGGGCAAGGGCGACGACAGCATCCTGTTTCTGGAGAGCAGCATCGGGCCGGTCATCGGCAGTCACGTGGGGCCGGACATGATCGCGGTGGTGTTCTGGGGCAACGACAAGCGCGAGGAGCTGTCGGTGGCCGACCGCATCGCGAAGAAGGTCAAGGGCGGCGAGTAGCCCGCGCGCGAGCGGCTCGCGACACATGGAATTCGAACGCATCGGGAAAGGTGCTTAGATGGAACTTTCGTTCGTATACTCCGGCAACGAGACGGTGGGCGCTATGGTGGTGTCCCGCCTGGAGGCGGCCGGCTGCACGCGCACCGACGACGTCGCGCATGCCGAGGCCATCATCACGTACTGCACGTCGCAGACGGCGCTGGAAGACGCGTACTTCGACGAGCAGGGGCTCGTGCAGGCGGCGGGGAAGGGCGCGCTGCTCATCGACCTGTCGGCGTCGACTCCCAGCTTCGCGCGCGAGCTGAACGCCGTGGCCGTGGTGAGCGACCTCATGTCGGTGGAGGCGCCGCTCGTGGTGGTGGACGTGGCCCGCGCCGACGCGTTCGGCGACCGCGACAACCTGGTGTGCTTCGTCGGGGGCGACGAGGAGGCCGTGGCGGAGGCGCGTCCCGTGCTGGAAGCGATCGCCGGCACGGTGCAGGAAACGGGCGGGGCGGGCTCTGCGCAGCTCGCGCGCGCCGCGTACACGCTGCAGACGACGGCGCAGGTGATCTCGGCCGTGGAGGCCGACGCGCTGTACCGCGCCGTGCGTCGCTCGTCGGCCTCGCTCGACCAGGCGACGGAGCGCGTGGGTGCGGCGACGCCCGTGGCCGAGCAGGTGCTGGCCGCGGTGAACACGGGGCGTTTCGACGGCATGTACACGGTTGAGATGTTCATGGCCGAGCTGTCCGCCGCGCTGACGGCGGCCGACGACGTGGACCTCATCCTACCGCAGGCCGAGGCGTGCCTGCACCTGCTGGAGCTGCTCGCCGTCATCGGCGGCTCCGACAAGGCGCCTGCAGCGCTGGCGCTGGTGTACGGCGAGGAGAAGACGTGCGCCGAGCAGGGCCTCGACTGGACGCGCGCCGAGCAGGCCTACGGCGACGTCGCCGAGGGCTTTGACGACCTGGACGACGACGGCCACGACCACGGGCACGACCACGGTTCCTTCGGCGATTATCCCGGCTACGGCGCGTATTCGGCCAATTAGGGTTCCGTCGGCCTACGGCCGACGGACCTTGCCGACGCTGCGGGCGGCTGTGGCACCCGATCTCGCCGCGAAGCCGAGGACTCGCGTACCGAAATATCCCCTGCGGGGACTTCTTGCAGGATGCGCTTCGTCCTCGCCTTCCTCACGATCTCGGACACCACAGCCGCCCTCTCTGACATTATTGGACCGGTGAGTCTATGAATCTGACATTATCAACATGCGACCTCTGCCCCCGCTCGTGCGGGGTCGATCGGGCGGCGGGGGAGCGCGGGGCGTGCGGGGCCGACGGGCGCCTCGTGGTGGCGCGTGCGGCGCTGCATTTCTGGGAGGAGCCTCCCATCAGCGGGTCGCGCGGCAGCGGCACGGTGTTCTTCGCGCACTGCCCGCTGCGCTGCGTCTACTGTCAGAACGCAGTGATCGCCGCGGGCGAGGCGGGCGCGGAGGTGAGCGTCGAGCGCCTGGGCGAGATGTGCCTGGAGCTGCAGGAGCAGGGCGCGCTCAACGTCAACTTCGTCACGCCGACGCATTACGCTCCCGAGGCGCGCGCGGCCGTCGCCTGGGCGCGCGAGCGAGGGCTGGCGCTTCCCGTCGTATGGAACACGTCCGGGTACGAGACGGTCGCCGCCGTGCGGGCGAACGAGGGCACGGTCGACGCGTACCTCGCGGATTTCAAATACGCCGACGCCGAGCTGGCGCGGCGCTATTCGCATGCGCCTGATTACCCCGAGGTCGCCCTGGCGGCGCTCGAGGCCATGGTGGAGGAGGCGGGCAGGCCGACGTTCGACGAGGTGGACGGCGAGCCGCGTCTGACTGGCGGCGTCGTGGTGCGCCACCTCATGCTGCCGGGCGCGCTCGAGGACTCGAAGCGGGTCGTGCGCCTCGTGCACGAGCGCTTCGGCGACGCGGTGCTGCTGTCGCTGATGAACCAGTACACGCCCGTGCTGGCGGACGCCGCGAAGGCGGGCGACACGCGAGCCGCGGCGACGCTCGACCGCTGCCCCGAGCTTGCCGAGCGCGTCTCCGACGACGAGTACGAGCTTCTGCTCGACTACGCCGACGAGCTGGGCGTCGAGGACTACTTCTGGCAGCAGGGCGGAGCCGCCGAGGACAGCTTCATCCCCGCGTTCGACCTGTCCGGCGTGCGGGAGCCCGATCGCGCGTAAGGCGGGCTCTACCCTCCCTCCCTCCCTCCCTCCCTCCCTCCCTCCCTCCCTCGGCCGTCCTTGGGCGCATTCCTCCGCTCCGAATGGCGAAAAGAGGTTGAATTCGGAAGTATCGAAGAGGGTTGCGCGTGCGGAGGCGAGCTTGCTTTGGCATCGCCGCAGGTCGTGGAAGCGGCTGGATTCCAACGAGGCGCACCGGGCGGGTTCGATGAGCCTCGTCCTTCCGAATTCGATGCTTTTTCGCCATTCGGAGCGCGGGGGGATGCATGGGCTGACGTTGCCGGGACGCCGCCCCTGCCGTATCTTGCCTGGTCTTGTCTGCTTTGCGCAGCAGAGCGATGGTTGGAACAAATGTTTCACGTGAAACAATCTGGCGAAGACCTGCGGCTGGAAACGGCATTTCGAAAGACCCGCCTTCGGGTATGCGGGGGCGGTTGATGGATTCATCGCGGTTGTTCCGACGGGGAAACGGGTCGGCGCCGCGTTGGCATCTTGACCGTCGACGCGAATTCGGGGTTCGCGCGCGAGGACGGCCTGCCTGCGGTTAGCCGTTGGCGGAAAGAGGGGGCGGCCGCTTCGCCGACGCGCTTCCGAAGTCCCCATCCCGAAGGGCTTCGGATCCGCATCGAATCGCGCGGTGACGTGGAGGGCTGCCGCTTCGCAGGGACGCGCGGACGTTAGCGCGGGGAGATTTCCTTTCCGGGGAGGTCTTCCTGCATCTCGGTGATGTTCTTCCAGAAGCGCTTGGGCATGAACTGGCGGCGCAGCTCGGGGTTGTAGCGGGCCTCGACGGCCACGGTGTCGTAGAAGCGCTTCCAGGCCTGCTGCATGAGGCGTTCCTCGGACGCGCGGTCGGGCAGGTCGACGTTCTCCGTTTGGACGAGGTACCAGTCGCGTCCTTCGTAGACGCCGGCGATGTTGTGCGCCTCGTCGAAGATGATGAAGGGCTGCGTGTTGAAGCGCCCGCTGAACCAGTCCATGAGCAGCGGGATGACCGAGGCTGCGGGGTTGCAGCGCGCGAACCACACGCCGTTCTCCAGATGCTCGAAGCGGAGGAACTGCAGCATACGATGCCGCTCGTTCATGACGGAGCGGGCGAGGCGGTGGAGCGGCTCGACGGCAGGGTGGGCGAGGTCGCCCAGCACGCTGCGGCGGGCCTTGCCCGTGCAGGCGAACTTCCCGCACGCGCCGCCGCATGATCCGCGGCGCTTGCAGCCGGAGCAATCGTGCGGCCTGCTCTGCGCCATGGCGTAGCGGATGAAGCGGTACACGATGGTGCCGGCGTCCGGGTGGTCGCTGAGCGAGGCGTGCTTGACGGCATCGTAGGCGGCGTCTCCGCACGCCCTCCTGATGCCGCGCCGAACGCGCACGGCATGCTCCTCGTTCGTCTCGATGACGCGCACGGTTTGGCCGAGCCGCGGCTGCAGGACGTCGGCGCGGGCGACGTCCTGCGGGTCCTCGCGGCGCGCGTACGCCTCGAACACGGCGGACAGCAGACCCTCGAGCGAGCCGTCGTGGCAGTAGGCGACCTCGGCCAGGGGTTCTTCGGGGAAGAGGGGCGGGTTCTCGGCGGGCTTTCGGCTCATGCGCACACGGCTTCCGGCGTTTCGAGGGCTCGCTGCCATCCGTACGTCCCGTCGGCGCTCGCGGCGCGGCCGGACGACGACGCCTCGTTCGAGGAGCGCTCCGCATCGCTGCAGCACGCCGCTGCGGCCGCATCGCCGCTTTCCAGAGCACGCGCGCCCGACCCGCCTGCGATGCGGGCCTTCTCGGGAGTCTCGACGCTCTCGAACAGGCTCATCTGACCCGGAGTGGTCTTGTCGGCGCGGCGGCCGTTGTTGCCGCCCTTGATGGGCGCGGCCAGCTGCGCGCGCAGCCCCTCGCGGGAGAAGTCGACGCCCTGGCCTGCGTAGCCGCCGCTGCACGTGATGAAGAAGCGGGCGCGCTTGTAGGCGATGCCCAGCTTGCGCAGCTCCGGCTCGCGCAAGCAGGCGGTGCGCCGTGCGCGCACGATGAGGTTCGCGCCGCGCACGCCGATGCCGGGCACGCGCAGCAGCGCCTCGAGCGGGGCCGTGTTCACCTCCACCGGGAAGAAGTCGAGGTGGTTGATGGCCCAGTTCGCCTTCGGGTCGAGGTCGGGGTCGAGGAACGGGTTGTCCTCGTCGATGATCTCGGCCACGTCGAAGCGGTAGAAGCGCAGCAGCCAGTCGGCCTGGTAGAGCCGGTGCTCGCGGTTGAGCTGGATGGCGTCGGTGCCGGGCAGGCGCTTGTCGTCGTTCACGGGGGTGTAGGCGCTGAAGAACACGCGCTTGAGCGACAGCGTGCGGTACAGCGCCGCCGACAGGTTGAGGATCTGGAAGTCGCTCTCGGGCGAGGCCCCCACGATCATCTGCGTGGACTGGCCGGCGGGCACGAAGGCCCGCTCCTTCTTCTTGGGTCGGACCTGTTTCATGTAGGTGGTCTGCTTGCGCACGAGCGCGCGCGTGTCCTTGTCGACGGCGATGTTGTCGCGGATCTGGCGCATGGGCGCGATGATGCGCTGCTTGTCCTTCTCGGGCGCGAGCAGCTGCAGGCTCTTCTGGGAGGGCAGCTCCATGTTCACGCTCATGCGGTCGGCTAGGTGCCCCAGCTGCTGCACGAGCTCGGGCGAGGTGCCGGGCACCGCCTTCGCGTGGATGTAGCCGCGGAAGCCGTGCTCCTCGCGCAGGATGGAGAGCGTCTGGATCATGAGCTCGGTGGTGTAGTCGGGGTTGCGGATGACGCCTGAGCTGAGGAACAGCCCCTCGATGTAGTTGCGGCGGTAGAACGCGATGGTGAGGTCGGCCAGCTCGCGCGGCTTGAACGCGGCGCGCGGCACCTCGTTCGACACGCGGTTCACGCAGTAGGCGCAGTCGTACACGCAGACGTTCGTCATGAGCACCTTGAGCAGCGTGATGCAGCGCCCGTCGGCCGCGAAGCTGTGGCAGCAGCCGGCGGCCAGCGTGTTGCCTAGCTTGCCCTTCTGCGCGTCGCGGTCGATGCCCGACGACGTGCAGGCAACGTCGTACTTAGCAGCGTCGGCGAGAATCTCGAGCTTGGCAACCAGATCCATTCGTCCATCCGTTCGTCAGATCAAATGTTCGCGGGAATGTTTGTTCGTATATAGTACGCAAACGAGTGTTCGAAGTCAAGGGTAGGGAAGAGGAGTCGAACCCGGATTCTTCCGCTCCTTGCGGCATGCGGCGGCTGGGCTGGTTTTTCGGAGCTGCTGGAGCGGCGTCTCGCATGAAGCGTGCGGATCGGCTTTAGTTGTCCGAGGGCGCTTCATGCTTTCCGACGAACCTGCACGCCGTGCGTTCTCGCGTTTCCCCTTGTCTCTCGACGGCCCGGAGGATTCGCTTCGCGACGAGCAAGGGTATACTGATGCTTGCATGATATGGAAACGAGAGCGAAGGAGCGGGCGATGGTGGCGGTGCTGTGCGTGGGTTTGGGCGGCTTCATCGGATCGGTAGGGCGCTATCTGCTGGGCCTCGTGCCGGTCGAGGGCGACTTCCCGCTCATGACGTTCACCGTCAACTTCGCGGGCGCCGTGCTCATCGGGGCGGTGTTCGAGGCCGCCACGGAGGGCTCCAGCTTGCCCGACAACGCGGTGTTGTTCCTCAAGACCGGCGTGTGCGGCGGCTTCACCACGTTTTCCGCGTTCTCGCTGGAGACCCTCGCCCTGCTCGAACGCGGCAAGTACGCGACGGGCGCGCTGTACGCATGCGGAAGCGTGCTCGCTTGCCTTGCCGGCGTCGTGATAGGGCGGCTGGCCGTGCGCGGCGTGCGCGCCGCCCTGACCGGCTCGGCCGCGGCGTAGGGGCGGGCGCCGCGCTCTGCGCGCACGCCCCTACGCCCTTCGATCTCGCGCCCGCCGAGCGGGTCGCGCTATTTCGCGCGGGTCGCGTTGCCCGGATCGATGGACATGCTCTGGAAGCGGTTCTCCATGTACTGGTTGTCGAAGTGCTCGGCGAAGAAGTGCGCCACGGCCGTCTCGGGAGGTTTTCCAGCCTCGCGCTGGTACCAGCAGTCGAGCGACAGCAGCGTCATCGCCCCGTCGACGATCATGAGCGCGGCGCACACCGTGGTGACCGCGTAGCGCCAGTTCCAAGGGATGAGGTTCACCAGCTTCAACATCCAGGGAAGAAGCAGCTTGATCCACACCACGCCCAAGACGCCCCACATGGCCATGAACATGCCGTTCGTGCGCCCGTCGATGGACAGGAACGTGCCGGAGTAGTCCCACGCCACGATGCCGAAGGCGAACTGCATGAACCAGCTGGTCAGATACTCGAACGCCCCGCCGATGACGGCGCTCACCAGGAAGATGAGCACGACGTTCTTGTCGTGGAATCGGTTCAGGGCGACCGTCATCAGCACCGCGCCGAAACCGTAGATGGGCGAGAACGGGCCGAACAGCAAACCCGCGCGATCCTGGTAGTGCCCTGGATTCACGACGAGGAAGTGGTATACCGTCTCGATCATGAGTCCCAGCACGCAGCACACGACGAAGATCCAGAACAGGTTGAAGAAGTTGAGCGCGATGAAGCCCTTGCCGGTCTCGTCGCGGCCGAGCGTGCCTTCCTCGGCTGCCTCGCGCGTTTCCATGTCGCGCAGTTTGCGGCGCAGCTCGCGCTCTTCGGCCAGCGACGGGTCCACGTAGCTCGACAGCGCGACGAGCACGACCAGCACCACGCCGTAGGGGATGAGATCGGGCGTGAGGCCGCTCAGCATCATGTCGCAGAGGATCACGAGGATGAGGATGACGATCATGACCTCGGCGATCTGGGCCGTGCGACGCCGTTTGTCGCGCAGCAGTCGGATGCCCAGGATGACGAACATGGCGGACAAAACCGTCATGAGCACCGCGTCGGAGACGAAGATGACGAGGGCGGCGGCGGACAGCTCCTCGACGATGGCGCCCTGCTGCAGGGCCATCACCATGCCGACGATGAGCAGCGCGAGCACCGGCACGAGCGCTGCGCCGCTGACTATGCACAGGATGCCGAACACCTTGAGCGGAAGGGGGATCTTGCTATTGGACGCAGGCGCGCCTTCGTCGAGGTTGAGTCCGTTCTCGACGCGGTCGTGCTTACCCATGGCGATGTTCTCCTCGAATGCGCTTCTATCTGTCTCGCCAAAGTATAGCCGAAGAGCGGGCGCCTCGCGCGGCGACTACGACGAGGGGCGCGGCTCGTCGGGGGCGACCTCCTCTACGAACCAACGCGGACCCTCGTAGAACAGGTACTTCTCGCGGCCGTTCACGGACACGAGGTAGCGGATGCCCGTGCCGCCCACGCGCTGAGAAGCGCGTCGAATGGCCTCGTGCACGCGGTCGATGGCGAAGATGCGGCCGTCGCGCCAGACGATCTCGAGCGGCGTGAGCCGTCCGTCTACGTCGATGCGCGCCGTCACCTCCACATATGTTTTCCGAAAAGCCATGACCGCAGGAAACCACGCCGAAGCGCGACGCGCCAGGGGCCGCTCCGAGCTGTAGCGCAAGGGATGGCGACGCGTAAGCGAGCGAGGGCGCCAACGCGCCGCAGGCACGGGAAGGGGCGCTCAACGCGCCCCTTCCCGCTCCCTCTTCTTTTTCGATGCGTTCGATCCTCTACTCGATGTCGTTCAATTCCTTGCCGGCGTACTCGTGCGCCGTGAACAGCAGGATGATGCCCGCCACAAGGCAGATGCCCATCATGTAGTACGCGGGCATAAGGCCGTTGCCCGTGGCGTCGATGAGCGCGGTGGCCACCATCGAGGCCGTGCCGCCGAACACCACGTAGGCGATGTTCGACCCCAGCGCGGCGCCGGTGTAACGCACTTCCGTGGGGAACATCTCCGCCTGGTAGCAGGCGATGTTCGCGTCGTTGAACGAGAGCGTCACGCACATGATGAGCTCCGCTGCGATGACGATGGGCAGCTGAGCCGTCTCCAGCATCATGAAGGCGGGGATGCTGAGCAGGATGAACGCCACGCACGAGCCCAGCAGCATTTTCTTACGTCCTACGATGTCGGATATCTTTCCGGCGCCGAAGATGATGAAGATGTACGTGACCAGCGCGATGTCGGTGGCAAGCTGGGCCGCCGAGGCTTCCATCGCCGTGTAGCTGGTCAGATACGTGGGCAGGTAGGTGAGCACGAGGTAGAAGCCGACCGAGTTCACCATGGTCGCCGCGATGCTGGTCGCAAGGCGCTTCTTGTACTTCTTGAACACGAGGCGGGTAGGCCGCGGGGCCTCTTTGGCCGGATCGGCCGTCGAGGTCATCTGCTGGTAGGTGGGGGAATCCTCGAGCTTCGTGCGGATGTAGTGCGCCACGAGCCCCAGGGGTCCGGCCAGCAAGAACGGAATGCGCCATCCCCATGAGATCACGTCGGCTTCGGGCAGCAGCGCCTTGATGATGAGCGCTGCGGTGGAGCCCGCCAACAGGCCCGCCGCGGTGGATGCCGGCACGAGCGAGCAGTACTTCCCGCGATGGTTCGCCGGCGCGTACTCGGCCAGGAACACCGCTGCTCCCGAGTACTCGCCTGCAGCCGAGAATCCCTGCACGCTGCGCAGGCACAGCAGCAGGATGGGGGACAGCAGGCCGATCGTCTCGTACGACGGTAGGCAGCCGATGAGGAACGCCGCGCCCGTCATCATGAAGATGGACAGCGACAACGACCACTTGCGCCCCTTCTTGTCGCCCATGCTGCCCCAGAACGCCGCCCCTAACGGCCGGAACACGAACGACAGCGCGAACACCGCGAACGCGAGCAGCGTGGAGTTCACCGCCGACTCGGGGAAGAACACGATGCCGATGGTGATGGCGAAATACGTATAGGTGGCGTAGTCGAACCATTCGATGAAGTTGCCCAAAAACGAAGAGATCGCCACCTTGAACGGCACTTTCGGTTGTGCCTCCGTTACTGCTGCCGCGCTCATCGCGACACCTCCTTCATCGATTCGTCGAGGCCGGCTCCGTCGGGGACGTCGACCTCCTCATGCCGCGTGAGCCATGCCTTCTCGGCTTCGCGCGCCTCCCTCTCCTCGTGCCACTGACGCAGCTGCCGGGCAGCAAGCGAGTCTTCGGGAAACGGCTCGGCCAGGCCGCGTTCCACCAGCTGCTCGTCGTGCTTGACCCATTTGAAGAACTGGACTCCCATGAGGATCACGATGACGCTGAACGGGATGCCGCCGGCGATGGTGGCGAATTGGATGGTGCTGAGGAAGTCCTGTCCGGCTGTCACCATGAACAGCACGGCGAGCGCCGTGATGCACAGCGCCAGCAGCGCCTTGAAGCCGCGGCTCTGGCGCGCGGCGGGAGACACGAAGTTCGACAGCGCCATGACGCCGGAGTCCACCGAGGTCACGATATAGCCGCCGATGAGGATGGTTGCCAGCACGGTCAGCACGCCGCCGATCAGAGGTACGCTGTCGATGGTGAGGAACAGCCCCATCGAGGAGTCGGCGTTGGTCTGCGCCACGATGCCGGGGTCGGACATCGCCGCCCATACGCCGGTGCCGCCCACCACGCACGTCCATACGATGCATACGGCCGCGGGCACGAACACCACGCCGCCTACGAACTCGCGCAGCGTGCGCCCGCGGGAGATGGTGGACACGAAGCCCGCCGTGAACGTGGCGAACGCGAAGCACCAGCAGAAGATGAAGAACGACCAGAACGCCTGCCAGGAATCACCGTACGAGGCGATGCCCGCGCCCAGGTTCACGGCTTCGGTGAACCCGCTCATCAGCATGAACTGGTCGATGAACACGCTGAGCGACTCGGGCAGCACGCCCAGGATGTACAGCGTGGGGCCGAAAATGAACACGGCAGCGACGAACACGATGGACATGACGGCGTTCGCGTTCGAGATCTTCTTGATGCCCCTCACCACGCCGAACCACACCGACATCGTTGCGATGGAGCCGAACAGGATGACGAACGCCACCTGCAGGGCTTGCCCTGTCTGGATGTTGAAGATCTGTTGAATACCGCTGTTGAACTGGTACGATGCAAGTCCGAGCGACGTGGTCAGCCCAAAGATGGTGGCGATGACCACGAGGATCTCCACCACGATGCCGACGGGCCGCTTCGCGCGGGCGGGGAACAGATCCTCCACCGTGCCGCGGAACGTGGTGTCCTTGTGCATGTTGTAGCGGGCGTAAGCCATGAAAAGCGAGACGATGGCGTAGATGGCCCACGCCGGGATGGCCCAGTGGAAGTACGTCCATGCAAGCGCCGTGTCTCCGGCGAACAGGGGGTCGGGGGCGTTGAACGGGGTGCCCCCGTACATCATGATAGGCTCGGCCACCGCCCAGAACACCAGGCCCACGCCCTGCCCGGTGGCGAACAGCATCGCGAACCAGGAGAAGTACGAGAACGCGGGCTTGGCGTCCTTGCCGCCCAGGCGGATCGAACCGAGCTTCGTCACCGCTACGAATATGCATACGGCGAAGCACAAAAATGCGCACAGCACGATCCACCAGCTGCAGTACTGGGTGACGAACGTGCGCAGCACGCCAACCGCGTTGATGAACGTGTCGGCGCTGACCAGCGCGATGCCTAGCACGACGGCGACGATGGCCACCGACGCGGCTCGGATGACATGGTCATGCCTGACCGTGCGTCCGAGCCGTGCGGCCTGGGCTTCCTTCGGCTCCGGATCCACTTCGCCCGACTCGTTCTCCACCTCCATGGGGTGGACGTGCTTGCGCGCGTCGTCGTCCGAGCTCTTAGACCTCATGGTAGTCACCCTCGCCCGAGAACTCGTGCTTCACGGCTTCCACCATGTGCTTCACGGCGACGTTGCGCAGGATCGCCCCCTTCTCGCGCGAGGATTCCACGGGCGAGGACAGGCAGCCCGACGGCGGCGTGTAGCCGGGCACGATGGGCAGCACGTCGTAGTTCGGCAGCTCGGCCGGCAGCCCCTCGTACAGCGGGTCGTCGGTCTTGCCCAGGTCGACGAGGTCGGGGTGGAACAGCAGCATGAGCGACGTCTCCATGACGCCGGCGTGCTCCAGATCCCAGCCGGTGAAGCCGTCGGGATACAGGGCCTCGATGGTCTCGTCGTCGACGAAGTCCCAGTACGACAAGAGTTGGATCTTCACGTCGCGGATGCCGTTCTCGCGCGCTTTCTCCAGCGCCAGCTCGGCGCCTTCGAAGATGAACTGGTAGTTCTCGTAATGACCGTTCATCAGCACGATCTTGCGCGCACCATGCAGGATGAGGCCGAACACCACGTCCTTCGCCAGCGCGATGAGCGTCGTTCCCGACAGCGACGTGGTGCCCGAGAGGTGGAAGCCGCCGCCCGAGCGCTGCTGGGAGCGGTAGCCGTAGTTGATGGGAGCGGCCACGACGGCTTCCATTGCGCCGTCCGTGTCGGCGACGAGCGCCTCGGCGGTGGCGCCGGCCATCGCCTTGGTCAGCGCGGCGTCCACGCACATGGCCATGTGGGAGCCGTGCTGCTCCAGCGCGCCGACGGGGATGAACACCACGGCATCCTTCGCCAGCTTCTCGCGGTAGGTGAACGCGTCCATTTCCTCCATGTACACAGTGGGTTTCATAGCTTGTCCCTCCTCGAATCGGAAGGAGCCCGCCATGCGCGGCGGGCTCCGATGTCGTCAGCGCTTGGATCAGTAGTCTTCCAGCAGGTCGACTTGGGCCTTGCTGGCGCGCAAGATGAAGTTGCGCTTGGCTTGGGCACCGCCCTGCGCCAGCTTGCGCAGGATGAAGCGCTTGAGGCGCGGGTAGTCGCTCATGCCGTACCAGGCGAACGCGG
>OKWK01000026.1_pt1 | contig 273548 bp, 273 predicted proteins | sample 1607181 | NCBI WGS metagenome assembly OKWK01 (sample SAMN07501053, study PRJEB24779) | human gut metagenome | isolation source: stool | host: human infant | place: USA: Pittsburgh, PA | reverse complement strand
GCATTGGTCCGCACCGCGATTTCGGAGAGCGTTGAGCGCGTTGCATCCGGGCGGGCATCTACAACATCCTGTGGGTGTGCAATAATTTTATTCTGTACATCTTCAGTCAGCGTTGAGAAGCCGACGATGTCATCACCCAACAGAAGACGAGAAATAAATACATCGCCATCTGTCGTCACATAGCTGGACATCCGCTTTGTCACCGGATCATAGTCGACGCTGACATAACCAGTATCAGGGTCAAGGTCCAGCGGAATGACCTGCTGAACTTCTGTGGAAAGTTGTGAGTTCCCGACGCTATTCTCAGGGACCTGTAACAAGGGAATGAAGACCTGTCCATCCGTTGTGGTATATGAAGACATACGTCTGGTTACCGGATCGTAGTTGATTTCTGAAAACCCAGTATCAGGGTCCAGTTCCTGAGATAAAATACTTTGAACATCCAGCGAAAGTTTTTCTGAGCTTACTGAGCCATTTTGAATATTATTTCCAGCGACTGCATTTTCAGATAATTGCAGCAAAGGGATAAAAACACGACCATCACGCATAGTGAACTTAGACATGCGCATGGAAACTGGGTCATATTCAACATCAACAATATCGAGACCATCATCCAGCTCAGTTGAGATTAATCCCCTTGACGCAAGATCATCGATATATCCCTTGGAAATCATTACCCGGCCAGTGGCAACTAATACTCCTGAATTATTGAGATACTCGTCAGCCAGGGTAATTCCATCAGAACTACGAACATAGGTGGCGCTACCTTCTGGAATATTCGCAATATCTGCCTGAGCATCTGCAAGGGTCATATACTGCCGGCTGAGAGGGATCAGGTTCTGCCTCGTTTCCTCAACGACCTTATCCCCTTCCGCCTTAATTCCGTCTACGGTGTAGTGCTCTCCGCCTAGGCGATCGGTGTATGTCAGCTCTGTACTGGTGACAACCTTATCCAGCATGGCGCCGGCATAAACAGTATCCCGGATATCAGTACTGGGCACCGGGTTGTCGGTTGGAGTTGGTAAAGGTACTTCTGCCATTGTGCATGTCGCCCTATAAAAGGCGCACGAAGCCCTCAGAAGTGAATCTGATGGTGTGCGCGAAGGTTAGTAATTACTGCTGTGTGTTACGGATAAATCGAGTCTGAATACTCAGTGAGTGAGAGGGTTTGAGTATCGTCACCATTTGGCTTGGCGCTATCGACTCGCCAGATTGTGGAGTTCAGTTCCGAGTCGGTAGCGATGAAATACCGACTGGGGTTTTGTGCCGTGTTGCGGTCATAAATGTTCAGATCGAAGGTATCAGCTGCAGCCTGAAATGCTTTGGGCTTGCCGCTTACCGGATAGGCCCGCCAGCGCCCGCGGTAATTGCCGAGGCTGTCGGTCATTACCACCCACATATCGCCGAGGGAAAAGTCGATACGCTCTGACGTCGAGAACACATCCCCGGAACGCCCGGTGATGTATCCGGTCTGCTGCGCGTTATCGTACATGTCCGGACACTGAACTACCGTGCCGCGCACAACCTGCGTTTCTTCAAGCACTTTCACCGTCATGGTCAGGCGTGAGTAGAGAATTTTTCTCGCCTCAAGCCAGGCCCGGTCTATCGCCTGAGTGGCGTTGCGGCAGCCGTCCAGGCTGATCTGCATCGCGTTAACAGTGACATCTTCAACCTCAGTGATGCCGTTGCTGTCGATCTGCAGATAGATGTACGCCTTCTTGTTCGTCAGCGGGTCGACGTAATCCAGCGCCACGCCGTCGTAACCACCGGGCAGCGACATTTGCCAGGCGACCTTGTACTCGTCCCAGAACATGTTAGAACGCGCAAAAACCGCATCGGGATTTGCCACCCTCTCATCACGCCAGAATGTCAGCACATCGCCGATGTTATTGCCGTCAACGCGGGCCACATTGGCGATCGTCGCTATTTTCTCTCCCAGCGACTGCTTCTCATCCGAGAAGGTGTAATCGAAATACCCTAGCGCCTCATCCGGCAGCGAATCGGCAATGGCATAAAGAGCCGCGACGTCAATACTGGCCACGTCCTGTTTACCCACAACCACCCACTCATGCAGGATAGCGTCAGCAAACGAACGACTCGGCCGCAGCGTGTAATCAACCGCGCCGGTAGCCCGGTCGTAGCTAATGGTATGCCGCTGCGCCAGCATGTTGTACTTCTGCTCGCGGTTTGAGTTGCTGTCATTCGACCCCTTAATCGTGATGCGGGCAATCGTGTCTTCCGGATAAACAACGTTTTCGCGCACGTTAACCGCATGGATTGCCATCAGCGTCACGACGTTAGCGTCATTGCTGTTGTCGAGGCGCTCGATGGTCACCGCATAGCGCCCCGCCCCGGCAGCCGGGACAAACTTGTGCGTTGTGCGGAAATACCGGGTCGTCACCTGGAAGTCGTTATCGAAGAAATAATCGTGCTGCTCTGACGTACCGGGCACCTGATTGTTGTCGTCATCGACCTGCCAGAACTTGATCCGGTATTGCGTTGTGCCGGCAGTCGCGCCTAGCTGAACCAACACATGCACCCAGACCTGAGTGGACACGATCGGCGACACTGACGGTCCGATAACCAGAGGGGTCTGGTCATTCAGCGTAAACAGCGTCGGGTTGATGACCGCATTGCCTGGCAGAGACGTAATCTCTCCGGAAAGCTCGCCAATATAGAACGTCGTGTAAGAAAGCGTATCGTCGCCAATAAAGCTCTCAGAGGAGATGATATTCCCGGCGCCGGTGACATTCCGCGTGACGCTTGTGCCGCCATCGTTCCAGGTGGCATTGATGACGAATGACACGGGATGAGGTACCGCCAGCGCAGCAAAATAGCTGAAGTTGTCATCGTTCGACAGCACAACAGCCTTTAGCTGATTACTCTCGATCGCCACCGATGTCGGCGCCGTCGTGGTAGCGGTTTGGGCCGGGAAGTCCTGGCTTTCGTTCAGGCCGGGGACAGTTTCGTTATCGACGTCATCGAACTGATACCCCACCTCAATCGTGCCGATCACGTCACCCGGGTTATAAATCGCAGAACTGGCGCCCGCCAGGCTGCCGAGGTTCGATTCCGAGTAGCGGATCGAGGAAATAGTGTACCGGCCGTAACCGACTTCAAACCACTCCGTGAGTTGCTTGTTATTGTCGACAAACTCGAACAGGGCCTCCTGAATCAGATCAGGAAAGACGCGGCACTGGCCGTAAATGTTCGGGCGCCCCTTGTAGAGTCGCGCGCGGTTCGTCTGGCCGGTCAGGTCATTATTGGGGGATTCGCCTGTCGCCACCGATACTGACGGGCTGGGCTTATTTGACAGGCCGAACACCTTCAGCGCGCCGGAGAGGATTTTCGTAACCGGACGCAATATCGTGGTGATGAGCTTTCCCACCCCGCCCTCTGGCTGGTCGAACACAGCCACCACGTCACCGGGTCGCAGTGGCCGGCTGATATCGTAATCGTCAGGCAGAGCTCGGCCATTCAGTTTCACGATAACATCGCGGTGCAGCTGCAGGGAATCCAGCAAGCTTACCAGTGTGGTGCCGGCATCTACCATTCCCCGCTGCAGCGGCGCGCCAGGCAGCCTCTGTAACTCATATCGCACCATGCACCATATACTCCACTTTGCTGTAAACCTTCAGTAATGCCAGCGGGCTATCGCAACGCACGAAACCAAATTCCCCGCGGGCATGCAGGCACTTAACCGGGCTGATCATCACACCGATATGCGCCGGCACTTCGCCGCGGTAAAAAACGGCGATGCAGCCGGTTGCCGCCACCGGCACACGCCGCCAGTGGGCGTGTTCCTGTTCGTAGCAGGTGATGAAATCCGCGCCCGATTCGTAGCCAGCGATGTGATGCAGCTCCAGACCGAGCACATGCCGGTAATAGAGAACCACCAGGCCCCAGCAGTCCATCTGCTCAAAACTACAGGCGCGGTTAGCCCATGGCTTGCCGTTAACAAGCCCGATAAAGTCGCTCTGTGTCATACGGTGATCAGTCCGGGATAGTCTTTCGTGGTGTAAATGATGGAGTTGGCCAGCGTCAGCGGATTGGTCTTGCCGGCGGTCACGGTGACGTTGCTGGCATCGGCGGAAATGTCGTTCACATACAGCGTCCAGTCTTTCAGGGATGTAGTGTCACCAATCGCATTCCACTGCTGATACAGGCACTTTATCGGCGTCATGCGCGCCGCGCCGCGCCAGCTTTTCAGTGTCTGCCGTACATGTTCCGTGGCGGCGACAAACGTTATGGTCATTGATATGACCGCCGTTCCGTCCTGCGCCGGCTCGGTCACGCTGAACCGCGCAGGCTCGAATGAGTTCCCGCCAAACGTCGCCGGACGAAACAGGTTATTTACCACCCGGTAATAACCAAACGCAGGATGATAAAACTCCACCGTCTGTTTGATGTCGCTCGCCGGACGCCTCTCTTTCCATTCTCGTAATGTTGGCATTAGTCAGCCCTCGGCATCACTTCGGTTATCAGGTAATCCAGCCAGTATCCATAGCCAGGCTGGGCCTCAACAATCCAGTCGTCATAGTCCTCGGTAATGTCCTCGATACCGTTGCTGATGACCGTTGCGGTCCAGGTGACAATGTTGCCGTTTTTGCTGGTCTGCACCGGCATGTCGACGAAATGCAGCGTCTGCTGCTGCACGCCCTGCGTATCACCCAGGTCGATCGGCATCTGGAACCAGGCGCGCCCGCGGTCGCAGTATGTCGGCGAACGAAGCCATGACTTAAACCGCTCGGCTTGGGCCAGCGTGAATATCCACTGCAGCGTCCAGGTCGCTTTCAGGTCCGTGGTGATCGGCGTGATTATCAGGGGGCCGACTGCCGTCTGCGTCGTCTGCCAGGCTGTATCCTGCGTCATGTTCTGATCGGCACGCTGGGGAAGCGGCAGGAACGGAGGGTATTGAACTGTTGCCACGTTTCCTCCGGGCATAAAAAAACCCGCCGGAGCGGGTTTGGTTTAGTAAGCGCCTTGCGCTTTACGACTTAATCCAAATGTCTGCTGCATCTGAGAGGATACCGGGCCGCCTCTTTCTATGTCGGTGATCAGCAAGTCCACAACTGCGCTACCGTCCTGCATGTAGCCATCGGCACTCTGTACAGTGGCACCGGTAGACTGGTTTATGACGTTCACCTGCACGCTGATCCCTCCTCCTGACTGCATATCCTTATTGCTGATGACCTTCCCGTTATCGCCGGGGATCATGTACTGCTTGCCGGTGCTGGCCTGGTAAATCTCTGGCTTCCCTTTCTCGCCGACCTGATACAGGCCTCCAGCTGATACCGGGCCGCCGTTGTAGCGAGCGCCGGCTATTGAAAGGGCCTGCGCCATGCCAACTGTTGAAGCTATTCCTGCCTGAGCGGGGATAGCGTTAGCGCCAGCCGTGGCAAGGGAGGTCATTGCAGCAGCCGGAGCCATGGATGCGGCTATTAGTTGCCCTTGCGCAATAGCCATTCCAGAAGCGGCGGTCATTCCAGCCTGCCCCATAATTACAGACTTCAACCACTCAACTCCCATCTGGACAAAGGAGTTGATGACGCTGTTAAGTACCGTCGAGCCTAGCGACCGCATAGCTTCGCTGACAGACATGCTGCCAGTGATTATGCCAGTGAGGGCGTTGGAGGCGTTTCCAGCAAATGAATCAAACGCCGCGGCAGCTACCTCATATCCTGCGTTTTGTTGCCTCCATATCTCCCACTGCGCCGCTATGCGCTGTTGTTCGTACTGAGTGTTAGCGGCATTCATCAGTTCAAGACCGCGCTGGGTTATCTGCCCCTTCTGCGTTTCGAACTGCTGGATGAGAGCCAACTCCTGAGCGTGCTGGTTAGCAAGCCGCTGAACTGGATCAATCTCTCCCTGAGCTTGTTGCTGAGGAGTTACTACTTGCCCAGCCCGAATTTTTGCCAGATTAACTTGGTGCTGTTGCTCAAGCTGCTCGCTAGCCTGATTGTATTGCTGCTGAGAGATGATCAGATTGCCTTGCGCATCTTTAGCATCCTTGAGGGTTTCAAGTTGCGATTTCTGTGCATTGTAGTCTGCATTTTCTTTAAGCTCAGGAACGGCATTGCGCGCCTTAATTGCTGCCGCCGTATCCCAAACAGCAGCCGCGTAATTTCTAGCCTGCTGAACCTGATCGGCTGATGCGGATTTACCGAGTGACTGCTCGGCCCTTAGCATCGCCTGCTCCCGGCTTAACTCCTGCGTTGAGCCAGCAGCGAGTTCTGATTGCTGGCGCAGATTTTCAAGTTTTTGGTTTACCGATTCCTGCTGGTTAGCAAGTTTCTTAGCCTCAGACGCCGCAGCATTATCTTCCTTCTTTTGATCCTTTCTTGCCTGAGTGTTTCTCTCTGTTGCAGCATAATTATCCTGAAGCCTTTTGATTGCTCGCTCATCTGTAACGCCTGCATCCTCAGCATCATAGGCCGCCTGCTGCCTGGCTTTTGCTTCCCCCTCCAATTTTGACAAGGCAAGTCGGCGCTCAGCCTGCTTAATTAACTTCTCGCCTTCTTTCCCGCCCCAGTTTATTTTCAGACTTTCTGAGTTGAAGGCTTTCAGGGCCTGCGTTGATTGGCCGAGTTTTTCAGCCAGGAATGCCTGGGTTCCACCGAGGAATGACGCTTGCTTTTCTGCTTCAGCGATAGCGATAGCGTTATCTCTGGCAGCCCTCATCTGATCAACAATGCCCTGATTAACTTGAATGTTAATTAGGTGTAATGCGTCTTCAGTTTGCTTAAGAGTGGCTGTCGCTCCATCCAGATCCCTGCGCTTTTTGGCCAACTCGTTTGCGGCATCCTTTGCCTTAATCACGAAACCATTATTTTGATCTTCGGTAACTCCGTATTGCCTTGCAAGCGTTGTATATTTCTCGTAATCGGATTGCAGACCTGAAATGGTATCTTTCAGATCGCTAATAGCTTCCTTTTGCGCCTCAATTGAGGTGACCGTATCAGCCCTAACGCCCTGAGCTTGAGCAAGATTCATGTCCTTGAGGCGCTTAATAACGTCAGGAACGGTGTCAGCAAAAGCTATTGCCTCTTTTCTGGCCTCGGCCTGTCGCTGTGAATACAGATACCAGCCAGCGGCAACAATGGCTATTACGCCAATGGGTCCACCCAAAGGGGCGGTAACCGAATTCACTACCTTCATTGTGTTTGCAAAAGTTATACCCGTAGCGGCCACTTTGGCTTGTGATGCCGCTAGTGCATTATTAGCCAATGCCGCTTCTGCGGATGTTGCAACGTAAATCCCTCTTAGTCGTATAACGTTCTCAAGCGCAAAGGCTTCAGCAGCAGAGCCTTTTGCTACGTTATACTCAGCAGTTGCCACATTTAGAGCGGAAAGAGCAGCATCTTTATCTGCCGCTGCTTTTCTGGCTGTCACTGATGCTGCTGCGGCTTCCTGTTGTGCCGATTGCCTTGTCGCAACTATTCCCTGAATGGTTGCTTTAACTCTTGAGGCTTGAGCGGCTGTTGCCATTGCTAACGCGCCAGCAAACCTACCGCCCATTATTGCAGCAGCGCCAATTAAGGCTGTCCCCAGCGTCTCAAGGTTTTCGCTTATTGTAATAACAGAGTCTCGGAACCCTGCTGCGAATGATTTAACCGTCGAGTTTTCGCCAAAGAACTTCGTTACGTTGTTACCGGCCACCTGCAATCCCTTGGCGATTGAGACGGTGGTGTTGGCAAATTCTTTGCCGATTGCATCCCCTTGTGACAGAAGCCCCTTAACTACAACGTCTGTTGTCAGTTGCCCTTGAGCGGCCATAGCCCTTAACTGACCAATAGAAACACCCATCGAATCAGCCAGAGCGACCATGAGGCGGCTGCCTTGCTCTGACACTGAGTTAAACTCTTCGCCGCGCAGAACGCCGGAAGCTATACCCTGTGATAGCTGAATGATTGCGTTCTCAGCTTCCTGAGCAGTTGCGCCGGATACCGCAAATCCCTGGTTGATAATGGTGGTAAGGCGGGTTAAATCTTCTGCGCTGGTGTTGTATGTTCTGGTTCCGCGCTCAAGCCGGGCGTAAAGAGTCGCCGTGCCGTTCAGGGATGACTGGGTTGCTTGTGAAACATCAAAGATCCGCTGCATAACTTCGGCCTGCGTCTCTCCAGTACGAACCGAGTTAGCGACTTTGTTATTCAGTTCAGTCCAGGCATCGGCATAACTCGCAACCTGTTGCATAGAAAGCGCGGCCAGCAAGCCTTTAGCAACGCCAGAAAGGCTGGACATTGTTCGTTCCATCGATCCAATAGAGCGCTCAGTGCGGTTAACGCTGGCTTCAAGGCGGCCCATGCTCCCATTAAGACCGTTCAGTGCCGCATCAACTTCTCTTCGCGCTGCCAGTAAACGCGAAGTATCCATGTCGACTTCGTAGATAACGCTGCCAGCATCAAACGTTCCAGCCATTTACTTTTCTCCGGGCAATAAAAAACCCCGCCGGAGCGAGGTTGGTGACTACCAGAATGCAAAATTACATTCTGATTTAATTTCAATGGGTTATGCCACATAAGCACCGTTAATCAGATGGCGAAGTGCCTGAACCCCATCGGCGTTGTAGCGAAACGCCTCAACCTGCTTATCTGAGTGTCTCGACTTATCCAGAAAGAACTTGCCGTACTGCTCAGTTTTCAGGTTGTGTTTATTGGCCACGCGACCGATCTTGTTCGCAGTGCAACCGAGCTGCGCTGCCACTTCACCCGCCGTTGAGTAATGCTCTTCAATCGCAGGCAGCGGCACAACTTCGTGACCGAGTAGTGGATTAACAAGGGTGGCCACGATCACCTGGTTAGCCGATTCACCAAGCCGCGGGAACATTGACATCAGCTCGCGGGCCGATGCGATGTTTTTCTCCAGCGCCTGAGCTTTGAGTTGTTCAGCTTTGGCAAGCCGGTATTCAGTAAGCCCTGAGGTGCTTTTGGTCGGCACCTGGATAGCCTGCATGTCTTCCAGCTTATCAACCAAAGAGCGGCGAACGGCCTTAGACTCGCGTGCGGCCACACGCAGTGCCTGCTTGACCGTCATTTCGATTACGACCTGATCGGCGCCGCCTTTAGACTTGTCCATGGGGGTTACAAAAGTTTTGTAACCCTCCCCCTCAAGCTCATCACGAATGCGATCGATGAATACGTTATTACGTACCGGCTTCTCTCCGCATTGCTTACGCGCCTGATTGACCATTTCAAGCAGCGACTGGCTGTCAATGGTTTTATCAGTGACAATTGAACCTACATTTGCTACATTCTTCTTAGTCATATACGTTCCTATACGTTGTCAGACTTCAGTAGACCGCCAGCAGCCACTGGCGGTTTTTCTTTTTGCGCCGTCCAATGCGCCTGTCAGTGAAGCTCCTTTCTTAATCTTGGTAGCACCCGCGACCAGTTGTCGTCGTTTTGTGGTTCATATGCAATATGCTCAGACGCCTTTGCTATAGCCTTTCTCGCTTCTTCAAACGTCCAGCGAAACTCATTACCAAAGTCATAAAACTTACCTGCATACTCTGATTTGATTGTTCGCATTGCTGGGTATAAATCTCTTGCAAAGTTTTGCATCCGATTGGTTACATCCCACATCCAAGCGAGTCGACATAGCTCATCATCGGTGAACTGCTTCGCAATCGGCGAATGCGCCACTTCCCGATCCAGAATATCCAACACCCAGCGGCGGAACTCTTTGGCGACCGGAGTGCGGGCGAACATTGCTATAAGATGGGCGCCGCGCAAAGAGAAGACGCGAACCTTCATTCTGCGGGTAGAGCCATTTATTCCATTGGTCACTGATTCAATGACCATTGTCATTCCCTGAGAGAACTCATCTTCGTACTGAGCGAAGAGGTTAGAAATTGACTTGGTGCTTTTGTAACCTAGAGCTTTCGCAATATCTGCAGATGTCAGCCAGACACCAGTGACATTTTCTACCGGATTGAGCGTTACACCGTGGAAGTTGAAATCTGATTTAGCTACAATGTTCATGTCGATATTTCCTTCGCGGTTATTTTCGATAGAAGCCCCAAAGGTTGCCGCCAATGGGGCTTCGCTGTTTTTACTGACCATTCATGCGCTCCTCACGCAGGCTTTTTGCCAAACGCTGCACAATTGCAGAGTTAATCGATATCCCATCCATTTCAGCCATACGGCGGATCTCTTCCTTCATTCCTTCTGGCAAACGCAATTGGAAGCTAGAGCTTTTTCTTTCTGTATATAAAGTATCCATATCAACCCTCATCTATCATGTCACCGTGACATGATATCACTGTGACTCAATTTACGGATAATGTCAATGTGATAGCATCAAGAAAATTTTGAGGTGCTTATGTCAGAAAAACCAGTCCGCGAATACGATAAATTCATGCTCCGCTTCCCTGATGGTATGCGTGATGCCATAGCTGAGAGAGCCAAGCGTAATGGCCGCTCCATGAACTCTGAGATAGTGCAGATACTCCAGGACACGCTAGAGGGTGGCTTTTCCCTTCAGATGGATACCGAGTTTGGTAAGGTTTACAACGATCTTATCTCTACAGAAGTAAAAACATCTGAAGATTTTGATAAAAACAATGAAAGAATAGACTGGTTGATAGATCAGCTTGTCTGGAAAATCGATACTGACGCGGCAAAACTACGTGAGCTTATGAATTTACGTAAAATAGCTAACGAATCTAAAAAACCCACCTGATGGTGGGTTTTAACGTTCATTCATAGTTATGATCTATCTCTGATGGACCACAGCCATAAAATTTATCACCAGCCTGAATGACAAATTTGTGTCGAGGTTCACTTGGTACAAATCTAGCCATCATCGATCCACCATTGAAGGTAAAGGAATATTCCCTTCCATCCCATCGTGGATTCTTACCCATCATTACACTGCCAGCGATAATCATTGCAGGGTAACGGCCAGTAATCATTGTAACATCCTCCCACACTAGGCAGTTTGTGGTAAAGGCGTGCTTTTCTTTCATAAAAAATGACTTTGCTTTTGCTCCAGAGAGACTCTCAACCATCCTCATTTCATCTTCTGATTTTTTTTGTAGTGCCGATGCCTTATCTATTTCGCATTTAGCCCACTGCTCCGTGGTTTTCTTTATTCGGTCAGATACAGCAAAGTTAGATTTGTCCTGGCTGGCGGCAAATACCTTTGTTTTATCATCGACGAAAATCATACCATCTTTCTTTTCAGTCAGTGGTGGGCTTACTACATAAGAGCCGTCTGGTCTATATACTGTAAAAGATTTTCCGTCGAATTTCACATTTGCACTGCCTTTAGTGAGAAGAGTTGGAGGTGAGGAAAAATCCCCAACCGCATACTCACAAACAAGCTTTTCATTAGCCACAGCCACGCCTGAGGCCATCAAAAGACTAAGCGCAATAAAACCCCTCATATCCCTATCCCCGTTGGTTTGTTTTCGACAGATTAGCAGGGATATGAGGGAGTAAAAAGACCACCGTGGTTGGCTCATTTCTTCTTCTCTTCACGTTTGCGTCGTCGCTCTTCCCGCAACTCCTCTCGGCGTAAATCATCAAACACCTTTACGATCGCTTTCATCATCATGAAATTGACGAAGTGGTGATTAACGCAGCCGTGAATGCGTAACTGCTCGGTGAACTCTTCAGCCGATCGCAGCGCCTCCATCATGTTCTTCTCGCCTTTCATGAACTCCGAGAAGTCGCGCCCCGCTCTGGAGGCGCATTCAACGATTCGGTTATTCATGGTCACGCCGCCGCATACAGCAACTTCATTTGTCCCTTAACGGGGAACGCAGCCATGCAGCGGGCTTCGAAGTCCTTCTGGTCAATGCTGCAACTGGCAATGTTGGTAACGGCGATCAGTTGCTGCTCGACCTTCTCCAGTGCATCAGGCTTAAGATGTTGGTGAATCTTCTCCTTGCTGTCCCCGGCGGCTTGTTTGGCTGCCTGATAGACATAATCAGGAAGTGCTACACCGTACACCCAGCGAGAGGTGATCTGCCCGAACAGAGCCGGGCAACCGCCGACATGACCAAAGTAAGGAAGGCCGGACATTTTCGACAGTGCTTGATAGAACGGGTCTTTAAAGCGCTTCTCCCAGGACGTTGGTTGCTGGCACACCATCAGGCCGACAATCTGATCCTCGGTGAGCTGGAATTTTTTACTCAGCAGAAGATTTTTAATGTGTCGGTCACAGGCGCGGGCGAATTTTACTGACAACCAGCGGGCGAATTCCACCGCCAACTCCGGATGAAGCCAGGTCCCGCCGTTTCGCCCTTTCTCCACTCTGACTAAAAGGGGAGAAAAATCCTCTTTTACGCCAGAGCTAGCAATTCCAAGCTCCTCAGCCAGTTCGGCGATATAAGTTTTTGTCGCCTCAGTCTTTAGCCAGTCCTTTGGAAGCTTGCCGTGATGCTTTGCAGCAACTGTGGCATTGAACCAGCAATCTGCTGTAAAAGGGAATGAACGGTCATCGTAATTCATAGGGATGATATTAGACATATCGGTAATTACCTTTTAGTGATGAACCTTGTCTCACAGGAATCCGGCCCACAGAAAGGCACCGACAGCCAGCCGGTATCCTCAAGGGTCATCCTGAAAGGTTCTGTGTGAAATGCGCGTGAGATGCGCGGTGAAATTTGGGTATAAAAAAGCCCCGGACTATACCGAGGCTGGCTTATTGGTTAGCTTTGGCCTGCTTCCGTTTGCGTCTTGCAAAGTACGCATCGGCTGCATCGTCATACTCTTCCCTGGTATACCCTTTCTGATCCGGGTATTTGGCGATGAGCATTAGGCTGAATTCGGTCATCGTCAGATTTTCAGCTTCCTCTCTGCTGATCCCGAAGTGGTTGCGTGCAGCGATAACGTAATCGGCAGCTCTGAACTCACTGGTTTTTTCATTTGTCTCATGGCGCTGAAGTTTGCGTACTTTGGCCTTTCCGATAATGCCGTGCATCATCAGACTTTGTGCAAGGATGACCATATCCTGCGGATTCATGACGCCCTTATGCCACACAAACGCCCTTCTTTTGGTTTTGCCGGGCTTCATCCAGCCAACCAGATCACCTATGTCATCATTGCAGCAAGCGGTGAGGACCGTATGGGCGGCCAGTAGAGATTTCTTATCAAGATGTAAAGCAGAAAGGTGTTTAGCCAGCCATTCAGGCACTCTGCCGTACGCTTCGACAACCCTCTGAATGAGAGGTGTTATTTCATCGTTGCAAAGGTCATAGAACGTCTGAACTATTTCTGCTGGCTCGCCAATGCGCGACATAGCCATGAATGATGGCCGGAAAAAATAATCCCGGTCCCCGACGGTTACCAGGCATTCTCCCAGCTCTTTTAGCGGAACCATTTGCTGCCTCCTGTAAACAAAATCAAGGGCAGGATCCTGCCCTTTGTTTTGCTTACGCCGTGACAGTAACCACGTGGGTAGCCACGAATTCACCATCAACCGTCTTCACAGTAATTGTTGCTGTTCCCGCCGTTGCACCTGACGGCGCTGACACGGTTACCGTATTACCAGTGATGGCGACGGTTGCACGTGCCGGCACGGATGAGCTGGCTGTGAACAGTTTGTTATCAGCATCTTCCGGTGCAATATTCACTGCGAATGTAGTACTGGAGCCAGCAGCAATAGAGCTGGTCGTCGGCGCAACACTTACACCGGTAACCAGAATGTCACCATCAGCTTCGGTGATCTGGAAAGTCTGACCGTCAGCCAGTTTGAACTCAAAGCTGTAGGTCACGATTTCTTTCACACCACCGCCGTCACTGGCTCCTGATGGGACCATATAGCCGATGTGGTAATAATCGCCCCAGTGGAAACGCATCCATACACCTGGCTGGCGGCGGGCACGAACCTCATCGACGATGTATTTCACGAACTGCTGAATGCCAAACTCATCAGTGCGGTCTTTAACGCGAACCTCCCCTTCGATGGAGTAGGTCGGGTCCAGACTGGCAATCAGGTTTGAACTGAATCCGCCGTTATCAGCATCAGAGGTCAGGGCCTCCGGGCTAAGGTCCCACGTTGCCGATGTTGGCAACCCCATCAGTTTCCAGTCGCCTTCCGCCGGAAACTGGTCGGCACAGCCGTAAGCCAGTTCCAGCGTCTTAGCGCGACCAATTAGTTGTCCGTTGTCGGAGCAGCCTTGCATCGTTGCTTACCTCGCTTCAGATAATAAAAAAGGCCGCTCCAGGCGACCTTATGTGGTTTTATTCGGTGTTATCCGCCAAAGAGGCAGGCGAACTGCAGGCGCCATACCATACGCCCCTCGGCTGTGATAACAGGCGAAGGAATTCCGCCCATGTTGGATATCTGCCCAAGGCAGGTGTGCGTCATCGGGTTTTGCTGCACGTAATCGATTATGGCCTGAGCGTCGTTCTCTGACTGCGCATAGTCAGCAGATGCCTTTCCCTTGCTTATCACGTCCACCATGACGTAGTAATCAGCGGCCATATCACGATCTACTGGCGTGCCACCATTTGGTCGGAACACAATAAAGCGGTCAGATGCCTTGCCGGTATCATTCCATGACAGTGACTGAACGATGTATCCGGCAGTCAATCCTGACTCAACAAAGACATTTCGAACCCGCCTGTGCATAGGAGGTGTCATAGCTCCATCTCCCTGCGTATAACTGCGTCAACTCTGTCTCTGGCGTTTTCAGCACCTTTCTCAAGGAATTTTGGCTCGCCTGATGTATCCCATATATTTCCACGGGAGCCGGGCGCTTCGCCTTTTCTTACAGGACGCGGGGTGTTTTTTCCAAGATGAATACCTTTGGCCTCATGCACGTACGCCGCATAATTTGCAGAATAACCAATTCTCCCGGTTAGTCTGGTGCCCTTGATAACAACCTCTCTAAACTGAGAGTTAACCAGAGTGCTGGTATCGATAGGAACCAGCACCGCTGACTCCAGCCCAATCTCAAACAGAGCAGAGTAGAGCGCCCGCATGGTTTTTCGCTTTTCGATATTATCAATCAGCCGGTTGATATTATTGCTGACCTTGGAGACTCCCCGAACTTTAACGCCCATAATCAGACTCCCGTCATCAGTGCGAAATCGTCCGCCAGTCGCTCGAACGTATCTGCGAACTGGACGATCTGCCGAATCTCATCGGCCTCATCCGGCGGAGCCGCATCGGTCGACGCGCCAATCAGGATGTAATCTCCCTCCCGCGCCGTTGCGTACTCGGTCCATATCGTGTTTTTAACAACGAGCTCCCGGCCAAGGTCACCGATTTTTGCAGAGAGTCCGCCCTGGTAGTCGCAGAGGATAGCGATCGGCGCTTCCCACCCGTAAGGCTGACCTCCGCCGTCGGTATCACTACCGTCAGCATCGCGTATGCGCCTCCAGATTGTCGCTGTTGCCGTGTATGACCAATTAGCTACCGAAGACATCAGTCATCCCTCCATCGCAGCACGGCGGCGCCTGTGGCGCGTATGCGGTCGCAGTTAATGAACCACTCACCGTCGCTTTTCACGTACGCCGTAGTTTGCTCGCCGGTATCGGTGATCACCCACACCCGGGTAAACGTCCGCGGCAGCCGTTGCTGAACTGAAACCCACGCCATTAGCAGCCCCCGACCACCAGAAACAGGCCCACGCTGTTACCGGCACTTATCGGCAGCTCACTGGTGCAGCCGCTGGTATCAAGCCGGGCCAACGAATCACGCAGCCAGGTAATGCCCTCATCTCCGTAATCGAACGAGCGGGACGCGCCTGATGGCGCTCCCTGCGATTTTATTCGCCGGGCACCGGAAGACGTCGCCATGAGCGCAGCGGCATACATCAGGATGAGCTTTGCCGTGCAGTCGTCATATCCCGCACCATCGAGGCACGGGATAATCTTGTTCACCACGCAGAGAATCGGATCGAGCAGCGAGGAGGGAATGGCGTAACCCAACTCACCGAGGAACGCCTGCACGTCTGCCGCTGTGATTGGGTCAGCCATGGTTATTTCGCCTTCTTCGATTTGCTGGCAGATTCTTCCTGCTGCTCTGCCTGCTCTGCCTGCTCTGCCTGCTCTGCAGCATCATTGCCCGGTGTAGCCACTTCCAGCGTCTGCTCGTCATCACTAATGATTTCAACCAGACCAGCAGCTACCCAACGCTTAGCGACATCACCGCTTACCGAAACCTGAGCACCAACCTCCAGCTTCTGGAGATTGGCACCGGAAATCAGGTTATCGCGAACCACTTTTACCAGTGCCATAAATACCCCTTAGCTATGCGCGTAAATAACGGATTTGCGATTGTTGATGTCGGTCTTAACCATAAGGCCCATCGCACCCCAGGTACGCCAGACGTAATCGCTGTTATAGAACTGGCGAGGGTCTGCAACGGTGCCAACCGCCTGGCCGACAATCGGAGCGATAACGCCGGCGGTAAGCGGAACAATCAGGATTTGGTTGCCGGACAGTTGCGCATCTTCTTTGATGGCAGCGATGCCGGAGAGCTTCAGCAGCTCCTGCAGGATGGTGTCAGACTGGTAGTTGTCGCTGAAGTAGCGTTCCAGATTTGAGGTGATCTCGCCTGAAACATACCAGGTCTGCTGTGCATACTGCAGGTTGGTCAGCTTCATCACGTCGCGCAGAGCAATGGCTGCATTGCGGATTTGCTCAGCCGTTGCGCTTGAGCTGGTGAAGTCGATATTCAGGCCGGAAGCACTGAGATCGACAATCTGCACCCGCTCATCGGCTTTCACCCCCTTCCAGGTCTTGCCATCAAAAGCGATATAGTTGCCAGCAGAGTCACGGAAACCGTTGAAGACGTAATCAACGTACTGACGACGAACATCATCAACAGAGCCGCGCTGAGCATCGGCCAGAGAAGCCAGAGCGGAGCCTTTGTTGAAAATCGGGTCACGCCACTGAAATTTGAAGCCAGAGTCGTGGATCGGAACCATAGTACCGTCGAAGGTGTACGCGCGCGCATCAAGCGCCGCACCAATCTGGCCGGACATGGAGGTATGCGCCCAGCCGCGGCCACCGGTGCGAGCATACTCGTACACGGACTCTTCAAGACGGACAGAGCGGGACAACGGGATCAGGTCGTTAAGCAGAGTGAATTCAGTAGTTGGTTCGAATTCAGCCAGCACAGTCTGATCATAAGCGCGATACAGGCGGCGGATATCGTCGACAGCGTTCGTCGCGTCCAGCGCCGGAGTGTTTGCCGCATCACCACGCCAGCGGGTGCGGGATACGAAATCAGCAACGGCCTGAGCACTCATATTGCGCGCCAGTTGCAGCTCATTGAACTGCGCCTGGTTCGCTTCGAGGTTGCCCGTCTCAGTAGCGCGTCGGGTGGAAAATACAAACATTCAGTCTCTCCTTACTTGAACACGACGCGAACCAGATCGCCTGCTGTGGCGGTCAGGGACTTGTCTTCTTCGACATAGGCAAAGATGGTTTCACCCTCTGCCAGTGCTTTAATTTGGCCATTGGCCACAGAAACCGGCTGGCCCTTGGTGTAGGTACCAGCGGCAGCGCGAACGTTGAGGAAAACGCCCGGCGTTGGCTGGATGTTTACCACCCAGTCACCGTTCGCATAGGCATCGTCAACCGTTTTGCAGCGCAAATAGTCGTAGTTAGCAACGTAAAGAATCGCGTCTTCAGCGCCATCAACAGACGGTGTAGGCTTGGCTGCACTGAAAAAGATAACGGTACCCGGCAGAAACGCTGCGGCCGCAGAACCTTCACGATTAAGTTGCGGGTTGGGGAAAATTCCGCCCGCGTGAATTACGTGTTTCCCGTCTTTAGCCATTTTTTACTCCGGCATTTCGCTGAAAGAATCGTTGTTGTTGACCGGACGGAATGCACCATTCAGGCCGGTAGAGGTCTGGCACTGAGCAAACAGGCCATCAAGGGCGGCGCCGTCAAGCGCATTCACCGCCAGGTCATCCAGCCCGAATTTCGCTTTTACGGCAGCGCGTTTTTCGCCTTTCTCTTTGTCAGCGTTCACGGCAAGGCCTGACTTAACGGCTGCCAAATCATCAGCAAATGGCTTAAACCATGCCGGCGCTTCTTCGCTGTTGCTGGCCTGCTCTTTTTTCTTAGGCTTGCCGGTGGCGGGATCGATTTCGTCGCCGCCATCTTTCTTGGCTGCCGCCTTCTCTGCCGCTAGCTGGTTGTAAGCGTCCATCAGTTCGGCATCGGACTTGCCTTCAGTCGGCTTACCCGCGGCTTGGAGCGCATTGATAATCAGTTCTTTCATCGGATCGTTCTCTCCGTTGGTTTTAATCTCGTACTCAATGGGTTTGCGCACGACTTCTACAGGTTCGCCGACGAACACGGCTTTGCCGTCATCATCGATGAGGTACTTCTGCTTTAGGTATCTGGTGTCATCGCGGTAGATGAAGCTGTCTGGCCACACCGTTTCTGGCCATAGCCACTTATCTTCTGTGTCACCCTCGCGAAGCTTGTCGCTGATAGCGCGTGAAATGTCGTCAAAAGAGAAGTTGGAGGCATTGGTGAAAAAGAATTTGGTCTTGTTGAGCAGGCCTTCGCGTGTGCAGTCGATACCATCAGCAAGGCGAGCGACCTCGATCTGCTGCTCATGACCTTCTGAGTTGACGAAGATGCCCACGCCTTCTTCAGGTGTTCCGGCGCCAGGCTCATCGAGCAGCACCGCCACATGGTCAAACATCATGTTGGTGGCGATCTCGTTGTACTTCTTGCCCTTCGACTCGCCATTAGCGGCAATGCCGGAATACAGCAGTCCTGTGGAGATGTGGATGGGTTCTGAGTTGGTACCGGCGATCATCTCATCAAGGCGATTAATCAGGCGCTTGCCCTTCTCGCTTGACTCGGCGTACTGGCGGTTAACGTACATATCACCCGTCACCTTCCCACCTTCGTGGCTGACGTTCTGCAGCCATGCGCCGACGTGATATTCATTCACCGCCCGGACATCGCGAGCAGACACATGCTTCCCGTCAACCTTCGGGTGGCCCAGCGGCATCGGGTTACGCTCAAGCGTGTTGTAGGCCTTTTCGATTTCTGCTGCCGGGTACAACTTCCGGTTCATCACGATATCGTCCACGACAGGCGTGATGCCGCGAACCACGATATGTGGCTTGCCGTCGATGGTTTCAGTGGTGATGTTTGAAGCGGAGTTGACGACGGTCAGCACGTTAACGCGGTTGCGTTTCATGCTGGGTCCTCGTTGGTGGATTTCAGGCAATAAAAAAGGCCGCCGGATGGCAGCCTGTAATATATTTTTAGGACAGAATTAGAGCCCTGACTTCATGCTATTCACCAAAGCAGCCCATCATTACTGCTGCTTCATGGAACTTTTGAGCCTCGGTCTGTGCTGCCTCTGGCAGGGCTGGGAATCTAGCCTGCGTAATTTTTTCAAATGGCAGAAAATAATCCCGACTCAGTGTTTCTTCACCATTCTCATCAATAACAGTGAATGAGATGCGGACTGTGTTCTTTGGTTTCGGAATGCTCATTCACAACCTCGTCTTAGTTGCTCGTCAGAATATCAGTGGCAGGCGGTGACGATACCGTTTTTCGGGAGCTACCCTAGCCACTGATGATTATACATTAAGCTGATTCTGCTTTTGTCCACTGATTCCGCTCTTTAGCCAGCTTATCCGCCAGCCCCTTGTTAAATATGCTGCCGTCGTCGTTAAGCAACACCGGAATCTGGCTGCAATAGCAGTTGTACCGGTTGCCGTTCTCAGCGTAGAAGTCTCGCACCTGCTCGGTGGTATAAACCTTGCCGTGACGGCTGGCGTGCCAGCTGCGCGTCGTCGGTTTGAGCGCAGATAGCCACAGCAGGCCGGTATTCAGCCCAAGCCTGTCGGCAGCCCAGTCCGTTTCGTTCCATTGAGCCTGGCGCAGCGCGCCGACCTGCTCAGTCTGAGCGATAGTCTTTGCGCGGCCCATAGAGACATCAAGGCGCTTGCTTATCACCTGCGCCGTTTCGCGGGGATTCACACCGCGCCCAACGGCATCCGCGATGATGTTCGCCAGGTCACCGCGCGCCCGGTCAGCTTCCAGCCTCCAGTCGCTATACGTGCTGATGTAGGCACTGGCGATCTGGTTCTGGTATGCAGGGCTGCTTAAAAGCTGCTGAAGCGTCGTCTGGCTGGCGTACACCTGCGACTGCTGCGAGAGGTTGTTGAAGGCCTCCAGCGTTCCGCGCTGTGCCTCAGCGGCGACGTAATCCATCGCCCACAGGCTTTGTTCGCCGCCTTCCAGCAGGTAATCGTCGAGAATAACCTGCACCGCTTCGAGCAGGTCGGCCAGTTCCTGCGCCGACATGTCGTAGATGAACTTGCCGGCGTTGACCTGGTAGAGCGTTGGCTCTGCACCGTTAACGTGACACAGGAAATGCCAGTTGTGGCTGTTAACCTCTCGCTCTCTCCCGGTCAGGCGCTGGTCGAACAACGCTTTAAGTGCGCGCTTGATGCCGAGATAACGGTCCTCGATATCCCGGTACATCGCGGTTACCTGCTTGGCCGATCGGGTCGGGTCAACCTTGCTGCGCGGAACTATCGGCAGCCCCACCTTTGCCGTCTGCTCCGGTGTCATCGGCCAGTGGATCATCGGTTGTCACCTTGTCATTCGGGTTAGGTGGTTGCTTTGGCTCAGGCAGAGGGTCGAGGCCTACAATCTCGCGAAGTTCGTTGGCCGTGAATGGCGGCTCGCCTCCGTAGAATCCAGAGGTTTTCTGGACGATATCGGCCAGTTTCGAGGCGTTCTCGATTTTCTCCTTCTCGCCAGGCGCCAGCAGGTCAGTCCATGAAATGGTGACCTCTCCATTTGTCGGCGGATCGATAATGCCCAGGGTCCAGAAGCGTTCCAGCAAAGCTGTGATTCGGTCAGTCAGGAAGCCGTTGCGGCGGGTATTTCGGCGAATGGCCCAGTCGGTTTTATCCTCATCACTCGCCAGTCGTCCGGTCTGCTGTCCAAACAGGATAGTGAACGGGATTTGTACTGATGCCGCCAGCTCGTTGGCGGTGACCTCCCACGTCGGCCCCGGGTCGCCTGGAGTTACGCTCAGAACGTGCATCTTCCCGGCCTGCATAACCGCCGCCGCATCGGTGCCGCGGTTAAGCTTGTTGACCTTATCGCCCATCGCTTCGCCGAGGTCAGCATAACCAGCTTTCTTCGCCAGATCGGACAGCGTAGCCATGTCTGTTTCTTTGCTGAACTCGACCGCGATCTGCCTGCTGGCATTTTTCAGGAAGCCCTCAGCGCCACCGCCGGAAATCTTCTCAAGGTCGAGCCCTTTGTTGTATCCGGCCTCAAGAAGCGGGATACCAGACAGAACGTTGTCATCTTCCGAGCCTTCACAGAACAGGATCACCCGACTCGGATGAACAGGCTCACCGCGAGTCGGCCCGACGAAAGCCTCGTCTCCAACCGGCTGCTCGTTGAAGTTGAACATCTTCGGCTGGCCGAAGGTCTCGGACTGGCGATCGTTATCCCATTCGGCGACCGTCAGCTGCGGCTCCCATACCGGGATAAGTTTTACCAGCGCTGACTCGCCCAGGGATTTCACCAGCCTGGTATCTACTGGATCGCTCCATGGCTTGTTATCTTTCACCTGCAGCAGCAGTGCGGAGTAACGCCCGACCATATTGCGGCGATCGGCATCCTTCACCTTCGGCCACCATTTCTTCATGAACCTGGTGACTTTCTTTTCCCACGGGTTGGTTTTCTTCGCCTCCTGGGACTCATCACCGTCAACGATGACCGGATAGTCCTGCCAGCATCCATCAAGAAGGCGATGCACAACAGCGAAGCCTGCGGCGTTGCGCCGGTACATGTTGTAAAAGTCATGGAAGGTAATGGTTCGCGGGTAGCCAAACTCCTGATAGAGCGTCGGGCGCTTGGTATTACCCCCGCCGATACCGATGGCGTTAAGGTAATTCGCTCGCCGCATTTCAGTGGCGAGATTGTTCACAGCCAGTTGAAGGCCGTTATCTTGTTCGCTCACTGGCGATGCTCCTTAGAAGAATACTGCGCCGACTTGCGCTTTGTGCTTGATATACCCGTCCAGACCGTACCGGACACCGTCCCAGCAGTGGTTGTTCTTGTCCTCTATTACCGGCAAGACCTCGCCAGTGATCCGGTCAGTTTTGTACGAGTAGAGACGAGCTTCTTTAGCCGTCTCCTTGCAGCGTGGGTGAATGATGATTTTCTTAAAGCCACGCAGGCAAGTTATCCCATCCTCTACGCTGCCCTGCCATTTCTGAGCTGCTGAGATATTGAAACCCTGGCCCTTGATATGGCTGATAGTTTCAGGTCTGGAGTTGTCGGCTTTGATAGGCCATTTGCGAGCCTCGGGTATGCCGGGGAATTTCGCCTCGTCAGTAACCTTCCAGTCTTCAAGCTGTTTCGGCGTGGCATCGGTTTTTCCAGCGTAAAACTTCCACATGTCATCAAGCTCTACACCATTGCCGTAGGCCTCGTATTCGATGTAGAGGTTGTTATCCAGGATGAACATGCGAATAAGCGTGCTCGGGTCTTTTGCGAAACCGAAGTCGGCGCCGAACAGCAGGCGCTCTGATTTCTTCCAGAGGTCGTCTTCAAAGCTCCGCACGACGTATTTATTCGCCAGCACCTGCTTGTCTGAGTTCTCCAGATAGGCGCCTTCCCAAATCCACGCATAATCGGCGTAGTCGAGGTTTTCCAGATCTTCGAGGCGCTCTTCTTCGAGTACATCCGGGAACCACGGATTGTCGCTGTAGTTCATCTCGACAATCATCGAGCTTTTCGGCGGGTTCTTTCTGAAGAGCTTGTCCGTGGCGCTGCCGTCTTTCTCCGGGTTCCATGTCACCCAGATTTCAGAGCCATTTTCACGCACCGTCGGGCGAAGCTTCTTCCAGGCCGTCGCCGATACCGACTCAGCCTCATCTACCCACGCAACCAGAATGCGCGCCTTTGACTTAATACTGTCGAGGTTGTGGCGCAAGCCGCAGAAGACGTAGCTGACGTTGCGGTTTTTAGTGCGGATGTACTTTTCGCCAATATCGAAGTATTCATCCAGCCAGGGAACAGACCGGATCGCCTGTTTCACTTCCTCCATCGATGACTCTTCGAGGGAGTTCATAAACTCGCGAGCGCAGAGAATGACGCCGCTTAATCCGCTTTCGGCTGCCTGATACGCTTTAACCGCACTCATCAGCGCGAATGTGCGCGTCTTTGCAGAACCTCGGCCACCATGCGCGCCACGATAGCGAATGCCCTCTGTCGCGAATACGGGAACGAGCTTCGCCGGGATTTGTAGGTCAACCTGGCTTTCCATTTGTTGGCTCTACTCCTACCAGTCTGATCGTCGTTGGTCGCGGCGACATGCTACCGTCAGGGCTGGTGTGTTCGACTTTTTGCTTATTGCTGTAAGCCTCACCCACCTCTTTTGCTGCCTGCTCCAGTAGTTGGGCTGTCATACCGATGTTCTTCATGTTCTCAGCAGTCGTCGACATTCGCTGCAGTACGCGCAGACGGTAGGCTTTGTTGGCGATCGGAATGTCGGATATTTCGTTGAGGAAGCGGTCGCGGGTAAGGTTGAAAAGGTCGACCCATTTTTTGGCGAGCGTCTTGCCGCTAACCTTTGTCGGGTCGTGAGTTTCAACCTGCTGTCTGGTGATGGTGATACCGAAATCTTTCTGGACAGCCTCGACCACCTGCGAAGGCGTGTCATAGCACGCAAGCATTTGAACAATGGCGGCTTTCACCTCTGGTTTTAGTGCAGCCATGTTTCACCATCCGTCCAGTACAGTCCAGTTATTAAGCCAGTTTCAGCATGCACGTCCCGCACGCCCTGGCAACATCGATATGAGCAACCTCCGCCGGCCTGTTCGCCGCATCCACCATTTCCTGCACGTCTTTGCTGGCGCCGTAACGCCGGACCACTCCGACGAACTCCTCGACGTCATGGCCGCGAAGTTTGAGCACCGGCATACCGGTCTCTTTGTTGAACTTCGGCGCGCCATAGTCGTCGGTAGCCTGGGCGATGTGGTAAAGCTCATGTTCAAGCAGCGCGCAGAATTCCAGATCGTTACATTGCTCGCAGTAGTCAGCAGCCAGGGTGATGATGAACTTAGGTATACGACCGAACCATTCATGCATCTGCTGCTCCATGCGGGACTTCTGCCAGCCTCCGGCACGCATCATTACCTGCTCACACTGCCCCAGCACAATGCGGCCGCTTTTGGCGAATGAGCCAGAGGCCCACAAGAACGCGACATTAGCGTCGAGCAAGTGCGTATGGTCAGGGTTATGGATTCGGCCCTCTTCGGAGAGGATGTTCTGATTGACCCATTCGCCGATTTCGGCAGCAGGGATCAGCCGGGTATATGGCAGCCAGTTTTCGCCAGTGAAGTTGACGGGAGGGTATGGTCTGCGATTGTCATTTTCAGTCATGCAGAACAATCCTCTGGCAACCGAAGATACTTGCTCGGTAATTTTGACACCAATGCATCAACAAACTTATATAAAACTCTGTCAATGGCGCTTTTCAGACACCATTTGCAGAACTTTATAATTACGCCTGTTTGCCAATTACAGGGCCAATCTGGATACACTTCTTAGTGAGCCAGCCCCAGCGCAAAAGCACTGAAAGGATGAGCAGCGGCTTCATGTATGGGCGAAGCGTAATTTCCGCCTTTAGGATTCCAGTGGTGCGCATATGGCTTACCTCGTTGTGACATTATCGAGCCACCTCTAGAAGTGGCTCTGTAATGCCCGATCAGTCCTTAATGAACTCTTCCGTGTGAATGCCGATTTCACCAGTAAGCAACTGAGCACTGGTCGCGTCGATGCTCACTGATGTATGAGGGTTGGCGTTTTCGTTAAGCCATTTGATTACCGGCTTCACTACGTCTTCGAAGGAGGAGCTGCGGGCCTTATTAACGTCGGATACGTGATAGTTTTTACGCCAGTTACAGCACATATCGTATTCATAATTGACCGCTGCATCATGTAAAGTGGCTGGCAGCTCTGGTTTTTTAACGATCTCAGGAATAAACTCGGGAACGCAAGGAAAGTAGCCTTCCACAATAGCCTGCTTGATATATTCAATCATAGCTTCGCGTGAGGGTGGCTTAGTCTGCTCTTCCTGAGTTCCGTCAGTTTCATCATCACCCTCATCATCACCTCTCTCATAGACCGGGATGCACAACACGCCGTCTACAAGATGGTCCCGGAAGATACAGGTTTCCACTGAGTCAGGCGCCGTAAATAGTTCGATGCTGAGCCCGGTTCCTAGCTTGATATTGGGTTTGTCTTTTGAATACCCCTCAAATAACAGGGTATCGTCTGGATTACGGCTGCAGAGAGCGCCGGAAGAATGAGAAAGTTTCAGAAGCTGAACTTTCCAATACTTAATAAGTTTCATGCTGTTTTCCTTTAGGTGTGAGCCTGTCGTACAGGAACGCCGCCCGAGAGAGGTCGCCACCTTTAACGGCGCTCCTCAGGCTCACGACTGAAAGACTCTCGATGGTTTGCGCGTACGATACGCATTAAAAAGCCCCGCGAATGCGAGGCTGTTATTTCAGGCACTGAGTGGTGATGTACTCCTGCAGCGCTCTCAGGGCTGTTTGGTCGCTGATGATTCCGGACCGGATACCGAGAACGTTTCGTCCAGCAACTGCAGAGAGTTCGACGGTGGCATCATCGCCCATGCTGGCGGGGCTGGTGGTTTGGGTTGCGGCTGACACTGGACACTTGCCTTTGACGAGCACCCGACCACCATTATCAAGCTTGCGCTGCAGAGCATCATTTTTAGCTTTTTCATCGGCTAATTCCTTGGTGTATTTGGCATCGAGCGCTGCGACGTCTCGCTGGCGGGTCTGCATATCAGCGATGGTGTCGTTCGCCAGGCTGAGCTGCTCAGTCACTTTGTCCCGCTGCCTTTTGAACTCGGTGGCGTTGTCGTGGTAATGACTGGCCAGCCAGCCGAGGCTGACTATCAGGCAGATCACAACGGCGCTGATAATGGCGGTTAACCGGCTCATTTCTGCCCCCACAAACAAACTTCGCGCTCAATCTCGCGGCGAGTTACCAGACCTTTCCACTGCTTGCCCTTGGCATAGGTCCAGCGGCGCAGCTGGTCGCATGCACCTTTCTGGTCGCCCTGGTTGATTTTGCGCAGCAGAGTGGAGGTCTGGAAGTTTCCGGCGCCGACGTTATAAGCGAACGAGTACAGAGCCCCGCGCATTGTTTCGGGGATCGGCTTCTGGATGTACGGGTTGATCTGGCGAGCGACGGTGTTCAGGTCTTTGTTGAGCAGCGCGCGGCATTCTGCCTCTGTGTACTTCTTGCCGAGCATGATGTCTTTGCCAGTGTGGCCATAACAGACAGTCCAGACACCAACCACATCCTGATAGGGATCGTATCGCACACCCTCAAGGCCATCGTTACCGGTCGGGCCGGTGATGAGTGTTGAAGCAATGGCTATGGCGCCACCGCCGACGGCAGCGATAACGCTATTCCTCAGTTTTGGTGTCATAGCCATTGAGCCGATCCTCGCGTTCTTTCCGCCGGTAGTACCAGTTCACCCCACAGGTGGTAATGGTGCAGGCGATACCGACAATAATTGCCCAGTCACTCAGGGTCATCCCCGCTATTTTGTCGGCCAAAATCCATACCTCTGCCTTAACTGCCCCGGCATACGCCTTTGCTGAGACACCGCAGCCCGTAAGTGCGGTCCCGGTGCCGTATGAAAGTCTGCTGTAAATGGTGCTCATTTTTGTCATAACCTCACCTCCGTAGATGACGGATGGCGCTGTGCGTAAAGGGGAAAAGAGGCCCAGACCCTGCGGGCTGATTTATCAACAAAGCACGTCGGGGATGATTCCCGAGGGTCTGGGCATGCTCAATAAAAAACCCGCTCAAGGCGGGAAGAAATACCAAGGGTAAAAGCGACGGCGGTAGCCGTAATGGTCCCAAGGTAGAGGGATATGGTGGCCTGTTGCGTTGCGGCAACAACGCCCCGATGGATTGGATTATGAGCCCGTCATCAGGTCAGGCCATTATCTGGTGCTGGTTGAACCAACAATCTGGTTCAGGGCTCTTGCGCGGCGGGTATCGACGTGTCGTGCAGCACGTCTCAACCCAAGAGCCCTGACCGGATAGCAGGCATAAAAAAGCCCAAGGCATTAACCTCGGGCTTGTATTTTTGCTCACTTTCGAGCCGTCACGTTGCTTTTAAAGACTGCCGCTGTCTAACCGCTTTTTACTGATGGCTTGCCGACCAACTTTTTCAAACTTCATGCCGCCACTTAAAGTTAAGGCAGCATATCAAAGTAGACTCAAATATGACGCATTTAATTGACTTTTGCAAGACCCTGCTGCGAAAAAGTCGCTTTTTGTTGTGATCGTGTTCTCACGGCACAGAGAAGAGAGTCGCTATCAAGCCGCTTAAAAATGGCGCACATAGTCCGCCAGTAATCAGCGTAGTTATGGCACCAGTTATCAGGTTTAACGCCACACAGGGCTGCAAGATCCTGGTGCTGGTATACATACTTACCCGCCAGCTCTGCTTTCACGTCCTGCGCTGCCAGCCATATCAGTTTCTTCAGCCGCTGCATCGTCTTGCCGGCCACTTTCTTAGCGCCGAGTTGATCACGGAATTCTTCCCATGCCCACTGTGTTATCGCTACCTGATACTCAAAGCGGATATTGTCGCTGTAGTTCCACAGCAGCCAGGCTTTCTGATGCTCTTCCAGCGACAGCAGAGCCCGGCGCCAGCTTGCCGTCGAGTACTCAACGGGCAGAACGAGAGCGATTGATGAACCTTTTGCGCGCGACTGCTGCCCGGGGATTGGCGGGCTGGATGGGTTTACCATGCGGCCTGTTACCGGATCGGTTACTTTCTTCCTTCCCCGGCTGCGCGCCGTAGCGGTGAATTGTGCGTTCTCTGCAAAAGCAACCAACTGTCCTTTCGTCGCACCGCTCAGATCGGCGGTGGCCACTATCAGCTGCTGGCGAACAAATTCCAAGTATTGAGCTGTCATGCTGTCTCTCCCAGGCGCTTATAGATACGGACGAAATTGCGTAATATCTTGTAGTCAACCAGTACGGTGCCGCGTCCACGCAAGAGGCGGAGCTTTTGCCAGCGGTCGCGGATGCGTTCGATAACGTCACGGCTCATGCGGCCTCCTGGTGGCGGGCGCGGCGCTTCTCCAGCGCGCGGGCTCTACGGGTGAATATGGATTTGATGCGCTGCAGGTAGGGAATGTCGAACCGGCGCGGCTCGTTATCAGCCTCAAGGCGCTCTACGCGATCCAGGCCAATGCGTTCAATCAGGTGAATGCGATATTCAACGGCGTTACCGCTCAGTTGCCGGTTACAGCGGGTACAGGCGGAGTGGACGTTGAACACGTTGAATTTCAGGTGAGACGCTGCGCCGCGGGAACGGTAATGACTGGCATCAATGGCGCTGCCGGTCAGGTAGTTGCTCTTGCCGATAAGCGGACTTCCGCAGCTGACGCAGGGCTTACCTTCGTCACGAATTCGAATGTACCGGTTAAAGGCTGACTGAGCCTCTTTATCCCATTGAGCCTTTGTCTTGAATGACTCACGCTTAGCGCGGCGACGCTGGCGCCCCTCTTTCTCGGATTCGCGCTGGCGCTTCACCGCCCTGGCCTTCGCCACTTCCCGGGCTTTTGCTGTCTGTTTTTTGCCGATCGCGCTGGCGCATTCAAAACTGCATACCACCTGCCCCTCCCGGGCAGGATGGAACCATTCGCGGCAGTGGGCGCATTTACGACGTGCTGGTTTACGCATGTGGCCTCCGCGCTCTCAGACGGAGCCACTTCTTATCGACCAGGCGGGCGGTGTAGTCTTTCAGGGTCGGTATGTCGGAAGGCTTAACTTCGACTTTGCGCTTGCGGCGCACAGGTGCGCGGAAGATGCCGCGATCCATTACCTTAGCGAGCAGACTGTGCATGCGAAGCCCTCCATTCCTGGGCCCATGAAATCCGACTGCTGGACTTCTCGCTAAACTTCACATTGTGCTCGGTGCCGAACCAGTAGATCGCCTCGATTACCTCGACCATGTAGCGCTTGCTGGATTGAGAGGTGCGAACGCCGAAGTAGACGCGACCGCCGTTGATGCCCGGGGCGGATTTCTGCTCACGCTCCGGGTTTTGAATCTGGCTGACCAGTACGGTGATGAGGTCTTTCCACTCCGCTGGCTCCAGCTTTTCGCCGTGCCAGATCACCTGATCACTCAGGTCTTTCAAAAGTGGCCACATGAGACGATTCTGTTTGTCGGTGCGGCTTTCTTCGCGCGCCTCGATAATCAGCGGCGATCGGTGGTCGACGGGCAGAGACTGGATGAAGCTGACGACGTTACGCTTAACGTTGTCGTTGATAAGGCAGAATTGTTGCTTCACGCTTCACCTCCGGAGAGGTCAAACGCTGAATGCAGAAAATCGCCGGTGGCCTTCGCCATCGGTGACAGGGATTGCTGTAAGGTTTTGTGCGCCATGTGTCCCCACTTGGCGCCGGGGTAAAGTTGTCAGTTGTCCAGACTGACCAGGTAATTATCGCCCTTCCCGGGGATAAAAGCAAAATGAGCATATACGATAAAACCCCTCAGGAGAGGGGTTTGATTTCAACTGGAGGCTTTGCGTTCTGCGGGGGATTTAGGCATGCTCCCGCTCCTTCTGGCGCTGGTCTTCGCTGCTGAAATCATCACCATCAATGGGCATCAGGTATTTTGCTGGCATCAGCGCGAAATCCATCCTTTTTGCCTCTCCAGTAGCGCCATCCCGCGCTACCAGGTCGCCTGATACCAACCATGCGTCACCCATAGGCACCGGCTCAGCGTACACCTCGCCATTCCAGGTAAAACGAGAGCCATTCGGCACGAAACCCACAACCAGCACTGACTTTCCGTCATTGGTGCGGTAGAAGCCGCCAATAATCATTGCCTGACAACCTGCGCGTAACTCAGCCATGGTTAACCTCCACGCACTGGATATTGTCTACGTGGGGTGATATATCGCTCCACGACCGTCTATCATCTGCAACTTTCATCGCCTTAATGGCTGCTTTGCACTGCTCCATGCTCTGCATAGGAACCACCTGCATATTCGATGATTGGCTGCTGATGACGAAAATCAGGAAGAAGTACGGCATCAGCTCACCTCCCGCTCAATGTCAGGAAGCACTGCTTTAACGGCTTCGCGGACCTCTTTCATTGAACGATCAAACCAGTTTACCGAGGTTGTATAACCGTCGAACTTCGCGCCTTTGGCATTAATTTTTGCTACCGTAATATCTCTGGCCGCATTAATCATCGCTACGGCTACAGCTTCAGGGATTTGGTTACTCACATTTCACCTCCTGCTGGGCGGCTGCGAGCATGGCTGCGCGGCAGGCGTTCCAGCCCTTCACCTCAGCGATGGCTGCTACTGCATCCACGGCGTACATGCTCAGTGTATTTGGAATTGGTTTTTCCTCCGGCACTACCGGCGCCGGCTGCGCGTGGCGATAGAGCGGCGCTATGTTGCGCTCGAGGTCGGTGATGACGCTCCATATTGGGACTGACTCAACACCTTGTTTCGCCATATCGCGATAACTGTCGGCATACGCCAGCACAGGATTGCGTTTATGCTCGCTGGCCATTGCGGCCAGCGCCATACGGGCCAGTGCGGAAGCCTCACCGCATTGAACGTGGTCAGTTTCGATGATGTTGATTAATTCCTCTCTGGTCATGGTTAATTTGCTGGTCATTGGTTGGCTCCCCGTGAAATTTTGTGGCCCGGCGCATAGCAGCGCTGGCGGTCTTTGCTGATACGCCAGCCAGCTTTGCGCGCCTGCTGAGAAATGTCGGTCACATTCCGGCCAATAAAATCAGCCTGCCCCTGCGGATAGATTTTCCCTGACTGACAACCATCACAGTCGCAGTAGAGGTCCGCGCAGAATCCTTCAGTGATAGCCATCACTCAGCCTCCACCTTGATGCCCTGCGCGGTTAGCGCAGCATCGACCTCATCGGCATAGTAGTAAGATGATCCGCCTGATAACCAAGCCAGCTCGAACGGCTCTGGCAGCTTCACGGTGCGCAACTCCAGCTCGGCGATGCGCTGGCGGAGCGCTGCAATCTCCATCTCTGCAGCATCGGCATAATGGACGTTTTCATGCTCCAACGGCGGCAGGTCTGGGGTTTTCACGCCAAACAGCACAGCCAATGCGCGATAGTTCTGCTCGCTGTGATAGCGACCTTTGCAGCGGACCAGTTTTTCGGCTGCAGCGCGAATAGCTTCAAGGCCCTCTCTCTCTACGCGAAAGCGCCCAATTGTAAGCATCAAGTCCTGATTCTCTTCGTCTCGCTCTTTGGCGTACTGCTGCGCCTTCTCCAGCTCCTCTACCAGCGCATCAACGTAGCCAGCGGCACGGAGGGCAAACTCAGTGATTGAGAGCTCAGCGTCAGTTTCTTTCCCGTAGCTTTCGCACTCCGACACCACGGCAAAATAGTCAGAATCAATTTCGTTATCTGCCAGGTGGCGTAGCAGGTCGGCTGTCTGCTGCCCGTTTGCAATCAGCAATTCGTGGCTCTGCGCCAGTTCGGTGATATCAGTCATGATGCTTGCTCCTGTTTTGGCATCAGCGCATCGCGGACGCTCTGGCGGTAGTAGTGGTGAAAGGCGAACGTCAGACCGAGCTTTGTTGGCCGCTCCTGTTTACCCAGCAGTTTGAGGCGAGTGCAAATGGTCGTCGCCGTCCAGCCAGAGTGATAACCGGCGGCTCGCTTCATAACGGTTTCCGCCAGAATGGTGCGAAAGTCATCTCGCCCGAAATTAGTGTTTTCGAATGCGGCGTTTATCACTTCGTCAGTGAGATGTGCATCGATAGCGTGGCTCATTTGTCGGCCCCCTCGCGCAGCTGGTTTGCAAAATCGACCATCGCATCATGAAACTCAATTGCTCCTGACGTACGTTTTTCAGCTTCTTCGTAGCTGATATCAAGCCTGTCCATAACACAGTCAGTTTCAAGATAGTCAGAGCAGGCATCCAAAGAAGCGGTAATCGCATCAGCCTTAATCCCGGCCAGATAAGCGGAGGTGGCTGGACATGCCTTCTTGATAGCCTCTTCGGCTTCTGCCCGGGTCAGGAATCCGCTTTTTCCGTCATTGCTGACCATCTGGCTGTCGAACCATGCCTGCAGGCCAGCAACGGTAATATCATCGGGAATCTCGGCCCCGGCTTCGTCTGTAGTACCTTCCAGCCAGTCGCGAGCAGCAGACTCCCTGCCAAGCGAAAGGCAAGCCAGCGCCGCCTGAGCACCCAGCATCGTTTTGTGGAACATCCATGAAGTGTTAAGTTCACGGGCTGCGCCGTTGAGAAGATAGGTATTCTCCGCAGCCAACTGCACATGTGCTTTCGCCAGCTTCAGGAACTTCTGCTCTCTGATCGACAGCTCGCCTGCGCTCTCCAGAGCGGCGATGAGCTCGTTTACTGTTTCGATGTTCATTTTCTTACTCCCGCTAGGCACTGGTTAAACAGGTTGGTCATTGGGTTTACTCCGCCAGGACGCTGGCGATACTGAGCAGATGGTTCGCTTTCGGTTACGGCTGTCGTGTCGATCAGGGTGTACCGATAGCTCCTGCACTCCCCTTCTCGCTTAACCTCGCCGTCACGGTTCATCTGCCACAGGGAGGAATTGACCACTGAAGAGTCAAGCCCGGTACCGCGGCGGATATCCTGAAAGCTGCAGCCAGGATGCTGGCCGATGAAGTTAATAACGGCTTGTTTGCCAGAGTTCTTTTTCATCAAAATCCACCCCGCTTGGTTGGTTTTTCCTCTTTCTCGCGCCGGCGCTGACTGGCAGCCTCCTGATCGCAGTCATAAATCGCCCCGTGACGTTGCTCGCAATAGACAACACCAGTCTCACCATGCCGGTTAAGGCGCAGGAGGAGCTCTGTGTCGCTCTGGTTTGCGTTCTCGTCGTAGGCGCCCTCCCGGTATATGGCCAGCCAGTAATCGCAGTCCTGTTCAATCTGCCCGGTGTCGCGGGAGTCACTCGGCAAGGGGCGCTTATTGGTTCGCTTCTCAAGTTCACGGTTAAGCTGAGTCAGGAGAACCACGACGCAATCCAGCTCCTTCGCCAGGGTCTTGAGGCCTTTGGTGATCAGCCCGTAAGCCAGGTCATTTCGCTCTGCCTTATCGGCAGTCATCAGCGTCAGGTAGTCAACGAGGATCATTCCGACCTTGCCGCGTTCGCGCTTGATGCGACGTGACTCAGCCATAACATGCGCCAGTGAAATGCCCGGGGTGTCATCAATCAGGAGGTTATTGGTGTCAATCAGCGCTCCCATAACGCCGGTAGCTTTCTTCAAATCGCCGTTCCAGTCGCCGCGATAGCCGTAGTCATCCTTAGTCATGTCCGGGTAAAACAGGTTTGGCGAGATCCGCCCCTTCTGCGCAGTGATTTTCTCCACCATCTGCCCTTCCGGCATTTCCAGAGAAAACATAAGGGCCGGCTCGTTCTCGACCGTCGCGCAGTTGATCCCCATCTGGGTGTAGAGCGTGGTTTTACCCATCTTCGGCCTGGCGCCGATAACAAACAGGCTGCCGCGCACAATTCGCTTAACGCCGAGTAACTCATCCAGAGAGCGGATCCCGGTCGACAACCCACGGGAACGACCATCCGGCTTGAGCCTTTCGTCGAATTCTGTCGACCAGTCAGTAACAGCGTCATAGAACGTGCGAAGCCCTGTCCGTCGCCCTGTTTTTACGTGATCGGTTATCTCAGTGAATAAGCCCTGAATTGCGTCAAACTTCTGTTCTGCCGTCATACCGTTGCGGGCATAAAGCAACTCGATCGCCTTCGTTGTTTTCTCGATGCCGTAGCGCTCCATAGCGGTCTCACGAACACGCATCGCATATGCCACGATGTTCGCCGCGCTTGGCGTGTTCTTGGACATTTCAGCCAGGTATGCAAAGCCCCCAACGGTCTCTGTCAGCCCCTTGCTTTCCAGAGCATCAAACAGGGTCAGCAGATCAACCGGCTTATGGTCCCGGTACATCTGGCGCATTTCGGCGAAAATGACCTGGTGCTGACGCGCGTAGAACGATTCTGGCTTGAGAATCGAAAGTACCTTCTGAGTACGCTCGCTGCTGTCGTCGTCAAGCAGGAGCCCGCCCAGCACGCTCTGCTCTGCTTCAATGCTGTGCGGAGGTGTCATGAAATCAGCGGTCATCACGGTCCCCCTCACGCACTTCGATGTAGAGTTTTTCCGTCAGAAACTTATCGAATTTCATGCGGCGCCATGTCTTCCCTGACTTCTGGTCTGGTCGGTCTTCCAGCATCCAGCGACAGTTCTGAGCGATGTAGCGGAGGTAGTCGCGAAACCCATCCATGTCCATCGGCTTACCATCCAGATTGCGTGCGATTTTGTTCGCCTTGCTCCAGAAGGTGCGGATCAGATTGCGTCGCTCATCAGTGAGGCATCTCCACCCCCTGGCTTCAGGTAGTTCGTCTTTCAGGCATTGCCATACTTCATCGCATGACAAACGTGACTTTTTCTCTTCAGCCGGTTTCTGGTCATTTGCGACATACTTACTACCGTTAGGTAGTAAGTTATTTAATATATTGTTATCTGTGGACACTGGCTGGACACTGGCTGGACACTGGCTGGACACTCCACCTCCGCAGGCATTGGTACGACTGCGTTTTGGCTGGACATCGGCTGGAAATCGGCTGGACAAAAATTTGACTGATATTCGTCATATTTGACCACTTTTAGAACAGTAAAACGGTTGTTCGATTTGGTGGTGATCATGCCCAGGTTCTGGAATTTACGGAGCAGTGATTTAACGCGATCAGCGGTCAACCCCGTTTCCATTGCCAGGGTGTTTCGCCCAGTGATGAATTCTCCTCTTTCGCACATCACATCGCCGACATCAGTCGACACCAGTGTCTGTTCGTGATTAGCGCGCAGGAGCAGGTGAACCCATAGATGAGCCGCCTCAGCATCCTTGTAGAACGGCACATCCATAATTTTACGGTGCAGCAAGGCAAACCCCTTACCGTCATTCGTGCGCGGTTTCTGGAGCCTTCTGGCCTCTCTGGCTTCGGCTAAATTGGATACGTTACTCACGGCCTTCCTCCTTCCGTTTCAGCTCTTCCAGGATGGCGCGCATTTTCATGCCAACCACCGGGTTAACCGAGCGAATGAAGCGATCGCGGGTAACATTTTTGTGTGTTTGTGCCTGGTAAAATCTGTTGCTCTTAGGCATAATTACTCCTGTGAATTGATCCAGTTAATTCGCGTAGAAAGCCGTTAGTGTTCCCGCACTGCGGCTTTCGCCTTTTGTACCCTTCATCAGTCCCACCCTAACGGGCCTGGCCGGCACCGCTCTGCACGTAATCCGATATCAGCAAGCGTCTCAACTGACTGCAGGTAGTGGCGGGAAACTACCACCGCCTCCGGTGGAACAACCTGCAGGCCCAGCGCTGATATTTCTTTCGCCATTTCGGCGTAATACCCTTCACTCTTCCGGCGACTGATTGTTGACTCGCTCACTCCCCGCATTTCTGCAAAAACCTTCTGGCCAATGGATAAAAGGCGGTTTAGCAAAATGCCTTCTATCTCAATCGGGTTGAGGATTGGCGGTTCTAACTTTCGGGCTATTGCATTCTCCATCTGTGATACTTCCTCTGGTGTTGATTGAAAGGCTTAATTAGTCAGCCAGAACCCCCTGACCGCTCAATTCAGCTTTGTTTAATCAGGATTTCTGCTATGTGGGAAAGGCTTAATCTCTTCAGCCTTAATTTTTCCATCAGGCAGGGTGTTAACGAAAATCTTCCGTCCCACCCGGATAGCTTTACTAATTGCGGTCTGGTGAACGCCGATGGCATCAGCAGCTTTCGCCTGTCCAACTTCGTCAACGTATTCAGCTAAAGAAATTTTCATGTGGTTAGCTCCTATCAACTCATGAACAAACAATACCACAAGTATTAAACATTGCAATACCGCAAGTATTTTTAAAATAAGATCATTGGTATTAATATTTGAAAATGGAAAAGAAAAAGACACTCACATCAGCTCAGATCGCTGAAGCGGAAAGGCTGAAAGCTATCTATGAAGCCAAGAAAAAAGAGCTTGGGATAACACAGCAATCAATAGCTGACATGCTGGACATTTCTCAGGGTGGAGTTGGTCATTACCTGAACGGTAGGAATGCCCTTAATGCTGCCGTGGCTGCTGTTTTTGCTAGGGCCCTCCAGGTAGATGTCTCTGATTTTAGCCCCAGCCTTGCGAAAGAAATCTCAGCAATGAGTGCTGCCGCTACATCGAATGCTAGGTATGTAGGCCAGTACACCCAAGGCATTAAATACCCTGTATTAAGCAAGATTCAGGCAGGGCATTGGTCGGAAGCGTGCGAGCCGTATGCACTTAAAGATATTGATCTATGGCTCGAATCAGACGCTCACATCCAGGGGGATGCATTCTGGTTATTGGTCGAGGGGGAATCCATGACTGCCCCAGTAGGGCTCAGCATACCAGAGGGTACATACGTTCTTTTCGATACAGGTAGGGAGCCGGTCAACGGAAGCCTTGTTATTGCAAAACTATCGGAATCAAACGAGGCTACATTCAAAAAACTGATCATCGATGGTGACCAGAAGTACCTCAAGGGATTGAACCCGCAGTGGCCATTGGTTCCCATCAATGGGAATTGCCGGATCATTGGTGTAGCCGTGGAAACTAAATTGAGGCTTGTGTGATCGGCAGCATGCCACAGACGTGCAGGAAGCATGGGTAGCCAGCAAGTGGCCTGAAGAGATGTTTGGGTGATCTAGAAAGACGAAAAATGGCGTTTGCCCGCCACAATTTAACAAGGAAAATCAAATGGTTAATGAGATAAAGCCAATATCGCCCCGCCAAGGAAATCTCCAATTATTTCCGGTGAAGGAGGTTGAAGTTGAAGGTGTGGCAATGGGTGTTCTTAATGATGGCACACCATATCTCACTGGCCGGGGACTGGCTGAAATGTGTGGCGTTCATCATAGTGTAATTCAGGATATATCTTCTGATTGGGCTGGAGAGCGCCTTAAGCCTCGTGGTAGAAAAATTGACACTATTCTCCTTGATCAGGGTATAGATGTTGAATCACTTTACATACCATCATCAGAAACTAAACGGGACCATTATCCGTACCCTGACTACGTCTGCATGGCAATTCTTGAGTATTATGCATTTGATGCAAGCCAAGCAAACAACGCCACAGCCCTAAGAAATTATCGCCTTTTAGCAAGACAAACACTTCGTGAGTTCATTTTCAGAAGTGTTGGTATCGACCCAAGAAACCCGGTTAGTGGAGCCTGGAAGTGCTTCCAAGAGAGAATAATCCTTAATGATAAAATCCCTGCAGGGTTTTTCAGTGTATTCAGAGAGATGGTTGATATAACCGTGCCTCTGATTAATGCTGGATTTGAATTGGGCCCTAAAACGGTTCCCGATATAAGCGTAGGTACTAGATGGTCAAACCATTGGAAGCGTAACAATCTTGGCGAAAAATACGGGGATATACAGAAACACCCTCACGTCTACCCAGACTGGTTTCCGCAGAGTAAGGCGGGAAACTTGCCAGCAAACATTTACCCAGAAGAGGCTCTGGGTGAATTTAGGCGATGGCTGCGTGAGGAGTACGTCCCGAAAGGATTCAAGGAATACCTAGCTGATAAGGTTCAGCAAAAAGTCATCGAAAATACAAAGGCCATTGAGGTCCTAGAAAACCTGCAAAGACCAGAACTTCCAAATAAGAAGCAATGATGCTTAACCCGGCCACCGCGCCGGGTTTTTACTGCCCTACTCCTTTCCATGCGATATCAATCGCTTTATAGCCTCCAGCTTACCGGTCTGTCTGCGCATCTCCAGCAGTCTCAGAGCCTCTAACGCCTCCAGTCCTACTAGTTGCTGCTCTGCCAGCATCTCCATATCCTGCATCAGTAACTCGACTTCTTCCTTTGTGATCGGCGGTCTCATGTAGCCTCCTGTGTTTTTTTGAGCATAACAGCACTCTTTACAAAAATAAATTAACTTTAAAATCATACCTTTAGTATTTTAATCAAAACATATAATACTGGCGGTATTGATATAAAATAATACCCAGAGTATTATCAACTCATCCAAACAACACCGGCAACGCCGGGGTGAAGTCAAAACGTCCCGTTAGCCGCGATAAGGCAAAGGTGAATAGATGATCCGAGAGCATGAAATTCCTGCGTGGCACCGGTTTTGTTTAAAGGTTGCTGTGCTTGTGGTTGCAGTCGGTTGGGTTAGCTACGAATTCTGCTGGGGTGTCGCATGAGCAAACATACAGGCGGGCCAGCTTTCCCTGAGTTAGGAAACGTTGGTTACAACAGTGACTGGCAGAACGAGCCAGGCATGACACTGCGCGATTACTTCGCCGCAAAGGCAATGCAGTCCGTTCCGTTATCAATAGAACCAAATGAACAGAAGCTAATCGCAACAGCTGCATATCAAATGGCCGATGCAATGTTGAAAGCCCGGGAGGAAGTATGAGCAAACAAGGCATTCGTTCACTGATTTACTGCCTGCTGATCTGCGGCGTTATATGGACAGCGTTGATTATCAAAATTCTGCACATTACGGGGGTGTTCAATGGTTAGTCATCATTACGGGACACAGACCGTTAATCGCGGCGCTGTTCTGCCAGGGATGCTCGTTAAGCATCGGGAAAGCACCTGGACAGCATCAGCAAATAAACGCGGCCGCCTGTACCTGCATCGCGGGATTGAGCGGACTTACACAACCGACTTGCTGGTTGAAGTTTATCTGAACGGGTTGGGACAAGGTCTCAGCCGGTAATCGAAACGAAGAATTTAACTGAGCTATCAGGCAGCCATTACGGTGCCGGGCGTTTCACAACCAAATTTCAGGAGCGAGCTATGAACGCATACCGCGCATACGACGCTATCGAAGAACGGAAATGGGCTGAGCAGTCGCTCACCGAAGAGAAGCAAAAGTGGATTGACGATCGGGCGCAGGAAATTATCGCCGCCCTGCCGAAAGAGCCGTCAGGCCTGTTCCGCTTCTCTGTGCCGATGGACAAAAGCCCATACGAAGGCCTCCGCAGCGATGCAGCTGGCGAGGCATATAACAATCTCATTTCGGCAGTAGCTTACGCCCAGGCGGAATACGACTGGGATCACCGCACCGGCTGCCCGTTTTAACTTTGGGGAATAGCAATGGCTAACGAACTTGTGATTACAGCCAGCTCTCTTGCTGAGCGAGGCATTGACTGCGCTACCTGGAGCGCTCTCAAGAACAGTATTTATCCTGGCGCCAAGGATGAGTCAGTGATGATGGCGCTGGACTACTGCCGGGCCAGAAACCTCGATCCGCTTCTGAAGCCCGTTCATCTGGTGCCAATGAGCGTTAAGGACTCGAAGTCGGGTAAAAGCGAGTGGCGCGATGTGGTTATGCCGGGCATCGGGCTTTATCGGATTCAGGCCGATCGCTCCGGTGATTACGCTGGCGCAAAAGAACCAGAGTTCGGCCCGGACGTCACTCTGACGCTTACCGGTATTGAAGTGACCGTACCTCAATGGTGCAAGTACACGGTCAGCAAGCGAATGCCAAGCGGGGAGATCGTCGAATTCAGCGCGAAAGAATACTGGGTTGAAAACTACGCCACCGCCGGCCGCGACACTACCGCGCCAAATGCTATGTGGAAAAAGCGCCCTTATGGCCAGCTGGCGAAGTGTGCCGAGGCTCAGGCTCTGCGTAAGGCATGGCCTGAAATTGGCCAGCAGCCCACTGCCGAAGAGATGGAAGGTAAAACGCTGGAAGTGGATGCGCGTGACGTAACGCCGCGCAGCACTCCAGAGGCGCTCCCCCTGGTGGCCAGCGAGGAAACGCTGCAGGCAATTACTGACCTCCTGACGTCCCTGAATAAGGACTGGGAGCAGGACTTCCTGCCTCTGTGCAGCAACATCTTCAAGCGTGACATTTTCCAGGCATCACAACTTACCGAAGAAGAAGCGCAGAAAGGCTTTAGCTTCCTCCAGAAAAAAGCGCAGGTGGCAGCATGACACCAGAAATTATCTTCGAACGAACTGGCATTGACGTTACCCGCGTTGAACAGGGAGACGAATCCTGGCATCGCTTACGCCTGGGCGTGATCACTGCATCGGAAGTTCACAACGTCATTTCTAAGCCCAAGTCAGGAAAGAAATGGACTGATATGAAGATGTCCTACTTCCTTACGCTCCTTGCCGAAGTGTGCACCGGCGTGGCGCCGGAAGTAAACGCCAAAGCGCTGGCCTGGGGGAAACAGTATGAGGCCGACGCTCGCACCCTGTTTGAGTTCACCACCGACGTGAAGGTAACAGAGTCGCCGATCCTCTTCCGCGACGAAGGCATGCGCACCGCCTGCTCACCAGACGGCCTGTGCAGTGATGGCCGCGGCCTTGAGCTGAAGTGCCCTTTCACCTCTCGCGACTTCATGAAATTCCGGCTTGGCGGCTTCGAGGCAATCAAATCCGCCTACATGGCCCAGGTGCAATTCAGCATGTGGGTAACCGGGAAGGATGCCTGGTATTTCGCGAATTATGACCCTCGCATGAAGCGAGAAGGCATTCACCATGTCGTTGTTGAGCGCGACGACAAATACATGTCCGACTTCAACGAAATGGTGCCGGAGTTCATCAGCAAGATGGATGAATCGCTGGCTGAGATCGGATTCACCTTCGGGGAGCAGTGGAAATGAAACATCACCGCGACGCCATAACCGTAGGAAAAGTGAAGTGTATGTACTCCGTCATTCGGCGCGGCTGGTTAATGCCCTGGGGTGAAGTGGTAAGAAACCCGTTAAAGGCTCAGCGGCTGGCTGAAGAGCTGGACACGAAAAGAGGTGCGCAATGAACCGCTACTCACTTATCTATTCTGACCCGGCGTGGTCTTACGGGAACACGATCAGCAACGGTGCCGCCGTCGATCACTACCCCACCATGAGCTTGCTCGATATGAAGCGGCTCCCGGTGTGGGAACTCGCCGCGGATAACGCCGTATTGGCGATGTGGTACACCGGCACCCACAACCAGGAGGCGATCGAGCTGGCCGAGGCCTGGGGGTTTACGGTGCGCACGATGAAGGGTTTCACCTGGGTGAAGTTCAACCAGCTGGCCGAGCTGCGCATTACCAAGGCTCTGGCAGAGGGAGATGTGACCGACTTTTACGACTTCCTCGCCCTGCTTAATGCCGAGACGCGCATGAACGGCGGCAACCACACCCGAGCCAACACGGAAGACGTACTGATCGCCACCCGCGGCGCCGGGCTGGAGCGCAAGCACGCCGGCATTAAGCAGGTGGTCTACAGTCCACTCGGCGCGCACAGCGAGAAACCGTGGGAAGTTCGCCACCGCCTGGAACTGCTCTACGGCGACGTGCCGCGGATTGAGTTATTCAGCCGCAGCGCAGCGCCAGGCTGGAGCCACTGGGGGAACCAATGCGCCACCGCTTCCGTTGAACTGATACCCGGCTGCGCCATCGACGTAGTGAAGACGGAGGCAGCATGACGCCAGAAGAAAAAGAAAACGCCCTCCGCGCCCAGGCTCGTCGCTGCGCAGAAGAGATAACCAAAGCGATGAGCGCAAAGCCTAAACCGAAATGGAACGCTGTATGCCCCCCCATCCTTCGCAAGCACTACGAGAAGGTAAAGCCGATGGGTGTCAGCCTTGTGAAATTTGTCAGTGTTATTGGCCGCATGAATGGGCGGTATGGAGTGGAATCGTGAAAGAACGCGGAATGATTTTTAACGGGGAGATGGTGCGGGCGCTGCTGAGTGGCCGGAAGACGCAGACGCGCAGGATTATAAAGGACTGCACGGTCGGAAGAGACCAAATTTCAAAATTCATTCAGATCGAGAAGAAGTTTATCGGCTGCTACCCGGAAGATGTACCTGAACTGATCAGGGAATGCTGCCCATACGGAATACCAGGCGACCGCATCTGGGTCCGTGAAACATGGAATAAATATGGCGGACTCCTCACCTATCGCGCAGACCACGACTGGATTGATGATATGCGCAAGGAAACGGTTTGCACTGCCAAGTGGGTGCCATCAATCCACATGCCGCGATGGGCCAGCCGCATTCTGCTGGAAATCACCGACGTGCGGGTTGAGCGGCTGAACGCTATCAGCGAAGAGGATGCGCGAGCAGAAGGCATTATTGACGGTGGCTGTCTTAATTGCGGGGAACCTGAGCCATGCGGATGCGCCAACCCAGAGCCTGACGCCGCCGATGCTTTTGCCTACCTGTGGCAATCGATCTACGGGCAGGAAAGCTGGAATGCTAACCCCTGGGTTTGGGTTATCGAGTTCAAGCGCGTTGAAGGCGGTGCAGCATGAACAGAGCCTCTCCCGTTGATTTAAAGAAATGCCTTGAGGCGGCACATGGCCTCGCTCATATCGGCATCCGTTTTGTGCCGATCCCGGTAGCGACAGAAGAAGAGTTCCAGGCACTGTCTGCAGAGCTTTCACGAAAGCTTGAGCAGATGGCGGTTGAAGCGGAAAAAAGCGAAGGCGGTGCAGCATGAGCGCAGAAATCATCGATCAGGAAAACGAGCTGGCAGAGCGCCGGCTGGAAATGACCATCCAGAACATGCGCATCAACCATCACGCAGTTTCAGCTACTCACTGCCGCGACTGCGGGGAAGAGATACCCGAGCGGAGCCGGGAACTGGTGGCGGGTTGTCAGCGCTGCGCTGATTGCCAGGAAGAAGAGGAATTACGCGGTAAGCATCGGAGGCCGTGATGTTCAAGTTAATTCAGAGAGGCCAGGTCTTTGCTGATTGCCACGGATGGCCGGTAATTGTCGCCGGCAGTGACGCTAAGGTGGTTCGCTACTGGCGCCAGGGACGGATCAACACAGCAAGCATAGACCGCTTTAATAATGATTTCGAACCGCTCTCTCACGAAGAGGCCCAGCAGATAAAGGCAGATCTTGAGCAGAGCGAACACATTAAGAAACTGCGCTCACAGCGGGCGGCGTAACCGGGAGGAAATATGGCGTCTGATAGACCGATTACAGCACAGCAGGCCGCCGATTTGCTCATCGTGTCGGCGCGGGTGATCTACCGTCTAATTGAGTCTGGAGAGCTCGCCGGCCGCAAGGTCGGCAATAAGTACAGAACGACCGAGGCGGCGTGTATTGCATATTTGAAAACCCCGCGCGATCCTGTCATCGCGAACGCGGGTGTACATAAAGGAGAAGTTTTATGTCAATCACCCTCAGGGGCGGCGTGTGGCACTGTCATTTCTTTACGCCGTCAGGAAAAAGAGTTAGGCGATCTCTTGGCACGGGGGACAAAAAGCAGGCTCAGGAGCTCCACGACAAGCTGAAGGCGGAAGCGTGGCGGGTTGACCAGATCGGCGATCTGCCCGTCAGAACCTTCGAAGAATGCTGTATCCGTTGGTTGCGAGAAAAAGACCATAAGCGATCGCTGGATGATGACAAAACCAAAATTGAGTTTTGGCTGCAGCATTTTTCCGGCCGTGATGTCTCGAAGATAACGGCGGAGGAAGTTCATGAAGCCGTTAACGGGATGATCAACCGTAAGCACCTGCAGGTGTGGGAGAGTAAACGTGATGCCGCGTTGAGGAAGGGTAAGCCGATACCGGAGTACAAACCACGGCAGGTTTCTCAGGCGACGAAGGCGCAGCACCTTTCATTCATTCGGTCCCTTCTCAGGGCCGCCGCGAATGACTGGGGCTGGATAAAAACAGCCCCTGTTATCAAAACCCGCAAGCCTATCAGTAAGCGGATACGGTGGCTGACCAGAGAAGAAGCTGAGCGGTTGATCGAGTGCATGCCGGAGAGCATTAAGCCAGTGGTGATATTTGCACTGGCGACCGGCCTGCGCCGCTCAAACATCATCGGGCTTGAGTGGCAGCAGGTCGATATGCAGAGAAAGGTTGCATGGGTAAATCCGGAGAACGCAAAAGCGGGCAAGGCGATTGGCGTGGCTCTGAATGATACCGCATGCAGGGTATTAAGGGATCAGATAGGGAAGCACTCCCGGTGGGTGTTCGTTCACACGACGGCAAAGCATCGCCCTGATGGAACGCTGACGCCCGCGGTTAGAAAAATGCGCGTAGATGACAATAACGCCTGGCGCGCCGGGTTGAAAAAAGCGGGGATCGAGGATTTCCGTTTTCACGACCTCCGGCACACCTGGGCGAGCTGGCTGATCCAGTCCGGCGTCCCGCTTTCTGTTTTACAGGAAATGGGAGGATGGGAGAGCATCGAGATGGTACGTCGTTATGCTCACCTGGCGCCGAACCATTTGACCGAACACGCACGGAAAATTGACGCCATTTTTGGCGCTAGCGACACAAATACGACACAAGGAGGAAATCAGGCTGGTTTAAAACTGGCGTAAGTTATTGTTTCTTAATGGCACGCCCTACAGGATTCGAACCTGTGACCTACGGCTTAGAAGGCCGTTGCTCTATCCAGCTGAGCTAAGGGCGCCCTGAGAAGCGAGTGCTTCGCGGAGTGAAACGCGTGGAATTATACGGTCCACGTCGGTTGAGTCAATCCATTTTGCCAGGAAACTGCGGGGCTTATACGACGCTGGCGAAATATCCTCCACCAACTGTACAAGAAGCATACCGCCGGGCCTAATGCGCGCGTAAATCGACTCAGTGGCCAGGCGCAACGCACTTATAACCATGTAATAACTATGGCCATAACAGGCTAAATTAGCCTCAGACAGGATAAAACAGCAAACGAGGACTGACAGCGAGGCCCGCTTCTGACAAAATATCCTCATCCCCCTTTCGTAAAGATACAGATGGAATCCTCTCTCTGATGGCAGCAAAAATTATTGACGGTAAAACGATTGCGCAGCAGGTACGCTCTGAGGTTGCGGAAAAAGTGAAGGCTCGCGTTGCGGCCGGAAAACGCGCCCCTGGGCTGGCCGTCGTGCTGGTCGGCAGCAACCCGGCCTCGCAGATTTATGTCGGCAGCAAGCGCAAAGCATGTGAAGAAGTGGGCTTCGTCTCCCGCTCTTACGATCTCCCGGAAACCACCAGCGAAGCCGAGCTGCTGGAGCTTATCGACACTCTGAATGCCGATAAGACCATCGACGGTATTCTGGTTCAGCTGCCCCTGCCGGCAGGGATCGATAACGTCAAAGTTCTCGAGCGCATCGCGCCGGATAAAGACGTCGACGGCTTCCATCCTTACAACGTTGGCCGCCTGTGCCAGCGCGCGCCGCGCCTGCGTCCGTGCACTCCGCGCGGTATCGTGACCTTGCTGGAACGCTACAATATCGACACCTACGGCCTCAATGCGGTGGTCATTGGCGCCTCCAATATCGTCGGTCGCCCGATGAGCATGGAGCTGCTGCTGGCCGGCTGCACCACCACCGTCACCCACCGCTTTACAAAAAACCTGCGCCATCATGTCGAAAACGCCGACCTGCTGATCGTCGCGGTGGGCAAACCGGGCTTTATTCCTGGCGAGTGGATTAAAGAAGGGGCGATTGTGGTCGATGTCGGCATCAACCGTCTGGAAAGCGGCAAAGTGGTCGGCGACGTGGTGTATGAAGATGCCGCCGAACGCGCGTCCTACATCACCCCGGTTCCCGGCGGCGTTGGCCCGATGACCGTCGCCACCCTGATCCAGAACACGCTGCAGGCGTGCGAAGAGTATCACGACGTTGAGGAGGCCTGAGATGGCGACATTTTCCTTAGGTAAACATCCGCACGTTGAGCTGTGCGATCTGCTGAAGCTGGAAGGCTGGAGCGAAAGCGGCGCCCAGGCGAAGATCGCCATCGCCGACGGGCTGGTAAAAGTCGACGGCGCGGTGGAAACCCGCAAACGCTGCAAAATCGTCGCTGGTCAGACGGTGAGCTTTGAAGGCCAGAGCGTGACCGTCACGGCCTGACAACGAAAATAAAAACGCCCGTAAAAGCGGGCGTTTTTTTATGGCTTACTTCCGGCGCCAGGTGGTGCCCTGCGGGCCATCTTCCAGCACAATGCCCATCTCGTTGAGACGGTCGCGCGCCGCATCCGCCGCCGCCCAGTCTTTCGCTTTGCGCGCGTCCAGACGCTGCTGGATGAGCGATTCGATCTCCGCCACTTCCGCGTCGTCAACCTGCGCGCCGCTCTGCAGGAACGCCTCCGGCTCCTGCTCCAGCAGACCCAGCACCGCAGCAAGCTTACGCAGGTGGGCCGCCATGGCGTTCGCCGCGGCCGCGTCCTCGGTTTTCAGGCGGTTTACTTCACGCGCCATATCGAACAGCACCGAATAGGCTTCCGGGGTGTTGAAGTCGTCGTCCATCGCCTCGATAAAGCGTGCTTCGAAGGCTTCGCCCCCCGCCGCGTCGACGGATTTGTCCGTCCCGCGCAGCGCGGTGTACAGACGCTCCAGCGCCGAACGCGCCTGCTTGAGGTTCTCTTCGCTGTAGTTCAGCTGGCTGCGATAGTGGCCGGACATCAGGAAGTAGCGAATCGTCTCCGCATCGTAATACTTCAGCACGTCGCGGACGGTAAAGAAATTACCCAGCGATTTCGACATCTTCTCGCGGTCAACCATCACCATGCCGGAGTGCATCCAGTAGTTGACGTATTCGCCGTCGTGGGCGCAGGTGGACTGGGCGATTTCATTTTCATGGTGCGGGAACATCAGATCCGAACCGCCGCCGTGAATATCGAAGTGGTTGCCAAGCTGCTTGCAGTTCATCGCCGAGCACTCGATATGCCAGCCCGGACGGCCCGCGCCCCACGGCGACGGCCAGCTCGGCTCGCCCTCTTTCGACATCTTCCACAGGACGAAGTCCATCGGGTTACGCTTGACGTCAACCACGTCGACGCGCGCCCCCGCCTGCAGTTGATCGAGATCCTGGCGTGACAGCAAACCGTAGTTCGGGTCCGTCGGCACGTCGAACATCACGTCGCCGTTATCTGCCACGTAAGCATGGCCTTTGGCGATCAGCTGCTCGGTGATCTCAATGATCTCCGCAATATGGTGCGTTGCGCGCGGCTCGCTGTCGGGACGCAGAATATTCAGCGCGTCAAAATCTTTGTGCATTTCGGCAATCATGCGATCGACCAGCGCGACAAAGCTTTCGCCGTTTTCATTAGCGCGCTTAATGATTTTGTCGTCGATATCGGTGATATTGCGCACGTACTTCAGCTTATAGCCGAGAAAACGCAGATAGCGCGCCACGACGTCAAAGGAGACGAAGGTACGTCCATGGCCGATATGACAGAGATCGTAAACGGTAATACCACACACGTACATGCCGACTTCCCCGGCATGGATAGGTTTAAATTCCTCTTTCTGGCGCGTCAGTGTATTAAAAATTTTTAACATCGAAGATTCCGTGTAGACGTGTGTGGGTAATGAAGTCTCTATAATACCCATAATTCAGACCGGACGCAGCACACATTGCAAGGTGCATCGACCCCCGCGGTTATGCTATAACACCCCCCTATATCTCACCCGACACCGGGTGCTGGCACCACACTCATCGGAACAGGATGCAAAAATGGTTACTTTCCACACCAATCATGGCGATATCGTAATCAAAACGTTTGACGACAAAGCGCCGGAAACAGTTAAAAACTTCCTGGACTACTGCCGCGAAGGTTTCTACGACAACACCATTTTCCACCGTGTTATTAACGGCTTCATGATTCAGGGCGGCGGTTTTGAACCTGGCATGAAACAAAAAGCGACCAAATCTCCGATTCAGAACGAAGCGAACAACGGTCTGAAAAACACCCGCGGCACGCTGGCGATGGCCCGTACTCAGGCGCCGCACTCTGCCACCGCGCAGTTCTTCATCAACGTGGTTGACAACGACTTCCTGAACTTCTCCGGCGAAAGCCTGCAGGGTTGGGGCTACTGCGTCTTCGCGGAAGTGGTTGAAGGCATGGACGTGGTGGACAAAATCAAAGCGGTTGCCACCGGCCGCAGCGGCATGCACCAGGATGTGCCGAAAGATGATGTGATCATCAAAAGCGTCACCGTCAGCGAGTAATTCGTGGCGACACTTTTTATTGCAGATTTGCACCTGCAAACAGAAGAACCGGCGATCACCGCCGGTTTTCTGCGTTTTTTACAGGGCGAAGCCCGCCAGGCAGACGCTCTGTATATCCTTGGCGATCTGTTTGAGGCATGGATCGGCGATGACGATCCTAACCCGCTGCACCAACAAATTGCCTCGGCAATCAAAGCCGTCGTCGACGCCGGCGTGCCGTGCTACTTCATCCATGGCAACCGCGATTTTCTCGTTGGCCAGCGCTTTGCCCGCCAGAGCGGGATGATCCTGCTCGCCGAAGAAGAGCGACTGGACCTCTATGGCCGTGAAGTCTTGATCATGCATGGCGACACGCTGTGCACCGATGACCAAGGCTATCTGGCGTTTCGCGCCAAAGTCCACACCCCGTGGATCCAGCGTCTGTTCCTGGCCCTGCCGCTGTTTATTCGCCGTCGCATCGCCGCCCGCATGCGCGCCGACAGCAAAGCCGCCAACAGCAGTAAATCAATGGAAATTATGGATGTAAATCCACAGGCGGTAGTTGACGCGATGGAGCGGCATCACGTGCAGTGGCTGATCCACGGCCATACCCATCGCCCGGCGGTCCATGAACTGCAGGCCAACGGCCAACCCGCATGGCGTGTGGTACTTGGCGCCTGGCACAGCGAAGGTTCGATGGTCAAGGTGACGCCGGACGACGTCGAACTAATCCACTTTCCGTTCTAATTCCTGCGCGAGCACAATTCCGAAAGCGCCTTTTGCCCGGGCGAAGGTGCGCGCTTCCCCCCGCCCTGCATGCTAGTCTTCCACAACGTCACTCTCAAGGAACGAGCATGAGCAGGAAAAAGTGGAGTCAGCCGCTGATGTGGGGAATGATCATCGCGATCCTCAATCCGTTAGGGGTAAGTTATATCGCCTTAATCGGCGTCGTTATCGGCAACACGCTGACGTTTGTCTGGTGTGCGATGCTGGCGTGGGCTATCTATTTTTATGCCATTTATTTGCTCTGCACCCACCCTCACGATAGCCGGCTGGTACAAATCTATTTACTGCTTATGGGCACCCTGATGCTCCCGTGGGGGTTAGTGCTGCTTATCACCTGTATCATGAGGGAGATAAAGGTCAATCAGGCACTCACGCCATCACCTCCAGGCGAGACAAAAGACGGCTAACCATGCGCACGCAACCGTTTTCCTTGCTGGCAGTTCATGCTATTCTCTGTGGCCTCTAAAGCAGTGTGAAACACACCCACAGGAGTTTTAAGACGCATGTCTTCCCGCAATAATTCGGCGCGTATCGCCATCGTGATGGGGTCCAAAAGCGACTGGGCTACCATGCAATTTACCGCAGAAATCCTTGATGCCCTGAACGTTCCGTACCATGTCGAAGTGGTCTCCGCCCACCGCACGCCCGATAAGCTGTTCAGCTTTGCTGAAAGCGCCGAAAGCCACGGTTATCAGGTGATTATTGCAGGAGCAGGCGGCGCGGCGCATCTGCCGGGCATGATTGCGGCGAAAACCCTGGTGCCGGTGCTCGGCGTACCGGTTCAGAGCGCAGCCTTAAGCGGTGTCGACAGCCTCTACTCCATTGTGCAGATGCCGCGCGGCATTCCGGTCGGTACCCTGGCCATCGGCAAAGCTGGCGCTGCGAACGCCGGCCTGCTCGCCGCGCAGATCCTTGCCCAGCATGATGCAGAACTGCACCAGCGCCTGAGCGCCTGGCGTCAGGCGCAAACCGATGAAGTGCTGGATAATCCGGATCCGCGGGGTGCGGCATGAAACAGGTATGCGTGCTCGGTAACGGCCAGTTAGGCCGTATGCTGCGCCAGGCCGGCGAGCCGCTGGGCATCGCCGTTTGGCCGGTCGGCCTGGAAGCCGACCCGGAAGCGGTGCCGTTCCAGCAGAGCGTCATCACGGCAGAAATTGAACGCTGGCCGGAAACCGCCCTCACCCGCGAGCTGGCCCGCCACCCGGCGTTCGTCAACCGCGATGTCTTCCCGATTATCGCCGACCGCCTGACGCAAAAGCAGCTGTTTGACAAGCTTGGCCTCGCCACCGCCCCGTGGCAGCTGCTGGCGGATAAAAGCGAGTGGCCGGCGGTGTTTGCTCGCCTTGGCGAACTGGCGATCGTTAAGCGTCGCGTTGGCGGTTACGACGGCCGCGGCCAGTGGCGTCTGCGGGAAAACGAGATCGATCAGCTACCGGCCGATAACTACGGCGAGTGCATCGTCGAGCAGGGGATTAACTTCTCCGGCGAGGTATCGCTGGTAGGCGCCCGCGCTCATGACGGTAGCACCGTCTTCTACCCGCTGACCCGTAACCTGCATCAGGACGGTATTCTGCGCGCCAGCGTCGCCTTCCCGCAGGCCAACGCTCGCCAGCAGGAACAGGCGGAAAGCATGCTGACGGCGATCATGAACGAGCTGAACTATGTCGGCGTGATGGCGATGGAGTGCTTCGTTACCGCCGAGGGGCTGCTGATTAACGAGCTGGCGCCGCGGGTGCACAACAGCGGCCACTGGACGCAGAACGGGGCGTCTATCAGCCAGTTCGAGCTGCATCTGCGGGCGATTACCGGCCTGCCGCTACCGCCGCCGGTGGTCAACAGCCCGTCGGTGATGATCAACCTGATCGGCACCGATCTTAACTACGACTGGCTGAAGCTGCCGCTGGTGCACCTGCACTGGTATGACAAAGAGGTGCGCCCGGGTCGTAAAGTCGGCCACCTGAACCTCACCGACAGCGATACCGATCGCCTGAGCGCGACGCTGGAAGCGATCAAGCCGCTGCTGCCGCCGGAGTACACCAGCGGCCTGTTCTGGGCGCAATCGCAGCTCAGCTAAGCCCTTCGTGCCGGGGATTTGATCTATCCCCTTCCCCGGCACACCTTGAGGCGCGTACAATCCCCCCCTTGCTGTAAAGCTCATTTCTGTTTTGACTTCAGAGGATACCCCATGACCAATGGGACGGATTATCGCGCCATTCTCGCCAGCGATACGCCACTGATTGACGTACGCGCCCCGGTGGAGTTTAGCCAAAGCGCGATGCCGGCGGCGATCAACCTGCCGCTGATGAATGATGAAGAACGCGCCGCGGTCGGCACCTGCTACAAGCGTCAGGGGCCGGAAGCGGCGCTGGCGCTCGGCCATAAACTGGTCCAGGGTGACCTGCGCGCCAGCCGTACTCAGGCGTGGCTGGAAGCGTGCGCCCGTTACCCACACGGTTACCTGTGCTGCGCCCGCGGCGGCCAGCGCTCGCATATCGTCCAGCAGTGGCTGAAAGAAGCTGGCGTGGATTACCCCCTGATCGTCGGCGGCTATAAAGCGCTACGCCAGGCGGCGATCCAGGCCACCGACGAACTGGTGCAGCGGCCGATCGTGCTGATTGGCGGCTGCACCGGCAACGGCAAAACTCAGCTGGTTTGCTCGCGCCCGGACGGTATCGACCTGGAAGGGCTTGCTCATCACCGCGGTTCTTCATTCGGTCGAACCCTGCAGGATCAGCATCCGCAGGCCACCTTTGAAAACCACCTGGCGGTCAGCCTGCTTAAAAAAGCCGAACAGCAGACCCGCTGGGTGCTGGAAGATGAAGGCCATATGATCGGCGCCAATCATCTACCGGAGAGCCTGCGCCTCCGCATGGCGCAGTCGCCGCTGGCGGTGGTGGAAGATCCGTTTGACGTTCGCCTCGAACGGCTGCGCGAAGAGTATTTCGATCGCATGTATCGCGACTTTATCGCCGCGTATGGCGAAGAGAAAGGCTGGCAGGCATACGGCGAGTATCTGCATCACGGCCTGTTTGCCATCCGCCGTCGCCTGGGGCTGCAGCGTTTTGCTCAGCTCACTGAACGGCTCGATGAGGCGCTGGTGCAGCAGCAGCGCACCGCCAGCACCGAGGCGCACTTTGCCTGGCTGGTACCGCTGCTGGAAGAATACTACGACCCGATGTATCGCTATCAGTTGGGGAAAAAAGCCGGGAAAATTCTCTTTCGCGGCAGCTGGCAGGAGGTCGCAGCCTGGCTGGCGAAGTAATCGCATGCTCTATTGTCCCGGCTTGCGGCGTAAACGCCTTAGCCGGGCTACCGGTCGGCGCGATTTGTAGCCACGGTAAGCGCGCGCGACCGGGGAGTTGTGACCGCTTAGAAGTCGTAGCGCAGACGGACCAGGTTCATATCGCCAAGGTTGTCGGTGCTGGAGGTAAACACGTGTTCGTAGTCAACGCGGAAACCGTAATCCAGCTGGAAGCTAATCCCCAGACCGTTATCGATACGCTGATAGTTGCGGCCGTTCACATATTCCAGACGGTCGCCCATAAAGTACGGCTGAATAGATTTAACAGCGTATTGATTGATCGGGAATTTATAGCCCGCAAAATATTCAATCCCCCAGGCGTCACCGGCAAAGTAATTATGCACATCGGTTTTCTTGGTGGTGAGGAAGTTCTGATACCAGCCGCCGCCGAAGGAGAAGGTCCAGTTATCCGGGGTCCAGCTCAGCGCGGTACCGACGATATTCTGGTCATAGGTTTTGCTGTCGGCGCTTGACGGGTCGCGCATTTCGGCGCGGGTGTAGTTCCACGCGGTACCCCAGGTCAGATCCTTCATGATGTGGTAGTCCGCGCCAACAGAACCACCGCCTTTACGCTTGTAGCGCAGGCCGTTACCCGGCAGGTATTCGCTGTCTTCGAACAGATAAGATCCGTAAAGATCGACATCACCTACAGTTTTCTTATATTTCAGCATATTACGTGAACGATAGGAGCCATCGTAATCGCCATTAATACCGTTCCCCGGGGCCTGACCGATCATATCGTAGTCCCAGATATCGGTTTTCACCCCCACCACATCATAGTAAATGCTGTTCTGCTGCCCGTAGGTTAACGTACCCCAGGTATCGCTTTTCAGGCCGGTATACAGCATGCGGCGGGTGGTATTGTTCGCGCCTTCCGCGTAGTGGTTATCCCAGTCAAACAGCGCCGGAATGTTCACGCCCAGCTCATAGTAGCTGATCCAGCTAATATCATCGAACAGGTAGTAATCCGCCGCGAAGCGGAAGCGGGTGCCGCCGTCAAAACCGTTACGCTTATAGGAGCCTTTGTCGCCATCGCCGGTCATCATGTTGAACTGCGGCCGGATACTGCCGCCGACGGTAAAGTTAAGCCGGCTTAACGGATCGCCCGCCTGCGGATCTTGTTTCAGCAGCGTAATCTCCGCGTGGGAAGGCAATGACGTTAACGCTAATGCTGCGCCGATCGAGATCGCCAGCGCTTTTATTGTGTGTGCCATAGTTTTTCCTTGATTAATAAGCCACCTTATATTTTCCAGTTGAATATTAACCGCGAATCAGCATAGCGTGTTGTTGGGTTTTTAATGTTTTGTGCTCTTAAAAATCAATGATTTATCAATTTGTGCGTTTAAAATAAAAGCGCCGCCAAAAACGGCGGCGCATCATCAAAATGCAATATTCTTACTGGCTAAACTGGCGGAATAGCGCTTTTCCTTTTAACAGACGCAGCCCCAGCCCGCCGCCGCACAGGGATAACAACACCGCTCCCGTCAGCGGCAGCAACACCCACAGGCGCCAGTCCGGCGCCCAGGGAAAATCAAAGACTTTCGTCTGCAGCATCGCCAGCGCCACTTCCGCGCCTATCGCCGCCACCAGGCCGGAAACCAGCCCCAGCAGGGCAAACTCCGCCCACAGCGTAGCGCGCAGCAGCGATTTTCCTGCCCCCAGCGTGCGCCAGACCACCAGCTCCTGATGGCGTTGACGCATACCGACCTGCACCTGCGCCAGCAACAGCAGCACGCCGCAGGCCGTCACCAGGCCTACCATCACCTCCAGCGCCCGGCTGACCTGGGAGAGCACCTGGCCGACCTGACGCAGGATGGCGCCGATATCCAGCAGACTGACGGTGGGAAACTCGCGGTTCAGCTGGGTCAACATCGCGGGACCGTTATCCCAGCGGAAGCTGGTGAGCCAGCTCTGCGGCTGCCCGTCCAGCGCCCCGGAGGGGAAAATAAAGAAGAAGTTTGGCCGCAGGCTCTCCCAGTCTACTTTGCGCGCGCTGCTGACCTTCGCGCTGAACTCCTGGGTATCGCCGGTAAAGGTCACTGTATCGCCGATCTTTATCCCCAGCCGCTGCGCCAGCCCCTCCTCAATCGATACCTCGCCCGGCTTCGGCGGCCAGCTGCCGGCCACCAGCGGATTATGATCCGGACGCTGTTCGCTCCAGGTGAGATTAAGCTCGCGATTCAGCGCTTCGTCTTTGTTTCCGTCCGTAGACTGACCGTTGATCTGCGTCAGACGGGCCCGGACGATCGGATAGAATTCCGCCGCCCGCGTCTGGTGTTCGGCGAGGAAGGTCTTCACCGGCACTATCTGCTCAGGGGCGATATTGATCAGAAAGTAGTTCGGGCTCTGCGGGGGCAACTGCTGCTGCCAGCGGTCAAGCAGATCGCCGCGCAGCACCAACAGGAGCGCCAGCAGCATAAACGACAGGGAAAACGCCGCCAGCTGGCTGAGGGTCGACCACGGCTGGCGCAGCAGGCGGTTCACCGCCAGACGCAGCGGCAAGGCTTTGAGCGTCAGGCGTTTGAGCAGCCACAGCAATCCCCAGCCCACCAGGCCGCACAGCAGCGCCAGCACCACCGCCCCGGCCAGCACCGACCACAGCAGCGGGCTGCCGCCCAGCAGCCAGGCCAACAGGCCCACCACCACGACGCTAACCGCCGGGACCCAGATTTTCAACGGCCAGACGTTAGCCACCACATCCTGACGCAGCACTCGCAGCGGCAAGGTCGCCAGCAGCAGTCGATAGGGTCGCAGGCCCACCAGCAGGGAAATGACGCCTGTCGCCCCGATAGCCCACAGCCACGGCCAACCGCTGGCAGCGGGTAACGCGGCGGGCAGCACCGGTTTGAGCACCAGCAGCAGCAGACGCTCCAGCGCCAGGCCCGCCACCCCGCCGGTTATCACCGACAGCGTCAACAGCAGCAGCCATTGGCCGACGATAAGCTTGCGCAGCTGCGACCGTCCGGCGCCCAGCGTCTTAAGTATGGCGACCAGATCATAGCGGCTGCGGCAGTAGTGGCTCATCGCTACCGCCACTGCGGCGACGGCCAGCAGCAGCGTCAACAGCGCGGATAACAACAGGAATTGCTGCGAGCGTTCGAGGGATTTGCCCAGCGCGCTGTCGTCCTGGTCAAGGCCAATCCAGCGATGCTCCGGGCCGAGCTTCGGCAGCAGCCACTGCTCATAATTGGCCAGCTGTTCAGCGTCGCCGGCGAACTTATAGCGCCATGCGACGCGACTGCCGGGCTGCACGGCCCCGGTTTTTGCCACGTCGGCCATATTCATCATCAGCCGCGGCGCCATCTGGAAGGGGTTAAACCCTGCATCCGGCTCCTGAATCACCTCCCCGGCAATGCGCAGCGTGGCATCGCCAACGTCAATCGTATCGCCGGTTTTCAGGTTCAGGAGCGCCATCAGCCTGGGCGCCAGCAGCACGCTCCCCGCCTGCGGTTTCAGCCCCGGCGGCTGCGTTTCGAGGGTGCCATACAGCGGATAGCGGTCGTCCACCGCCTTAACGTCCGCCAGCTGCGGCGTATCCCCGGCGAACGTCATGGTGGCAAAGCTCAGCTGCTCGCCGACGGTCAGCCCTGACTTCCGCGCCTGTGCGATCCACTCGGCGGGCACCTCGCGCGAACTGCGCAGCGTACGGTCGCCGGCCATAAACTCACGGCTTTGCTGGCTAAGGCCTTTCTCCATCCGATCGCTTATCGACCCCAGGGCCAGCACGCAGGCCACGGCGAGGCTTAACGCCAGCCAGACGATCAGCAGCGACGGCGAGCGCCATTCGCGCCAGAACCAGCGGGCGATCATGCTTCCTCCCGCAGCTGGCCATCCACCAGGCGCAGACGGCGATCGCAGCGCGCCGCCAGCAGCGGATCGTGAGTGACGAGGATCAGGGTGGTGCCGTGTTCGCGATTAAGCGAGAACAGCAGATCGGCAATTTTGTCCCCGGTCTGGCGATCGAGGTTGCCGGTGGGCTCATCGGCGAACAGAATGGCCGGGCGCCCGTTAAAGGCCCGGGCCAGCGCCACCCGCTGCTGTTCGCCGCCGGAGAGCTGCGCCGGCAGGTGGTGCAGGCGTTTGCCAAGTCCCAGCTGCTCAAGCAGCGCGCGGGCATCGCCCCGGCTCTGGCTATCGCTGGCGCCGCGCAACAGCGCCGGCAGCTCGACGTTCTCCAGGGCGTTGAGCGTCGGGATCAGCATAAACGACTGAAAAACAAAACCAACGTGCTGCGCCCGCAGCGCCGCCCGCGCCTCTTCATCCATCCGGTGCAGCGGTTTGCCCAGCATCGATACTTCCCCGCTGCTGCCATCGCCGAGGCCGGCGAGGATCGCCAGCAGGGTCGATTTACCGGAACCCGACTCGCCGATCAGGGCGATGGTCTGCCGCGGTTTGACAACCAGCTCAACTCCGGTAAGGATGGAGAGCTGATGCTCCCCCTGACCGACGGACTTCTTAAGATGATGAACTTCAAGTATGTTTTCCGCTGGCATGTGCCTTTCCTGTTGTTGTTCCTGTTTACCTGCCGCGCGATGGCGGCGGACACGCTGCTGATCCTCGGCGACAGCCTGAGCGCTGGCTATCGGATGGCGGCCAACGCCGCCTGGCCGGCGCTGCTCAATGAGCAGTGGCAGGCGAAAACGCCGGTGGTGAACGCCAGCATCAGCGGCGATACCTCGCAGCAGGGGTTGGCTCGCCTGCCAGCGCTGCTTAAGCAGCACCAGCCACGCTGGGTGCTGGTTGAGCTCGGCGGCAATGACGGACTGCGCGGTTTTCCGCCGCAGCAGACCGAGCAGACGCTGCGCACCATTATTAAAGATATCAAAGCGGCCAACGCCGAGCCGCTGCTGATGCAAATTCACCTGCCGGCGAACTATGGCCGCCGCTATAATGAAGCCTTCGGCGCGATTTACCCGGCCCTGGCCAAAGAGTTTGCTATTCCTCTCCTGCCCTTTTTTATGGAGGAGGTCTATCTCAAGCCGCAATGGATGCAGGACGACGGCATTCATCCAAATCGCGACGCGCAGCCGTTTATCGCCGACTGGATGGCGAAGCGGCTGGCTCCCTTAGTTAATCATGACTCCTGAACGCCAGGGGTCGCTGACAGGTAAAGTTATGCAAAAAACGGTTTTAGTGACAGGCTGTTCCAGCGGAATTGGTCTGGAAAGCGCGCTGGATTTAACCCGCCAGGGCTTTCGCGTGCTGGCGGCCTGCCGCAAAGCAGAGGATGTCGCGCGGATGCAGGAGCTGGGGCTAACCGGTATTTTGCTCGATCTGGATGACCCGCAGAGCGTGGAGCGCGCGGCAGCGGAGGTGATTGCGCTGACCGATAATCGTCTCTACGGCCTGTTCAATAACGCCGGGTATGGCGTCTATGGCCCGCTGAACACCATCAGCCGCCAGCAGATGGAACAGCAATTTTCCGCTAACTTTTTCGGCGCGCATCAGCTCACCATGCTGCTGCTGCCGGCGATGACGCCGCACGGCGAAGGGCGCATCGTGATGACCTCCTCGGTGATGGGGCTTATCGCCAGTCCCGGCCGCGGAGCCTATGCCGCCAGTAAATATGCCCTCGAGGCGTGGTCCGACGCGCTGCGCATGGAGCTGCGCCACAGCGGTATTCAGGTCAGCCTGATTGAACCGGGCCCGATCCGCACCCGCTTTACCGATAACGTCAACCAGACGCAAAGCGATAAGCCCGTAGAAAATCCGGGCATCGCCGCCCGCTTTACCCTCGGGCCGGAGGCGGTGGTGGAAAAAGTGCGCCATGCTTTTACCAGCGATAAACCAAAGCTGCGCTATCCGGTCACCCTGGTCACCCACGCGGTGGCGCTGCTTAAGCGCCTGCTGCCTGCCCGCGCGATGGACAAAATTATCCACGGCTGAGTTGAAGCGCGGAATGCCGCCCCCATGTAAAACAGAAATCGACTAACGAGAAATGCCCATGTCCGAACAGAATATTGTCAACATTAGCGAAGCGAACCTGCAGCAGACGCTACAGCAGTCCATGAACGTTCCGGTGCTGTTTTATTTCTGGTCTGCCCGCAGCCAGCACTGCGAACAGCTGACCCCGGTGCTCGAGCGCCTGGCAGCCCAATACAACGGCCAGTTCACGCTGGCGAAGGTCGATTGCGACGCCGAGCAGATGCTCGCTTCACAGTTTGGTCTGCGCGCCATCCCTACGGTTTATCTGTTCCAGAACGGCCAGCCGGTGGATGGTTTTGAAGGCCCGCAGCCGGAAGAAGCGATCCGCGCCCTGCTGGATAAAGTCCTGCCCCGTGAAGAGGAGCTGAAAGCTCAGCAGGCGCTGGCCCTGATGCAGGAAGAAAAATACGCCGATGCCCTGCCGCTGCTGAAGGAAGCCTGGCAGCTGTCGAATCAGGAAAGCCAGATTGGCCTGCTGCTGGCGGAAACGCTGATTGCTCTGCACCGTTCCGATGAAGCGGAAAGCGTGCTGAAAACCATTCCTCTGCAGGATCAGGATACCCACTATCAGGGTCTGGTGGCGCAGATTGAGCTGCTCAAACAGGCCGCCGACACCCCGGAAATCCAGCAGCTGCAGCAGCAGGTGGAACAGAATCCGGAGGATGCGCAGTTGGCCTCCCAGCTGGCGCTGCAACTGCATCAGGTCGGGCGTAATGAAGAAGCGCTGGCCCTGCTGTTCAGCCATCTGCAGAAAGATTTAGGCGCCGGCGATGGCCAGGCGCGCAAGATGCTGCAGGAGATCCTCGCCGCCCTCGGTACCGGCGATGCGCTGGCCGCCAAATATCGTCGTCAGCTCTATTCGCTGCTGTACTAATCCGTTGCCTTCCCCGGATAGCGCTGCGCTTATCCGGGCTACGCGAACTATGCGGAACGTAGCCTAAGTAGCCCGGGTAAGGCGTGAACGCCGCAACCCGGGATCGTTCACGGGCGCTTTTTCAGCTGCGTCACCACCAGCTGATGGCGGGCGTTGAAGAACTTCCGGTAGGTCAGATAGCCGGCGATAATCGTCGACAGGCTGGCGGTCGACAGCAGCATAAAGGTCACCATGATCTGGTACTTAATCGCCTTCACCGGGTCAATACCGGCAAAAATCAGCCCCGACATCATCCCAGGCAAGCTCACCAGACCGACCGTTTTCGCCGAATCGACGGTGGGAATCAATGACGCGCGAATGCTCTCGCGAATCAGCCGCGCTGAGGCCATCTTCGGCGTCGCGCCGAGGCTCAGTTTCTCCTGAATCTGCTGCTGCTCGCTGTTGAAGCGCTGGCCCATATTGTTGTAGCACAGCCCTACCGCCACCATGGCGTTCCCGGCCACCATCCCGGCAATCGGGATCACCTGCATCGGCACGAAGGCGATCGAGCCAGAAAACACCAGTACCGCCAGCGTTAGTCCAGCGCCAGTAGTGATGGCGATAAACGACGAGATAAAAGCTTTGTCGATATATTTACTGCGCTTCTTCGCATTCCACGCCGCGTTAAAGCAGATAAACAGCACCATCAACAGCGTCAGAACCGCATGATTGACGTTAAAGATATATTTCAGCACATAGCCGACGATTATCAGCTGCACGATCGCCCGGCAAATACTCCAGATAATATCTTTTTCCAGCGCCAGCTTTTCCCGATAGCTGACCAGAATAGCGATCAGCACCAGCACCATCGACAGCGCCAGCGATTCGTTCGTAATGTTATGCCCGTTCATGCTGTACCTCCTGCATATTTCCGCCGGCAGGTTGCAGCGTAATCACTTCATCGGCATGCGAAATTTCATTGCGATCGTGGGTGACCCACAGAACAGCGACCTGTTTTTCCGTTGCGTAGCCATGAATAATTTCATTCACATTCTGTTTATTACTTTCATCCAGCGCGCTGGTAATTTCGTCCAGCAGCAGCACGCGCGGCAGAAATTGTAGATTGCGGATCAGCGATACGCGCTGCTTTTCCCCTCCGGAGAGTTCGTTAATGGATTTTTCCAGCATATTTTCGTCAAGGCCAAAGCGCTGCAGGTCGGCCAGCAGCGCCTGCGGATCCGGTTGTTTATTGCGGATCTGCCACGGAAAAATCAGATTATCATAAACCGAATCACCGAACAGGGCCGGCGTCTGCGCGCAGTAAGAGACCTGTTGGCGATACCTTTCCGGCGACAGCGTCGCGACATCCGCATCGTCGAAGAACAGGCGCCCGGAGGTTGGGCTGAGCAGCGAGGCGATAATCTTCAGCAAGATACTTTTCCCGCAGCCGGAAGGGCCGGTAATCAACTTGAATTCTCCGGCGCGAAGCTGAAAACTAATATTGTGTAAAATAACGGCGTCGTCGGTCTTAAACCCCACACCGTCGAGACGCAAAAGCGCGTTATTTTCCTTCATGAGTCTTCCTGATTATTTTCTGAAACACCGCTAGTTTACCGCACTTTCCTTTCTCCAGGATGAGGAGAAAGATATACTCAGTTTAAACATGCGCTATTTCCTTGTAGCGCCCCGCCAGGCAACAAGACAGGAGGTTTTTGATGCTGATTTTTATTCCTATCCTTATTTTCGTCGCGCTGGTTATTGTGGCCGCGGCGGTGAAAATTGTCCCGCAGGGTTACCAGTGGACGGTGGAGCGCTTCGGGCGTTTTACCCAGACGCTGCAGCCGGGATTAAGCTTAGTCGTGCCGTTTATGGACCGTATCGGCCGCAAAGTGAACATGATGGAGCAGGTGCTCGATATTCCCTCGCAGGAGGTTATCTCCCGGGATAACGCCAACGTCACCATCGACGCGGTCTGCTTTATTCAGGTGATCGACGCGCCAAAGGCCGCCTACGAGGTCAGCAATCTTGAGCAGGCGATCGTCAACCTGACGATGACCAACATCCGTACCGTGCTCGGCTCAATGGAGCTGGACGAAATGCTCTCCCAGCGCGACAGCATTAACACCCGCCTGCTGCATATCGTTGACGACGCCACCAACCCGTGGGGGGTGAAAATCACCCGCGTCGAAATTCGCGACGTTCGCCCGCCGGCGGAGCTTATCGCCTCGATGAACGCCCAGATGAAAGCCGAACGTACCAAACGCGCGTACATCCTTGAGGCCGAAGGGGTGCGACAGGCGGAAATTCTGAAAGCGGAAGGGGAAAAGCAGTCGCAGATCCTCAAGGCCGAGGGCGAACGGCAGTCCGCGTTCCTGCAGGCGGAGGCTCGCGAACGGTCCGCCGAAGCGGAAGCCCGCGCCACCCAAATGGTCTCCTCGGCGATCGCCTCGGGCGATATTCAGGCGATCAACTACTTCGTGGCGCAGAAATACACCGATGCGCTGCAGCAGATTGGCGCCGCTAACAACAGCAAAGTGGTATTGATGCCGCTGGATGCCAGCAGCCTGATGGGATCGATCGCCGGGATCAGCGAGCTGATCAAAGAAGGCGCTGGCGATCGGAAAAAATCATGATCGGCATGATCCTCGCACACCCTCATCTGTTCTGGCTAAGCCTCGGCGGGCTGCTGCTGGCGGCCGAGATGCTGGGCGGCAGCGGATACCTGCTGTGGAGCGGCGTCGCCGGCGTGGTGACCGGCGCCCTGACCTGGCTCCTGCCGCTGAGCTGGGAATGGCAAGGCACGCTGTTTGCCGTTCTCACCCTGCTGGCGGCGTGGCTGTGGTCGAAATGGCTGCGCAAGAGCGTCAAAACGCAGCGCCCGGCCGATGCCCAGCTCAACCAGCGCGGGCAGCAACTGGTGGGCCGCCGCCTGACGCTGGATGCCCCGCTGGTGAACGGCCGCGGCCACGTCCGCGTGGGCGACAGCTCCTGGCCGGTGATTGCCGATGAAGACTTCGCGGCGGGCAGCAAGGTTGAAGTGATTGCCGTAGAAGGGATTACGCTACGAATCAGACCCGCCGTCCGTTAAGCCTGCGCCTTGCGATGGCAGCAGCCGGAAAGATTATCGATAATCGGGCACTCCGCGCTGTCGTCGCCGGGGCAGGATTCGGCCAGCGCCAGCAGGTGCGCGCGCATATTTTGCAGCTCGCGGATATGGTTCTCGATATCCGCCACTTTCTCCAGCGTGCGTTTTTTCACATCGGCGCTGTGCCGCGACGGGTCGTTGAACAGGGCCACCAGTTCGCGGCACTCTTCCAGGTTAAACCCCACCTGCCGCGCCTGGCGCAGCAGCGTCAGCTCATCGAGATGCTGCTGACTATAGGTGCGGTAGCCGTTTTCGCTCCGCAACGGCGGCGTCACCAGCCCCTTCTCTTCATAAAAACGAATCGCTTTGCTGGTTAAGCCGGTTTTTTTCGCCACATCGCTGATATTCATTTTTTCTCCTTGACCTTCCCCTTGCTGGAAGGTTTAACCTTCTTAATACTCGATGAAAGAGTGGGTCTGGTCAATCGTTGACCGGAAAATTATTCAGGAGTTATTTATGTCTAACACTATCGACCTGACGCTGGATGGCCTCTCCTGCGGCCACTGCGTCAAACGCGTGAAAGAGAGTCTGGAGCAGCGTCCTGACGTTGAGCAAGCGGAAGTCACCCTCACTGAAGCCCATGTGACGGGCAGCGCCAGCGCGCAAGCGCTGATTGATACCGTTAAACAAGCCGGATACGGCGCGGAGCTCAGCCACCCAAAGGCTAAACCGCTGGCAGAATCATCAATCCCGTCGGAAGCACTGACAGCGGCCACTCCTGAGCTTCCGGCAGCCCATGACGAAGATGACAGTCAACAGCTGCTGATCAACGGCATGAGCTGCGCCAGCTGCGTCTCCCGGGTACAAAACGCGCTTGCCGCGGTGCCGGGCGTCTCACAGGCGCGGGTTAACCTGGCGGAACGCACGGCGCTAGTGATGGGCAGTGCGTCCGCCGCAGAATTAGTGCAGGCGGTGGAGAAAGCCGGCTATGGCGCGGAGGCGATCGAAGACGATCTGCAACGCCGCGAACGCCAACAGGAAACCGCCCTCGCGACGATGAAACGTTTTCGCTGGCAGGCAATTGTCGCCCTGCTGGTCGGCGTGCCGGTGATGGTCTGGGGCATGATCGGCGATAACATGATGGTCAGCGACGACAACCGTTCGCTGTGGCTGGTTATCGGCCTTGTCACCCTCGCCGTCATGGTCTTTGCCGGCGGCCACTTCTACCGCAGCGCGTGGAAAAGCCTGAAAAACGGCACCGCCACCATGGATACGCTGGTGGCGCTCGGCACCGGCGTCGCCTGGCTGTACTCGATGAGCGTCAACCTATGGCCGCAGTGGTTCCCGATGGAAGCCCGCCATCTCTATTACGAAGCCAGCGCGATGATTATCGGCCTGATTAACCTCGGCCATATGCTGGAGGCCCGCGCGCGTCAGCGCTCCTCGAAAGCGCTGGAAAAACTGCTCGACCTGACGCCGCCTTCGGCGCGGGTCGTCACGCCCGAGGGCGAGAAAGATCTGCCGCTCGCGGAAGTTCAGGCCGGCATGACCCTGCGCCTGACTACCGGCGACCGCGTCCCGGTCGACGGCATGATAAGCCAGGGCGAAGCCTGGTTTGATGAAGCGATGCTCACCGGCGAACCGGTGCCGCAGCAAAAAGGCGATGGCGACGCCATTCACGCCGGGACCGTGGTGCAGGATGGCAGCGTGCTGTTTACCGCCAGCGCCGTCGGCAGCCAGACCACGCTGGCAAGAATTATCCGCATGGTGCGCCAGGCGCAGAGCAGCAAACCGGAGATCGGCCAGCTGGCGGATAAAATCTCCGCCGTATTTGTTCCGGCGGTGGTCGTCATTGCGCTGATTAGCGCTGCGATCTGGTACTTCTTCGGCCCGGCGCCGCAGATCGTCTATACCCTGGTCATTGCCACCACGGTACTGATTATCGCCTGTCCGTGCGCCTTAGGCCTGGCGACGCCGATGTCGATTATCTCCGGCGTTGGCCGGGCGGCGGAGTATGGCGTGCTGGTGCGCGATGCCGATGCGCTGCAGCGCGCCAGTGAACTCGACACCCTGGTTTTCGATAAAACCGGCACCCTGACCGAAGGCAAGCCGCAGGTGGTGGCAGTGAAAACTTTCGCTGGCGTTGATGAGCATACCGCGTTGCGTCTTGCCGCCGCGCTGGAGCAGGGCTCAAGCCATCCGCTGGCGCGAGCGATCCTTGATAAAGCTGCCGACGGCCCATTGCCGGAAGTCAGCGGCTTCCGTACCCTGCGCGGCCTTGGCGTCAGCGGCGAGGCGGAAGGTCATCGTCTGCTGCTCGGTAACCAGGCGCTGCTCAACGAGCAGCATATCAATACCGCCGAGGTGGAAAGCGAGATGACAGCCCAGGCCTCACGCGGCGCCACGCCGGTGCTGCTGGCGGTGGATGGTCGGGCCGCCGCGCTGTTCGCCATCCGCGACCCGCTGCGCGAAGACAGCGTCGACGCCCTGGCGCGTTTGCATCGGCAGGGCTACCGGCTGGTGATGCTTACCGGTGATAACCCCACCACCGCGAAGGCTATCGCCAAAGAAGCCGGCATTGATGAAGTGATCGCCGGCGTGCTGCCGGACGGTAAAGCCGATGCCATTAAGCGTCTGCAGAGCCAGGGGCACAAAGTGGCGATGGTTGGCGATGGGATTAACGACGCCCCGGCGCTGGCCCAGGCGGATGTCGGGATCGCCATGGGCGGCGGCAGCGATGTCGCTATTGAAACCGCGGCGATCACCCTGATGCGCCATAGTCTTCACGGCGTGGCCGATGCGCTGGCGATTTCGAAAGCAACGTTACGCAATATGAAGCAGAACCTGCTGGGCGCGTTTGTCTACAACTCGCTGGGTATCCCGATTGCCGCCGGGATCCTCTGGCCGCTGACCGGCACCCTGCTCAACCCGGTGGTCGCCGGCGCGGCGATGGCGCTGTCGTCGATCACCGTAGTGAGTAACGCCAACCGCCTGCTGCGCTTTAAACCAAAAGAGTAAACGCCGTCAGATGAAACGGGCGCCGACGTTGTTCGGCGCCCGTTTTTTTGCCGGGACAAGAAAAGCCCGCCGGAAGGGTGACGTGTATCACCATATGCGCTAGCATGAAGTCCTCACACTTCGGAGCGCGTATGGGCCTGTTAAACCGGATAAAAATGCTGTGGCGAGCCGCCGTCGGCTCGTCTTATTCCTGGCCTGCGATGGATATCGTCCTGCCCGGCGAACGCTATTTGCACCTCGTCGGCAGTATCCATATGGGCACCCGCGACATGGCGCCGCCGCCGGCGAAGCTTCTGAAAAAAATACGCCAGGCCGATGCGTTAATCGTCGAGGCCGATATCAGCGGCAATGAAACCCCGTTTAGCAATCTCCCCACTTACCCACCGCTGGCGGAACGCCTGAGCGATGCGCAGCTGAGCGAGCTAGAGGCGCGAGCCGGCGAGCTGGGCCTGTCGGTCGGGCTGTTCGACAGCCAGCCGCTGTGGCAGGTGGCGATGGTCCTGCAGGCCACCCAGGCGCAGAAGCTGGGGCTGCGACCGGATTACGGCATCGATTATCAGTTGCTGATGGCCGCCCGCGAGAGCAACATAGCGGTGATGGAGCTGGAAGGCGCCGACAGCCAAATCGCGCTGCTGCGCGATCTGCCCGACGGGGGGATGGCGCTGCTGGAGGATACGCTGACCCACTGGCGCACCAACGCCCGTTTACTGCAGGTCATGATCGGCTGGTGGCTGGAGCAACCGCCGTCGCGCGGCGCGGTATCGCTGCCGACGACCTTTAGCCAGTCTTTATATGATGTGCTGATGCACCAGCGCAACCTCGCCTGGCGCGAGACGCTGCTGGCCTTGCCGCCGGGGCGCTACGTGGTTGCCGTCGGCGCGCTGCACCTGTATGGCGAAGGGAATCTGCCGGATATGCTGACATAAAAAAAATGGCCAATATTGCTATTGGCCCGTCAAAGAGGAATTTCATCATTATTATTATCCCGGGATTTGCATCCCGGATCGTCTGATTGTCGCTCAAAGTGACCATCACTGCCAACACTATTGCGCAAGATGGTACTATTTTTTAGACAACCTGCGGGCGTATTCTGACGTCACGCAAAACCGGTTGGTAAGAAGGATAGCTATGACTCCCGCCGTTAAATTACTCGAAAAAAACAAAATTTCCTTTCAGATCCACAGTTACGATCACGATCCTAATGAGACCAACTTCGGAGATGAAGTGGTGCGCAAGCTCGGCCTCAATGCCGACCAGGTTTACAAGACCCTGCTGGTCGCCGTGAACGGCGATATGAAGCATCTGGCGGTGGCCGTCACTCCGGTCGCCGGGCAGCTGGATTTGAAGAAAGTGGCGAAAGCGCTGGGCGCTAAGAAAGTCGACATGGCCGACCCGATGGTGGCGCAGCGTATCACCGGCTATCTGGTGGGCGGCATCAGTCCGCTGGGGCAGAAGAAGCGCCTGCCGACGGTGATTGACGCCCCGGCGCAGGAATTTGCCACCATCTATATTTCCGGCGGCAAACGCGGGCTGGATATTGAGCTGGCGGCCAGCGATCTGGCGCAGCTTCTCGATGCGAAGTTCGCCGATATCGCCCGCCGCGATTGATAAAACGATCCCGGATAGCGGCGCACGCGCCTTATCCGGGATACCCAACTTGTAGCCCCGGTAAGCGTAGCGCCACCGGGGAAATAGCCAACCTGAAGCCCAGGCTTACTGCCAGCTCACCTCGCCTTTCGGCTCATAGGCGGCGGCATCCAGCGGCGAGTTCTTCTCGATATACTCTTTCAGCACTTCGGCATCGATAAAGCCGGTATTCACATACCCGGGTTTATCGGCGATGTTCGGATAGCCATCGCCGCCGGTGGCGTTAAAGCTCAGCGTCGCCATCCGATAGGTCTTCGCCGGATCCACCGGTTCGCCTTTGATTTTCAGATCGTTCAGCTTACCGTCTTTGGCCACGAAACTGACGTTGGCAAACTGCGGATAAGCGCCGGAATCCGGCTTCATCTGCGCGACGGCGGTCAGGTAATCCACTACCTCCTTGCCGTTCATATCGACATAGGTCAGCACATTGCCGAACGGCTGGACCTTCATCACATCTTTGTAGGTGATATCCCCCGCCTCAATGGAGTCGCGGATCCCGCCGCCGCTCATCACCGCGAAATCCGCGTTGCTGCGCGCCATTTGCGCCGCCAGCAGCAGGTGGCCCATATTGGTCTGCACAAAGCGCACTTTACTGCGGTCGCCCTCCAGATGACCATTCACGCTGCCGATTTTGACCTGCAGCTGCGCCTTGCCTTTGTTCTGGAACGGCGTCAGCAGCGACATCATCTGCGGGTTCTCGGCGATCTGCGGCGTATACAGCACCCGCTCGCTTTGGCCGTTATCGTAAGTCACTTTTTTCTTCAGGTTGACCGGGATCAGCTGATAGTGCACCAGCTTCATCTCGCCGTTGCGGAACTCAAAATCGGCGCGGCCGACGTATTTGCCCCACTCATGCGCCTGGACGATCCAGATGCCGTTCTGACGATCCGGAGCGCACGGGGTGCCTGGCACATAATCGACCTGCTTTTTATTTTCCGCCGCCATGCATACCGGATCCTGCGAGTGACCGCCGACGATCATCGCCAGCGATCCCGCAGGTAAACTCCGCGCCATTTCAACATCGCCCGGCGCATTAGAGCCGTGGTTGCCATTGTCGTAATGGCCCATATGGGTGGTGGCCAGGATCACGTCCGGCTTTTCATTCTGCTGCAGCTCCTGGATAACCAGCTTCGCCTCTTCCGCCGGTTTGCGGAATTCGATATCGGTGAAATATTCCGGATTGCCAATCTTGGCCGTATCGTCGGTGGTTAAGCCAATCACCGCGATTTTCAGCCCACCGCGCTTAAACAACGCCCAGGGTTTGAACAGCCGTTCGCCGGTGCTTTTCTGATAAATATTGGCCGACAGGAACGGGAACTTAGCCCACTTTTCCTGCTGGCGCAGTACGCTCAGCGGATTATCGAATTCATGGTTACCCACCGCCATCGCGTCGTAGCCGATGAGGTTCATGCCGCGAAAATCGGGCTCTGCATCCTGTAAATCAGACTCCGGTACGCCGGTATTAATATCGCCGCCGGATAACAGCAGGACGCTTCCCCCTTCCGCCGCCACCTCTTTCCGGATGCCATCGACCAGCGTTTTCTGCGCCGCCAGGCCATATTCGCCGTAGTCATTGCGCCAGAAATGGCCGTGGTGATCGTTGGTGTGCAGGATGGTAATTTTATAGGTTTTATCCTGCTCATAGGCCTGTGCCGACAGGCTGCCCAGCGATAAGGCGGCGAATAACGCCAGCGCTACGCTGTGTTTGAAATAATGCATGCTTCACTCCCTGACTTAATCCCAAGTGCCGAAAGTATAGCGAGTTAGTCGCGTTGACAAATATGTTTTCAGAATTGCGACTTCCTTCAAACCTTATCAGCAGGTATGTTAGTCGGATAATAATTCTACCTGCATCCTCTATACGCCTTCGCGTTGTATGGCATTGCGTCAGCCCGTTCGTCATATTTCCCATGCAGTAGCCGGGAAAATCAGGGCAGTCGCCATGGCGGACAAAAGACGAAAGCTATATAAAAAAGTGACGTGAACCTATGGCAATCAATCAGACAGCTCAACCCTTGTCCGGCCCCGCTGCGCCGCCGCAAAAAGCACGCACCTCGTTTGGCATCTTAGGCGCGATCAGCCTGTCCCATTTGCTTAACGATATGATCCAGTCGCTTATTCTCGCTATCTACCCGCTGCTGCAGGCGGAGTTCTCCCTTACCTTCGTGCAGATCGGCATGATCACCCTGACCTTCCAGCTCACCTCATCGCTATTCCAGCCGGTGATTGGCTACATCACCGATAAACGCTCGATGCCGTGGTCGCTGCCGGTGGGCATGTGCTTCACCCTCTGCGGTTTGATTCTCCTCGCGCTGGCCGGTAGCTTCGGCATGGTGCTGCTGGCCGCCGCGCTGGTAGGTACCGGCTCCTCGGTTTTCCATCCGGAATCGTCCCGCGTAGCGCGGATGGCCTCCGGCGGCCGTCACGGCCTGGCCCAGTCGCTGTTCCAGGTGGGCGGCAACTTCGGCAGCTCGCTTGGCCCATTGCTGGCGGCGGTGATCATCGCCCCGTACGGCAAAGGCAACGTCGCCTGGTTCGTGCTGGCCGCTCTGTTGGCTATTGTCGTGCTGTCGCAAATCAGCCGCTGGTATGCCGCGCAGCATCGAATGAATAAGGGCAAACCGAAACCGGCCATCGTTAATCCGCTGCCGCGCAAGAAGGTTATTCTGGCGGTAGGCATTCTGCTGATGCTGATTTTCTCGAAATATTTCTATATGGCGAGCATTAGCAGCTATTACACCTTTTATCTGATGCATAAATTCGGCTTAACGGTGCAAAACGCCCAGCTTCATCTGTTTGCCTTCCTGTTCGCAGTGGCTGCCGGGACGGTAATTGGCGGGCCTGTTGGCGATAAAATTGGGCGTAAATATGTGATTTGGGGTTCTATCCTCGGCGTAGCGCCTTTCACCCTTGTTTTACCCTACGCCAGCCTTGAATGGACGGGGATTTTAACGGTGATCATTGGTTTTATCCTCGCCTCGGCCTTTTCTGCTATTCTGGTCTATGCGCAGGAACTGCTGCCGGGACGCATCGGCATGGTTTCTGGCCTGTTTTTCGGCTTCGCCTTTGGCATGGGCGGCCTTGGCGCCGCGGTGTTAGGCCTGCTGGCGGACCATACCAGCATCGATCTGGTTTATAAAATCTGCGCCTTCCTGCCGCTGCTGGGATTCCTGACGATATTCCTTCCTGATAACCGGCAAAAAGCCTGATTAATCGGCGGCCAAAGTGCAACCCTGGCCGCCGTTAACCCTTGTGTCATCAGCCTGTTCCACGATTTCCCCCCGCCATTTTCCCTTCTGTGCCTTTTCATCGGCTAATTGCATTTTTTTGCACAACTCAAGAATTATTCATAAACAAAGTGAACGTTTTTGTCATAAACTATTACCCGGACAGGGTAGCAAAATGGACCGATACACCACTGGAAAGGAGACGGAATGCACCACGCAACACCGCTTATCACCACCATTGTCGGCGGCCTCGTGCTCGCCTTTATTCTCGGCATGATTGCCAATAAGCTACGTATTTCTCCTCTGGTGGGATATCTCTTAGCGGGCGTGCTGGCCGGACCTTTCACCCCTGGCTTTGTTGCTGACACCAAACTGGCTCCGGAACTGGCGGAACTTGGCGTCATTCTGCTGATGTTCGGCGTCGGGCTGCATTTCTCACTTAAAGACCTGATGGCGGTAAAATCGATCGCCATCCCCGGGGCTATCGCCCAGATAGCCGTGGCGACGCTGCTGGGTATGGCGCTCTCCGCCGCCCTCGGCTGGTCGCTGATGACCGGCATTGTCTTTGGCCTGTGCCTCTCCACCGCCAGTACCGTAGTGCTGCTGCGCGCGCTGGAGGAACGACAACTGATAGACAGCCAGCGCGGGCAAATCGCCATCGGCTGGCTGATTGTGGAAGACCTGGTGATGGTCCTGACGCTGGTCCTGCTGCCGGCGATTGCCGGTATGGCGGAGAAAGGCAACGTCGGCTTCGCGTCCCTGGCCCTCGACCTCGGGATCACCATTGGCAAAGTGGTGGCCTTTATCGCCATTATGATGCTGGTCGGCCGCCGGCTGGTGCCGTGGATCATGTCGCGCAGCGCCGCCACCGGCTCACGCGAGCTGTTCACTCTGTCGGTGCTGGCCCTGGCGCTGGGCATCGCCTTCGGCGCCGTGGAGCTGTTTGATGTCTCTTTTGCCCTCGGCGCCTTCTTTGCCGGCATGGTGCTTAACGAATCCGAGCTCAGCCACCGCGCCGCCCATGACACCCTGCCGCTGCGCGACGCCTTCGCGGTGCTGTTCTTCGTCTCCGTCGGCATGCTATTTGACCCGATGGTGCTGGTCCAACAGCCGCTGGCGGTGCTGGCGACGCTGGCGATTATTATCTTTGGTAAATCCGCAGCCGCCTTTTTCCTTGTGCGGATGTTTGGTCACTCGCCGCGCACCGCGCTGACCATCGCCGCCAGCCTGGCGCAGATTGGCGAGTTTGCCTTTATTCTCGCCGGCCTGGGAATGGCACTTAACCTGCTGCCGCAGGCCGGACAAAATCTGGTGCTGGCCGGGGCGATCATCTCAATTATGCTCAACCCGGTGCTGTTTACCCTGCTGGAAAAATATCTCGATAAAACCGAAACCCTCGACGAGCAGACGCTGGAAGAGGTCCTGGAAGACGAGAAGCAGGTGCCGGTCGATATCTGCAACCACGCGCTGTTGGTCGGCTTCGGCCGCGTCGGCAGCCTGCTGGGCGAGAAGCTGATGGCCCAGGAGATCCCGCTGGTGGTGGTTGAAACCTCGCGCACCCGCGTGGATGAGCTACGCGAGCGCGGGATCAGCGCGGTGCTCGGCAATGCCGCCAATGAAGAGATCATGGAGCTGGCGCATCTCGATTGCGCCCGCTGGCTGCTGCTGACAATCCCTAACGGCTACGAGGCCGGAGAGATTGTCGCTTCCGCACGGGAAAAATGTCCGAATATCGAGATTATCGCCCGCGCCCATTATGATGACGAAGTGGACTACATTATCGATCGCGGAGCCAATCAGGTGGTGATGGGCGAACGGGAAATTGCCCGCGCCATGCTGCGGCTTCTGGAAACGCCACCGGCCGGCGAAGTGGTCACCGGCTGATGTACTGCCCTCTCCCCGCCGGGAGAGGGACGCGCTTACCGATCCCAGTACGCCTCTTCCAGGCTGTCCTCACGCTCCGGCAGGCCGCGGGTTAAACGCGGCGAGTGCTGGTTCAGCACCTGATAGCTCACGCGGTTGGCATATTTACACACCTGCGCCAGCGAGGAGTAGGTCAGCCATTTGCATTTGTGCTTGCTGGAGTTGGGTACGTTATTGCGGTGGTAGTTATTGGCGGTGATGTCATGCAGCAGCGCCGCCAGCGCGCCGTCGCCTGCGCCGTTGGTGTTCATGATCTTCTCGGGGCCGCCCATATAGGGAGCGATATGGGAATATATGCGCAGCGGATTAACGCAATCCTGGTGACGCATCGCGCGGCTGAATTCAAACTGGTTAAACTCCGGGATCGCCCCCGGCAACAGCGGATGCTGGGTTTTACGCTTCGCCTCTTCTTCGGTGAAGCCCGCCATATACAGGCCCGCCGGGCCGGCGGTGCACAGCACCAGGTCGACCCAGTCCAGCGCCTTATTCGCCGCTGACAGCGGATCGGCAAAGCCGGTCAGCGCTTCCCCTTCCTCTTCGTTCATTGCCAGAATAGAGACATGCTCCTGCAGGAACTCCTGCCACCACGCCGGGTTATCGGCAATCACGTATTTGGTTCCGAGGGTTAACACCACCGGCACATCGTGCTTTTTGGCATACTCAATAGCCTTCATCGTGGCGTCCGGCATCGGCTCGCCCGGCTTGCAGCGGACCAGGTAAGAGGTCAGCACCAGCGCCGAGGCGCCGGCGATCACCGCTTCCGGAATGCTTTCCGGACGCAGCTTGTTCATGTGGCCCGGGCTGATGGCGAAGGTGCGCTCGCCGCTGTCACCGATCAGGGTAAAGCAGCGGCCAATGGCGCCGTCGACGCCCTGCAGATAGTTCAGATCGGTGCGGCTGGAGGTATTGCACAGGTAACGATAGGCGTAGCCGCCGATTTCGATATTGCTGCACATCACGCCAAGCAGCACCGAGCGATCGTCCGCCAGCACCGAGTAGTTGTGCATGGTATTGCCGATGGTGCCGCCGGCAAACTGATGGGTAATGAGATTGTTGCGCACCAGCTCCTGGTACAGCGCCTCGGCGACGTCATCTTCAATCACCAGCGAATGGCCCGCGCTCAGGCCGTAGCGCACGATAAACGCCTCATCCACTTTCGCTTCGATATCCACCAGCGTCTGGTCGATACCGACCACCCAGGAGACGCTGGATTCATTCTCCGGCTGAATTTGCTGCAGCAGCGGATCGCGGGCGTTAACGGGAAAATAGTGTTTAGATTTGCGTTTACCGGGAAATTTCATAGTGGCGCTTAAATAACAGGGAACAAGCGGGAAATAGTAGCATATTCCCCGCCCTGCGCGCGATCAGCGATAAGGCGCCGTCAGATTGACCATCATCTCAATATGCGCTGCGTCCGCATTAAGCGCCGGAATATATTCATATTGCTTGCCGCCCGCTTCGAGGAATATTTCCCGGTTCTGGACGGCGATTTCTTCCAGCGTTTCGAGACAGTCGGCGGCAAACCCCGGGCACAGCACCTGAATATGCTTCGTCCCTTTCTCGCCGAGCATCTTTAGCGTTTCATCGGTGTACGGCGTCAGCCAGGGTTCCCGGCCAAAGCGCGACTGGAAAGTCATCATCACCCGCTCCGGCGGCAGCCCCAGCGCGGAAACCAGTTCCCGCGTCGTATCGCGACAGCGCTGAGGATAATCATCGCCCTGGTTGGCATAGCGCTGCGGGATCCCATGATAGGAGAGCAGCAGCAGATCCGGTTCCCCATGGACAGCGAAGGAAGCGCGCACGCTGGCCGCCAGCGCATGGATATAGTCCGGATGTTCGGCATAGTCGCGAATAAACGAGATACCCGGAATGGCGCGCTTTTTCGCCAGAATCCGCGCCAGTTCGTCCCAGACGGCGGCCACCGTCGAGCAGGAATATTGCGGATACAGCGGCAGCACCACGATGTGCTCCACCCCCTGCGCCAGTAAGTCATCCACCGCGCTGGCCAGTGACGGTGAACCATAGCTCATGCCCAGCGCCACCGGGGTATCCGGCAGCCTGGCAGCCAGCGCCTGCTGCTGGCGACGACTATATACCATCAGCGGCGATCCCTCTTCCATCCACACGGACTGATAGAGCTTCGCCACGCGCGGGGAGCGAATCGGCAGTATGACGCCGCGCAGCAGCGGCCACCATAGCAGACGAGACGTATCCACCACCCGTTTGTCGCTGAGGAATTGTCGCAGATAGCGCTTCACCGCCCCGGGGGTGGGCGCATCGGGAGTGCCTAAATTGGCCAGCAAGATACCTGTTTTCGTCTGATGCATTACCGCCTCTTAACCATTTGAATCGCAGCCAATTGTAGCTGAAATGGCGCTAAACGGAACCAATCATAGCAAAAGGTAGAAATGAGATGAGTTCTCATCCTGCCGCAGCAGGATGAGAAAAGGCTTTATCAGCCGAGGATTTTTTCCAGTTCAGCGCGCACGTCAGCTACCGCTTTGGTGCCGTCGACTTTGGCGTATTTGGTGTTGCCCGCCTGCGCTTCTTTGGTGTAGTAGCCGATCAGCGGCGCTGTCATCTGATGGTATTCTACCAGACGCTTACGCACGGTCTCTTCCTGATCGTCTTTACGGGTGGTCAGCTCTTCGCCGGTCACGTCGTCTTTGCCTTCCACCTTCGGCGGATTGAATTTGATGTGGTATACGCGACCGGATGGCGCGTGGACGCGACGGCCAACGATGCGGTCGACGATCAGTTCGTCCGGCACGTCGAATTCCAGCACGTAATCAACGGTAATGCCCGCCTCTTTCATGGCGTCAGCCTGCGGAATGGTCCGCGGGAAGCCGTCCAGCAGGAAGCCGTTACGGCAATCTTCCTGGGCGATACGCTCTTTCACCAGCGCGATGACCAGCTCATCGGTCACCAGCTTGCCTGCGTCCATAATGTCTTTCGCTTGCTTACCGAGCTCAGAGCCGGATTTTACCGCCGCGCGCAGCATATCGCCGGTGGAGATTTGCGGAATACCGTATTTCTCCATGATGAACTGAGCCTGAGTTCCTTTACCCGCGCCCGGAGCGCCAAGCAGAATAATACGCATTACGAAAATCCCCTCAAAAGTCGATTCAATTTTTCAAAAACGCTAAACCATACCACCAGAACGGCGATGGCTCAAGGAAGGCGGTGCGGCTGAAACGGTTAATGGTGAGATATTTTATGCAATCCAATGTGAAATGCCCCGCCTGAGCACATCGCTCAGACGGGGCATTTATCCCGTTCCCGGCGTCGCGTCGCTCGGCCGGGCTACTCGTTCAGGTTCGCGTCAGGAAGCCAGCAGCTGGTTCATACGGCGGATAAACTGGTTCGGATCTTCCAGCGTGCCGCGCTCGGCCAGCAGCGCCTGATCCAGCAGCAGTTCCACCCATTCGCCGAACTGCGCGTCGTCCTGGGTATCGGCCGCGCGTTTCACCAGCTGATGCGCCGGGTTCAGTTCGAAGATGTATTTCACTTCCGGCGCCGCCTGGCCCGCTGCCGCGAACAGCTTCGCCATCTGAGTGCTCATCTCGTCGGCGTCGGTGGTGACGATCGCCGGGGTGTCGGTCAGACGATGGGTCAGACGCACCTCTTTCACCCGGTCGCCAAGCAGGTTTTTCACCCGCTCAACGAACGGCTCCAGCGCTTTTTCGGCTTCTTTGGTGGACTCGTCTACTTCATCCGCCAGCTTGTCCAGCGACTCGTCGGCTTTAGCGACAGACTGGAACGCTTTGCCGTCGAACTCGGTCAGATAGCTCATCATCCACTCGTCGATGCGATCGGAGAGCAGCAGCACTTCGATCCCTTTCTTACGCAGCAGCTCGAGGTGCGGGCTGCTCTTCGCCGCCGCATAGCTGTCGGCTGTGATGTAGTAGATCTTCTCCTGACCTTCTTTCATGCGTGAGACATACTCTTCCAGCGATACGGTCTGCGCGGAGGAGTCGGTATGGGTGGTTGCGAAACGCAGCAGTTTGGCGATCGCTTCCTGGTTGCTCGGATCTTCCGCCGGGCCCTCTTTCAGCACCAGGCCGAACTGTTTCCAGAAGGTTTGGTATTTTTCAGCGTCGTCTTTCGCCAGCTTATCCAGCATCTGCAGCGCGCGTTTGGTCAGCGCAGTGCGCAGGTTGCGGGTCACGCTGCTGTCCTGCAGGATTTCACGGGAGACGTTCAGCGGCAGATCGTTGGAATCGATCAGGCCGCGCACGAAGCGCAGGTAGTTCGGCATAAATTGCTCGGCGTCGTCCATGATGAACACACGCTGGACGTACAGCTTCAGGCCGTGTTTATGATCGCGGTTCCACATATCCCACGGCGCCTGCGACGGGATATACAGCAGGCTGGTGTACTCCTGCTTACCTTCCACGCGGTTGTGGCTCCAGGTCAGCGGGTCGCTGTAGTCGTGAGCGATATGCTTATAAAACTCTTTGTATTCGTCGTCGTTAACTTCGGATTTGCTGCGGGTCCACAGGGCCTGCGCCTTGTTGATTTTTTCCCACGAAACCACGGTTTCGCCGTCTTTCTCTTCCCGTTTTTCAATCTCAACCGGCAGCGCGATATGGTCGGAATACTTGCTGATGATAGAGCGCACGCGCCAGTCGTTGAGGAAATCATCTTCGCCTTCGCGCAGATGCAGGGTGATTTCGGTGCCGCGATCGGCTTTGGTGATATCAGCTACGGTATATTCGCCTTCGCCGGCGGATTCCCAGAACACGCCGTTTTCCGGCTTGTCGCCCGCCGCACGGGTACGCACGGTCACTTTGTCCGCCACGATGAAGGCCGAATAGAAGCCGACGCCGAACTGACCGATCAGCTGGCTATCCTTCGCCTGGTCGGAACCCATCGATTCGAGGAACGCTTTGGTGCCGGATTTGGCGATGGTGCCGAGATGGTCGATAACCTCTTCCCGGTTCATACCGATACCGTTATCGGCGATGGTCAGGGTGCGGTTGTCTTTATCAAACGAAACCCGCACGCGCAGCTCGCCGTCTCCCTCATACAAATCCGGCTGCGACAGCGCGCGGAAACGCAGCTTATCGGCCGCATCAGAGGCGTTGGAAATCAGCTCACGCAGAAAGATTTCTTTGTTGGAATAGAGGGAATGGATCATCAGGTGCAGAAGCTGCTTTACTTCTGACTGAAAACCACGAGTTTCTTGTCCTTTCATCTGATTCAACCTCAACAATGCCATTTTAAATGGGTAAAAAACCGTTGAGTGGGAGATGGGGACAGCGGGGAAATTTTTCAAGCGGAGGCGGCGAAGGCCGCCTCCATTTGTTCAGAAAGTAATCTTGTGGCGACCGGCCAGGGAGTGGGACAGAGTGGTGCCGTCGACCATCTCCAGCTCGCCGCCCACCGGCACGCCGTGGGCGATTCGGCTGGCGTCGACGCCATACTGCGCGCACAGCTCCGCGATGTAGTTGGCCGTCGCCTCGCCCTCAACGGTCGGGTTGGTGGCGAGGATCACCTCGGTGATCGACTCCGCCTCCAGCCGTTGCTCCAGGCGATCGAGCCCGATGTCATCAGGCCCGATGCCGTCGAGCGGCGACAGGTGCCCCATCAGCACGAAGTAGCGGCCGGAATACTGCCCGGTCTGCTCAATGGCATAGATGTCCGCCGGACTCTCTACCACGCAGATCTGGCCGTTTTCCTGGCGACGCGGGTTGCTGCAGATATTGCACACCTCCTGCTCGGTGAAGGTGCGGCAATCGGCGCAGTGGCCGATCTCCGACATCGCACGCGTCAGCGCCTGCGCCAGGCGCATCCCGCCGCTGCGATCGCGCTGCAGCAGGGTAAACGCCATGCGCTGCGCTGACTTCGGGCCGACGCCCGGCAGACAGCGCAGCGCTTCCATAAGCTGAGTTAACAGCGGGCTAGTTTGCATCAGAACGGCATCTTGAAGCCTGGCGGCAGTTGCATACCGGCAGAAACGGAAGCCATCTTCTCTTTCTGGGTCTCTTCGATACGGCGCGCGGCGTCGTTGAACGCGGCAGCCACCAGGTCTTCGAGCATCTCTTTGTCGTCTTCCAGCAGGCTTGGGTCGATCTCCACACGGCGGCAGTTGTGCGCGCCATTAATGGTCACTTTCACCAGACCCGCGCCGGATTCGCCGGTTACTTCCAGCTGAGCGATCTCTTCCTGCATCTTCTGCATTTTCTCTTGCATCTGCTGGGCCTGCTTCATCAGGTTACCCAGGCCGCCTTTTCCACCAAACATAGGCTTCTCTCTCAGTCAGTCATCGTTAAAGGTACTGAATGCCAGTCAGACTGGCATTCAAATGGGGCGAATACTCTCTTCATCCAGATCGGCGTCGAAGAAACGACGCAGGGTCTGAATGTTATTATCCGCGATAATGGCTTCGCGCGCCTGCGCGAGCTTCTCTTCATAAATAGCCTGCCGCCACTCCAGCGGCGTACGCATCGCGGGATTATCGTCTTCCACGATGGTCAATTCAACCGGCGTACCGTACAACACCCCCAGCGCTTCAGCCAGCTTTTGCTGCGCGCTGGCGGAATTGAGGTGGCGCTGGCTGGGACGCAGATGCAGACAGACGCGGCTGCCCTCCTGCTCTTTCCACGCGTTGAGCGCCACCTGCTCGACCAGCTTCGGTACCGCCAGCTGGCTCACTTCCGCCGCCCAGCTGTCGCGCTCGACCGCTTCTTCGGCGAGCTTGGCCGCCAGCTCCGGCGTCTTCTCATGCTCCAGCGCCTTTTTCAGCGCTTTGGGCGTGGCGACTTCGACTTTGGTCTCTTCCACCACCGTCGTCGCCTTCCAGCGATAGGCCTCTTTCTTCGCCGGGGCCTGCTCCAGCGCGGCCGCGGCCGGACGAGCCTGGACGCGCTCGGTAATCGAACTCAGTCGCTCCAGCGCAGCGTTATTCACCGGCCGCGCGCGGGAAGCGGCTGCCGGTTCACTCTTTTTTGGGGTGGTTGCTCCCTGGCTGCGCTGCAGGTGGCTGCGGGCCGCCAGCACCTGGCTGGTGGTCGGCGGCAAACTCTGCGGCGACTGTGGCGGCGGCGCGGCGGGGGCAACCGGCTGACGCGGCGCGGGCGCGGCGGCCTGTGCCGGTTGCACCTCCGGCTCCGGCAGCGGCTTACGCGGATGAAACGCCAGGGCACGCAGCAGCGTCATTTCGACGCCCATCCGCCGGTCCGGGGCGTAAGGCAGCTCTTTGCGGCCAATCAGCAGCGTTTGGTAGTAGAGCTGAACATCGCCGGGCGGTACGGTTCGCGCCAGTTCGCGCATCCGCACTTCGACCGCGGCCATGTCGGCGCCCAGCGCCGAAGGCGACAGCTGAACCATGGCGATGCGGTGCAGCAGGCTCTGCATCTCGACCAGCAGCGCCTCCCACTCGACGCCGCGTGCGGCGGCGTCATTGACGCCCGCCATGACCCGCTCGCCGTCGGCAGCAACCAGCGCTTCAATCAGCGACAGCGCCTGATCGTCATCAAGGGTGCCGAGCATGGTGCTCACCGATGCGGCCGTCAGCTGCCCTTCCCCACTGGCAATCGCCTGATCGGTCAGGCTTAAGGCATCGCGCAGGCTGCCATCGGCCGCCCGCGACAACAGCTGCAGCGCGCGGGGCTCAAAGGCAATCTGCTCTTCGCCAAGAATATGCTCCAGCTGATGGCGGATCTGTTCAACGTCCAGCGCCTTCAGGTGGAACTGCAGGCAGCGGGATAAGATCGTTACCGGCAGCTTCTGCGGATCCGTCGTCGCCAGCAGGAATTTGACGTGCGCCGGCGGCTCCTCCAGCGTTTTTAACAACGCGTTGAAACTGTGACGCGACAGCATATGGACTTCGTCGATGAGATAGACCTTAAAGCGGCCGCGGGCCGGCGCGTACTGGACGTTGTCCAGCAGATCGCGGGTATCTTCGACTTTGGTTCGCGAGGCGGCGTCAATCTCAATCAGATCGACAAAGCGCCCCTGTTCAATTTCCCGGCAGTTATCGCACACGCCGCAGGGGGTGGCGGTGATGCCGGTTTCACAGTTTAACCCTTTCGCCAGCAGACGGGCGATGGAGGTCTTCCCGACCCCGCGGGTACCGGAAAAAAGATAAGCGTGATGAATGCGCCCTAACGACAAGCCGTTCGCCAGTGCGGTCAGCACATGTTCCTGGCCGACGACGTCAGCAAAGGTTTGTGGGCGCCATTTACGGGCTAAGACCTGATAACTCATGGGCTGGCTCTGAAACGCTGGAAGGTGAAATCACGAAGGGGTCATGCTATCACAGCCCCGCCCGATCGGCGAGGCTATGTGGAGGGATTTGCTTAGTGGCCCGGGAACGGCACCAGACTGTAGCAGTGGATCCCCAGCTTCTCCAGGCGCTGTTCGCCGCCCAGATCGAAGAGATTGATAATGAAAGCGGCATCGTGCACTTCGCCGCCGAGGCGGCGGATCAGTTTGACCGTGGCGTCGATAGTGCCGCCGGTCGCCAGCAGATCGTCAACCACCAGCACTTTATCGCCCGGTTTAATGGCGTCAACGTGGATCTCCAGCTGATCGGTGCCATACTCCAGCTCATAGGTCTCGGCGATGGTTTCACGCGGCAACTTACGCGGCTTGCGTACCGGAACAAAGCCCACGCCCAGCGCCAGCGCGACCGGGGCGCCGAACAGGAAGCCACGCGCCTCAGTCCCTACCACTTTGGTAATACCCGCGTCTTTGTAGCGCTCGGTCAGCAGTTCAATGCTAAGCGCGTAGGCCTTCGGGTCTTCCAGTAAGCTGGTGACATCGCGGAAAAGAATGCCAGGTTTTGGATAATCCTCGATACTCTGGATGCTGTTCTTCAGATATTCAAGCTGCTGTGCAGTTGCGGTCATAAGTGTATGCCTGATTGAAACGGTATTACCCACGGGCGTGCAAAAGGGGCCAAAGAAACATTTGTTTAACCTTTGACCAGGCTTGCCCGCGCTCGAAAACGCCAGAATTTACTGGCTGTCGGCAACAATTGCAACAGGCATTATTGCGCATCAGTGCTTTTGTTGCTTTGCGTCAACCACCGGAATGCGCCACATAAAGATCAGCAGACAGGCCAGAATGACCAACAGCATGATGCGCACCCACGTAAGCTTAACCAGCCATAGCGAAATAGCAAAAGTCACCACGATCATCGCAATGGCGCGCGGTTTAGCGCCGCGAGGCATGGCGCGGTACTGTTGCCAGTGGCGAAGATAGCCGCCAAACCAGGAGCGATACAGCAGCCACTGGTGAAAGCGCGGCGATGAGCGGGCAAAGCACCAGGCGGCGAGCAGAATAAACGGCGTCGTCGGCAGCAACGGTAAGAAGACGCCCAGCGTACCCAGCGCTACCGCCAGCCAGCCGATAATGGTTAAAATAACAGGTGGCATAATGCGAATCGTTATCAAACAGATGAGGCTACTGTAGCACAGTTGGCTGACGGAAAATGGAGGGGGTTGGTGAAAACTGCTCAACTTTTACAAACGCTGAACGACCAGCTGAGTGAGCTGGCCGCGCTGGTGGCGCCGCTGGCGGAGCACGCGACCCTCAGCCCGCGCTTTGACCGCCAGCTCTTCCACACCCGCAGCACGCTGATGCAGGCCTATCTGGCGGAAGCCCAACACAACTTTAACCAGCTCCGCCAGGCCGTCGAGCGCCAGCAGCTGCCGCAAGTGGTCTGGATTGCCGAGCGTCTGGCGGCACAAATCGCCGCGCTGCGCCGTGAAACCGCCACCTGGTCCTTGCGCAGTTGGGACCACGCGTCGCCAACGTTGAGCCGCTGGCAGCGCCGTCGCCTGCAGCATCAGGAGTATGAGCGCCGCCTGCTGGCGATGCGCGACCAACGCCAGCGTCAGCTGGCGCAGGCGACCAGCCTTGACGAGCAGCAGCGGCTGGGGAAAGAAGTTGAAGCCTACAGCGGCCGGTTGGCGCGCTGCCGACAGGCGCTGGACAAGATTGAAAACGTACTGGCGCGGCTGACGCGCTAACAGGAGAGCCCGATGTCGCTGGAAAATGCATCCGATGAGGTCAAACTGGCCGTCGATTTAATCATGTTGCTGGAATCGCATCAGATCCCGGCGCAAACCGTGCTGAGCGCGCTGGAAATTGTCCGGCGGGATTATGCAAACAAGTTAAAAAACGCGGAAAGCGGGTCGCAAAACCCAGAGAAGTAGGATGTTGTCTCCGGCAGTGTGCTGGCAGTCTGGTCCTCTGCGCATGACGCCACTGGAGACAATATTGATGGAAAAAGTCAGTCAAACCCCACACGACGCGGTGTTTCGCCAGATGCTCATGCATCAGGCGGTCGCGAAGGATTTTTTGCAGTTGTACCTCCCCGCGCCGTTTCTGGCGATCTGCGAACTGGATTCGCTGCAGCTGGTCTCCGGTAGCTTTGTTGAAGAGGACCTGCGCGCCAGCTATTCCGATATCCTTTACTCACTGCGCACGCGTCATGGAGCGGGCTATGTGTACGCGCTGATTGAGCATCAGAGTACCCCGGACAAGCTGATGGCATTTCGCCTGCTGCGCTATGCGCTGGCCGCCATGCAGCGTCATCTGGACGCCGGCCACGACACGCTGCCGCTGGTGGTGCCGATTCTGTTTTATCACGGCAAAGTGAGCCCCTGGCCCTGGGCCCGCAACTGGCAACAGCTATTCGCCGATCCGGCGCTGGCGAAGGCGCTCTATAGCAATGATTTTCCGCTGGTGGACCTCACCGTAATGCCAGATAATCAGATCGCCCGTCATCGGCGGATGGCCATGCTGGAGCTGCTGCAAAAGCATATCCGCCATCGCGATCTGGCCGAGCTGCAGGTGCCGCTGATTGCGCTGATGACGCAAGGCTATCTGACAAAAGCGCAGCTGAATACGCTGCTGCGCTATATGTTGCAGGCGGGAACTACGGAACATCCGGGGGCGCTGATCCGCACGCTGGCGGCGCAGTCGCCCAGGCATAAGGAGCTGATGATGACCATTGCCGAATGGCTGGAAGAGAAAGGCCGTAAACAGGGACAGCAAGAGGGTGAGCAGGAAGCTACCCGCAGCATCGCCGCCAGAATGCTGGCGCGCGGCCTCGAACGTCAAACCGTGCAGGAGCTCACCGGGCTGAGCGATGAAGAACTCGCCGCGCTGGCGCCCTGATACAGCAGGGGCGGCTTTGCGCCGCCCCTCTTCGATCAGGACGCGGTGGTGGGCGCCAGATCGTCGCCTTTCCCGTCCCGTTTCACTTCGGTGACTTCATCGCCTTTTTCATTGCGCAGATGAACTTCCAGCTGGTTAAAGGCAATGTTGATGTCATTCTCCCGGCACAGGCGGTCGATGGCGCGGTTGAGCTCATCCACCGTGTAGCTGCGATCGCGCAGTTCTCGAACATACAGACGCAGTTCATGATCCAGGGTACTGGCCCCGAAGGTGGTGAAGAAAACCGCTGGCGCCGGCTCCTGCATCACTTTCGGATGATCGTGCGCGGCCTTCAGCAGCACCTCTTTCACCTTATCCAGGTCTGAGCCATAGGCGACGCCGAGGCGGATCACCACCCGGGTCACGGTGTCGGAGAGCGACCAGTTGATCAAGCGCTCGGTAACGAACGCCTTGTTCGGGATAATCACCTCTTTGCGATCGAAGTCGGTGATGGTGGTGGCGCGAATACGGATTTTGCTTACCGTCCCCGAGAAGGTTCCGATAGTGACCGTATCCCCAATGCGCACAGGACGTTCGAACAGAATGATTAGGCCGGAGACAAAGTTACCGAAGATCTCCTGCAGACCAAAACCTAAACCAACCGACAGCGCGGCCGCCAGCCATTGCAGTTTATCCCAGGAGACACCCAGCGCCCCGAATACCGTCATCGCCCCGATAGCGATAATCGCATAGTTGAGAATGGTGGTGATGGCGTAGGAGGTCCCCTGACGCATGTTGAGCCGCGACAGCACCAGCACCTCCAGCAAACCCGGCAGGTTGCGGATCAGCGCCCAGGCGACCATTGACGCCACAATGGCGAACAACAAACTGCCCATCGTCACGCTGCGTACCACGCTGGCCCCCGCCTCGGTACCGTTGTAGTGCCAGAGGGTAATGCTGTCGAGGTAGGCGAAAACGGTGATCAAATCAGACCAAATCGCCCAGAACATCACTGCGAACAGCGCGACCATCACCAACATGGTGATGCGCAGCGTCTGCTGGTTGACCTGCTCGAGAGCGATAGTTGGCTCTTCCTGCGGCTCGGCGCCTTCCGCCCCTTCCTTCACCAAATGTTGACGGCGCGCCAGCGCGCGGCGCCAGGCGATACGCCGCGCCGCCACGCTCAGGCCGCGCAGCACGGTCTGGTACAGCAGGTTCCAGATCATCACCAGATACACGGTCTCGATCCAGCGTCCCGCCAGACGCAGCGTCGTGTAGAAGTAGCCGGTTGCCGTCAGCACCATCAGGGCCACCGGAACGATAGACAACACCGTGATCGTCAGCAGGCGCAGGCTGTGCGACTCTTTATCGCGCCAACTTTCCCGGCACATCGGCCAAACCAGCACCGCGATCAGCAGTAAGTTGAAGAAAATCACCAACTGCCCCAGCACGTCGTCCATCAGGTTCAGCGGCGACAGTTCGGAAATCACCGACCAGAAATTCAGCGGCAGCAGCGCCAGGCTGACGCGAACAATCTGCCGCCGCCAGTGGCTGGTCAACTGCGCCGGCATATTAAAGTGGTTGACCGCGACGCCGTTCTTTTCCAGCACTTTCCAGCACAGGCCAAACACCAGCCAGAACATAGCCAGCTTTTTACTGTACGCCCACAGCAGTCCGCTAATATTTAACTGCATGGTGAGTAAGATCAGACCGATAGCCAGAATCAACAGCACCACCGGTAAGGCGCGGATCAGATCGATCAGGATCGCCTTCGGCGTATGCAGCTGGGTATCGTTGCGCAGCTGTCCCACCTGGGAAGCAAGCTTTGCCTGATAATCCTTGAGCCACTGCAGACGCCAGCGGATGAGGCCGGCAATCAACAGCAGCGGTAAACCGGCCAGGAAAGCGACAAACACCGCAGGCCACGCTTTTTCCCAGTTCACGGTGATTTTCATCGCCTTAAACTGACCTTTCAGCGCCCCCGGGAAGGCCTTAATCCACTCCCAGTCCATCGGTTTATTGCTGTTCACCCAGAAAATTTGCTGGGTCAGAATTTCCTTCAGACTGCTCGAGACGCTCATCAGCTGCTGCTGGTTGATCTGCAGGTTGATGGCCATCATCAGCTGGTTACCCAACTGTTTGTTGAACTGATCAAGCAGTTCGCGACGCATGTCGATCACTTCCAGTAGCGCGGCGTGGACTTCATCGTTCACTTCGCTGCTGTGCCCCTCCTCCAGTTTGGCGACAAAGGCATCGCTCTGGAACAGCGCGTCGCGCTGCTGGTTCACCTCAAACTGTTCAAGCCGCAGGTCGGCGATGCGGTTGGTCATATCCTGCAGCTCATCCGCCGACGGTAATGTCTGTTGCTGTTGGTAAAGAATACGCGACAGCAGCAGGCTCCCCCGCAGAACTGAAATTTGCTCTTTAATATCCCGTTCAGACTGCAGCGCGCGGTCGAGCCAGTTTTTGACCTGGATATTGCGCTGCACCAGCTGGTTACCGTTCTCTGTTGCCTGGATCAGCTTCTCGCTGAGCTGATGGTTAATATCCAGCTCCTGCTTGACCAGCGGGTTGGCCTGAATACGCGCCGTTTCGTCGGGGGTAACCGCCTCCTGGGCGGTTTTCTCGGTCAGGGTCAGCCGTTTGCTGTTCACGGCCTCCTGCAGCAGCTGTAGCTGATGCTCCAGCCGGTTGCTCCAGGCGGTGACGTAGTCACGCTGCTTCTGCAGGGTATCCTGCAGGATAGTGTTGCCTTCGAGGCTCTTGCGCTGTTGCTCGATCTGCGCGTTGAGCAATGCCTGTTGAGCCTGCAACAGCACCTGCTGGGTCGGGCGTAGGGTCTCGTCGCCCACCGAGGTGCCATTCAGACGATTGCGGATCTGCTGCAGCTGCTGGGAGGCGTTGAACATCGCATTTTGCACGCGTTCCGGCTGCGTTTGCAGGGAAACCAGTTGGCTGTTATAGGTCGCCAGATCGTTTTGCGCATTCTGCAGATCGTCCAGCGTCTGGGTGACGCGCGACTCCAGCTGACGCAGGGAGAGCGTACTTAGCGTTTTGCGCGTCGCGTCGTCGTTCGGGACATCGCTCAGGTTATTGAGGCTCTCCACCGCCTGGCGCAGCTTCGCCGGCGCCTGCTCGACCTGCTGTCGCAGCTGTGCCGTCTCGCTTTTGATACGCTCGATTTTATCCAGCGTTTCCAGCGTCTGAGTCAGATCCTGCTGGACCAGTTTGTCCTGCGGAGTCAGTTCTTTTTGCTTGTTTAACGTATTGAGCTGGCTCTGCACCTCTGCCCGATCGGGGAGATCCGCGGCGCGGCCCTGGACTGGGCTGAAAAGGCCAATAAAACAGAGCAGCGTGATAATAAAGATGAACGTGGCGCGTTGCCTGGAGATCGTGTGCAGCATAGTTAATATGAATGAATGCAAATGCCGGAGAATACCGGGGGTCGTCGCAAGCGCGCAGAATAGCACTTCTCAGCGCTGGCGAATAGCGGCGGACGGCGCTAAAAATTCACGCCCATCCGCGCGCTACCTTTAAGCTGACAAGCTCTCCGGGCCGCGTAGCGTCGGGCAGAATTGATACATCTCCAGCAGAATAGCGACGTAGTCCCGCGCTTCCGCATGCAGGTCGAACGAATCGGGGGCAAACAGCCAGTTTTCCATCAGCCCGGAAAGGTAGCTGCGCATTAACACGGCCGCCCGCCGGGTGAGTAAATTGGCAGGCAGCAGCTTCGCCGCGATGCACTCTTTCAAGGTCTGCTCGATACGCTCATAACTCGCCAGGGAGAGCTGCCGCTGGGCCTGCTGCACCACGGTCATTTCACCGACGAACTCACACTTATGATAGATAATCTCCATCATTAATCGTCGACGTTCTTCTGTCACTGTCGCTTCAAGAACATAGACTAGAATCTCCCTGATAACTGAGAGTGGATCGTTGGGGAATTTTGCCCGATACTCAATTTCGAGATCGCTAATACTGGCGTCTGACAGCTCCCAAATTTCGTTGAATAAATCTGATTTATTCTTGAAATGCCAGTAGATAGCCCCCCTCGTTACACCCGCAGCTTTTGCAATTGTTGCCAACGAGGTAGATGATACGCCTTGCTGCGAAAACAGACGCAGAGCAACATCCAGAATCAGTTGCCGGGTTTCACGTGCCTGTTGTTTGGTTTTTCGTGCCATAGGTTAATGACTTTACAGAGGTTACGTTTACATACATTTGTGAATGTATGTACCATAGCATGACCATAATAGAAAGACTGTAGTGGGTTTGTGGTTGTTTGAGCCACTGAACATTTTGAAATTGGACACTCGAGGTTTACATATGAACAAAAACAGAGGGTTAACGCCTCTGGCGGTCGTTCTGATGCTCTCAGGCAGCTTAGCGCTAACAGGATGTGACGATAAACCGGCTCAACAGGGAGCCCAGCACATGCCGGAAGTCGGTATTGTGACGCTCAAATCCGCACCTCTACAAATAACCACCGAACTGCCAGGCCGCACCAGCGCCTATCGCATTGCGGAAGTCCGTCCTCAGGTCAGTGGCATTATTTTAAAACGTAACTTCGTGGAAGGTAGCGATATCCAGGCCGGCGTCTCCCTGTATCAGATCGATCCAGCCACCTATCAGGCCAGCTATGACAGCGCCAAAGGCGACCTGGCAAAAGCCCAGGCGGCGGCAAACATGGATCAACTGACGGTCAAGCGTTATCAGAAACTGTTGGGCACCAAATATATTAGTCAACAAGACTACGATACCGCCGTTGCGACGGCGCAGCAGAGCAATGCGGCCGTGGTCGCGGCGAAAGCGGCCGTTGAAACCGCGCGCATCAATCTGGCCTACACCAAAGTCACCTCGCCGATCAGCGGCCGGATCGGTAAATCCGCCGTGACCGAAGGGGCGCTGGTACAGAATGGTCAAACGACCGCCCTGGCAACCGTTCAGCAGCTGGATCCGATCTATGTTGACGTCACCCAGTCGAGCAATGATTTCCTGCGCCTGAAGCAGGAGCTAGCCGACGGCCGCCTGAAACAGGAAAACGGCAAAGCGAAAGTGGAGCTGGTGACTAATGACGGGCTTAAGTATCCGCAGTCCGGCACGCTGGAATTCTCGGATGTCACCGTCGATCAGACCACCGGCTCAATCACGCTACGCGCTATTTTCCCGAACCCGGATCACACCCTGTTACCGGGGATGTTCGTCCGTGCCCGTCTGGAAGAAGGGATTAACCCTGACGCCCTGCTGGTACCGCAACAGGGTGTTACCCGTACGCCGCGCGGCGACGCCAGCGTCATGGTAGTGGGGGAAGGCGATAAAGTCGAAGTCCGCCAGGTCACTGCTTCTCAGGCGATCGGCGATAAATGGCTGGTCACTGACGGTCTGAAATCCGGCGATCGCGTTATCGTCACCGGCCTGCAAAAAATCAAACCAGGTGTGCAGGTAAAAGCGCAGGAAGTAGCTTCTGATGATAAACAGCAAGCCGCAGGCAACGCGCCATCAGAACAAACCAAGTCTTAACTTAAACAGGAGCCGTTAAGACATGCCTAATTTCTTTATCGATCGCCCCATATTTGCATGGGTGATCGCCATTATCATCATGCTGGCTGGGGGATTATCAATCCTCAAATTGCCGGTGGCGCAATATCCGACGATTGCGCCGCCAGCAATTTCCATTACCGCCATGTACCCCGGTGCTGACGCCGAAACGGTGCAGAACACCGTCACTCAGGTTATCGAACAGAATATGAACGGTATCGATCACCTGATGTACATGTCCTCAAATGGCGACTCCACCGGTACGGCAACCATTACGCTGACCTTCGAATCCGGTACCGATCCGGATATCGCCCAGGTTCAGGTTCAGAACAAGCTGGCGCTGGCGACGCCTCTGCTGCCGCAAGAAGTACAGCAGCAAGGGATTAGCGTTGAGAAAGCGTCCAGCAGCTTCCTGATGGTTGTCGGCGTCATTAACACCAACGGCACCATGAACCAGGACGATATTTCGGACTACGTGGCGGCCAACATGAAGGATCCGATTAGCCGTACCAGCGGCGTCGGCGACGTTCAGCTATTCGGTTCCCAGTATGCGATGCGTATCTGGATGGATCCAAACAAACTGAACAACTTCCAGCTTACGCCGGTGGATGTGATCAGCGCCCTGAAAGCGCAGAACGCCCAGGTGGCCGCGGGCCAGTTAGGCGGTACGCCGCCGGTGAAAGGCCAGCAGCTTAACGCCTCGATCATCGCACAGACGCGTCTGACCAATACGGAAGAGTTTGGCAACATCCTGCTGAAGGTGAACCAGGACGGTTCCCAGGTTCGTCTGCGTGATGTCGCCAAAATTGAGCTGGGCGGCGAAAGCTATGACGTAGTGGCGAAGTTTAACGGCCAGCCGGCATCCGGTCTGGGTATTAAACTGGCTACCGGCGCGAACGCGCTGGATACCGCCAACGCTATTCGCGCTGAACTGGCGAAGATGGAGCCGTTTTTCCCGTCGGGGATGAAGATCGTTTACCCGTATGACACCACCCCGTTCGTGAAAATTTCTATTCACGAAGTGGTTAAAACGCTGGTGGAAGCGATCATCCTGGTGTTCCTGGTCATGTATCTGTTCCTGCAGAACTTCCGCGCCACCCTGATCCCCACCATCGCGGTACCGGTGGTCCTGTTAGGCACCTTCGCGGTGCTGGCGGCGTTTGGCTTCTCGATAAACACCCTGACGATGTTCGGGATGGTGCTCGCCATCGGCCTGTTGGTGGATGACGCCATCGTGGTGGTAGAGAACGTCGAGCGCGTGATGGCGGAAGAGGGTCTGCCGCCGAAAGAAGCGACGCGTAAATCGATGGGACAGATTCAGGGCGCGCTGGTAGGTATCGCTATGGTGCTGTCGGCGGTATTTATCCCGATGGCGTTCTTCGGCGGCTCAACCGGGGCCATCTATCGCCAGTTCTCCATCACTATCGTTTCCGCGATGGCGCTGTCGGTACTGGTGGCGTTAATCCTGACGCCGGCGCTGTGCGCCACGATGCTGAAACCCATTCAGAAAGGCAGCCATGGCGCGACCACCGGCTTCTTCGGCTGGTTTAACCGCATGTTTGATAAGAGCACGCACCATTACACCGACAGCGTAGGCAACATTCTGCGCAGCACCGGTCGTTATCTGGTGCTGTATCTGATTATCGTGGTGGGTATGGCATGGCTGTTCGTCCGTCTGCCGAGCTCGTTCCTGCCGGACGAGGACCAGGGGGTATTCCTGAGTATGGCGCAGCTGCCTGCGGGCGCCACCCAGGAGCGTACGCAGAAAGTGCTGGATGAGATGACGAATTACTATCTCACCAAAGAGAAGGACAACGTGGAATCCGTGTTTGCGGTTAACGGCTTCGGTTTCGCCGGCCGCGGCCAGAACACCGGTATCGCGTTCGTTTCGCTGAAAGACTGGAGCCAGCGTCCAGGTGAGGAAAACAAAGTTGAAGCGATCACCGCGAGAGCAATGGGCTACTTCTCGCAGATTAAAGATGCGATGGTCTTCGCCTTTAACCTGCCGGCTATCGTTGAACTGGGTACCGCGACCGGCTTTGACTTCGAGCTGATTGACCAGGGCGGTCTCGGCCACGAAAAACTGACCCAGGCGCGTAACCAACTGTTTGGCATGGTGGCGCAGCATCCTGACGTGCTGACCGGCGTGCGCCCTAACGGTCTGGAAGATACACCGCAGTTTAAAATCGATATCGATCAGGAGAAAGCTCAGGCGCTGGGCGTCTCCATCAGCGACATTAACACCACGCTGGGCGCAGCCTGGGGCGGAAGCTATGTCAACGACTTTATCGACCGCGGCCGCGTGAAGAAAGTGTACATCATGTCCGAAGCGAAATACCGTATGCTGCCGGAAGATATCGGCAAGTGGTATGTTCGCGGCAGCGATGGTCAGATGGTGCCGTTCTCTGCTTTCTCGACCTCGCGTTGGGAATACGGTTCGCCGCGTCTGGAACGCTACAACGGTCTGCCGTCACTGGAAATCCTCGGTCAGGCCGCGCCAGGCAAGAGTACCGGTGAGGCGATGGCGCTGATGGAAGAGCTGGCGGGTAAACTGCCTTCCGGTATCGGCTACGACTGGACCGGGATGTCTTATCAGGAGCGACTGTCCGGCAACCAGGCCCCTGCCCTGTATGCCATCTCGCTGATTGTCGTCTTCCTGTGTCTGGCGGCGCTGTATGAGAGCTGGTCGATTCCGTTCTCAGTTATGCTGGTCGTCCCCTTGGGTGTGGTCGGTGCGCTGTTAGCCGCCACCTTCCGCGGGCTAACCAACGACGTTTACTTCCAGGTGGGTCTGCTGACCACCATCGGCCTGTCGGCGAAGAACGCAATATTGATCGTTGAATTCGCCAAAGACCTGATGGAGAAAGAGGGCAAAGGGCTGATTGAGGCGACGCTTGAAGCAGTACGTATGCGTCTACGTCCAATCCTGATGACATCTCTGGCGTTCATCCTCGGGGTAATGCCGCTAGTTATCAGCTCCGGCGCCGGCTCCGGTGCGCAGAACGCCGTCGGTACAGGCGTAATGGGCGGGATGGTGACCGCGACGATCCTGGCGATCTTCTTCGTGCCGGTGTTCTTTGTGGTGGTTCGTCGCCGCTTTAGCAAAAAAACGGAAGATATAGAGCACAGCCATCAGGTTGAGCATCATTAATCTTCACTCCTGAACAAAGGGCCGCTACCGCGGCCCTTTTTTATCACTGGCTGGCAAGGCACATATTGCCATTGTTTATTTTTCGTTCTGCATTTAATATATATTGATATGGCGCAGGCTATTTTTAGCAGCTTGTTCAACAACTCGGGATCGGCAAACACTCATTTACCAGGAATAATCTTACTATCATTATCCACGGGTCGGCGGTTTCTGAACGCGACAGCTGCCTGCCTTAAACCAATGATTCATAAGATTTCTCTATTTCTCCGGCTGTGGGCCAGCGCCTGCGAAATTAATTCGTCTATTTTTAAGATAATTTCTCTCTGATAATTGTAATTTTTCGTAATAGCACGATGAAATCTGTTGGAGAGTGGATTATAGTTAAATCAGCAGGATTACTCAGTTAGTGTCAGGTCAGTTAGTCGTGTTCATCCCACAACGGTGTTTGCTAGTCGTCGTTTAAACCACTCAAAAGGGGATGCGTTATGGACGAATACTCGCCAAAAAGACATGATATTGCACAGCTACGCTTTCTCTGCGAAACGCTGTATCATGACTGCCTTGCAAACCTGGAAGAGAGCAACCATGGCTGGGTCAACGACCCGACGTCGGCTGTCAATCTCCAGTTAAATGAATTGATCGAGCACATTGCCACATTCGCTCTTAATTATAAAATTAAGTATGCAGAGGATAATAAGCTGATCGCTCAGGTTGACGAATATCTGGACGACACTTTTACGTTGTTCAGTAACTACGGCATTAACTCTACGGATTTGCAAAAGTGGAAAAAATCCGGTAACCGACTATTTCGTTGCTTTGTCAACGCCAGCCGGGAAAACCCGGCCAGTCTATCGTGTTAGAATTATTACAATCAAAAGGTGGAATTATGTCTGATAAGCCATTAACTAAAACAGACTATTTGATGCGCTTACGTCGTTGCCAGACAATTGACACGCTGGAGCGCGTCATTGAAAAAAATAAATATGAACTGTCTGATAATGAGCTGGCGGTATTTTACTCAGCTGCCGACCATCGTCTGGCGGAACTGACCATGAATAAGCTATACGATAAAATCCCGACTTCTGTCTGGAAATTTATCCGCTAATTTACGCGTACTACGTGGTCTGCTGGCCGGACGGTACGGGTCAGCCGCCATAGGGTATCTTTGTGATAGACATCACATCATTCAGCCAACAGCAACCCTGTAACCGGTTTCTTTTTTATACTGCTACGGCCATCAACAGTCAGGTATAAGGAAGACCCATGAGTGAAGAAAAACGCAAAATGATCGCCGGTGAGCTCTATTTATCTGGCGACCCAACGCTTCGCGCCGATCGCCTGCGCGCCAGACAGTTGTTGCACCGTTATAATCATTCCGCCCCGGATGACCAGGAACAACGTCAGCATATTCTGGCCGAGCTGTTCGCTCGCGCCGGCGATGCGTATATCGAGCCAAGCTTTCGCTGCGACTATGGTTATAATATTTTTCTCGGCGCCGGTTTTTACGCCAATTTTGACTGCGTGATGCTCGACGTCTGCCCTATCCATATTGGCGATAACTGTATGCTGGCGCCAGGCGTCCATATTTATACCGCCACTCATCCGCTGGACGCCGATGCGCGTAATAGCGGCCAGGAATACGGCAAGCCGGTAACTATTGGCCACAATGTGTGGATTGGGGGTCGGGCAGTGATCAATCCCGGCGTGACCATTGGCGATAATGCGGTCATTGCGTCCGGCGCGGTGGTCACCAAAGACGTCCCTGCCTGTACCGTCGTCGGCGGTAACCCGGCACAGATCATTAAGCGCCTTCCGCCGACAAATCCGTAACTGTTATGCTTTTCTGTAACTGATCTGTTACTTTCTCCGCAGAATATTGCAACATAAAATAGCCTTCAGGCTGAGCCTGCCGCGCCTGGTCCGCCGGGCGCGGCAGGCTCATTGCAGAATTCGAGGACCAAGATGACAGAAATACAACGCCTGCTGATTCACACCATTGACGAACTCAACGTCCAGGAAAAACGCGATAATCGCCCGCGTTTTAGCATCAGTTTTATCCGCAATCATCCGGGACTGTTTGTTGCCATGTATGCCGCGTTTCTGGCGACGCTGGTGGTCATGCTGCGCTCTGAAACGCTGGTAGACTCGGTCTGGTTGCTGGTGGTGCTGTTCATTCTGTTCAACGCCTTTTTCTTCTTTGACGTCTATCCACGCTATCGCTACGAGGATATCGATGTCCTCGACTTTCGCGTGTGCTACAACGGGGAATGGTACAACACCCGCTTTGTCCCCCGGCAGCTGATCGACCGTATCCTGCAGTCGCCAGACGTCGATAGCGAGCAGAAGGCGCAGCTCAAAAAGATGGTCGCCACCAAAGGCGAGCTCTCCTTCTACGATGTCTTTACCCTCACGCGCGCCGGTGCTGCGCAATAAGGCGATTTAGGGTCCGCAGCGCCGGGAGATAGCGAGAAGCAGAGGTATTGCCATACCCAAGCACCAGTCCGCTCCGCGCTCGCTGCGGGTCGAGATAGAAATGACTTAACGCGGCGGGCGCCAGCTGAAACTGGCGCGCCTGCTGCGCAAGCGTCCGGTCATTAACGCCCTCCATCGCCACCGTCAGGTGCATCCCCCCTCCCCCGCCGAGAACGTCGCACGGCACGGTTATCTCTTGCGCCAGCGCCTCGCGCAGCTGTTGCTGACGTTTACGGTACAGGCGGCGCATCGCCGCCAGATGGCGCGCATAGTGTCCCTTCTCGATAAAGCTGGCCAGCGCCCGCTGTTCAGCACGGTGTCCCCCGCGCAGCAGCGCGCCAATGGCGTCCTGAGCAGCATCCGCCAGCGCGGGCGGCATAACCATAAAACCGATACGCAACGCCGGAAACAGCGTTTTGCTGAAGGTGCCGAGATAGACCACCGGGGCATCAGGCACCATTCCCAGCATCGCCGGGATCGGTTCTCCGCTATGGCGAAACTCGCTGTCGTAGTCATCCTCCACAATCCACGCCCCGTGCCGGCGGGCATATTCCACGAGCGCCAGACGGCGCCCGGCGCTCATGATGCTCCCACAGGGATACTGGTGTGAAGGAGAGGTGAAAATGAGCCGGGGCGGCTCCGCGACGCCGTTGGCAATACACATCCCTTCATCGTCGACAGCCATTCCTCTGACCCGCAGTCCCGCCCGCTGAAAGCCACTCCTCGCCCCCAGGTACCCCGGTTCTTCCAGCCACACGCTGTCGCCCGGGTTGGTCAGTAGCGAGGCGCATAAGTTGACTCCTTCCAGCGCGCCTTCGGTGATGACGATCTGCCGGATATCGCACCGGATGCCCCGGGAGAGCGCCAGATGACGAGCGATAGCCTCTCGCAGCAAAGGATCGCCCGCGGCTTCGCCATAACCCAGCAGCGCGCTACCATCTTCGCGTAGCACGTTATCCATCAGTCGCCGCCACAGCGGCAGCGGGAAATAGTTTACCGCCGGCATGCCTGGCGTAAATGCCAGCGTCGGTGAGTCGCGGCGCATCGCGGCTGGCAGCCTTTGCAGCCGCTCAGGCAGCACGACGGGTGGCATCTGACCCGCCTCCTGGCGGCAGGAGGCGAGTGGTGCCACCTGCGTTCCCTGACGGCTCCGTGTCAGGTACCCCTCCAGCGCCAGCTGTTCCAGTGCGGCATTGACCGTATTCCGCGACAGGTGTAGCCGTTCGGCCATCACCCGCGATCCGGGTAAACGGCAGCGGGCCGTCAGGGTTCCCTGCAGGATAGCGTCACGTAAGGTGTGGTAAAGGGCGCGCTGTAAGGTTTCGACCGTGCGGTTCCGCATCCCCTGCGTCAACAGCGTAAAAAACCCCTCGTCCGGTATATTCATATTGCCTCCTCGTGGCCCCATAAAAACATACTCTAATGGCACTTTTTATGGAACCAGCGAACGCGTACGCTGCCTGTAAATCCCCAATAAGGAAACCGCAATGTGCGAATATAATCAGTTTGGCCAGGCGCTCGGCGTCGCGCTGCCTGACTGGCAGCCGCGCCCCTGGCCGACACGACAGGTATTACAGGGCAGCCGTTGTCGACTCGAACCGCTGACTCTTGCTCATGCCAGCGATCTGTTCGCCGCTCACCAGCTGGCGCCAGACGCCCGCAGCTGGACGTGGCTGCTGCGTGAACCTGAGAACAACCTTGCAGAATTCAGTGCCTGGGTGGAGCAGGTCGCCACGCTGGCAGACCCGATTCATTTTGCCGTCGTTGACCAGCAGCGAGGGAAAGCGGTCGGCTCGCTGGCGTTAATGCGTATCGATATCGCTCATGGTGTGGTAGAGGTGGGGCATGTGCATTTTTCACCGCTACTGAGCCGAACGGCCATGGCCACCGAAGCGCACTGGCTGTTGATGCAGTATGTCTTTGATACGCTCGGCTACCGTCGCTATGAATGGAAATGCAACAGTCTTAATATCCCATCAGCCCGGGCGGCAAGGCGGCTGGGGTTTCAGTACGAAGGACGTTTTCGCCAGGCGCTGGTGAGTAAAGGACACAACCGGGACACGGACTGGTTTTCGGTGATAGACGGCGAATGGCCGGGGCTGGATAACGCCATGCGCCAATGGCTGGCCGCCGACAATTTTACCGCCGACGGCCAACAGCGCCGCTCGCTGGAGAGTTTCCGTTAACGGCGTTTTTTGCGCCCCTGCACCGCTTTGAAGCGGGGGTTGTTCTTACAGATAACGTACAGCCGCCCTTTGCGTTTAACCAGCTGGCAATCCGGGTGGCGCTGTTTAGCGCTACGTAATGAGTTGACGACCTGCATCATGCTTTCCTTTTCGCATCAATAAAGCCGCCGAAGCGCTGGCGGAATCGGGCTGCACTGCCTTCATTGGCGAAGGTTTTTTGTTTGCCCGTGTAGTACGGATGCGATTTCGAGGAGACGTCGATCGTCACATACGGAAAAGTTTCGCCATCGAGTTCAATCACGCGATCGGTGCGGATAGTTGAGCCGACTTTAAAATACTCATTCGCGCTGGTGTCGTGAAACACCACCGTACGATAGGGAGGATGGATATGGGCTTTCATGCTGACCTCTTTATTACGTTATAACATAACAATAAGGTTACGCCGTGCTGTGACAAAGATCAACCCTGCTCAATTTAAGGGTAAGGTGATAAGGCGAGTTTCCCCGCCTTTGGCGTCAGGGTGCCAGACGGTGGGCGATGGCGCGGAGCTGTTCCGCAATGGCCTGCAGATCTTTTCCCTGCTCGATTCGGGCGCCGCTGGAATGGCGTATCACCAGGCGCGCCGGCAGAATGGATGAGGTATGAGGCGCCCCGCTGGTGCTGGCGAGGATCCGCCGCACCGCCTCTTTCCCCTGCAGGTCGAGGTCGAGCGACACGGTACTCAGCGCCGGATAGAAAAAGGAGCTTTCGTAAGTATCGTCATAGCCAATAACCGACTTCTCACCCGGCACCGCCACCTGATGCTGATGGAAGGCGCTGAGCACCCCCAGCGCCATCTGATCATTACCCACCAGCACAGCGCTGAAATTAGGCGTTTCGCGCAGCATCTGCAGCGCGCCGGCGTAGCCGCTCTGCGCATCCCAGTTGCCGTGCAGGACGGTCACCGGCTTCAGACCGTAACCATCCAGGGTCTCCAGCCAGCTTTTTAACCGGAGTTTGGCCGAGACTGAGCTGTCCGGCCCCGCCAGCAGGGCGATCTCCCGATGCCCCATCTCATAGAGATATTTGACGCTGGCCCGGGTGCCGTCCGCCGGGTTAAACGAAACGTTAAACACAGAGCTGTAGGGATCAACGTCGAGAAACAGGCAGACGATATCATCGTTGTCAGCAGCGATTTTCTGCGCCTGTTCGGTCTCCAGCGGCACGTTGATAATGACTTTATCCACCCGCTGAGATTTCAGCTCATTGATGGAATCCTGGATACTTTGGTTGACGCTCTCATCGATCATCGAAATCAGAACCTGGTAACCTTCCAGGTTGGCATAGCGTTTTACCGCCGCCGCCACCTGGGAAGGCGCATGCCAGGCCAGAGAAATAGTCACCAGCCCGACCGTCTGGCTCTCCTTCCCCACCAGCTGCTGCGCCAACCGGTTTGGCACATAGCGTAAGGCCTCTATCGATTTCTCCACCTTGCGACGCGTCGCTTCGGATACATTAGCTGATTTGTTGAGTACCCTGGACACGGTCTGGTAAGAGACGCCCGCATGGCGTGCGACGTCTTCCAGAGTAGCGCTTTTAGACTTCATGGTCCGGTTCCTTATGTTGTTATCCCATGATTGTAACAGGGGCCATTTGAAAAAACGCTCACCGCCACCTCTCACTGCAAAACAATAGCGATAAAAGTATTACGTTCACAATACAACGAATTGTGAATCATCTCACCCATCGCAACAAAAACCACCGTGATTATTTGCAGTTAGTCACACAATAATCATATCTCATTTGCCTGAAGTTACATTTAGGCATTTTATGACACCAGTTATGTGAACGTAATACAAAACAATAAGAGGATAGAGATGAACACTACACTGCGCGCCCTTTCAGTCGCGTTAGCCGCTGCGCTAATCGCTCCTTCCGCGTTTGCGGCCACCGCCGCGATCCCAACGATCGATTTCCATGGCTATATGCGCGCCGGGGTTGGGGTCTCCGGCGACGGTAGCGAAGCGGAATGGCAAAAAAATAAGCTGGGCCGTTTGGGGAACGAGTCGGATACCTACGGCGAGCTGGAGCTGGGCTCTGAGGTCTATAAGAAAGATGACGTCAGCTTCTATCTCGACAGTATGGTCAGCATGGTCTCCGACGGCTCTAACGATAATGAAACCACGCTGAACGATGATGCACAGTTCGGCTTACGTCAGTTGAACCTGCAGATAAAGGGGCTGATCCCTGGCGATCCGAATGCGGTGATCTGGGGCGGTAAACGTTACTACCAGCGCCATGATCTGCATATCATCGATACCAAATACTGGAACATTTCCGGCTCCGGAGCCGGGGTGGAAAACTACACCCTCGGCCCGGGCGCCGTCTCGCTGGCCTGGATCCGCGGCGATGCCAACGATGTTGACTATCGCGTCGATGGCGACAGCAACGTCAATATCAACTATATCGATTTACGCTACGCGGGCTGGAAGCCATGGGCGGGCTCGTGGACCGAATTCGGTATCGACTACGCGATGCCAAACACCACCAAAAAACAGGATAGCTACGGCGGACTGTACGATGCTGACAACGGCGTCATGCTGACCGGTGAAATCAGTCAGGATATGCTGGGCGGCTATAACAAAACCGTGCTGCAGTACGCCAACAAAGGCCTGGCGCAGAACATGGTCTCCCAGGGCGGCGGCTGGTACGATATGTGGAACTACGTGAACGACGCCACCGGTTATCGCGTGATTAACACCGGCCTGATCCCGATTACAGAGAAGTTTTCTATCAACCACGTTCTGACCTGGGGCTCGGCGGATGACATTACCGACTATACCGACAAAACGCGGATGCTGTCGCTGGTCGCCCGCGGGCAGTACCAGTTCACCGACTACGTGCGCCTGATTGGCGAAGTCGGCGGTTTCTATCAGAAAGACAGCTACAACAATGGCACCAGCTACAAACAGGCCGGTGAGAAATACACCATTGCGTTGGGCCTGGCGGACGGGCCAGACTTTATGTCACGTCCGGAATTACGCATTTTTGCTTCATATTTGAATGATTCCGAAGATGGTAAACCGTTTGAAGACCAGACGGCGAATAATACCTGGAATTTCGGCGTGCAGGTTGAGGCCTGGTGGTAATTGCGCACGGCTAAGACTCATACGTTATTTTTATCTCCTGCTGTAAGACTGTTAATTATCTTCCGGTAAACTTTATTGCCACTGCTGTCTTTGTCTTATTTTCGGGATAACCTGCTTTCAGGTTATCCCGTTTTATTTATTTCCGGGCGGCAAAATGTTCATCCAGAAGCTGACGCAGCGCATCGGACTGTTTACCGAAAATAGCATGCACCTGCTGACCAAGAATAATAACCCCTAGCGCGCCCTGCTGCTGTAATGCTTCGGAGTCCACGGCCGCAAGATGGCGAACGCTAACCCGCAGACGGGTAATACAGGCGTCCACTTGCGTAATATTCGCTTCGCCACCAAAGGCCTGAATAAGCGCCTCGATTTGCTGTTTTTCCGCCTCGCTTAATGGCTGTGCCGGACGCGCTGGGGAGAAATAGTGCAGGAAGGATTTTAAACTCACCATAATAAACTCCAGGTTTAAGATAAAAAAAAGCCTGCTCGTCAGAGCAGGCGTGGAGAAGAAGAAATTACGCGTGACGACGGAGAATACGGCAATCCCATGCCGTCAGGGTCAGTGGAGCCGATACCGCCGCGTCGGTCAGGCAATCCCAATACCCTTGCGGCAGGGTTAGGGTATGGTTTTGCGCGCTGTAGTTCTGCAGGAAGATAAATGCGTTGTCACCGTCGGTGCGCGCAGTCGCCACCACGCCGGGTGGTAACTCCGTCGCTATCGCCCGCGGCAGGGCCAGCTCCTTGCTCAGGGCGGTAAAGAAATCGCGCTGGAAGGCTAAATCGTTGCGGGAGGCCACATGCCAGGCTTTGCCTTTCCCGAACGCGTTCACCGTCACAGCCGGCCGTCCGGCATAAAAATCATCCCGGTAGGTGGCCAGCGCCTGGGCGCTCTCGATATGGATCAGTTCGCAGAGATGGCGCACCTGATAAGGGCCCTGCAGACCGCACTGATTCCCGGCAAGCCCCTGCACCAGATTAAACTCGCCGTCATTCAGGCAGTCGATCTCTTCCGCCCAGATCCCCAGCAGATTGCGCAGCGGGCCCGGGAAGCCGCCGAGATAGCAGAGATCGGACTCATTGACGATACCGGTCCAGTAGGTGGTCACCAGGTGGCCGCCGTTGGCGACAAACGCCTCCGCCCGACCGGCAAAGCCGTCGCGCACCATATATAACATCGGGGCAATCACTAACTGATACGGCGTTAAATCGACATCGGCGTCAATCACATCGACGGCGATGCCCTGCTCCCAGAACGGGCGGTAGTGCTCGTTGACCGTCTTCTCATATTCCATCCCAAGATTGCGCGGCCCCTGGGCGTCATCCAGCGCCCAGCGGTTCTGCTGGTCGAAGATAATCGCTACTTTCGCCTCGGTGCGACAGCCCCTCACCTCCGGCAGCTTGCTGAGGATCTCGCCGAGCTGGCAGACTTCGCGGCCAATGCGGGTATCAATATGTCCGACGTGGTCGACCACTGCGCCGTGAAATTTCTCAACCGAACCGCGGCTTTTCCGCCACTGGAAATACTGCACCGAGTCGGCGCCATGCGCCACCGCCTGCAGCGAGGAAAGAATATGCATTCCCGGCTTCTTCAGTTTGCTGGTCGGCTGCCAGTTGGTGGCGCCCGGGGTGGACTCCATCAGCACAAACGGTTTGCCGCCCTTCAGGCTGCGCATCATGTCGTGATACATCGCGGTGTAACAGGCCAGCGCGGTTTCGTCTTTATCGCGGTGCCACATCGGATAGCTGTCCCAGGAGATGAAATCCAGCGCCTCCGCCAGCTGCCAGTAGTCGTAATCGTAGAAATACTCCATAAAGTTGGTAGTCACCGGCAGGGAGGCATTCGCCGCCTTCAGCGGAGCAATTTCATGGCGGCAGAAATCGGTCACCTGAGCGGTGTTAAAGCGATGCCAGTCAAGATTAAGACCGTGGATCGACATCTCGCCCTGCGGCGCAGGCGATTCAATCTGCGACCAGTCAGTATAGGTATGACTCCAGAAGGTGCTCCACCAGGCCTGGTTGAGGTTCTCCAGGGTCTGGTAACGCGCCTTCAGCCAGTCGCGAAAACGGTTCTGGCAGAGATCGCAATGGCATTCACCGCCATATTCGTTGGAAATATGCCAGCCCAGCACCGCCGGGTGTGAGGAATAACGTTCTGCCAGCAGGGTATTGATTTTCCGGGTTTTCTCGCGATAGACCGGTGACGACATACAGTGGTTGTGACGGCCGCCGTGCAGGGCCGGCACCCGATCGCACCCCACCCGCAGAACCTGCGGATAGCGCTGCGACATCCACGCCGGACGCGCGCCGCTCGGCGTGGCCAGAAAGACATGAATGCCGGCGGCATACAGTTTATCGAGGATAATATCCAGCCAGGCGAAATTAAATACCCCTTCGCGTGGCTCCAGTTTCGCCCAGCTAAATATTCCCACCGACATCACATTGCATTTTGCCTGCTGCATCATGGCAATGTCTTTATCAATAATATCGGGGTCATTCTCCCATTGCTCCGGATTATAATCCGCGCCATGCAGCAGCGTACTAACCTTCGGATGTAAAGGTGCAAATTTATTCATAATAAACTTCCTGAAAAAGACGACAAAAAATTAATTAAAAACTTTTACCGACGGCAATACTTTTCCCTGGCAATCAAATAGCGCCTGATTTTCACGTGCATTACCCTCTTTCCACTCGTCGTGGATATATTTCATCCCCGCCGGGGTGGCCCAGGTATTTCCCGGCACGGCAATCCATGTAGGCTCCCAATAGAAAATACCTTTGCCACGCTGGTCTGGCACATCAACCACCGCCTGCATTAAATCGTGAATATAGTTATATTGCCCCTGTACGCTGGCGGGATATCCCCCATCCTTTTCCTCTTTCGCCTGGAAACTATTTTCCGCGTTATCGCAGTTGGCCAAGGTATAGGCATAGGCCGCCTCGACGACGATGACGTCTTTGTTATAGCGTTTGCTGATGTCATCCATATTGGCCTTCAGGGCGCTGATCGGGCCATTCCAGTAGGTGTACATCGACAGACCAATCACGTCATACGGTACATGGCGCTTGTCGATCTCATCAAACCACCAGCGGAAGGTATCGTTCTTGGTCCCTTCGGCCAGATGCAGCATGATTTTCACCTGCTCGCCCTGGCGCAGGTTCTCCTTCAGGCCAGCGATAGCCGCGTTCAGCAGGCCAGCCAGCCGGTCGAACTCTCCGCCGCCCTGCCCCCAGCTTTTCCCTTCCGGCCACAGGATGCCGCCGTTGATTTCGTTGCCGATCTGCACCATATCCGGCAGCACGCCCGCCTGCTTAAAGCGGGCGATGGTATCGCGGGTATAGTCATGAATCGCCGTTTTCAGCTGCGGGTAATCCAGCTTTTCCCAGGCTTTCGGCTTGAACTGCTTGCCGGGATCGGTCCAGAAATCGCTGTAGTGAAAATCAAGCAACAGCTTCATCCCCTGGGCTTTCGCCCGTTTCGCCAGCGCCAGGGTGGTGGCCAGATCATTGTTCCCACCGCCATAGTCCTCGCCGCTCGCCGATTGCGGATCCACCCACAGACGGAGGCGGACATAGTTGACGCCGTTCTCTTTCAGAATAGCGATCGGATCCTTGCGCTGATTATTCTGATCGTAGAACGTCGCCCCGTGCTTTTCGGCGTCCAGCAGCGTGGAGATATCCGCGCCTTTGATAAAGTCCGCCGGCATGCCCTGAAACGCGCGGGTTGCAAGCGCGTCCGCGGCCAGAGAAGAGGTGGAGAAACTGCATGCCAGACAAACCGCAAGCCATGCGGGTGTGAATCTTTTCATGTGCTTATCCTTTAGTACTGCCCGAGGTCAGGCCGGAGACGAAGTATTTTTGTAGCGCCAGGTAGAGGATCGCCACCGGTACGGCGATCAGCACCGCCCCAGCCGCGTAGGTGGTGTAGCTGGCACCCATTTTTTGCGCCACCAGGTTATACAGACCGATAGGCAGCGTGTATTTATCCGGGGTACGCAGGATGGTGCTGGAGAGGATGAAATCCCCCAGCGGCCCAGTGAACGAGAACAGCGCCACCACCGCGAGGATGGGCCTCGACAACGGCATGATGATCTCGATAAAGATGCGAAAGCTGCTGGCGCCGTCCATGCGAGCGGACTCATCCAGGTCTTTAGGGATCGCGTCGAGATACCCTTTCATCAGCCAGGTATTCATCGGGATCATCCCCCCGACGTAGATCAGCACCAGCGCCAGATGGCTGTTAATCAGGCCAAGCAGTTGCGACAGGACAAAGATGGCAATCAGCGCGGAAAACTGCGGGATCATCTGCAGCAGCAGGAACAGCATCAGCCCGTTCTGCCGCCCTTTAAAGCGGAAGCGGGAGAAGGCGTAAGCGGTAAAGCTAACGCTAATCAGGGTCAGCACCATGGTCAGGAAGCTGATTTTCATCGAGTTCCAGTACCAGGTGAGGTAATTCACATTGCCATTGAACAGATCGGCATAGTGCTGGAACGACACATTTTCCGGAATGATTGAGGTACTGAGCAGGCTATTGCCGGCGTTCAGCGACGCCCCGACCGTCCAGACCAGCGGATAGATAATCACCACTGAGACCAGAATAACCACCAGCCAGGTGAGAGAGAGCCGGATCCACTTTTCGCGTTTAATACTGGGTGATTGAGCCATGTTGCTTCCCTTACGCCATGTCGTCATTTTTGAAGGATTTGGTGGCGCGGAACTGCCACAGCGCCAGGCCGACGACAAAGATCGACAGCAGGATCGTGATGGTCGCCGCGATGGCGTACTGCGACGAAGACATCGTCAGCTTATAGATCCACGACACCAGAATATCCGTCCCGCCGGCGTTAGAGCCTGCCACCGCAGGGCCGCCGTTGTTGAACAGGTAAATGATATTGAAGTTATTAAAGTTGAAGGTGTACTGGGTGATGATGATCGGCGCGATCGCATACAGCACCAGCGGCAGGGTGATGGTGCGCAGACGGGTAAAGGCGCTGGCGCCGTCCATCGTCGCCGCTTCATACAGATCGTCCGGGATCGCCTGCAACACGCCGGTGGTCATGGCAAAGACAAACGGGAAGCCAAGCCAGGTCTGCATCATGATCAGCGCCGTTTTGGTCCAGAACGGATCGGTGAGCCATGCCTTCGGACTGATGCCAAAAAAGGACAGGATCGCGTTGTTGATGACCCCGAAGGAGTCGTTGAACATGCCGGCAAAAACGAGAATGGTGACAAACCCCGGCACCGCCCACGGCAAAATAAAGATGGTGCGGATCAGCGGCTTAAAGCGCAGATCTTTTTGGTTCACCAGAATCGCCAGCAGCACGCCCACCGTACACTGCAGGGTGGTCGCCAGCAGCGTCCACACCACGGTCCACTGCAGCACATCCAGGAAAGTGGAGCGCCAGATGGAGAGGGTGAAAATATTAATAAAGTTTTTCAGCCCCACCCAGTCCACCAGCTTCGCCGGCGGGGTGTGGTACAGGTTGTAGTTGGTGAAGGCGATGGCGAAACCGAACAGAATCGGAAAGATCACCACAAACACCAGCAGAATAAAGCCCGGGGTGATCATCAGGTACGGAAAGCCGTCGCTCAGCAGCATCTGGTACTGCTTACGCACGCTGTTGAGGGCGATCCCCTCATCGCGTTTTTTGCCGTTGAGCCACGCATCCCGCAGCGAGAGAAAATAGATCAGCACGCCGAAAGCGACGATCAGCACGCTGATAATCCCCTCGGCTAACAGGAAGATAGAGTTATCCCGCGGTACCTCTTCACCCAGGGTATATAACCCCCACAACCCCTCACGCAGGAAATCATAAAAAATCCCCAGAAAGCTGCTCAGCAGCACCAGGAAGACCAGCCCTTTCAGCCACTGGCGATGATAAAACTGACCGAAACCCGGCACGATTGCCAGCAGCAGGCCGCACCATGCATGGCGCCCGGGCCCGCGTGCGTCGCTAAAATTTTCGCTGGAATGGATGCTCACACTCGACTCCTTCTACAAACGGGAGGTCCCCCTCCCGCTCGGTGACTTCACGTGACGGTGAATTACTGATTGCTGGCCTGCATCGCTTCGATCTGCATCGTGATCTGTTTCACCGCGTTATCAAGCGCGGCCTGCGGCGCCTGCTTACCGGTGAGGCTCAGTTCAAGCGCGGCGTTGGCCGGCCCCCACACTTCCCCCATCTCGGGAATGCCCGGCATCGCTACCGCTCGCGCCGACTGGATGGCGACGGCGCTGGCCTTTTGGTCGTTTTTAATCACCGGATCGTCAATCATCGCCTTCAGCGGCGGAATTTCGCCAGTGGCGACATAGCGGGCTTTCACATACTGCGGCTGGTTGATGAACTCGATAAACTGTTGCGCCAGCGCTTTGTCTTTACTCCAGGTCGATACTACATAGCCTTTGACGCCGAGGAAGGAGCTCATCGGCTTGCCGTCCGGCAGGGTCGGCAGGGGCGCCACGCCATAGTTAATGCCAGCGGCTTCATACGGCTGGAAGGCCCAGGGGCCGTTGATCACCGCCGCCGCTTTTTTCTCGGTAAACAGGGAATCGATGGCATTCAGCCCGTTATCGCCGAGGATCCCCGCCGGAAAGACCTTCTCGGCATAGAATTTTTTCAGGAAGGTGACGGCTTCCACGGCGCCGGGGGTATTGAGACCCACCTGCTGCGGGTTAAAGCCGCCGCTGTCGTTTTTAGCAAAGATATAGCCGCCCATCGGGCCAATCGCCCCCCAGCTGTAATAGATCTGGTCAAACTTGGCGAGCAGGCCGTATTTGTTCTGCTCGCGCTGGGTTTTCGAGTAGTCCAGCCAGGCCTGCAGGCTGTCCAGCGGCTTGTCGATCAGGTCCTTGTTGTAGATAAGCACCAGGGTTTCCACCGCCTTCGGGATCCCATACAGCGCGTTGTCCATGCGGAAGGCATTGATGGAGGCTGGCGTAAAGGCATCCTGTTTCGCCTGATCGACGCTGAGCGGCGAGAGTAGTCCCTGAACCACGGCGCCGCCGAGCTGGTCATTCGGGATCACCAGCACGTCCGGCCCAATGCCCGCCGGGCCGTCGAGGCGCAGTTTTTCCAGTTGCTGGGCGTAGGGCATCTCCTGGAGATTGACCTTCACGTTGTATTGCTTTTCAAAATCGCTAACCGCGGTTTTGATGCCAGCGGATTTTTTAATGTCCTCCCAGACGTTAAGCTGCCCGGCGGCATGCGCCTGCAGGCTGGCGAGTTGCCCCGCCGCCAGGGTGGTAAGGATCAGTGCAGCAAGCGTGTTCTTTTTCATTATCAACCTCATGTGAAGGTATAACAATTTAATGGTTTTTATTTGAATTCCGTCTGCCAGTTAGAAAAATAAATCTTTTCAAACTGCCGTATTACGTGGAAAACATGTTCTGATGCGCTTTTGTTATACGCTACGCTTTGATCGTTGATAAAACTACCATAAGCTGCCAGTTGTGTGATCATCCTTGCAGAAATGAAACGTCCCTGTATGGCGCAAAATCCGCGGAAGTTATAGTCAGGGCATGATTTTACTGCTGTTGAACATCGTCACACTGATTTGTTACACGTAATACAAATCACACTCAACATAGCGATAAGCCAACGGCAAATAACAGCTACTCACTCCGGGGAATGTGGATGTCCAATATACGACTGAGGAATGTCACCAAAAGGTTCGGCAGCACGGTGACGCTGCACCAGGTCAATCTCGATATTGAAGATGGCGAGTTTGCCGTCTTCGTCGGCCCTTCCGGTTGTGGAAAATCGACGCTACTGCGCATGATTGCCGGGCTGGAAGAGGTCAGCGAAGGAGAAGTACTGATCGGCGATGAGGTGATGAATGATGTCGTGCCCGCCCGCCGCGGCGTGGCGATGGTCTTCCAGTCCTATGCGCTCTATCCGCACATGACGGTGGCAGAGAACATGGGCTACGGGCTGAAGGTGAATAAAGTGCCGAAAACGGAGATCCGTCGCCAGGTGGAAATGGTGGCTAAAACGCTGCAGCTCTCGCACCTGCTGGATCGTAAACCGAAGCAGCTCTCTGGCGGCCAGCGGCAGCGCGTGGCCATTGGCCGGGCGATCGTGCGTAATCCCCGGGTATTTATGTTCGATGAGCCGCTCTCTAACCTTGATGCGGAGCTGCGCGTCGATATGCGCCTGCATATTGCCCGTCTGCACCAGGAGCTGAAGACCACTATGGTGTATGTCACGCACGATCAGGTGGAGGCGATGACGCTGGCCGATAAAATCGTGGTCATGAACTACGGGAAAGTCGAACAAATGGGTTCGCCGATGGCGCTGTACTACAATCCGGTCAACAAATTCGTCGCCGGCTTTATCGGCTCGCCGAAGATGAACTTTCTGCCGGCTATCGTCAGCGACTGGCAGCCGGAACGCTTAACGGTCACCCTCGCGCAGGACCATCAGCTGGCCCTGAATATCGCCACCCAGCCGCTGAAGCCCGGCGCTGCGGTGACGCTGGGGATCCGGCCGGAGCACCTCACCCCGGAAGTCGCCACCGGTACCGTGGTGGAGTTTCAATGTGAAGTGGTGGAGCGTCTGGGCAACAATACCTATCTGTTCGGCCAGTGCTACGGCCACGACAACGTCAAGGTTCTGCTGCCCGGCGACGTCCATTTCCGCCCCTGGCAGAAAATTAAGCTGGCTTTCGATGAGCGCTTCTGCATGGTGTTTGATGAGAACGACCTGCGCATCAGCGCTGATATCCCGGCGCCGGATGCACACTAGCTAACATATTGCTGTCATCTGCGCAGCGTATGCTGCGACTGAATGCCGGAACACACCCTGCCCGGCATTCACACCCTCATTTTTATTCTGCTACATCGGAATCATCCTTCTCTCCCGGCATCGCAGCCTGTTGTGATGCCGGCTTTTTCCCCAAACGACGCGTTTTCTCCCGCTGCGCCCGAATTATCTTTCGCATATACTGATGACACCCGGCGAACGATAAGGACACAGGCATGAGGACCCGGCATCTGATGGCGCTGTTTACAGGAGTGCTGATACTGGCCATCATCCTGCCCATTTCACTCAGCATCTGGCAGGCGGCGCGGCAGGCCAAAATGCAGTTCTATCGTGAACTGGATGACTATTCCAACCGTATCGTCGTTCGGACGCTGCAGGTTGCCGACCAGGCCCGGGAAGCGTTACGAGAGGCTGACGCACACACCGCCGCCTCCTGTAGCCCTGAACATCTGCTTACGCTCCGCCGCATCGCCTATACCCATCGCTACATTCAGGAAGTGCTCTGGCTGCGTGATTCCGTGCCGCAATGCTCCTCCCTGGAAGACCATAGCGTCGCGGTCACCTTCCCCCCGCCGGACCACATTGCCCCCGACGGCTATCGCACCTGGCTGACCTCAATTAACGATCTTGGCCTCGATCATCAGATGACGGCCATGGGCAGCCGGCAGCACATGGTGATGATCGACCCCGTCTCCTTTATTGATGTCGTTCCCGCCAGCGAAGAGAAGATCCATACCATGCTGTTTGGCCTGGACCACCAGAAAATGGTGATCAGCAGTCAGCCGCTGCCGGCGAAAGTCTGGCAACGCATTAAAGATCCGCATGTGGATATGCTTACTCTGGATAACACAGTCTACCGGATCCAGCGCATTCCCGAGCTGGGCTCTGGCATCGTAACCTGGTCTTCAACCTTGCCGCTGCAGCAGCGCATTCGACAGCAGCTGTTCTTCTGGCTCCCTGCCGGCATTTTCACCAGCCTGCTCGCCACCTGGCTGCTGCTGCGTCTGCTAAGGCACCTGCGCTCACCGCGCAACAGCATGCTGGACGCCCTCAATTCCGAAGCGATTCAGGTTCACTATCAGCCGATTATTTCGTTGCAGGACGGGAAAATTGCCGGGGCCGAGGCCCTGGCCCGCTGGCAGCAGCCCGATGGCACTTTTTTATCGCCGGATATCTTTATTCCCCTGGCCGAGCAGACCGGGCTCATCACGCAGCTGACGGAAGATATCGTCAGGAAAATTTTTACCGATCTCGGTCCCTGGCTGCGGCAGCGGCCGGAAGTGCACATATCCATCAACCTGTCGGTAGATGATTTACGCTCGCCCACCCTACCGACGTTGTTACACGATCAGCTGCAGCACTGGGGGATCGCTGCCGAACAGATCATCCTTGAAATCACCGAGCGCGGGTTTGTCGACCCGGAGACCACCATGCCGGTGATCGCTCACTACCGTCAGGCCGGGCATCGGATCTCGATTGATGACTTTGGCACCGGCTACTCCAGCCTGAGCTATCTGCAGAAACTGGACGTCGACACGCTGAAAATCGATAAATCTTTTGTCGATACCCTCGAGTACCGGCCGCTGACGCCGCACATTATTGAAATGGCCAAAGCGCTCAATCTGGCCACCGTCGCCGAAGGGGTGGAAACCGAAAGCCAGCGCGACTGGCTGCGCCAGCATGGCGTTCAGTACGCCCAGGGGTGGCTTTACAGCAAAGCGCTGCCAAAAGAGCAGTTCATTCTGTGGGCAGAGCATAACCTCCATGCGCATTAAGCGGCGGGTGGCTTGAGCGGAACGTCAGGGGGCGCTACTTCAGATAGGATTTAATCACCTGCATCACCGTCTCCAGATCCGCTTCGCGCTGCGTCTCGTCAGGCTCTTTCACCACATGGTCGGTAAGATGCCCCTGAATAACCTGCAGCATCATGCCGTTGACCGCGCCGCGGATCGCCGCCAGCTGCTGTAATATTTCAGCGCACTCATGCTCGCGATTAAGCATTTTCTCTAACGCGGTACTCTGCCCCTGAATTTTCTTCAGCCGGGTCAGTAACATCTTTTTGTGTCGAACTGTATGTGACATTGCACGATCCACCGTTTCATTCTGTCCGGGATTACCGACCTGCGTGGTCAGCAACGCCTGCCAGCATACCATGATCCCTTTTGTCAGCCGCTTTTTCTACTGGGGGGTAGTATTTTACTACTGGGGGGGAGTAGGATAAACGCACTTTTGGCAAGGATCCCGATATGAACGATTTCACTTCCCTTCTGCAGCAGGGCAATGCCTGGCTGTTTATTCCCAGCGCGATACTGCTCGGTGCCCTGCACGGCCTTGAACCGGGCCATTCAAAAACGATGATGGCCGCCTTTATCGTGGCGGTACGGGGAACGTTAAAACAGGCGGTACTGCTGGGGCTGGCGGCCACGGTTTCGCATACGGCAGTGGTCTGGCTGATCGCCATGGCCGGCCTGTGGTTTGGCCGCGGCTGGAACGCGCAGACCTCTGAACCCTGGTTTCAGCTGGTCTCAGGGATTGTCATTGTGCTGATTGCCTGCTGGATGCTCTGGCGCACCTGGCGCGAATCGCAGCCCCACACGCACCACGATCCCCATCACGAACATGATCATCACCACGAACATGATCACCACCATGACCATCACCATGACCATCACCATGCGTCCTCATCCGCCGCGCCGCTGGTGGCGGAGGAGTGGCAGGACGCGCATCAGCGGGCCCATGCTCAGGAGATCAACCGGCGCTTTGATGGCCGCCAGGTGACGACCGGGCAGATCGTGCTGTTTGGCCTGACCGGCGGGCTGATCCCCTGCCCGGCGTCCATTACCGTGCTGCTTATCTGTTTACAGCTGAAGAAATTCTCGCTGGGCGCCACGCTGGTGCTGGGCTTTAGCGTTGGTCTGGCGCTGACGCTGGTGGCTTCCGGGGCCATCGCCGCCCTGAGCCTTAAACATGCCACCCGCCGCTGGCCGTGGCTTAACGACCTCTCGCGCAAGGCGCCCTGGTTCTCAGGCTTACTGATTATTGTGGTGGGGATCTACATGATGCTTCATGGCCTGAGCGGCCTGTAAGCGATGAAAGGCCCTCTCCATGATGAAGAGGGCGATGGGTTAATTCAGGAGACTATTTCCCGGGGAGGGCTGACCGCGTTGCGGCTGAGGGGCTGGCTGAACCACGGTAGGCACAGCTGGATCAGCGGCCCAATCGACAGCGCGTAGATGACGGTTCCGACGCCAAATTTGCCCCCCAGCAGCCAGCCAATCAGCAGTACGGAAAGCTCGATCGCCGTCCGGATACCGCGCAGTGACCAACCAGTGCGAGCATGCAGACCGGTCATCAGGCCATCGCGCGGCCCGGGGCCAAAGCCCGCGCCAATATACATTCCGGTAGCGATAGCGTTCAGCACAATCGCTCCTACCAGCAGCGCACTGCGCGCCACCATCGACTCCAGCGGCGGCAGGACGGCCAGCGTGGCGTCCGCCGCCAGTCCCAGCACGATGACATTGCTCACCGTACCGAGCCCCGGCATTTGCCGGATCGGGATCCACAGCAGCAGTACCGCCGCGCCGGTCAGGATAATCACCGTACCGAAACTGATACCCAGCTGTTTAGCCACCCCGAGATGGAAAACATCCCACGGATCGGCGCCGAGATTGGCATGCACGAAGAGCGCCGTTGACACGCCGTAAAGCACCAGACCAATATATAACTGCAGCAGGCGACGAAGCATATTTTTTCCTCAACATCATTGCGAATGCCCTCATCATCAGCAAAAATGGACTGATAATTAATGGCCAGTTTTGGAAAAGTGGATCGCTATGTCAGCCCGACGCTTTGGAACCCAATCGCTGGTACGCCTGCTCGGCAACTGGCAGGAGACCAGCTCACGCACGCCGCTATGGCGCCAGCTGGCGGAAGCGCTCCGCCTGCTGATCCTTGATGGTCGCCTGACGCTGCAAACGCGCCTGCCCGGCGAGCGCGAGCTGGCGGCGGCCCTGAACGTCAGCCGGACCACCATCGCCAGCGCCCTCGGCCAGTTGCGGGAGGAGGGCTTTCTCTACAGCCGCCAGGGGAGCGGGTCACGCATTGTTTTGCCGGAACGCCCCGCCGATCTTCCTCTGCCTGCCGGTATCTCATCTACGCTTAATCTCTCTACCGCCGCCCTCAGCGCCGGGCCGGAGGTCCATCAGGCCTTCCAGCACGCTATGACCCTGCTGCCGCCCTATCTCGCACAGACTGGCTATGACCAGCAGGGGCTGCCGGTGCTGCGGGAGGCGATTGCCCGGCGCTACAGCGAACGCGGTCTGCCGACGCGGCCCGATGAGGTGATGGTCGTCAACGGCGCCCTCAGCGCCTTCGCGCTGATCCTGCGCCTGTTCACCGGGCCGGGCGATCGGGTGGTTATTGACGCTCCAACCTATCCGATGGCCATCAGCGCCATTCAGGGCGCCTCCTGCCGCCCCGTCGGGGTCGCGCTTCCGCAGCAGGGATGGGACTGCGATGGACTGGCGGCGACTATTGCGCAGACTGCGCCGCGGCTGGCGTGGCTGATGCCGGATTTTCACAACCCCACCGGACGCTGTATGGATGCCCCCACCCGCCAGCGGGTCGCGGACATCGCCACCAGGACGCGAACAACGCTGGTAATCGACGAGACCATGGCCGACCTTTGGTATAACGCGCCGCCGCCCCCACCGCTGGCCAGCTTCAATCCCGATGCCGCGGTGCTCACCATTGGTTCGGCCGGGAAAAGCTTCTGGGGGGGACTACGTATCGGCTGGATCCGCGCCAGCGCACGGACCATCGCCTCGCTTATTCAGGCCCGCGATTCGCTGGATTTGGGTACGCCGCTACTGGAGCAACTGGCTTGCTGCTGGCTACTGGAAAATGCCGCCACACTGCTGCCGCCGCGGCGGGATATGCTCAAGGCGCGCCGGGACATGTGCGAAACGCTGATGGCGGAATATTTTCCCCGCTGGCGGTTTTCGCCACCGGAAGGTGGGCTCTCTTTTTGGGTGGAACTTCCTGACATGCTGGCCACCCTGTTCTCTGCGCGTGCGGAAAGCCAGGGGATCCATATCGGCACCGGTACGCGGTTTGGGCTGGAAGGGGCGTTCGATCGCTATTTACGTCTGCCGTTTACGCTGCCGGATGAAGCATTGCGCCGGGCCTTCTCCACGCTACAACCGCTGTGGCAAAGCCTTGCTGAACAGAAGGAAAATACACGTTTGCGAAAAATAATATAAGAAAATAGCGACGGGCTGACTTCAGCCCGTCAAATGACCTTCATCCATGAGGTATATGAGATGTTTTTATAAAATTGCCTGGCTATCCTGCCCTCTGGTTATGGCAACCTAATGACAGAAAGAAGGCAATTTCATTAATGCTGGCGCGGAATAGGAAACCCTTTCAGGGAAATAATAAAGCCATCTTCATCTTTTTTGATTTTAGCGCCGGTGTCACACCAGTCGGAAGCAATGCGAAAGAACTCATCACTACCGATATTCCAGTTCAGGCGGACGTGTTTTACGTATCCTGAGCGCAACATATCGCAAGCTTCGCTATAGTTGCTGGCTGTAGAGAATTGTTGTTTCATTTTTTCTTCTTCAGAAGTTTTCTTAATGCTTTGATTTCTTTAGGGGTAAGTGGCGTCGCTTCCTCTTCGGTATGCTGGCTGTCAATGTCCTCTTCCGTCACCCCCGCCTCACCTGCTGACTCCTCCAGCTGAAAAGCCAGCTGCAGCAGCTTTTCCGTTGCCGTTCCCAGGTTCTCGTTATTAACTTCCGCAAAATGACGCAACTTTTCTTTTAGCTCTGCGTCAATTTTTACATTCAAAACCACTGTGGTCATAGCTACGCTTCCCGTGCAATAAAATCATCATAATTAATACACGAAGTTAACATGCTGATCCAGAGATATATTTTACAGCATGAGCCTGGCAACAAATTCCCATCAGTAAGATGCGCTTTATTTATGACGTGCAAATGACATTAATATTTCAGTAGTATTTCAGATTTATGACAAGTAAATATTATGGAATAAAAGAAGGGGGTTTTAACAACAAAAACTAATATGCGATCTTTATCAGAAATTAATTATTGCAGGAGTAAAAACCGGACAAATACAAGGGAAACACCAGGCGAGAGAAATGGGTGGGGGCCCTGCCAGCTAGGATTTACTCAATAAACCCCATTATTTTCAATGCACTATAAAGCGGTGAGGCAGCGATTTTGTATCACTATAAGATGACACTAGCAAGCCGTTTTCTCATGCGGCAGACACAAAAAAGACCGGATTGCCCCAGCCTCAGATTGTTTTCTTCTTTCTCAACTTCAACAGCGCTTCGCTGATTGCCTTCACAAACCCGTTTTGCTCAACGTCCATCATGAACGAGGATAGCGGAACCTTCAGGAACCGACACACGGCGCTAACGTTCAGAAAATCTAAAACGCGCTCGTCTGCAACAGTGAGCAACGGGAACTCGTTGTTCGTCTGGAATTGAATTTTCATAGTAATCACCTCTTCTTTGCCTCCAGCACCGAAGGTGTCTCGCAATAGCGAGAGTGCTTCGCACCGTTTAGCCTCGCCTTTTTGGGCAATTCTTCACGGTGGGGCCAAAAGTCAGCCACAAAATCCGCTGTCTTACGCTGCGTCGTTCGTCAGTTTTGTAACGAAATCCGGACGGTACACAACAGGTAAGATTGAGCTTTCCGCGAATAGATCCACGTTCTTAAACTTGTACTGCACGCTCCAGATGCAAAAATCACCCGGATCAGCAAATGCCGATCCAGATTGCGGCTGGTAGCCGTTGCCACATAACCGAAAGGCAGAGCAATATCAGAGGACAGCGGGCGGCTGAAACGTGGAACAAGGAAGGATTGATCCGGACCAATCCATAAAGATTTTGGTCCGTTACTTCCACCACTCGTACATTTTCGATAATGAATGTTGAGAACGCCGGGAGCACTTCTTTATTAAACAGAACATCACGATCAAGCACACCGAACTGAACATTCTGGCTCACATCTGGATGATACTTGATGCCGCGAAAGACATTGCTTCCTGCAAACAGGATAAATCCATCAAGCTGACCAGCAACGCCCCTATAAGCACTTTAGCGGCGGTTACAGCATCATCGAGGCTGCGAAGTGGGTCACCAGAGCTAACGTTGGTTTTTATTGTCCCGGTTACCTGTTGTATCCAAATTCATCTTCCCCGGAAATGATCGGCTGCTAGGTGTAGGTCGCTTCGACGGTATTACGAAAAAGCACATCAGCAAAAATCCGCTCACGGATAATGCCGCCACAGGCTTCTGGTGAAGCGTAGAAGGGATTGGTGGAGCAGTTCACAATTGTGTGGAAAAGGTACGCATCCGTGACTACTGGAACGAGAGAATATCGCCAAGGGATGGCTGAACTTCAACCCGTTGTGGGAACGTCGCCGTAATAGCTCATTTTCTGCTGGTAAGGAGAAAATACTATTCCATCGTGTTTGATGCGCTGGCAGCTTCAAAGAACTGCAAACTGAAATTGTGTGGTGACCAGACAAACTCATCCAAAATCCTTGAACAAGAGAACTCACCTCAAATCCTCCCGAATGCTTTCCTTCTGTTGATGAAATCGCTGTTGCATACCCCGCTTCGCATCAGCGTTCCGAAAAGCCATACCTGATCATTCCAGTCAAGTACTTATAAGAACCATTATGTTAAATAGAGCATAAAATGAACAGCAAAATGCACTGTTGTGGCAAGTTTTCTCTGTAGTGGTGCTCTTAGTGGTTCAATGGTGAAGGCATCGCTGGGAGTGTCGGCTGTAGGATATTTTGTGAACATTCTTTTTTTGCGGAGGGTCAGGGTTGGCGGTCTAGTTGCGGTCCAACAGAGCCAAGATATTTTTAACTGTAGGATGTTGTGGAAAAAATATCATCAGAACCGCCACAGCGGGGGATGGGATGAGTTGCCGGGAATTTTACCCGGCAGACGGTTATACCAATTAATTAAACGTGCAGTTGCGACCCGATGGCGCACCAATGAATAACTGCATCTTTTCGCACGTAATGGTGATCTTCTGCCCCTTCTTCAATTTTGACGCTTTCGACTTCTCAGTGTCTTCCATGCTCAAGCTGACAGGCATGAACCGATTATCGCTTTCAAGTTTAAGTACTACATCGTTCGCGAAATTTTTTGTTATATCCTGAACAGTTCCGGTGATTTCAACGTTACGACCATCAATTTTGTCATCAGCTGCAACTTCATTGGCGCTGTACAATTCAGCCAGAGCTTTTGCCGTTGTACGGTAAATTCCATCATCAGAAGCTGGCACTTTGGGTTTACTATCGGCAACCTGCGATTGTTCCGGATTAGTCATACTAGCAACAACCGTTTTTATAAATTCTTTTTGCATCATGGTATAGGCCGCTGCACCACCACAACTATCAATCGCGATTTTTTCTTTGGTGATAAGTTTACCTTTTTCCTTCAGTCCGTTACCGAAACCAGCCCCCAAAACGATAGTATTGTGTACAATATCGTAACTCGCCGTGTCCTTCTTCATACCCTTCGTTGCCCGTTTGATCAATAGGTCCTCAGAACCGCCTTTCAATGTTTGTTCACATCCAACAGTAATCAACGTTTTGACATAGGCCGCCAGATAGTCAGGGTATGGTTGTACATATGTAGACAGAACGCCTTCAGAGAAGGAGGAGAAGGAAAAGAACATAAGAGGTAATGCAAGAATCTTTTTCAAAACAGCCTCCATAGCTAAATAGATTAAGTACACCATCGGCAGGTGTCTCAACGCCATTAATTACCTTAAACTATCAGAATTATAAAATCGAACTTTAAAATTGATCAATTAAGTTACTATATTCTTCCAAGGATGTTTACTCGGATTGCCATTTAGCATTGTAGAGGCCAGATCATTCTAGGGGGAGATATGAGAGGAATTTAATTGATTTGCGGTACTCTGGTGACTTTTTATGCCATGGCAGGAAAAGTCACCATGCAACTGACAGAACAGACCCAGACTGCCAACGGGACGCTGTGTCGTTATTCCAATTCAATGTACGATTTTATGTACAAAACGAACAGTAAGCATTGTCCAAACGTGAAAACATTCTCTACAGAGGACAAGTAAGGTTAAATTCTGTCAAAATCAGAATTGCAGCGGCGGCAATGCCAATGCTTATAGTCGTATGATCCCATCATACCGACGACCTTCTCCCTTGCTTCCATGTGGAATTTAATATTCTCACTTTCATAGCATTTAGGGCAAAATGCTATTTTATCACCCTCTTTCCACCAAATACCGTTTTGGAACATGAAGGCTTGCTTATCCTTTAACTGCTCCTCCAATTGCTTGTTCTTTTGTTCTGCATCAAAAAGTAGCGCTTGGGTGGTGATAACTTCCATCTTAACACTTGCAAGCTCTGTCATGAGGTTTGCAAGCTCAAGTTTAAGCGTCGCCTTATCAAGCTCACCGCCATCATCTGCAAGTTTCTTTGCGATACCGACAGCTTTATCAATAATGCCAACAGCGGCAGCTGTACTTGCTAACATTCCAGACATATTGTTTCCTTAAACTAACATTCGATTCATTACTGCTTCAGACGCAGTTTTACCATAACTGACTAAATCCATAGGCCCGATGTAATTCACATTTGGAGGGAAGGTTCGGTACATGTATTTATGCGCCGTTGCCGCTGCTGCAATCGCCGTATCAAACTCAGGTGTTGAACCGTTCGAAAAATGTTCAGCGTTGAAATGCGCGATTACATTGCTTCTGAATTCAGTCATTTTCTTCCAATAAGCATGAAATTCGGTTGGCGTCGTTCGCAGTTCATCGAATAAAAACTTTCGAAACCCATCGTGATCATCGATTACACATTTCCAGTGAGTAGCCTCAGCATCAGATCCAAAAACTTTGCACCAGTGTATCGCGGCATCACCAATCAAGGCATTGCAAACCCCTCTGAACGGGAATAAATCACCAGTCCCACGATCCAAGTGTTCTAGAACGTTAGCCAGCGCGAAAAAAGTATGGATGGATCGTGAAAATATCGTTAAGCACATCATACTGTTTTCAATCGCTTGTGCCTTTTCAACATTCATGCCTTTACCCCTACTATTTTAGTGATTTTATATGGTATGCATAATAACCAAGCACTGAATAATGGTATTAGTATTAATTACTAAGTTTATCAATCATATAGCTAGATATAACCCCCGCCATCTCAATGGCAGCTTTTGCCTCACTTTCTTTTATCGTTGGTAACCAAGGCCTCCCATGTCCAGTTCCCTGCTTATTTCTCAATTTATTGATACCAATGGCAGTGTTAAACATCCCCCGCTCCATTGTACGATGAGGAGCTTCAAAATTTTCGTTCTTATCTTCTGGTGTGGCTAATCCAAGAGCGATGAATGCCTGTCCAAGCAAGGCAGCAAAATTAGCTTGTTGAGGATAGGTCCCAAATTTTTGGGTGATAACATGTGCTGCTGTTGCTTCCAAAAGATCCTTACTGGTTCCAGAGAGAAGTGCTGCATCTTCAGCACCGCGCCTCGCTCTATCAGCATATTTTCTCAATGCTTCAGTTAATTCACGCCCTCGAAGACCTTCAATACTTTGACGAACTAAAGAGCCCTCTTCTGTCAAAATTAGACCTTGTTCTCTAAAGGCTTCAATTGCCCCTTGGATGGCATCGCGTCCCGCATAGTTGGTCGACTCTGGTCTAAAACCTCCAGATACCTTAACATCCTGCAAAAGCGTCAATGCCAGTTTATATCCAGCTTCAGGATCGTTATCCAATGCCCAAGAGAGGACAGCACGAACTCGTTTAGCCTTACCTACAACTTGCTGATTTTTTGGATCAACATGTGATAAGCAATGTCTTTCAAAAGCATAACTCAAATCTGAATGAGAAGGTGACCTAGGGGCATCCGCCTGTGCATCTCCAACAAGACGAGCTATTGCAACCAAGATGATCTCGGTAAGAACAAATTTCATAATTAAACCCTTGTTATTCCAGCCCTATATCGATAACGACTTTATCCCCACAAAGCTACCAGCACAACCATCATAGATACACCACCAATTCAACCAATCGCGAGACATCAACGCCCTTCCCGTATCGATTGTACGTGATCGTTGCATTCGAGTGCCCGAGTACCTGCGAAGCGAACTGTTCAGGAAAACCATTTTGTTTAAATGTTGTAGCGACGTAGTGGCGCAATGAATGGTACTCAGGTAAACCATGCTTACCCCGGAACCGTGTAAACCAACGGCTGAAATAGTGACCATAACTGCCAAGGTGCAAGGTTAGCTCAGGGAACAAACGCCCTTTCCTACCGTTGATGAAATCAAGCAGGCCAAGTACCAACAACTGAGAATGGATCGGCACGAACCGCCGTGAACTGTCCGTTTTAAGCGTCTGATTCGGATTCAAGTTATCAACACGGAAGCACCAAACTCCGTCAACTTTCATCACGTCATTGTGGTAAAGCTGGCAGATCTCATTCTGCCTCATCCCTGAATAGCGACCAATCAGAATGATCCACCGCTTCCAATCCTTCACGCCATGTAAAGCAATGTGCAATCGTTTTAGATCGTTGAGCGTGTGTGCTGGACGGCGATCCATTGGTGCGGTTGTTTCCTTAACACCCATCCTTTTCAAATGGGTTTCGAATGTCATCATCCGTGCGAGTTGCAAGCCATTTGAAAACGCCGAGTTCTTTTTGATGTAACGTTTTCTGGTGGATGCTGAACCTTCAAGGCCATCAACAAACGGCGCCGCGCTTCTTTTGTTGAAAGACTCTTTTGTAGAATTCAGATATGCACTTACGCACCTGTTGATCGTCAATATTTCCCGTTCACCAACCTCTCCTGTTTTAGCGCTGGTGTACTTATCAAGCTCACTCTTCAGGCTCTTGAAAGGCCTTTTCTGTTGTGGTTGTTTGAAGGAAGCAGAAGGGGTTGCAGTGTGTGCCAGGATGGACTACAGAACGCAATGGAAAGGTTGTGAGGTGAGATATTTCTCCACACGGAGCAAGGCTTCACGCTTGGAACATGTGCGAAGAGAAATACGAATTTCACGGCGTTTCCGAGGTGTCAGGTTGACCCTACGGTAGCACCAGATCCCGTCACGGGAAAGCATAAGATGCGACATTGATTAGCGTCCTAAGTGATACACGAAAGTTGTATCACCGCCGTTTCAATGCACGAAAATAGAGGGTTACATGATAGATATCATACACTTAGCAGAAATGGGTGGGGGCCCTGCCAGCTACATCCCGGCACACACGTCGTCTGCTCTGGCTGCTTCCTTCCGGACCTGACCTGGTAAACAGAGTAGCGTTGCGGGAGAACCAACAGAGCCCCCATTGAGAGCGTTAGTTGCCTAACGCGCTGGCGCATTATCCCTGCTGACCTGGTGAATTGCAAGCTCACACCGTCCGCCTGCTGGTTTATTGCGCAATAACGCGAATAAAACCAGCCACTCACGGTCAGCCTGTGAGATTGCGAGCCCGCGCTCAGCACACATCCGGGTTATCCACCATACTTATCCTCTTCGTCCTCTTTTATCACCAGTACATTGTCTCGACGGTAATCGAATGACTGACTCATCACCACAGACCATCACTCTGCCTTTACCTGCTATTGAAGGGATGACCATCGCCTTTCAGGGCGTAAACTACCTGCGTCCTGAAAAAATGCTCGACTTCGCGACCATCAGTCCCGCGCCGGTGCGGGCGGTTACGCCGCTGGCGCTGCTCTATTCCACCGTCGGCGTGCTGCGCCAGGTGGAGCTACGCAAGCTGCCGGTCTATATCAGCGGTCGGGTGGTGTACCCTATCTCGTCGTTAACCATGCCGGGCCTGCGCGCGAGGCTGATCATCAACGCCACTTCGCAGCGGTTGAAATTTCTTGAGAGTCTCATCGCCAGCTCAGCCTCCGACAATGTCCATGGCATGCAGATCCTCGGCCTCGCTCTGACGTTCACCGTCGAACAGGCCGCCTGACCCAGGCCGGCTGTACAGCTCCTGGCTTAGCGCTTATGCTGACGTTTTGCCGGTAACAGGACAGAAAATGGCTCCGCACGACACATTTCCCCAACGCGTCTGGCACATCGTGGCGTCGATACCGGAAGGGTATGTCACGACCTACGGCGAGGTCGCCCGGCTGGCAGGTTCACCGCGCGCGGCGCGCCAGGTGGGCGGCGTATTGAAGCGCCTGCCGGAAGGGTCCACCCTGCCATGGCATCGGGTGGTCAATCGCCATGGCGATATCTCCCTCACCGGCCCCGATCTACAGCGGCAGCGTCAGGCGCTGCTGGCCGAGGGTGTGCAGGTCTCCGGCAGCGGTCATATCGATCTCCAGCATTATCGCTGGGTTTATTGAAGGCAAAAAAAAGCCCCCATCCGGGGGCGTAGCGAGCTTACTGGGCGACAGGAACGGCGGTCTGCTGGACCGGAACCAGCGTCAGGTCGGCATGAGTGCCGCCCTGGTTTATTACCGTCTGCACGGTATCGGTAATAAACATCAACTGGCCGTTAACCGTGATCGCCGCGCTTAGCAGAATGCGAGCGTTCGGTTGAATATCTGCCGGGTTGTAAGGCAGCGCAAAGTTAAATGGCGCCTGTTTGCCTTCGGTACGCACCGCTTTTTGCGACAATACGCGGGCTGGCGCATCTGCCAGAGAAGCATCCGACAGGGTCACCGTCAGTACCGCATCCGGCGGTAAAGCGATTCTCTGGCGGATATTAATCGTCCCCGTGACGCTCGGCTGCTGCTGCGCCACGCTCAGCGTCGCGATACCGTAAGGGTCGGGCGCGGCCGCCTGCGTCGAAGAATTGTTCGAGTGGTGATTAGCACAGGCGGTCAGCGTCGCGGCGACGGCTAAGGCACTAAACATATAGGCAAATTTCATGATGTTCTCCTTATCATCCCTTAATACCCAGGAGGATGTTCCGCCGCTTCGCCGGCAGGAACTTTCGTGTCGTCAATAAGTGTGGCACAGATCTCAGATTTGTTCCTGTTAACTGGTCGTTATTCAGATTATTACACCCATCGGACCACTTGCGATTCCAGGTTATACTTGGCCACATTACGCGCGCTGCGCCGCTATTGTTAATTGAGGATAAGTATGAGTCAGGCACTCTCTAACCTGCTGGCATTATTAGATCTGGAAAAAATTGAGGAAGGGTTGTTTCGCGGGCAGAGCGAAGACCTGGGGTTACGTCAGGTTTTTGGCGGCCAGGTAGTGGGTCAGGCGCTGTATGCGGCAAAAGAGACCGTGCCCGTTGAGCGTCTGGTTCATTCGTTTCACAGCTACTTTCTTCGCCCCGGCGATAGCCAGAAGCCGATCGTTTACGATGTGGAGGTGCTGCGCGACGGCAACAGCTTCAGCGCCCGTCGGGTCGCCGCCATCCAGAACGGGAAGCCGATTTTCTATATGACCGCCTCCTTCCAGGCGCCAGAGAATGGCTATGAGCATCAGAAAGCAATGCCGGCCGCCCCCTCCCCTGACGGCTTGCCTTCGGAAACCGATATCGCTCGCAAGCTGGCGCATCTCCTGCCGCCGCAGGTGAAAGACAAATTCCTCTGCGATAAACCGCTGGAGATCCGCCCGGTGGAGTTTCATAACCCAATGAAAGGCCATATCGCCGAACCGGTGCGCCAGGTCTGGCTGCGCGCCAACGGCGCCGTCCCTGACGATCTGCGTATTCATCAGTATCTGCTGGGCTATGCTTCAGACTTTAACTTCCTGCCGGTGGCGCTGCAGCCGCACGGCGTTGGTTTCCTTGAGCCCGGCATGCAGGTCGCCACCATCGACCACTCTATGTGGTTCCACCGGCCGTTTAATATTAACGAATGGCTGCTTTATAGCGTCGAAAGCACCTCGGCCTCCAGCGCCCGCGGCTTCGTTCGCGGCGAATTCTACACCCAGGATGGCACGCTGGTTGCCTCAACGGTTCAGGAAGGGGTGATGCGCAACCGCAACGCATAAAAAAAGCCTCCCGGACGGGAGGCTTTTCGCTATCAGGAGAGAATGGCTTTTTTATCAGGCGTTATAGGCATTTTCGCCATGGCTGTTGACGTCCAGCCCTTCGCGCTCCTGCTCTTCCGGCACGCGCAGCCCGACGGTCATATCCGCCACTTTGTAGCCGATGAATGCCACAACGCCGGACCAGACCACGGTGATGGCGATACTTTCCAGTTGCACCAGCAGCTGATGGCCCATGGTGACGCCTTCCGCATAACCGACGCCGCCCAGAGAAGTCGCCGCGAAGATACCAGTCAGGATACAGCCGACGATGCCGCAGACGCCGTGAACGCCGAAGACGTCGCAAGGATCATCCACACGCAGCCAGCGTTTCAGCGCAGTCACGCCCCAGATACCCGCCAGGCCAGAGGCGATACCGACGATCAGCGCCCCGCCGACACCGATATAACCACACGCCGGCGTAACGCCAACCAGACCGGCAATTGCCCCGGAGCAGGCGCCCAGCAGTGAAGGTTTGCCGCGCAGAGCCCATTCGCCAAAGGTCCACGCCAGGATAGCCGCAGCGGTCGCCACGACGGTGTTAACGAACGCCAGGGCCGCAATTTCATTCGCTGCGCTGGCAGAGCCGGCGTTGAAGCCGAACCAGCCCACGTAGAGGATAGCGGTGCCAGTGAACACCATCGGCAGGTTATGCGGTTTGAACGCTTCTTTGCCGAAGCCCACGCGTTTGCCCATCATATAGGCGCCCACCAGCCCGGCGACCGCGGCGTTGATGTGCACAACGGTGCCGCCGGCGAAGTCCAGCGCGCCATGGGTCGCCAGCAGACCGCCGCCCCAAACCATATGCGCAATCGGCACGTAGGAGAGTGTCATCCACACCACCACGAAGATCAGTACCGCGGAGAAACGAATACGTTCAGCCAGCGCCCCGACAATCAGCCCGACGGTGATGCAGGCGAACGAGCCCTGGAAGGCCACGTGGATATACTGATAGAAGGTGCCCATCAGCGCTTTCAGCTCAATATTTTTCAGCATCACCCAGTCAAAGCTGCCGAAGAAGCTGCCGCCGGTGCCGAAGGCCAGGGTATAGCCATAAATCACCCACAATACGCAGACCAGGCCAAAGGTGACAATCACCTGAGTCAGCATGGACAGAACGTTCTTACCGCGGATCAGGCCGCCGTAAAACAGCGCAATCCCCGGGATAGTCATAAACAGAACCAGCGCGGTGCAAATCATCATAAACGCGTTATCGGCTTTGTCCGCCACCGCAGGCGCGGCCATCGCCAGCCCCGGCAGAAGGGCTAATGCCCCCAGACCCGATTTCATTGTTGCCATTTTCATTGTTTCGTTCCCCATCACTGTGTGGTCTGGAAATTACAGTGCCGCTTCGTCAGCTTCGCCGGTACGGATGCGAATGACGCGCTGCAATTCAGCGACGAAAATTTTGCCGTCGCCAATTTTTCCGGTGTAAGCCGCTTTGCTGATGACATCGATGACTTCATCCAGCTGATCGTCGGCAATCGCCACATCAATCTTCACTTTTGGCAGAAAGTTGACGCTATACTCGGCGCCGCGGTAGAGCTCCGCGTGACCTTTCTGACGGCCAAATCCTTTGACTTCAGTGACCGTCAGGCCCTGAATGCCGATGGAAGACAAAGCTTCACGCACGTCTTCCAGTTTGAATGGTTTGATTACCACGGTAACCAGCTTCATAAGTCCCCTCCAGTCAGTATTCGGTAATGGCCGCAGCTAACACGATGGATATAAAGCAAGGGCTATGCCAGAAATGAAAAAAGGCCGCAAAGCGGCCCTTTGATGGCAAAAAACAGGGGACAGGTCAGGCAATATCCTGCGCAACGGCGCCTGGCGCGCAAAAATGCACCACAACGGTGCATTTGATGTAACGTTTTTGCACCATGGCAGGCCGCCCAGCGTTCCCTGCCTGCTGGTGGTGCATCAGGCGCTGAGCGACTCCTCTCTGGCGCTGGCCGCCAGCTCTTCGCCGGCCAGCTGCAGCTGATACATCTGCCAGTAGCGGCCTTTCGCCGCCAGCAGCTGCTGATGGGTGCCCCGCTCGACAGCCTGACCTCGATGCAGAACCAGGATGGTATCGGCCTCCACAATGGTCGACAGCCGATGGGCAATAACCACGAGGGTGGTATGCTGGCGGACCTTCGCCAGCGCCTGCTGGATCGCCTGCTCGGTACCGGAGTCGATGTTTGCCGTCGCCTCATCCAAAATCAGTACCTGCGGGGTGTCCACCAGCACGCGCGCCAGCGCCAGCAGCTGCTTCTGCCCGACGGAGAGATTATTGCCCTGCTCGCCCAGTTGGGTGTACAGCCCATCGCTCATGCTGCGCGCCACCGCCGCCAGCTGCACCGCCTCCAGCGCTTCCCAAACCTGCGCCTCACTGATGTCCCGACCCAGCGCGACGTTGGCGTAGAAGGTATCCGCCAGCACTACGGGATCCTGTTGCACCATCGCGATGCCCCGACGCAACGCGCTGTGGCTGAGGGATGCGAGCGGTCGACCATCGATGCGGATCTCGCCGTGGGTTAACGGGTAATAGCCCATCATCAGACTGGCGAGGGTACTTTTTCCGCTGCCGGTATGTCCGACCAACGCCACGAAGCTGCGGGAGGGAATATCCAGCGTGATATCCTGGAGAACCAGACGGTCCCCCCGGTAAGCAAAGGAGAGATGGTCAATTTCCACCCGACCGCTGCTCAGCGGCGCGTCATCCCTACCCCACGCCTGGCGCGGGCGATCCATCAGCTCGAAAACGCGCTCGCCGGCGACCACCGCCTGCTGCAGCATCGACTGCTGGGTGGTCAGCTCGATAAGCGGCTCGTTAAGGCGTCCAAGATAGCTGATAAACGCGTACAGGACCCCAACCTCGATCGTGCCCACCGCGCTAAAGCCGAACAGCATCAGCAGCCCGCACAGCACCAGCGAGGAAAAAAGGCTCAGCAGCGGGCGCAGCAGAAAACCGTCCAGGCGCAGCGTCTGCATCCGCGCCAGATAGTGGGCATAGCTGGCCTCGCGCATCCGTTCGCCAAAGCGCGCCTGCTGGCGGAACTGCTGGATGACGCCCATGCCGTTGATCACTTCGTTGAAGCCATCGTTGATGTCGGCAAGCCAGGCGCGCACCCGCCGCACGATCGGCGTGCTATAGCGCTGATAGATAATCATCACGATCAGCACCGCCGGGAAAATCGCGATCGCCACCAGCGCCATCCGCCAGTCGAGGCTAAACATCGCCACCAGCATCGCGCCGATCAGCGCGGCGCTGCGCAGTACCGTAGCCACCACCGTCACGTACAGATCGCGAATGACTTCCGTATCGTTGGTTACCCGTGAGATAAGCTGCCCAACCGGCTGGGTATCAAACTCGCTGAGCGGCTGATGCAGGGCGGCATCCATCACGTCGCTGCGCAACTGCTGGACGACGCCGACCGCGGCGCGGTTAAACAGCAGCGACTGGTTATAGTGCAGGAGCGCCGCCAGCAGCTGCAGGCCGATATAGGCTACCGCCAGGCCGGCCACCAGCTTCAGCGGCAGCGTATGTTTCGCCACCATGTTGTCGATGAAATAGCTGATAAGCAGCGGGCCGCTCACTTCCGCCGCCGCCGCAATCCACATCATCGCCACCGCGATGGCCAACGGCTTGCGCCACGGTGAACCATAGGCCAGCAGGCGTTTAAGCGTCGGCCAGAGTTCGGTAAAGCTACGCATCCAGGGCCTCCTCTTGCGTCTGCGGAACCTCGTCGAGCGCGGCCTCCAGCTGCTGATATCGATACATGTCGCGGTACCAGCCGGGCTGCACGGCCAGCGCCTCGTGGCGGCCTCGCTGGGCAATATGCCCATGCTGCAGTACCAAAATTTCACTGGCCTCGGTGAGCGCCGACAGGCGGTGGGCGCTGATAATGACCGTCCGCCCCTCCCCCCACTGGCGCAGGTTATGCAGGATCTGGTGCTCGGTGCGGCCATCCACCGCCGATAAGGCATCGTCGAGGATCAAAATTTCGGCCTCCAGCAGCAGGGCGCGAGCAATAGAGATGCGCTGTTTCTGGCCGCCGGAGAGCATCACGCCGCGCTCGCCCACTTCGGTCTCGTAGCCCTGAGGCAGACGCAGAATGTCGTCATGCACGCTGGCCAGTTGAGCAACCCGCTCAATCTGCGCCTGCGTCGCGTCCGGTTTTCCCAGCGCGATATTATTGGCGACGGTATCGGAGAATAAAAATGGCGTCTGATTGACCACCGCCAACCGGGCGCGCCAGCTGTCGAGCTGCAGAATCGGCAGCGGCAGATCGTGAAAGCGGATCTCGCCGTGAGTGACGTCAAAATGGCGCTGCAGCAGCGCCAGAATGGTGCTTTTGCCGGCGCCCGTCGGCCCGCAGATGCCCAGCATTTGCCCCGGCTGGAGAGTAAAATTTACCTGCTCCAGCGAAGGTTTGCTCGCCTGCGGATAGATGAAATCGCGGATAGCAACCTGCAGGACGCCGCGGCCTGCCGGCACCGCCTCGGTCCCGTCATCCACCGCCGGCGCCTCTTCAAGCATCGTGCGGATACGACCATAGGCCGCGCTACCGCGCTCCACGATGTTAAACATCCACGCCAGCGCCAGCATCGGCCAGATCATCAGGCCAAGATACATCACGAAGCTGGTCAGCTGGCCCAGGGTCAGGCTGCCGTGGATCACCATCCAGCTGCCGCCGCCGATGGCCAGCAGGTTAGCGGCCCCGATGGCGATATAGATGGTGGGGTCGAAGCGGGCGTCAATGCGTGCCACGCGCATGTTTTTCGCGCCGGTATCGGCAGCATCGGCAGCAAACTGCGCCGACTGGCGATCCTCCAGCCCAAACGCCTTAATCATGCGGATGCTGGTCAGGCTCTCCTGCGTGCGATCGTTGAGGCTGGAAAAGGCCGCCTGAGCAACGCGAAAACGTTCGTGAAGCGCATCGCCGTTACGTTTGATCGCCAGGGCCATCAGCGGCATCGGCAGCAGCGCCAGCAGAGTAAGCTGCCAGCTAATCTGCGTCGACATTACAATCAATACCGCACAGCCCATCACCAGGGAATCCACCAGGGTTAATACTCCTTCGCCAGCGGCAAACACCACCCGGTCCACGTCATTGGTGGCGCGGGCGATAAGATCCCCGGTGCGATGGCGCAAATAGAACGCCGGATGCTGGCGGCTCAGTTGCCGGTAAAAATCTTCCCGCAGCTCAACCGCCAACTGGTAAGAAGCGCCGAACAACAGCACGCGCCAGACATAGCGCAGCAGGTAGACCATCACCGCGATCAGCACCAGCGCGCCGATCCACATCCACACCTTCTCCGCGGTGTAATGCTGTTGCGTCACGCCGTCGACCACAATGCCCACCACCTTCGGTGGAATAAGCTGCAGGACGGCAATAATGACCAGCAGGGCAATTGCGCCAAGATAGCGGCGCCACTCCCGGCGGAAGTACCAGCTGAGTTGAGCAAATAATCGCAAGCAATAAAATCCTGATTTTGTAATGGGTTACGGCGCAATACCGTTATTCGACAGGCAAGGCGGTGGTATATTTTATCTGTTCCATGGCAAAACTCGAAGTGACATCCGACAGACCGGGCACACTGTTCACTAAACGTTTATAAAAGTCGTCATAGCGTTTCATATCAGCCACCTGCACCCGTAGCAGGTAGTCATACTCCCCCGCCATCCGCCAGAAGCCGAGCACTTCCGCCATCTGCGTCACTTCGCTCACGAACTGACAGTACCAGTCGCTGCTGTGATGCTGGGTCTTGATCAGGACGAACGCCGTCAACCCCAGCCCCACCTTTTCCGCGTCCAATAGGGCGACGCGCCCGCGGAGAATACCCTCGTCTTCGAGCCGTTTCAGGCGTTTCCAGCAGGGCGTGGTGGTCAGATTAACGGCATCGGCCAGCGCCTGCAAAGAGAGGGTGCAATCTTCCTGCAGTAGCGCCAGCAGCTTACGGTCAATTTTATCTAGCATTGGGCATCCTCAGAGAAAATTTTGCTCTCATAATGGTAATCCACAGGTTAAATGGCAACAATTTTTCCTGCACTTTCCGCTAAGCTAGGCACAAAATGACAAACAGGAAATCACGATGAATAGCGCCTGGGTTAAACATGCCATTAGCGAAATCAACGCTGACTATCAGCGCTCCGCCGACACGCACCTGATCCGTCTGCCGCTGCCCGCTTTTCCGGGCATCCACCTGTATCTGAAAGATGAAAGCACCCACCCCACCGGCAGCCTGAAGCATCGCCTGGCGCGGTCGCTGTTTCTCTATGGCTTGTGCAACGGCTGGATCAAAGAAGGCACGCCAATTATAGAGTCCTCCTCAGGGTCAACCGCCGTTTCGGAGGCCTATTTCGCCCGCCTGCTGGGGCTGCCGTTTATCGCTGTGATGCCCTCCTGCACCGCCAAGCGCAAAATCGAACAGATCGAGTTCTACGGCGGACGCTGCCATTTTGTGCAGAGCGCCGGCGAAATCTACGCGGCTTCCGAAACGCTGGCCCGCGAGCTGAATGGCCATTATATGGATCAGTTTACCTTCGCCGAGCGGGCCACCGACTGGCGCGGCAACAACAATATCGCCGACAGTATTTTCCGCCAGATGAGCCATGAGCCGCACCCGCAGCCGTCATGGATCGTCATGAGCGCCGGCACTGGCGGCACCTCAGCGACCATTGGCCGCTATATTCGCAGCCAGGGCTACGAGACGCAGCTGATGGTCGTTGATCCGCAGAATTCGGTGTTCCTCGATTACTGGCAGACCCGCGACGCCAGCCTGCGCAGCCCGGTCGGCAGCAAAATTGAAGGCATCGGACGGCCGCGCGTCGAGCCGTCGTTTATTCCCGACGTTGTCGATGAGATGCTGCGCGTGCCGGATGCGGCGAGCGTAGCCACCGCCCTGTGGCTGGAAACGCAGCTTGGGCGCAAGGTCGGCGCCTCGACCGGCACTAATATGTGGGGCGTATTGCAGCTGGCCGCGCGGATGCGCGAGGAAGGTCGCACCGGCTCGATAGTGACACTCCTGTGCGACAGCGGCGAGCGTTACCTGGAAAGCTATTACAACCCGCAGTGGGTGGCGAACAATATCGGCGATATTGCGCCCTGGCAGGCGGAGATCGCCGGTCTGGTCGAAAGGCGATAAAAAAAGCCAGATAGAAGCCTATCTGGCTTGCTGGAAGGGTCTCTCTATTCGGGGGAATAAGGAAGATCAGGATTATCCAGCCAATGAGTTAAAAAATGGGAGACTGCCTGATTCCGGCAGTCGCCAATTACCGGCAGATGCGGCAGCTCGGCTTTCAGCTGCGGCATCGCGTTGCCCATGATGAACCCCCGCCCAACGCTGCCCAGCATCTCGCGGTCGTTCATCGCATCGCCGAAGGCCATGCACTCCTGCAGGGTGAAGCCTAAATGCTGGCTGAGCACCGCCAGCGCCGCGCCTTTATTGCAGCCAACCGGCAGCACCTCCAGACAGTCCATTGCCGAGAAGCAGAGAAATGCGCGATCGCCCAGCGTCTCATTCAGCTGGATCCGCAGACGGCGCAAATCGTCATGATCGCCGCAGAAACAGATCTTGGTGACATGCTGCGCCGACATGCGCTTCAGATCGCACAGTTGATAGTGAAAGCCGCTGAATACATGCGCTTGCAACAATTCAGGCCTTGCCTGGCCGGTGAACCAGCCGCCATCGTTAAAGACGTGCATGCTGGCCTGGGTATCCCATTTGCCGTGCAGCACCGCTTCCGCCGCTTCGGGAGCGAGATCCTGGCGATAAAGCTCCTCCCCTTCCAGCGAATGGATGCGCGTCCCGTTGCCGGTGATCAGAAATGCATCAAGGGAAAATTCGCCAATCACATGGTGCATCTCCAGCACATGGCGGCCGGTGGCGAAGGTCAAGGTGATATCGCGCTCACGCAGCCGTTTCAGCGCGGAAAGCGTCTTTTCTCCAAGACGATGGTCGGGCATCAGCAGGGTGCCGTCCATATCAAATGCCGCCAGTTTTGCCATGGTATATTCCCCGATGTGTGATGGGCTTCGCTTGTGTTGCAGTATCACCTGGGATATACGGAAGTAATAGTGAATAGATATTATTAATTGTTCCGGGTTTACAGCGGCCCGGTGGACGACGGCCCCCATGCGACTCTTACACCGTTTAAATCAATACCAGCGCCTATGGCAACCCTCAGCCGGGGCGCCGCAGCAGGTCACCGTCGGCGAACTGGCGGAGCGCTGTTTTTGCAGCGAGCGCCACGTCCGTACTCTGCTGCGTCAGGCGCAGGAGGCCGGGTGGCTAAGCTGGCAGGCCAGCTCCGGGCGCGGCAAACGCGGACAGCTCTTATTTCACAAAACCCCGGAAAGTCTGCGCAACGAGATGATGGAGCAGGCGCTGAACAACGGTCAGCAACAAACCGCGCTGGAGCTGGCGCAGCTTGCCCCGGTGGAGCTGAAAGCCCTGCTCCATCCCTTCCTCGGCGGTCAGTGGCAAAACAATACCCCCACGCTGCGTATTCCTTACTATCGCCCGCTGGAGCCGCTGCGTCCCGGCTTTCTCCCCGGCCGCGCCGAGCAGCATCTGGCCGGACAAATCTATGCCGGGCTGACGCGCTTCGACGAAGGCGACAATATGCCGATCGGCGATCTGGCGCACCACTGGCAGGTCTCCCCGGACGGCCTGCGCTGGCATTTTTATATCCGCTCCACGCTGTGCTGGCACAATGGCGATACGGTGGAAACCGCGCAGTTGCGACAGCGGTTACTGCTGCTGCTTGAGCTGCCCGCCTTGCGGACCCTCTTCGCCAGCATCAGCCGTATCGATGTCACCCATGCCCAGTGTTTAACAATAACCCTGCATCGCCCTGACTACTGGCTGCCGTTCCGCCTCGCCAGCTACTGCAGCGTGCTGGCGCATCCCGACGATCCGGCCATTGGCTGCGGACCGTTCCGCCTGAAGCGGTTTAGTCCGGAACTCGTCCGCCTGGAAAACCATCCCCGCTACCACCTGCAGCATCCGCTGATCCAGGCGGTGGAGTACTGGATCACTCCTCAGCTCTTTGACCGCGATCTCGGCACCAGCTGCCGCCATCCGGTGCAGATCACCATCGGCGATCGCGAAGAGCTGCATAATCTGCGTCAGGTCAGCAACCGTATCAGCCTTGGCTTCTGCTATTTGACCCTGCGCCACAGCCCTCGGCTTAGCAAAGCGCAGGCCCAGCGGCTGGTGTCGATAATCCATCACTCGTCGCTACTGGATACGCTGCCGCTGGAGGAGGATCTGATTACGCCAAGCCATGAGGTGCTGCCGGGATGGTCCATCCCGCAGGGACCGGCAAACAACGCGGTACCGCTGCCGGCCAGGCTCACCCTGCTCTATCATCTGCCGGTCGAGCTACATGCGATGGCCGAACAGCTGAGGCAACGTCTGGCTCTGCTGGGCTGCGAGCTGACGCTCCTGTTCCACGACGCTAAAAACTGGGAAGGCTGCCAGGATCTGGGGCAGGCCGACCTGATGATGGGCGACCGTCTGATCGGCGAAGCGCCGGAGTACGCCCTGGAACAGTGGCTGCGCTGCGATATGCTGTGGCCTAATTTGCTGACCGGGGCGCAATATGCTCATCTGCAGGCGACATTAGACGCGGTGCAGTCTCAGCCCGACGCTCGCAGCCGCAACGATGCGCTGCGCAACGTATTTAACAGCCTGATGGAAGACGCCATCATGACGCCGCTGTTCAAGTATAACTATCGGATCAGCGCGCCACCGGGGGTCAATGGTCTGCGCCTCAACGCCCGGGGCTGGTTCGACTTCGCCAGCGCCTGGCTGCCGGCCTCGTCGACGTGAGAGAGCTGGTGATGGAGGGCGTCTGGCGCTACCATATCGCCTTTATTCATTTAGTCAGGAATTGCCATGAAACGCGCCGTAGTTGTCTTCAGCGGAGGACAAGATTCAACCACCTGTCTGGTGCAGGCTCTGCAACAGTATGATGAAGTGCATTGCGTCACTTTTGATTATGGCCAACGCCACCGCGCGGAAATCGACGTTGCGCGCGAACTCGCCCTGAAACTGGGCGCCGTCGCGCATAAAGTGCTGGACGTCACTCTGCTCAACGAACTGGCAGTCAGCAGCCTGACCCGCGATAACATTCCGGTACCGGACTATCAGCCTGATGCCGAGGGTATTCCCAACACCTTTGTCCCCGGGCGTAATATTCTGTTTTTAACCCTGACGGCAATCTACGCCTATCAGGTAAAAGCCGAAGCCATCATCACCGGCGTGTGCGAGACCGACTTCTCTGGCTACCCGGACTGCCGCGATGAGTTTGTCAAAGCGCTGCACCACGCCGTCAGCCTGGGGATGGCGAAAGACATTCGCTTTGAGACGCCGCTGATGTGGCTGAATAAGGCCGAGACCTGGGCGCTCGCCGACTACTGGGGTCAGCTGGATCTGGTGCGCCGGGAAACCCTCACCTGCTACAACGGCATTAAGGGCGATGGCTGCGGCCAGTGCGCCGCCTGTAACCTGCGCGCAAACGGACTCAACCAGTATCTGGCGGACAAGGTCGGGGTAATGGCGGTTATGCAGCAAAAAACCGGACTGGCGCAGGCATAATCTCCGGGGATCGATTTACCGGAGCTTTGACTCAAATTCCCCGGTGGCGCGATGCTTACCGGGGCTACGGGTTCATCACCTGCCGTGGGCCCGCCACTCGCACGACGGTTGTCAGCGCAGGTTCATCTGGTCAAGTTTCGCACGCAATTCCCCTTCCAGCGGCAGCGCCTTCTGGGTTTTCAAATCGATACAAACGAAGGTAATCAGCGCATCGGCCACTACTTCGCCATTGGGGTTGAGGGTGACCACCTGGCTTAGGGTGCCGCTTTTGCCGTTGAGTTGCTCCAGTTTGCTGCTCACCGTCAGCACATCGCCCAGTACCGCCGGACGACGATAGTTAATATTGATATTCACCACCACGAAGGCGATGTTTTTCTCCATCATCCACTGAAACGCGGGGCTGTTTTCCAGGCCGTCCCAGCGGGCTTCCTCAAGGAACTCCAGGTAGCGAGCGTTGTTCACATGCTGGTAGACGTCCAGATGATAGCCGCGAACTTTAATTTGTGTCTGCATAGCACTAATGCCTTTCTGTTATTGTTGTTTATGAGGTAAGAGGTCACACCACTTGATGCAACCTCTTTATCCTGGCAAAAAATCACCGCTGTGCAAGGTCTGGCATAAAATTTACAGCGTCAGATGGGCTAAATTGCGCTCCACCAACGCGCTCCCCATTCCCGGGACCTGCTTCAGATCATCGAGGGTTTTGAACGGCCCGTACTCTTCGCGGTAGCTGACAATAGCCTGGGCTTTTTTCAATCCTACGCCATTTAACGCCTGCGCCAGCTGTTCGGCGCTGGCGCGGTTAATGCTGACCTTTGTCGCCCCGTTGTCAGACTCGCCGGGCACCGCTTCCGCCTTCGCCGAAGAGGACGCCTGCACATTTTCTTTATTCACTGCCGCTTTGCCGCTGGCGGGTGCCGCCAGCGCCCCCTGTACGCCTACCGCAAAAACCAGAACGCCCGCGGCCATCAGTGCTTTTATTCCATATTTCATGCTGATATCTCCTTGTGTGTAGACAGCAAGGTCACGATAGCGTCAGTGCGGATAGTCGACAAAAGGCAAATCACAGAAATGGAAAGGGCCGCGAAAGCGGCCCTTGAGGATTACATCGTGTTGCTCATTTTTGCGAGACGACGCGAAATTACTGCTGCTGGTCGATGCTGTCGCCGAGCTTAATTTTCGCCGCCTTGCGCAGGTTGCTCATCAGCGCTTCGAAAGCGATTTGGGCATTGTTCTGGGTGATCCCCTGAACCATGGCCTTCTTCTGCTCTTCCGGCATGCTGCCGGCTTTCACCTCATCCAGCGCTACCAGCACCACATCGCCTTGCATATTGCTGCCCACGCCGTAGACCGGTTTACCCTGCTGCGGCAGCGGCAGGGTAAATGCCAGCTGGCTCAGCGGATCCTGGCCGGTACGAGAAAGCGTCTGCGGCGCGCCAAAGCTCAGGCCAGCCGCCTTCATCGCTTCATCGCCTTTGCCGTCTTTCAGCGCCGCCAGCAGCTTGTCGGCCTCCAGTTTCGCCTGCTGTTCCGCTTTATTGTGCTTAACGATATCGCTAACCTGTGCCTTCACTTCGGCCAGCGGCTTCACCGCCTCGGCTTTGTGTTCGCTAATGCGCAGAACAAAAGCGCGATCGCCGTCAACGGTAATGATATCGGAGTTGCTGCCCGGCGCGCCGTTCTCACCCACCAGACCGCCGTTGAAAATAGCGTCAGCGACCGGTTTAAAGTTCAGCTCCTCCGGCAGGTTATCGCGGCCAAACCAGCCGGTTTCTACGACCTTCAGCCCGGCGACCTGCGCTGCGCTCGCCAGCGATTCATTATCGTTGCTGGCCGCATCGCTCACCTTCTGCTGCAGCGCGTAGTAAGCATCCAACGCTTTTTCCTGCTTCACTTTCGCCGCAATGTCATTACGCACGTCAGCCAGCGGCTTCACCTGCGCCGGCTGGACGTCGTCCAGACGGGCCACCAGGAAGCCAACCGAGGATTTGATCACGCCAGACAGCTGGCCTTTCTCTTTCAGCCCGGCATCTTTGAGCTCAGGCACGGTAGAGGCATCCTCCATCCACCCCATATCGCCGCCGTTGCGGGCAGAGATAATATCGGTCGATTTTTCTTTCGCCAGCGTGGCGAAGTCCGCTCCTTTTTGCAGCTCGGCCAGTACCGCTTTCGCATCGGCTTCAGTTTTGGTCTGAATCACGCTGTAGCGGTTGCGCTGCGGCTGAGTGAACTGATCCTTGTGCTGGTCGTACCATGACTGAATCTCTTCGTCAGAGGCGCTCTCCTGCATGCTGGCGGCATCCATTTTGATGTAGCTGACGCGGAACTGCTCCGGCGCCATAAAACGGGCCTGATTCTGCTGCCAGAAGGCGTTGATTTCCTCATCGCTGGCGGTCTGTTTTGCCGCCAGGGCATTTACGTTGATGGTCGCTTCGCGGACCACCCGCTGCTGAGATACCAGCGCCGCCAGCTGATCGGACTCGCCCGGCAGCATGAAGTCGGTACCCGCAATGGCGTTAATCAGCTGCTGCGTGGTCAGCTGGTTACGCAGCGCCTGGGCGTACTGATCGGTGGTCATCCCCATCTGGGCGACAATACCGCTGAAACGCTGGTTATCGAACTTACCGTTCGTCTGGAACGCCTGGGTCTGGAAGATCGCCTGCTTCACCTGCTCATCGCTGATGCTGAGGCCCAGCTCGCGGGCATACTGATCCAGAAGCGACTCATCGATCAGGCGGTTCAGCACCTGCTGGCGCATGGTTTTCATGTAGTTTTCGTTCGCCGCCAGCTCGGAGAATTGATCGCCAAGCTGCTGCTGCATACGGTTACGTTCGCTGGCGACGGCGTTTTCAAACTGCCCACGGCCAATCTCCTGGCCATTCACTTTTGCGGCATAGTTTTTGCCACCGCCAATCAGGTAACCACTCACCCCGGTCAAAATGAACGAGACGATAATGATACCGAAAATAATCTTGAGCACGACGCTGTTGGCGGCCGTGCGTAGGTTGTCCATCATGGTGTAACAACGCTCCGCTGTAGATGACTTTAGCTCGCGCAGCATAGCACGTGATGGCCGCCGCGCGTGAGGACGTATTTTGACAAGAAAACAGGGTGATTGTCAGCCCACAAGTGGCGATAAACACACATAAAGTGGTCTGAAAAGGCAATAAAAAAGGCACATCTCACGATGCGCCCTTGTACTTCGTCACATTCCCTGACGGGAAAGCCGATCAGTTCACCGCGTCTTTCAGCGCTTTACCAGCACGGAAGCCCGGCACTTTTGCGGCAGCGATAGTAATTTCTTTACCTGTTTGCGGGTTGCGACCAGTACGGGCGGCACGTTCTTTAACAGCAAAGGTACCAAAACCTACCAGCGCAACGTCATCCCCAGCCTGCAGAGATTCAGTAACAGAAGCGATTAAAGCATCTAACGCACGTCCAGCTGCAGCTTTAGAAATGTCCGCACCCGCAGCAATTTTGTCAATCAGTTGAGATTTATTCACTGTTCTCTTCCTCTCTTTATAATTTATATCGCACCTGAGTCCTTCATAGTGCGACCGCGCAGCAGTTATATCAGGACTGTCATGCCCTTACAACAGCAGTTGTCGATGACCCCCCTGCCAGCGATCTAAGTTAGCTACACAAAAAAAGGCTGGCAAGTCCGAAATGACTTACCAGCCCTATTTTTATTAGCGCAATTTGCGCAGAATCACTATTTCGCGGTCACAACCTGCATGCCGAACGGTTCGTTCTGCAGCGCAAGTGTCAGAACTTCCTCGATTCGTTTCACCGGATGGATATCCAAATCGGCGATAACGTTATCCGGAATTTCTTCAAGGTCGCGTTTGTTCTCATCAGGAATCAGAACAGTCTTAATGCCGCCGCGATGCGCCGCCAGCAGTTTTTCCTTCAGACCGCCGATCGGCAGCACCTGACCACGCAGAGTGATTTCACCGGTCATCGCCACATCAGCGCGTACCGGGTTGCCGGTCAGGCAGGAGACCAGCGCCGTGCACATGGCAATACCCGCGCTCGGACCATCCTTAGGCGTCGCCCCTTCCGGCACGTGCACGTGAATGTCACGCTTCTCGTAGAAGTCGGCGTTAATGCCCAGCTTGTCAGCCCGCGAACGTACCACCGTCAGCGCAGCCTGAATCGACTCCTGCATCACCTCGCCCAGCGAGCCGGTGTAGGTCAGCTTGCCTTTGCCCGGCACGCAGGCGGTTTCGATGGTCAGCAGATCGCCGCCCACTTCCGTCCACGCCAGACCGGTCACCTGACCGACGCGGTTCTCACTATCGGCGCGGCCATAGTCGAAGCGCTGTACGCCGAGATAATCATGCAGATTCTCACCGTTAATTTCGATGTGTTTCAGCGATTTATCCAGCAGCAGTTGCTTAACGGCCTTGCGGCACAGCTTGGAGATTTCACGCTCCAGGCTACGTACACCCGCTTCCCGCGTGTAGTAACGAATAATGCCGATAATGGCGCTATCGTCGACGGTCAGCTCGCCTTTCTTCAGCGCATTACGTTCGATCTGCTTCGGCAGCAGATGACGTTTGGCGATGTTCAGTTTTTCATCTTCGGTATAGCCGGAGAGACGAATCACTTCCATACGGTCCAACAGCGGCGCCGGAATGTTCATGGAGTTGGAAGTCGCCACGAACATCACGTCGCTGAGATCGTAATCCACTTCCAGGTAGTGGTCGTTAAAGGCCACGTTCTGTTCCGGATCCAGCACCTCAAGCAACGCGGAAGCCGGGTCGCCGCGCATGTCGGAAGACATTTTGTCGATCTCGTCCAACAGGAACAGCGGGTTTTTGACCCCCACTTTCGCCATTTTCTGGATCAGTTTGCCCGGCATCGAGCCAATGTAGGTCCGACGATGACCGCGGATTTCCGCTTCATCGCGCACGCCGCCAAGCGCCATACGAACGTATTTCCGTCCGGTCGCTTTGGCGATGGATTGACCCAGCGAGGTTTTACCTACCCCCGGCGGTCCCACCAGACAAAGGATTGGCCCCTTGATTTTGTTCACCCGGCTCTGCACCGCGAGATATTCAAGGATGCGATCCTTCACGCGCTCCAGGCCATAGTGATCGGTATCGAGGATCTCCTGGGCCTGACGCAGGTCTTTTTTGACCTTACTGCGCGCATTCCACGGCACCTGCACCATCCAGTCGATGTAGCCACGCACGACGGTCGCTTCCGCTGACATCGGCGACATCATCTTCAGCTTCTGCAGTTCCGCTTCGGTTTTTTCTTTCGCCTCTTTCGGCATTTTCGCCGCGTCGATCTTACGCTTCAGCGCTTCGTTTTCGTCCGGGGCGTCGTCCATCTCGCCGAGTTCTTTCTGAATCGCTTTCATTTGCTCGTTCAGATAGTACTCGCGCTGAGATTTCTCCATCTGCTTTTTGACGCGGTTGCGAATGCGCTTCTCAACCTGCAGCAGATCGATTTCCGATTCCATCATCGCCATCAGATATTCCAGACGTTCGTTAACGTCGGACATCTCAAGCACAGACTGCTTGTCAGCCAGCTTCAGCGGCATGTGCGCCGCGATGGTATCCGCCAGGCGCGCCGGATCGTCGATGCTGTTCAGCGACGTCAGCACTTCCGGTGGGATCTTCTTGTTCAGCTTGATATAGCCTTCAAACTGGCTGATAGCGGTGCGAACCAGCACTTCCTGCTCGCGTTCGTCAATCGCCGGCGAGTCGAGATACTCCGCTTTCGCCGAGAAATGCTCGCCATTATCAGACAGCGCAGAAATGCGAGCACGCTGCAGCCCTTCGACCAGCACCTTCACGGTGCCGTCCGGCAGCTTCAGCATCTGCAAAATAGACGCCACGGTTCCAACGGTGAAAAGATCGTTTACACCCGGCTCATCCGTCGACGCTTCTTTCTGCGCAACCAGCATGATTTTTTTATCATGGTCCATGGCCGCTTCGAGGCAACGGATAGATTTTTCCCGCCCTACGAACAGGGGTATGACCATGTGCGGATAAACCACCACATCGCGCAATGGCAATACGGGGATTTCAATGCGTTCAGAACGCTCAGGATTCATAGAGCTCTCTCTTAGTTTAAAGTCCGCCAGGTAGCCGACGACGCCACACTCCACTGCATCGTCGTTAATATGTAATCCAGTATATGGGGATGTATTCCACACATTCAACGGCGGGAATGCAGGAAAAATAAAAGGGGAGATAAAATCCCCCCTTTTTGTTAACTGCTTGAGTGAAATGGTTAATTATTCACCAGATGCCTGCTGAGCTTCCGGTTTGCCGTAGATCAGCAGCGGTTTGCTCTGACCGGCGATAACCGACTCATCAATGACCACTTTTTCGACATCTTCCATCGAAGGCAGGTCATACATGGTATCCAGCAGCGCCGCTTCCACAATTGAGCGCAGGCCACGGGCGCCGGTTTTACGCGCCATCGCTTTCTTGGCGATAGCGTCCAGCGCTTCGTCGCGGAATTCGAGCTCTGCGCCTTCAAGGCTAAACAGCGCCTGATACTGCTTGGTCAGGGCGTTTTTCGGCTCTTTCAGGATCTGGATCAGGGCTTCTTCGCTCAGCTCGTTCAGGGTCGCCACTACCGGCAGACGGCCGATGAACTCCGGGATCAGACCAAACTTGATCAGATCTTCCGGCTCGACCTGAGCCAGCAGTTCCCCTTCGCTCGCTTTGTCGGACTTCGCTTTTACCGTCGCGCCAAAACCAATGCCGGAGCCGGTTTCCACACGGTGGGAAATCACTTTGTCCAGGCCAGCGAACGCGCCGCCGCAGATAAACAGGATCTTGGAGGTATCAACCTGCAGGAACTCCTGCTGCGGATGTTTACGCCCGCCCTGCGGCGGAACGGCGGCAACGGTCCCTTCGATAAGCTTCAGCAGCGCCTGCTGCACGCCTTCGCCTGAGACGTCGCGCGTAATCGACGGGTTATCGGATTTACGCGAAATTTTGTCGATTTCGTCGATATAAACGATGCCGCGCTGCGCTTTCTGCACGTCGTAATCGCACTTCTGCAGCAGTTTCTGAATGATATTTTCGACGTCCTCACCCACATAACCGGCTTCGGTCAGGGTGGTGGCGTCTGCCATGGTAAACGGCACATCCAGCAGGCGCGCCAGCGTTTCCGCCAGCAGCGTTTTACCGGAACCGGTCGGCCCGATCAGCAGGATGTTGCTTTTACCCAGCTCTACGCCATTGCTGGTATCGCCATTGCGCAGACGCTTGTAGTGGTTGTATACCGCGACCGCCAACACCTTCTTCGCCTGTTCCTGACCGATGACGTAGTCATCAAGGTGGTGGCGAATCTCGTGCGGCGTCGGCAGCGCGCTGCGCTCGCGGTGCGGCGCCACTTCTTTAATCTCTTCGCGAATGATGTCGTTACATAAATCAACGCATTCGTCGCAGATATACACGGATGGCCCGGCGATCAGCTTACGCACTTCATGCTGGCTTTTGCCGCAAAAAGAGCAATACAACAATTTGCCCGATCCATCTTTGCGTTTATCTGTCATGAGTCCAAACCTCTTTTTAAGTTCTTTGTGCCGCACACGACGACGCAAATGCCATTCTCAGGCGCAAGCCGCCATATAGCGTTGTGCCGCCCTTCATTAGTATATACACAAAATCCTTCGCGCTACATCGAGCCGGTAGCGAAGCCACCGGCCGCAAGCCTGCCAGACAAGCGGCCGAATAAAAGCCAACCGCTCGCACAGACGTGGCGAGAAGGATGAAGCGTAAAGCGGCACCCTTGCGCCTTGGGCATCAATTACGATGGGTCAAAATAGAGTCGACCAGCCCGTACTCCACGGCTTCCGCAGCAGACAGGAAGCGGTCACGCTCGGTGTCACGCTCAATCTGCTCAAGAGACTGGCCGGTATGATGCGCCATCAGCTCATTCATGCGTCCTTTCACCTTCAGGATTTCACGGGCGTGGATCTCAATATCCGTCGCCTGTCCCTGATAGCCGCCCAGCGGCTGGTGGATCATCACGCGGGAGTTCGGCAGGCAGAAGCGCTTGCCTTTCGCCCCGGCGGTCAGCAGGAACGCGCCCATAGAAGCGGCCTGCCCCATACAGATGGTGCTGACATCCGGCTTGATGAACTGCATGGTGTCATAAATCGACATCCCGGCGGTGATTACCCCGCCCGGAGAGTTAATGTACAGGTAAATGTCTTTTTCCGGGTTTTCCGCTTCCAGAAACAGCATCTGCGCCACGATCAGGTTTGCCATGTGGTCTTCGACCTGGCCGGTCAGAAAAATGACGCGTTCCTTAAGCAGACGGGAGTAGATATCAAAAGAACGTTCACCGCGTGAGGTCTGTTCAATGACCATCGGCACCAGGGCCATATGGGGTGCAAAGTTGTCTCGTTCGCCACTGTATGACATTTCCGTCTCCTGGAGTAATTTTAAAATACCTGCTGCACTGATTGTAACCTTACGGACGGATTATCAGCCACAGTTTCTATCCGCTGAATGCGTCACCGCCTCTTCAATACGCGTGCGATTGCGGATGCAGTTGCCTCCCCCGGTAATGGGGATGGTGTTGCCATATTTCAAGCATAACAAGCTTTTGCTGTAACGCTATCATGGTTAATGCGTTTTCGCACCGTGCCTGTGGCTATCATTATCTTAAAAAAAAACCCGCCGCCTTTCGGCAACGGGTTTTTGCTCGAACCTTAAACGATAGCGGCGAAATTACGCCTGCTGGTTCATCAGTTCGTTGAAGGAAGTGGCTTTTTCAGACACTTTGGCTTTCGCCAGCACGGCTTCAACAGCCTGCTCTTCCAGCGCCACGTTGCGCATATTGTCCATCAGCTCTTTGTTCTTGCTGTAGAACTCAACGACTTCAGACGGATCTTCGTACGCAGAAGCCATCTCTTCGATCAGGGCTTTTACGCGCTCTTCGTCAGCTTTCAGCTCGTTGGTGCGGATCACTTCGCCCAGCAGCAGACCAACAACGACGCGACGTTTAGCCTGCTCTTCGAACAGCTCGCGCGGCAGTTCCAGAGCCTGTTTCTCGTTGCCGCCGAAACGCTGAGCAGCCTGACGACGCAGCACGTCGATTTCGCTGTCGATCAGGGCAGCCGGAACGTCGATCTCGTTGGCTTTAACCAGACCTTCGATAGCCTGAGACTTCACGCGGTTACGCACAGCGCCTTTCAGCTCGCGTTCCATATTTTTACGCACTTCAGCGCGCAGGCCAGCGACGGAACCATCTTCCACGCCGAAACGTTTGATGAACTCTTCGGTCAGCTCAGGCAGTTCACGCTCTTCGACTTTCTTCAGATTGATAACGAACTTAGCCGCTTTACCTTTCAGGTTTTCTGCGTGGTACTCTTCCGGGAAGGTCACGTCGATGGTGAACTCTTCACCCGCTTTGTGGCCTTTGATACCGTCTTCGAAGCCCGGGATCATGCGACCCTGGCCCATCGCCAGTACGAAGTCAGAGGCTTTGCCGCCTTCGAACTCTTCGCCGTCAACAGAACCGGTGAAGTCGATGGTTACGCGATCTTCAGCGTCAACCGCGCCTTCTTTTTCTTTCCAGGTCGCCTGCTGCTTGCGCAGAGTTTCCAGCATGGTATCAACGTCAGCGTCGGTGACTTCAACAACCGGTTTTTCAACTTCGATTGCGTCCAGACCCTGCAGTTCAACTTCCGGATACACTTCGAACTCTACCGCGTAGGTGAAGTCTTCGCCCAGTTTGTATTCGCCCGGAACGTAGTTCGGCGCGCCGGCCGGATTGATTTTTTCTTTGATGATCGCGTCAACGAAATGACGGCTCATCAGGTCGCCCAGCACGTCCTGGCGAACGGAAGCGCCATAGCGCTGAGCAACAATATTCATCGGCACTTTGCCTTTACGGAAGCCGTCAATGCGAACTTTTTTCGCTACGTTGACCAGCTCGCTTTTGACAGCATTCTCGATGCTGTCAGCGGCGATAGTAATCGTTACACGGCGCCCAAGGCCCTGAGTGGTTTCAACTGAAACTTGCATCTTGTTACCTCAAAAAAATCACAGTGCTCGGTCAACTCTGGAAGCGCGTGTAGGTGGCTTCGCAGAACCGGGATGCCCTCTTCAAATCAGAAACACATTCCCTGTCGTCAGAATCATCCCGAAGACATTCATATATAAGACGCGGCATTATAGCGGCATCACTTTTGTGAGTCGAGAACGGTTGTCGCCTGATGCTGCGGCATTTTTCACATTTCCCGCTCAAATTTGCCCGCAAAAGCGCTGACTTTGCGCATTTTCCAGGCAAAACAAAACGGCCCGTAGGCCGTTTTTGCTAAATCTGCAAGCAACATACTGGAAAAGCGCCAGCGGTTGCAAATGGGATTTCTAAGCGATACTCCCTGCGCCGCGGCACGGCGGCGAAGCAAATACCGTATCCTGTAATGCTTCCCATTCTTTAATCGTGTAGGTGTGCAGCGCCAGGGCATGCACCGTATTCGACAGCTCCTCGGTTAGCGTGCCGTAGATCATACGGTGGCGATTGAGGAAACGCTCGCCAGTGAAGTGATCGCTCACTAACACCACTTTAAAATGACTTTCAGAGCCCGCAGGGACGTTGTGACGATAACTTTCATCCACGACTTCGAGATACATCGGGTCGAACGCTGCTCTAAGTTTTGCTTCGATCTGTTCACGTATCATCATGAATTTTCTCCTCCGACAACGCTGAGATGCCGCCACTCCATTTAAATGTTAGCCGCTTTTACCGCTTCCATTAGGAGAAAACAACAAAAAATTAGCATTGTTCTGATATTTTCATTCAAAAGTATCACGTTTACTGGCTCTGGTCGCCAAATCCGTCGGGGAACGAGCCATTAACCGTGGCGGGACGCTCAGAAAACCGCCAGCACGATGGATTTACACGCGTTGCCACTTCCCCTTGCCGTTGGCAATGCTATGATGGCGGTAATTTTCCTTATAACAACACCATGCGTTGAGACCTGAACATGCTTAAGAAGATTCTTTTCCCGTTGGTCGCCATGTTTATGCTGGCAGGATGCGCCACGCCGCCGACCACCATTGAAGTATCGCCGAAAATCACGCTGCCGCAGCAGGATCCAAGCCTGATGGGCGTGACCGTCAGCATCAACGGCGCCGATCAGCGTCCGGACCAGGCGCTGGCGAAAGTGACGCGTGACAATCAGCTGGTCACTCTCACCGCCTCCCGCGATCTGCGCTTCCTGCTGCAGGAAGTGCTGGAGAAACAGATGACGTCTCGCGGCTACATGATTGGCCCGAACGGCGCGGTCGATCTGCAGATCATCGTCAACAAACTCTATGCTGACGTCTCTCAGGGTAACGTGCGCTATAACATCGCCACCAAAGCCGATATCGCCATCATCGCCACCGCGGCAAACGGCACAAAAATGACCAAAAACTACCGCGCCAGCTACTCCGTTGAAGGCGCCTTCCAGGCCTCGAACAAAAACATCGCTGATGCCGTCAACAGCGTCCTGACCGATACCATCGCCGATATGGCGCAGGACACCAGCATCCACGATTTCATCAAGCAAAACGCGCGTTAATGCTATCGCGAACCCGGCCTCCGCCGGGTTCGTGCTTTATGCTATGTCCAGTCATTACTTACGCATTTTTCAGCAGCCGAAATCAGCCATTTTGCTGATCCTTGGTTTCGCCTCCGGTCTGCCGCTGGCTCTCACCTCCGGTACCCTGCAGGCCTGGATGACGGTGGAAAATATCGATCTGAAAACGATCGGTTTTTTCTCGCTCGTCGGCCAGGCCTATGTCTTTAAATTCCTCTGGTCCCCGCTGATGGACCGCTATACGCCGCCGTTTCTTGGGCGTCGTCGCGGTTGGCTGTTGACCACCCAGGTATTACTCCTGCTGGCGATCGCGGCGATGGGCTTTCTTGAGCCGGTCACCCAATTACGCTGGATGGCGGCGCTGGCGGTGGTGATCGCCTTCTGCTCGGCGTCGCAGGATATTGTGTTCGACGCCTGGAAAACCGACGTGTTGCCAGCAGAAGAGCGTGGCGCCGGCGCCGCGATCAGCGTGCTGGGCTATCGCCTGGGGATGCTGGTCTCCGGTGGACTGGCCCTGTGGCTCGCCGACCGCTATCTCGGCTGGCAGGGAATGTACTGGCTGATGGCGGCGCTGCTGGTGCCCTGCATCATCGCCACGCTGCTGGCGCCCGAACCGAGCGACGTTATCCCGGTTCCCCGGTCGCTGGAGCAGGCGGTGGCTGAACCGCTGCGCGATTTTTTCGGCCGCAACAACGCCTGGCTGATTCTGCTGCTCATCGTCCTTTATAAGCTTGGCGATGCGTTTGCCATGAGCCTGACCACCACCTTCCTGATCCGCGGCGTGGGATTTGACGCTGGCGAAGTGGGAATGGTGAACAAAACCTTAGGCCTGTTCGCCACCATTCTCGGCGCCCTGTACGGCGGCGTCCTGATGCAGCGGCTGACGCTGTTTCGGGCACTGCTCATTTTCGGTTTGCTGCAGGGGGTCTCTAACGCCGGCTACTGGCTGCTGTCGATTACCGATAAGCACCTCTATTCCATGGCGACCGCGGTATTCTTTGAAAACCTGTGCGGGGGAATGGGGACGGCGGCATTTGTCGCGCTGCTGATGACGCTATGTAATAAGTCGTTCTCCGCCACCCAGTTCGCGCTGCTCTCGGCGCTCTCTGCGGTCGGTCGCGTATACGTTGGGCCGATTGCCGGCTGGTTTGTCGAGGCTCACGGCTGGTCGACCTTCTATCTCTTCTCTGTCGTTGCAGCGGTGCCGGGGATTGCCCTATTGCTGCTGTGCCGGCAAACGCTTGAGCATACCCAACGCACCGCAAGCTTTATGCCGCGTAGTGAGTTCCCGCAGGCCTATGCGCTGGCGCTGGGGATCCTGACTCTGGGCTGCCTGCTGCTCGCGGTGTGGCTGGCGCTGCTGATCCTCAACGCGCTGGATTATACGTCGTTCTCCTTCCTGTCCGGCCTGCTGGAGGTTGCCGCGCTCACCGCCGTCGGCGGGATTTTGTTCGGCGGCCTGCTTGACTATCTGGCGCTGCGTAAAACCCGCCTGATTTAAGGATCCAGCCTCATTATTAGCCGTTGTAATTACGAAACGTAATTATAACGGCTTATTAACGCTTTTATATTGTCCGCCGCGCTATTTGTTGTTTTGTGCGTTTTTGATTTCTGGAAATTATTGACAGTTTTCGTTCGATTCTTTAAATAATTTAACCGATTCAGCTCCGGGGATTTTATTTTTCGTTTTCACAATGTCTTTTATTTGATAATTAAATGTTAAACAATTGTTCTAATTTGTGGGTGGTTATGCCCATTAGCCGCTAAGCACTCCTTTTCTTATCCCTTTCGTTATCAATCCCGCGAAAATCAGGCTTTGCAAGCGATTAAGTAACACTACGTTACATATGTGACAAACCAAGCAGAAGCCGCTAACACAGAACTGACAGAGATCCAATCATGTTTACAGTAATGCAACCTTACCGTAAAATGCCCATACACTTTAAACGCCACCAGATCCCGTGGAATTGAGGTCGTTCAATGAGACTCAGGAAATACAATAAAAGTTTGGGATGGATGTCATTAATCGCAGGTACTGTATTACTCAGTGGTTGTGATTCTGCACTCCTTGACCCAAAAGGACAGATTGGACTGGAGCAACGCTCTTTGATTCTGACGGCCTTCGGCCTGATGATGATTGTCGTTATTCCCGCCGTCTTGATGGCAGTAGGATTTGCCTGGAAGTATCGCGCGAGCAATAAAGATGCGAAGTATAGCCCGAACTGGTCACACTCCAACAAAGTGGAAGCTGTGGTCTGGACGGTACCTATTCTGATCATCCTGTTCCTGGCCGTTCTGACCTGGAAAACCACTCACGCACTGGAGCCAAGCAAACCGCTTGTCCATGACGAGAAGCCAATCACCATCGAAGTCGTATCGATGGACTGGAAATGGTTCTTTATCTATCCGGAACAGGGTATTGCTACCGTTAACGAAATCGCCTTCCCGGCGAACGTACCGGTACACTTCAAAGTGACCTCTAACTCGGTGATGAACTCGTTCTTTATTCCGCGCTTAGGTAGCCAGATTTATGCAATGGCCGGTATGCAGACTCAGCTGCACCTCATTGCTGACGAAGCTGGTACTTATGACGGTATCTCCGCTAGCTACAGTGGCCCGGGCTTCTCAGGTATGAAGTTCAAAGCGATTGCCACCCCGGATCGGGCGACTTTCGATCAGTGGGTTGCAAAAGCGAAACAGTCTCCGAACTCCATGGACTCCATGGCCGCGTTCGAGAAAGTGGCTGTGCCTAGCGAATACAACAAAGTGGAATATTTCTCTAACGTGAAACCGGATCTGTTCAAAGATGTTGTGAACAAATTCATGTCTCACGAGAGCATGAACATGTCTAAACCTGAAGGCGAGCACGCTGCTCACGACGGGATGGAAGGCATGGACATGAGCCACGCGGAAACCGCTCACTAAGGGGCCGAGGAAGAAAACGATGTTCGGAAAACTTACACTGGATGCAGTGCCCTACCACGAACCTATTATCGTGGTAACGGTGGCTGCGATTATCATTGGGGGACTGGCGCTTCTGGCAGCCATCACTTACTTCGGTAAGTGGTCCTACCTATGGAACGAGTGGCTGACTTCTGTCGACCACAAACGTCTCGGTATCATGTACGTTATCGTGGCAATCGTCATGCTGCTGCGTGGCTTTGCTGACGCCATCATGATGCGTAGCCAGCAGGTGCTGGCTTCGGCCGGGGAAGCCGGCTTCCTGCCGCCTCATCACTACGATCAGATCTTTACCGCCCACGGCGTTATCATGATCTTCTTCGTGGCGATGCCGTTTGTTATCGGTCTGATGAACCTGGTGGTTCCGCTTCAGCTCGGCGCGCGCGACGTAGCCTTCCCGTTCCTCAACAACCTGAGCTTCTGGTTCACCGTTGTGGGCGTGATTCTGGTTAACCTGTCTCTGGGCGTTGGTGAGTTCGCGCAGACCGGTTGGCTGGCCTATCCGCCGCTGTCGGGAATTGAGTACAGTCCTGGCGTAGGGGTTGATTACTGGATTTGGGCGCTGCAGCTCTCAGGTATCGGTACTACCCTGACCGGTATTAACTTCTTCGTGACCATTATCAAGATGCGCGCCCCGGGCATGACCATGTTCAAGATGCCGGTATTCTCCTGGGCATCTCTGTGCGCTAACATCCTGATTATCGCCTCGTTCCCAATTCTGACCGTCACCATCGCGCTGCTGACCCTGGATCGTTACCTGGGCACCCATTTCTTTACCAACGATATGGGTGGCAACATGATGATGTACATCAACCTGATTTGGGCCTGGGGTCACCCGGAAGTGTACATCCTGGTTCTGCCGGTGTTCGGGGTCTTCTCCGAAATCGCCGCGACCTTCTCGCGTAAGCGTCTGTTCGGTTACACCTCTCTGGTATGGGCAACCGTCTGTATTACCGTTCTGTCGTTCATCGTTTGGCTGCACCACTTCTTCACCATGGGTGCTGGCGCGAACGTAAACGCCTTCTTCGGTATTACTACCATGATTATCGCGATCCCGACCGGGGTTAAGATCTTCAACTGGCTGTTCACCATGTATCAGGGTCGCATCGTCTTCAACTCGGCGATGATGTGGACTATCGGCTTTATCGTGACCTTCTCCGTAGGTGGGATGACCGGCGTGCTGCTGGCGGTACCGGGCGCGGACTTCGTTCTGCACAACAGCCTGTTCCTGATTGCGCACTTCCATAACGTTATCATCGGCGGCGTAGTGTTCGGTTGCTTCGCAGGTCTGACCTACTGGTGGCCGAAAGCCTTTGGCTTTACCCTGAACGAAACCTGGGGCAAACGCGCTTTCTGGTTCTGGATCATCGGCTTCTTCGTGGCGTTTATGCCGCTGTACGTGCTGGGCTTCATGGGTATGACCCGTCGTCTGAGCCAGCAGATCGATCCGCAGTTCCACCCGATGCTGGTTATTGCAGCTTGCGGTGCGGCGCTGATCGCCTGCGGTATTCTGTGCCAGCTGATTCAGTTCTACGTGTCTATTCGCGACCGCGATCAGAACCGCGACCTGACCGGTGACCCGTGGGGTGGCCGTACGCTGGAGTGGGCAACCTCTTCTCCACCGCCGTTCTACAACTTCGCTATCGTTCCTCAGGTTCACGAACGTGATGCCTTCTGGGAAATGAAAGAGAAAGGTGAAGCGTACAAACAGCCTGCTCACTATGAAGAAATTCATATGCCGAAAAACAGCGGCGCCGGCATCGTGATTGCCGCCTTCGCTACGGTATTTGGTTTCGCCATGATCTGGCATATCTGGTGGATGGCGATCGCCAGCTTCATCGGCATCGTAGCGACCTGGATTATTAAGAGCTTTGACGAGGACGTGGATTACTACGTACCGGTTGCAGAAGTCGAAAAACTGGAAGAACAGCATTTCGATGAGATTAACAAAGCAGGGCTGAAAAATGGCAACTGATACTCTTGCGCATACTGCCCACGCGCATGAACACGGGCACCATGATACAGGACCGATGAAGGTATTCGGTTTCTGGATCTACCTGATGAGCGACTGCATTATCTTCGCTACGCTGTTTGCTACCTATGCCGTTCTGGTGAACGGCACGGCCGGCGGACCGACGGGCAAAGATATTTTCGAACTGCCGTTCGTTCTGGTTGAAACCGCACTGCTGCTGTTCAGCTCCATCACCTACGGCATGGCGGCTATCGCCATGTACAAAAACAACAAAAGCCAGGTGGTTTCCTGGCTGGCGTTGACCTGGTTGTTTGGCGCCGGATTTATCGGGATGGAAATCTATGAATTCCATCACCTGATCATGGAAGGCTTTGGTCCGGATCGTAGTGGCTTCCTGTCCGCGTTCTTCGCGCTGGTCGGCACCCACGGTCTGCACGTGACCTCCGGTCTTATCTGGATGGCGGTGCTGATGTTCCAGGTTTCACGTCGTGGCCTGACCAGCACTAACCGCACGCGTATCCTGTGCCTGAGCCTGTTCTGGCACTTCCTGGACGTCGTGTGGATCTGCGTGTTCTCGGTTGTCTATCTGATGGGGGCGATGTAATGAGTCATTCTACCGATCATAGCGGCGCTTCTCACGGCAGCGTGAAGAGCTACATGACAGGATTTATCCTGTCCATCATCCTGACGGTCATTCCGTTCGCCATGGTGATGAGTGGCTCCGCCTCGCATGCGGTTATCCTTGGCACCATTCTGGTGACCGCTGTGGTGCAGATCGTGGTACACCTCGTGTACTTCCTGCATATGAACAGCAAGTCCGATGAAGGTTGGAACCTGACCGCATTTATCTTCACCGTAATCATCATTGCGATCGTGGTTGTCGGCTCCATCTGGATTATGTGGAACCTGAACTACAACATGATGATGCACTAAGAGCGGCGAGTATGTTTAAGCAATACCTGCAAGTAACGAAACCAGGCATTATTTTTGGCAACCTGATCTCCGTGATCGGCGGTTTCCTGCTGGCCTCCAAAGGCCACATCGACTATCCGCTGTTCGTCTGGACGCTCCTTGGAGTATCCCTGGTGGTCGCCTCGGGTTGTGTATTCAACAACTACATCGACCGGGACATCGATCGTAAGATGGAACGGACGAAAAACCGGGTGCTGGTCAAAGGGCTGATCTCGCCAGAAGCTTCGCTGGTGTACGCCACCTTGCTGGGTATTGCTGGCTTCATGCTGCTGTGGTTCGGCGCTAACCCGCTGGCCTGCTGGCTGGGGGTGATGGGGTTCGTGGTTTATGTCGGCGTCTACAGCCTGTACATGAAACGCCACTCCGTCTACGGCACGCTGATTGGCTCACTCTCCGGCGCTGCGCCGCCGGTGATTGGCTACTGCGCGGTCACCGGTGATTTCGACAGCGGTGCGGCTATCCTGCTGGCTATCTTTAGCCTGTGGCAGATGCCTCACTCCTACGCCATCGCGATTTTCCGCTTTAAGGATTATCAGGCGGCGAATATTCCGGTGCTGCCGGTGGTGAAAGGCATTTCGGTCGCCAAAAACCATATTACGCTGTACATCGTCGCCTTTGCCGTGGCAACCCTGATGCTCTCGCTGGGCGGCTACGCCGGGTATAAATACCTGGTCGTGGCGGCAGCGGTCAGCGTCTGGTGGCTGGGCATGGCGCTGCGTGGCTATAAAGTGGCCGATGATAAAGTCTGGGCGCGTAAGCTGTTCGTCTTTTCTATCGTCGCCATCACCGCGCTGTCCGTGATGATGTCCGTTGACTTTATGGTGCCGGATTCACATAGTCTGCTGGCTTACGTGAGATAATTACGCACTCCAGTACGCTCTAAGGCCCCGTATTTACGGGGCTTTTTCTTTCCTGTTTCATCATCGCTTTCTTTCTCATTTCATACTTCCCTCCCCTCCCCCGTCGCTTTCCCACTATCTTTCATATCAAAAAATGAGGAAAAATTGAGCCAGTACGCATCGGGCATCACTCGCGCCGCACGGTCCTGCGATGCTACCTTTCGCCGGGGCTCTTGCCCCTTTGGGAAATAATCACTACAAGGAATTGCAATGAAAGAGTTAACACTGAACGAAATGGAGTATATCTCCGGTGGCTTTAATCTGTTCGGCGCAGCCAGCGGCTTCGCCAGCTTTGTCGCCAACTCTGGCGTCGGCTTCACCTCTTTTGTTCTGACCTCCGGCACCGCATTTGCCTCCTTCGTCGGCGACAGCGCGATGGCGTTTGGTTCCTTCCTGACCGGACAGTCAAACTGGGAAACCTTTGTGACCGCCGGAAAGGAAAACTGGGGAAGCTTTGTTAACACCGCCGGCAACAGCTGGAATACTTTCGTGAATAACGCGGCCAGCGACTGGAACACCTTTCTGACCAAAGCGTCGGCCTAAGCGACGTCTATCTTAGGGCAGCGCCACTGGCTGCCCTGTTTAACCCACCAGCATCGCCTGCGCGCTGTAGAGCAGATCGAGGTGATCGCGGCATAACGCTTCCAGCGAAGTGCGCGATTGATGACTGGTCAGACTCAGCGCCCCCCACCAGGTCCCTTCCCTGTCGGTTAACGGCACCGCCAGCACCAGCATGCCAATCTCAAACTCCTGCTCAATAGTGGCGTATCCCTGGCGCCGTACCTGGGCGATTTTCTCCATCAGCGACGCGATATCGGTCACCGTATAGGGGGTACGTTGTTCCCGGGTTATGCGCTGCAGGACGGTCTCACACTCTGCTTCCGGCAGCGAAGCCAGCCACAATCGCCCCCCGGCGGTACAGAAAATGGGCACCCGCTCCCCAAGCCGCACCGACGTAGAGTTGAACGGCGTATGCCGACTGCGGGCGATATAAACCAGTTCATCTTCATCCACCACCCCCACCGAGGCATGCTCTTCCGTCCGACTGGCGATGTATTCGACAATCGGCCGTACCATGCGAGGAAACTGCGCCGAATCGACATAGGCCTGGCCAAGCCTCAGCGTCTTCGGGGTAAGCCAGTAATAGCGCCCGTCGGTTTGCAGATAGCGCTCATGCAGGAGCGTCAGCAGAAAACGTCGCGCGGCGCTTTGCGTCAGACCGCTCATTTTCGCCGTCTGGGCGACGGTGAGCTTTGGGCAGGTTTTGGAAAAAAGCTGAATTAGCGCCAGCCCTTTTTGTAAACCGACGATCAGATCGCGTGGATGAATGGTGTTTTGCATATTCGCTCACATTTTTGCAACATCATTATCGATTTCCTGCGATTATCGCAGCGTTCGTGCGATTAACAACCGACATGTCCGAATTCTGCGTTGTCGCTCCCAGCTTCCACTGAAATACTTTCACAACATTCATTTAACAAATGAGGTTTGAAATGGTCAGTGGAACTACCCAGGTTGTCGCCGTGATTGGTCATCCGATCGCCCAGGTGAAATCACCGGATAACTTCAACCGCTACTTTGCCGAACAGCACATGGACAGCGTCATGATCCCGGTGGATATCGTCCCGGACGCGGTGGCCGCCTACCTCAACGCCCTGCGCGGCTGGCAGAACATGACCGGCGTGCTGGTGACGGTGCCGCATAAACAACGCGCCGCCGCGCTGGTCGACGACCTCACGCCGCGCGCCCGCCGACTCAACGCCGTCAATGTGATCCGCAAGCTGGCGGATGGCCGCCTGCAGGGCGATATGCTGGACGGCGTCGGCTTTCAGCTCGCCGCCGAGGCGCAGGGTTTTCAGCCGGCAGGTAAGCAGGCGCTGCTCTCCGGTTGCGGCGGCGTCGGCAGCGCCATCGCCTGGGGACTGTGCGAGGCGGGGATCCGTCGGCTGGCCCTGCACGATCAAACCCCGGCCACCCGGCAGCGCCTGCATGACCTTCTGGCTGAGGCCTTTCCGGCGGTGCAACTGAGCGCGCTGCCAGACACCCTTTACGGCCTCGATCTACTGGTTAATGGCTCACCGGCCGGCATGGCCGGATTTGATGAGCTGCCTCTACCGCAGGCGCTGCTGGATACGCTCGACAGCGCCACCCACGTGGCCGACGTTGTCACCGCCCCGGTGATGACGCCGTTGCTCACTTTCGCCGCCGCACGTGGTTGCAAAGTACAGACCGGGCCGGAAATGGCGCTGGCGCAGATGAGGCTGATGGGCCAGTTTATCGGCGCCATCCCGCAGGCGCAGGGAGCGGCGGCATGAAGAGCTGGGATGTGATCGTCATCGGCAGCGGCGCGGCCGGTTTTGCCGCCGCGGTCACCGCCTGCTGTAAAGGGCTGTCGGTGCTGATGCTGGAGAAAGCCGGCCAGTTCGGCGGCACCTCGGCCATCTCCGGCGGCGCCGTGTGGCTGCACGATACCGACCAGGCGCGCGCCGAGGGCAAAAGCGGTAGCGCCGAGGCGATGAAAACCTACCTGCGAACCATTATCGGCGAGGGCCAGTACCGCGAAGATCTTGCCGAAGCGTTTGTCAGCGCCGGGCGGGAGGCGCTGGCCTTTCTCGAGCGTGAGGGGGCAGTAAAGTACAGCCTGCGTCCGCTCTCGCCCGATTACTATCCGGATGAACCCGGCGCAGTCGACGTCGGTCGTGCGCTGGAGGTGGTGGAGTATGACGGCCGTGAACTGGGGGACGCGTTTCGCGACCTGCGTTCACCGCCGCCGGGGATGCTGCTGTTTGGCGGGATGATGGTCAACCGCGTCGATATTCAACATTTTCTCGACATGCGCCGCTCGCTGCGCTCCCTGGCCCATTGCACCCGGCTGCTGCTGCGCTACGCCCGCGACCGGGTGAAGTACCCTCGCGGTACCCGCCTGGCGATGGGCAATGCGCTGATTGCCCGCATGGCGACTACGGCGCTGCGTAAAGGCATGAACCTGCGGCTGAATGTCAATGTTCTGACGCTGTGCGAAGCGCAAGGCGCGGTCCGCGGGGTGGAGATTGAGTATCAGGGGCAAAGAGAGACGCTGCACGCCCGCCGCGGGGTGGTGCTGGCCGCAGGCGGCTTCGCCGCGGGCGCGCTGGCGGCGCGCTATCGGCCGCACACCCGCGAGCATTTCACCATGTCGCCGCCGGCCAACGATGGCGCCGCGCTGCGTCTCGCGGCGGCGCTTAACGCTCGCGAGGGAACCGATCGGGCCTCCAACTTTTTCTGGGCGCCGGTATCGGTGCTGACCCGGGCCGACGGCAGCGAGGAGCGCTTCCCCCATCTGGTAACCGATCGCGCAAAACCGGGCGTGATTGCCGTCAATCAGCGGGCGGTACGCTTCGTCAACGAGTCCAGTTCCTATCACCATTTCGCCAGCGCAATGCAGGATGCAGCGGAAAATGCCCCCTGTTTTTTACTCTGCGACGCCCAGGCGATGAAGCGTTATGGCCTCGGACTGGCGCGCCCGGCGCCGGTCAATAATGACGCCCTGGTCGCCGCTGGCTATCTGCACAAAGCCGATACCCTGGCCGCGCTGGCGCAACAGCTTGGTCTGGATGCCCAAACCCTGAGCAAAACGGTAGCCCGCTACAACCGCGACGCCGCGCAGGGCGTGGATCGGGAATTTGCTAAAGGCGGCAACAGCTATAACCGGGCGATGGGCGATCCGGGCCATCAGCCTGACGCCTGTAATGCCCCCCTGCTCAGCGCGCCGTTCTATGCCATCAAACTTTATACCGGCGATCTGGGGACCTCACGGGGCCTGGTCACCACCGCCGATGCCCAGGTCGTCAATACCGAAGGACACCCCATCCCGGGGCTGTACGCGGTGGGAAACGACATGGATTCGCTGATGGCCGGCACCTATCCGGGCCCCGGCATCACCCTCGGCCCGGGGCTGACGTTTGGCTATCTCGCCGCCTGCCATCTGGCACAACACTCCACCCACTAATCAGGAAAACATCATGATCTACGAAAAACGCACGTACACCATCAATCCGCTGAAAATGGCCGACTGGCTGGCGCTGTACCAAAGCGATGCCCTGGCGGTGCAAACCGACCATCTCGGCCAGCTAATCGGCTTCTTTTTTACCGAGATCGGCGTGGTCAATCAGGTAGTGCACATCTGGGCTTATGAAAGCCTGGACGATCGTCTGGTGCGCCGCGCGCGGATGGCCCAGGACGAACGCTGGCAGACCTTCTCGCGTAAAAATCGCGAACTGGCCGCCGTGGAACGCCTCGAGTCGGTGCTGATGCGCCCCACCGCTTTTTCACCTCTGCAGTAAGGAGTCCAACATGAGCGGGCCTGTGAAGGTGGATGTGCTGGTGGTCGGCTCCGGCGCCGCGGGGCTCTCTGCCGCGGTGACTGCGGCGATGCACGGCGCCAGCGTCATGGTGGCGGAGAAAGCGTCAGTGCTCGGCGGAACCAGCGCCTGGTCCGGCGGCTGGCTGTGGATCCCCCGCAACCCGCTGGCGCGGGCGGAGGGCATCGACGAAGCAGCCGACGCGCCGCTGACCTATCTGCAGCATGAGATGGGGGGCGAAGCCGCCGATATTCGTCTGCAAACCTTCCTGCGTTACGGGCCGGAGATGGTGGAATTTTTCCATCAGCGGACGGCGGTGCAGTTTCTCTCGGGCAGCGCCATGCCGGACTTTCACCCGTCGCCGGGTGCGGCGAACGGTGGGCGGTCGGTCACCGCGCAACCCTACGATGGCCGCCTGCTCGGCGACTGGCTCCATCGCCTGCGTCCGCCGCTGGAAACCATTAGTCTGGGCGGGATGGGCATCGCCGGCGGCGCGGATATGGCGCATTTTTTCAATGCCACCCGCTCGCCGCGCTCCGCGCTGTATGCTGCCCGCCGCCTGCTGCGCCACGGCTGGCAGCGGCTACGCGCCGGACGGGGGCAGCATCTGGTCAATGGCAATGCGCTGGTCGCCCGTCTGCTGCGATCCGCCCTCGACGCCGGCGTGCGTTTTCAGCTCAATGCCCCGGTGGTCCGGCTGCTGCAGGGTCCGCCGGGCGTGTCCGGCGCGGTGCTGCGCAGCGACGGCGGGGAGATTCACGTCGAAGCTGGCGCCGTGGTGCTGGCCTGCGGCGGTTTTCCCCACGATCGCCAGCGGCTGGCGCAGGTGGTGCCCCACGCGGCGGAGGGTTACGGCCATTTCTCCGCCGCACCGCCGGACAATCAGGGCGAGGGGATCAGGCTTGGCGAATCCGTCGGCGGCCAGTTCGACACTTCCCTGCGCCACCCGCTGGCCTGGGCGCCGGTGTCCCGCGTCACTCTGGCCAGCGGCCAGCAGCTAATGTTTCCTCATCTGGTGGAGCGCGCCAAACCCGGGGTGATCGCCGTCCTGCCCAACGGCAAACGTTTTGTTAACGAGGCCGACTCTTATCATGACTTTATCGCCGCCCTGCTGGCGGCCACACCCGCGGGCGACACGCCACAGGCGTGGCTGCTGGCCGATCGTCGTACGCTGCGTCGCTACGGCCTGGGCCACGCCAGACCGTTCCCGTTCACCCCCACCGCCTGGCTGCGTACCGGCTATCTGCAGCGAGGAAACACCCTGGCGGAGCTGGCGAAGCAGTGCGCTATCGACGCCAATGCGCTGGCGGAAACCGTTGAACGCTTTAACCACTTCGCCAGCACTGGCGAAGACGTCGATTTTCACCGCGGGGCCTCAGCCTATAACCGCGCCCAGGGTGACCATCAGGTGACGCTCGGACCGCTGCGCGAAGGGCCGTTCTACGCGGTGCGCATTCTGCCCGGCTCGCTGGGCACCTTCAGCGGATTGCAAACCGACGAACACGCCCGGGTGCTGGATGAACAGCAGCAGCCGATACCGGGCCTGTACGCCATCGGCAACGACATGTCGAGCGTGATGCGCGGCTATTACCCCAGCGGAGGGATCACCCTCGGGCCCGCCATGACCTTCGGCTATCTGGTGGGTAAAGGCCTGACAAAAAAACAAATATAAACAATAACATAACTTGATTCCCACGAATGGATGCACCCTAACTCTCTTCACCTGCAACTGTACCGGAGCCCTTTATGAACAAGCGTACCCTATCGCTCGCCGCGCTGACCCTGCTCGATGTCCCTCCCCCCGAACAGGTGCGGATTGCGGCCAGAACCGGTTTTACCCACGTTGGACTGCGACTGCTCCCCGCCACACCGACCGACCCGGACTACGACATGCTGGGCGATACCCCGGCCGTCCGGGCGACGCTCGCCGCGTTGATGGAAACTGGCATCCGCGTGTCGGACGTGGAGATCGTCCGCCTGACCCCCGGGTTTACCCTCGACGATCGGCTGCAGCGTTTTATGGAGACCGCCGCGCGTCTTGGCGCCGGACAGGTGTTAGTCGCCGGCAATGATGACAACCTTCAGCGCAGCGCTGACAACCTCGCCATCCTCGCCGCGGCCGGTCGTCCATTTGGGCTGACCATGAATCTTGAGCCGATGCCCTGGACCCAGTTGCGCAACATCGCCGCAGCGCAAGCACTAATCGCCGCCAGCGGGCGGGAAGACATCGGCATTCTGGTGGACGCTCTCCATTTCTGGCGCGCGGGAGAATCGCTCGCCGCCCTCTCCAGCCTGCCCGCGCATCATCTCAACTATATGCAACTCTGCGATGGCGCGGCGCAGAGGCCGGAGAGCGAGCAGGAACTTATCCGCCAGGCCCGCTCGGCGCGCAACGTGCCGGGGGAAGGCGGTCTGGATCTGCATGGTCTGATGTCGGCCCTGCCGGCGACGCTGCCGGTCTCTCTCGAAGTGCCGCTTGACGGCGAGCAAGGCGCCCTGCCGCCTCTTCAGCGGGCGCAGTTACTGTTCGATGCCGCGCAGCCCTACCTGCGCGCCTGCGCATAAGGAATACGCTATGACACAGACTCAACGCCTGGATGTCAGAGAGTTAATAAATCGTAACCCGCTGAGCCGATTTCAGAAGCTAATTATATTTCTCGGCTTTTGCGTCATCGCTCTCGATGGTTTTGATATCGCGATCATGGGCTTTATCGCCCCGACGCTAAAGCTGGAATGGGGGGTAAGCAACCACCAGCTGGGTCTGGTGATCAGCGCCGCGCTGATCGGCCTCGCGCTGGGGGCGATTTTCTCCGGCCCGCTCGCCGACTGGCTGGGACGTAAGAAAATCATCATCAACAGCGTTTTCTTCTTCGGTTTCTGGACCATCGCCACCGCCTTCTCGCACAACGTAGAACAGATGATGTTCTTTCGCTTTATGACTGGCCTCGGGCTGGGCGCCGCGATGCCGAATATCGGGACGCTGGTGTCGGAATACGCCCCGGAACGCCAGCGTTCATTTATTATCACCGTCATCTTTTGCGGCTTCACCTTCGGCGCGGCGGCGGGAGGATTTTCGGCATCGTGGCTGATCCCCCAGTTTGGCTGGCACTCGCTGATGGCGCTCGGCGGTATTCTGCCGCTGCTGTTTGCCCCCCTGCTCATCTGGCTGCTGCCGGAATCGGTTCGTTTTCTGGTGATCAAACAAGCGCCCGCGGCGCGCATACGCGCCATTCTTAACCGTCTCTATCCCGGACAAATCAGCGACAATGTGAGGTTTATCCTGCCGGCGCAGCCAGCGGCCGGCAACGCGATGCGCATTGTCCTCTCCCGCCAGTACGGTTTCGGCTCGCTGATGCTATGGCTGGTCTACTTTATGGGGCTGTTCCTGGTCTATATCCTCGGCAGCTGGCTGCCAACGCTGGTTAAAGCGGTAGGAATGACCGTTAGCCAGGCGGCCATCATGACGGCGATCTACCAGGCGGGCGGCACCCTCGGCTCGTTGTTTGCCGGCTGGCTGATGGACAGGATCAACCCCCATCGCGCGCTGGGGATAATCTACGCCGTTGGCGGCCTGTTCACCATGGCGATGGGCTACGCCGCGGGCAGCTTTGCCTTGCTCTGTATGCTGGCGTTTATCAGCGGCGCCTGCCTGAACGGCGCGAATACCGGCATGAACGCCCTCTCCGCCCGCTACTACCCTACACAGGCGCGGGCGACGGGCTCCAGCTGGATGCACGGCGTCGGGCGCATCGGCGCCATTCTCAGCGCCTTTGCCGGCGCCGAGATGATGGCGCTCAACCTGCCCTTTGAAAGCGTCTTTTTGATCCTCGGCATCCCGGCAGCCCTCACCGTCGCAGGCCTGGCGGCGAAGGGCATCTTTGCGGCCGGTCATCCTCCCGTCGCTTCAACTTCCCCCGCGTCTGTGCGCGGAGCGTCATAGCGGCATCTGGTTCCCGGTGCAATCGGCGGATTGCACCGCCTTCAGCAGCTAATAAAGAAAATTTATTTCATATTTTGTTGAAACGAAAAAACGCCCGCGACAATCTGGACGACTCCGGCAGGCGATATCCCGCCCTCACCTTTTCAACCAAGCGCAAAAGAAACTTTCGCTAATTCGATCCCCCTCGCATATATGGAAAATAAATTCCACAACACAATTGAAACAGAACAAACATTTCCTTAAGTTGAAGTCAGTCTATCCGGATGCGCGTTGCCGCAGGCGTCGGCATTGAGCGCCTCAGAGTGCAAATGATTTCAAAAAGGAGAGCACCATGTTAAACGGCCTGAAACCCTTATCCCGTTCCCTGCGCTGGGGCATGGTCGGCGGCGGGGGAACCAGTCAGATCGGCTACAGCCACCGCTGTGCGGCGCTGCGTGACAATGTTTATACCCTGCTGGCCGGCGCGCTTGACGTCGATGCCGAGCGCGGGCGCGCGTTCGGTGAGCAACTGGGCATCGCGCCGGAGCGCTGCTACGCCGACTACCAGACCCTGTTTCGCGAAGAGGCGCAGCGCCCTGACGGGATCGAGGTCGTCTCGGTCACCACCCCGAACAATACCCATTTCGCCATCACCAAAGCGGCGCTGGAGGCGGGACTCCACGTTATCTGCGAAAAGCCCCTCTGCTTTACCGCCGAAGAGGCGCGCGAGCTGGTGGATCTGAGCAAAAAACAGAACAAAATCGTCGGCGTTACCTACGGCTATGCCGGCTATCAGATGATCCAGCAGGCGCGGCAGATGATTGCCGATGGACTGCTCGGCGAGATCCGCATCGTTAACATGCAATTCGCCCACGGCTTCCATAACCAGGCCGTCGAGCTGCAGGCAGAATCCACCCGCTGGCGAGTAACACCGAAGTTTGCCGGGCCCAGCTATGTGCTTGGGGATCTGGCCACCCATCCGCTGTTTGTCGCCGAAACCATGGCGCCGCAGCTCAATATCAAACGGCTGATGTGCTCCCGTCAGAGCTTTGTTCCCTCCCGCGCGCCGCTGGAAGATAACGCCTTTGTCCTGATGGAATATGACAACGGCGCGGTTGGCTCCATGTGGACCAGCGCGGTCAACAGCGGCGCCATGCACTCGCAAAAAGTGCGCATCGTCGGCGAAAAAGCAAGCATCGAATGGTGGGATGAGCATCCTAACCAGCTCAGCTATGAGGTGCAGGGCGAGCCGGCGCGCATTCTGGAACGTGGGATGCCCTACCTGTCGCCGAACGCGCTGGCGGATGACCGCATTGGCGGCGGCCATCCGGAAGGGCTGTTCGAAGCCTGGGCCAACCTCTATCGCCGCTATGCGCAGGCGATTGACGCCACGGATCGCGACGATCGCGCCTTCCTGCAAGACTTCTGGTATCCGGACGTCGAAGCCGGGCTGCACGGCGTCTATTGGGTAGAGCAGTGCGTCAAATCGGCTGACGCTGGCAGCCAGTGGGTTGACTTTACTTTACCTTAATTTTCCCCCTCGCCAGTGGAGTCCCCCTCCACTGGTTTATTGATTTTTACCAACTTGTCGCATCGCGCAACAGCCCCGTAATATCTGTTAAACAAACATTTATTTACGCTTCTTACCCCCCGCCGCTACACTAGGCGCAGTTTTTATATTGAGGTGGTAATGAACGATAACAAAATGACGCCAGGGGAACTGCGCGCGACCTGGGGTTTGGGGACAGTATTCTCCCTGCGCATGCTTGGCATGTTTATGGTCCTGCCGGTTCTGACCACGTATGGCATGGCGTTGCAGGGTGCCAGTGAAGCGCTGATTGGCCTGGCGATCGGTATCTACGGCCTGGCGCAGGCGGTGTTCCAGATCCCCTTCGGACTGTTATCTGACCGTATTGGCCGTAAGCCATTGATCGTCGGCGGCCTGCTTATCTTCGTGCTCGGCAGCGTCATCGCCGCGCTCACCGACTCCATCTGGGGCATCATTCTTGGCCGCGCCCTGCAGGGCTCCGGCGCCATCGCCGCCGCGGTTATGGCCCTGCTGTCCGATCTCACCCGCGAACAGAACCGCACCAAAGCGATGGCCTTTATCGGCGTCAGCTTCGGCGTCACCTTCGCCATCGCCATGGTGCTGGGGCCGATTGTCACCCACCAGTTGGGTCTGCACGCGCTGTTCTGGATGATCGCCATCCTGGCGACCGTCGGCATCCTGCTCACCCTGTGGGTGGTGCCCAACAGCCATAACCATGTCCTTAACCGCGAATCCGGGATGGTGAAGGGCTGCTTTAGCAAGGTGCTGGCGGAGCCGCGCCTGCTGAAGCTTAACTTTGGCATCATGTGCCTGCACATTATGCTGATGTCCACTTTTGTCGCCCTGCCCGGACAACTGGAGGCCGCCGGCTTCCCGGCCGCCGAGCACTGGAAGATTTACCTGGTCACCATGGTTATCTCGTTCATCTCGGTGGTGCCGTTTATCATCTACGCCGAAGTGAAGCGCAAGATGAAGCGCGTCTTCCTGCTCTGCGTCGCCATCCTGCTGATTGCGGAAATTGTCCTCTGGGGCGCCGGAGGCTACTTCTGGGAGCTGGTGGCGGGCGTTCAGCTCTTCTTCCTGGCGTTTAACCTGCTGGAAGCGCTGCTGCCGTCGCTAATTAGCAAGGAGTCTCCGGCGGGCTACAAAGGCACCGCGATGGGCGTCTACTCCACCAGCCAGTTTCTCGGCGTGGCGATTGGCGGCGCGCTTGGCGGCTGGGTCGATGGTTTCTTTGATTCGCAAACCGTGTTTCTGCTGGGCGCCCTGCTGGCGATGCTGTGGCTGCTGGTGGCCAGCACCATGAGCGAGCCGCCGTACGTCAGCAGCCTGCGGGTGGAGGTGCCGGACGGCGTGGTGGTCGACAGCGCGCTGCAGGCGCGTCTGCTGAGCGCCAGCGGGGTTCATCAGGCGCTGGTGGTACCCGAGGAGCGTTCGGTGTATATCAAAATCGACAGCAAGGTCACCAACCGCTTCGAGATAGAGCAGCTCATCAAAGGAGTATAAAAAAAGCGGGGAATTCCCCGCTTTTTGCTGTCTGCCCGCCGCCTTAGTCGCGGAAGTTTTTGAACTGGAACGGCTGTCCCAGATCGCCACCGCGCACCAGCGCCATCACCGACTGCAGATCGTCGCGGGACTTACCGGTCACGCGGATCTCTTCACCCTGAATCTGGGCCTGCACTTTCAGCTTGCTGTCTTTGATCAGTTTAACGATCTTCTTCTGCACCGCGCTTTCAATGCCTTGCTTCAGCTTCGCTTCAACAAACCAGGTTTTACCGCTGTGCACGATATCTTCCGGTACGTCGAGGGAGGTGCCTTCAATGCCGCGCTTGAGCAGCTTGGCGCGCAGGATATCCAGCAGCTGGTTCACCTGGAAGTCAGACTCGCTCAGCACTTTAATGGTCTTGTTGGCGTCGTTTAATTCAAAAGTGGCTTCAACGCCACGAAAATCAAAACGCGACTCGACTTCGCGGCTCGCGTTGTCCACCGCGTTACGGGCTTCCTGAAGATCAACTTCAGAGACAATATCGAAAGATGGCATCTTTTCCTCTCCTTCCGTTTCTTTTGCGTTGCATAATACCTGCAACGCGGCATAACTCAACTTGTTATCCCGGAAGCTTAGCTGATTACGCAACGCTCGCGCTATTTTCCCCATGATGTCCGACGATGCGAAAAGCGACGAGATAGACTTTAGCCATCAGCGCCTGGGATAGCGGCAGATGAGGAGGAACAATGAAAGTAACCGTACTGGGATGCGGTGCGCTGGGACAACTATGGCTGACCGCGTTGTACAAACAGGGACATGAAGTCCAGGGCTGGCTGCGCGTACCGCAGCCATTCTGTAGCGTCAACGTCATTGAAACCGATGGCTCAGTGTTCAACGAATCGCTGACGGCCAACGACCCCGATTTTCTCGCCAGCAGCGAGCTGCTGATCGTCACCTTAAAGGCCTGGCAGGTGTCGAATGCGGTAAAGCACCTGGCCGGGATCCTGCCGGACACCACGCCAATTTTGCTGGTACATAACGGCATGGGCACCGTCGAGGAGCTGCGCGGCGTGAAACAGCCGTTGCTGCTGGCCTCCACGACCCAGGCGGCGCGGCGCGATGGGAATGTCATCATCCACGTTGCCCAGGGCACCACGCATATCGGACCGGCAAAAAGCTACGAGGGGGACTACAGCTATCTCGCAGAAGTTCTGCAGAGCGTGCTGCCGGATGTCGCCTGGCATAACAATATCCACTCGGCCATCTGGCGCAAGCTGGCGGTTAACTGCGTGATTAACCCTCTGACCGCGCTCAAAGGGTGTAAAAACGGCGATCTGCGCGACTATACGCAGGAAGTTGCGGCCATTTGTCGCGAGGTGGCGGCGGTGATGGAGCGCGAAGGTATTCATACCTCGGCGGAAAACCTGCTATTTTATGTCGAACAGGTAATTGAAAGTACGGCAGAAAATATCTCTTCCATGCTGCAGGACGTTCGCGCCCAGCGGCATACAGAGATCGACTACATCACCGGTTTTCTGCTCAACCGCGCCCGCGCCCACGGCGTCGCCGTACCGGAAAACGCCCGCTTATTTGAATTGATCAAGCGTAAGGAGAATGAATATGAGCGCGTCGGCACTGATTTGCCTCGCCCCTGGTAGCGAAGAGACCGAAGCGGTCACCACTATCGACCTGCTGGTCCGCGGCGGAGTAAAGGTGACCACCGCCAGCGTCGCCAGCGACGGCAGCCTGACCATCGTCTGTTCGCGCGGCGTCAAACTGCTGGCGGATGCGCCGCTGGTCGAGGTGGCCGATGGTGATTTCGATATCATCGTCCTCCCGGGCGGTATCAAGGGCGCAGAGTGCTTCCGCGACAGCACGCTACTGGTGGAAACCGTCCGCCAGTTTCATCTCTCTGGGCGCATTGTGGCCGCCATCTGCGCCGCCCCGGCGACCGTGCTGGTACCCCATAATCTGTTCCCGATCGGCAACATGACCGGTTTTCCGGCGCTGAAGGAACATATCCCCGCCGAGCAGTGGCAGGATAAAAGAGTGGTCTGGGATCCGCGGGTGAATCTGTTAACCAGCCAGGGTCCGGGGACTTCAATTGATTTCGCCCTGAAAATGATCGATCTGCTGGTGGGGCGCGAGAAAGCGTATGAGGTCGCCTCACAGCTGGTGATGGCCGCTGGCATTTATAATTACTACGAAGCCTGATAGCCGGTCCGCGCCGCGGGCTGGCTCCCCTTTTCCTGAGGAGTCGCAGCATGTCCCGGAGCGCAACCGATTCTCGCGATCTTGTAATCAGCCGCCTGCTCAGCGCGCCCGCCCCAGCCCTGTGGCGCGCGTGGGCCGACCCGGCATTACTCCGAACCTGGTGGTGCCCTAAGCCCTGGCAAACCGAGGTTCTGGCCTTTGATTTTCGCGCCGGCGGGGCCTTTCACACCGTGATGCACGGGCCTGACGGTGAACGCAGCGATAACCCCGGCTGTTTTCTTGAGGTTATCCCGCAACAAAAAATCGTCATGACCTCGATGCTGACGGCGGATTATCGCCCCGCCGTTTCCCCCTTCGCGATGACGGCCATCATCACCTTTGCCGATGAACAGGTCGGGTGTCGCTATACGGCTACGGTGCTGCATGCCGATGATGAAACCCGCGAGCAGCATGAGCAGATGGGATTTTTCGAGGGCTGGAATATTGTCATCGATCAGCTCAATGACCTGGCGCTGACCCTGCGCTAATATACTCCCCTGCCATTAGTAAAAAGGCCTTCCATTAGGGAAGGCCTTTTGCATCATAACAACCTGTTACGGGCGATAAACTTTCACGTTGTTGAAGCCCTGCTCGCGCAAATAAAGCGCCTGCAGACGGCTCATCACCCCGCGCTCGCACCACAGCAGCCAGGTTTTGCTCTGATCGAGATCGCCAAATTTGGTGCTTAGCTTGTAGAACGGCAGGGAAACAACTTCAACCCCCTCGACCTTCAGCGGCTTGTCTTCCTGCTCGTCGATGGAGCGAATGTCGAGGATCGCGTCGTTGGCGCCAAAGCCGGTCACGGTTTCCACTTCCACCACCGTCTCTTCCGTCTGCTGGGCAATCTCGCGGATATCGATATTGCTCGCCTCTTCCACCACTTTATCAAGGATGCTGAAATCGAAGTGTTCTTCTTCCGCTTCAATCTTCGCCTTCACCGCCTTCACGGTCGGGCTCTTGGAGATCACGCCGCAATATTCCGGCATGGTGCGGGCAAAATCTTCCGTGCCGATCTCACGCGCCAGGTCGATGATGTGCTCTTTATCGTGCGAAATCAGCGGGCGCAGGATCAGAGTATCGGAGACATTATCGATCAGGCGCAGGTTAGTGAGGGTCTGGCTGGAGACCTGGCCGAGCGCTTCGCCGGTGACCAGCGCCTGCACGCCATAGCGTTCCGCGACTTTTGACGCGGCGCGGACCATCATGCGCTTGAGCACGACGCCCATCTGGCCGTCGTCCACTTTTTCAAGGATTTCGCCGACTACTGGCTCAAAGTTAATCGCCACAAAGCGAACGCGGTGTGAGCTGCCGAAGCGGTTCCACAGATAATGCGCAACCTGGCGGACGCCAATCTCATGGGCGGCGCCGCCAAGGTTAAAGAAGCAGTAATGAACGCGGCAGCCGCGGCGCATCAGCATGTAGCTGGAGACGCCGGAGTCAAAGCCGCCGGAGATCAGCGACAGCACATCTTCCTGGGTGCCGATCGGGAAACCGCCGATGCCTTCATAGCGGCCTTTCACCAGCAGCAGGCGATCGTTTTCAATCTCGAGATTGACGGTGACGTCCGGGTCGGTCAGCTTCACGCGCGCCGTTTCAATATGCTGATTCAGACCGCCGCCGACGTAGCGTTCCACTTCAATTGAGGTGAATTCATGTTTGCCGCGACGCTTCACTCGCACGCAGAAGGTTTTGCCTTCCAGCGCCTCGCGCCACAGCGGCAGCGTCTGCTCGAAAATATCGTGCAGCGAGGTGAACGGCACGTCTTCGACTTCCAGAATATGGTGGATGCCGGGGATACGGGTCAGCGCATCGCGAATAGCCGGGCGCTGATTTTCATCTTTCGCGCGAACTTCGATATGATCCCAATGACGGACGACGGCCAGCGTCTCATCATAGTTTTTGAGAACGTTACGAATGTTCCCGGTTAAGATTTTAATGAAGCGCAACCGCACAGATTGGCTTTTGATGGTGATTTCCGGGAACAATTTAATGATAAACTTCATAGCGACAATAGTTCGTTGGCAAGCCCGACGGGGCTATAAGCAAAAGTTGTAAAGCAGCGCACACCGGTGCCTGCATCCTGGGCGCGGAGTATATCACCATTGCGCGTTATTTGCTTACACGCGTGACTTCGTTACCATACCCGGTATTGCCGTCGCGACATAACAAGAGTCTACATTCACTATGCCAAAGAAAAATGAGGCCCCGGCCAGCTTTGAAACTGCTCTGGGCGAACTGGAGCAGATCGTTAACCGTCTGGAAAGCGGCGATTTGCCGTTAGAGGAAGCGCTAAGCGAATTTGAGCGCGGCGTACAGCTGGCGCGCCAGGGGCAAAGTCAGCTGCAGAAGGCCGAACAGCGCGTGCAGATCCTGCTGGCGGATAGTGAAGATTCCCCGACCACGCCTTTTACGCCGGACGCTGAATAAATGGATTTCCCGCAACAATTGCAGGCCTGTGTGGAACAGGCAAACGAAGCGCTGCGCCGTTTCATCGCCCCGCAGCCCTTTCAGAACACTCCGCTGGTGGAAGCGATGCATTATGGCGCATTGTTAGGCGGTAAACGCCTGCGTCCCTTCCTTGTCTACGCCACCGGCGAGATGTTCGGCGTGTGCCGTACCACGCTGGATGCTCCTGCCGCGGCGGTCGAATGCATTCATGCCTACTCCCTGATGCATGATGATTTGCCGGCGATGGATGATGACGATCTGCGCCGCGGCCTGCCGACCTGCCATATTAAATTTGGCGAAGCCAACGCAATTCTTGCGGGAGATGCCCTGCAAACGCTGGCGTTCTCTATACTGAGTGATGCGCCGATGGTCGACGTTCCTGACCGGGACCGGCTGGCGATGGTTTCCGAACTGGCGCAGGCCAGCGGCGTGGCGGGCATGTGCGGCGGCCAGGCGCTGGATCTGCAGGCCGAGGGACAGCAGGTTGATTTACAGGCGCTGGAGCGTATCCATCGCCACAAAACGGGCGCCCTGATCCGCGCCGCCGTCCGGATGGGAGCCCTGAGCGCCGGCGAACGCGGCCGCGCCGCCCTGCCCGCGCTGGATCGCTATGCGGAAAATATCGGTCTTGCCTTCCAGGTCCAGGATGACATTCTCGACGTGGTAGGGGATACTGCGACCCTTGGCAAACGTCAGGGTGCCGACCAGCAATTGGGTAAAAGCACCTATCCCGCCCTCCTGGGTCTTGAGCAAGCCCGGAAGAAAGCGCACGACCTGATCGCTGATGCCCGCCGGTCGTTAGATGAGCTGGCCGCACAATCTCTGGATACTTCGGCACTGGAAGCGCTCGCGAATTACATTATTCAGCGCGATAAATAAACAAAAAATGAGTCTCTGATGAGTTTTGATATTGCCAAATACCCGACCCTGGCGCTGGTAGATTCCACCCAGGAGTTGCGCCTGTTGCCAAAAGAGAGCCTGCCGAAGCTATGTGATGAGCTGCGGCGCTATCTACTGGACAGCGTCAGCCGTTCCAGCGGTCACTTTGCCTCTGGCCTCGGCACGGTGGAACTGACCGTGGCGCTGCACTACGTGTATAACACGCCGTTCGATCGCCTGATCTGGGACGTCGGCCATCAGGCCTACCCGCATAAAATTCTGACCGGTCGCCGGGACAAAATCGGCACCATTCGTCAGAAAGGCGGCCTGCATCCCTTCCCGTGGCGCGGTGAAAGCGAGTATGACGTGCTGAGCGTCGGTCACTCCTCCACTTCCATTTCCGCGGGTATCGGGGTGGCTATCGCCGCCGCGAAAGAGGATAAGCAGCGGCGCGCGGTGTGCGTCATTGGCGACGGGGCGATCACCGCCGGCATGGCGTTTGAGGCGATGAACCACGCCGGGGATATCAAACCCGACCTGCTGGTGGTGCTGAATGACAATGAAATGTCGATTTCCGAGAACGTCGGCGCGCTGAACAATCATCTGGCGCAGCTGCTCTCCGGTAAGCTCTACTCCACCCTGCGCGAAGGGGGCAAAAAGGTCTTCTCCGGGGTGCCGCCGATTAAAGAGCTGCTTAAGCGTACCGAAGAGCATATCAAAGGGATGGTGGTGCCGGGCACGCTGTTTGAAGAGCTGGGCTTTAACTACATTGGCCCGGTGGATGGCCATGACGTGCTCGGTCTGGTCAGCACGCTGAAGAACATGCGTGACCTGAAAGGCCCGCAGTTCCTGCATATTATGACCAAAAAAGGCCGCGGCTATGAGCCCGCCGAGAAAGACCCGATCACCTTCCATGCGGTGCCAAAATTCGACCATACCAGCGGCGTACTGCCCAAAAGCAGCGGCGGCCTCCCTTCCTACTCGAAAATCTTCGGCGACTGGCTGTGTGAAACGGCGGCCAAAGACAACAAGCTGATGGCGATCACGCCGGCGATGCGCGAAGGTTCAGGGATGGTGGAGTTTTCGAAGAAATTCCCCGATCGGTACTTTGACGTCGCCATTGCCGAGCAGCATGCGGTCACCTTCGCCGCCGGGCTGGCGATTGGCGACTACAAGCCGGTGGTGGCGATCTACTCCACCTTCCTGCAGCGAGCCTACGATCAGGTGATCCACGATGTGGCTATCCAGAAGCTGCCGGTGCTGTTTGCTATCGACCGCGCCGGGATCGTCGGCGCAGACGGCCAGACGCATCAGGGAGCGTTCGATCTCTCCTTCCTGCGCTGTATTCCGGATATGGTGGTAATGACCCCGAGCGATGAAAATGAATGTCGCCAGATGCTGTACACCGGCTACCACTACAGCGACGGCCCCTGCGCGGTGCGCTATCCGCGCGGTAGCGGCACCGGCGCGACGCTCGAGCCGCTGGCATCGCTGCCGATCGGCAAAGGGGTGGTGAAACGTCAGGGCGAGAAAATAGCGATCCTCAACTTTGGCACCCTGCTGCCGGAAGCCGCGGCGGTAGCGGACAAACTCAACGCCACCCTCGTGGATATGCGCTTTGTGAAGCCGCTGGATACCGCGCTGATCCTCCAGCTGGCCGGCGAGCACGACGCGCTGGTGACGCTGGAAGAGAACGCCATCATGGGCGGCGCCGGCAGCGGCGTGAACGAAGTGCTGATGGCCCATCGCCGGGCGGTACCGGTGCTCAATATTGGCCTGCCGGATTATTTTATTCCTCAGGGCACTCAGGAAGAGATCCGCGCCGACCTCGGCCTTGATGCCGCCGGTATTGAAGCCAAAATCCGCGACTGGCTGGCATAATTGCCCCTTCCGCTCCTGCTATGCTTAAGGGATACCCTTGATGAATAGCAGGAGCGCACTATGCACTATATCCCCCTCGGTGATACTGCCTTACGTGTTTCCCGACTCTGCCTCGGCTGCATGACCTTCGGCGAGCCGGACCGCGGCAGACACGCCTGGACGCTTCCGGAAGAGAGCAGCCGCCCGCTTATCCAGCACGCCATTGAAGGCGGCATCAACTTCTTCGATACCGCAAATAGCTACTCCGACGGCAGCAGCGAAGAGATCGTTGGCCGCGCCCTGCGCGACTTTGCCCGCCGTGACGAGGTGGTTGTCGCCACCAAGGTGTATCACCAGGTCGGCGATCTGGCGGAAGGACTTTCCCGGGCGCAGATCCTGCGCTCCATCGATGACAGCCTGCGCCGTCTCGGGATGGACTATGTCGACCTGCTGCAGATCCACCGCTGGGACTATACCACCCCGATTGAAGAGACGCTCGAAGCGCTGGACGAGGTGGTGAAAGCCGGCAAAGCGCGCTATATCGGCGCCTCGTCCATGCATGCCCGACAGTTTGCCCAGGCGCTGGCGCTCCAGCAGCAGAACGGCTGGGCGCGCTTCGTCACCATGCAGGATCACTACAACCTGATTTACCGGGAAGAAGAGAATGAGATGCTGCCCCTGTGCCAACGTAACGGCGTAGCGGTGATCCCATGGAGTCCGCTGGCGCGCGGCAGACTAACCCGCCCCTGGGGTGAGACCACCGCCCGGCTGGTCTCAGATGAGTTCGGCAAATCGCTGTACAGCACCAGTGAAGAAAACGATGCGCAGATCGCCGGGAATCTCGCGGACGTGGCGGAAGAACTCGACGCCAGCCGCGCCCAGGTCGCCCTCGCCTGGCTGTTAAGCAAACCCGGCGTCGCCGCGCCGATTATCGGCCCGTCGCGTCAGGAACAGCTCGATGATCTGCTGCAGGCGGTGGATTTGACGCTCTCCCCGGAACAGATCGACAAGCTGGAGGCGCCGTATCAGCCGCATCCGGTGGTGGGATTTAAGTGAAGGGCGTGGTTTCCCCGGCAGCGTAGCGTTGCCGGGGAGAGGCGGTTAAAGCAGACCGATGGGCCAGTGATGGCCAATGACGTACAGCACGCCAGCGGAGATCACGCCGGCGACGATGTCGTCGACCATAATCCCCATTCCGCCGTGGATATTGCGATCAAACCAGCGAATCGGCCACGGCTTCCACATATCGAAGATACGGAAAATCACGAAGCCGGCGGCCACCCACTGCCAGTCCAGGGTCGGCAGCGCCATCAGGGTGATCCACATCCCGACGAACTCGTCCCAGACGATGCTGCCGTGGTCATGGGTGCCCATATCTTTGGCCGTGCGATGGCACAGATAGACGCCGATACAGATGCTCATCATCACCACCAGCGAGTAAAGCTGCCAGGGGAGAAAGGTCATCAGATACCAGAACGGGATCGCCGCCAGCGAGCCCATCGTCCCCGGCACCACCGGGCTTAAGCCGCTGCCAAAGCCGGTCGCCAGCAGATGCCACGGATTACGCATACTCAGGCGGCTAAGCGCCTCGTCTCGACTACGCAAAGTGATCGTATCCCTTTAAATCAAGCGCGACCGGCTTACCGTCGCGGATAAACTGCAGCCCTTCGCTCTCCGGCGCAATCTGTCCGATACAGGTAAAACGCGCGCCAAGATGGCCAAGAGCCACGTCCAGCGCCCCGCGGTTCAGCTCCGGTACGGTAAAGCACAGCTCGTAATCTTCCCCGCCGGCGAGCGCCCAGCGCAGCGCCTGCTCAGAATCAACCTGGCGCAGCATCGCATCGGAGTACGGCATGGCATCGAGATCGATACGTGCGCCGCAGCCGCTGGCTTTGAGAATATGGCCCAGATCGGAGATCAGGCCGTCGGAGAGATCGATAGCCGATGTCGCCAGGTCACGCAGCGCCTGGCCCTGCAGCACGCGCGGCATCGGCCGCAGATGACGGGCCAGCAGGTAGTCGGCGTCAGACGGTTCATCCACCGTTAGACGATTCTGCAGTACCGCCAGACCGGCGGCGCTATCTCCCGGAGTGCCGGTAACATAGATCCAGTCCCCCGGCTTCGCGCCAGCGCGTTTCATGGCGCGTCCCGGCGGCACAAAGCCGTGGATACCCAGCGTCATGGAGAGCGGGCCACGGGTAGTGTCGCCGCCAATCAGTTGCATATCGTAATAGTCCAGCTGGACAAACAGGCTGTCGCTGAAGGCTTCCAGCCAGACTTCATCCACCTCCGGCAAGGTCAGCGCCAGCGTGAGCCACGCCGGCTCCGCGCCCATCGCCGCGAGGTCGCTCAGGTTCACCGCCAGCGCTTTATAAGCGAGGTCGGCCGGGTCGATATCGGGTAAGAAGTGATTGCCCGCCACCAGGGTGTCGGTGCTGATTGCCAGCGTTTTTTTCTCGGGAATATGCAGGAGCGCGCAGTCATCGCCGATGCCGGTTTCAACATCAAGGCGGGCGCTTTTAACGCGATCAAAATAACGGGCAATCAGGGAGAATTCGCCGCATGCCATACGTTATGCCTCAGCAAAATAATAAATAAGGCCGGGCTGCGAGGCGACCCTCGCAAAACCCGGCCTGCAGTTTACTTCTTGTGGGGACGAATTACCGGAGCCGCTTTGTCCAGCACGCCGTTAACGAACTTGTGGCTATCTTCAGCGCCGAAGGTTTTCGCCAGTTCGATAGCTTCATTGATGGCCACTTTATACGGTACGTCATCACGTTTGGACAGCTCAAACAGCGCGATACGCAGCACCGCTTTTTCAACCTGGCCCAGCTCTTCCAGCTGGCGGGACAGGTAGGGCTTCATCAGGCCGTCGAGGTACGCGCTGTTAGTCGCCACTCCGGACAGCAGTTCGCGGAAATACAGAACATCAACATCTTTTACGTCCTGTTCCGCCAGGAACTGGTATTCGACATCAGCGATGTCGTTGTGGGACAACTGCCAGGAGTAGAGCGCCTGAACGGCACACTCACGGGCGCGGCGACGAGCAGCAGGTTTCACGGAATTCCCCTTACAAAAATCAGGCCTTGATGGCTTTCAATACGTTAATCATTTCCAGCGCGGTCAGCGCAGCTTCTGCACCTTTGTTACCGGCTTTGGTGCCAGCGCGCTCAATGGCTTGTTCAATACTTTCAGTGGTCAGAACACCAAAGGCTACCGGGATTTCGCTGTCCTGAGCGACATGCGCCAGGCCATTGCTGGCACCGCCTGCCACATATTCAAAGTGGGCGGTACCGCCGCGAATCACCGTCCCCAGCGCGATCACCGCGTCATATTTACCGGTTTTCGCCAGTGCGCCAGCCGCCAGCGGCAGCTCATACGCGCCTGGAACCCAAACGACGGTGATGTTTTCATCTTTTACCTGACCAATGCGTTTCAGGGCGTCAATCGCGCCTTCCAGCAGGCTGTCATTGATAAAGTTGTTGAAACGCGCAATGGTGATGGCGACGCGAGCGTCCGGGGTAGCAACGTTAGCTTCAATAATGTTCATACTCTTCCTTCGGGTTCATGTGCCCCGCAAGGGGGGCGGATTTTATCATATTATTCTGAGCGCTGCTTCCTAATAATCAGGAAAGCCTCACGCAGTGGTTAAATGCAGGCAGACATCCGGGCCAACCTGACGTATCTCATTGAATTTAAAATGGGGGGCCTGGCTCAGCTCTTCAAGCCCCGGCAGCGCGCATAATCCACGCGCCGCATTGCCTAACAGTTTAGGCGCAATATAGACGATAAGCTCGTCGACCAGACCCGCCTGCAGCAGCGCCCCGGCAAGCGTAGCCCCTGCCTCAACCCAGACGCTGTTGATCTGCTGTTTGCCGAGCAGCATCATCAGCAGCACCAGATCGAGATGGCCGTTATGCTCCGGAACCAGCAGCGTGCGGGCGCTTTCCGGCCACTGCCGTGCATCGGCGCGCAGGCGGGCAAACAGCGTTTCCCCCGCCTGCTGCACAATACGATGCTCAGGCGTGACGCGGTTCTGGCTGTCGATGACGACGCGCAGCGGCTGGCGCAAATTCTCTTCGGGATAAAGCGCCTGGGTATCGGCGCTCAGCTCCTGCCAGCGCACGGTCAGCGCCGGATCGTCCGCCAGCACGGTGGCGCTGCTGGTCAGGATGGCATGGCTCTGGGCGCGCAGACGCTGCACGTCGCGTCGCGCCTGCGGGGAGGTGATCCACTGGCTTTCGCCGCTGGCCATCGCCGTGCGGCCGTCCAGCGAGGCGCCCAGCTTCAGCTGCACCCAGGGAAAACCGGTGCGCATCCGCTTCAGAAAGCCCTTATTCAGCGCTTCCGCTTCGTTCATCATCAGCCCATGGCTGACCTCAATGCCGGCCTGCTGCAGGCGATACAAACCGCGCCCCGCCACCTGCGGGTTCGGATCCTGCATCGCGGCGACCACGCGGCTGACGCCGGCGGCAATCAGCGCATCGCAGCATGGCGGCGTACGGCCATGGTGGCTGCAGGGCTCAAGAGTGACGTAGGCGGTGGCGCCGCGCGCCTTTTCGCCAGCCATGCGCAGGGCGTGCACTTCAGCATGCGGCTCGCCGGCGCGATAGTGAAACCCCTCGCCGACGATCTCGCCGTCTTTCACAATGACGCAGCCGACGTTAGGGTTAGGATGGGTAGTAAAGCGACCGCGCGCGGCAAGCTTCAGCGCACGCGCCATGTACATTTCGTCCTGCATGGCTTAGTCCTGTAAGCGGGCGATCTCTTCGCCGAATTCTTTAATATCTTCGAAGCTGCGATAGACCGACGCGAAGCGAATATAGGCGACTTTATCCAGCTTTTTCAGCTGCTCCATCACCAGGTTGCCGATCATTTTGCTGGCCACTTCGCGCTCGCCGGTGCCGCGCAGATGAGTCTTGATATGGTTGACCGCCATTTCCACGTCGTCGGCGCTAACCGGACGTTTCTCCAGCGCTTTCAGCATCCCGCTGCGCAGCTTGTCTTCGTTGAAGGGTTCGCGCACATCGTTACTCTTCACCACCCGCGGCATCACCAGCTCCGCCACTTCGAAGGTGGTAAAGCGTTCATTACAGACCAGGCACTGCCGACGGCGACGCACGGAAGAGCCTTCCCCCACCAGACGAGAGTCGATCACTTTGGTATCCACGGCGAAACAGAAAGGGCAATGCATAGCGCGTCCTGACAGGTAGTTAAACTGAAGAGTAGTTTACCGCGAAGTGACCGGACTACAAAGAAAGAGCTTTTGAGACAAAGGAGCTATGGGAGATGAGGCCGGTTTGGCTACCATTAAGCATCCTCTGTAAACGGAATCCTGACCATGACAAGACGTTACCTGAAGCTCGCCATCGCGGGCTGCCTGTTCACCCTGACCGCCTGCGCCCAGCAAAGCGAAATCCGCCAGATGCACCAGAGCGTGAGTACGCTGAGCCAGGAGATGACCCAGCTCAACCAGCAAACGATCAAAATCACCCAGCAAAACGCGCTGAACGCCAAATCTACCCGCGGCGTCTATCTGCTGCCGGAGGCCAAGACCCCGGCGCGGCTGGAGAGCCAGATCGGCACCCTGCGCATGTCGGTGGGCAGTATTACCCCGGATGGCGATGGGTCACGCCTGACCTTACGCATTCAGGGCGAATCCAACGATCCGCTGCCGGCCTTTACCGCCACCGTCGCTTCCGGACAGATCACAGGCACCACCCATAGCTATCAGGAAGTCAATGTTCAGGATCAGCTGATTAGCGCGCCGGCCAGCACCCTCGCCCCCAGCGATGTCGATATCCCGTTGCGCCTCAATGTAACGCCAGATAAAGTCGGTTTTATTCGCGTACACGATATCCAGCCCGCCGCCGCCCAGTAAGCCTTCAGCCGGGCCTGCCCCGCCCGGCTACGTCCTGCCCCGTCGTTCTTATCCACTTACAACTTTTCGCAAGAGTTCATTAGAAATCGTTCTGCAGCGCGATTTTCAGTAGCATTTTGTCAAGAAATGCATAGAATCGTGAACGCAATCGATTACGCATGTTCTGGTTATGTGAAACAACACGTATTTTTGTGAGCAATGATTCCTATAATAGACCCCCACAGAAAGACGAAATATTTAGAAACGCTTCGGCACTTCTTTTAACGCCTTCAGGCTCAATTTAAACAGTGGCATTACTATGAAAAAAACATTACTGGCAGCGGGTGCGGTTGTGGCGCTCTCCACTACTTTTGCCGCGGGCGCGGCAGAAAACGACAAACCGCAGTATCTGTCTGACTGGTGGCACCAGAGTGTTAACGTGGTGGGCAGCTACCACACCCGTTTTGGACCGCAGATCCGTAACGATACCTACCTGGAATACGAAGCGTTCGCCAAAAAAGACTGGTTTGATTTCTACGGCTATATTGATGCCCCGGTATTCTTCGGCGGCAACAGCACGGCAAAAGGTATCTGGAACAAAGGTTCCCCGCTGTTTATGGAGATCGAACCGCGTTTCTCTATCGATAAGCTGACCAATACCGACCTGAGCTTCGGGCCGTTCAAAGAATGGTATTTCGCCAACAACTATATCTACGATATGGGCCGCAACGACTCCCAGGAGCAGAGCACCTGGTATATGGGTCTGGGTACCGATATCGATACCGGCTTGCCAATGAGCCTGTCGCTGAACGTCTACGCCAAGTACCAGTGGCAGAACTACGGCGCGTCCAACGAAAACGAATGGGACGGCTATCGCTTCAAAGTGAAATACTTTGTGCCGCTGACCGACCTGTGGGGCGGTTCGCTGAGCTACATCGGCTTCACCAACTTCGACTGGGGTTCTGACCTCGGCGATGACAACTTCTACGATCTGAACGGGAAGCACGCGCGCACCAGCAACTCTATCGCCTCCAGCCACATCCTGGCGCTGAACTACGCGCACTGGCACTACTCTATCGTCGCCCGTTACTTCCATAACGGCGGCCAGTGGGCTGATGATGCGAAGCTGAACTTCGGCGATGGTCCGTTCAGCGTTCGCTCGACCGGCTGGGGTGGTTACTTCGTGGTCGGCTACAACTTCTGATTGCTGATACAGCAAGACAGCGTCCGGGCCGCAGCTCCTGCTGCCCGGGCTTTTTTATTTCTCCCGCACCTCGCACCGGACCTTGCGCAGAAAATCGCTTAACGAGCGGTCGGCGCACTCGCTGAATCGACGTTCGGTCCTTCTGACCTCCAGACAACGGTCGAGGCGAAAATTGCGGTAATCACTGCGCAGCTCGCACCAGGCCACCAGCAGCCAGCGTTCGCCCCAGAAAAACAGCCCCAGGGGCAGCACGTCGCGCTCGGTCACCCGGCCTGTCTCATCCTGATAGCGCAGCTGCAGCACCTGCTGGCCGGAGACCGCCTGATGAATGACGTCAAAATGGGTTTTAGCATAGCGATGCGCGCCAAGGTCAGGGGCAAACAGGCGAGTCTGCTCCGCCTGGCGCCGACGCGCCTCCGGCAGGATCGCCAGCATTTTTTCCTGGGCGGACTCCAGCGACTGCGACAGCGCCTCACCGCCCCAGGTTTTTAGCAGCCGAATCGCAGCGATCAGCGCCTCGGATTCTTTGGTGGTCAGCATCAGCGGCGGCAGATCGTAGCCCGCCAGCAGCCGGTAGCCGCTGCCCGCTTCGCCCTCCACCGGTACGCCGGAGAGGGAGAGATCGCGAATATCGCGATAGACGGTACGCTCCGACACGCCCAACCGCTCCGCCAGCAGCGCGGCGGTAGTGAGCCGCCTGCCGCGCAGGATCTGCACAATCTGAAATAAACGGTCGGCGCGTCGGGTCATGTCTCACTTCACAAAAGTTAAGGTTAAGCCGGCTGGTGCAGGCCGACGCGGTTGCCCTCGCTGTCGGTAAACAGGGCGATGGTGCCAATATCATTCGGCAGCGTCAGCGGGCCGAAGACACAGGCCCCACCCGCCGAGGCAACGCGCTCCAGCGTGGCGGCAAGATGATCAGTATGCAGATAAATAATAGCGCCCTGCGCCGAGGGCGCGATACCTTCAAATTTGGCCAGCGCGCCGCCGGGGGCCGGATCCTGATGCGGGAACACCGCCAGCTCGGCGCAGTCCATGGTTTCGCGACGCAGCGACACTTGCATCACCGGCTCATAAAACGCGACGGCGCGATCCATATCGGCGACCGGAATTTCAAACCAGTTAATCACGTTGTTCATACTTCCTCCTGCTCGTTAGTGAGTTCAGAGGCAGTGTATGGGAGGGCTCCTGACAGCATACTGTCAGCAGGTTTTGTCGCGGGCAAAAAAATCCCGGCCGCAAGGGCCGGGATAGCTTTATCTCAACTGAACCGGATTACGGCAGAATAGACGGCTGATCCGCCCCTTCTTTCTCAACCTTCTGCTGGATCAGATGCTCGCGCTTCATGCCCAGCTTCAACGCCAGCGCGGAGGCGACGTAGATAGAGGAAGCCGTACCGATGGAAACACCGATCAGCATGGTCAGCGAGAAGCCTTCCAGAATCGGGCCGCCGAACAGGAACAGCATCAGGATCACCATCAAAGTGGTACCAGAGGTGATCAAGGTACGGTGCAGCGTCTGGGTCAACGACACGTTAAAGATCTCGTACGGCGTACCGCGGCGGATCTTACGGAAGTTTTCACGGATACGGTCCGATACCACGATACTGTCGTTCAGCGAGTAGCCGATAACCGACATCAACGAGGCCACGATGGTCAGGTCGATCTCGATATGGAACAGCGACAGCACGCCCATGGTGATCACCACGTCGTGCGCCAGGGCGATAACCACCCCGGCGGCCAGACGCCATTCGAAGCGGAAGCCGACGTAGATCAGGATACAGACCAGCGCCGCAATCAGCGCCAGGGCGCCGGTTTGCGCGAGGTCCGCGCCGACGCTCGGGCCGACAAACTCAATACGCTTCACTGCCGCATTCTGGCTGGTCGATTCGTTAATCACCGTCACGACCTTGCTGCCCAGCTCCTGGCTGCCGTTGGCGTCATGCACCGGCGGCATACGTACCATGATGTCGCGGCTGCTGCCAAAGTTCTGCACCTGCGGCTCTTCAAAGCCCGCTTTCTGCAGAGAATCGCGCATCTGATCCAGATCGACCGGTTTCTCAAGGGTAATTTCAATCACCGTACCGCCGGTGAAATCGAGCCCCCAGTTAAACCCGCGAACGCCGATGATGGCGATCGACACAATCAGCAGAAAACCTGAAATGCCGAAGGCCCAGTAGTCCCAGCGCATAAAGTCCCAGACTTTACGGCCGTGGTTCAATTGTTCAACAGTATATTCCTGTGCCACAACGCACTCCTCAGATAGACAGCTTTTTAACGCGCTTGCCACCGTACAGCAGGTTCACGATGGCACGGGTGCCGACGATAGCGGTAAACATTGAGGTCGCGATACCGATACCGGTGGTAATCGCAAACCCTTTAATGGCACCGGTACCGACCGCGTACAGGATGATCACTTTGATAAGCGTCGTCACGTTGGCGTCGAAGATCGAGCTGAACGCGCCGCGATAACCTTCGTCAATCGCCTGCTGAACGGTACGCCCGTTGCTCAGCTCTTCTTTGATACGCTCGTTGATCAGAACGTTAGCATCGACCGCCACCGCCAGGGTTAACACGATACCCGCGATGCCCGGCATGGTCAGCGTCGCCCCCGGGATCAGGGACATAATGCCGACAATCAGTATCAGGTTGGCAATCAGCGCCGAGGTCGCAATCAGGCCGAACTTCTTATAGAAGAGGATCATGAACAGGATAGAGACCACCAGACCGGCCAGACAGGCTTCCAGACCCTGCTTGATGTTCTGCATTCCCAGGGTTGGGCCGATAGTCCGCTCTTCGACGATCTGAATCGGCGCAATCAGCGCGCCGGCACGCAGCAGCAGCGACAGCTGACGCGCTTCGTTCGGATTGCTGATACCGGTGATACGGAAGCTGTTACCCAGACGCGACTGGATGTTGGCGATGTTAATCACCTCTTCCTCTTTCGCCAGGATAGCGCGACCGTTAGCGTCTTTCTTACCGCTGTCTTTATACTCCACGAACAGGGTCGCCATCGGCTTGCCGATGTTGTCCTTAGTGAAGTTAGACATGATGTTCCCGCCCGCGCTGTCCAGCGAGATGTTAACCTGCGGCTGGTTGTACTCATCCATGCTGGAGGTCGAGTCGGTGATATGGTCCCCGGTCAGGATCACCCGCTTGTACAGCACTACCGGCTGGCCTTCACGCGTCTGCTTCACTTCCGAGTCGCCCGGCACGCGGCCAGAGGCGGCGGCGGACTGGTCCACGTTAGTATTGACCAGACGGAACTCGAGGGTCGCGGTCGCGCCAAGGATTTCCTTCGCACGCGCGGTATCCTGGATACCCGGCAGCTCAACCACGATGCGGTCAGCGCCCTGACGCTGAACCAGCGGCTCGGCGACGCCCAGCTGGTTCACACGGTTACGCAGGATATTAATGTTCTGCTGAACCGCGTACTCACGGGCTTCTTTCAGGCGCTCATCGGTCATCACCGCTTTCAGGCTGTTGTCACCCTGAGAGGAAATAACCAGATCGCGATGGCGAGGGCTGAGATAAGAGATAGCCTGGTCGCGCGCCGCGCTGTCGCGGAAGACGATGCTCAGACCGTAGTTGTCTTCTTTACGCACGGTCGCGTAAGGAATGCCTTTGTCGCGCAGCTCGCTGCGCAGGCTATCGATGTTCTGTTCCTGCAGTTTGCCTAACGCGGTGTCCATGTCGACTTCCATCAGGAAGTGCACGCCGCCGCGCAGATCAAGACCCAGCTTCATCGGCTCGGCATAGAGCGCCGCCAGCCAGCGTGGGGTTGCCGGAGCAAGGTTCAGCGCCACGACGTATTTGTCACCCAGCACGTTAAGCAGCGCTTCGCGCGCGCGCAGCTGGGTATCAGTGGTGTCGAAGCGCGCAAGAATAGCGCCCTCTTCCAGTGCCACAGACTTCGCGGTTATTTTTTCTTCTTGTAAAGTTTTCTGGACCTGGATCAGCGTTTGCTCACTGGCGGCGACGCCGCGCGCGCCAGTGATTTGAACAGCCGGATCCTCACCATACAGGTTGGGAAGCGCATAGATCAGGCCGACGACAATGACGACGACCAGCATGACGTACTTCCACAAAGGATAACGGTTTAACACGGCAGTTCCCTTTGGGAAAAGTTAGATTACAGCGCCTTCATGGTGCCTTTCGGCAGAACGGCAGCAACGAAGTCACGTTTGATAACCACTTCAGTGGTATCGTTCAGCGCGATAGCAATGTAGCCAGTTTCCGCTACTTTGGTCACGCGACCGACCAGACCGCCGTTGGTCAGCACTTCATCACCTTTGGCGATGGAGTTCATCAGGTTCTTATGTTCCTTGGTGCGCTTCTGCTGTGGACGCAGGATCATGAAGTAAAAAATCAGACCGAACACCACCAGCATCAGAATCAGAGACATCGGGCTGCCCTGCGCCGGTGCACCCGTTGCCGCTACCGCATCAGAAATAAAAAAGCTCATTGAAATTCCCTCATTATTAAAATTAATCAACGTTCAAAGGAGGCACGGTGCGCCCCTGACGTTGGTAAAAATCGGTCACGAAGCTCTCTAATTTACCCTCTTCGATAGCCTTGCGTAAACCAGCCATTAAACGCTGATAGTAGCGCAGGTTATGAATGGTATTGAGACGCGCGCCCAATATTTCGTTGCAACGGTCGAGGTGATGCAAGTAAGCGCGTGAATAATTGCGACATGTATAGCAATCACACTCGGCGTCCAGCGGCGCGGTATCGCTTTTGTGCTTCGCGTTGCGGATTTTCACCACGCCGTCGGTGACGAACAGGTGGCCGTTACGCGCGTTGCGCGTCGGCATGACGCAGTCGAACATATCGATACCGCGACGTACCCCTTCCACCAGATCTTCCGGCTTCCCGACGCCCATCAGGTATCGTGGTTTATCGGCCGGGATCTGCGGGCAGACGTGCTCCAGAATACGGTGCATGTCTTCCTTCGGCTCACCAACCGCCAAACCGCCGACAGCGTAGCCATCAAAGCCAATCTCTACCAGACCTTTCACCGAGATATCGCGTAAATCTTCGTAAACGCTACCCTGAATAATGCCGAACAGCGCATTTTTATTGCCAAGGCTATCGAAACGGTCGCGGCTGCGCTTCGCCCAGCGCAGAGACATCTCCATTGAGCGCTTGGCGTAATCCCAGTCCGCCGGGTACGGCGTACATTCGTCGAAGATCATCACGATGTCAGAGCCGAGATCGTACTGAATCTCCATCGATTTTTCCGGATCGAGGAAAATCGGATCGCCGTTGATCGGATTGCGGAAGTGGACGCCCTGCTCGGTGATCTTACGGATATCGCCAAGGCTGAACACCTGGAAACCGCCGGAGTCGGTCAGGATCGGTCCTTTCCACTGCATAAAATCGTGCAGATCGCCGTGCAGCTTCATGATCTCCTGACCCGGGCGCAGCCACAGGTGAAAGGTGTTGCCGAGAATAATCTGCGCGCCGGTGGCTTCCACCTCTTCCGGCGTCATCCCTTTGACGGTGCCGTAGGTGCCAACGGGCATAAAGGCCGGTGTTTCCACCACGCCGCGCTCAAACACCAGGCGACCGCGGCGGGCGCGACCGTCGGTGGTATCCAGTTCAAATTTCATGCTTGCTCCTGCGTCAGAAAAACAGTCCGACGTTTTCATACTCGCCACGGAATGATTCCGTAGCTAAAAAATGCGTTATGGCGTCTACAAGCCGGCGTACCGGCCTTTTCAGGGACGCTCAGAAATAGCCTGCGGATTGTACGTGATAAACATCGCATCCCCGTAGCTAAAAAAGCGATATTTCTGCTCAACCGCCACCTTATAGGCGTTCATGGTGTGCTGATAACCCGCAAACGCCGACACCAGCATAATCAGTGTGGATTCAGGGAGATGGAAGTTAGTCACCAGCGCATCGATCACCTGGTACTGATAACCCGGGTAGATGAAAATCTGCGTATCGTCGAAGAACGGCGCGATCAGCGCGTCTTTCGCCGCCTGCGCCGCGCTCTCCAGCGAACGTACCGAGGTGGTGCCCACCGCGATCACGCGGTTGCCGCGCGCTTTCGCCGCCAGCACCGCATCGACCACCTCCTGCGGCACTTCGGCATATTCGGAGTGCATGGTGTGCTCTTCAATGCTGTCGACGCGCACCGGCTGGAAGGTGCCCGCGCCCACATGCAGGGTGACAAACGCCATCTCAACGCCTTTGGCGCGCAGTTTGTCCAGCAGCGGTTCGTCGAAATGCAAACCGGCGGTCGGGGCGGCTACCGCGCCCGGCCTGGTGCCATAGACGGTTTGATAGAGCTCGCGGTCGGCGTCTTCGTCCGGGCGGTCAATATAGGGCGGCAGCGGCATATGGCCGATCCCGTTAAGGATCTCCAGCACCGGGCGCTCGTCGTTAAACTCCACTTCAAACAGCGCGCCATGACGCGCCAGCATCGTGGCCTTAATGCTCTCGTCATCGCCCAGCAGCAGCTCGGCGCCCGGCTTCGGCGCTTTTGAGGCGCGAATATGGGCCAGGATGCGCTTATCATCCAGCATCCGCTCCACCAGCACTTCAATCTTGCCGCCGCTGGCCTTGCGGCCGAACAGACGCGCCGGGATCACCCGGGTGTTGTTAAACACCAGCAGATCGCCGGGATTGAGCTTATCGAGGATGTCGGTGAAGGTGCCATGCGTCAGCGCGCCCGTCGGCCCGTCCAGGGAGAGCAAGCGACAGCTACTGCGCTCAGGCATCGGATAGTGGGCGATCAGAGATTCGGGTAGTTCAAAAGCAAAATCGGTAACGCGCATGACGGTAACTCAGACTGAATAAAGAGGCGGGTAGTCTAGTGCCGGGGCGGTCTGGCTGCAACCTTTACCCCTCCGGATGAATGACATAATCTATATTCCAAATCATTCCGAATGCCGCCATGCGGCAACCGAATGCCTTACCGGTGGCAAAGGTGCCGCGCGCGGCCAGACAGCATGCCATTCGGCCACCGAGGCGCCGTTCAGCGCAACATCGGTGTTTCCACCTGCCCGCTCGTATTTAAAGGATGTCGTTTTATGAATTTTCTCGCCCACCTGCACCTGGCCCATCTCGCCGACAGTTCGTTGCCCGGCAACCTGATGGCCGACTTCGTGCGCGGCAACCCGCAGGGCGACTATCCGGCGGAGATCATCGACGGCATCTTTATGCATCGGCGGATTGACGTGATGACTGACAACCTGGCGGAAGTCAAAGAGGCGCGGGAGTGGTTTCGCCCGCAGACCCGCCGCGTCGCCCCCATCACCCTCGACGTCATGTGGGATCATTTCCTGTCCCAGCACTGGGCGCAGCTCTCCCCTGACCTGCCGCTGGACGAGTTCGTACGCTACGCCGAGCGGCAGATCGTCCCCATCCTGCCCGACTCGCCGCCCCGCTTCGTCAATCTCAATCAATATCTGTGGTCGGAGCGCTGGCTGGAGCGCTATCGGGAAATGGATTTTATTCAGCGCGTGCTGAACGGCATGGCCAGCCGCCGTCCACGTCTCGAGGCGCTACGCGACTCCTGGCAGGATCTGGATACCCATTACGACCGTCTGGAGACGCAGTTCTGGCGCTTTTATCCGCAGATGATGCGCCTGGCAGAAAACAAACAGCTGTAATAGCCACGTCATTGATAGGTAAAAGCTGGCTGAACGATTGTTAGCGCCTCTTTGTGTTATTGCCGGGCAGGCTCTATACTTGCCCGCGTTGCGTTCCAAATAACCTTAGTAATTACAGGAGAATCAAATGGTTCTGGTCACTCGTCAAGCGCCGGATTTTACTGCAGCCGCTGTGCTGGGTAATGGTGAGATCGTTGAGAAATTCAATTTCAAACAGCACACCAACGGTAAACCTACCGTTCTGTTCTTCTGGCCGATGGACTTCACCTTCGTGTGCCCGTCTGAGCTGATCGCGTTCGACAAACGTTACGAAGAATTCCAGAAACGCGGCGTGGAAGTGGTTGGCGTTTCCTTCGACTCCGAGTTCGTGCACAACGCATGGCGTAACACCCCGGTAGACCAGGGCGGTATCGGCCCGGTTAAATACGCGATGGTTGCTGACATCAAACGTGAAATCCAGAAAGCTTACGGTATTGAGCATCCGGACGAAGGCGTAGCGCTGCGCGGCTCCTTCCTGATCGACGCCAACGGCATCGTTCGTCATCAGGTGGTTAACGACCTGCCGCTGGGCCGTAACATCGACGAAATGCTGCGTATGGTTGACGCCCTGCAGTTCCACGAAGAGCACGGCGAAGTCTGCCCGGCGCAGTGGGAAAAAGGAAAAGAAGGTATGGCCGCCTCTCCGGAAGGCGTTGCAAAATACCTGACCGAAAACGTTTCCAGCCTGTAATCGGCACGCGTTTTAATAAAAGGCTCGCTCAGGCGGGCCTTTTTTGTTAGCGGCGTCAAAATTTAAGAAAATGACCCGCCGATATTTGTGACCAGCGATACACTTCTGGCGAAAAAATTCGCTCTACCTCTCACTTTTTCTCTGCCAAATTTCAGCGTCAAAATACAAAGTCTTCATAACAGACTGAAAAATATATAAATTATTTATATCGTTTTCTGCCGGTACTTTGCCGTCGATGTGATCCCCATCAATATTTAAAACCGCGGATGTGATCTCATCCATCATTTTCATCAATGTATTTGGTCATGATTTAACTCAGGAACAGGAATACGTTCAGGAGCTGAGGATGGAAATTATTTTTGACCCGTCGTTAATCGCCCTTAAGCAGAATATTTCCCGTGCGGAAGAGGCCATCGAACTGGCGGGTTCATTACTTGCCAGGCGCCAGATTTGCAGCGCCGAATATGTCAACGAGATGCTGACGGTATATGAAGATTTTGGCGCCGCCATCGTGATAGATGACGGGATTGCCATGCCGCATGCCCGCCCGGAAAAAGGGGCATTACAGACCGGGTTCTCACTTGTCACCACCGCCACGCCAATCTCCTTCGGCCACGATGAGTTCGATCCGGTTTCCGTGGTCATCGCGATCGCCGGCGCCGATGCTGACAGTCATATCAAAATGATCCAACTGATAGCCTCGCTGATCGAGTCAGATATTGTGACCTTTCTTCAGCAGGAAAATGACGTTAATTCAGTCTTACATTTCATTCAAAAACAAATGGAGTAGTCATTATGTTAGTTATCAGAACGGTTTGTGGTAACGGTATTGGCAGCTCATTGATGGCTGCGAATAATGTGAAAAAGATCTGTGACGAATTAGGCATCAAAGCGGACGTCGCCTCGGTCGATTTTGCTAACGCCGTCGGGGAAAAAGCCGACCTTTACGTCACGATAAAAGAACTGGCAAATCAATTTCCGGCCCACTGTCATGTCGCCATCATTCGCAGCTACGTCCATAAAGCGAAGATCGCCGAGGATATTACCGATGCGCTGATGAAAATTGCTGCGACTCACTCTTAATCAGCATAGAGGGAACGACCATGCAGGCTATTCTTAGTTTCTTAACGGAAATATTCAGTCAACCCGCCTTTTTAATGGGGCTTATCGCCTTTGTTGGTTTAGTGGCACTGCGCTCCCCTGGCAATAAACTGCTTACCGGCACATTGAAGCCGATTTTAGGCTATTTGATGTTGAGCGCTGGGGCAGGCGTTATCGTTGCCAATCTCAATCCGCTGGGCGGTATTATCGAGGCCGGATTTAATATCCGCGGCGTTATTCCGAACAATGAAGCCATTGTCTCCGTCGCCCAGAAGATGCTGGGCGTGGAAACCATGAGTATTTTACTGTTAGGCTTTATTTTCAACCTGATTATCGCCCGCTGTACCAAGTATAAATATATCTTTCTGACCGGCCATCATTCGTTCTTTCTCGCCTGCCTGTTCTCCGCCGTTCTGCAGGCGGCGGAGTTCCAGGGCTGGATGTTGATCCTGATCGGTGGATTCCTGTTGGGCTCATGGTCGGCCATCTCCCCGGCCATCGGTCAGCGTTACACCAGGCAGGTAACCGAAGACGGCGGGATCGCCATGGGCCATTTCGGCTCTCTCGGCTACTACCTCTCGGCATGGATCGCCAGCCGGACCGGCAATCCGGCAAATTCCTTCGCCGATACCGAAATTTCAGAAAAGTGGGGCTTTCTGCGCGATACCACGGTCACCACCGGTATCGTGATGTTTGTTATCTACTTTGTCTGCAGCGCTGTCGCCGGGTCGGCGTACCTGAGCACCATCACCGACCAAAACATGCTGATCTTCTCGGTGCTGACCGGTCTGCAGTTCGCCGTTGGCGTAGCCATTGTCTATAACGGCGTGCGGCTGATCCTCGGCGATCTGGTGCCGGCGTTCCAGGGCATCAGCCAGAAGCTGATCCCGGACTCCATCCCGGCCGTTGATTGCGCGGTGTTCTTCACCTTTAGCCCCACCGCGGTGGTAGTGGGATTCATCAGCTCCTTTGTGGGCGGGCTGGTCGGGATGCTCTTGCTCGGCGGGCTGGGCATGGCGCTGATTATTCCCGGCATGGTGCCGCACTTCTTCTGCGGCGGCACGTCCGGCGTCTTCGCCGACAAACTGGGCGGTAAGCGCGGATGTATCATCGCCTCCTTTATCGGCGGGATCTTCCTCGCCTTCCTGCCGGCGATGCTGCTGCCGGCGCTCGGCAACCTCGGGTTTGAAAACAGCACCTTCGCCGATTTCGACTTCGCGGTATGGGGCATCATTATCGGGAATGCTTTCACCCAGTTTGGTCAGATCACTATCTATCTGATTTGTCTGGCGCTGCTCGTCGCGCTGCTGGCGCCTTTCTGCTTCCGTCACGTCCAGGTGGTGGGCAACACGCTCAGCTATGAGGAGCTGACGGCGAAGCAGAAAAATGAATAAGCGAGGTCATTTTTCCCGGCGGGAGGGCCACGCTTTCCGCCGCTGACAAATAATCAGGAGTGGTTATGGCTATTTTGTCCATTGGATTTGCTTGTTTCGATCAGTTTTTCTTTCTCAATGAATGGCCCCAGGAGAATACCAAAAACTTTTGTCATGATTTTATTGAAAGCGGCGGCGGTCCGGCGGCCAATGCGGCCTGGCTGCTGGGATTATGGGGCGAGGAGGTTTATTACATTGGTCATCTGCAGCAGGACCTTTACGGTCAGCGCATTATCGATGAGTTTGCCGAGGCGGGGGTGGATACCAGCCAGGTGGTTTTCTCCGATGACATGATCACCCCGCTGGCCTCGGTGCTGGTCAATCGCTTAACGGGTTCGCGGACGATTATTACCCGCAAGATGCAAACGCCGCCTTCCCTGACCTACGAGCAAAAGCTCAAACTGGACGACCTCGCCGAGCGACTGATTGCCAGCGAGGAGCCGGTCACCATTTTAATTGACGGCCATGAGGCGGAAATCAGTGAATATTTAATTAAGAAACTGCCCAACGCCAGGGTCGTGATGGACGGCGGGTCACTGCGCGCCAGCAATATTAAACTGGCGGCCTGGACTGACTATTTTGTAGTGAGCGAACATTTCGCCCGCGATTATATGAGCTATCGCTCGCTGAGCACCGAAGCAGAAATTAAAGCGGCCCTGATTGAGTTGAATAAAATTTGCCGCGGTGAAGCATTTATTACCCTTGGCGAAAAAGGCTGCGCTTTTTTAAAAAGCGGTATGCTGCAGATCGTCCCGTCCTGGCTGTGCAATGCCGTTGATACCACCGGCGCCGGGGATGTATTTCACGGCGCCTTCACCTATGGCGTCCATTACTCATGGCATATCGATAACATTATTTTATTTGCCAGCCTGACCGCCGCCATTTCTATTGAGAAAAAAGGGGTTCGGGAATCGATGCCGGACCTGGCGGTCGTCCACCACTCGTTAAATAGCTACGAGAGAAACTTAACGCAATATTTTGAAGAATAACTGCATTTAATAAATATCAAGAGGTGAATATGTTAGTGTCGATGAAGGACATGCTTCAGCATGCCCTGCGGGACGGCTACGCCGTCGGTCAGTTCAACATTAATAATCTGGAATGGGTCGGCGCCGTATTAAGCACCGCCCAGCAGTGCCGCTCACCGGTTATTTTGGGGGTGTCCGGCGGCACGGTTAAGCATATGCTCGGGTTAAAATGTATTCATGACATCGTGGTTAACGCCATGGAGTATTTGCATATTGATGTTCCGGTGGCGCTGCATCTGGATCATGGCACCTCCCTGGAGGCCTGCGAAGCGGCGATCGCCGCCGGCTTCAGTTCCATTATGTTTGATGGCTCGCATCTGCCGTTCAGGGAAAACCTGGCCATTACTCGCCACCTGGTGACGCTGGCCCACAGCAAAGGTATCTCTGTGGAGGCCGAACTGGGGACCATCGCCGGCAGTGAAGACGGCATTGTCAATTCCGAAGTCATCTACGCCGATCCGCAGGAGTGCTACACCCTGGTGACAGAAACCCAGGTGGATTGCCTCGCCGCCGCGCTGGGCTCCACCCATGGTCTGTATAAAGGTAAAGCCCGGCTGGGATTTACCGAGATGAAAGCCATTGCCGAGCAGGTGAAGGTTCCGCTGGTGCTGCATGGCGGCACCGGAATTGCCGATGAGGATATGCGCCGGGCGATTGCCTGCGGCACCGCCAAGATTAACGTTAATACCGAAAATATGTACGCCTGGTGCCAACAGGTGAAAGCAATTTTCGCCGCCGACACCGGGCACGATGTGAACGATCCGCGGAAAGTCATCGCCCAGGGACTGCAGCCGGTACGCGAGATGATTGCCCGCCGCATGGCGCTCTTTGGCTCAGAGCAGCGCTATTGACGCCGGGCCTGCGGCTGAAACCACCGCCCCGACGCTGCCGGGGCGGTGGTTTCAGGTATCAAAAGGCAAAGCAGGAACAGCCCAGCACGCCCCAGAAGGCCTGCTCGTCAGAGACCGGAATCGACGACTTACGCGCAATATCATGCTGATGGCCGTGGACGCCACAGCTACCGCAGCACTGGTGCATCTGCACCATGGCGCCGATTTTAGCCGTCGCCGGCGGAGCGGAACGGTAATGGCCCGGGACCTTCACTACCGGCGACCACTCCGGCAGCACCGGAATAGGCGGCGGCGCCAGCGGCGAGAAGTGACCGGCGGCATAGACCACTTTGCCGTCAACCACCGTCAGCACCGACTCAATGCCTTTGATCTCCTCTTCCGCGACGCTGAAGTAGTCTTTCGACAGCACCACCAGATCGGCAAGCTGACCGGCGGCCAGACGGCCTTTCTTGCCCTGCTCGCTGGAGAACCAGGCGCTGCCCGCCGTCCATAGCTCCAGCGCGACATCGCGCGGCAGGCGGTTGGCGTCGTCATACATCGCCATCCCGCCAACGGTGCGCCCGGAGACCAGCCAGTACAGCGCGGTCCACGGGTTATAGCTGGCGACGCGGGTCGCATCGGTGCCCAGCCCCACCGGCACGTCCAGCGCCAGCATCTTTGCTACCGGCGGGGTATGTTTCACCGCCTCTTTGCCGTAGCGATCGACAAAATATTCGCCCTGGAAGGCCATCCGATGCTGCACCGCAATACCGCCCCCCAGCGCCTTCACCCGCTCAATGTTACGCTCGGTAATGGTCTCGGCATGATCGAAGAACCAGTGCAGGCCATTAAACGGGATATCGCGGTTCACCTTCTCAAACACGTCCAGCATCCGGCTGATGGACTCATCGTAGGTGGCATGCAGGCGGAACGGCCAGCGATGCTCCACCAGATGGCGTACCACCCGCTCCAGCTCATCCTCCATGCCTTGCGGCAGATCCGGCCGCGGCTGCAGGAAATCTTCAAAATCCGCCGCCGAAAATACCAGCATCTCGCCGGCGTCGATGGCGCTGGTCAGCCCCAGTCGGTTCAGCTCGCGCATAAATTGACGGGTGGAGTTCACCTGCAGATCCAGCGGCAGCTTCGGCCCCTTGGCCAGCGTAGCGTAAAGGATCATGGCGTTCGGTTTGGCGATCAGCATCCCGGTCGGGTTGCCGTGGCTATCGCGGACGATCTCGCCGCCCGCCGGATCCGGCGTCTCTTTGCTATACCCCACGGCTTTCAGCGCCGCACGGTTCAACAGCGCGCGATCGTAGAGATGGAGCACAAACACCGGCGTATCAGGCGCCGCCTCGTTCAGCTCTTCCAGGGTCGGCATCCGCCGCTCGGCGAATTGAAATTCGCTCCAGCCGCCGACCACCCGCACCCACTGCGGGGACGGCGTGCGATCCGCCTGATCCTTCAGCATTCGCAGGGCATCCGCCAGCGAGGGGACGCCCTCCCAGCGGAGCTCAAGGTTGTAGTTCAACCCACCGCGGATCAGGTGCAGGTGAGAATCGTTGAGGCCCGGGATCACCGTATGCCCTTTGAGATCGACGATTTGCGTCCCCTCGGCGGCAAAGCTCATGATCCGATCGTGACTTCCGGTGGCAACAATTTTTCCGTCGGCGATGGCTACAGCTTCCGCCAGGGGATTCGCACGATCGAGGGTATGAATCTGACCGTGGGTCAGAATCAGTGTGGCAGTTTGCGACATAACGCACTCCTTGAGGAGGCTGACTCAGTTTTTCTTCAACCAGCCAGTAAACAGGCGGGTCACGATGGGCATCCAGAACCAGACCACCAGCGCAACCACGCAGGCATCATTAATGAGGTGCAGCAGCAGGCTCCCCTTAAGCGACGGCAGCAGCATGCCGGTCACCGCAGGCACCAGGTTGGTGTTGGGGAAAATCACCAGCAGGGTGATCAGAAACTGTTTCCAGCGCCGCGGCTGGCGTACGTTCACCGTCGGCGGGGTAAACCAGAAGGCCGGTTCAGTCCGCACCTCAGTCCGATCGCCTTCCGTCAGCAGTGGGGCAATCTCAGCCACCAGTTGCCGACGGGTTTCCGACTGCGTCCAGGCGTAGAGGTGCTCCAGGGTATCGAAGCGGATTATGACGCTCCACAGATTCTGCCCTGCGGCGGGCCGGATCACATTCGCCCCAAGATGGCCGGGAAATTCTGCCGCAATGGGCATAATTTTACCGAGCCACTCTTCGTAGCGCTGGCTGTGTTGCGGATCGAGCAGATGGCTGATAACCAGGGCCACCGATTTTTGCTGCGCCATGACGAGTTCCTTGCTTCAGGGAAATGGCCGGTTTTCTCCTGCCACTCTCCATAAATGATCTGACACAACATCCTTCATGCTGCGTTGAAGCGGCAGGCGGGCACGTCCCCGTGAACTTGAATAAATTCAGTAGCTGGGGACGGACAAACGCAGCCAACAACGCAGCAGCCTGAAGGATGGAGTGATTTACGCTTTACGCTCCGGCGCGCCATGCACCATGGTATAAGCGTAATCCACGCCCATCCCGTAGGCGCCGCTGTGTTCGCGCACCAGGTCCATTACCGCATCGTAGGTCGCTTTGCGCGACCAGTCGCGCTGGTACTCCAGCAGCACCTGCTGCCAGGTCACCGGCACCGCCCCCGCCTGCACCATCCGGTCAATAGACCGCTCATGGGCGTCGACAGAGGTGCCGCCGGAGGTATCCGTCACTACATAGACCTCGTAGCCCGCCTCCAGCGCCATCAACGCCGGGAAGGTCAGGCAGACTTCGGTCCACAGAGCGGAGATCACCAGCTTTTTACGGCCGGTCGCTTTCACCGCTGCCACAAACGCATCGTCTTCCCAGGAGTTCATGGAGGTACGTTCAATCGGCTTGACGTCAGGATGCACGGCCAATAATTCCGGCCAGATATAGCCGCTAAAGCTTTTGGTCTCTACGGAGGTATAAATCACCGGTACATTAAAAATTTTGCCCGCTTTCGCCAGCGCCACGGTGTTATTTTTCAGGGTCTGGCGATCGATATTCGCCACGCCAAAGGACATTTGCGGCTGATGGTCAATAAAGATAAGCGCGGAATTAGTGGGATCGAGCAGTTCACGAATAGACATTAAATACCTTCTTAATCAATTAGTTAAAAAGATGACATGATTATTAATGCGTCGTGTGGATCCTGACTGATAAAGCATGGTGAGTATAGCCAGTTATTTCTAACAAGTTATTAAGGATTTTTTATGGTTTATATTTTTTGCCGCGACCAGGATTTATTCACGCCTGTTTTAATCATATTTTTACGCCAAACTGTTCTGATTTATTCACTGGCTTTGATTATTGCGCTTAGGTACAACAGAGAAAACAAATTAATGGATAGCTTCATATGCGCGTAAACTTTGATGTTTTGATGATCCTTGATGCCCTTGACCGCCACGGATCCTTCGCCACCGCCGCGGAGTCGCTGTATAAAACCCCCGCTGCTCTGAGCTATATGATCCAGAAGCTGGAGAGCGATCTGAACATCGTGCTGTTGGATCGTTCCGGCCATCGGGCAAAATTTACCGATACCGGCCGGCTGATGCTGGAGAAGGGGCGACAGCTTTTAAGTGCCGCCAGAGATCTGGAAAAGCAGGCCCAGCAGCTGAGCGCGGGCTGGGAGCGAGAGCTAGCCATCGCCCTTGACGCCTCATTTCCCTTTTCGGCCCTGCTGCCGCTGATCGCCGAGTTTTACGCGCAAAACCCACAGACGCGACTGAACTTCAGCCATCACACCCTCGCCGGTTCGTGGGAAGAGCTGACCCATCATGGGGCGGATATTATCCTCGGCGCCATCAATGAGCCGCCCACCTCCGCGGAGTGGTCATGGCAAACCCTCGGCGCGTTGGATAACATCTTCGTCGTCGCCCCCCATCACCCGCTGGCTCAGGCGAAGGAGCCACTGGCCAATAAACAGCTCAGCCAGCATCGGGCCATCGTGATCCGCGACAGCGCCCGCTATTGCCATCCGCTCAACAGCAATCTCCTCGACGAGCAGCCGCAAATCGGCGTCGATGATTTCGCCAGTAAAGTCGAACTATTGTGCGCCGGGCTGGGCTGCGGCTTTCTGCCGCGCCATATCGCTCGCCCGTGGCTGGTAAAAGGCAGTCTGGTGGAGAAAAGCGTCGCCTGCTGGCGGGAAAAGGATATTACCTATATGGCCTGGCGCAGCGGGAATGATGGGCTGGCTCAGCGCTGGTGGCGGGAGGCGCTCCTCCGCGGCGACCTGCTGAGCCAGCTCTACCATTAACGGCCGGACCAGACGTTGGCGGAGATGGCCGGGAGGGTCAGCACCCCGTCCTGGAAGGCGCCGGCGCCCTCCTGCAGCGTCCACCCGGCCACGTTCAGCAGCGGGGAATCTTCAATAACCACCTCGCAGGCTTCCCCGCGGTTAATCGCCACCAGCACCCGCTGCTGTTTGTAGACGCGGACAAACACCACCACGTTATCCTCGGCGTAAATCACCTGACAGCCGCCATAGCGCAGCGCCTGGTGGGCCTTACGCAGTTTCGCCATCCGCTGATACAGCGCCAGCAGCTGGGTATCCTGCAGCGCCGGATCCCACGGGAACGGTTTGCGGCAGAACGGATCGTTATTGCCATCCACGCCCACCTCGTCGCCATAGTAGATGCACGGTACCCCCGGCCAGCTGAACAGCCACACCACCGCCAGCGGCAGGCGCGCTACGTCTTTGCCAAGAAGAGATTTAAAACGCGCCGTATCATGGCTGTCGAGCTGGTTGAACATCCGCAGCTGCTGCTGATGCGACAGCCCGGCGCGATAATTATCCATCCACGCCATACAGGTCTGGGCGTCTATTTTCTGCGGATCGTAAGAAATATCGGTATTGGCGAGGAATCCCCAGATCGGGAAGGTGAAGCCGCGATAGTTCATCGCCGCGTCTTCGGCATCCGCCTGCAGCCACTGGCGCGCGTCGCCAAAATGTTCGCCAAAGACAAAAGCTTCCGGCTGCGCTTGCTTCGCTGCCTGGGTAATGCCGGCGATATGCTGCAGGTTATTCCGCGCCCCGCCGCCTTCGCCCAGCATATGCACCACGTCCAGACGCCAGCCGTCCATGCTCCATGGCGCCTTCAGCCAGTGGCGTACGATACTGTCTTCACCGGCATAGATCTCGTTGACCAGGCTGGTCGACCGATAGTCGAGCTTCGGCAGACTGGCATAGCCCAGCCAGTTGTGCGCCTGCCCCTCCTCTGAGAAGGTAAACCAGTCGCGCCACGGGGAGTCCGGATCGTGGCCGGCGCCGCCGCTGCCCTGCTGGTGACGGTCGAACCAGGGATGGGAATCGCCGGTATGGTTGAACACGCCGTCGAGGATCATGCGCATTCCCGCCCGCAGGGTGTTGTGGCGCAGCCGGAGCAGCGCCGCGTCGCCGCCAAACTGCGGATCGACGCGCCGATAATCCTCGGTATCGTATTTATGCACGCTGGGGGCGGCGAAAACCGGGTTCAGATACAGAGCGGTTACGCCGAGCTGCTTCAGGTAGGGAAGTTTTTCGCTGATGCCGTCGAGATCCCCGCCGTAGAACGTCGACCCGCCCGCCTCGCCGGTAAGCGGGTCGTCCCACGCCTTGCGCACAATCTCCCGTCCCGCCGCGTGATGGTAATAGACCGCATCCTGGTCGGCGTCACGCGCGGCGCTGCGGGCAAAGCGATCGGGGAAAATTTGATAGAACACCTGATCGGCCACCCACTGCGGGCCGGCGTCCGGCAGGTCAATGGCGAACTGCTCCAGTCGGGCCGGCGGGAATCGGGTGAAGCCTTGTGGCGTAAACCAGCGCTGATGGTCGGCCCACAGCAGCTTAAAGCTGTAGCGGCGGCGCGGCTGGCCGCTGGCGAGAGAGATTTCGCCGCGCCATGCCACCACGCCTGGCTGCGGCGCCTGGCGGAGCCGCTGCATCGGCAGCGACAGCTCTTCGTTATCCTCTTCCGCGCGCAGCGTGATCCGCTGCGGCAGCGACTCACCGCTTAACCACAGAGTAATAAACAGTCGGTCCTGTTGCACCTTGATAAAGGGTGCAACCGGAAGGTGCCATGCCTTCAACATCGTGAATCCTCATTGTGCAGAATGGGCACACCTTGCCATAGCCGCCGGGCGCAGAACTCATCATCTCAGAACTTTTTGGGGGAGGATAACGGGGGAGGACGCGGGACCGCAAGCCGCCCCGGTCGCGCGATGCTGACCGGGGCGATGTCGATTACTGAGCCTGCGCCAGGCGGCGCTCACGGCGGGTCTTAAAGACCCAGCCGAGCAGCAACAGCGCAATCCACGCCATACCGACGTACAGCGAGATGCGGGTGTCCGGATGATAGCCGATAAGGGCGATAATAAAGGCCAGGAACAGCAGGCCGATCACCGTGGTCAACACCCCGCCAGGGACTTTGAATTTCAGCGCCTTAACCTCTTCGGGCGACAGACGGCGGCGGAAGGCTATCTGTGACAGCAGGATCATAATCCACACCCACACCGTGGCGAAGGTGGCCAGGGAGGCGATCACCAGGAAAACGTTCTCCGGCATGATGTAATTTAGGTATACCGCAAACAGCAGCGCAATGGTCATCACCATCACCGTCACCCACGGAATACCGCGACGCGACGTTTTAGCGAACACCTTCGGCGCGCTGCCCTGCTCAGCCATGCCGTGCAGCATACGGCCCACGCCGAACACGTCGGAGTTAATCGCCGACAGCGAAGCCGTCAGGACCACGAAGTTAAGAATACTGGCCGCGAAGGTAATGCCCAGATGCTGGAAGGTCAGGACGAAGGGGCTGCCGTCGGTTCCCACCTGATTCCACGGGTAGATGGACATAATGACGAACAGCGTGCCGACGTAGAACACCAGAATGCGCATCGGCACCGAGTTGATGGCGCGCGGAATGGATTTCTCCGGGTCCTTCGCCTCACCGGCGGTAATGCCGATGATTTCGATGCCGCCGTAAGCGAACATCACCATCTGCAGCGACATCACCATTCCCAGCCAGCCGTTGCTGAAGAAGCCGCCGTTGCTCCACAGGTTATGAATCCCCGTCGGCTGGCCGCCGTTGCCGATCCCCCAGATAATGATGCCGAACCCGGCGAGGATCATGATGATAATGGTGGCCACTTTGAAGAACGAGAACCAGAACTCCAGCTCGCCAAACACCTTGACGCTCATCAGGTTGACGGCGCAGATGATCAGCACCACGCTGAGCACCCAGATCCAGTGCGGCACCGTCGGGAACCAGACGCCCATGTAGATGCCGAAGGCGGTAACGTCGGCGATGGCGACGATCAGGATTTCAAAGCAGTAGGTCCAGCCGGTGATATAGCCCGCCAGTCCGCCGAGGTTTTCCTGGGCATAGCGGGAGAATGAGCTGGCGGCAGGGTTATGCACCGACATCTCACCGAGCGCCCGCATAATGATATATGCCGCGACGCCGCCGATAATGTAGGCCAACAGTACGCTGGGTCCGGCCATTTTAATGGCGTCGGCCGAGCCGTAAAAAAGCCCGGTGCCGATGGCGGAACCCAGGGCCATAAAGCGAATGTGCCGGGTGCTTAGCCCGCGCTTAAGCTTGTTACTACTTTCCATCGTGGTTTTTCAATGCCGTTTAACACAAAAAATAAAAAACCACGGAACCCGAAGTCCCGTGGTTAAACGCTTGTCCTCACCGCCGGTTAATGCGCGCTGGAAGTCACCTGACGTCCGGCTGCGCGATCCCAGATCACCGCGAGAATGGTCATCACGGCGGTGGGCATCAGCCAGGCCAGGCCCTGCTCCGCCAGCGGCAGACGCGCGGTCCAGTCCGGCAGAATCGCGGCAAATGCCGATGACTTAATCCCGTCAATGATACCAAACATCAGGCTGATAAACATGGCCGGCGCGATAACGCGGGACGAATTATGCCACCAACTGCGGGTAAAGCTTAATACAACCAGTGCGATACACGGCGGATAGATAGCGGTCAGCACCGGAATCGATACCTGGATCAGATGGCTAAGGCCCAAATTGGAGACCGCCATGGAGAACAGGCCGAGAACAAAGACCAGCGTGCGATAGGAGAACGGCAGATACTGGGCAAAGAACTCAGCGCAGGCGCAGGTCAGGCCCACCGCCGTCACCAGGCAAGCGATGAAGATCAGCGCCGCCAGCAGGAAACTGCCCGCCCCGCCGAAGGTGTGCTGCACGTAGGCATGGAGGATCGCCGCGCCGTTGGCGGACTGATCCACGAGAGTAGCGCTGTCAGAGCCCAGACGGAACAGCGCCAGATACAGCAGGGTCAGGCCGACGCCCGCCATCAGGCCAGCCCAGACGGTATAACGGGTCAACAGACGCGCTTCGCTGACGCCGCGTGAGCGAGCGGCATTAACAATCACGATGCCAAATACCATCGCGCCGAGGGTATCCATGGTCAGGTAGCCGTTGACGAAGCCATTGGAGAATGGCGCCGTACGATACGCTTCCAGCGCGTCGCTGATCGGGCCCGCTGGCCAGATGATGGCGGCGACCGCCAGCACAATCAGGGCGATAATTTTCAGCGGCGCAAGGAAATTGCCCACGGTGTCCAGCAGTTTGCCCGGATAGAGGGAGACCAGAATCACCAGCGCGAAGTAAATAACGCTGTAGATCAGCAGCGGCAGCGGGCCGTCGCCGGTCAGCGGCGCAATACCGACCTCAAAGGAGACGGTCGCGGTACGCGGCGTCGCGAACAGCGGTCCTACCGCGAGATAGCACACCACCGCCAGCAGGATACCGGCCACTTTACCAATCGGGGTGCTCAGGCTTTCAACGCCGCCGCCGACTTTCGCCAGCGCCACCACCGTCAGCACCGGCAGACCCACCGCAGTGATCAGGAAGCCGATCGCCGCCGTCCAGACGTGCTCGCCCGCCTGTAAGCCAACCATCGGAGGGAAAATAATGTTGCCTGCGCCAACGAACAACGCGAAGGTCATAAAGCCCAACGCTATGATGTCGCGAGATTTTAACTGATGGGTCATAAATTCATTACTGCCTGTGGATGTGGTGTTGTAAAAAAATGGAAAAATACCGCGCTCCCCTCTCAGGGACGATACAGCGGCCATTGCCGGTAAACTCAGCGAGATATGCTCCCGAAGCGGCGTGGGAAAGAATTGTTTTTGGTATTACCACGCAAAAGCAGTCTGTCATCGACTGCGCAGGCGCAATTTAAACGCTTATAACGTTTTAAAGCAAGGCACGATCGCAAAAGCAGATGATTATGCTGGTTATGTCTTTCACACCAGAATCATTTACCATATTGATAGAAAACCCGTGGCTTATCATGCGAACAAAAAAGCAGCGCACGCTCATTAAATAGGCGAGAAAAAACGACTGCCAATGAAAATGACCAGCTGAAGCTGGTCATTGGCAAGATAAACTGACAGCGCGTCGATCAGGCGTCATTTTTGGCAATTAATCGTTCCGGGAGCAGGAAGCTAAAGCGGGTTCCCTTGCCCACCGTGCTGTCGATTTCCAGCCGGCTGTCATGATGGTTAACCGCGTGTTTGACGATCGCCAGTCCCAGGCCACTGCCCCCCGTTTGCCGGGAACGGGCTTTATCCACCCGATAAAAACGCTCGGTCAGACGGGGAATATGCTCCGGCGCAATGCCTGGCCCGTTATCCTCGACGCTGAACAGCGCTCCCTGCGGGGTCCGCTGCCAGCTGACGCGAATTTCGGTCCCCGGCGGGGTGTGGTTCACCGCGTTATAGACCAGGTTGGAGATGGCGCTGCGCAGTTGCTCCTCATTACCCAGCACCTTGAGCTGCTCATCGACGGTGAAGATCAGCGTCTGTTTCTCCTGGCTGAGAGTTTGCGCCTCGCGCTCCACCACCCGCAGCATCATAGGCACGTCGATGCGATCATTCATCGCCAGCGCCGGCGCGGCTTCAATACGCGACAGCGTCAGCAGCTGCTTCACCAGACCTTCCATACGCTGAGTTTGCTCCCGCATGGTGTGCAGGGCTTTTTCTCGGGTCGCCCCCTCCAGCACCTGCTCCTGCATCATCTCCAGATAGCCCTGCAGCACCGTCAGTGGGGTGCGCAACTCATGGCTGACATTGGCGAAAAAGTTCCGCCGCGCCCCTTCCAGCTGATGCATCTGCGTCACGTCGCGCGCCACCATCAGCCACTGCTTGTCGCTGTAGGGCATCACGCGAATTTCCAGATGACGGGCGTTATTCAGCACCAGATTGAGCGGCTTTGAAAAATCGCGCTGTTTCAGATAGTTGGCGAACTCAGGATAGCGCAGAAGGTTAAGAATGTTTTGGCCACTGTCGTCCGGCCAGCGCAAGTTTAGAATCTGCTGCGCCAGGCCATTACACCAGAAAATAGCCCCCTCTTCCGTGGTCAGGACGACCGCATCCGGCAGCGATTCCGCCCCGCTGCGAAAGCGTTTAATCAGGCTTCCCAGCTCGCGCCGACGCTTTTTATTACGCATCTGCATCTGGTGCAGACCATACAGCAGCGGCTCCCAACTGCCGCGGCCAGGCGGAGGAGTCATGCTCCGGTCCACCCACAGCCACCACGACAGGCGCATCAAATTCCAGAAATGCCAGATCAGCAAACCGGTCACTGCCGCCAGTAAAAACCACGGCAGATGACCCACAAACGCCCCCAGAATCAGGGCCGGAATACACGCTAAAAAGAGCTCCAGCGCCAGCCTTTTCCATGACAGCCGTTCCAGCACGGGTCACACTCCTGTCAAAATTCAGAAACGGGCGGAGAAACGATACCCCGTGCCGCGAACCGTTTGCACCATACGATCATGGCCACTGTGTTCCAGCGCTTTGCGCAGGCGGCGAATATGGACGTCCACCGTGCGGTCTTCCACATAAACGTTGGTCCCCCAGACGTGGTTCAGCAGCTGTTCGCGGCTGTACACCCGCTCCGGATGGGTCATAAAGAAGTGCAATAATTTAAATTCCGTCGGTCCCATATCCAGCGGACTGTCGCCGGTCATTACCCGGTGCGATGAAGGGTCGAGGCTCAGCCCCTGCATTTCGATCACCTCTTCCACCGCCATCGGTGAAATACGGCGCATCACCGCTTTGATTCGCGCCACCAGCTCTTTCGGAGAGAAAGGCTTGGTGATGTAGTCATCCGCGCCGGTCTCCAGGCCGCGAACGCGATCCTCTTCTTCTCCACGCGCGGTCAGCATCACTACCGGAATATCCCGCGTCATCGCCTCGCGCTTGAGCAGTTTAATAAACTGCAGCCCCGAACCGCCCGGCAGCATCCAGTCCAGGAGAATCAAATCAGGCCAGGGTTCATTGAGTTGATTCACCGCGCTGTCATAATCTTCCGCTTCGACAGGCTGAAAGCCATTTTGCTCCAGAACAAAGCAGACCATTTCGCGGATTGGAGCTTCATCTTCAACGACCAGAATTCTTCTCGCCATTATTTACCCTGTGTTTTTTAGCCATCAGTATAGAAGTGCGGCGTCATTATGCGTCACTTTTGTGACAGATTTATGAAAAAAATGACCGTCTGATGATCGGGTATTTTGAAGCACGACGCGGACTTACCCCTCACTAACAAGTGGTATACTGCCGCCCATGCTTTTTTCGCTAGGGAAGATTTATGCGCCTCCTTCACACCTCCGACTGGCACCTGGGCCAGAATTTTTACAGCAAAAGCCGCGCGGCCGAACACGACGCTTTTCTTACCTGGCTACTGGACCGCGCGCAGGAGCATGAAGTCGACGCCATTATCGTGGCTGGCGATATTTTTGATACCGGCTCGCCGCCGAGCTACGCCCGCGAACTGTATAACCGTTTCGTCGTCCAGTTGCAGCAGACCGGCTGTCGCCTGGTGGTGCTGGCGGGCAACCACGACTCGGTGGCGATGCTCAATGAATCCCGCGATATCCTCGCCTTTTTACACACCACCGTGGTGGCGAACGCCGGCTACGCGCCGATTGAGCTGCCGCTGCGCGACGGCACGCCGGGCGCCATCTTCTGTCCGGTGCCGTTTTTACGCCCGCGCGAGCTGGTGACCAGCCAGGCCGGTCACTCCGGTCGGGAAAAACAGCAGCAGCTGCTGCACGCCATCAGCGACTATTATCAGGAGCAGTATCAGCAGGCCTGCGCGCTGCGCGGCGATCGGCCGCTGCCCATCATTGCCAGCGGCCATCTGACCACCGTCGGCGCCAGCAAAAGCGATGCCGTCCGCGACATTTACATCGGCACACTGGATGCCTTTCCGGCGCAACACTTCCCCCCTGCCGACTACATTGCGCTGGGCCATATTCACCGGGCGCAGATGGTCGGCGGCTGCGAGCATATCCGCTACAGCGGCTCGCCGCTGCCGCTGAGCTTCGATGAAACCGGCAAAGCGAAATCGGTGCATCTGGTGAGCTTTAGCGAGGGGCGACTTAGCGCCGTGGAAACCCTGGAGGTGCCCGTGACCCAGCCTCTGGCGGTAATCAAAGGCGATCTGGCCGCCATCACCGCCCAGCTGGAGCAGTGGCGCGGCGTCGAGCAGGACCCGCCGGTGTGGCTGGATATCGAAATCACCACCGAGGACTATCTGCACGATATTCAGCGGCATATTCAGGCGCTGACGGAGGATCTGCCGGTGGAAGTGCTGCTGGTGCGCCGCAGCCGCGAGCAGCGCGAGAAAATACTGCTCAACGCCCAGCGGGAGACGCTCAGTGAACTGAAGGTGGAGGAGGTATTCGAGCGCCGGCTGGCGCTGACCGAAATTGACGATATGAAGCGCGCCCGGCTGCATGAGCTGTTCGCCCATACGGTGCATACGCTCACCGCGGAGGATGAAAACGCATGAAAATCCTCAGTCTGCGTCTGAAAAACCTCAACTCCCTGAAAGGGGAATGGAAGATAGACTTTACCGCCGAGCCGTTCGCCAGCAATGGCCTGTTCGCCATTACCGGCGCCACCGGGGCCGGGAAAACCACGCTGCTCGATGCCATTTGCCTGGCGCTCTATCATGAAACGCCGCGCCTGAATAAAGTCTCCCAGTCGCAAAACGACCTGATGACCCGCGATACCGCCGAGTGTCTGGCGGAAGTCGAGTTTGAAGTAAAAGGCATCGCCTACCGCGCTTTCTGGAGCCAGAACCGGGCCCGTAACCAGCCGGATGGCAATCTGCAGGCGCCCCGCGTCGAGCTGGCGCGCTGCGCTGACGGCAAAATCCTCGCCGATAAAGTCTCGGACAAGCTGGAGCAAACCGCGACGCTTACCGGCCTCGACTATGGCCGCTTCACCCGCTCGATGCTGCTTTCCCAGGGGCAATTTGCCGCCTTCCTGAACGCGAAGCCGAGCGATCGCGCGGAGCTGCTGGAGGAGCTGACCGGCACGGAAATCTACGGCCAGATTTCAGCCATGGTCTACGAACAGCACAAAGCCGCTCGCCATGCGCTGGAGAAGTTCGAAGCCCAGGCGGCGGGCATCGTCCTGTTGACGGAGGCCCAGCAGCAGGCGCTGCAGGAAAGTTTGCAGGTACTTACTGACGAAGAAAAAGCCCTGCTGGCCCAGCAGCAGAGCCAGCAGCAGCAGCTCCAGTGGCTGACCCGCCGCGACGAGCTGGCGCAGCAACAGCAGCAGGCCGCCACCCGGCAGCAGCAGGCCCGCCAGGCGCTGGCGGACGCCGCCCCGGCGCTGGCGAAGCTTGAGCTGGCCCAGCCCGCCGCCCAACTTCGTCCCCTGTGGGAGCGCCAGCAGGAGCAGACGGCAGGCCTGGCGCAAACCCGGCAGCGGATCAGTGAAGTAAATGCTCGCTTACTTGCCAGCACGGTGCTGCGCGCGCGCATCCGCCAGGGCGCCTTGCGCGCTCAGCAGCAGCGTCAGGCTGAACTAGCCGATCTGGCGCAGTGGCTGGCCGCCCATGAGCGTTTCCGCTTATGGGGTCAGGAGATCGCCGGCTGGCGAGCGCAATTCTCGCAACTGACGCGGGATAAACAACAGCTAACGGCTCAGAGCACCCGCCTGGCCGCGCTACGCCAGAAGCTGGCCACGCTGCCAGCCAGCCCTCTCGCCCTGAGCGCGGATGACGTTGCCGCAGCGATAGAACAGCAAACCCAATCGCGGCCGCTGCGCCAGCGCCTGATCTCCCTGCATGAGCAGCATCAGCTGCTGCGCAAGCGTCTGCGCCAGAACGCCGACAGCGTCCAGCAGGCGCAGGCGGAGCAGGTAAAACTTAACGCTACCCTGACGCTGCGCCGGGAACAATATAAAGACAAAAACCAGCACTATCTCGACCTGAAGGCGCTCTGCCAACGGGAAGAAACGATTAAAGACCTGGAAAGCTACCGCGACCGGCTCGAGGCGGGTAAGCCCTGTCCGCTGTGCGGCGCCTGTGAACACCCGGCGATTGAACAATACGCCTCGTTGACGCTCACGGATAATCAGCGCCGCCGCGATGCGCTGGAAAAGGAGGTCGCCGCGCTGAAAGAAGAAGGCCTGTTGATCCTCGGGCAGGTCAAGGCCCTGACGCAACAGCTCCAGCGTGACACCGAAGCGGCCGGGCGGCTCGCAGAGGAAGAGCAAGCGCTTACTAAAGCGTGGCAGGAGACCTGCGCCTCTCTGCACATCGCGCGGGATATTGCGCAAGAGATAAACGACTGGATGCAGGAGCAGGAGCGCTACGAGCAGCAGCTCTATCAGCTCAGCCAGCGCCTGATGTTGCAGAGTCAGCTTAACGATCAGCAGGCGCTGGAGCGCCAGGCCGAGCAGCAGCTGGCGGCCACGCGCCAGGGACTGGAGAGCGCCCTGCAGGCCCTGGCCCTGAGCCTGCCGGCAGAAGGGACAGAAGCCGCCTGGCTGCACGCTCGCGAAAGCGAATTTGCCCAGTGGCAGGCGCAACAGACCCGACATGATGCCATTCAGCAGCAAATCGCTGCTCTGCGGCCACTGCTGGAGACGCTGCCGACCAGCGACGAGACAGAGGTTGAAGCTGAGTCGGCCATCCCGGACAACTGGCGCGAAATCCACGAGGAATGCCTGTCGCTGCACAGTCAGCTTGTCGCCCAGCAGCAGCAGGAAACCCAGGAAAAGGCGCGTCTGGACCAGTCGCAGGCGCAATTCACCTCCGCCCTGGCCGCCAGCCGCTTTAGCGATCGGGAGGCGTTCCTCGCCGCGCTGCTGGATGACGAGACCGCCCAGCGGCTGACGCAGTTAAAACAGACGCTGGAGCAGCAGCTTCAGCAGGCGGCCGCGCTCTGCGAGCAGGCGACCCGGCAACATGAGGCGCACCTGGCGCTGCGTCCGCAAGGGGTGGACGCTGACGTCCCCACCCTGCAAACCCAGCTGCACGCCCTGGCCCAGCGGCTGCGGGATAACACTACCCGCCAGGGTGAGATCCGCCAGCAGCTCAGGCAGGACGCAGAGAGCCGTCAACAGCAGCAGGCGCTGGGGCAGCAGATTGCAGAGGCGGCGCAGCTGGCGGACGACTGGGGCTATCTCAATTCGCTGATCGGCTCCAGCACCGGCGACCGGTTCCGCAAATTCGCCCAGGGGCTGACGCTGGATAATCTGGTCTGGCTGGCAAACCAGCAGCTCAACCGCCTGCATGGCCGCTATCTGCTACAGCGCAAGGCCAGCGAGGCGCTGGAGCTGGAGGTTGTCGATACCTGGCAGGCCGACGCCGTGCGCGACACCCGCACCCTCTCCGGCGGCGAAAGTTTCCTCGTCAGCCTGGCGCTGGCCCTGGCGCTGTCAGACCTGGTGAGCCATAAGACGCGGATTGACTCCCTGTTTCTTGATGAAGGCTTCGGCACCCTCGACAGCGAAACGCTGGACACGGCGCTGGACGCCCTGGATGCCCTTAACGCCAGCGGTAAGATTATCGGGGTGATCAGCCACGTGGAGGCGATGAAAGACCGCATTCCGGTGCAGATCAAAGTGAAGAAGATTAACGGCCTGGGCTATAGCCGGCTGGACAAAGCGTTTGCGGTGGAGTGAGGTCTGAATTATGGCGATGTCCCCGCCCCCTAACCCTCTCCCGAGGGAGAGGGTTAGGGGGCGGGGAAGCGGTTCAGGTCCCCTGGAGCGGCCACAGCCAGGCCGCGCCGCGTACCCCGCTGGAGTCGCCGTGCATCGCTTTGCGGATCGGCGTTTCACACTCGCAGCCGAAGACCCACTGCTTCACCAGGTCCGGCACCGTCTGATACAGCCGTTCGACGTTGCTCATCCCGCCGCCCAGCACGATAACGTCCGGGTCAAGGATATTCACCACGTGGGCCAGCGATTTCGCCAGCCGCTGTTCATAGCGGCTCAGCGCCAGTTCAGCCTTTTCGTCACCTTCTCCCACCAGGCGCATAATCTCGCTGCCGGTTAACCCTTTGCCGCTCAGCCGCTGATAGTCGGTGGCGAAACCGGTGCCGGAGATAAAGGTTTCGATACACCCCTGTTTGCCGCAGTAGCAAGGGACTTCCGCACGGTAGCGCAGCTCATCGTCGTTCATCCACGGCAATGGGTTATGTCCCCATTCGCCAGCGTTACCATTGCCGCCGATATGCGCCCGCCCGTTGAGCGCCACCCCGGCGCCGCAGCCGGTGCCGATAATCACCGCGAATACCGTTTGCGCCCCCGCCGCCGCGCCGTCCACCGCTTCCGACACCGCCAGACAGTTGGCATCGTTAGCCAGCCGGACTTCCCGCTCAAGGCGCAGGCTGAGGTCCTTATCAAAGGGCTGGCCGTTGAGCCAGGTCGAGTTGGCGTTTTTCACCACCCCGGTATAAGGCGAAATTGAGCCAGGAATGCCCATCCCCACGGTACCCTGCTGTCCGGTCGCCTGCTCGGCCATCGCCACCAGAGTGGCGATGGTCTCGATGGTTTGCCGGTAGTCCTCCCGCGGCGTGGGTAACCGGTGGCGAAACAGCTGCTCTCCCTGGTCGCTCAGGGCTATCACTTCGGTTTTTGTTCCACCTAAATCAATACCAATACGCACGCTCAGCTCCTCACCCCGATTAACAATGCAAGCATAGCGACAATTCGCTATCATGCCCGCCTGATTTAACGACAAAGCCGTGGAAATTATCATGCTGTGGTTCAAAAATTTAATGGTTTACCGTCTCAGCCGCGATATCGAATTGCGCGCCGAGGAGATGGAAAAACAGCTGGCCGAGCTGACATTTACCCCTTGTGGCAGCCAGGATATGGCGAAAACCGGTTGGGTGTCGCCGATGGGATCGCACAGCGACGCGCTGACGCATACGGCAAACGGCCAGATCATTATCTGCGCGCGTAAAGAAGAGAAGATCCTGCCGTCGCCGGTGATTAAGCAGGCGCTGGAGGCAAAGATCCAGAAGCTGGAAGCCGATCAGGGGCGCAAGCTGAAGAAGACCGAGAAAGATTCCCTGAAAGATGAAGTGCTGCACTCGCTACTGCCGCGCGCCTTCAGCCGCTTCAGCCAGACAATGATGTGGATCGACACCGTCAACGGCCTGATCATGGTCGACTGCGCCAGCGCGAAGAAAGCGGAAGATACTCTGGCCCTGCTGCGTAAAACCCTCGGCTCGCTGCCGGTGGTGCCGCTGACCCTGGAGAATCCGATTGAGCTAACGCTGACCGAGTGGGTCCGCTCCGGCACCGTGGCGCAGGGCTTCCAGCTGCTGGACGAAGCCGAGCTGAAAGCGATGCTGGAAGATGGCGGCGTGATCCGCGCCAAGAAGCAGGATCTGGTTAGCGACGAAATCGCTGTACACATTGAGGCCGGGAAGGTCGTCACCAAGCTGGCGCTGGACTGGCAGCAGCGTATTCAGTTTGTGATCTGCGACGACGCGTCAATTAAGCGCCTCAAGTTCTGCGATGAACTGCGCGACCAAAACGAAGATATCGATCGGGAAGATTTCGCCCAGCGCTTTGACGCCGACTTTATCTTAATGACCGGCGAGCTGGCTGCCCTGATCCAAAGCCTGGTGGAAGGGCTCGGCGGCGAAGCGCAGCGCTAAGCGCCGCTTTCCTTCCTGCCGGGCAGGAAGGAAAAAACAACCCGGCGGCAGACGCCGGGCGTCACGCTGGCTTACAGATAGCGGCACAGATAAGAGGTTGGCTCAGCCACCTGCAGATGAAATTCGCTGTTGCCTGGCACATTGAAAACTTCGCCGGCAGCGTAAACTTTCCACTCAGTCTCACCCGGCAGCAGGACATTCAGCGCCCCGCTGACTACCGTCATCTCTTCCGGCTGCGCCGTACCAAAGGTGTATTCCCCTTCCGCCATCACGCCAACGCTGGCGCGACCGGTACTGCTGCTGGTGAAGCCAATGGATTTCACTTTTCCGTCAAAGTATTCATTGCTTTGAAGCATAAACAAGCCCTTCTGATCGTCGGTTAAAGGCTCAATATAGGGGGCGCTCCTTGCCCCTGTCACGCGAAATTAACACATTAGACCAATAGTTCTGCCGCCAGTCGGGAAACCAGCACATTCGACAGCAAAACCGGAACATCGAGGGCTTTTTGTAACACATCGCGATGATGCTGATAGTAACCGAGACAGTCGAGGACCAGCACGTCGGCACCCTGCTCCAGCAGCGTTTTGCCGGCGGTTAATAGCTCGCTGTCGCTGCCGGTAAACGGATTGGCCAGCGCGTAGTATGGCGACTTTTCCAGCGAGAGCCACTTTTGCCGCTGCATGGGCATGATCTCTTCCACCGGCACGATCACCCCTACCTGGTGCCCATCGACGATCGATGCCACCAGCGGCGGGATGATCCGCTGCGGCTCGAGGAGGATCGCGTGGTGGGTGGTAAAACCGGTCAGCTGTTCGGAACTGAGCAGCAGGATCACATCATAATGTTGTCGATCCAGCATCGCGATCGCGCTGCGGACATCGCGTTCAATTTTCTGTCGCGACACCATCACCAACTGGTTATTACTGAGCAAGGTCAGGAGTCCTTTCTCGCCGTCACCTACGGCGTACTCGGCCATTACCTCGTCAGGCGTCATCTCGCCCAGCAGGCTGATGTGGGCGATCTGTTCTTCCCTGATATGTTCGGTCAGGAGCGGCAATACTCCCGCCAGCGGCACAACGCCGATGGTCAAAATTGCCATCGTTGCACTACTCATATCATGTACCTTTTCACAACCACTGCTTCAACACAGGCTTTCCACACACAGCATCCGCCCCCCTGGTGAGTAAAAATCAACCGTCGAGAAGCGTAGCAGCTCCACGCCGCGGTTGAATGTAAAGATTGCCGGGCGGCGGCGCCGTGCCTGAAAAATCCGTGTGTTAGATATTCATTAGTACGACTGATAAATAAAAAATGTGAGATACGCCCGATATTGCCAGCATGGCGGGCAATTCGGGCTCAGGGGGTTACGACTTGTCAGGATCTTCATAACGCCGTTTGGCATCCACGGCTTCCTGCTCGGTAGGATGTTCGCTGATAAGCGAATCAGGCTCAGGATAATCCGCACGGAGCTGATACCAGGTCACCGTCTGACCCTGAGGACCTTTCTCTACCGCAACCACGCGCGCTTCTCTCGGATATGGGGGCCTGTTTGGCATAGTTCTTCCTTCTTCTGGTAGCAGAACTATTAAGTATAGGCGCCCCTCGCCGCCTTAATGTAAGTAAATTCTTAACTTACCGGGGTTGCCGTCGCGCTGCATAGCATGGACATAATCTGCTCCACCACCCGATCCGGCGAGGCCGTGGCATCCACAATATGGTGGGCAGCGTCCCGGTATAACGCTTCGCGCTGCGCCAGCACCTCGCCCACTTCCTCGCGCACCGGTTTTCCGGTCAGCGTCGGCCGCTGTTCGGCTTTCGGGTAGGCTTCCAGACGGTCAATCAGCGCCGACACCGAGGCCTGCAGATAAATCACCACGCCATTCTCCCGCATAAACTGACGGTTACCTTCCGCCAGCACAATACCGCCGCCGGTGGCGATTACCGTATTCGGCAGGGTCACGGCCTTCAGCGACAGGGTCTCCAGTTCGCGAAAACGCGCCCACCCTTCCGCCTGCACGATCTCAGCCACCGTCCGCTGCTCATGGGCCTGTAGCCGATGATCGGTATCGGAGAACTGAAAATGCCGCGCTCGCGCCAGCGCATGGCCGACGGTGGTTTTACCGCAGCCGCGTGGCCCAATAAGAAAGATAGGCTGTGTCATAACCGAAGACCCCCTGGTTCCGTCTGTCGCAAAAAAATGAAAACGAAAGCACGTATTATCGCTGTCTGTCCCGCAATGCATACGTAAAGAAAAAATTACACAACTTCTTTACACCCCATTACCACGGTGAGAAGAGGGGCTATTAATGTAAACTTATCATTGCATTTAGTGTTTAACCAGCTTTACTTTCCGCTTGGCGTTATTTTTTATCCACCGCTGGCGTAAACGGTAACACATTTATGCATAGCTTTACGAAGCAACATATTTACAACATCATGTTTCAGAAGCACCCTGATGCCTATTCGACAGTGTGACAGAGGAATGTAACATGCAATCTGAAGAACAACGCCTTATTGATGGACTGTTTTCCCGGCTGAAAGAGGCTGAGGCGCACAGCGCATCGCGCGATGCCAGCGCCGAGGAGCGGATTGCCCAACACGTGAGCGCGCAGCCGGCGGCCCCCTACTATATGGCGCAAACCATTCTTATCCAGGAAGCCGCGATTAAACAGCTTAACGATCGCATCCAGGCGCTGGAGAGTCAGGTCAGCCAACTGCAGGCGGCAAAGCCCAGCAGCGGCGGCTTCCTCTCCGGCCTGTTTGGCGGTGGCGGCTCGTCACGCGGTTCTGACCCTATCCCGGGCGCGGAGCAATATGGTCGCCCGCAGGCCAGCGCTCAGCCGCAGTATACGCCACCACCGCAGCAGAACTATGCCCCGCAGGCTGCCGCACGCGGCGGCGGCTTTATGGCGGGCGCGCTGCAAACGGCCGCTGGCGTGGCAGGCGGCGTGGTGCTGGGCAATGTGCTGACCAATATGTTCAGCGGCTCGCACCCGCAGGAGATCGTCAATATCATCGAAGAGAAGCCGCAGCCTGATGCCGCCTCCGCGCAGGACAGCATCGCGCAGGACACCACCGCAGGTGACGATCCGTTCCGCCAGGGAGACGATCAGTTCCTTGCCGACAATACCTGGAACGACGACTTCGACGCCGGCTTTGGCGACGATGATTTTGGCAGCGATGACGATAGCTGGGTTTAACCCTGGCGACGCTTAACCGCCAGCAACCACTTCTCCAGCTCGGCGGCAAACTGTTGCCGATCGCGCTGCGATAAACTATCCGGGCCGCCGGTCTGAACGCCGCTGGCCCGTAATGTCTCCATAAAATCCCGCATCGTCAGCCGCTCGCGGATCGTCGCCTCGCTGTAACGTTCCCCGCGCGGATTCAGCGCCGCCCCGCCCTTCGCCAGCACCTCCGCCGCCAGCGGGATGTCGGCGGTGATCACTAAATCTCCCGCCGCGCACTGGCGGACGATTTCATTATCCGCCACGTCAAAACCCTGCTCAACCCGCAGGGTGCGGATGAAACGCGACGGCGGCACGCGCAGCGGCTGGTTCGCCACCAGCGTCAGCGGAGTCTGGGTCCGCTCTGCCGCGCGGAACAAAATCTCTTTAATCACGTTCGGACACGCGTCCGCATCCACCCAAATGGCCATGCCAGCTCCTGTTACCTGCAATAAGTGACGCCAATGTTACCTGCTTTTCTCCCCCAGGAAAGCGCCAGGATGGTAAGCTAATCAGATCGTAACGAAAAAAGCAGAGGGGAATGGTGATGGATAAGAAAATTGGCTTTATCGGCTGCGGCAATATGGGTAAGGCCATTCTGGGCGGGCTGATCGCCAGCGGTCAGGTACAGCCGGGACAAATCTGGGTCTACACCCCGTCGCCGGACAAGGTTGCAGCTCTGCGCGACCAGTATGGCATCAACGCCGCCGACAGCGCCCAGGAAGTGGCGCAGATTGCCGATATCGTCTTCGGCGCGGTTAAACCGGGGATCATGACCAAAGTGCTGGGCGATATCGCCTCCAGCCTGAATAAAGAGTCGCTGGTGGTCTCTATCGCCGCCGGCGTTACGCTTGAGCAGCTGGCGCGCGCCCTTGGCCACGATCGCAAAATCATTCGCGCGATGCCGAATACGCCGTCGCTGGTTAACGCCGGTATGACCTCCGTCACGCCTAACGCCCTGGTGAGCAGCGAAGATGTTGCCGAAGTGCTGACTATTTTCCGTTGCTTTGGCCAGGCGGAGCAAATTGCCGAGCCGATGATCCATCCGGTGGTGGGGGTAAGCGGTTCGGCGCCGGCCTATGTCTTTATGTTTATCGAAGCGATGGCCGATGCCGCCGTCCTCGGCGGAATGCCGCGCGCTCAGGCCTATAAATTCGCCGCCCAGGCGGTGATGGGCTCCGCCAAAATGGTGCTGGAGAGCGGAGAACACCCAGGGGCGCTGAAAGATATGGTCTGTTCCCCTGGCGGGACCACCATCGAAGCCGTGCGCGTGCTGGAAGAGAAAGGGTTCCGCTCGGCGGTAATCGAAGCCATCACCCAGTGTATGGAAAAATCAGAGAAACTGAGCCGCTCCTGAAGCTGAGCCGGCGGGCTTCAAGCCCTGAGAGGTTAAAGAACAAGGGAGCGCGAGCGCTCCCTTTTTTTCAGGCTTTCTTCAGGCAGCTACTCATGAAGGTACTGCGTTCATCGCCCTTCAGTGATTTCGCCGTGGCCGCTTTGCTGCAGTCGCTCATTTTCTGCTGCTGAGGGGTGAGCGCCTTTCCCTGCGAGGTCGTAGTCTCTTTTTTCAGACACTGGCTCATAAAGGTTTTGCGCTCCTCACCTTTCAGCATTTTGGCTGACGCTTGCTGATTGCAGTCCGTCATCCTTTGCTGCTGAGGAGTGGGCGTTTTTTCTGCCGCGCCAACCGCGCTGATAAAGATCAAGCCAAACAGTAGGGTCATCAATAAAGTTATTTTCATCGCACCATCCTTCTGTGAGTGGAACGTTGTAAGTCTGGACGCAGATAGAAAAAAAACCAGCCGGTGACGCAATTTCGCCACCGGCAGCGACTTATTTGAGACTCAGGGCAGCTTTCATGGTCGTGAACAGGTCGGTCTGATCGGTCAGGCCGACGACGTTAGCCGCATGCGGACCGTAGGCCGCAATGCGCAGTTGGGTGCCGGTGTGCTCCATCGACTCTTCCTCAGAGTTGCCGTAGCTCATCACCATCACCGCGCCATCGTGCGTGTTCAGAGCCTGGGTCAGCCCCGGGGCTTTGCTATCCGCCGGGATGATCTGGCTGGCATGCGCATGGTCGGCGGTGACGATCACCAGGGTATTACCGTCTTTTCGCGCGAATTCCAGCGCCTTCTGCACCGCTTCGTCAAGATCAACCGTTTCGCCGATCTGGCCGCACGGATTGGCCGCATGGTCCTGCTTATCGATTGACGCGCCTTCGACTTGCAGGAAGAAACCTTTCTCGTTGCGACTGAGCAGGTCAATCGCTTTCTCCGTCATCTGCGCCAGCGTCGGCACCGAGGCGTCACGCTTCGGGTTTGGCGTACAGGTCACCGGCGGCTTATCGATATTACCGTGATAAGACGCCTTCGGCCCTTCCCAGCGTACCGGCATATTGCCATCGGCAAAGAGTCCCAGCAGCGGTTTATCCTGACTGGCTTCCGTCGCGGCGGCAAGAGAAGCCGCGTCGGTCACAATCTGGTAGCCGCGCGCTTGCGCCTGCTCGCGCAGGGTTTTGCCCTGCCACTCGCCCGCCGTCGCCGTTTCGGCAAAGGTCTTCGCGCCGCCGCCCAGGGTGACATCCGGTCGGGCGTTCAGCAGCTGTTCGGTAATGGAGCCTTTGCCCCCTTTTTCCAGCGCATTGCTAGGGCATTTTTCGCTGGTAACCGTCGGGCCGTAGCATTTACGCGATGTCACATGCGCTACCAACGCCGCGGGGGTGGCGTCCTGCAGCTCGGCGGTGGAAACGTTGCCGGTGGCCAGCCCCGCCGCTTTCGCCAGCTCGAGGATGGTCTGATGCGCATTCTCATGAATATCGACGCCCAGCGCGCCGTTATAAGTCTTCACGCCGGTGGTCCAGGCGGTGGCGGAGGCCGCCGAGTCGGTCACGTAGTCCGGTTTCCCGGTTTTTTTATCCAGCGAATAATGCGTGTACTGCCCGGTTAACGGCAGAGCATCAATTCCTTTAAAGAAACCGCCCGCCCCCTCGGCATAGTTTCGCGCAGCGGTAATTTCCGAATCACCCATGCCATCGCCAATCAGCAAAATAACGTTTTTAGCTGGCTTATTGATTAACGAGGCGCGCAGCGCTTCGGTTTGATCGCCTGTTAAACGACGCGCGCCGCCAGGAGTGGTGATATCTCCCTGCGCAGCGCGATTTTCCAGAACCGGCGCAGCAGTAGTTTCTGCATGAATAACCGGCGAGCCCAGTAGAGGAATCAGGGCAATAAACAGGGCGCTTAATTTCACTTTTGTCATCTCCATGTAAAAAATACTTAAAAAAACAAAACGAGGGAGACTTTATAAAAGGGAGATGACAGAAAAATGACGGCATCCTTGTCGTGTCACAAAGACTAGCTACGAGGATGCCGCAACAGCTTCTTTAGATATTGCTGCAGCAGCATCGCATCATGGTCGTTGACCGGCGGACAGGGCGTCACCTGGTCAATCGCCTGTTCTATATCCTGAATCAATGCCTGCTGGGCATCATGCTCCATATGGCGCAATAATGCGGTGACCACGATCTCCAGCGCTTCAACCTGCACCGTCAGTTCCTTTGCTTCTTCTTCCTTTTGCGCCAGTTTAACCAGTAACTCAGCAATGAGATTCTTCATAGCACCAGTTCCTTATGCGAGGCCTGTTTTGATTGGGATGTCATACGCGATGACGGACCTCAGAATTACTTAAATTAAGAATCATCGCAACACCCAATATACAGCGAAACGTTTTACCACAATAAAATACCACTATAAATAGTATTGTTTAATCATGACCGGGGTTGCTTATAACCAGATTGCCTGGAAAATAATAAAATGGAATAGCGTTCACGCCATGACGATAACAAAAAGTAATAGTAAATCCGCTGACGGCGAATAATGCTGACGGTATCGCAATAAATACCGTCAGCAGAGGTTCAGGCGTTAGCCCGGCGGGTTTGGCGCAGCATCCACGCCAGTTGCCAGAGGTTAATGAAAACGATAATGGCGGTGGCAATAAACACCCAGCGGAAGCCGGCCATGGCTGACACAGAGGCGCCAATTAGCGGCCCGGCGACGTTGCCCAGATACATAAACGACTGGTTATAGCCAAAGATACGCCCGGTGACGCTGTCGCTGCTGTACTTCAGCAATAAGGTCTGCACCGCCGGGAGCATCGCGCCATCGGCAAAGCCGAGCAGAAAACGCAGCGTACCCAATTGCAGCGGGGTGGTGACAAAGGACATGGCGAAGAACATCACCACCGCGCAGCAGAGCGTCGCCAGCAGGATCCGCGAGGTGCCGATGCGGTCGCCAAGCTTACCCAACCGTGGCGCAGAAATCAGTGCCGACACGCCGGGCACCGCGGCGATCATCCCGGCCAGAAAAGCGATATTGTTGCTGTCCGGCGCCATCGACTTAATAAACAGCGCCAGAATCGGGCCGATTGAGCCGTTGCACAATTGGATCACCAGGGTGGTGAAGAACAGGCTGATCACCAGCCCCGGATAGGGCAAAGAGGCAAAGACTTGTTTCCCGGTGAGACGCTCGCTTTTGCTGACCTGCGGGCGAACGCCCTCTTTAATCAGAAACAGGGTCACCAGAAAACTGATGGTCAGCAGGATCGCCGTAATAAAAAAGACCATCCGCAGCCCGACGTGGTCCGCCAGGAAACCGCCCAGCAGCGGACCGCCGATCACCCCGCTAATTTGCGCCGTCGACAGCGTGCTTAGCGCCCAGCCGCTGCGCTCGCGCGGCACCTGGGAGGCCACCAGCGCCATGGCGTTGGGAATATAACCGGAGGTTAAGCCCATGATCGCCCGCAGGATAAACAGCTGCCAGACGTTGGTGGCGAAGGCCTGCAGTAAAATGGCAATCGCCATCCCCAACGAGGCGCGCAGCAGCATGAGCTTGCGGCCTTTACGGTCCGCCAGGCTTCCCCACATTGGCGAGACGATCGCCGAGACAAGAAAAGTGACGCTGAAGGTCAGCCCCGACCACATCGATAGCGCTTCATGCGAGGTGACGCCGAGCTGGGAGACGTAGAGGGGTAAAAAGGGGAGAATTTGACTGATCGCCAGGCCGGTAAAAAAGCAACCAAACCAGACGGAGATGAGATTAACCTTCCAGGATTCCATAACTACGCGTATTCATTAATGATTTGCCAATTATTATCTAGCTTAGCAATTTCATCCCACTGGTGTACTACCATAGATGCGCTGGCGGTGAGTTTGGTGTTTTATGGCTGCGGATGAGAGCCTGACGAAGCATTTTCTGGTCATTTAGGCTGCTCATAGCGCTTTATGCTCAAAAGCAGAAGCCCTGCCCGCGCATGCCGAAATGAAAATGGTTGGCGTGAGCCGCGTTGTACTCTGGCCCCAGCGCGTTACCGAAGTAATGGCAGCTGTTGTTCAACAGCGCCACCAGCCAGGGATGCGAGGTCTCGCTCCGCCAGCCCTGCAGGACGCTGACGCGTCGGCCGTCCGCCAGGCGGAAACCGCTGACGTCCAGCGCGTCCGCCGTGGCGTGTTCACTGCGCCGCGCCTGTTGACGATGGTAAATATTGCGGCAGGCAAAGCTGCCGAGATGATCGATCTGACGCAGATCGCTCGCCATCAGTTGACGGGTCAGCGGCTTCGCCTGCTGCTCAATGTACAGCGCGCTGCTCAGCGCCAGCGGGCAGCTGGCGAGAAAACTACTGCTCAGCTGCACCGAGCCAAAATTCGCCACCCGCACCACGTTACGCAGAGGGCAGCTTCCCTCGCTGTCGGCCACCGGCCGGCTGGCGATAAGCCGCCGGCGATTGGCTTCCGCCAGCAGGGAGGCGCACTGGTCTGCCGTCAGCCTGCGCAGCTTAAACGACGTCAGCCAGCCTGGGGGATCGTCCAGCGCCAGCGGCGCCAGCGGATTCAGGTGCGGCGGCAGATTGCGGTATCCCAACAGGCCCGCGCCGAGCAGCCCGGCCAGCACCAGCAGCGTCTTTCCTCTCACGCCCACTCCCGTCAATTGATCAGGTAAATATTATGGCAGCCAGGCAGCGGTTTCACATGGTATGTTATGCCCTTTGATGTTATCTGGATGGAAGTTGAAATGGCAAAGATGAGGGTTGGGATCGTTTTTGGCGGCAAGTCGGCGGAGCATGAAGTGTCGCTGCAGTCAGCGAAGAATATCGTGGAAGCGATTGATAAATCGCGCTTCGATGTGGTTCTGTTGGGTATTGATAAACAGGGGCTGTGGCATATCAACGACGCCGGCAACTACCTGCTCAACGCACAGGATCCTGCCCGCATTGCCCTGCGCCCTTCCACGGTGACTCTGGCGCAGATCCCGGGCCGCGAAGCGCAGCAGCTGATTAACGCCGAAAGCGGCCAACCGCTGGCGGCCATCGATGTGATTTTCCCGATCGTCCACGGCACGCTGGGTGAAGATGGCTCCCTGCAGGGGATGCTGCGCATGGCGAATCTGCCGTTCGTCGGCTCCGATGTGCTGGGCTCTGCAGCCTGTATGGACAAAGACGTGACCAAACGTCTGCTGCGCGACGCCGGGCTCGCCGTCGCCCCGTTTATCACACTCACCCGCGCCAACCGCGCGCAGTTCAGCTTTGCCGATGTCGAAGCGAAGCTTGGCCTGCCGCTGTTCGTTAAGCCGGCTAATCAGGGCTCGTCGGTTGGCGTCAGCAAAGTTAAAAACGAAGAGCAGTACCATCAGGCGGTGGCCCTGGCCTTCGAATTTGACCATAAAGTGGTGGTGGAGCAAGGCATTAAAGGGCGGGAAATTGAGTGTGCGGTGCTGGGTAACGACCACCCGCAGGCCAGCACCTGCGGTGAAATCGTCCTCAACAGCGAGTTTTACGCCTACGACACCAAGTATATCGACGATCAGGGCGCGCAGGTGGTAGTCCCGGCCGCTATCGCCCCTGAGATCAACGACAAAATTCGCGCTATCGCGGTGCAGGCCTACCAGACCCTGGGCTGCAGCGGCATGGCTCGTGTCGACGTGTTCCTCACCGCAGACAACGAGGTGGTGATCAACGAGATCAACACCCTGCCGGGCTTTACCAACATCAGCATGTATCCGAAGCTGTGGCAGGCCAGCGGTCTCGACTACACCAGCCTGATCACCCGCCTGATTGAGCTGGCGCTGGAGCGCCATGCCGCGGACCGGGCGCTGAAAACCTCCATGAACTAAAACGCGTTTTACCCCGCCTGGCAGCGGCGGCATCAGGCCTCTTCTGCCGGGCGGCGGCGGATCACAAAGCCCGCAATCCAGAAGCTAATGACCCAGGTGATCAGACCGACGGCGTAGGATTGCCACCCCTGAGTTTCAAACCCCAGCAGCCCCACCACGCCATTAAGAATAAAAATCAACCCCAGCGCCACGGCGTAGTAGTGCCAATCGCGGCGAATTTTATCAGTGAGCTTCATGCGGCCTCCAACAGCAAAAAACGCATCTTCGCATAGCCGCCCGCGGCGGTCTGTAGCGATATGGAGAATGTTGCTGGATTGCGACGCCGCTCTCCCTTTTGTGCTCCTGTGGCGCGGTTAACACAACGGCGAAAACAGGATTATTCCTGGACGGCAATTACCAGCAATCTGATACTGATGATGGCCTCTGACTGCCAGAATACCTGACATAGAGCTGGAGAAAAAACCAGCAGCGCAGATGTGGGAGGGCCTATGGCTGAATTCAGTTTTTCAAAATCGCTTTTGGGAAATAAAAAAAGGGGCGCGCTGACCGGCAGCCATGTCGCCTACGGGCTGTTCGTGTTGATCTGCTGCTGGGCCGGCGCGCAGATGCTCAGCATGCTGATCCACGCCCCGGGGGTATTTGAACGCCTGATGCAAGCCCAGGACGCCAGCCGTCCGCAAGTCGACATCAGCCTCGCCGTGGGTACCCTCTTTGGTCTGATCCCTTTCCTGATCGGCTGCACGTTCATCGGGGTACTGGCGCTTATCGTGCGCTGGCGTCAGCGCCGTTAACGCCGCGCCATACAGTTTGCCCGCCGCTCATCAACCCGTTTCGCAAACCACGCCGTCGTCAGATTTCGGGTGATTTTTGGACTCTCCAGCTGGATCCCTGGCAACATCTCCCGCGGCAGGGTTTTGCCCGCCTTTTTCTCGGCGAGACGGAAAACCTGCTGATAGAGATCGGTCTTCTCAAACGCCAGGCTGTCGCCCTTTTTCAACTGACGATGGATCTCGCTGTCGCTCATCCCCAGCTGGCTCGCCAGGCGACGCACCGCCAGCTCGGTGCTGCCCGGCTCCTCGCTGTCGTAGCGGATAAGGTCGCCGTCGAGCGCCAGTTTTACCCCGCTGGCTTTCACCACCGCGTTCTGGAAGGCGGCGTTACGGCTGGCGTACCAGCCGGCGTTGAAGTCGGCAAAGCGGTACAATGGCGCACTATAACTGGCCGGATAGTTCAGCAGATGATAGGTGCCAAACCACAGGCCACCGCGCAGACTGAAGACCTCCTGGCGCACCGTGCCGTTCATTTTCCACGGGTAGCCGGAGGTGTGCTGCTCGGCAAAAGCAATGCTGACCTGCATCGGCCCCCCGGTGTGCACCGGGTTAAGGGAACCGAACAGCTTCTGCCCCATCGGCACCATCCCGATAAAGTCATCAAAAATGGCGCTCAACTGCTTTTCCGTCTTCACATTGTCCAGACGGTCGCTATAGCTTTTACCGTTTGGCGAGGTGATCTTCAGCGCGGTATGGACCAGAAACGGCGGAATGTGCATTTTTTCCGCCCGGCGGTCAATTTCCTGCCAGGCGATTTTATTCAGCCCCGGCACCACCGGATCGGACTGATAGTTAGACTCTTGCTGCGCGACCGCCAGCACCGAGCAGACGTTTTCTTCCGTCGGCGCCAGCTTCTGGCTGTCAAACGCGGTGGCGATGGCTTGCGCCCAGGCCTCCCGATCCTTGACGCTGGCCGGCATTTTCTGCCGCACCACCGACGCCACGTCAACAGGCTTCTCGCCCTCTTTCAGCGCCGGGGCCTGCTGGCTGGTACAGGCGCTCAGCGCCATGGCCGCCAGCAGCGTCAATGAAACGGGAATAATGCGCGATAAACGTGCGGCCATTATGCTTCCTTGTCTTGATTAACGTAATGTCGGGATCGCTTCCTGCAGCGGTTTGCCGTCCAGCTCGCGTTCAAAACTGCGCAGACGTTTGTAGATGGACATCAGTTCCACCAGCGTTGTCCACGAGCTGATCAGGTACTGGAACGAGCCGCGCACCTGGCCGAAGACGTTGGTAATTTGCGTCATCAGCCCGAGGGTAATCGTACCGGCAACGATCGACGGAAACAGCAGGAAAAGGCCGAAAACGTTATCCACCTGCAGATAGAGGATGCGGGCGATATTGAAATACATATAGTGGAAATAGAGACGGAAATAGTTGCGACGCACCGCGCGGAATAGCTCGCGCACCGTCGGCGGCGTGGCGCGAGTTTCATCGTCCTCGCCATAAACCAGCTCTTTACGATAGGCCGCTTCCACGCGCTGGTTTTTAAACTCCAGGCCCGGCAGCTTAATCCCCACCACCGCCAGCAGGCCGGTCCCCATCAGCGACCAGACGATAGCGGCAATCACCAGGCCATACGGCAGATGGCCGACGATAGGCAGGTCGGGAACATGTTCGGAGAGCGTCACCAGTACCGGCAGGAAGGCGATCAGGGTCATCACCGCGTTGATAAAGCTCACGCCCATATCTTCGAGGGTGGAAGCAAAACGCATGGTATCTTCCTGCACACGCTGCGCGGCGCCTTCGATATGGCGCAGATGCTGCCAGTGGGCCATATAGTGCTCGTTCATCGCCGTGCGCCAGCGGAAGACGTAGTGGCTGACGAAGAAGTTGTTCATCACGCCAATAATCACCGCGATGATCGCGATGCCGAGAAAGACGCCGATTTCCTGATAAAACTGGTTGATGCTGACCTTATGCGGGGTGGCCAGCGCGCTCTGGATCAGGTCGTAGAACGGCGCATACCAGGCGTTGATCGCCACCCCGACTTCCACCAGAAACCAGGTGACGAAGATGATGAGCGAGGTGCCGAGAATCGACCAGTACTGCCAGCGGTGCGGGCAGTAGACAAACCAGAACAGCGCGAACACGCCGACGCAAAACAGATAGTAAGCGTAGAACACCAGATAGTTGAGCGACCAGAAGCGCGCCGCGCTGATCGCCACATTTTGCGATGCCCCGGTGACCCGCAGCAGCCAGTCGCCGCCGCCCGCCTGCCAAAAGATCACGGCCAGCAGCGACCAGATAAAGGCAGAAATAAAAAACGGCCCCGGTTTGGGGAAAAAAGATTTAAACATCATTGTCTCCTGCTAACTTCTTATCGTTCTGCTATTGCTGTGTACGACGCATACGTCGGCCGCCGCGTGGATGAGCCCTCGCGGGACAGACGAATGATAAGACCGGATATCAACAGCTTAGTTCTGCTGCCATGCGTGCAGAATTGTTTCTGTGGGTTTCACCTGTAAAGGATTGCCAGGAATGGTCAGCGTACGCCACACCTCATTGTAGTGGGCGATAAGCGTCGCGGCCTGCGCGGCGGGGCGGTCGGCGGTGGTGTGGGCATCTTCCGCGATAACAATACCGTACCCGCGGCTGGCGCCATTTTTAATGGTGGTATCGAGGCAGTAGTCGGTGGCGCAACCGCAGATGACGAACTGCTGAATGTCGTGTTCGTCCAACACCTGCGCCAGCGAGGTGTGATAGAAGGCATCGCAGGCGGTTTTGGTGACATACAGCGCGCCAGCCGGCTGCTCCAGCTCAGGAAGCAGGGCGAAGCCTTCGCTGCCGGCTTCGAGGCCGCCGGCTTCATCATGCTGAATGAAAATAACCTTGTCCGCCGCGCGCACCAGACGATTAATTTGCGCGACGCAGCGCTCGCGCGCCAGACGCGGCGTGGCGAACACGCCGTTTTGCATATCCACGACCATCACTACCCGTTGAGCCGTCATTGTTCTCTCCCACGAACCTTCAGCCAAACGGTCATCATACGCGCCGGCGAAAAAAGCCGGTATCCGAAAGCGTAAAAAAGTCTTTTTTACGCACCGTTACCTTTTTCCTGCAGGAATGTCGTGAATCCCGCTTTGTTCTGCGCCACTTCGTAGTATAAATACCCTCTTCTTTTTTATTTATTTAATGGATGATCTCCGTTGAAACGTAGTTTGCTCATTTTTGCTGCGCTGTGCGCGGCGTCGTGGACCTCGGTGCAGGCCGCACAGCCTACCGTTGACCCGGTTTTCGCCTCGGATGTGGTCGATCGTTACGCCAATCATATCTACTACGGCAGCGGCGCCACCGGCATGGCGCTGGTGGTTATCGATGGCAATCAGCGTGTTTTTCGCAGCTTTGGCGAAACCCGCCCGGGGAATAATCAGCACCCGCAGCTCGACTCGGTGATCCGTATCGCCTCCCTCAGCAAACTGATGACCAGCGAGATGCTGGTGAAGCTGCTCGACCAGGGGGTGGTGAAACTCAACGATCCGCTGAGTAAATACGCCCCGCCGGGCGCCCGGGTGCCTGACTGGCAGGGAAAACCAATCACCCTGGTTAACCTCGCGACCCATACCAGCGCCCTGCCGCGCGAGCAGCCTGGCGGCGCCGCTCATCGTCCGGTGTTTGTCTGGCCGACCCGCCAGCAGCGCTGGAACTGGCTCTCTACCGCGACCCTGAAGACCGCGCCGGGCTCGCAGGCGGCCTACTCCAACCTGGCCTTCGATTTACTGGCGGACGCGCTCTCCACCGCCGCCGGCAAACCGTATCCGCAGCTGTTTGAAGAGCAGATCACCCGGCCGCTGGGGATGAAGGACACCACCTTTACCCCGTCACCGGATCAGTGCCAGCGGCTGATGATCCCGGAAAAAGGCGCCAGCCCATGCAACAACACCCTGGCGGCGATCGGCAGCGGCGGAGTCTACTCGACGCCGGGGGATATGATGCGCTGGATGCAGCAGTTCCTGTCATCCGATTTCTATACCCGCAGCCAGCAGGCCGACCGGATGCAGACGCTGATTTATCAGCGTAACCAGCTGACCCGGGTGATTGGTATGGACGTGCCGGGCCGCGCAGACGCGCTGGGCCTCGGCTGGGTGTATATGAAGCCGAAGAACGGCCATCCGGGGATTATTCAGAAAACCGGCGGCGGCGGCGGGTTTATCACCTATATGGCGATGAATCCGCAGGCTAACGTTGGCGCCTTTGTGGTGGTAACCCGCTCGCCGTTAACCCGCTTCAACAATATGAGCGATGGCATCAACGACCTGGTCAGCGAGTTGAGCGGCGCACAGCCCAACATGCAGACGGCCAGCCAGTAAGCCCTGGGAAGGTTTCGCCGATGCGCCATAACGATCGTTTTGGCGAAACATCCCGCTGCCATTTCAGTTACACTATCGTCTTTCATTTCACAAAATCAGGCAAACCATGACAGATTTAATCACTCGCCCCCGCCGCCTGCGTCAATCCGCTGCGCTGCGCGCCCTGTTTGAAGAGACAACACTGAGTTTGAACGACCTGGTGTTGCCGATCTTTGTTGAAGAAGAAATTGATGATTACAAAGCGATAGAGGCCATGCCCGGCGTGATGCGCATTCCGGAAAAATATCTGGCGCGCGAGATCGAACGCATCGCCAACGCCGGGATCCGCTCGGTGATGACCTTTGGTATTTCTCATCACACCGATGCCACCGGCAGCGATACCTGGAATGAAAATGGTCTGGTGGCGCGTATGTCGCGGATTTGTAAGTCCACGGTGCCGGAGATGATCGTCATGTCCGATACCTGCTTCTGCGAATATACCTCCCACGGCCACTGCGGCGTGCTGTGCGACCACGGGGTGGATAACGACGCGACCCTGGAAAACCTCGGCAAACAGGCCGTTGTCGCCGCCGCCGCGGGGGCGGATTTCATCGCTCCTTCCGCCGCGATGGACGGTCAGGTGCAGGCGATTCGCCGCTCGCTGGACGCCGCCGGCTTCACCAATACGGCGATCATGTCCTACTCGACCAAGTTCGCTTCTTCCTTCTACGGTCCGTTCCGCGAAGCGGCCGGTACCGCGCTGAAGGGCGATCGGAAAACCTATCAGATGAGCCCGATGAATCGCCGGGAGGCCATTCGCGAGTCGCTGCTCGATGAAGCCCAGGGCGCCGACTGCCTGATGGTGAAACCGGCTGGCGCCTACCTGGATATACTGCGCGATATCCGCGAACGCAGCGATCTGCCGCTCGGCGCCTATCAGGTCAGCGGTGAGTACGCGATGATCAAATTTGCTGCCCAGGCGGGCGCTATCGATGAAGAGAAAGTGGTTCTGGAAAGTCTCGGCGCTATCAAACGCGCAGGCGCCGACCTGATCTTCAGCTATTTCGCCCTCGATCTGGCCGAGAAAAAGATCCTCCGTTAAACCCGCCCCTCCCCGGTGGCGCTGCGCTTACCGGGGCTACCAAACCTCATCTCCGGTGCGCTGTATTTATCGCGACCACCACACCGTAGCCCGGATAAGGCGCTTGCGCCGCTATCCGGGGACAGGCGCTAACCAATATCTGTAGCTAAAACTTTGCGCGCCGCTTTCCACCTTCTGCGCCTTCTCCTTGGCGTACCGGATTTCGCCTTCTAACGTGTTAAACCACATCATAAATACCGAATTCCAGGAGATCCTGTGGTGGCTTATCGACGTTATTACATTAAGGGGGGAACCTGGTTCTTCACTGTTAACCTTAAAGACCGTAGAAGCATGCACCTAACTGAAAACATAGAATTATTGCGCTACTCTGTCGCCGTTGTTAAACAACATCGCCCCTTTATTATTGATGCCTGGGTGGTGTTGCCTGAACATCTGCATTGCATCTGGACACTACCTCATAATGATGACGATTTTTCTTCACGCTGGAGAGATATCAAAGGCTGTTTTAGCAGAACGTTAAAACGACAACCCCTCTGGCAACCGCGCTTCTGGGAGCATGCCATACGCGATGAAGATGATTACCGCCGACACGTTGATTACATCCATATCAATCCACTTAAGCATGGCTGGGTCACCCGGGTGATCGATTGGCCATTTTCAACCTTTCATCGCGATGTCCAGCGCGGGCTATATCCCCCAAATTGGGCTGGCGATAGCTTTGATCTTAGCTGCGGTGAACGCCGATAGCCTCTCCCCGGTGGCGCTGACGCTTACCGGGGCTACAAATCGGCGCCAACCGTAGCCCGGATAAGGCGCTTGCGCCGCTATCCGGGGAACCTCGCTTGCTGCGACCGAAACTTCACCCAACTGTAATCTGAACGACATCTCCACCTTCTACTGTCTGGGCTGGACGGAGGAGGAGCCACTATGTTTAGTCTCGACAACGTACTCGATGACCTGTGGCCTCAGGCGAGGCCCGCCCCCTGGCAAAAGAAACTGTTAAAAAAGCTATTTTATGAGGAAGAGTTTCAACAATTTGCCGACCGTCACCGCCACCTGAAGGGGCTTGATACGGTCGAACAGGTGCTGGAATACCTCAATATCCGCTGCGCCATCCCGGCGCACGATCTCGAACAAATCCCCGAATATGGCCCGCTGGTCATTATCGCCAACCACCCCACCGGCACCCTCGACGGCCTGGCGCTCCTGTATGCGGTATCCCGCGTGCGCCGCGATGTCAAAGTGGTCACCAACCGCATGCTCACCCACCTTGAGCCCCTGAGCTCGCTGTTTATCCCGGTAGATAATATTCATGGCCGCACCGCTAAAGCGGCGCTGCAGCAGATGGACCAGCAGCTGCAGGCCGGCGGGGTGCTGATCTTCTTCCCGGCGGGGGAAGTCTCCCGTCTGACCCGCCACGGTATCCGCGATAAAAAATGGCACTCCGGCTTTATTAAGCTGGCGGCAAAATATCGCGCCCCGCTGCTGCCGGCGTGGATTAACGCCCGCAACAGCGCCCTGTTTTACGCCAGCACGCTGATATCAGACAACCTGCCGCTGCTCCTGCTGATGCAGCAGATGTTTCGCCGGCGCAACAGCAGCCTGCCGGTGCGTATCGGCCAGCAGATCCCCTGGTCGAACTGGTTCGATGCCCAGTCCAGCGCTCGCGAGCTTACCGGCCGCTGCTATCAGCACCTTGAACAGCTGCGCAAAGGGCTGCCGGGGCGCTTTAAAACCGAAAGCGCTATCGCCCGTCCGGAAGACCGGGCGCTGCTCAAACGCGAACTGCACAAGGCCGAATGCCTGGGCCGCACCGCCGATGGCAAAGTGATTTACCTCTGGCAGCGCAACGGCCAGGAGGACGCGCCGCTGCTGCGCGAGCTGGGACGCCTGCGGGAAATCGCCTTCCGCGCGGTCGGGGAAGGCAGCGGCAAACGGCGGGATATCGACGGGTATGACGACGACTACCTGCATCTGATCCTGTGGGATGAAGAAGACCTCGAGATCGTCGGCGCTTACCGCTTTATGCCGACGGCCATCCAGCTGGCAAAGCGCGGCCTGGAGGGGATCTACAGTTACAGTCTGTTCCATTACGACGGGCGGATGGACGATGTCCTGCAGCACGGCATTGAGCTGGGGCGCAGCTTTATCCAGCCGCGCTACTGGGGGCGTCGCGGGCTGGACTACCTGTGGTCCGGCATCGGCGCTTATCTGGCGCGCTATCCGCACTATCGCTATCTGTTTGGTCCGGTGTCGATTTCTGGCGGATTGCCGGCCGCCGCCCGCGATCTGCTGGTGGCCTTCTACCGGATGTGGTTCCCGGCGACGCATCCGCTGGCGGAGTCGCGTCGCCCTTATCCGGCGTCGCTGCCCGACGTGCTGGCGCAGTTTGGCGGGGAGGATTACAACGACGACCTGGCCCGGCTGAAGTCTCTGCTCGGCAATCTCGGCTGCGCGATCCCCCCGCTATATAAGCAGTACTCGGAAGTGTGCGAGCCGGGCGGCGTGCAGTTTATCGATTTCGGCAGCGACCCGGATTTCAACAACTGCGTGGATGGTCTGGTGCTGGTGGATTTGACCTATCTGAAAGCGAACCGCTATCAGCGCTATATTGGCGCGCATCTGGGTGCGCAAAAATCGGCATAAAAGCTTTTTCCCGGCTTGCGGCGCGTTGCGCCTTAGCCGGGCTATGGTTCACCGTTTCCGACGGTTCGGTAGCCCGGAAAAGGCGCGTCAGGCGACGCCTCCGGAAAACAGCGGGCAATGTTCTCCGCGGCTCGCGGCTGATGCCTTAACCGGCTACAAGCCTTACCCCGCCCGGTAATACGGCTTATCGCCGAGGATCGTCGCCCGATGCATGATCCGCCGCTGCGGCAGATAGTCGGCGTTGGCGTAATGCTGCGTCACCCGGTTATCCCAGATAGCGACATCGTTCGGCTGCCAGCGCCAGCGCACCTGAAACTCCGGTTTAGTGACATGAGCAAACAGGAAGTTCAGCAGCGCTGCGCTCTCTTTCTCACTCACCTCGACAATTCGCGTGGTAAACCCTTCATTAACGAACAGCGCCTGCTTGCCGGTCACCGGGTGGGTACGCACCACCGGGTGCAGCAGCGGCGGATGCTTCGCCACCGCTTCCTGCCAGCGCCGATGCTCGGCTTCGGTCTTGTTGTACTTATACTCCTGGAACGATTTGCGGAAATCGTGTTCGGCATGCAGGCCGCTCAGCAGCTGCCGGAAGGGTTCTGACAGCGCTTCCCAGGCGGCGATGCCGCTGGTCCACAGGGTGTCCCCGCCGGTCGTCGGCAGCTCTTTCGCCGCCAGAATGGCGCCGGCGGGCGGCGTGTCGATAAAGGTGACATCGGTATGCCAGTTGTCATTATCCGGCGGATTATCGTTGTGGGTATCGAGGACGATAATCTCCTCCACCCCTGGGGCGTGAGGGTAGACCGGATGGATATGCAGGTCGCCAAACCGCAGCGCCAGGTCGCGCTGTTGCGCCGGGGTGATATTCTGCTCGCGCAGGAATACCACCTGATGACGCAGCACCGCGTGATACAGCTGCTCAAACTGGTTGTCGCTCAGCGGACGGGTTAAATCCGCCCCGCTCACCTGCGCGCCAATATAGGGCCCCAGCGGGGTAATGCTCAGACGTTCACTCATTGTACTTCTCCATGCCAGGGCGTCAGGCGCCGCTGCAGCGCGCGCAGACCCAGTTCCAGTAAAAAGGCGATAATGGCAATCACCGCGATCCCCGCCAGCACCACATCGGTGGCAAGAAACTCGCCGGCAGACTGCACCATAAATCCTAATCCGCGGGTGGCGGCGATCAGCTCAGCGGCCACCAGCGTTGACCAGCCCACCCCGAGACCAATGCGCAGCCCGGTGAGGATCTCCGGCAGCGCGCCGGGCAGGATCACCAGCCACAGCACCTGCGCCCGGCTGGCGCCAAGCGAACGAGCGGCGCGAATCCGCACCTGCTGCGCGCTTTTTACCCCTGCCAGCGCCGACATGGCTACCGGCGCGAAAATCGCCAGGTAGATCAGCAGGATCTTCGAGGTTTCACCGATGCCAAACCAGATCACCATCAGCGGTAAGTAGGCCAGCGGCGGCACCGGACGATAGAGTTCGATCAGCGGGTCGAGGATCCCGCGCACCGTCGAGTTGAGCCCCATGGCGATCCCCACCGGTACGCCAATAAGCACTGCCGCCAGCAGGGCGATAACGATCCGCGTCAGGCTCGCCGCCAGGTGCTGCCAGAGCGTCGCATCCATAAAGCCCTGCGGCCCGGCGATGGTGATAAGCTTCTGCAGCACCTGGCCTGGCGGCGGCAGAAACAGCGGGTTAATCAGCTGCAACGCCGCGACCGCCCACCAGACGGCCAGCAATACCGCCAGGGTCGCCACGCTGAGGGTGAGCTGGCGGGAGAGCGGCCAGCGCCACTTCAGCGTCGACTGACGCGGTTTGTCGTTCAGTACCACGCTCATGAGAAAGCCTCCCGTTGGTCAAACACCCGGCTCAGAATGTATTCCCGCTGTTCAATAAAGCGCGGGTCGGATTTGATGCTGCGGCAGGATTCGCCCGCGACAAAGCGACGGCTGAAATCAAGCGGCAGCCTCTCCACCACCCGTCCCGGCCCCGGCGACAGCAGCACCAGCTCGGTCGCCATGAAGATGGCCTCTTCAATATCATGGGTGATCAGCAGCACCTGTTTGCCGGTCTCATGCCACAGTTTCAGCAGCAGCGTCTGCATCTGCTCGCGGGTAAAGGCGTCAAGCGCGCCGAAGGGCTCATCCAGCAGCAACAGCTGCGGATTCGCCGCCAGCGCCCGGGCGATGCCCACCCGCTGGCGTTGACCGCCGGACAGTTGCCAGATAAAGCGCTTTTCCGCCCCTTCGAGCCCCACCTTCTTCAGCATCTGCGCCGCCGCTTGCCGGCGCTGCGCTTTATCCACGCCCGCCAACTGGAGGCCCAGCGCCACGTTATCCTGCACATTGCGCCACGGCAGCAGACCTTCATTCTGGAAGACCACCCCGCGCTCTGCGCCCGGCCCGGTCACCTGCTGACCTTCGAGGGTGATGCTGCCGTGCTGATAGGGCACGAATCCGGCAATCAGGTTCAGCAGGGTAGTTTTACCGCAGCCCGAAGGCCCCAGCACCACCAACAGCTCCCCACTCTCCAGCGTCAGGTTGATATCCGCCAGCGCCGGTTTACCGCCGTAGTCGGCGGAAAGATGCGAGATTTGCAGCATCGCCGCCTCCTTTACTTCACAAAGCGGTCAGTAACGTACTGACGATAATCGGTTCCCGCCGCAGGCACTTTGCCCTGCTCTTTCAGGAAGCGCGCGGTATCGACGATGGCCTGATTGACCGGCCCGTTCAGCGCCTGCGCCTGCTCAGCGGCGGTGAGATAGGTATTGCCCTTCACTAGCCCGGGGACATCGGCTTCCGGCACGCCGCTCAGGCGCGCCAGCTTGCTGATGTTGTCCGGCTGTTTCAGCCATGCTTCCGGGTTGGCGATGTAGGGCTGCTGGGCGTCGATGGCGCTTTTAGCAAACGCTTTGACGATCTCCGGATGCTGCTCGGCGAAGTCCTTACGGACCACCCAGACGTCAAGGGTCGGCGCGCCCCACTCCCCAACCTGAGAAGAATCGGTCAGCACCTTGCCCTCTTTTTCCAGTTCGTTAACCGCTGGCGCCCAGACGTAAGCGCCATCGATATCCCCGCGCTGCCAGGCGGCGATAATCGCCGGCGGCTGCAGGTTAATAATCTGTACCTGGCCCGGCTTGATGCCCCAGTGTTTGAGCGCCGACAGCAGGCTGTAGTGGGTGGTGGAGATAAACGGCACGGCGATGCGCTTGCCGATCAGATCTTCCGGTTTGGTAATGCTTTTCTTCACCACCAGCGCTTCGGAGTTGCCGAGCTTTGAGGCAAGCAGGAACACTTCAATCGGCACCTGCTGGCTGGCGGCCACCGCCAACGGGCTGGAGCCAATATTACCGATCTGCACATCGCCGGAGGCCAGGGCGCGTACCACGCTGGCGCCGCTGTCAAATTTCCGCCAGTCGACGGTCGCCCCGCTGGTTTTGGCGAAGGTGTTGTCCGCCTGGGCGACTTTCGCCGGCTCAGCGGAGGTTTGATACGCCACGGTAACGTTGACCGCCTGCGCCTGGAAGGCGGCAACAGCCAGCGCCGCCAGAAGAGTAATTCGCGATGTGAATGCCATAATGTCTGCTTCCCCTGAGTTGTTATAGGTGCAGTATTTCCGGCATCAGGATGGAGATGAAGTAATTAAAAATTCTGGCTAATAGCGAATCGTTTTTAGAACAAAAGCGGGAAAGGATAGTTGGTTTTGTGCGGTGAGTTAGTGGCAGATGGTTGGCGCCGGGCGGCGGCTACGCCTTACCCAGCATCCGTTTCGCACAATATGTAGGCCGGGTAAGCGCAGCGCCACCCGGCAAAAAACTTAGCGCTTCGCGTTAAGCGCGGCGATGTCCTTCGGCGTGGTGCGGCAGCAGCCGCCGATCAGCTTCGCCCCGGCCGCCAGCCACTGCGGCAGATAATCCGCCAGGCTGGCGCAGGCTTCGCCATGATGGTGCCAGGTCTTGCTCACCGCATCATAATGTTCGCCGGAATTAGGATAGACCACCAGCGGCAGGGCCGTCAGGCTGTGCAAATGCGCCAGCGCCGCGGGCGTATTTTCCAGCGCGATACAGTTGATCCCCACCGCCACCACCTGCGGGTTATCCGCCAGGGCGGCCATCAACTCGCGCAGCGGCGTGCCGTCGCTGAGATGTTCGGCGTCGCGCAGCGTGAAGGAGTACCAGGCGCGGGCGCGGGGATACTCCTGCAGCAGGGCCGCCAGGGCCTGGATCTCAGCGAATGACGGCAGGGTTTCACAGGCCAGCAGGTCGGCGCCGGCATCCAGCAGCGCTTCGACGCGCGGGCGGTGGAAGGCCTGGAACTCTGCCGCGCTGCGCTGATAATCGCCGCGATACTCCGAGCCGTCGGCGAGAAACGCGCCATACGGCCCCACCGAACCGGCCACCAGCAGCGTACCGGCCTGCGGGTTCTCGGCGAGGTACGCCTCGCGCGCTTTGCGCGCCAGCTCGACGCTTTTGCCGATTAGCGCCCGGGACTGCGCCTCATCCAGCCCGCGCGCGGCAAAGCCCGCCGGAGTGGCCTGATAGCTGGCGGTGATCGCCACCTGCGCCCCGGCGCGAAAGTAGTCGAGATGCACATCGCGGATCAGCTGCGGGTTCTCCAGCAGCACTTTCGCCGACCACAGGCTGTCGGCCAGATCGCAGCCGCGGGCCTCCAGCTCGGTGGCCATGGCGCCGTCCAGCAGCACGAAAGGCTGGGCGGCAAGCAGGGCGGTAAACGGATTAGTCTGCGACATGTTGGGGCTCCTGAGTCATATTCCGTGAACGAGTAAGATACCAGGCACCATAGCACAGGGCCACAAAGGGGATCCCGCACCACAGCGCAATTCTCTGGCTCGGGTCAAAAGCGAGGCCCACGCAGGCCACCAGGCACAGCACAAAGCCCAGAACGGGCACTACCGGATACCAGGGAGCGCGATACTGCAGATCGCTCAGCGCCTTACCCTGCTGCAGATGGCGGCGGCGGAACATAAAGTGCGAGGCGCAGATGCTCAACCACACTGCCACCACCGCAAAACCGGAGATCGCCGACAGCGCGACAAACACCGTATCTGGCGCCACCACGCTGGAGAACAGCGCCAGCACGCCGCCCAGCATACTCACCGACAGGGCGGTCACCGGCACGCCCCGTTTATTGACTTTGGCAAAGCAGGCCGGCAGCGTCTTCTCGTTCGACAGCGACCACAGCATCCGCCCCGAAGCGTACAGGCCGGAGTTAGCCGCCGACAGGATCGCCGTCAGGATCACGAAGTTGAACATGTCCGCCGCATAAGGGATGCCCACCTTCTCAAACACCAGCACGAAGGGGCTTTTCTCCACTCCCGCCTGCTGCATCGGGATCAGCGCCGCCAGCACAAACACGGTGCCGATAAAGAAAATAATCAGCCGGGCGATGGTGGTGCGGATGGCAACCGGAATAACCTTATGCGGGTTTTCCGTCTCTCCGGCGGCAATGCCGATAAGCTCCGTCCCGGAGAAGGCGAAGTTCACCGCCACCATGGTCATCAGGATCGGCAGGCCGCCGTGCGGGAACCAGCCTTCGGCGGTGATATTGCGCAGGCCCGGCGCCGGGGAGCCATCCTGCATCGGAATGATGCCGAAAATGGCCGCGCCGCCGAGAATAATAAACGCGACGATGGTGATCACTTTCACCAGCGAGAACCAGAACTCGCCTTCGGCGAAGAAGCGCGTCGAAATGATGTTAAGGCCGAAGATCACTGCGCAGAACACCACGCACCAGATCCAGACCGGCACCTGCGGGAACCAGTACTGCATGCAGAATCCCGCCGCGGTGAAGCTCGACCCCAGCGCCACCGTCCACGTTAGCCAGTAGAGCCACGCCACGGTATAGCCCGTCGCCGGGCCAAGATAGCGCGCCGCGTAAACGTGGAAGGCGCCGGTCTCTGGCATCGCCACCGACAGTTCGCCAAGGCACTGCATCACCAGCCAGACCACCAGGGCGCCAATCAGATACGCCAGCAGCGTCCCGGCCGCGCCGGTGGTGGAGATGATATAGCCGGTATTGAAGAATAAGCCGGTGCCAATCACGCCGCCGAGCGACAGCATGATCAGATGGCGCGTTTTCATGGTGCGCTTCAGCTGCCCACCTTGTTGTTGTGTTGTGCTTTGCATTTTATTTTCTCACGCCAGCCCGCTTGCCCGGGTCATGCTGCGTATAAACGTATAGACATCTAAACATCCAAAAGAAGAAGTGTTATACCGTGCCGCCGCTGAAAAAGCAAAGCCGCTGCACCAGGGTGCGCGCCGACAGCGTGCAGCCTGCCCCATTTTTGCGCAGCGCCAGCGGGCGCGCCACGGACTGACGCCTTATCGCGGCAGACAACGTTCTGGCACTCTCTTTGCAGCCTGTCGTTCAGCACCTTTCTATCTGGCGAGGCAATACGTATGACAGAGCACACCACCACCTTAAAAAGAACGCTCGGCAGTTTTCGTTTATGGGGGATCGCCGTCGGACTGGTGATATCCGGGGAGTACTTCGGCTGGAGCTACGGCTGGTCGCAGGCGGGCACGATGGGGTTTATGGTCGTCGCCCTGGCGGTCGCCGCCATGTACTGCGCCTTTATTTTCAGCTTTACCGAGCTGACCACCGCCATCCCGCACGCTGGCGGCCCTTTCGCCTACGCCTACCGCGCCTTCGGGCCCACCGGCGGCTTTATCGCTGGTTTTGCCACCCTGATTGAATTCGTCTTCGCCCCGCCGGCCATCGCCATGGCCATCGGGGCCTACCTCAACGTGCAGTTTCCGGCGCTGGATCCGAAATGGGTCGCCTGCGGCGCCTACGTGATCTTTATGACGCTCAATATTCTCGGCGTCGGCATCGCCGCCACCTTCGAGCTGATCGTCACTCTGCTGGCCATCTTCGAGCTGCTGGTGTTCATGGGCGTGGTCGCCCCCGGCTTCTCCTGGAGCCACTTCACCACTAACGGCTGGGCGGGCGCGGACAGCTTCAGCGGCCTGGCGCTGCCGGGGATGTTCGCCGCCATTCCGTTCGCCATCTGGTTCTTCCTCGCCATTGAGGGGGCCTCCATGGCGGCCGAAGAGGCCAAAGATCCGCAGCGCACCATTCCCCGCGCCCTGGGCGGCGGCATTCTGACGCTGACGGTGCTGGCGATCGGCGTGATGGTCTTCGCCGGCGGCGTCGGCGACTGGCGCGCGCTGTCCAATATTAACGATCCGCTGCCCCAGGCGATGAAGACGGTGGTGGGCAACGGCAGCGGCTGGCTGCATATGCTGGTGTGGCTGGGGCTGTTTGGCCTCGTCGCCTCCTTCCACGGCATCATTATGGGCTACTCGCGGCAGATCTACTCCCTCGCCCGCGCCGGCTATCTGCCCGCCGGGCTGGCCTCCCTCAACCGCCGCACCCGCACCCCGCATCTGGCGATCCTTGCCGGGGGCGTGGTCGGGATCGCCGCGATCTTCTCCGACTCGCTGATCACCATCAGCGGCATGCCGCTGACCGCCTGCATCGTCACCATGTCGGTATTTGGGGCTATTGTTATGTATATCACTTCCATGGCGGCGCTGTTCAAACTGCGCCGTAGCGAGCCGAAGCTGATTCGTCCGTTCCGCGCCCCGCTCTACCCGCTGGCGCCGGCCTTTGCCCTCAGCATGGCGGTGCTCTGCCTGGTGGCGATGGTCTGGTATAACCTGCTGTTGGCGCTGATTTTCGCGGCGATGATGCTCGGCGGCTACCTGTGGTTCCGCAAAACCGCAGCGGCCCGTGAACGGGCGCCAGTGGATCCTCAACTGCGCACGGTCTCCTGAGGAGGCGGCATGTATAAAACCACGCTATCGGGCCAGGTATGGCGCTTTGATAGTCTGAAAACGCTGATGGCGAAAGCGTCGCCGGCCCGCTCCGGCGACGCCCTCGCAGGGATTATCGCCACCTCAGCCGAAGAGCGGATGGCGGCGAAAATGGCCCTCGCCGAGGTGCCGCTGACCGACATTCTCGACAACCCGCTTATCCCTTACGAGCAGGACGAAGTGACTCGCCTGATCCTCGACACCCATGATGCGCAGGGCTTTGCCGCCCTGCGTCACCTGACGGTCGGCGATTTTCGCGACTGGCTGCTGGATGATGCTACCGATACCGCCACGCTGCAGCGGGTCGCCCGCGCCATCACCCCGGAGATGGCGGCGGCGGTCAGTAAGCTGATGCGCAATCAGGATCTGATCCTTGCCGCCAGCAAATGCCAGGTGGTGACGCGCTTTCGCAACACCATCGGCCTGCCCGGCCACCTCAGCGTACGCCTGCAGCCCAACCATCCCACCGACGACCTGAAAGGCATCGCCGCCAGTATGCTCGACGGGCTGCTGTACGGCGCCGGGGACGCGGTGATCGGCATCAACCCGGCCAGCGACAGCTTACCGGTGCTGGCGCAGCTGAACGTCATGCTGGACGATATGATTCAGCGCTTCGCCATCCCTACCCAGTCCTGCATTCTGACCCATGTGACCAATACGCTGCAGCTGATTGAGCGCGGCGCGCCGGTGGATCTGGTGTTCCAGTCGGTGGCCGGTACCGAAGCGGCCAACAGCGGCTTCGGCATCAATCTTGCCTTGCTGCAGGAGGCCCGCGAGGCGGCCCTCAGCCTCAGGCGCGGTACCCTCGGCAGCAATGTGATGTATTTTGAGACCGGCCAGGGAAGCTGCCTGTCGGCCAACGCCCACCACGGCGTCGATCAGCAAACCTGTGAGGCGCGGGCCTACGCCGTCGCCCGCCACTTTGAACCGCTACTGGTCAATACCGTGGTCGGTTTTATCGGTCCGGAGTATCTCTACGACGGCAAGCAGATTATTCGCGCCGGGCTGGAGGATCATTTCTGCGGCAAGCTGATGGGCCTGCCGATCGGCTGCGACGTCTGCTATACCAACCACGCGGAAGCGGATCAGGATGATATGGACACCCTGCTGACCTTGCTGTGCGCCGCCGGGCTCACCTTCCTGATAGGCGTGCCCGGAGCGGACGATATCATGCTCAATTACCAGAGCACCTCGTTCCATGACGCGCTGTACGCCCGTCGTCTGCTGGGCTTAAAGCATGCCCCGGAGTTCGCCGACTGGCTGGCGAAGATGCAGATTATCGATCCGCACGGCGCGCTGCGGCTCACCGACGCCCGCCATCCGCTGCTGTCCGTCCTGCCGCAAGGAGCCTCCGTATGAACCGTCCCGATGCCTGGAACCCGCTGCGTGAATTTACCGATGCGCGGATCGCCCTGGGGCGCAGCGGCGCCAGTCTGCCGACCCGCGAAGTCCTCAACTTTGGTCTGGCCCATGCCAGAGCGCGGGATGCCATTCATCAGCCGTTCGCCAGCCAACAATTGGTGGCGCCGCTGGCGGCGCTCGGCCTCGAGGCCCTGACGGTGCACAGCGCCGCGCCGGACCGTCATACCTATCTGCGGCGCCCGGATCTCGGGCGGCAGCTCGCCGATGAGAGTCGCGCCGACCTCGCCGCCAGCGGCGTCCGCCCCGCCGACCTGCTGCTGGTGATCGGCGACGGCCTCTCTTCCTGGGCGGTAGAGCGCCAGGCGGTGCCGTTGATCCGCGCCCTGCTGCCCTATCTGCAGACGCTGGGTATCGGCCTGGCGCCGGTGGTGCTGGCGCATCAGTCGCGGGTGGCGCTGGGGGATGATATTGGCGAAACCCTGAAAGCCCGCGCGGTGGCGATCCTGATTGGCGAACGACCGGGTCTCTCCTCGCCGGACAGCCTCGGCGTCTACCTCACCTGGCAGCCCCATCGTCAGCGCCTGGAATCTGAGCGCAACTGTATCTCCAATATTCGTCCGGAGGGATTAAGCCATGACGCCGCCGCCTTTAAACTGGCCTGGCTGCTGGAGCAGGCTTTTTTACGCCGCGTCACCGGCGTGCAGTTAAAAGATGAAAGTGATAATCCGGCGCTGCATGGTAAAATAAAACCGTTGCCCCCTTTAAAATAATAAGTCACGCGAGCAGCAGAATAGATTTTTAATATTATCTTGTGCACCTGACTTTATATTCCGCCGCGTGCTGAAATTGCCCGGCGGCGCTTCGCTGGTACGGGTTTACGGAAGCCGTGCCAGCGGTTTATATGGCGTATTTTTCAGGCCGGGTAAGGCGCCAGTCGCCCCCCGGCAAAATGCTTTCACCGTACCAAAAACCGTGTTGTCGCCAGCCTTATGCCCTTCCCTGCAGGTAATAAGAATATTGCATGAGTAAAAACGAAACGGACGTTGTAAGGTAAATCAGCGCATTAAAAATATCCATCATACTTCAAGTTGCATGTGCGTTGGCTGCGTTCTCTCCCCCAGTCACTTACTTCTGTAAACGCCTGGAGACTCGCTTACTTGCCGCCTTCATGCGACTCGAATTATTTAGGGTATATATCTCGTTATCTATTCAACATAACAGCCAATAATTCGCCGGATACGCTGGCGCATTATTCCTCAATGTTATGCAGTCATTGATGGTTAAAGATAAATAATCGACCGACGGAGAAATATCAATGAAATCGTTTTCCGGGAAAGCGTCTTTAATGGCCACGCTGGTTGCCGCGCTGGTCGGCGCCAGCAGCGCGCAGGCAGCGGAAATTAAAATCGGGGTGGTATTACCCCTGAGCGGCGCCCTCAGCGGCTATGGCCAGCCGTCGCAGAAAGGGCTGGACATTATTCAGGCCATCACCCCAACGTTAAAAAATGGCGATACCATCAAGCTTATCGTTATCGATGATAAAAGCGACAAAGTCGAAGCAGCCAACGCCATGCAGCGCCTGGTCTCCAGCGATAAAGTGGATGCCGTGATCGGGGAAGTCACCTCCTCCAACACCCTGGCGATGACCAAAATCGCCGACGACAGCAAAACGCCGCTGGTCTCCTCCACCGCCACCAACGACCGCGTCACCCGCAACCATCCCTACGTCAGCCGGGTCTGCTTCTCGGACAGCTTCCAGGGGGTGGTCGGGGCCAATCTGGCCTCCCGCGATCTGAAAGCCAAAACCGCCGCCATCGTGTTTGACAGCAGCAACGACTACTCCGTCGGCCTGGCGAAAGCGTTCCGCACCCAGTTCCTGAAAAACGGCGGCACCATTCCCATCGAGGTCCAGGCCCCGGGCGGCAGCAAGGACTTTAAAGCCCAGCTGGCGAGCGTCAAGGCGAAGAATGTCGACATGATTTACATGCCGATCTACTACACCGAAGGGGCGCTGATTGCCGTGCAGTCTAAACAACTGGGGCTCAACAAACCGGTGGTGGGCGGCGACGGTCTGGCCGCGGATCAGGTCTTCTTCGATGTCGGTAAAGACGCGGTCAACGGCTATATGACCACCGATTACTACTCGCCGAACGCCAAAGAGCAGACCCCGGCGGGGGAAACCTTCATCAAAGCCTGGGAAGCCAAATACCAGCAGCCGACCCATACCTGGGGCGCAATGGCGGCGGACGCCTATAACGTCATCGTCAACGCCATGAACCAGTGCAGCGATCCCCACGATCGGGTCTGCGTGAATGAAAAAATCCGCGCCACCAAAGATTTCCAGGGGGTGACCGGCACGCTGACGTTACAGAACGGCGATGCCATTCGCAGCGCGGTCATCAACGAAGTGAAAGATGGCAAGCTGGCGTTTCGTACCGTGGTTAACCCTTAAGTTGTGACGAGGCTACAAAATGGACGGCGCCATTTTTCTCCAGCAAGTGGTCAATGGAATGAGTCTTGGGGGCATGTACGCCCTGATTGCCATCGGTTATACGATGGTTTATGGCGTGCTGCGGCTGATCAACTTCGCCCATGCGGACGTGATGATGGTCGGCGCGTTTAGTACGCTGTTTTTATTTTCTTCGGTTGGGCTACCCTTCGGGGTAGCCGTTTTCCTGACCCTCGGGCTGTGCGGCCTGTTTGGTATGCTGATTGACCGGGTCGCCTATCGTCCGCTGCGTCAGGCCTCGAAAATCTCCATGCTGATCACCGCCATCGGCGTCAGCTTCTTTCTCGAAAACCTGTTTAACGTACTGTTTGGCGGCAGCTCGCGCTTCTTCTCCGCCCCTGACTTTTTCAACCAGACCCGGGCCTTCGGCAGCGTCATCATTACCAACGTGGCGTGGATTGTGCCGCTGATCACCGTCCTGCTGCTGCTGGCGATCCTCTGGCTGCTGTACCGCACCCGCTATGGGATGGCGATCCGCGCGGTGGCCTTTGACGTCAACACCGTGCGCCTGATGGGCATTGACGCCAACCGGATCATCGCCCTGGTCTTCGCCCTCGGCAGTAGTCTCGCGGCGCTCGGCGGCGTGTTCTACTCCATCAGCTACCCGACGATCGATCCCCTGATGGGCGTGCTTATCGGCCTGAAGGCCTTCGCCGCCGCCGTGCTGGGCGGGATCGGCAGCGTCACCGGCGCGGTGCTGGGCGGCTTTATCCTCGGTTTTACCGAAGTGGTCGCCGTGGCGATCTTCCCCGAACTGGGGGGCTATAAAGACGCTTTCGCCTTCCTGTTCTTGATTCTGGTCCTCTTGTTCCGCCCGGTCGGCATTATGGGCGACGAACGTCTGGAAAGGAGCCGTTTCTGATGCTCAACGCGACGACGACCGCCGGGGCGCAGCTGCGCAACCTGGTCATTATTGTCATCTGTATCGCGCTGCTGGCCGGAATCAACGTGGTTTTCAATGACTACATTGTTCGTGTCATCAGCACCATTTTTATCTTTATGATCCTCGCGGTCAGCTACAACCTGATCAACGGCGTGACCGGCCAGCTGTCGCTGGAGCCGAACGGCTTCGTGGCGGTGGGCGCCTACGTGACCGCCCTGCTGATCCTCTCCAGCGACAGCAAGGTAGACATGTTTGAAATGGCCGCCCCCAGCCCGTGGATCCTCAGCCTGCACGCGGGCTTCCTCCCTGCCCTGCTGATAAGCGGCCTGTGCGCGGCGGCGCTGGCGGTGTGCCTCGCCGTGCCGGTCTTCCGGGTACGTGGCGACTACCTGGCCATTGTCACCCTCGGCTTTGGGTTTATCATCAAGATCCTCGCCATTAACAACCCGCAAATCACCAACGGCGCCATCGGGCTGAACGATATTCCGCAGCAGCCGCATCTCCTGTTCTGGTGCGGGCTGTTCGCCCTGCTGGCCACCGGCATGATCCTCCAGCTGGTGTGGTCGAAGTATGGCCGGATGATGAAAGCTATTCGCGACGATGAAGATGCGGCGATCGCTATGGGGGTCAACACCTTCCGCATTAAAACCTGCGCCTTCGCCACCAGCGCCTTCTTCGAAGGGATCGGCGGCGGTCTGCTGGCTTCCCTGCTCACCACCATTTCCCCGGGGCTGTTCGACTTTATGCTCACCTTCCAGCTGCTGATTATTATCGTCCTCGGCGGGCTCGGCAGCACCACCGGCGCCCTGCTCGGCACCGTGCTGGTGGTCGGCAGCGGCGAGTGGCTGCGCTTCCTCGATCAGCCGCTGCAGTTCTTCGGTCACGATCTCGGCGCGTACCCGGGCCTGCGAATGGTGGTCTTCTCCCTGCTGTTGCTGATTATCATGCTCTTCGCCCGCGAGGGGCTGCTGGGGAAAAAAGAGATTTGGCAGATGGGAAGAAGGAACAGCAGCTATGGCGGAAAATAACGTTATCCTGCAGGTGCAGGACGTCACCATGCAGTTCGGCGGCCTGCGGGCCATCGACAACGTCAGCTTCCATGTTGACGAGGCGGAGATCTTTGGCCTTATCGGCCCTAACGGCGCGGGCAAAACGACCCTGTTTAACGTCATTACCGCCAACTATAAACCCACCAGCGGCAGCGTCACCCTGGCGGGCACGTCGCTGAAGGGGCTGAAGCCCAACCAGGTGGTGAACGCCGGGATCGCCCGCACCTTCCAGAATATCCGCCTGTTTAACTCCATGACGGTGCTGGAGAACGTGATGGTCGGACTCGACCGCGCCAGCCGCTATTCGCTGCTGGAGGCGGCCCTGCATATTGGTCGCTACTTTCCGGCCGAGCGGGCGGCGAAAGCCAAAGCGATGGCCATCCTGGAGGATATCGGCATCGCCCACTTCGCCCATATGCAGGCCACAAACCTAAGCTATGGCAACCAGCGCAAAGTGGAGATCGCCCGCGCGCTGGCCACCGCGCCGAAGCTGCTCCTGCTCGATGAGCCGGCCGCCGGGATGAACCCGAAGGAGACCGAGGATCTGGCGGAGCTGATCTTCCGCATGCGCCATGACTATCAGCTCAGCGTCCTGTTAATCGAGCACGATATGCCCTTCGTCAACCGCCTGTGCGAGCGGGTGATGGTTCTGGAGTACGGTAAGCCGTTGTTCAGCGGCCTGATGGCCGAGGCGATCCAGCATCCGGACGTCATTTCCGCTTATCTGGGAGAAGCCAATTATGCTTAACGCCCGGGAACTGAAGGTCTTTTACGGCGTGATCCAGGGTCTGAAGGGCGTCGATATCGACGTCTATGACCGGGAAATCGTCACCCTGATCGGCAGCAATGGCGCCGGTAAAACCTCCACCCTGAACGGGATCGTCAACCTGGTGCGCTCCAGTGGGCGCGTCAGCTTCCTCAACGACGATATCTCACGCAGCCAGACCCACCAGATCGTGCGTCGCGGGCTGGCGCTGGTGCCGGAGGGACGGCGCGTCTTTACCAACCTGACCATCGAAGAGAACCTGCGCATGGGCGCTTACAATAATCTCGCCGGCTACGCCCGCCTGCGCGATCGCATGTACGCCCTCTTTCCGCGGCTCAAGGAGCGGCGCCATCAGATGGCGGGCACCATGAGCGGCGGCGAGCAGCAGATGCTGGCCATCGCCCGGGCGCTGATGAGCGAGCCGGTGTTATTGATGCTGGATGAACCGAGCCTCGGGCTGGCGCCGAAAATTGTCGGCGAGCTGTTCGGCATCATTAAGCAACTGCGCGAAGAGAATATGACGGTGCTGCTGGTGGAGCAGAATGCGACGGCCGCGCTGGCGATCGCCGATCGGGCGTATGTCCTGGAGAATGGCCGGATCACCTTGTCAGGCGCGGCGCGGGAGATGCTGACTAATCCGGAAATTAAGCGGATGTATCTGGGGGGATAGGCATGGTCAAAACTGCCTGGGCTGCGGCGGCGCCTCCTGCGAGGCCGCAACCTCAGGCAGTCTCTTGCTACACAAAGCACACCTCGTTCCAGTAGGCTTCTCGCGTCCTGCGTCGCTCAGTATGTCTTATCATGACGGAACCACCGGGTTTCCACGTTGCCAATGTCCACGCCGTAGAGGCTGGCTACCGGCAGGATCGCCTCCATGACGCGCTGGGTATCCTGCTGTCCGGCTTCACCGTTGGACAAAAAAGCCAGCCAGCCCGTTAACCGTTGCCACAATGCCACTTTCGTTTTCTCCTCTGTCGGGAAGCGAATCGCCTGGGTCTATTTCAACCACAGTTGGCCGGGCGCGGGAAATATTAATTCCGAATTTGCAATCCTGGCTGGCGCATATTACCCCCGCTCCTATCCCCTCACCCTAACCCTCTCCCTGAGGGAGAGGGAACCACCCGGCAATCGTTACAGCCCCGGTATACACCGCGGGGCTAACGCCCATGCGCACGATGAACGGAAAATTACCCCTCCCACTCACTCCGGAGGGAGAGGGAACCGCCCGGCAATCGTTGCCGCGCCGGTAAAACGCCAGCGACGCATAAAGAATACCCATAGGTTTGTTAAGTTCTTTTTGGTTATAGATAAGAATTTTTTCTTCTTTGCCGCCGACGGGCAATTTGTGGGAGCGTGATGTCCACAAAACAAAACAGGGATTCAGGGGAAAAACTATGCGCAATAAAACCACAAAAATCGCACTGGCGCTGGGTATGCTGCTGCTCGCCTCGCAGGCACAGGCGGACCAGCTGGCTGACATCAAAGCCGCCGGCGTCGTAAAAGTCGCCACCTTCGACGCCAACCCGCCGTTCGGCTCTGTGGACGCCAAAACCCACCATATCGTCGGCTACGACGTCGACTTTGCCCAGGCGCTGGCGAAAGCGCTCGGCGTCAAACTCGAGCTGGTGGCCACCAACCCAGCCAACCGTATTCCGCTGCTGCAGTCCGGCAAAGCCGACCTGATCGTCGCCGACATTACCATCACCCCGGAGCGGGCCCAGGTTATTGATTTCTCAACGCCGTATTTCGTCACCGGCCAGCAGTTCCTCGTGCCGGCCGGCTCTCCGGATAAGCTCGATGAGTACAGCAAAGCGCGCATCGGCGCGGTGAAAGGCACCACCGGCGAACAGGCCCTGCACCAGCGTTTCCCGCAGGCTCGCGTCCTCTCCTATGACGATATTCCGCTGGCCCTGACCGCCCTGCGCAACGGCAACGTCCAGGCCATCACCCAGGACAGCACCATCCTCGCCGGTCTGCTGGCGGAAGCGCCGGATAAAGCCAAGTTTAAAATTCTGCCCGACCTGCTCAGCAAAGAAGAGATTGGCGTGGGCGTGAAGAAAGGCGAACCGGCCCTGCTGAAGGCCGTCAACGATGAGCTGGTGAAGCTGGAGAAAACCGGCGAAGCCGCGAAAATTTACGATGTCTGGTTTGGCCCTGCCACCAAAACGCCGCAGCCGCGCGCCTTTACCATAGAAGCGAAATAATATGTTCTCGGGTTTACTCTCCCACTCCGCGGCTCCGGCCGCGGATTTTTCACGTCTGCAGCGCGCCAGCATTACGTTCCGTGATGTGGCCAAGCGCTACGGCGATCATCAGGTACTTAACGCCATCAACCTACAGGTCGAGCCCGGCGAAGTAGTGGCGATCCTCGGCCCTTCCGGATCGGGAAAATCGACGCTGATCCGCTTGATCAACCAGCTCGAATCCTTAAGCGGCGGCGAGATCCTGATCGACGGCAAACCGACCAGCCGGCTGAGCGGCAGCGCCTTGCGCCAGCTGCGCAGCCGCGTCGGCTTTGTCTTCCAGCAGTTCAACCTTTATGCCCACCTGACGGCGCAGGAGAACATCACTCTGGCGCTGGAGCGCGTTCATGGCTGGGAAAAAAGCGCGGCTCAGGCGCGGGCGCTGGCGCTGCTGCGTCAGGTCGGACTGGAAGAAAAAGCGCAGCAGATGCCGGCGCAGCTCTCCGGCGGCCAGCAGCAGCGGGTGGCCATCGCCCGCGCCCTGGCCTCCTCGCCGCAGATTATCCTGTTCGATGAGCCCACCTCGGCGCTCGACCCGGAGATGATCGGCGAAGTGCTGCAGGTGATGAAAACCCTGGCCCACAGCGGGATCACCATGCTGGTGGTGACCCACGAGATGCAGTTTGCCCGCGAAATTGCCGACCGGGTGGTGTTTATCGACGGCGGCGACATCCTCGAAGTCGCCCCGCCGGCTGAGTTTTTCGCCCATCCGCAGCATGCCCGCGCACGGCGTTTTCTGCAGAAGGTGCTGGATCCGCTGCACCAGGAGAGCCTCGAGTGACGCCGATGCTTGACTGGCACGGCGTCCTGAGCGGGCAGCCGTTGCAATGGATTATCTCTGGTTTTCTCACCACCGTCTGGGTCAGCGTCGCCGGGATCCTGCTCGCCACCCTGCTGGCGGTCCTGCTGCTGGCCCTGCGCCTCGGCGGCGGACGCGCGGGGCGCGGACTGGTGGCCGCGTGGGTCTCGTTGTTTCGCAATACCCCGCTGCTGGTCCAGCTGCTGTTCTGGTACTTTGCCGCCTGGAACCTGCTGCCGCTGGCGGTGAAGGAGGTGGTGAACGACGAACACGCTTGGTCCATTCTGCCGGGCAACGTCTGGTGGCTGACGCCGGAGTTCCTCTGCTCAATGTGGGGGCTGGGGGTCTTTACCTCCGCCTTTCTGGTGGAAGAGATCGCCTCCGGACTGCGCGCCGTCAGCCACGGGCAGCGGGAAGCCGCGCTGTCGCAGGGCTTTACGCCGTGGCAGGAGCTGCGCTTTATCCTCCTGCCGCAGGGGCTGGCCAACGCCTGGCAGCCGATTGTCGGCCAGTATCTTAACCTGATGAAACTCTCATCGCTGGCCAGCGGCATCGGCTTTGCGGAACTGACCTATCAGGTGCGGCAGATTGAGAGCTATAACGCGCACGCCCTGGAGGCGTTTGCCGTCGGCACCGCGCTGTACCTGGCGCTGGGGGTGGCGATGGGCGTGGCGCTCACGCGTCTCGGCCCGGGAAGAAAACTGCAACGGAGCGCCCGACATGAACGCTAATCTGACGGTGATCGCCGATAACCTCGATTACCTGCTGTGGGGCCGGCTGGCGGAGGGCCAGCCCGGCGGCGTGGCGCTGACCCTGCTGATGGCCATCGGCGCCACCCTGCTGGCGCTGCCGGGAGGCATTGCGCTGGCGGGCCTGGCCTGGCGCTACGGCGGGCTGGTGCGGCGTCTGCTGTTTCTGTGGGCGGAAATTATCCGCGGCATCCCGCTGATATTTGTCATCTTCTGGCTGTGGTATCTGCTGCCGATGCTGACCGGCGGCGATCTGCCCGGCGCGGTGACCGTGACCCTGGCGCTGGCGTGGTTTACCGCCGCCTCGGTGATGCACTCGGTGCTGGCCGGGCTGCAGTCGCTGCCGAAAGGACAGTATGAGGCGGCGCTGACCCAGGGGTTCGCTCCCGGGCAAACGCTGCGCCTGGTGCTGCTCCCGCAGGCGCTGCGCAACGTTCAGCCGTCGCTGGTGGGGATCTTTATCGGCCTGCTGAAGGACACTTCGCTGGCGTTTATCGTCAACGTCCCGGAGCTGACCACCGTGGCCGGCCAGGTCAACAACCGGGTGCAGATCTATCCCCTGGCGATCTTCGTCTTCACCGGCGCGGTGTACTACCTGCTGTGCTGCGGTCTGAGCCTGCTGGCCAGCCGGCGCTTTACCCGCCGCGCGGCCACCAGATAAGGCTCACTCCGCGGGACGGGGCTTCAGCGGACAGGTATCGCTGATCTTAATAAATTTGTCGTTATAGACCAGATAGTGGTTCCCCGGCTGGCGCAGCGCCGGCTGGCGAACCACGTCCCCGGGACGCAGATACCAGGCGTCCCCCTCCTCTTCGGTCGAATCGCATCCGGGCTTAATCAGCAGCTTAAACCAGGTATTGCCGGTGTTGCTCACCGTCCCGGCCACCTTATCGAAAGACCATTTAAACTGTACCTCGCGCGGGCGCACCACCAGAATGGTATCCATCACCACCACCGGCTCCATGCTGACCTCGCCGCCGGTCGGGCTGCGCCTCGTCAGGTTGCGGGTGGGGATTTCGCGAAACGAGACCCGATAGTAGCGCTCGCGGTTATCCCGCGGCCCATGATAGTAAAATTTAAAATACTCGCTCTCACCTGCCTGCAGCACCAGCTGGCGGGGGGCGAACAGCAGTTCGCCATCCACCGGCCGGGAGCGGACTTCGCTGCCGCCCGGGCGATCGATGGCGCTGACGGCGATGCGGTACAGCCGCGCGCTTTTATTGTTGTTGACCACCCGTTTGCTGGCGAAATCCGCTTCAGCCGGCAGGGAAAAGGTCAGGTTGCCGACCGAGATCGCCTGCGCCAGCGGCGCTGCCAGCAGGCAGCCCACCGTCAGCAGGGCCTTAGTTAATGTTGCGCCACGTCGCCTGGACATGAATCTCTCCTGAAGCGCTGACTTCGCCAAACCAGCCGTTATCGTCTACCGTCCGCAGCGAAATGGCGTTATCCATCGGAATCGAAAATTTCACCGTGGTCTTATCCATCTGCCCCACTTCGCCGGAGATATCGGTCCACGGCGTGGTCAGCCACAGCGCATCGGTCATATCCCGCCAGCTGTCATCGCACCCGGCATCGTAGGTCTGAGTCGTGCCGCTGCGGGTGATAAAAGAGAGCGTCGCCGGGAACGGCACTTTCGCCGTACCGTCATCGGAACTGAAGAGACAGTAGGAACGCCCGCCAATCACCTGCGCCGGTCCGGTCACCTTGATCAGCACTTCATCGGCGGCCGTTTTACCGCTGGTGGTGACGATGTAGCCGAAATCGAGCGCCGGTTCGCCGCTGCCGACATACCCCTCGCGCGACGGCGCCGAGGTATATTCGTCGGAGATAATGCTGATGCTGAAATCACGGGGCTTGATAATCAGCGTGTTGGAGGTGGAAAACTCATACCAGCCTGACTCCGGCGAGGTGGTGTTCTGAAAGCGAAAGTTGAACAGATCCTTGGTGTTGATATCGCTGATCCCGAGGTTCACCATCTGTTTAAAGAAGTTGCTGGAGAAGAAAACATAGATCGAGTCTGAGCTCTTCATCTCGTTGAAGGTGTAGTAATAGGCGGTATTGCTCACCGGCTTCCATGAGCTGCCGTTGAGGCTGAACTGCATATCGTACGCCCCGACGGCCGAGGCCAGCGACGAGTTGGCGATCGCCGGGAAAATATGGATCGAGGTATTGCTTAAGCCGTTGGTCTGCAAGGTATAGTTGACCATCTTACAGCTTAATCCTGAGCGGCTGCCGATGGTCTGCGTCCGGCAGTCGGCGTTCCCTTCCCCGAGGGTCGGCACGCCATCGCTGTTGATAAACACCTCCGCCAGCGAGTGGGTATTAATCAACCGCAGGTTCGCGGCTTTGGTGTGGGTGACGTTGCGCACATACCAGTTACCGGAGGCCTGATCCTTACAGCGCGCGCCGCTGCTGGCATCGTAGTTCACCGAGGTCTGACAGGCATTGATGGTCATCGTAAAGCTGCCGCCGACCGGCATCTGCTGCAGATATTGATAGAAGGCGTCCGACATCATGCCGTGCATCCACTTCGCGCCGCCGCTGGTCACCGTCGCGCCGTAAAACCCGCTGGCGTCGGTGGTCTGCGGCAGGATCAGGCTGGTAGCCATATCGCACCCGGCGTACCAGTTGATGCAGCGCAGGCCGGTTAAGGGGTGTGAAACCGGTGAGTTTTCCAGCCACATATCAAACTTCCAGTTGGCATTGAGCCCGGTGTTGTAGCCGTTATCGATATAGCCGAGACTCTGCTGATAGATGGTCCCGGAGCCGGTGTATTTTAAGCCGGTCCAGCGGTTAGCGCCGGTCATACGCGGATCCAGCGCCCCGCCGGGGGTGACGAAAAAGTTGTCGTCGGAGTTGTTTTCCACAAACACAAACTCGCGCGCCGGCGCATCCGACCAGGTGGTCTTGGTCACCGCCGCCCTGAGCGCGGCTGCCGGCCAGAGCAGCGCGAGGATCGCCAGCGCCATCAGTGCATTAACTTTCATTCTCTTCTCCTGACTGCTGCACCGCCGCCCACGACGAGAGGCCGCTGCAGACCACATCCCCCACCCAGACGGCGCCGCGCGCCTGGCTGAGCTCCAGCGCCACTTCGCAGGTTTTATTGCCGCCGTAGCTGAAATCGATAGTGGGGTATTTCTTATCCACGTCCATGACAAACTCGCCGTTTTCATCGGTGCGGGTACGGCCGATATGGTTGTTAATCCGCGCATTCGCCAGCAGCGTGCCGTCTTCTGCACGAATACGGCCGGAGACGGTGACCATCTGCTTCACCTCTGGCTCAATCACCGCGACGTTGCCCGGATAAAGGGTCAGATGACTCTTGCGCCCGCTGACGATGTCGTAGCTGTCGAGCGAGTTTTTGCTGTTCTGCAGCTCCACCTCATAGCGACCATAGGGAGAGAGCGGCAGGTAGTTACGCTTGCCGCTGAGCGGGAAGATCCGCCCGTTAACCCTGGCGCTGATCTGACCATCGTCCTCCAGCCCGGTGTTGAAGATCACCCCAGCGTTGCCGTCGGTTCGTCCGCTGGCGGCGATATTTTTGCCCTGCCAGCCGACGCTGCCGCTGGCGGTGAGGTTGGTGTTGACGTAGCCGTCCGCCGCGCTGTTGACGTTCAGCGTGCCGCTGGCGTAGCGGGCGTCGAACTGGGCATACGCGCCGCCGCTGAGGGTTTTGTCATCCCCGGTATCGCCGGAGATGGCCCGCGACAGATTGGCGCCGATGGTGCGAATAGTGCCTTCATCAAACTGCTTGCGCGCTGAGAGGTTAGCCATGGTGTAGCCGTTCTGATGGGTCATCCCGGCGCTGAACCAGTTGCCCAGCGGCAGCGACAGATCGAGGGCGATATATTTCCCGGTGTTGGCGCTGCTGTCGCCATTGTTATAGCGCTGGATCCCCGCCCGCAGGCCGAGCGAGCCAAAGGCGCCGCTGTAGACCGTCTGATAGTAATCCGCGGTGTAGTAATGGCTGTTGTAGCGACGGCCATCGTTGTAGCTGACGCTGAACGTCCCCAGCTTCGACCACAGCGCGTTCAGGTTGAGGGTGCCGCCGATCGCCCGGTTGTCGGCATCGCTGCGCCGCAATTGATCGCCAATGCGGGTTCTCTCCTGGTTAACCCACACTGAACTGAATCCCCCGGGCAACGTGGCGCTGATGCTGCCGACGCTGCTCCACGAGCTGTCGCTGGCCAGCATGTTTTGCAGGTTAACGTTGATCGACTCGCCCAGCGGTAGCGTCAGGCGGGTTTCCCCCACAGCCTGGTTGTCGTAGCCATAGCCCGTAGCCGCCCAGCTCAGGGTGCTGAGCGACCCGGAGGCCGAAAGGCCTGCCAGCCAGCTCTCTTTCGCCGGCCGGGTCTTTTTCCCGCTCTCTGACCAGCGATCCATATGAAAACTGCCGCCCCATACCTGCCACGCCAGCGGCGCGCCGGCGCCGCGTCCCCGGCTGAACAGCTTATTGACCCGCTGGGTGCGTTTGCTGACCACCCGACCATTGACGATCACCTCCACTTCCACGTCGTAAATACCGTACGGCAGGCCGCGGGTATCCACTTCATGGTTGCCCATAGCGAAGTTCTGGACGCTCAGCAACCGACCGTCACGGGTGAGATGCACCTCGCCCGCCGCCGGCAGAAAGGCGATCACCGGCGTGGCGGACTGGCTGTTGTCGAAGACGGTGGAGCTGGCCTGGTTCCCCCAGGAAAGGCCGTAAATCTTACCGGCCGAAATAGCGGTCATCGGTCCCAGGGACTGCAGGTTCCAGGTGTCAAGCATCCCGCCGGCAAAGCGGTGGCCGGCGAAATCGCGCTCATACATGGCCTTATATAATTCACTGTCCTGCTGACCGCTGCCGATGCCGTACAACGAGCCGTCGAGCACCACGTGATGCTCCCGCAGCGCCGTGACGTTGTTCAGCGACAGGTAGCTGGAGGTGTTGCTCCCGCCGTTACGCATCTGATTGTTATAGACGCCGAGGTTATAGCTCAGGTTGCTGCTGAGAGCGTTGACGCTGGACTGGCCGATATCTTCGCTGCGCGAGCGCAGGACGGTGCCCAGCGCCTCGCGCTTGACCACCAGCTGCAGCAGCAGCTGGCGCAGGCTGAGATCCAGCTGTGCGCTGTCGGTCAGGGGAATGGTGAGCGCCTCGCTGAACGGGGCGTTGGCCAGGCCGATCAGCTGCTGGCGGGTCTGTTCGCTGACGCTGGCGTTACCTTCGCTCTCCTCCAGCTGGATCTGCCGAACGCGCAGCTGGCCGCCGTCCAGCCAGATAAAGGCGCTGCCGATCCGCTGATCGTCCCGGGTGCTCTGGCTGCCGGCGAGATGAATATAGAGCGGGACGCTCATGCCGTCCTGCAGCGCCTGGCTGAAGGCCTGCGGAATAATCACCCCGCCAATCTGCTGCGCGCCTGCGGCGGTAGCGCTGACGTCGGGCTGAACGAACAAAAAGATCATGCCGAAGGCAAGCCGCGTTTTCAGTCCTGGGGTAATCCGTTGTAGAGGCATCGTCGTTATCCATCTGCACAGCTGTCTATTTCACGGGAACAAACTGCTCACCCTGCCAAAGCGCCACCCGTCCTTTTTTATCCGCCGTGTCCACGCGCGTAAAACGGCGCGATTTACCCGGCATCAGGTAGTAATTTTCTTTACACTCCTTACCATCGGCGGCCTTCAGGCAGGGGCCGTAGGCGAGGATCCGCAGCGTCGCATTCCCGGTGTTGGTCAGAGAGCCGTTGGCGTACTGAAAGCGATAGTTCACCTGCCGGGGCGCCACCACCAGGATGGTGCCGATGCGGGCGGAAGCAGTGGCCACCGCGCTGCGGTTGGCGTTATCGCGTTGGGCATCGCTGAGCGCCTGGTCGAACCAGACAATGCGGTAGTAGCGCTCTTTGTCATCCGCCGGGCCTTTGTAGAAGAAGCGGATCACATCGCTGGCCTGGGCGGGTAGCAGCAGGCTGGCGGGAGTGAGCAATACCTCATCCGGTTTGTCCATCGGGATAACCTGCCCGCCGTCCAGCGGGGAAGAGAGCCGTTCGAGATGGATATTGATCAGTCGACCGCTGTCTGTGCTGTTATTGATCGTTTTGCTCAGCGTGCTGCTGCCGCTGTTCATAAAGGATGAAATATCGCCGACATCCAGCGCCTGCGCTGGCGACGCCCCGGCAAGCAGCAGCCCGAGGGCCAGAAGGTGCTTTTTCATAACAATTCCGTCCGTGAAAAAAGCAGGGGGAGATCCCCCTGCTGGTGCATCAGAAGGATCAGCTGGTCCAGGTGGCGTCGAACTGTACGCTGACGTCGCCGCTCCAGATCCCTTCCGGCAGAGTGCTGTAATCGGTCACGGCGGTGGTGCCGTTGGTGGTGCCGCTGATGATGGAGAAAGTGAAACCATCCTGCGCTGTGGTACGGCCGCTGGCGTTGTAGCCATTAGCCAGCGCGCTGAGGTTGCCGCCCATAATATTGTTGGCGGTATCGATCATCACGGTATCGCCAGTTTTTTCCACCGCGGCGCCGTTATAATCTACGCCCACGCTCAGCGTGGAGCCGGAGGTATCCAGCTGGGTTAAGGTGTTGGTGATAAGACGCGAGGTCAGCTTAAAGGCGGTCGCCGTTGTGTCCCCCTCAATCGCCACGTCAAACAGACCTTTCTGCGAGTTAAAGCCTTTAATGCCTTCGGCGTACTGGAACGCCAGGCTGCCGAGCGGGGTCACAACCAGCTTGCTGGTGGTGTCTTTTTTAGCGGTCGCAGACCAGGTCGCTACAGCCTGAGCCGTTACGTCAGCAGCCTGCGCCACGCCCATACCGGTAAACGCCGTTACCAGAGCTATTGCCAGAACCTTTTTTTTCATCGCTTTTTCATCCTGAGTTGAATTAAGGACATGATGTCCCGGTGAACCATTTAAAAAACAGAATTGCCTGGGTGTTACTGAACTAACTTATATATTTTGGAATACAGTTTGGCCTCAGCATTACGCCGATGGGTATACACTGTCTTCACGCTACAATTTTCAATTCTGGCGATCGATTTCGGCTGCATGCCCTGGGCGGTCATGCGGATAATTTTCATTTCCCGATCTGTAATTTTATCTTTCTTAATATCTTTGCGGAGAAACCTGCCATTAATTACATAGGCCAGTTCTTTTCGAATATCGCGACTCAGACCAACATATACCACGCCGCGAATATCGCTATTGTAATACCAGTAGTTCGCTAAGGCCTCTGATTTCCTGGCCGCAATCAATACGACCTGTTTCCCCTTTACCGCGGATAGCCATTCGCTGTCGCGCCTGATAAATTCGTTTAATGAAGCCGTATTGAGATTGATAAACACAAAATCTTTTCTGATTTTCTCCAGTGAGAGATAAATTAATTCGTCGATGTCTACAATCAGTTCGGACAGTCCTTTATAGAAATAGGAGTCATCGGCAGACCAAATATACTTATCGGAACAGCTTTTATATTCCATATAGTTTTTAACCTCATAGTCCTTGAAGTAATCATTTTTACAACGTCACTGCTTGCCAGGCCTATAAAGTTTACTGGCGTATTCGTTTCCTTTAATAAATCGCCATTAAATAAGACACGCATTACTTATCAATATTGGATAAGCGGGGGATTAAACTATAATTATTTTCTGCTTGGCGTTGAATTTAAGTTTTTTCCTATGGAGTGTCAACATGCGGAAAGGCAATGAATTTCGCGCCCAGGTCAATATTTACAAAAACTGAAAATATCAAATTTTTGAGCGCCAGAAAAAGACATTTATTTTCATAAGGTTATTGGTAATATAACCGTCAATTCTTATCTGCGCTTTATATTATCCAGGATCTTCGCCCTATTATGTTAGGAATATTCTTAATGGAACTCTTGAATGGCTTATCAAATAAACCGGATTTAGCACAAAAGAAAGGATATAAATCTACAAATAAACAAAAACCAGGATGATTCACCAACACATAAGACTAATGAATAGATTAACCTGCCGCACAAAATAGTTATGTATATGTTAATACATGCGGGATGTTGAATGCTAAACAAAGGCAGACGCATTATCTATTCGATTAAACAGTCTTCTTCATCAAGATTAAGCGAAGATTGCCGAAGGCTGTCTACGCCTACGAACCGGTCTGTCCCCGCGTCCTCCAAAGCATAGCGGCTTTTCGGCGCTTCGCCAGCCGCCGGCATGCCGCACGCGTTGAGCCGCTGGCCGTCGCTCTTTCACGCCAGTTCACGCTTTGTTCGCAATACCGTCATCGAAATTTCATATAAAGACCTATTAATAGTGGCCAGTTAATGACGAACCTGGACACTCTTATGAACAGCTCTCTTGCCGCGGTGGCCGAAACTGATTTCCAGCCGTTCACCGATCTCGCTGCCGGCCGGCAGCGGAAGGTCTTAAGCGTGCGTAATCTGAGTAAAGCTTATCAAGCCCAGCACAAGGTGCTGGACGGCATCAGCTTTGATCTGCACGCCGGGGAAATGGTCGGGGTCATTGGCCGCTCCGGCGCCGGTAAATCAACGCTCCTGCATGTCCTCAACGGCACCCACAGCGCCAGCGGCGGAGAAATTCTTAGCTACCCGGAAGTCGGTACCCCGCACGATGTCTCACAGCTGAAAGGCCGCGCGCTCAATGCCTGGCGTAGCCACTGCGGAATGATTTTTCAGGACTTCTGCCTGGTGCCGCGCCTCGACGTGCTCACCAACGTCCTGCTGGGCCGCCTCAGCCAGACTTCAACCCTGAAATCGCTGTTTAAAATCTTTCCCGCAGCCGACCGGGCGCGCGCCATTGCGCTGCTTGAGTGGATGAACATGCTGCCGCACGCGCTGCAGCGGGCGGAGAACCTCTCCGGCGGGCAGATGCAGCGGGTGGCGATCTGCCGGGCGCTGATGCAAAACCCCGGGATCCTGCTGGCCGACGAGCCTGTCGCCTCGCTGGATCCGAAAAACACTCAGCGCATCATGGATGTGCTGCGCGAAATTAGCGAGCAGGGCATCAGCGTGATGGTAAACCTGCATTCGGTGGAGCTGGTCAGGGCCTACTGCACCCGGGTTATCGGCGTCGCCAGCGGCCAGCTTATTTTTGACGATCACCCCTCCCGGCTGACGCAGGATGTGCTGCAGCGGCTGTACGGCGATGAAGTTAGCCAATTGCATTAATTTCACTCACACGGGCAACATAATGAAAAAATATATGACTGGCGCAGTTCGTTTATCCGCAATGGTCGCGGGCATGATGATGGCATGGCAGGCAGCGGCGGCGCAGCCGAAAGAGCTCAATCTGGGCATTCTCGGCGGCCAGAACGCCACCCAGCAAATCGGCGATAACCAGTGCGTGAAGGCCTTCCTCGATAAAGAGCTGAACGTGGATACCAAACTGCGCAACTCTTCCGACTATTCCGGGGTGATCCAGGGCCTGCTGGGGGGCAAAGTCGACGTGGTGCTGAGCATGTCCCCCTCCTCCTACGCCTCGGTTTATCTCAATAATCCGAAAGCGGTGGATATCGTCGGCATCGCCGTGGACGACAAAGATCAGTCTCGCGGCTATCACTCGGTGGTGATCGTCAAAGCCGACTCCCCCTACAAAACGCTGGACGATTTAAAAGGCAAAGCCTTCGGCTTCGCCGATCCGGACTCCACTTCCGGGTATCTGATCCCTAACCATGCGTTTAAAGAAAAATTTGGCGGTAACGCCGACAACAAATACAACAACACCTTCTCCAGCGTCACCTTCTCCGGCGGCCATGAGCAGGACATCCTCGGCGTGCTGAATGGCCAGTTCGCGGGCGCGGTCACGTGGGCCTCGATGGTTGGCGATTACAACACCGGCTACACTACCGGCGCGTTCAACCGCCTGATTCGCATGGATCATCCGGATCTGATGAAGCAGATCCGCATTATCTGGCAATCGCCGCTGATCCCGAACGGTCCGATCCTGGTGAGCAATGCGCTGCCGGCGGACTTTAAGGCGAAGGTCGTGGCGGCAGTGAAAAAGCTGGACACCGAGGATCACGCCTGCTTTATCAAAGCGATGGGCGGTACTCAGCACATCGGCCCGGGCAGCGTGGCTGACTTCCAGCAGATTATTGATATGAAACGCGAGCTGGTGAGCGCGCGTTAATCCTGCCTCAACGCCGCCTGCTTGCCCCAGGGTAAGCGGCGGCGCTACGTTGAAGATCCCCGACGCATGAAGACGACCCACACCGAATTTGAACGCTATTACCAGCAGGTACGCTCGCGGCAAAAGCGCGATGCCGTCTGCTGGTCGCTGCTGCTGCTGGCGCTCTATTTTGCCGCCGGCAGCGCCGCGGAATTTAATCTGCTGACTATCTGGCACTCGCTGCCCCATTTCTTTGACTATATGGCAGAGACCATTCCGCCCCTGAGCGCCGGCAACCTGTTCGCCGATGTGCAGACCAAAGGGTCTCTGGCCTGGTGGGGCTATCGCCTGCCGATCCAGCTGCCGCTGATCTGGGAAACCCTGCAGCTGGCGCTGGCCTCGACCCTGGTGGCGGTCGCCATCGCCACGGTTTTCGCGTTTCTTGCCGCCAATAACGCCTGGTCCCCGGCGCCGGTGCGCTTTGCCATTCGCGTGCTGGTGGCGTTTTTGCGCACCATGCCCGAGCTGGCGTGGGCGGTGATCTTTGTGATGGCGTTCGGCATCGGCGCGATCCCGGGCTTTCTGGCGCTGATGCTGCATACCGTCGGCAGCCTGACCAAACTGTTCTACGAGGCGGTGGAAAGCGCGCAAAACAAACCGGTACGCGGCCTGGCGGCCTGCGGCGCGTCCCCGCTGCAGAAAATTCGCTTCGCCCTGTGGCCTCAGGTGAAACCGCTGTTTCTCTCCTATGGCTTTATGCGACTTGAAATCAACTTCCGCTCGTCGACCATTCTCGGGCTGGTGGGCGCGGGCGGCATCGGCCAGGAGCTGATGACCAACATCAAGCTCGACCGCTACGATCAGGTGAGCATCACCCTGCTGCTGATCATTCTGGTGGTGTCGGCGCTGGACATGCTGTCCGGTCGTCTGCGCCTGTGGGTACTGGAGGGGAAAAAATGAGCGTCTGGCACATGCAACCGGATATCGCCGCCAGCCGGCGGCAGCATAAGCAGCTCTATCAGGTCCAGGGGCGCTACCTGCGCTACGTCGGGCTGGTGGCGCTGGCCTGCCTGCTCTATTACGTCTGGTTTTTTCTGCAGTTCGGCGTCAGCGGCGAGCAGCTGACCACCGGCCTGCAGCAGATTGGCCGCTACCTGGCGCGGATGTTCGTCTGGCACGACTTCTGGAACTGGCCGTTCGGCTATTACTTTACGCAAATCGGCGTCACCCTGGCCATCGTCTTCGCCGGGACGCTGACCGCCACGGTGCTGGCGCTGCTGCTCTCCTTCTTCGCCGCCCGCAACATCATGCGCGGCGTGGTGCTGGGGACCCTCGCCCTGCTGATGCGCCGCCTGTTTGATGTGCTGCGCGGGATCGACATGGCTATCTGGGGGCTGATTTTCGTGCGTGCGGTCGGCCTCGGGCCGCTGGCAGGGGTGCTGGCGATCATCATGCAGGATACCGGCCTGTTGGGAAGGCTGTACGCGGAAGGACACGAAGCCGTGGACCGATCTCCCGGGCGCGGGCTGACCGCCGTGGGCGCGAACGGCCTGCAAAAGCATCGCTTTGGCATTTTTACCCAGTCGTTCCCGACCTTCCTCGCGCTGAGCCTGTATCAGATTGAATCCAACACCCGCTCCGCGGCGGTGCTGGGCTTCGTCGGCGCCGGCGGTATCGGGCTTATCTATGCCGAAAATATGCGTCTGTGGAACTGGGATGTGGTGATGTTTATCACCCTGCTGCTGGTGGCGGTGGTGATGATCATGGACACCCTTTCCGCCTGGCTGCGCCGTCGTTATATCGGCGGCGCCGCGGTGCCGCTGTATCAGGGCGGACGCTAGCGCACATTTGCGCCGGATGGCGGCTTCGCCTTATCCGGCCTACTCGTCCGGCTCCGACTGTCTCCAGGCCCGGCAAGCAACTGCGCCGCCGGGCGATGGCATCAGGCACGGAGCTGCGTTTATGCCGGGTGGCGGCTGCGCCTTACCCGGCCTACTCGTCCGGCTCCGACTGTCTGTAGGCCCGGCAAGCAACTGCGCCGCCGGGCGATGGCATCAGGCACGGAGCTGCTTTTATGCCGGGTGGCGGCTTCGCCTTATCCGGCCTACTCGTCCGGCTCTGACTGTCTCCAGGCCCGGCAAGCAACTGCGCCGCCAGGCGATGGCATCAGGCACGGAGCTACATTTATGCCGGGTGGCGGCTACGCCTTACCCGGCCTACAGCCCCAAATCACCGCTGGCGCAGGGGCTGCTGAAACTGCCGGTGCTGGCGGCCTCAACATCGCTGAGACGTTCCCGGAAGGCCGGGGCAGCCCGCATGGATGCGGGCTGAGGGCCGTGTTTTGCAGGGACGCTGCCTCGGCCCGACCCGAAGCCTGCAGGGATAAGTCGAAGGGACCGCGCAGCGGCGATGTTGCTGGCCGGAGCCCGGGGGTACAGGGGGCGGCGGCGACTGGCCGCCCCCTGTGCGCTCCCAGCGCCATGAGTGACATAGCGCAGAAAAAATATTGGGAGCGCAATCTGTCCGGAAATAACATAGAAGCTGTAGCCCTGCTAAGCGCAGCGCGGGCAGGGACATTTCCGGTTGCGCCGTTATTTTGCCGGGTGGCGGCTGGCACCTTACCCGGCCTACCGGGGCCTCTCACAGGCTCACACCTCGTAGGCCCGGTAAGCGCAGCACCACCAGGCGATGCCATCAGGCACGGAGCCGCTTTATTGCCGGGTGGCGGCTGCGCCTTACCCGGCCTACTCGTCCGGCTCCGACTGTCTGTAGGCCCGGCAAGCATTTATCCGCTCCGCTATTCCAGCCGCCAGCTCAGCACCGGCCAGCCGTATCCGGCACCGGCCGCCTGCAGCTGCGGACAGGGATTGACCAGCCGCACGCGATCCGCATGCAGGCACAGCGGCAGATCGTTAATGGAATCGGTATAGAACGTCACCTCGCCGTCATACTGCGGATGCGCCTCGCGCCACTGCGCCAGACGCGCCACCTTCCCCTGCTGATAGCTGGGGATCCCGGTGATTTCACCGCTGTAGCCGCCGTCGACCATCGCCACGTCAATACCCAGCGCCTGATCGATCTCCAGCGCGGCGGCCACCGCCTGCACCAGCAGGCTAACCGAGGCGGAGATAATCAGCATCTGCTCTCCCTCGGCCCGCAGACGACGAATGAGCTCCCACGCCTGCGGATAGACCCGGGGCAGGATCGCCTCGCGCACGCAGCCGGCCACCAGCGCGTCAACGTCCGACTTCGGTATTCCGGCCAGCGGCGCCTGGATCAGGGCCACATAATCGGCGATATTCATCTCTCCCCGGTCATAATCCGCCATTAGCCGCGCCTCGCGGGCAAGATACCCCTTCTGCGTCGCCAGCCCTTCGCGAACCATAAACTGGCTCCAGACCGTACTGCTATCGCCCTGTATCAGGGTGTTATCGAGATCAAAAATCGTCAGCGTGTTGCCCATGGTACTTTCCCTTACTGGTCAAAATAAGCTGCCGGGAGCATGCGTAAAAAAGATGACAGGAAAATGAACCGGACGCCGCAGCGCCCGGCTCGCCATCAGCCGGCGCGGACCTTCGCTGTGCGGAACACCAGCACGATCCCGCCGACGATCGCCATCATACCGATCATCGCCGCCGCCGGCAGCCGGTTGCCCAGCAGCAGATAATCCAGCAGCGCCGTGATCGCTGGCACCAGATAAAAGAGGCTGGTGACATTGACGATATTTCCCGCGCTCAGCAGACGGTACAGCAGTAGCTGGGCGACCACCGAAATCAGCAGTCCGAGAAACAGCACCGGAATAATCAACCCGGCGTTAACGGTAAACTGGAAGCCGCTGACCGGGGCAATCAGCAGGCACAGCCCCAGACTAACGGCATACTGCAGCGGCAGGACATCCGCCGGCGCCTGACGGCTGCGCTTTTGCCACAGCGCGCCAAAGGTCATCAGCAGCAGCGCCGCCAGCGCAAACAGGATCCCCGCCGTCGCCATCGGCGAGGCCGCCAGGCTGCGCCACACCAGCAGCACCAGCCCCGCCAGGGCAAGCAGCAGTCCTGACAGCCGCCGCCCCTGCAGGCGGCGCTCCACCACGCAAAGCGTAAGGATGGGCTGGATCCCCATGATGGTGGCGATAAGTCCCGGCGTCACGCCGTTGGCCATCGCCTCGAAGTAACAGACCGAATAGCCGCCAATCAGCATCAGACCGGTGGCCGCTGTTTGCAGGCGGGTGCCCGGCGCGGGCAGCCAGCGCCGACGGACGATAGCCAGCGGCGCCAGCGCGACCAGGGCAACCAGAAAACGAAAGACCAGCAGCGCCATCGGCGAGGCGTTATCCAGTCCCCAGCGGGTGAAGATGGCCGCGCTGCCCCACAGCAGCACAAAAAGGGCCGTTGTCGCCTGCGAGGCGAGCAGAGAATAGCGAACGTGCATAGCATGCTCCAGAACGTCAAACACAAGGTATCAAGCGTCATACCGGCAGGTAAGCGCCTGCTAAAGACGGCGTTAAGCGCCGAAAACTACCCGGTCTGGAGGGGGAGGCGGTGGGCAGAGCGTGGCGAAGCGATGATGAGGCGCAGACGTCATCCACCCCGCGTCGAAAGCGGCGCCGGGCAAAGTCTCGCTAGAGATGGCGTAATGCGTCATGGAATGCCTCGTGAAATGTTCCTGTCAGCATCCTGGCACAGACCGTTGCGAAGTGACAACTGCCCTTTATGGCTGCTCCATCCCGAGGTTGTTTATTTTTAATCGTAAATAAACGTAAAGGCGGCCTCGGCTTATTCAGCCGTGGTTTTTAATCGGCTATAAAACAAAGCAGTCTGCTTGCTACTTCGAAAATAACGATATGAAGCCAAAACTGACGCATGCTCTCTTTTTAATTCCTTTTTTGTTGTTGGCAGGATGCTCCTCCTCACCGAAACAGGCAAAGAACACAAAATCTCATGCGGATATGACCATTGACGGCGGATCGGACGATCTGATCCCGGTGGTAGCGGCCCTGCATGATCAGATGCACACCTGGCAGGGAACCCCCTATGAATGGGGCGGTACTGAACAAAGCGGCGTCGACTGCTCGGGTTTCGTCTGGCGCACGCTGAAGGATCGCTTTAACCTGCCGATGGAGCGGATCACCACCCGCGAGCTGCTGCACATGGGCGTGCGGGTCAATAAGCGGGATTTACGTCCCGGCGATCTGGTGTTCTTCCGCACCCGGGCCGGGATGCACGTTGGCTTTTACGATACCGATCATAATTTCCTTCACGCCTCGAGCAGCCAGGGCGTGATGCGCTCTTCGTTGGACAACCCTTACTGGGAATCGGCGTTCTATCAGGCGCGTCGTCTGCCGAAGGAGTATAACGCGCAGATCACCATGAACAGCGACACCCTGCATCTGGCGAAGAATCGCCGCTAAAAAAAAGCCGCAGCCAGGGCTGCGGCGGGTGGTTCTGCGGTTAATCAGAACTGGTAGGTCATACCCAGCGCGACGATGTCGTCATCGTTGATGCCGAGTTTGTTATCGCTTTTCAGCTGGTTGATTTTGTAATCCACGAAGGCGTTCATGTTTTTGTTGAAGTAGTAGGTCAGGCCCACGTCAATGTAGTTAACCAGATCCTCACTCCCCACCCCTTCGATATCCTTCCCTTTCGACAGCACATAGCCGAGGGACGGACGCAGACCGAAGTCGAACTGATACTGCGCCACCGCTTCAAAGTTCTGCGCTTTGTTGGCAAAGCCGCCGCTGATCGGGGTCATTTTGCGGGTTTCAGAGTACATGGTCGCCAGGTAGATATTGTTGGCGTCATATTTCAGGCCGGTCGCCCAGGCTTCCGCTTTCGAACCCTGCCCGCGGGCCAGCAGGTTCTGATCGTTGGTACGGTCGGAGCTGGTGTAGGCTGCGCTGACGGCGAAGTCGCTGCCGCCGAAATCATAGCTTAACGAGGTGCCGACGCCGTCGCCGTTCTGTTTCTTCGCTTCACGGCCTTCGTTTTTACCCTGGTACTGCAGGGTCAGATCCAGGCCATCCACCAGACCGAAGAAGTCGGTGTTGCGGTAGGTCGCCAGGCCGCTGGCGCGCTTGGTCATAAAGTTATCGGTCTGGGCAGAGGAATCGCCGCCGAATTCCGGGAACATATCGGTCCAGGCTTCCACGTCGTACAGGGCGCCAAGGTTACGACCGTAATCGAAGGAGCCGTAGTTCTTCAGCTTCACGCCGGCGAACGCCAGACGGGTTTTCTGGCTGGAGTCGCTCTCGGTTTTGTTACCGGAGAATTCAGATTCCCAACGGCCATAGCCGGTCAGGTCGTCGTTAATCTGCGTTTCGCCTTTAATACCGAAACGCACGTAGGTCTGATCGCCATCCTTGCTGTCATAGTCGCTGAAATAGTGCATGGCTTTGATCTTGCCGTACACATCCAGCTTGTTCGCGTTCTTATTATAAACTTCCGCTGCCTGCGTCGCTGTTGAAGCCACAAAGCCCATCATCATTAATGCCAGAGTACTCTTTTTCATTATTCAGTCCTGGTGATTTATTTATACGCGCTATTCAATTGCGGGCGCTCGCCCATCAAAAACTGGAGGTTTTTTAACGCCGGGATATTAAATATTTATGACAAGATGGAACTTTTTATAAAAAAGGGTATTTAAATGTATCTGACATATTTTTGTCACATTCCCTCTCCAGAATGCCCGATCCCGCGCAATAAAATGGCGCGCCCGCCGCCCCGGGTGTTGGCAAGCGGGCCGACTCCTGCTACAACATCAGCTCGATATCGATATTCCTTTTGAACGGCAGAGAATCATGAGTGAAAGCCAGACGCTGGTGGTAAAACTGGGCACCAGTGTTTTAACAGGCGGGTCCCGTCGCCTGAACCGCGCCCATATCGTCGAGCTTGTGCGCCAGTGCGCACAGTTGCACGCCATGGGACACCGTATTGTCATCGTGACCTCCGGGGCCATTGCCGCCGGGCGCGAGCACCTTGGTTACCCGGAACTGCCCGCCACCATCGCCTCCAAGCAGCTGCTGGCGGCGGTGGGACAAAGCCGTCTGATCCAGCTGTGGGAACAGCTGTTTTCTATCTATGGCATTCACGTTGGCCAGATGCTGCTGACCCGCGCCGACATGGAAGACAGAGAACGGTTCCTCAACGCCCGCGACACTCTGCGCGCGCTGCTGGATAACAGCATCGTCCCGGTCATTAACGAAAACGACGCCGTCGCCACCGCGGAAATCAAAGTGGGCGATAACGACAATCTCTCCGCGCTGGCCGCGATCCTCGCCGGGGCGGATAAGCTGCTGCTGTTAACCGACCAGCCAGGCCTGTTCACCGCCGACCCGCGCAGCAACCCGCAGGCGGAGCTGATTAAAGACGTCTACGGCATCGACGACGCGCTGCGCGCCATCGCCGGCGATAGCGTCTCCGGACTCGGCACCGGCGGCATGGGCACCAAGCTGCAGGCCGCGGACGTCGCCTGCCGGGCGGGGATTGATACCATCATCGCCGCCGGGAACCGTCCGGACGTCATCGGCCATGCCATGGCAGGCCTGCCGGTAGGTACCTGCTTCCACGCCCAGGAGTCTCCGCTGGAGAACCGTAAGCGCTGGATCTTCGGCGCGCCGCCGGCGGGGGAAATCACCGTCGATGCGGGCGCGACCCAGGCGATCCTCGAAAGAGGCAGCTCGCTATTGCCAAAAGGCATCAAAATCGTCAGCGGCAACTTCTCCCGCGGCGAAGTGATCCGCATCCGCAATAGCGAAGGACGCGACATCGCTCACGGCGTCAGCCGCTACAACAGCGATGCGCTGCGCCTTATCGCCGGCCAGCACTCGCAGCAAATCGATGCCATTCTGGGCTATGAATACGGCCCGGTGGCCGTCCACCGCGATGATATGATCATCCGTTAAGGAGCTGAAAATGCTGGAACAAATGGGCATTGCCGCCAAAGCGGCCTCCTGGCAGCTGGCGTTACTCTCCAGCCGGGAAAAGAATCAGGTACTGGAAAAGATCGCCGATTATCTGGAAGCGCAGACCGACGATATTCTGCGCGCCAACGCGGAAGATTTAGCCGAAGCTCGCGCCAATGGCCTGAGTGAAGCGATGCTCGATCGCCTCGCGCTGACCCCGGCGCGTCTGAGCGGCATCGCCAGCGATGTGCGCCAGGTGTGCAATCTGGCCGATCCGGTCGGCCAGGTGATCGACGGCGGGCTGCTGGACAGCGGTCTGCGTATTGAACGTCGCCGCGTCCCGCTGGGGGTGATTGGCGTGATTTATGAAGCGCGTCCTAACGTGACGGTCGACGTCGCCTCCCTGTGTCTGAAAACCGGCAACGCGGCGATCCTGCGCGGCGGGAAAGAGACCTGGCGCACCAACGCCGCCACGGTGAAGGTGATCCAGCAGGCGCTGCAGGAGTGCGGTCTGCCGGCCGCCGCGGTACAGGCTATCGAGAGCCCGGATCGCGCGCTGGTGGGCGAAATGCTGAAGATGGATAAATACATCGATATGCTGATCCCTCGCGGCGGCGCGGGCCTGCACAAGCTGTGCCGTGAGCAGTCAACGATCCCGGTGATCACCGGTGGGATTGGCGTGTGCCATATCTTCGTGGATGAAACCGCCGAGATCGCCCCCGCGCTGAAGATCATCGTCAACGCCAAGACCCAGCGGCCGAGCACCTGCAATACCGTGGAAACGCTGCTGGTGCACCGCAACATCGCCGATACCTTCCTGCCGGCGTTGAGCAAGCAGATGGCCGAGAGCGGCGTCACCCTGCACGCCGCCCCTTCCGCCCTCCCCGCGCTGCAAAACGGCCCAGCGAAGGTCGAGCCGGTGAAAGCGGAGCAGTATGATGACGAGTATCTGTCGCTGGATCTAAACGTCAAAGTGGTGGCTGATATGGACGAGGCTATCGCCCATATCCGCGAACATGGCACCCAGCACTCCGACGCCATCCTGACCCGCACCCTGCGTAACGCCAACCGCTTTATCAATGAAGTGGACTCTTCCGCGGTATATGTGAACGCCTCCACGCGCTTCACCGACGGCGGCCAGTTCGGCCTCGGCGCGGAAGTGGCGGTCAGCACCCAGAAGCTGCACGCCCGCGGCCCGATGGGGCTGGAAGCGTTAACCACCTATAAGTGGATTGGTTTCGGCGACGATACGATTCGTGCGTAAATGAGAACGGGCGATGCAAAAATAGGCAGTTGATTCCACTGGCTATTGACGCATCGCCCGCTAAGTTCTAACCTTTTGCCTCGTGATTCACGCTCGTGAACACCTCTTGCAGGGCCGATATAGCTCAGTTGGTAGAGCAGCGCATTCGTAATGCGAAGGTCGTAGGTTCGACTCCTATTATCGGCACCATCAAATGCATCCCGTTTCAACATCCCCCTGTTTTTATTAAATAAAAAAATTTTTCTCATCGGCGGGATGGCGTCAGTCCACCGAATGCGATTGCCGCCGCCGAGGTGGGGCTCTCCTTTTTTGACTGGATGAAGTGCGGTTTCCCGGCAATGATCGTTTTACTGCTTGTCGCTATTGCGATTCTTTACCTCTTATTCAGGCCAGAACTTAAGGGAACCTTTGAAATGAATAGTGAACAGGTCGATTGGGATAAAGGCAAAGATGATGCATAGCGGCCTGTTTTTGAATATCGCTTGTATTGTCGTTTTAACCGTTTTTAGCATATTGTTTTGGGTATAACTTAAACGCAGCGCGGCGGTCACTGCTGGCCGCCGTGTCAGGGTCATTCTCTTTGAGCGACAGGCGAGGCGCGCTCGTGCCATCGGCGAGATCGCCAGTATAAAACGATGCCGGGCGTTACGATTAAGCCAATACTCTACGGCAGCGTAAAGGTCACCGTAGCCCTGGCGCTCCATGCGCCTGATGCGGTCGAACTTTGCGCTTTCCACTGCGCCGTCAACGACTGTGGCGTCTGCACCGGATGGGTATAGGTCGCCCCCGTACAAACGTTGGCGTTGGTATTGTCGCGCATTATTCGAAAATCGATTTGCCCTGTTGTCGCGCAGGTCCAGGATTCAAGAACGTTAAAGTTCTGGTATGCGCCAAAATTGCGGGTGATATTCCCCTGCCCGGTTACGGTAAGCGGTTGTTCCATATAGGTTGTGCGCCAGGCGGAGATAGTCCCGGTGTTAAATACCGTCCTTGGGAGAATGTCAATCGCGGTGATATTACGGATATTTACGGTGATATTGTTGGTGATAGGGAGCGCCAGCGAGTAACTAATCGTCGGGGGATAAGCGGGTTTATTGGCCGCAGGCACTATATCCAAAGATCTTGACATGTAAGCGCCATTCTCCCGCGAGATCTGGCCACCTTGCGATACGTTGCAATAAAGGTGGATATAAGGCGGCGTTTTTGCGGATAGTGTCGCCTGCAAATTTGTATTGTAGGTGGGCCAGGAATTAGGTGGTAATAGGGTCTGACTTGGATAAGTAATAGAAGTCGTATGGACATCTGGTATAGACGTCTTGTTCAACTGCCTATTGACTACTGTTCCTGTACCAGAGCTAAAAGTAAGTCCAACAAAATCGCCGAAAGAGGTTAACGAACTATTTATATCGTTAAAGAAATTAAAAAAAGATTTACAAGAGGCGCTTTTGCCCACGTAGATAGTGTAAATGTCCGTAAAGGAGAAACATCCGCTTATGGTAAGAGATGTACCGCTGGCGGTTGCAGTACACAATCCACCAGCATTCATACGGGTGGCTGCTGTTGTAGCAATAGCGGCGCTATCCATGGTGTAGGTATGCGGTCCCCAGTAAAACGGGCCTGATAGTTGGGCATATGTACTAGTGGCCCAGTAAACCTTTTCACCATTCGCGATTACCGACGTGCTGGCAGCTACGGTCTTTGGCGTCAGCGTGACGGTTATCGGATCCGTAGTATAAGCACCAGTTACCGGATCAAACGATCCGCTATTAGCCTCAGGGGTGACCATCAGCGTCGCCGCGATTGCCGCGAACATAAAAACAAACCACTTCATTTTATTCTTCCTCGTAAGGACGGCTATTTACTTTGCTCAAGGGCGCAGAGTTATTGACAGACGCTCGTCGCGTTCCAGAGACCGGACGCGCCAGCAGATTTATGGGCTATATAATCCGCCCGACAGGTGGTTTCCTGCCCCTGGCCATTCCCCCATTTCACCTGCAGCGTCCCTTTTTGCGGTAAACCGCTCAGCAGAACTTCTCCGCCGTCACCGACAATTGACGCGTTTTCTTCACTTTTAAGCAGCGACGCCATCGCGCCAAAGGGGACCGGTTTACCCCCAGGCCGCGTTAACGTCATCAGGACACGGTGGCCAATGGCGGTTTTATACTCTGCTCTAACGATAGCCCCGCGGGTGGGGACGACTTTATTGGTCATATAGGTGATATCGGTATCGTCCCGCAGGGTTTTACTATTCAGGCTAATATCATTGCGGCGATAGGGGGTCAGATACGGAACAACCGCGTAACCCCGACTATCCGTAGAGATACCGGCGTAGTTATTGACGCCAATGCCTTCTGCGCCAGGAGCCTTAACTAAACCAATGGTTTCACCCAGGGATTGGGACAGCGTGATACCATTCTCATGAATCACTACCCCACCGGCTATGCCATACCCCAGCTGTTGGCTGTCGCGGCTGCGGCTGTAGGAACCATTTAACGTTCCGTGGCTTGCCTTCCAGCTGACGTTACCCCCGACGACTTGTTGTTCGCTGCGCCCCGCAAGCGTCGCGTTTATCCCCCAGTCAAGACTGGCATCATCAAAGGCTGAACCATTCAGTCGGAGGTTGTGGCTGGTTCCGTTTCCACTCGCATGGGTTGTCCCGTATGAGGCGTATGTCCGGTTGAGGAATTTATCCAGCGGCACATTGATCTCAAAGGAGACCACATTATCCTGTTCGGCATGGCCATAGAGCCCGGTATTCCGGTTCCAGGAGTAGTTCAGACTGATACCAATCGCGTTGAAATTTTTGTAATAGCCCAGATTTGCCGACAGGCTGTTACGTTCGTTCTGCCAGTAATCCTCGCTGATCAAGGATGCATTCAACGCCCCAAAGTTATCGCCAAGATCCTGATTCAGCGACAGCTCAGCCCGGTTACGCCGGCGATCGGTGATATAAGAAGGAATGTTATTATCGCTACGGTAGGTACCCAGCGTTTCTTCCAGCGAGCGAAATCCGGAGGTGGAATAGCGATAGCCGGCGATGGTAAAATTTGTTCCCGTCTGCAGGAAATTTTTGCTATAGCGCACCCGGAGCGACTGGCCCTGTTGCCTGCCGGTATCGGTCGACATGGATCGGGAATGGATGGCGTCGGCGGAAAAGGCGCCCCAGCTACCGATATTCTTACCCACCCCCAACGCATATGACTGATATTTATTGCCTGCATTTTGCACGCCGCCGTAGAGCGTAAAGCCCCACGGAAGGCCATAAATTCCGGTGCCCTGAACAAACAGGTTTTTTTCCGTGTGAGCATCGTAGGCGCGGAATTGACCGCCCGTAACGCTATAGCGAAACTTACCTTCACGCTGTAGAACAGGCAAAGATGCGTAGGGGATGCGCAAGTGCTGCTCGCTGCCGTCGGCTTCTTTGATGGTCACGTCAAGATCGCCTGCTCCTCCGGTGGAGGCCAAATCGGAGATCTCGAACGCCCCCGGCGCCACTTTGGTCTCATAGACAACGTAACCATTCTGACGGATGGTCACCAGGGCATTGCTGCGGGCAACCCCTCGAATCACAGGCGCATAGTTACGTACGCTGGAAGGCAGCATGTCATCATCCGAGGCCATCTGAAAACCACGAAATGGCACGCTATCGAAGACATCAGCTGGTGCTGAACTGTCGCCTAACGTCAGTTGGCTTCGCAAAGAGACAATATTCCGCTGAAGATAGCTATAGACGTTGTCCCATTTACTTCCACTCTGATTACTATGCTCAAAGGTGGTGTAGTTGCGCAGACGCCAGGGACCGATATTGAGACCGGGACGCAGGTTCAAATACGTGCTTTCGTAAGTTTCTGCACCCTTATATCGGCTCTGATAGCTATTCATGTTGTAATTGAGGAGAAGGGCTGGAATACCTTCATCCCAACGTTCAATAGGCACTTCATCCAGGCTGCGCGTATTCATTGCCGCATGAGGGATACTCAGATTCAGCTTTTGGCGGTTAAACTGGAAGTCGGCAAATGCATCAGGGATGCCCGCAAGATTGGCGCATTCGCTATCACTGACGGCGAGTTCTGGAAATGAGGCCGTATCAACTCCCCATTGGCTGAGTTCTGCCAACGTGACGCAGGGCTCCAGCTTCCCATCCTGGTTCTTTGAAAACATCACATCGCGGGCATCTGCGGTCACCATTTCGTTATTGACGTAGATATCTACCCGGTAGTTTCCTGCTGGCTGTCCATTGACGACTTCAAATACGGAGAGGTCTGTCGTCGGCGCACCTTCTCCTTCGCGAACCTCAAGCAAAGCAGGATTAAAAAACTCATCCGCAAACGATATGGCTGGAGCATTGAATAGCGCAGACATCATCAAGAGGCATGCATATTTCATATTGAAATTGAACTGACCCAAAATTCCATACCCATTAATCAGATGTAATCAGAAGAAATTAATATTTTGAGTGAAACTCTTTGCCACTCGTACCGTAATCGTTAATTATTTTCCAGCTAATAGTGTTACCGACTGCTCCTGCAGGAATGGTAAATAGCCGTTCTGTTGCTGGTGCCACATAGGTCTGCTCTGGCAAGGTGGGTTTAAATGTCTTTCCGCCCACCGTAATGACGCTGAAGTTCATGTAAAACGGCGTTGGGTTAGTCACCTGAATCTGGTTACCGATTTTTTTCCAGACAAGTTTATCCGCGTTTTCTTCAGGCAAGCCTTTTACAGCTGAAGGACGATAAATAAATTTCAGCCTTTTTTTGATCGCCAACTGCAATGTATTTGCCTGTACCTCGTTTTTTTTAACTGAAGGGATCGTCTTAATGTTTAGCCAGAATAATGACTCACGGTCTTGCGCAAGGTTTGCCCCCGTAAAAACCGCGCGCAAAGTATTGTCCTGGCCGGGCTCAAGACGAAACAATGGTGGGGTAATCATAAACGGAGCCTTAGCTTTGCTATTCTCCCCTTCGTCCACCCATGACTGAATAAGAACGGGAATGCCCTTGTCCGTATTGCTTACAGTAATCGATGCTTCTTTTTCATCACCATGAAAAACCAGGCGGGTCCCGCCGACCGAAACCGCCGCATGACTATTTATTGAAAAAATCAAACATGACGTCATTAAAGATAAAACAAGTAACGCTTTCATTAATACTCCGGTAGCGGAGGTGTTACCACCTCCGCTGCATGTCAAAAATTACATATAAGAGATGTTTACCTGGGCGACGGCGTTAGCCGCGCCTGCGGTGACAGAAGCCGCAGTACTGATGTAATTAGCGGTAAAGCGGAGCTGTTGGGTCGTAGCGCTAGTCAGTGCAATACCGGAATCGGTAGAGTTAATATCAATGTTGGTACCATCTGCTTTTTTGATATTAATGGAAACGCCCGATGCGCCGCCTGCGGTCAACGCCAGGTCACCGGCCGCATCCGCGGCCCCTGAAAAGGTCACCAGTGCAGCCGTCGGGCCACCTGAAGCCGGACAACCCGTTAAGTTGATGGCGAAAGGAACAGGAAGGGTCGTTGTCCCTACCGTCGGGAATTGAGCAGCACCGTAGGTGCCTAGCTGAACGTTAACAGTATTGTCTGAAGTATCTACACTGCAGGCTTCCTGAAGAATGGTTCCACTGAAGTTAACGGTGGCATCCGCCGCCAATGCCTGAGATACAGACACAGATAACAGACCAAATGCAAACGCAGCTGCTGATAATTTTTTCATACATCATTATCCTTAATATAAGCCACCGAGGTGCTTCGGGGCATATTGCTATAAAGTGTTGCAGAGCCATATCATATGAATGGCCTTGAGCAGCAACATAACGCCCACGTTATTGCCATGCACCTGAAAACGTCTTATTAAGAATTTTTAACTGTGCATCATTAGCGCCTGATAAAATCCTTCTTCCAGCCTATAAAAGATGCGCCATGACTTTTACGACTGTGTAAAAGGCTCGATGTACATTTATCATAATGCGTAATGCCATTACCTCTTCTTTTACCTTGTTTTTTTATTTTCAAAATAGCAAGCGCTCCTTTGAGTTTTGAGTTTTTATTGGTTACAGCCTTAACCGTCATGTTATTATTTCGTTTAAATACGCATCCAAATTTAAAATATTATTAACAAAAAAAATTTCGCGGGTGTTCATTAATATCTCACGCCCCCTTCACACCAATAATTGAATGGCCAGACATAAAACGCACCATACCCTTATTAATCAACAAGTTAAAAGTTAAACCCTTAAGAATTTAAGTAATAATTAAGAACCTTTAAGATTTTTTAAGGGCGTTTCATGTGGCATGAGCGTGACGTGTTCAGCGTTAAGTGAGATGATTTGTTCAAGTTAAAATACATTTAATCCCCAGGTCACAAATTTATCCCTAACACAGGAAATCAAGAATTTACTATGTTGCATTTTGGGGATAATACGTTATCGAACATATGAGTTTGGCATGCACTTGAGGATTGCAACCAGTCTTCCTTTCAGTCTATTAAATTTAAAGGGATTAATAATGGTTACTATTATAAGGCACGAAGTCAATGAAAGCCTGGCAATATCCGGTGTGGTCGAAACCCGTGGTCTGGTCTTTGTGAGTTACTGTCTCGGGAACATTGGAAAACCTATCGAGGAACAGATAAATGGTGCCTTCGATAACTTGAGTGAAAGGCTTAACGCTATCGGCCTGACGCTGGAGTCAGTTGTTAAAATTGATGCTTTGTTTCGTGACGTGTGGCATATCCCAATAATGGAAAAGATCATGCGCCAGAGATTTAACGGCAATTATCCAGCCAGAAAATCTATCCAAACCGAGTTTGCCCATGATGGAGGAGCTGCAGGTATGCTCTTTCAGCTTGACGCGATTGCCTGCCGGTAACTCTCGATGCCTCATCAGTGATTTTGCAGAGATATACCATTCAGTTATTCAAGCGGGAAGCCATTATAACGGCTTCCCAGACCGCTAAAAAAATGAGTATCACAGGGAGAGGTAGTTTTATCCGCAGGAAACCGTTTTAGGTATTCTATCTTTTAGACGCGTCATAAAAAACAAAAGCGATTTTGTTTTTGTCAGGGTCGCGTACGTAAGCACTATAAAAATCAGCGCCGTAATGTGGACGATAATCTGGTGGACCTTCATCCTCTCCTCCATTCTCTATCGCTAATCGATAAAGTTCCTGGACCATGTCAACGGATACCGCGTTCAGCGCTACCATAACGCCATTGCCGCGAGTGGCGGGTAGATTATCAAACGGCATGCCAACGCATAATCCGGTAGTATGGTTATCTTTGAATGTTCCCCATGCGGCGCCTTTTTCGCTACGCCCATCCAGAGGATGACCAAGCACACGCATCAAAGGCGCATAAAATTTATATGAAGCTTGAGGGTCATTGGTTCCCAGCATAATATAAGAAAACATAGTTCCTCCTTTTTTTTTGATCATAACATAGCCACGATATAATAAACACCTGTCGAATGAGAAATTAAATAATACATTAAAAACCTTGAATAATGGTGGTTATAATAAATAAAACAGAACTAATGACCAACCTTAGCAAATGCCGCACCGGCGCCGCCCCTACGTGCCAGGCAGACATGATAAACGATTCTTATATCGCGCAAGAAGAGGGCTACGGGTTCCCATCAGCAAAAAACATCTTGTTTAACACGAAACCATCGTTATCCCGATGCCAGGCTTTCTACGCTAAGGATGACGATGCTCTTGGATGCTGGCTAAAAAAGCATAGATTAGACAATAACCAATTGTAGTTACTAGGTTTATTGCGTTTTAAATGCAGATGTTTATCCCAGAGTTCAGCGAATTTACGACCGTTACCCAGCTAATACGCGAAAGGATGATGGTGCTTTATGCGGCGTTCGACAGGGCGGGAAAGCGAAGTATTAAAATTTAAGGAGTCACATATGTTTTCTCAATCATATAATTAGCTATAATGATCGTAATTCCATCAACACCGATTACCTCCTTACTCCTTTAATCTCTTTTAACATATAAGCCGCGTATAGCATATGTATTGGATCATAAACAAAAATATAGAATTTTGGCCTGAAAATAAGCGGTTAATCTCGTTGAAAAACCCAGCTCAAAGCGTCACATTGACGGCTCCGGCAAGCCACTGTCTTGTTCTTTTAGGCTTTGTTGAATAAATCGAACTTTTGCTGAGTTGAAGGATCAGATCACGCATCTTCCCGACAACGCAGACCGTTCC